>Ga0075436_100000003_pt1 | contig 450287 bp, 415 predicted proteins | sample RhiMethybrSRZTD5_FD_75303 | JGI IMG/M metagenome (GOLD analysis project Ga0075436, IMG submission 75303) | Populus rhizosphere microbial communities from Tennessee, USA - Rhizosphere MetaG P. TD hybrid SRZTD5 | ecosystem: Host-associated > Plants > Roots > Rhizosphere > Soil | place: USA...
GATCCGCTCCGTCGCGAGGCGGGCTCGGTGGTAGTCGGAGAGTCGGAGGTCGAAGCCGGCCCATTCACCGTGGCGGAGGGAGAGGCGGAGGTGTCCCGAGACGGGATCGAGGTGGAAGGTAGCGTCATCGGCGACGAGGCAAGGCGTACGGACGAACGGAACCGAGGAAGCCCGGTGGAGTCGCAGCCGCCGTCGATGCCCTTTCGTTAGAGAGAGAGCGAGGTCCATCGCGAGCCGAGCATGGGAGCCGTGGACGCGGAACTGCCGGGCAAGCTTCTGACTAAGGGGAACGAGAGACCCCCGAGCGGTCGCACCGGTCAGGAGCGCTTCGCGGACGCCGCTGTTGACGAGGAGTCGAAAATCTCGAAGGAGGGAGAGGATCGGAGGGGGGAGAGGGGCGGAGAGAGAGCTGCGCAGTCCGCGTCGAGCCCCGGTCAACACGCAGATGAGTGAGTCGACCGGAACGTTGGTCGCTGCGGAACATCTGAACGATGAACGGTGAACGTTGAACCGATTTGGACGGAGCCCTTCCGTCAGGGGTCAGAAGGTGGGCTCTGATTCAAAGCACGCCCGCCCACATCCTTTAAGAGCGACCGAGCCCGGTCGGCTCCGCCGGGCCCATGCCGAGCAAGAAGACCCTGCACATCGAATCGAGCGGCCAGCTCTGCATCTACTGCGGCGCGTGCGTCGGCGTCTGTCCGCTCAACTGCATCTACCTGGACGAGACCCGGATCACCTTCGACGAGAAGGTGTGCACCCGGTGCGAGATCTGTGTCCGGGCCTGTCCTGTGGGCGCGATCGAGATCGGGTGAGCCCCGGCTGCGGAGTCTCCGATGCAGGACCTCACGACCGACGTGCTCGTGGTCGGCGCGGGGCCGGCCGGCGCCATGACCGCGAAGTGGGCGGCGAAGCGCGGCGCCCGGGTCCTCATGATCGAAAAGCGGCAGGAGATCGGCAGCCCGGTCCGCTGCGGGGAGGGGATGAGCAAGGAGTGGCTCACCGAGGTGGGCATCACCCCCGGCCGCTGGATCAACGTTGAGGTCGAGGGCGCCCGGATCTACTCGCCCAGCGAGAAGGTCTTCGAGATCAACGAAAAGCACGCGGGCAACGAAGTGGGCTACGTCGTCGAGCGCGACGGGTTCGACAAACAGCTCGCCATCGACGCCGGCAACGCCGGCGCCGACGTGATGCTGAAGACCGCGGCCGTCGGGATCCTCAAGGAGGGCGGCCAGGTCGTCGGCGTGAAGGCGAAGCAGTTCGGCGAGCTCTTCAACATCCGGGCGCCGGTCACCATCGGCGCCGACGGGTTCGAGTCGCAGATCGGCCGCTGGGCCGGGCTCCCCACGAACCTGATGCTCCGCGACATGGATTCGTGCCTCCAGTACCGCATGACCAACGTCGACTCCGACACCCGCTACTGCGACTTCTACCTCGGCAAGATCGCGCCCGGCGGGTACGTCTGGATCTTCCCCAAGGCCGACGGGCTCGCCAACGTCGGGATCGGCGTCCAGCTCTCGCAGTTGAAGAACCCCGCCGACGTGAAGACGTACCTCGACCGGTGGATCGACCGGCACCCCGGCTACGCGAAGGGGAAGAAGATCGACATGGTGGGCGGCGGCGTCTCCATCGCCCCGCCGCTCAAGCAGACCGTTACCGACGGGTTCATGATTGTCGGCGACGCGGCGCGGATGATCGATCCGCTCACCGGCGGCGGCATTGCGAACGGCTGCATCGCCGGCAAGATCTGCGGCGAGGTCGCCGCCGAGGCCGTCGAGGCCGGCACCCCCTCGAAGGAGTTCTTCCAGCGGTACGAGAAGGGGTGGCGCGCCCGCCTCGAGGAAAAGCTCTACCGCAACTGGCTCGCCAAGGAGAAGCTCTGCACCCTCCCCGACGAGGTGTTCGACAAGATCGTCGACGCGCTCCAGGACGTCCGGCTCCAGAAGCTCACGGTCCAGAACATCCTCAGGGCGGTCCAGTCGAAGTACCCCGAAGTGACCAAGGAGTTCGACCAGTTCCTCTAGCCCGATGCCCGGCGCTCCGAACCGCCCCCCCGTGACCGCCGCGCCCGTGGCGCCGCCCGCCGATGTGGCGGCCCGCCGGGCGCTCCGGCGGCTCGCCCCGAGCCGGGTCGCGCTCCTGCAGGACCTCTGGAAGGGCGCGCCGTCGCCGGAACTCCTCCTCCCGTTCGACCGGGCCGAGACGGCGTTCACCGCCGGCGATTTCGCCGGGGCGACGAGCGCCCTCGACCAGCTCTCGGTCCGCTTCGCCGAACCCCGCTGGCCCACGCTCCCCGTCCCGTTCCGGGACCTCCGCGTCGCGATCCCGGCGCCGCAGCCGCCCCAATGGGACCCCGACCACGCGCTCGCGCCGGCCGAGAAGGAGGCGAAGAAAGCCGGGCGGGACGCCCGGACCCAGCTCGCCCTCGCCCGGGCATCGATCGAGTGGATGACCCGCCGGGGGCTCGCGACCGACGACCTCGCGCCCACCCTCGAGGCGGCGACGACCGCCCTCGGCGACGGCGCCGCGGTCGACCCCGGGTTCTGGGACCTCATCGACACGATCTGGTCGACGGTCCGCGACCGGGTCCCGCCGCCGAAGGCGGGCGGGACGAAGGTCGTGGAGCCCCCGCCCGACGCGTGACGCGACCGGCGCCGCGCCGACGGCCGGCCGAGATCGAAGGGTACCTGGTGGGCGTCGCCCACCGGGCCGCCGGTTCGACCGACCCCATCGTCGTCGGCGGACTCGCCGAGGCGCGCCGGGCCGTCGACGCGGGAGATTGGCCGGCCGCCGAGGAGGCGCTCATCCGGGTCGACGACCGGCTCGCCGCCGGGGTCCGCGAGATGGCGCTCCAACCCACCTCGAAGGGTCCGGTCGCGCACGTCCCGATCGGCGATCCCGGGGTCCCACCGCCCCGGGACGAGGAGCCGCTCTCGAACCGGCTCCTCCTCGTCGGCCGCCTCGCGGCCGTCGAGCGGGCCCGGGGCCGCGACATGACCGACGTCCTCCGCATCCTCGAGGCGGCCGATGCCGCGTACCGGGAGGGCGATCGCCGTCGCGCGCGCGCCCTGCTCGACGAGGCCCACGAGCGCCTCGACCACGCCCGCGAGCCAACGGGGCCGGACGACCGGCGTCCCGTCCGCCCTCCCTAGCGCCTTTAGCCACCGGGGCCTCGACCGACCCATGGTCCGGTTCGGAACGTTCTCGATCGTGGCCGTTGACCGGGACCGCCGGGAGTGGGGCGTCGCGGTCCAGTCGAAGTTCATCGCCGTCGGCGCCGTGGTGCCGTGGGCGCGGTCCGGCGTCGGAGCGATCGCCACCCAGGCGCTCGCCAACGTCGCCTACGGCCCCGGCGGGCTCGATCTGCTCGCGAAGGGACGCTCGGCTCCGGACGTCGTGCGCGCGCTCACGGACGGCGACCCGAAGCGCGACGAGCGGCAGCTCGGCGTGGTCGACGGCCAGGGCCGCGCCGCGGCCTACACGGGGACGAAGTGCCTCGAATGGGCGGGCCATGAGGTCGGAGACGGGTTCGCCTGCCAGGGGAACATCCTCTTCGGACCCGAGGTCGTCGCCGCCATGGCCCGCTCGTTCGAGACGACGCCGGGCGATCTGCCCGAGCGGCTCCTGGCGGCGCTCGGCGCCGGCCAGCGGGAGGGGGGCGACCGCCGCGGGATGCAGTCGGCCGCGATGCTCATCGTCCGGCCCGAGGGCGGCTACGACGCCGGCAGCGATCGCTGGGTCGATATCCGGGTCGACGATCATGCGTCGCCGATCGAAGAGCTCGCCCGGCTCTTCCGGCTCTACGATCTCACGCTCCTCACCCGGGAGGACCCGGCGACGCTCGTGCCGATCACCGGCGACGTCGCGGTCCGCATCCAGCAACAGCTCGAGCTCCTCGGCTACTTCACCGGCCGGCGCTCGGGCACCTGGGACGCGGCGACCGCCGCCGCGTTCGCGAAGTTCTTGTCGGTGAACAACTTCGAGAACAAGGCGAGGACCGACGCCACCGTCTGGCCGTCGGTCCTGGGCTACCTCAAGGAGCGGGCGGGGGAGGAATCGGTACGACGGACCCGCACCCAGCCGACCGTCGCCGGCGCCCTCGAGCGGGGCCCGGGCGCGCCCGCGCGCCCTCGGCCGCCGGGGTCCGATCCGACCGGATCGTCGTGACCCTCGCGCGGACGTATCCCTCGGCCGCGATCGCCCGCACGCTCCGCGCCGCGATCGGGGCCGATGGCGGCGAAGGGCTTGTCCTGAGGGTGCGGGGGCCACGCCTCGCCGTCCGGCTCGAGAGCGCCTCCCCCGGGACCGCCCGGTCGACGCTCGACGACCTGCTCGCGTGCCTCGCTGCGGCCGAGCGCACCGCGGGGGTCAGCCCGGTGCGGTCAGCGAGCGGGCGAACGGAGCGAGCTGCGCCGTGAGCTCGGGGACGATCTCGTCCCATCGTCCCACGAGTCCGACGTCGGCGGCGGCGAACACCGGCGCGGCGGGGTCCGCAGCGACCGCGATGATCGTACCGGCCCGGCGCCAGCCCACGAGGTGGTGCCGGGAGCCGCTGACGCCGAGCAACACGACGAGCTCGGGTGCGAGCGACCGCCCGGTGAGGCCGACCTGGCGGTCCCGAGGGAGCCACCCGGCGTCCACGACCTTGCGCGAGCCGGCGAGGGCCGCGTTCCACGCCCGGAGCGTCGGCTCGAGCTCGGCGATCCGTTCCGGGCCGCCGAGACCGAGGCCGATCGACACGACGACCGGGGCCCCGGTGAGGTCGGCTCCGGGCACCGGAGCGTTGCGAATCCGATCCTCCATGATGATCGCATCCTCGGCCGGGGGCCCTTCGACGGGTTCCGCTCGAAGGGCTCGGGGATCGGGCACGTCCTCGATCCGCCAGACGCCGGGTTGGACCGTCACCACGACGGGCGCGCCCCGGGTGGAGACCTCGGCGATGACGGCGCCGGCCAGCGACGGTTTCCGCCAGAGGTAGCCGCCGGTTGGACCGCGCGCCACCGCGACCACCCCCGTTACGATGGCCGCATTCCGGGTCGCGGCGATCAGACCCGACACGTCGCGGCCGAACCGCTCGTCGAGCGCGAGGAGGGTCCCGATCCCGGGAGTTGCGTCGAGCACCCGGTGGACCGCCGCCGCCGCCCAACCGTCCCCGACCGGACCGTCCCGAGCGACCCAATGCAGCCGCATCGTTCCCGCCGCCGCCAGTCGGTCCAGGTCGGGGCGTTGCGGCGCGGTCCCGATCCACAACGCCGAAGGCCATCCCGGCGACATCCATCGCCGGATCCCGCTGACGAGCCCGAGCGCCCGGGGGTCCAGCTGGCCCGCGAGGTCGGTCACGAGCACCCCCACCTCGTCGGAGGCTCGTCCCGGGTCCTCCCTCGGCCGGACCGGCGGGGACGGAACCGCACGCGACGGACCGCGGCCCCGGAGGAATTCCACGGTCCGCTCGCACCGGTCGGCGATCGGTCCGGTGTCGAGCCGAATGCCGGGGCGGGCCGGTGCGGGGTCGGTGAACCGTTCCACCACCGACTTCGCACCGGTTCGACCGACGGCCGAAGGGTCGAGCTCGAGCCGAGCGAGGTCCCACCGCTCCACGCGCCCCGCCGCGTTCGCGAGCGCCTCGGGGGTGGGGGCCCGGAGCTTCGCGATCTTCTCGCCAACCGCGAGCACGACCGGTGGACGCGTCCGGTACCGGGCCTGTCCACCGGGTAGGTCGGCGGTGGCGACCCACATCGGACCGTCGCGCTCGAGCCGCTGGACCTCGCTCACGAGCGGGATCCCCAGCCGCCCGGCCACGAGCGACGGGACGATCCCCGTCGCGCCGTCCGTGGATCGAGCACCCGTGAACACCGTCGTCGCGCCGAGCTGCTCCGCCGCCCGGGCGAGGGCCCGGGCGGTACCCGGGGCGTCGGACCCCGCGAAGGCGTCGTCGGTCACGACGATGGCCCGATCCGCACCCAGGGCGAGCGTGCCCTCGAGGACCGGCGTCACCGTGGACGGTCCGAGCGTCACGACCACGATCGGTTCGCCCCCGGACCGGTGATCGATCGCGACACGGACCGCCCGTTGATCGAACGGGTTCAGGAACGGGCTCGGGTCGGTGCGGTCGACGACCCGGCGATCCGGATCGACCCGCAGGCGGTCGGCCTCCGGCGTGACCTTCGCGAGAACCACGACCGCCACGGCGCCGGACCGCCCACCGACCCCTTCGCCGAGATAAGTGGGGCGGCGTTGCGACGGGCGTGATCCCCGACGCGGCGCCCTCCGCGCCGCCCCCGTACACGGCGGGGGCGTACGCCCGCTACGGCGCGGCACTCGCCGTGACCGTGGGGGCGATCACGAGCCAGTACTTCGTGCCGAAGATCGCCCCGGTCACGGGAGCACTCTACGGGTCACTGGCCGGCGGCCTTGCGATCGTGTACGGCATCCCGGTCGCCGCGTTCCTCGGGCTCGTCGGCGTCAGCCCGCTCCGGGGGTACGCGCGGTCGATGGGCCGCGCCGGCTGGGAAGGCCTGCGGTGGTACGGGCTCCTCTCCGCCCTCGCCCTGGTGGTCACGATCGGCCTCGTCCTCGTCTACGAGATCCTCGACCCGGCGGCGCTCGAGCTGCTCAATCGGCCGAATCCGGTCCTCGCCGCGGCGGCGAGCGATCCGGCGTTCTGGATCGCGTTCTCGTTCGCCGTCGGCGCGCTCGAGGAGGCGATCTTCCGAGGGTGGATCTTCGGGTTCTGGACGGGGCGGGGCGCCTGGTGGGTCCACGCCACGTGGACGAGCGCGCTCTTCGCCGGCGTCCACCTATACTACGCCTCGACGTACGCGGAAGCGTCGCCGCTGGTCTATCCGACGCTCTTCTGCCTCGGGTTCGCGTTCGCCGCGACGTACCAGGCGTCGGGGGGCAACCTCGTCATCGTGGCGCTCCTCCACGGGGCGAACGACGCGGCCGGTTTCCTCTCGATCGTCTCGCCCTCGCTCGCCGTCGGCGCCCATCTCGGCCTCATCGGCGTGGGCCTCCTCGTTGCCCTTCTGCACTTTACCGGGGTCCGGCCCTTCGGTCCCCCGGTCGTCCCGCCCCCACCGCCGGTCGCTCCATGGCTCCCGCCCCCGCCGTGACCGGTCGGCCGCCAGCGTCTTAGCGCTCCCCGACTCGGATGCCCCGTGACGTCGGACGAGACGATGCGATCTCTCCTGACGCAGACCCGGACCATCGCCATCGTCGGCCTCTCGGACAAGCCGGACCGCGATTCGAACGAGGTGGGACGGTACCTCCAGTCCCAAGGGTACCGGATCGTTCCGGTGAACCCGATGGTGGCCGAGGTCCTCGGGGAGCGCTCATACCCGTCGGTGACCGCCGTGCCGCCCGAGATCCGCATCGACATCCTCGACATCTTCCGCCGCAGCGACCAGGTCCCGCCCGTCGTCGACGAGGGGCTCCGCCGCGGGGTCGGGGCGATCTGGATGCAGCTGGGAGTGACGAGCCCGGACGCGGCGGCGGCGGCCGAGGCGCAGCACATCCCCGTCTACCAGGACCTCTGCATCATGGTCCAGCACCGGCGGCTCCGGATCCCGCCCATCGCCGGGGCGCACTAGGAGCACCGCGTGGCGACCCCCCCGGCCGCACCCGCCGCGCCGTCAGAGCCACCGCTGGCCGGCGAGCTCTCGGACACCGGGGTCGCCCGCCGCGACCGGGTCCGGACCCTCCGGTATGCGACGCACGGCTCGGTCCGGATCGACGGGGACCTCACCGCCGGTACCGTCCACCTGCACGGCCTCACGAACGTGGGCGGCCGCGTCAACGCCGACCACCTCCGGCTCGAGGGATCGCTCGATACCGCGGGGGACGTCGACATCGCCAGCGAGGCGACGCTCAAGGGGCGCACCAGCATCGGAGGATCCCTCCGCGTCGGCGACGTGACCGTCGGCGGACGGCTCCACGTCGCGGGCGGGATCGCCGCCAACGGCGGCGCCCGCTTCATCGGGGTGGTGAGCGCGACGGGCCCGCTCACCGCGCGCAGCCTCGGGTTCACCGGCGCCCTCGAGGTCGCAGGGCATGTCGAGAGCCCGTACATCGTCGGGAAGCTCCGCGGCCGCTCGGTCGTCGGTACGCTCCACGGCCAGCACGTCCGGATCGTGCGGGCCGGCCTTCTGCCGTTCGGCGCGGCGACGCTCACCGTCGACTCGATCGAGGCCAGCGAGGTCGACCTGGCCGGGGTCCGGTGCGAGTACTTGCGGGCCGAGCGGATCCGGCTCGGCCCCGGCTGCCGGATCACCCGCGTGGACGGTCCCATCGCCCGCCAGCACCGGAGCGCGCGGGTGGGGCCGGCGGCCATCGTCGACGCGCCAGCCGGGATGACCCGCTAGGCCGCCCCGCACGGTCTTTTATCTCCCGGCGCCGACTCGGCGCCGCCCATGGCGACCCCGGAGCCGGCGGGTGCGCCGACACCGGCGGAGATCCAGCGACGGGTCCTCGCCTACTGGGTCGAGTCCGGCGCGCGCGCCCGGGGCCTCTCCGGCCCCGAGGACGGTCCCGTCTTCCGCTTCTCCGAGGGGCCGCCGACGGCGAACGGGCGGCCCGGGATCCACCACGCCGTCGCGCGGACGCTCAAGGACCTCCAGCTCCGGTACCGCCGGATGACCGGCCACCGGATCGTCACGACGCGGGCCGGATGGGACTGCCACGGCCTCCCCGTTGAGCTCGAGATCGAGCGGCGGCTCGGGCTCCACTCGAAGAAGGAGATCGAGGCGTACGGCGTCGACCGGTTCTGCGAGGCGTGCCGGGCGAGCGTCTTCGAGTCCGTGGACGCGTGGCGGACCATGAGCGAGGCGCTCGGGTTCTGGCTCGACTACGACCGGGCCTACGCCACGATGCATCCCACGTACATCGAGAGCGTCTGGTGGTCGCTCAAAGCGCTCTTCGACCGCCATCTCCTCGAGCCGGGGTACTACAGCCTCCCGTACTGCCCCCGGTGCGAGACCCCGCTCTCGTCACACGAGGTCGCCCAGGGGTACCACGAGACCACCGATCCGTCGGTGACCGTCCGGCTCCGCGTCCCCGGGCCGGCCGGCGCCCCGCCGCGCTACCTCCTCGTCTGGACCACGACCCCGTGGACCCTCCCGGCGAACCTCCTCGTCGCGGCCCGGGCCGACCTCGAGTACGTCGCGGTCCGGGCCCCCGACGGCGCCGAACATCTCCTCGCCGCGTCGGCCGTCGAGCGGTACCAGCCGGGCGCGGAGGTCGTCGGTCGCTGGTCGGGCACCGAGCTCCTCGGCCTCAGCTACGAGCCGCTCTTCCCGTTCGCCGGCCCCGGCCCCGGCCGCTACCGCGTCGTGCTCGACCCGATGGTCGAGAGCACCGGGGGGACCGGCTTCGTGCACATCGCCCCGAGTTTCGGCCCCGACGACTTCCGGCTCGGCGAGCGGGAGGGCGTGGGCGTCTTCGACCCGCTCGACAGCCGGGCCCGGTTCACCGACGCCGTCCCCCCCGTCGCCGGTCAGGCGTTCAAGGCGGCCGATCCACACCTCCTCGACGACCTCGCCGCGCGCGGCCTCGTCGTCGACCGGACGACGATCCGGCACACGTACCCCTTCTGCTGGCGGTGCGGGTCGGCGCTCATCTACCGGGCCCTCGACGCGTGGTTCGTCCGCACGTCCCGGTTCAACGCCGCCCTCCGTGCGAACAACGCGACGGTCACCTGGGTCCCGGCGCACCTGCGTGACGGCCGGTTCGGCAACTTCCTCACCGAGGCGAAGGACTGGGCGCTCTCCCGGAACCGGTACTGGGGCACCCCGCTCCCGATCTGGCGGTGCCAGGCGGACCACGTCACCTGCGTGGGCAGCTTCGCCGAGCTCGCCCGGCTTCAGGGCGCGCCGCTCCCCGAAGGGTTCGACCCGCACCGCGTCGGTGTCGACCCGATCCGGTTCCCGTGTCCCCAGTGCGGCGCGCCCGCGACCCGCGAGCCATACACCATCGATGGATGGTACGACAGCGGGGCGGCGCCGTTCGCCCAGCACCACTATCCGTTCGAGCCGGGCCCCTTCGTGCCGGACGAGCCGCTCGACTACGTGGCCGAGGGGCTCGACCAGACCCGGGGGTGGTTCTACACCCTCCTCGTCCTCGCCACGGCGCTCTTCGAGCGGCCGGCGTACCGGGTCTGCGTGGTGAACGGCCTCGTCCTCGATGAGTCCGGCGCGAAGATGTCGAAGTCCCGGGGGAACATCATCGAACCGCTCGCGCTCCTCGAGCGCCACGGCGGCGACGCGGTCCGCTGGGCGTTCCTCACGGTGGATTTCACCGAGCCGTTGCGCGTGGGCGAGGAGCTGGTCCGCCAGGCCGGCGCCCGGACGTTCGGGACGCTCATGCATGTCGCGACGTTCTACGGGGACAACGCCCGGGCGAGCCGGATCGCCCCCACCACGGCGGTGCCCGCGCCGACGGGCCTCCTCGACCGGTGGCTCCTCTCCCGGCTCGACGCGACGATCGGGGTCGTCACCGCCTCCCTCGATGGGTACGATCCGCGCCCCGGCGCCCTGGCGTTGCGCACGCTCGTCGACGATCTCTCCACGTGGTACCTCCGCCGGTCCCGCGAGCGGTTCTGGAGCGAGGAGGCGTCCGACGACCGCGCCGCGGCGTACGCGACGCTCTCGTTCACCCTCGCCACGATGGCCCGGCTCTTCGCCCCGTACGCCCCGTTCACCGCCGAGTACCTGCACCACGATCTCCAGGGGACCGGGCTCGAGGGCGGGGACGCCTCCGTGCACCTCACTCGGTGGCCGGGGCCTATCGGCCGGCGGGACGCGGCCATCGAGGCGTCCATGGACCGAGTCCGCTCGGCTGTCGAGATCGGACGGGAGATGCGGCAGCGGGCCCAGGTGAAGTCCCGGGTCCCGCTCCCGACGTTCGTCCGGTTCGGCGTCGCGGGCGGGGCGGACGACGTCGACGCGGGCGAAGCGGAGCGGATCCTGCTGGACGAGCTCAACGTCCGGGAGTTCGTCCGGGCCCCCGACCGCGCCGCCGACGACTACCCCGACGCCGAGTGGGTCCGACGCGACGAGCCGTCCGGCGGCGGATGGGCGCTCGCCCGGCGCCCCACCCCCGAACTGCTCGCCGAGGGACGGGTCCGGGAATCGCTCCGCCGGCTCCAGGCGCTGCGCAAGGAGCTCGGCCTGCGGTACACCGACCGCGTCGACGTGACGATCGCGGCGACGGGCGAGCTCCGGCCCACGCTTGAGGCGGCGCGGGACCGGCTCGCCCGCGACCTCCTCGCCGACCATGTGGAGTTCGAGGACCCGCCGCCCGCCGACGCCGCCGGATGGCACCGGTGGCCCCTCGACGGCGGGGAGCTCAGCGCCCGAATGGCCCGGGCCGCCGGCTAGCCGCCGACCACCCCGGGTGCCCGCTCGCCCACGACGTCGGCTTGGAAGCGGTAGAGGCGCGCGTCGGGCCGTCGCCACGCATCGTCGGCGACGCCCGCCTTCTCGCAGAGCCCGGCGAGGAACGCCGGCGCGTCCCACCCCTGGTCGGGCGCCACCTGGGGGAGGAGGAGTCCGGCGGCGTCGCCGACCTCGAGGATGAGCCCGTCGATCCCCACCCGCACCCGGGCGAGCCGATCGGCGGGATCGGGGTCGTCGATCGGCTCGGGCACGGTCAGGATCGAGAGCTCGATCCGCAGCCCGTCGAGCTCGGCGGCCCGGACCGGCGGGAACCGAGGGTCGTCGAACGCGGCCGCCGGCGCGATCCGGGCGATCGCGAGCCCGAGCGGGTACCGGGGGAGCGGATAGCCGATGCAGCCGCGGAGCGCCCCGTCCGGATGCTCCTTCAGCGTCACGAACACCCCACGGGGGTGGGCGAAGAGCGGGGGAAGCGACGACGCCCGGACGAGCGCCTCGGGGTCGAACCGCTCCCGCCCCGGGAGCGAGGCGACGATGGCGGCGCGGGCGAGCCGGAGGCCGGCCGTCGACTCGTCGAAGGTGATCATCGCCGCGGACCGAACCTGCGGAGGGGTAAGTCCCGTCGCCTCGGAGCGCTTATAGCGGGGGGCGTTTCGGCGACGGGTCCATGCCGTTCCCCGAGGCGGTCGAGCGCCTGCTCAACAAGCGGATCTGCATGAACTGCTCCGCCCGGAACCCGCCCCGGGCGACGCAGTGCCGGCGGTGCGGCTACCACGGGCTGCGCCCCAAGTCGCGCGAACGCGCCGGCAAGACCGCCTAGACCGACCGGCCCGGATCGTGGGCCGCCTCGGCGGCCGCCCGCGGGGCGATGGGGAACGCGTGCTCGGCGTTCCGCCGCGCGATCTCGAGCCGCTTGCGGAAGAGGAACAAGAGATTCTGCCGGCCGTCGCGCCAGCTCGAGAGCTTCGGCGCGCCCCACCGCTCGGCGTAGCGGATCGGCACCTCGGCGAACCGGAACCCGTTCAGGATCGCCTCGATCTTGATCTCCTCGCTGAGCGGCATGCCGGCCTGGGTCAGTTTGAGGATCGGGAGGATCGACCGTCGGAAGATCCACATCCCGCTCTGGCTGTCGCGGATCATCTGGCCGGTCACGTTCTGGAGGTAGTACGAGTAGGCGATGCGCAGGAACGTGTTGAGCACCCAGTTGCCGACCCGGTGTTCCGTCGTCATCGCCCGGTCGTCGAGCGCCGAGAGCCGGTCGCCGGAGATGAAATCGAGCCGGTCGTCGAGGAGCCGACGGACGAGCGGCGCGATCGCCGCGACGGGGTACGTCGCGTCGCCGTCGGCCGTCGCGATGATCTCGCCGGTCGCCGCCTCGAACCCGGTGAGGTACGCGCGACCGTAACCCCGCCGGCGCTCGACGAGGACCCGGGCGCCCTCGGCCTCGGCGATGGCCGCGGTGCCGTCGGTCGACGCCCCATCGACGACGAGGATCTCCCAGTCGAACGGGTCCCGGGGGAACAGGACCGGATTGGCCTCGGCCATGGCGGTCCGGAACGACCGGAGCACGTGGCCGATCGACTCGGCCTCGTTGAGCGTCGGAACGATGAGGGTGGCCCGCATCGACCGCTTCTCCATCGGGCGTCCGCTTAAGCACCTTCGGGTCGCTCGCCGTGCGGTGAAGGTAGGAGCGACCCCGACGCGACGGCACCCCCGGCGGTTCGGGAGCTTTCCCACCACGGCCGACGTGGGGATCTGGGCCCGGGGCGACGACCCCCGGGAGCTGTTCGAAGCGATCGGCCTCGCGCTCTACGCCCGGATCGCCGACCCGATGGGGATCCGGACGACCGCCTCGCGCGCGGTGAGCGCGACGGGGGCCGATCCGGGCGCGCTCGTCGTGGCGTACCTGGGGGAGCTCCTCCGGCTCCAGCAGGAGGAGGGGTTCATCGGCCGGCGCATCGTCGCCCGGCCGATCGGCACCCCTCCGACGAGCGTCCTCGCCCAGGTCGAGGGCGAGGTGTTCGATCCCACCCGCCACCGGGCGCGGACCGAGGTGAAGGCGGTGACGTTCCACCGGCTCGAGGTCGATCTCGCCGCCGGACGGGCCCGGGTGATCCTCGACATCTAGCCGGACGCCGCTACGGCATCCGGTCGATGATCGCGCGCATCGAAGCGCCCGGGTCCGGAAGCCGGCCCGCCTTCCCCAGGATCCGCTCGAGCGCCGCGAACGTGACGAGGAGGTCCGGCCAGTCGGCGATCCCCATGTGGCCGATCCGGAAGATCTTGCCCTTCGCGAGCCCCTGGCCGCCCTGCAGCAGGACGTGGTACCGGGTCTCGAGGGTCTTGCGGACCTCGGCATCGCCGAGCCCCTCCGGGTTGCGGATGGCGGTCACCGTGTCGGAGGCGTAGCGCGGATCCGGGAAGAGCGTGAGGCCGAGGGCGGCGGTGGCGGCCCGGGTCGCCTCGGCGAGCGCGTGGGTGCGCGTGAGCCGCTGCTCGAGCCCTTCCTCTTTCAGGAGGAGCAGCGCCTCGCGGAGCGCGAGGAAGAGCGGGACCGCGGGGGTCCACGGCGTGTCGTTCTTCTCGAGGTTGTCGAGGTGGACCTGGAGGTCCAGGTAGAAGGTGCCGGGGTGGAGCGCCGCGATCGCCCGGTCCGAGAGATGGACCATGGCGAGGCCGGCCGGCGCCGCGAGCCCCTTCTGGCTCCCCGCGACGAGGGCATCGATCTTCCAGGCGTCGAGCGGGACCGGAATGCCCGCGACGGCCGAGATCCCGTCGACGAGGAAGAGCGCTCCGGACCGGTGGACGTGGGGCGCGAGCTCGTCGAGCCGGTTCGCGAGGCCGACGCTGGTCTCGTTGTGGACGACGCAGACCGCGCCCACGTCGCCCTTCTCGAGCTCGACGCGCGCCGCCTCGAGCGGAGCGTGCTGGCCCCAGGGCGCCTCGAGCGTCGTCACCGTGGGGGCGTAGCGGCGGACGATCTGGTCGGTCCGTTCGCCGAAGTTGCCGTTCTTGAGGACGAGGACCCGGCGGTCCCGGGGGACGAGGCTCGCGTACATCGCCTCGAGGCCGGCGCTCCCGCTCCCCGTGAGGATGACCGAGCGGCCGGTCGACGTGCCGAAGAGCACTGGGAGGAGGTCCCGGATCTCCCGGACGAGGCCGTGGAAGTAGTCGCCCCGGTGGTTCAGCGACGAGGTCGCCATGGCCCGCAGGACCCGGGGGTGGATCCGGACCGGGCCGGCGATGAGGAACGTCGCGGTCTCGGGATCGAACGTCATGGGCGGGCGCCGACCTCGGGATTCACGAGGTATTGTAACGGTTCGCCCCGGAGGGCGCGGCCGATCTCCTCGACGACCTGCTCGCCCGCGCGCCGCTGCGCCTCCCGGGTCGACGCGCCGAGGTGGGGCGTCGCGATGACCTTCGGGTGGGCGAGGAGCCGGGTGTTCGTCGGTGGTTCGACCTCGAAGACGTCGAGGGCCGCCCCGGCGAGGTGACCGGTGTCGAGCGCGGTCAGGAGCGCCGCCTCGTCGACGAGCGGCCCCCGAGCGACGTTCACGAGGTACGCTCCCCGGCGCATCTGGGCAAGGCGGGCGGCGTTCATCAGGTGCTGGTTCTCGGGGGTGAGCGCCGCGTGGAGGCTCACGAAGTCAGACCGCCCGAGGAGGGTATCGAGGTCGACGAGCTCCGTCGCGTCGACCGCCTGGGCAACGAACGGGTCGAAGGCGACGGTGCGGACCCGGAACGGTTGGAGCCGCCGGGCGACCTCCCGGGCGATCCGCCCGTAGCCGACGAACCCGACGGTCTTCCCCTCGAGCTCCCCGCCGAGCTCGCTCCGGTTCCACTCACCGGCCTTCGTCCGGCGGATCCGCTCCGGGAGATCGCGCGTGAGGGCGAGGAGGATCCCCACCGTGAGCTCGGCGACCGACGCCGTCGCGGCGGCGGGGGCGTTCACGACCCGGACCCCCCGGGCCGTCGCGGCCGCCACGTCGACGTTGTCGACGCCGACGCCCGCCCGCGCGATGATCGATAGCCGGGGCGCCGTCGCGAGGAGGTCCTTCGTCACCTTCGTCCGCGACCGGACCACGAGCCCCCACGCCTCGGGGAGGTGGGCGGACAGCTCCGCCGCGCCCTTCGTCGCGTCGGCGACGCGGCATGGCCCCGTCGCGAGCTGCTGGACGGCGCCCGGATCGATCGCATCGGCGAGGACCACCAGCGGGAGCGGGGCCGACATCGGAGCGGGGCGTACCGGCCCGGGGGAAACTGTTTGCGGCGCTACGGGACCTTCGGCACGACGACCCGGTCCAGGGAGGCTTCGACGATCTGGGACCCCCGGACCCCCCGGATCCACGGCTCGGGCTTCACCAGGATCCGGTGCGCAAGCGCGGGGATGGCGAGCGCCTTCACGTCGTCGGGGACGACAAAATCCCGCCCTTCGAGGAGCGCCCGGGCCCGGGAGACCTTGAGGAGCGCGAGCGATCCCCGGGGCGACGCGCCCACCTCGGCCCGGGGATCGTTCCGGGTCGCCGCGGTGAGCTCCACCGCGTACCGCTCGAGCGCCGGGTCGATCTCGACGTCCTCCACCGCGCGCTGGAGGTCGAGGAAGCGGGCGGTGTCGAGGACCGCCGGGACCTCGACGTCGTCGACCTTCCGCTCGCGCCGGCGGGCGAGGATCGCCTGCTCCTCCACGGCCGTCGGGTAGCCGACGGTGAGCCGCATCAGGAACCGGTCGATCTGGGCCTCGGGGAGCGGGTACGTGCCCTCGAGCTCGATCGGGTTCTGCGTCGCGAGGACGAGGAACGGACGGTCGAGCGGGTAGGTGGCGTGCTCGCTCGTCACCTGCCGCTCCTGCATCGCCTCGAGGAGCGCCGACTGGACCTTCGGCGGCGCCCGGTTGATCTCGTCCGCGAGGACCAGGTTCGCGAAGAGCGGCCCCTTGCGGAACGTGAACGTCTGGGTCCGCTGGTCGTAGAGCTCGCCGCCCAAGATGTCGTGGGGAAGGAGATCGGCGGTGAACTGGATCCGGTTGAACGAGAGCCCCAGCGCCCGGGCGAACGACTTCGCCATGAGGGTCTTCCCGAGCCCGGGGAGGTCCTCGAGGAGCAGGTGGCCGTCGGCGACGAGCCCCGTCGCGATCTGGAGGAGCGCCGCGTCGCGCCCGACGACAGCGGTGTGGACCGCGGTGAGGACGTCGGCGACCGCCGCCCGTGCCGCCGCCCCGTTCACCGGCCCACCGTCCGGGGCTCCGCGAGCCCCCCGCTCGTATAAACGGGCCCGACGGCGCGCCCGGTATCCCCCGGCCGTAACGGCGCAGCGTCACAGCAGGCCTTCGGCCCTCTCGGCGTCCTGACCCGGCCGGGGCTGTCGGGCACCGGGGTTGTCCTCATGTCATCCCATACGGACGACCCGTCCGTGTAGGTCAAAAGGGACCCTTCGTCGGCACCCGGGCGCCGCGCTGGGCGGCACCACCACCGACACCGGTCCGCCGCTCTTCAAGGTACCGGCTCTCCGCGGGTGACCCGTTCGGGCTCGGCGAGGAGGAGAGCGATCGCGACGACCGTCGCCACGATCAAGAGGCCGGCGGCGCCGACGAGCCGTTCGGACGCCCCGAACAGCAGCGCCGTCGTGAGGGCGATACCGGCGCCGACGACCGGCACGAAGAGCCCGACGGCCGTGAGCCGGACCGGCCGCGCATCGTCCCCATACCGCGCCATCGCAAAGACGAGGGCGATGCCGGCGGCCACGGCGAGGACCGACGGGACCGTCGTGGGGGGAGCGGTCGCGGCCAGGACCGCGAGCGCCCCGATCGCGGACACGAACGGGAGGGCACGTCCCGCGAGCCCGACCCAAGGGCGAACCAGGAAGGGCAGGCCGACGGCGAGGAGCGCAAGCCCCACTCCCGTCGTGGCCCCGAGCGAGCTCGTCGCACCGAGCAGGATCGCCGGTATCGCGAGCGCGATCGCGGGAGGGAGGGCCCCCCACACAACGCGGGGAGGCGTCCCGCGAAGGGCCACGGGGGCGGTCACCAACCCCCCGGTCCGCGGGTCGGCGCGTTCAGGAACCGGGTGAACGGGGCGAGCGACCAGTACTCCGTCCAATCGATCACCGGCGCCTCGCGCCAGGTCTGGCTGACCCGGAGTCGACGGACCAGGGTGAGGAGGCGGAGGGCGAGCGCCTCGTCGCCGGCGGCGTCCGGGTCGGGGGCGAGGAGCGGGAGCGGCGACGCGGAGAGGACGGTCGCCGGGTACCCGCGACGGCGAAGGTGCGACAGCAGGAGGAGGCTCGACTCGTCGGCGAGGGTGGAGAGGAGGACGGTGGTGACCCCGGGGGGGAAGTAGCGCCGGAGCGAGACCGCGAACCGCTCCGATGGGCCGGGGATCGGTGCGAGCCGGACCCGCTCGAGGGCGCGCTGGAGCCGGTACCGCTGGATCCGTCCCGCTCCGAGCGGGACGGCGTGGAGGAACTCGTCGAACACGCCGAGCCCCACCCGGGACTTCTCGGCCAGGAAGCCGGTGGCGATCCCGAGCGCCGCCGCGCTCGAGATCGCGAGGAGCTTGCTGTCCCGGTCGGCCCCGAGCGGCGTCGGTCGCGTGTCAAGGAGCAGCAGGAGGTCGCCGGTCCGCTCGAGCTGGTAGTCGTTCGCCAGGAGCCGGCCCCGGCGTGCCGTCGCGGCCCAGTTGATCTGCCGGGCCGTGTCCTGCGGCGATGCGCTCCGGATCGCGAAGAACTCCCCGCTCCCTCCGAGCGCCTTCGAGCGCACCTCGCCCGGGAGCGGCGTCGTCCGGCGCAGCCGGGCCGCCCCGATCCGGGCGACCTCCGGGGGGAACCGTTCGATCCAAAGCGCCGAGCCGTCGAGCGGGAGGCGCCGCTCGACGAGGCCGAGCCGGTCCCGCCACCGCAGCTCGGGCTTCGGCACGGTGACGAGGCAGGGGTAGGGGGCCCGCCACGCCAGGTCGAACGCGAGCCCTGCACGTGTGCGATCGAGCCGGGGGGCGCGATCTTCCGCGAGCGGCTCGGGCCGATAGAACGTCACGTCGATCAGCTCCGGAGGTACGTCCGGATCGACGGCGACGCGACCCGAGAGACGTACCTCGTCCGAGCTACCCGACGCCGACCAGTCGAGCCGTGCGCCGGCGCTCCGGCGCGGGGCCTCGAGGAGCCCGGCGAGCGGGGCGAGGAGGAGAGGTACGGCGAGGAAGAGCGGGACCGGGTTGAGCGTGGCGAGGCCGACGGCCGCCACGCCGGCCCCTCCGCCGAGGAGCAGGAGCGCCGCCGGGCGCCAGAGGAGGCGGTCGCCCGGCGCCGGCGGGACCAGCGGGTCGCTCACGTTCGCCGCTCGAGATCGGCAAGTCGGGTCTCGACCCACGTCCGGAACGCGGGGGCGGAGACCCGTTCGGGGTGTCGCTCGATCTCGTCGGGTCCCGCCCGGGTCCTTCCGAGACCGCTCGATCGTTCGAGCTCGCCGATGGCCTGGGCGATCCGCTGGCGGCCGATCGCGCCTTCTCGGAACGCCGCCCGGAGCGCGACGAGCGGATCCGGTTCGTAGATCGGCCGGGCGACGGGCTCCGTGCGGACCCGGGGGGCGAGCCGGATCGCCGCGAACGCCGCGCCCGCAACGGCCGCGCCCGCCGCCAGCGGGACCGCCGTGACTTCGTTGGTCCCCGCGTACGCCGCCGCTGCGCCGAGGACGACGGCGACGCCGAGGACCGCGTACCCCAAGGTGTCGGGGTTCACGGGCCGACCCGGGGTCCGGCGTCGAGGTCGACGAGGGCGCGGGCGAGCGCCGCCCGGGCCCGCGTCGCCGACGCCGCCGGGAGCGCGTGGGACGAGTAGCGGGCCTCCTCGAAGAGGGCGGTGAGCTCGGCGGCGGTGGCGCGGGCGAGATGGAGGTCGGTCACGCAGGCGAGCTCGATCTCGCGCGGCGACATCACGTCGAGCCGCTCGAACGAGCCCCGGACGCGGACCAGGAGCTTCGCGTAGAGCGCGACGATGATCGTCCGCGCGTCGGTGGTCGACGGGTCCTCGAGGGCGCGGAGCGCCTCGGCGAACTCCTCCCGGGCCGGCGGACCCGCTGCGGTCCGGGAGAGCCGGACCTCGCTGCGTGCGATGGCGTACGGCACCGCGATGGCGGAGAGCGCAACGGCGACCACGACGATCGCCACGAGCACCAACCACCCCGGGACCTGGATCCCGGCCAAGGGGATCGCGCCCAGGGGGACGCTCGGGGTCTGGTTGGTCCCCGTCCCGTTGGGCCCCCCGGGCACGCTGCCCGTGCCGTTCGTCCCGGGCGCGGGGCCCCCGCCCAGCTCGGCGTAGACCGTCGGTCCGATGGTCCGGGCGACGAGGATGAACCCGACGCAGAGCAGGAAGGTCACGAGGTACGTGACCAGTACGCGGTTCCCGAGGCGCATCACCCCGTTCGACCGGCCGTTGAGGTAGTGGAACACCGTCACGGCGCCGAAGAAGACCAGGATGCCGAGGCCGACGAGCTGGAACGAGACCTGCCCGGAGAACGACGAGCCCGTGGTCGTCGGAGCGGCTCCCGGCGGCGCGGCGAGGAGCGCCGCCGCGGCCCCGAACGCGACGGCCGCCAGGAGGACGACCACGAGCCAGAGGGAGGCGCGGCGGTCGGCCATTCCCCGTACGACCGGGCGCGGCTTATCTTCCTTTGCGACGGCGGACGCTGATCGGCGTCCCGAGGGCGGCTAGCCGCCGGCGGACGTCGCCGGGGTCGGCGGGGGCCGGGAGAGGAAGTAGAAGCTGCGGCGCTCGTGGTCCCGCCGCACTACGGCGAAGTCGTCGACCCGGTAGCCGGTGTCGAGCGCCGACCGGAGGCCGTCCCTCACCGCGTGCCGCCAGGTCCGGACGCCCCCGGGCTCGTGCTCCTGGATGAGGGCGAGATCGAACGGTATCTCGAGCGTCGCCCGGGCCGCCGTGGGCTCGGTGACCGCCTTCGGCACCCGGAGCCCGGCGTCGCCGAGCTCGGTCTCGACGATCGATTCGGCGCCGTCGAACGGGGGCGGGTCCGACGCGCTGGGCGGCTGCGTGAGCCGTTCCTCCACGGCGGGGGAGCGGATCGCCCAGGAGACCCGGACCCGGTCGCTCTCCAACCCTCGATTGGCGGAGCCCCCCATCCGGCCGAAGTAGTGGACGAAGTACCGGTCGACGCTCGCGCCGAGCCGGTGGATGTAGAGCCAGGCGTTCCGGCTCTGGAGCGGGTCGAACGTCCAGCGGACGAGGGAGAGCCCCTGCTTCAGGACCTCGTCGCGCTGGAAGACCTTCAGCCGGAACCCGAGCCGGTGGTTCTGGTACTCGGGCCGGACCGCGAGGAGGTGGGAGTAGTGGTAGAGCGCCTCGCCGTCCCAGCCCAGGAACCCCACCGCGCAGCCGGCGAGGTGGATGTCGGCGAACGCCCCGAGGACGAGCCCGCCGTTGTCCTGCATCGCCCGCTGGACCGGCGCGGGGATCGGCGGCTCGTCGAGCAGTTGCCCGGCGGTACGCTCGACCTCCTCGACGGCCCGCATCTCCTCCGGTTTCTGGACCGCCCGTAAGGTGAAGTCCTTCACCGGCCGCTCGCCGGGCGCCGCCATGCCCGGCGACCGGAGGAGGCTACTTAACGCCCCTCGCGCGGCCTAGCGCCGGATGCGCAGTTCGGCCTTCTTGTCGAGGTAACGGACCTCGTCGCGGGGGGTGAGGTCCCACAGAAGGTCCTCGACCTCGGGCAGATTGCGGAGGAACTCGGCCTTGCTCCGCGTCACCATGAGATGCTCGAACCGGCGACGAGCGAGGTAGTACGCCCCCACCAGGTACGCCCCGATGATGGAGATGATCGGTCCGGCGAGGACGAAGACGAGGTTGTAGTTCGGGCCCGACGGCGGTGCGGTGACCGCGTTGATCGAGGTGAACGGCGCGGCCGATGCGAGCGGGGTGAACGCCCCCACCGCGAGGACGCTCAGGAAGACGCCGATGACGAGGACGATCACCGAGAAGATCGCCCGCTGGCTGCGCAGGAACCGGCGGAGCCGGCGGCCGAGCGGCTCCGGCCCCGCCTCGTCCGCCATTCCGCGCTGGGGAGTGCGGCTGTGATATCAAGCTATTGAAACGCGCGTCCGGCCGCCGGTGGCGCTCGCCGGACCGGCTTTCCGCACTGTCGGAACGCTTATACCACGCTTCCCCGGATTGACTCCCCCATGGGAGCCCCCTCCAGCGCCGCCGCTCCACCGCCGCCGCCTATGTGGATGCCGATGCCTGTGCAGCCTGCGACGCACCGACCGATGGCGTGGAACACGATCTCGCTCGCGACCCGGATGATCGGGTTCATCGTGCTCTTCCTCGGAACGATCTTCTTCATCCTGGGGACGACCCCCGGGGGAGGCTGCTACGGGAATTTCAGTAGCCCGCAGTGCCTCGGCAACACGACCTGGGAAGGCGGCCAAGCGAACTGGGTGTTGATCGGTAAGCTGCTCTGGGCCGTCGGTCTCTTCTTCATTGCGATCGGGATCGGCATGAAGGTCCACTTCGCGCTCCAGTGGCCCGCGTCCGGCAAGCCCGAGGAAGCGACGTTCATCGCGGCCGAGCGCCGGATGAACTACCTCCTGCTCGCGCTGATCCTGGTGCTGCTGCTCGTGATCGTGACGCCGCTCATCACCTTCGCCACGCCGCCGGGGTGAGCGACTAGCGGTCGGTCCGACCGAATCCGGTCGACGGGCCAACCCCTTCCGGCGTTCCCGTTCCCGCGGGTGGGCGTATCCCCGCCAGCACCCGCTCCCGGAGCCGCGCGTAGATGCGTAGAGCGCTCACGAGCACGAGCGCCGCCACGACGATCTCGAGCGGCCCGAAGAGCGTCCCCAAGGCGAGGAAGAAGTACCCGGGCCCGGTGAGGACGAGGCTCCCGACCGTGCCACCGCCGCCGGGCGCGCCGGGTCGCTCGGGCATCGCGAGGAGCCCCCCGGCGCCCTCCAGGACGACGATGGCGGTGGAAGCGGCGAGCGCGCCCGCGAGCTCGAGCACGTCGAGGGCCGGGTCCCCGAACGTGAGCGTGAGCACCGTGAGGACGAGGATCGCGGCGGTTCCCAGCCGGAACCCGACGACGTAGAACGCCGTCGACTCGCCCGACCCGAAGTAGACCGACCGCACCACGAGCCACTGGGCGAGCGCCGACCCCCCGACGAGGGCGAGCAGCCCGACGAGCCCGGCGAGGAGAAGGCCGGCTTTGACCGACGTGAACAGGAGGCCGAGCGGCAGCGAGAGGACGATCCCGCCGAAGAGGCCCGCGGTGTACGCCAGCAGTTCCTTGCGCTCGTCGAAGAGGGTCCGGGGGACCTGGGGCGCGGCGAACCGCCCGACCTCGAAGTAGAGGAAAATACCGGTGAGGACGACGCCCACCGAGCCGGCGATGAAGAGCGCCCCGTTGACCATCCTAGCTCACCCGGCGCGCGCCCGTGAGGAACCCGGTGTGACCGAGCATGTCGAACTCGGGGCGGGTCCCACCCTGCCCCACGTGGATGCCCCGTTCGAGGAGCTCCAACGAGCGGATCTCCTGGAACCCGAGCGCGTCCAGCTCGCGGACCGTCCGTTCGACCTGGTTATACGTCGGGGAGTACGACGCGAGCCGGCCCCCGAGGGCGAGCGCTGCGCGGGCCCCGGCAAGAGCGCCCCACGGCTCGGGCAGATCCAGGACGATCGCGTCGAGGTCCGTCGTACCGAACCCGTCGGTCACGACGTCCCGGAGGGCGAACTCGACCCGGTCGGTCCAGCCCGCAAGGGCCACGTTGGCCCGCGCGACGTCGAGGAAATCCGGGCGGCGATCGAACGAGTACACCCGACCGTTCGACCCCACGGCGTGGGCCAGAACGAGGGTGAGCGCACCGCTCCCGGCTCCCGCCTCGCCGACCCGATCGCCCGGGCCCACGCCGGCGAGATAGAGCAGGTACTGGGCGTCCTTGGGCGTCACGATCTGCGCGCGCCGGCGCACCGCCGCGGCGAGGTCCGGCAACGCGGGGCGGAGGAGCTGGTACCGGGTGCCCGCCCACTCGATCCAGCCCCCCGGTGGCCGACCGATCTGGTCGCTGAGATCGATGACCCCCCGGCCCTCGATTACCTGCCCACCCCGGCGGAGCGGCACGATCGTCCAATCCCCCTCGCGACGCCGGAGCAGGACCGGCTCGCCTTCCTGGAACGGTCGGGGCGTCGGATCCACGAGGAGGAGCGAGCGGGGCGGCCCCTTTACTCCGGCCCGACGACCCGCGAGGGGGCCCGGGTCGAGCGGTGTGGGCGCCGCCTACCCACGCGTGGCACGGGGGTCCGCAGAATCCATCGGCGGGGGTTTTATCCGCCACGTGCTCGCGGTCGAGGTCCAGTCCGGCGCTCCGGAGTGGACCGAGGCACGGATCAGGTCAGGCGCGCGGGCATAGTGTAGTCTGGTTATCACGTAGGCTTGCCAAGTCTACAACCCGGGTTCAAATCCCGGTGCCCGCATCCCGACCCGATCGGCTCGCGATGGGCCGGCGACTACGCGGCCTCGGTCCCCCACGGGAGGAGCAAGAGGCTCTGGAGCGCCCGGTTGCGAAGGGCGACGCGCTCGGGCGCGGTGAGCTGGGAGGGGCGCAGCCCGAGCCAGGTGACGGCGCCGACGCTCGTCGCGCCGATGACGAGAAAGATTGCGACGAGCGCCGTGACCGCCCAGGAGGGCAGGATCCCGGTCGTCCCCAAGCCCCACACGATGCCGACATTGAGGACCATGCTCCCTTCGATCGAGAGCAATCGGAGGTACGTCCGCTGCTTCTCGGGGAGGAAGCTGCGCTGTATCATGCTCTCCATCACCGCGCCTCCTCGGGCGAACCGGGCGGTCAGTATGGTTGACCACGCGGCGACGACGAGTGCGGTGCCCAGGACAAGAATGCCGGCGACAAGCTCGCTGAATTCGACCATCGGCGCTTCGCGACCCTAGCACTCCGGGTCGATAGAGGCTCGGTCGCCCGCTCCGTCTGTCGGAACGCTCCGCGAGCGGGGGCGATCGGTGCAGCCCCGGTCACCGCTCGGCGCCGAGGAGAAAGCACGTCGACCAGGGTCGTCCACCCCCGACTTGACGGGCGGCTGAGAGTCGTTCGACCTCACGTACGCGACGAACGGGACCGGAAATCGTGCGACGCCAAAACGTATATAGCGACCCTTAAGTGGCGGCCTCTCTTGTTGACGGCGGAGGTCCCCTCAGTGCACTCTCGGGCCTCGGGCAGCTCCGGCCGGAGCGCTCCGGGGACCGCCGACGACTACACCCGCTTCGAGCGCGCGCGGATCCTGGGCGCGCGGGCGCTCCAGGTGTCGCTCGGCGCGCCGATCCTGATCGACGTGGCGGCCACGTTCATCGACCCCGTCGAGATCGCCGAGCTCGAGTTCAAGGCCGGGGTCATCCCGATCACCGTCCGGCGCTCCCCGACGCCCACCTGATCGTCGCCCTACATTCCCGCATCATCGAGCGAACGCGCGCAGGCGCACGTCGGCGCGGCACGGAGTCGCGGCAGCAGGTCGGTGACGACGGCGCCCATCGCTTCGGCGTTCTGCCGCATCGTCGCGACGATCTCGGTCGCGACGACGGGCCGATCGGCCCACACGTCGAAATCGGTCACCATCGCGAGGCAGAGGTAGCAGAGCGCACGCTCGCGGGCGAGCGTCACTTCGGGCACCAGGGTCATCCCGATCACGTCGGCGAACCCCCGGAAGAATCTCGACTCGGCCCGCGTGGAGAACCGCGGCCCCTCGACGCAGACGTACGTCCGGTCCGTGGCGAACCGGTGGCCCGTCGCGCTCCCGGCGGCCACCGCGTGGGCGGTGAGGTCCGGGCAGAACGGATCGGCCGTCGAGATGTGGACGACCTTCCCGCCGTCGAAGAACGTCGTCGGGCGCTGCTTCGTGAGGTCGACGAACTGGCTCGGCAGCACGAAGGTGCCCGGCGGCAGATCGTCGCGGAGCGAGCCCACGGAGCTCACCGTCACGATCGCCTCCGCCCCGAGCGCCACGAGCGCATCGACGTTGGCCCGGTAGTTGATCCGGTGGGGCGGGATCGTATGGCCCTCCCCGTGACGGGGCAGGAAGAGGACCCGGAGCTCGCCGAGCCGCCCCTCGAGGATCGGGCCCGAGGGAGCGCCCCAGGGGGTGCCGATCCGGTGCTGCTCCACGGGGGCGCCGGCGAGGACCGTCGAGATCCCGGATCCGCCGATCACCCCGATCGTCCGCCGGCCGCTCATGGGGATCGATCCGACGGGTGGTGGAGGCGGGCCTGGGCGAGGAGGTGGGCGAGCGCGACGTCCCCCCGGGTCCGTTCGAGGAGCGCGCGCGCCGTGTCCTGCTTCGGTTTGAGCGCGACGATCGCCCGGGCGGTGTCGAACCGCATGAGGGTCCGGTAGAGGTCGTCGAGGGTCTCCAGGAACCGGTCGGCGGCCCCGAGGTCGCTCTCGGTGAGCGCGCCGAGGACGAGACGCCGCAGCTCGCCGGCAAGGTCGCCGAGACCCGCGAGGTACACCTCGGCCTCGACGCCGAGCTCGCCAGGCCCCGGAAGCGGAGCCACCCGAAGCACCGCGGCGAGGAGCTGAGCCTCCACCGCCTCCTGGAGCGCGTCGTGGGCGAGCCCCTCGTCACCGCGGCCGTCGGTCCGGACCCACGTCGCGAGCGCGCGGGCGCCGTCGGCGATCGCGTCGAGCTCGCCGTCGGCTGCCGCGCCCTCGTGCAACGCCCGCATGGCGCCCTGGGCCCGGCGCCGGAGGACCCGGGCCGCCTCGTGGATCTGGGCGCGGCGGGTCTCCCGCTCGGCGAGATGGTCCTCGATCGCCTCGATGACCGGAGCGGGCACGCGCCCGGCGGCCGGCCTATCGGAAGGGGGTGAATCGGACGTCGTCCCCGCCCCCGTCGAGGATCCCGAGACGGACGCCCGCGTCGAGCCAGCCGTGGGCGTAGCTCACGGCGGCGAGCGCCCGGTCCAGGTCGCCGGACTTTGCGAAATGCTCGGCGTCGGCGAGGTAGTTACGGGCCATGGAGAGGAAGTCGGCCGACGCCCCCGCGAGGAACGACGACGCCGGCGGGGCCGCCTTCACGACGGCGAGCGCCTCCCGGGTGATCCGGAGGTACCGGGCGAGGAGGGTCCCTTCGGGCACGTCGGCGCGGCGGACGGGTCCTGCCGATATAGGCTCGCCGCGACCGCTAGCCCTTCGGGACCTTTTCCCAGTCCTTGAGGAACCGGGCGAGACCGAGGTCGGTGAGCGGGTGCTGGACGAGCTTTTCCATGACCGCGTACGGCATCGTCGCGATGTCGGCGCCGAGCTTCGCCGCATCGAGGACATGGATCGGGTGGCGGACGCTCGCGACGAGGACCTGCGTGGCGTACTGGTAGTTGTGGTAGATCTGGACGATGTCCCGGATGAGCTCCATCCCGTCCTGGGACTGGTCGTCGAGCCGGCCGATGAACGGGCTCACGTACGCGGCGCCGACCTTCGCGGCGAGGAGCGCCTGGTTGGCGGAGAAGACGAGGGTCATGTTGACCCGGGTCCCCTCGCCGGCGAGGGTCTTCGTCGCCCGGAGCCCCTCGAGGGTCATGGGGACCTTCACGTAGATCGACGGGTGGATCCCCCGCAGGCGGCGGCCTTCGACGATCATCGCCTCGGCGTCGGTCGCGACGACCTCCGCGGAGACCGACGGGACCCCGAGGGCGCAGATCTCCCGCAGGACGTCCTCGAACTTGCGCCCGGTCTTCGCCACCAGGGACGGGTTCGTCGTCACCCCGTCGAGGATGCCGATCGGCCACATCGTCCGGATCTCGTCGATGCTCGCGGTGTCGAGGAAGAGCTTCATCTCCGTCCGTCGCCCTCCAACCGTCCGGCCTACTGAACCTTCCCCTTCCCCCGGAGGAGCTCCCAGGCCTCCTCGAGGGCGCGGGTGCGGGTGACCCCGACGGCGGCGCCGGCGCTGGCCGCGGACCCGGGCTCGATCCAGAGGTCCGGGCGGCCGACGCGCCGCACCGGCACCGGGTGATTCTCCGCCACTACGGCCGCCACCTGGGTCCCGAGGCCGGTGGGCGCCGCGTCGTCCTCGAGGGTAAGGATCGCCCCGGTCTCCCGGGCAGCGCGGAGGACCGCGCGGGCATCGAACGGCTTCACCCACCCCAGGTCGAGGACGCGGACCTCGACGCCTACCCGGTGGAGCTCGTCGGCGACCTCGAGGCCGAGGTGGACCGGGGGGCCGACCGCGACGACGGTGAGGTCGCCGCCGGCCCGGAGCTCGCGCGCCCCGCCCACCGGCCACGCCACCTCGGGCAGGACGGGGAGCGGTTGGCCGGCGAGGCGGATGTAGGCCGGGCCGTCGAGGTCCGCGATCGTGGTCACCACGGCCGCCGCGCTCGCCGCGTCGGCCGGTACCGCCACCAGGAACGTCGGGAGTCCGCGGACGAGCGCGAGGTCGATCGCCGCCTGGCGCCGGACGATCGGGTCCGGCGAGATCCCGAGCCACTTGAGATTGAGCGCGGATTCAGCGGCCGACCGGTGCACCACCCCGAACCCGCCGAGGGCGAGGTCGTGCCCGTCGCCGAGGATGAACCTCGGACCGGTGCCGGGCGCGTCCCGGCTCCATCGCTCGAGGTCGGTCCACGCGAGCCCCTCCCAGGTCTCGATCCGCGGGGCGAGCCCCGGAGGCAGGTCGAGCCGGGTCGCATCGCCGACGACGGCGATCGGAAGGTCGGCGCGCGCGAGCGCCAACCGACCGAGCGCCTGGAGCGCGCCCGACGCCGGGGACGCGAGCGGCGGCGGCGTTCCCATGGGTTAGGCCGCTCGAGCGCGGGGCCGCCGGCCGACGGTCTTCGCCCGGCCCGTGGTGCGATGGGGGGCCGGCTCGGGAGCGCGCAGCGACCGGAGCGTCGCGAGATCGGTCTCGTAAAGCGCGTAGTCGTTGTCATCGAGCGGCGTCTCGAGGTAGCCGGGGACCTCGGCCCATCCGGGATCGTTAACGAACGACGCGAAGCCCGCGGTCCCGATCTGTCCTCGGCCAATGTTCTCGTGCCGGTCCCGGTGGGAGCCCAGCTCGGCCTTGGCGTCGTTGAGATGGAACGCGCGCACCTCCTTCCGGCCGAGGTCCCGGGCCAGCGCGTCCATGGCGGCTCCGTACGTCGCCGGGGTCCGGAAATCGGTCCCGGCCGCGAAGAGGTGGCACGTGTCGATCGCCACCCCGACGCGCGACCGGTCGTCGATCTTCGCGAGGACGGTAGCGAGCTCGGCGAACGTGGAGCAGAGCGCCGTCCCCTGGCCGGCCGCGTTCTCGAGGAGGAGTCGCACCCGGCTCTCGGGGGTCTGCGCGATCGCCCCGTTGATGCTCTCGGCGATCGTGGCGAGGCCGGACTCGGCCCCCGAGCCTAGGTGGGCGCCGGGATGGAAGATGAGCGCGTCGACGCCGAGCTGGGTCGCGCGATGGATCTCGTCCACGAACGCGCTCCGGGAGCGCTTCAGCATCGGGGGCTTCGGCGACGCGAGGTTGACGAGGTAGCCGTGGTGGACGGCGGTCGCGTGGAGCGATTCCCGTCGCACCGCCGCCGCGAACCCTTCGGCCGCCTCGGGGGCGATCGGCGCGCCGTCCCAGAGCTTCGGGCTCTTCGAGAAGATCTGGATCGCTTCGCAGCCGATCCGGCGGCCGATCACCGGCGCCTCCGCGAGCCCGGTGGCTATCCCGACGTGCGCGCCGAGCCACACGGGCCGTCCGACCCGGCGGGTCGATTTAATCCTTTAACGGGGCGACCGGCGAGGGCGGGCGAAACGGTGGGGCGAGGGAGGCTGACAGCTTTCCGCGTTTCCCGTAGGCTCGCGCACTTCAGTACCGCGTGGAACGCCTGTGGGCTTAACTGCCGGGTTCGGAATGAGACCGGGTGTGACCCCACCGCTTTGGCCGTCAGCCGATCGAATCGTATCGGGCGCGATATTTAACATTGGTCGGGCGGCGGTGTGGGCAACGCTCCCGAGGAGCCGGCAATCGGCGCCGTCGGCACCCGATTGGTCGGTGTCCCCGGGCGGGGGCCGAGGGTTTACGGCCGAGGGCGACGGGCCGGTGCCGGCGTCCCGGTGGATTTGCCCTGGGGCGAGGCCGACCAGGTGGTGTCACCCGCGGCCCAGATGTACCAGGTGCCGTGGGCGAGCGCGAGCATCGCCCCGGACTGATCGGTAAGCTCGCCCCGGACGAAGGCGAGGTGCCGCCCGCGGCGGACCACCTCGCCCCGGGCGCGCAGTTCCTGGCCGATCACGGCGGGTCGCAGGAACTCGACGTAGAGGCTCGTCGTCGCCGTCGTCTCGTCCTCGGCGAGCCGGGTCACGACGGCGCCGCCCATCGCCGTATCGAGGATCGTCGCGTAGACGCCTCCGTGGACCACGCCGTTGATGTTGAGGTGCCGCGGCTCGACGGTGCCGACGACGGTGCAGACCCCGGGCGAGGTGCCCTTGGGGTCGATCGAGAGCCCGACCTCCCGGTGGAACCCCCCCATCTTGGCGACCTCCTTCCAGCTCCGCGGCGGGCGGACCGGTCGGGGGGCCGTCGCCTTCACCGACGCCATGGGACCCGTCGAGGTCCCGCCGCGCATAAGTACTCGCGGTCGCCCGGCGCGCCGATGGCGCGGCGACCGGTCCCGGGTCGGCGGGCCACGTTCGACGCGGCGCCGAACATCGCCCTCGTGAAGTACTGGGGGATGCGCGACGTCGATCGGGGGCTCCCGTTCAACTCCTCGCTCTCCGTCACGCTCGATCGCCTCCGGACCCGGACCTCGGTCCGGTTCGATCCGGCGCTCGAGGCCGACCAGTTCGAGCTCAATGGGGTCGGGCTCGATGGTCCCCCCCGCGCCGCGGTGAGCCGGTTCCTCGACCGGGTCCGCAAGGCCGCCGGCTTCGAGAGCCCGGCCGAGGTGATCTCCACGAACAACTTCCAGACCGCGAGCGGGCTCGCGAGCTCGGCGAGCGGGTTCGCCGCGCTCGCGGGGGCCGCCACGGCGGCGGCCGGTCTCGAGCTTTCGCCCCGGGCGCTCTCGGCGCTCGCCCGGCTCGGCTCGGGCAGCGCGAGCCGGTCGATCTTCGGCGGATTCGTCGAGTGGCGGGCCGGCGTCCGACCGGACGGCCGCGACTGCTACGCTCGACCGCTCTACGGCCCCGACCATTGGCCGGCGCTCACCGACGTGGTGGCGCTCGTCGAGGGGGCGCCCGAGAAGTCGACGCGGTCGGCCGAGGCGATGCAGGCGTCGGTCCGGACGTCGCCCCTGTACCGGCGGCGACAGACCGCCGTGCCCCCCCGCCTCGCCCGGATCCGGCGGGCGATCCGGGACCGTGACGCATACCTGCTCTTCCGGCTCGTGATCGAGGAATGCGACGAGTTCCGCGCGGTCTGTGAGTCGACGGACCCCCCGCTCGATTACCTCACCGACGCGTCGCGGGAGGTCCTCGAAGCCGTCGATGCGATGAACGCCGCGGCCGGCCGCACGATCGTGGGGTACACCCACGACGCGGGCGCCCACGTCCACCTCTTCACCCTCGCCGCCGACGCGTCCCGGCTCCGCGAGCGGCTCGCCCGGATCCGAGGCGTGGCCCGGGTGCTCACGCTTCACCCCGGGCCCGGTGCCCGGCTCGTCCGGATCGAAGGGTAGGCGCGCGGGCTAGAGGATCCGCCGGTCGAACTCCGGTGACGGGAGCTCGAGCCCCATCCCGTGGATGAGCGGGGTGATCTCGTCGACGTACTTCGCCCGGGCCTCCTCGTTCGTCCACCGCTTGAGGCCGAGCTCAATCGCCCGCTGGCTCGTCTCGGAGTGGGAGTGGCCGAACATGTCGAGGGCGCGGGGGTACCACTTCTGGATCGCCTCCTGGGCCTCCTCCTTGGAGCCGTAGTACTTCGGGCCGTCCTTCGCCATCCGGCGGAGCACGCTCGCGCCGAAGTTCAGGTGGAGCTGCTCTTCGCTCAGCATGAGCGGCATCGCCCGGGCGAGCGGTCCGTACGAGCACTCCTGGAACGCCCGCAGCTGGTAGACCCCGACGCGGTCGACGAAGCAGGTGAACGCGCCGGCGTCACTCCACCGGTCGAACCGCATGTTGAACGCGTCGAGCTTGTGCTCGCCCTCGCGCTTCGTGAGGAGGTCGTCGATGTACCGCTGCCCCTCCTCCCCGAAGTCGCGGAGGATCCGACACGCCTGGAGGCCGTGGCGCGCCTCGTCGGCGATGATGCGGGCCTCGATCCACCGGTCCTCGAGGACCGGCGCCCGGTCGAGCCACGGGCGGTGCTGCTGGATCGACGCGAACTCGGTGTCGGCCTGGACGACCATGAGCCGGATGATCAGCTTGCGCATCTCGTCCGGGACCTCCTCGGCGGTCTCGAACTTCCGCACACCGGCGAACCGGCCCCAGAGCGTCTCCCGGACCGGCTCGATGGTCCCGCCGGATCGGAGCGCCGACGACTCGGGCCCGGCAGGGGTGGCCACGGGCGCGGCGGGGTTGGTGGCGACCACGGTCAAGGAGGGCAGGCGGACCGGCTCCTTAAGCTACCGACCGTGGAACGCCGGCTTGCGCTTCTCGGTGAAGGCGGCGAGCCCTTCCTTCGCGTCCTCAGTGACGAATAACCGGTTCTGGAGCTCCCGCTCGAGCGCGAGCCCGGCGGTGAGCGGCATCTCCACGCCCTCGACGACCGACCGCTTGATGAGCGAGATCGCCCGCGACGGGCCGTGGGCGAGCTGCTGGGCGAACGCGGTCACCTCGGCGGCGAACCGGTCGTTGGGGTGGACGTAGTTGACGAGACCGATGGCGAGCGCCTCGTCGGGGGTGAGGAGCTTCCCCGTGATCATGAGGTCGAGCGCCCGCGATGTCCCCACGAGCCGGGGGAGCCGCTGGGTCCCGCCGGTCCCGGGGAGGACGCCGAGGGTCACCTCGGGGAGCCCGATCCGGCCCCCGTCGCGCGCCATGATCCGGAGATCGCAGGCGAGGGCGATCTCGAGCCCCCCGCCGACGCAGTGCCCGTTGATGGCGGCGATGACGACCTTGGGGGTCTGGGCGAACTTGTCCAGCGTCTCCTGGCAGTGGAGACAGAACATCGCCTTGAAGTCCGGCTGCGCCCGCTTCAGCATCTCGATGTCGGCGCCGGCGCTGAAGAAGCCGGGGACGCCGCTCGCGAGCACGATGACGCGGGCGTCGTCGGTGAACCGCATCTCTTCGATGGCCGCGTCGAGCTCGCGCATCATCTCGAGGTCGTACGTGTTCGCCTTGGGCTTCGCGATCTCGATGGTGCCGACGTTCTCCTCGATCCGCGTTCGGATGAACTTCCCCTGCATCGATGGCTCCCGGTTCGCGCCGCCCATCGGGCCCGCGCGATAAAGGTACGCGGCCCTAACGCCGCCAAGCGGTCGGTGCCCGGCGCGCCGCGATCGACGGCGCTGGGACGAGCTCCTCGACCTCGTCGTCGGGGCGGCCCACGTAGACCCGGTGCGCGAGGCCGACGAATAACCCGGTCTCCACCACGCCAGGCTCGGCCCGGAGCGTCGCCTCGAGCGCCGCCGGATCGTCGACGGGCGCGGGGGGCGACAGGTCGAGGATCTCGTGGTCGTTCTCGGTCCGGAACGGGCGGCCATCCGGACCGGGGCGGACCCGCACGCCGAACCGGTCCCGGGTGAGTCGCTCGGCGATCACCGGGCGGGCGAAGGGGACCACCTCGATCGGGATCGCCGTGCGCGAGCCGAGCCGGTCGACGAGCTTCGTGTGGTCGACGAGGATGACGACCTCGCGGGTGAGGCGGGCCAGGAACTTCTCGCGAAAGAGCGCCCCCCCGCCGCCCTTCGTGAGGTCGAGCGCGGGGGTCACCTCGTCGGCCCCGTCGAGCATGAGGTCGAACGCATCCCCGGGCCCGAGCGGTCGCACGGGCAGCCCTAGCTCCCGGGCGAGCGCCTCGCTGGCCGCCGAGCTCGCGACGGTCTCGACGCCCCGGCTCTCGCCGAACCGTTCAGCGAGCGCCCGGATCGCATAGGCGGCGGTCGTCCCCGAGCCGAGGACGACGCGCATCCCCGGCCGGACCCGGCGGACCGCGACGCGGGCCGCCCGGTCCTTTTCCATCGCGATCCGGTCGGGGGGCGCGGCCATCACCCGGGCGGGAGCGGTCCGGGGATTAAGGTTCCCTCCTCGCGGCCGAAAGGGCCAAACGGTGGACGCGGGGTCCGGGACCGATGGCATCCCGCGCCCGCATCGCCCGCGCTCCCGTCGTGCTGTCGGTGGGTGGTTCGGTCTTCGCCACGGGCGACAGCGACGCGGCGTACGTCGACAAGCTCGCCACGCTTCTCAGCCAGCTCGCCCGGGAGATCCCCCTCGTCGCCACGGTGGGCGGGGGGCGCACCGCCCGGGAGTACATCCGGCTCGGCCGGGTCCTCGGCCTCACCGAGATCGAGCTCGACGAAATCGGGATCGACGTGACGCGCCTCCATGCGCGGCTCCTGGCGGCGCGGGTCGGACCGCCGGCACCGGCCCACCCGCCGGCGACGATCGCGGCCGCGGTCAACGAAGCGCACCGCGGACCGCTCGTCATCCTCGGCGGGACCGAACCCGGCCACACCACCGACGCCGTCGCCGCGCTGCTGGCGGTGCGGCTCCGGGCCGCCCGGGTCGTGAACGCGACGAACGTCGACGGGCTGTACGACCGCGATCCCCGGGCCCACCGGAACGCGAAGAGGCTCGAGCGGGTCTCGTGGGACCGGTTCCGCACCATCGTCCACGCCCACACCGACGGGCAGGCCGGCCAGGAGTTCGTCTTCGATCGGCTCGGCGCCGACACCCTCGGCCGGGCGAAGATCCCGCTCCGCATCGTCGCCGGTCGCGACCTCGACAACCTCGAGGCGGCAATCCGCGGACGGGCGTTCCGTGGGACCGCGATTGGGTGACCCACAAGACTATACGCGAAGCGGCCCCGGGGGCCCCCCGTGCAACGGTTGGTCTTCCTCGGACCCCCCGGCGCCGGGAAGGGGACCCAGGCCGCCGCGCTGGCCCAGGTTCTCGGGATCAAGCACCTCTCGACCGGAGAGATCCTCCGGTCCCACGTGGCCGCCGGCACACCGCTCGGCCGGGAGGCGGAGGGGTTCATGACGGCCGGGCAGCTCGTGCCGGACCGACTCGTCCTCGCGATGCTCGAGGCCGAGCTCCGGGCGCCGGCCGCATCGGCCGGGTTCCTGCTGGATGGGTTCCCGCGGACCCTCGCGCAGGCCGAAGCGCTCGACGGGCTGGCCCCCCTCGACCGGGTGATCTTCTTCGATATCGGGGAGGGGACGCTCCTCGAGCGGCTCACCCAGCGCCGGCACTGCCCCCAATGCGGGCTCGTGTACAACCTGGTCACGAAGCCGCCCGCAACGCCGGGCCGGTGCGACCAGGACGGGACCCCGCTCGTCCAGCGGTCCGACGACCGCGAGGACGCGGTGCGGACCCGGCTCCGGGTGTACCAGGAGCAGACCGCCCCGCTCTTGGAGTTCTACACCCGGCAAGGTCGACTGCGACGCCTCGACGCGAACGGGCCGGTCGAGGTCGTGGCGACGCGGCTCCGCGCGGCCCTCGGTTGAACCGGAGTCCGAGAGTTTATCTTCCGGCCCTCGCTCGTCCCGGTACCCGGCTTAGCTCAGTGGTAGAGCGGGGGACTGTAGGCGAGACCGCCGGCCTCCGGCGGCCCCCGTGGAGATCCTCAGGTCGCCTGTTCGAGTCAGGCAGCCGGGACCTGAGGACCCGCAACGGCGCGCCGTTCGCCCGACGATTTCCTCCGGTCGACCGGGGAGCCGCCCACCCTACGGGATGTCGACCGTTTCGCTTCCACTGAGGGTGCCCTGACCGGTGACCAGGAGCTGGCCACCGGAGAGGTCGGTCGTTGTCGGCCCGACCCGGATCGCGTCGCCCGGCAGGAGGAGGGTCGACAGGCCGCTGAGCCAACTCGCATGGGCCGGGTCGTAGACCGCCACCGGCACCCCCGTCGAGGTGACCACGGCGATGGGCGGCGACGGGCTCACCGGACCGTAGAGACCGTTCGCCGAAAGGACCAGCTCGCCGGCGACGATGAGGGTGGTGGTATGGTTGATCGGGAACGTGTACGAGTACGCCGTTCCGTTCGTCGCTGTGACCGGCCGCGCGAAGGAGAGCGCCGTCGAGACCGGGGTCGTCGTGGCGTTCGCCGGGAGCGACCCGACGAGTCCCGCACACACGGTGGGCTCGGTCGACGCGAGGGTGACCGTGGCGTTCGACGGGTCGGCCGTCGCCACGAACTGCGAGGAGACCGCACCCGACCCGCCCGTGACCGGACAGTCGACGTAGCTCACCCCCCAATTCGACGCGATGGACGAGGTCAGGAACGCCGAGACGCCGCCCGAGATCGAGTAGAGTGCGTACGCCTGGGGAGCCCCCCGGAGGAAGGCGGTACCGCCGGCGCGATTCACCGCGGCCGCGACGGCGGACGAGTCGGCGATGGACGCATCGAGGCTCGTGACGAACCCGAACGCGGTGGCGCAGAGGGTGCCGGAGAGGGCTCCCCAGACCGCGGCCCGGCCGTTGTCGACCCCGACGATGAGACCGCCCGCGCCGGTCGTCGACTTGAACACGAAGATCCACGCCGACGCCGCACCGGTGCTCACGTTCGACTGGGCCGCGATCGCCAGCGCCGCCGGGAGCGACGGCGTGGTGTCGAGCGTGCAGCCGGTCCCCACGACGCTCGATGTGAAGTTGGCCGTCGGGAGGCTGACGGAGACCGGGGACGCGAATCCGGCGGCGCCGATGACCTCCCACCCGGACGCGGAGAACGCGTTCGCGGCGGCCGTCGCCGGACCGCGGGCGTTCGCGAACGTCTCGGGCCCCCCGGGCGGGGTCGGGGCCCAGGGCCCGAGCCCCGCGGCCATGAGGGCGACCAGGACGATGAGGACCACCGCGACCGCCCCCGCGGCCGATACGGCGTAGACCTGCGCGGTCCGACCGATCGGGGGGGGCGTCGGGGGTCCCGGGACCGCCACCGGAGCGGTCGTGAACCCGCCATAGGGACCGGGCGCTGCGACGGGCGGTGGCGTTCCGGCGGACACTTCGGGCCGGTGAAGGCTACGCTCTAGATTACTCGGCGCCACGCCTCCCGATGAGCGCCGCCCGGCGCGATGGGTAGGGCCGGACAAGGGATCGAGGGAATGCGGTTGTCGGGATTCGAACCCGAGTAGGTAGCTTGGGAAGCTACCGTCCTAACCGCTAGACCACAACCGCGCGAGCACCGGGGAGTCGGGTTCCGCTATCAGCTTTGTGCGGCCGGCGCCGTCAGAGGAGCATACCGACCGACTCGGGGGGGATCGCCGGCGCGGCGGCGAGCAGGTCGGCGTTCGAGATGAGGCGCTCGGCGCTCTCCGAGATGTACCCGCCGTCGCGGAGGAGCTTGCGGGCGCGGGGCATGTCGTCGGTCGAGAGCGCGACCAGCGTCTGCGCTCCCTCCCGGGCGACGAGGATGACCACGCTCACGACGTTCACGTTGGCCTGGCCGAGGCTCTCGAGGACCCGGAGGAAGCTCCCAGCGCGGTCCTCGAGCCGGACCGCGATGAGATCGTGGGTCTCGACGGCGTACCCGGCCTGTTCGAGGAGACGTCGGGCGCGCGCCGGATCGCTGACCACGAGCCGGACGCGGCCCCTGGTCCGGGTCGAGTCGACGGAGATGGCCGCGAGGTTGATCTGCTCCTTCGCAAGTATGCGCGAGACCCGGGCGAGCGCGCCGGGCCGGTTCGGCATCTGGGTCGAGAGCTCCTGGAGCGTCATCAGCGCCCGTCGCAACGCCGTCGCGACTTTAGCGTGGCGGCGGAGGGGAATCGGCGACGCGCCGCCGCCGCACGTATTTATACCGGGAGCCGACCTAAATCTCTCTACCCGGACCGCCCCGTGCCGGGTCTAACGCCGGCATGCAGCGGAGACACGGTCGAGATGGCGGACGGCGGTATCGGCGACGGATCCGCCAGGCCCGCCGGGGCGTTGTCTCCGTCGTGGGGACGCTCCTCGCGCTCCTGGTCTTCTTCGCGCTCTTCGGGATCTTCCTCACCCAGTACCTGCCGCTCTGGATGACCGACAACGAGGCGGCGTTCACCGGGAAGACCCAGGCGTCGATGGCCGACCTGAAGTCGAACATGGACCTCCAGCTCGTCCTCGGCGGACCGTCGGCGTTCTCGACGCCGTTCGTCATGAGCTCCGACGGGGTCCCGCTCCTCGCCCAGCCCACGGGCGGGAACCTCAACTTCCTCCCGGTCCAATCCGGGGTCTTCGCGAACGTCTCGATGACGGTGGGCCCGGGCGGCAGCTCGGCCACCTACCGCAACTTCACGCTCGGCACCCTCAGCATGTCGATCCCCAACCGGTACTACAGCCCCCAGGTGTTCGAGCTCGAGGACGACGCCGTCGTCCAGGCGCAGAACGACCTCCAGCAGATCGTGGCGTTCCCACCGCTCCTCGCGGTCAACACCACGGGGACCCAGATCGGGGTCCAGCTCGTGCTCGTCCAGCTCTTCGGGAACGCCTCCCAGGCGATCAGCACCGGCACCACCGAGGTCTCGTCGCACTACCTCTACACCCAGAAGCTCACCAGCACCGGCGTCGGCGGCGGGGCGACGTTCAACGGGGAGTTCAAGCTCGGGACCCACTTCCCGTGCGCCTGGCGGACGTTCCTCTCGAGCGCCCTCAACGCGTCGGGCGTCGCGGCCAGCCACTTCGCCCTCACGCCGACGGGCTGCATCCCGTCGAACGGCGTCGCGAAGATCGTCGACCTCAAGTTCCTCAACATCAACTCGCTCACGCTCATCATCGGCGCCTTCTCCCTCGTGATGGGCGTCGGGGTGGAGTAGGGTCCCATGAGCAGCGCCTCGTTCCGCGTCAAGATCCCCCGCCACACGGCGGCGGCCCCCGGGCCGATCCTCCCTACCGGTAGCCCCGCGCCGGCGGCCGAGGAGACCGAGACGCCGGGCACGTTCATCACCGCCATGCCGCCGCTCGCCGAGGCGGAGATGAAGGAGCTCGACGTCGAGCCGGTGAACCCGCCGTACACGTACGCCCGGGTGAGCTACAACGACCGGACGAAGGAGTACCTCTACGAGGTCGTCGAACCCCAGCTCTCGACGCACGAGCGCGAGCTCGTGACCCACCTCAAGGACACGCTCACGAAGATCATGGGCTCCGAGGTCGCGAACCTCACCGGCGCCGACAAGCGGACGTACCTCCGCGGCGAGGTCGAGGAGTACTTGAAGAGCCGCCAGATCACGCTGAGCCCGCTCTCCACCGAGCGCGTCGTCTACTACATCCAGCGCGACTTCGTCGGGTACGGCCCCGTCGACGCGCTCATCCTGGACCCCAAGGTCGAGGACATCAGCTGCGACGGCGTCGGCGTGCCGCTCTTCGTCTACCACGGCAAGTACGAGTCGGTGAAGACCAACGTCGTGTTCACCGAGGAGGACCAGCTCAACTCGTTCATCGTCGCGCTCGGCCAGCGGTGCGGCAAGTCGGTCTCGGTCTCGAACCCGATCCTCGACGGGACGACGCCCGAGGGCCACCGGGTCCAGGCGACGTACGCCCGGGAAGTGACCACCCGGGGCGCGAGCTTCACCATCCGGCGGTTCAAGGAGAAACCGTTCACCCCCGTCGACCTCGTCATCTCGGGGAGCGCCAGCGAGCAGATGATCGCCTACTTCTGGCTCGCCGCCGAGCAGGGCGAGTCGCTCATCATCTGCGGCGGCCCGGCCGCCGGCAAGACGAGCACCCTCAACGCCATCGCGCTCTTCATCCCCCCGACCTCGAAGATCGTCTCCATCGAGGACACCCGGGAGGTGAACCTCCCCCACGAGAACTGGATCCCGGGCGCCACCCGGAGCGGCACCGGCGACCGGGGGCCCGACGGGAAGGCCGCCGGCGAGGTCGACATGTTCGATCTCGTCCGCGCCGCGCTGCGGCAGCGGCCGAACTACATCATCGTGGGCGAGGTCCGGGGCCGGGAGACGTACACGATGTTCCAGGCGATGGCCACGGGCCACACGACCTACTCGACGATGCACGCCGACAGCGTGAAGTCGATGGTGAACCGGCTCGAGAACCCGCCCATCAACACGCCCCGGATCCTCCTCTCGGCGCTCAACAACGTGATCATCCAGATCCAGGCCCGGACCGACAAGGGCGTGGTCCGGCGGTTGAAGCAGGTCCTCGAGATCGTCGGGTTCGAGCCCGAGACGAACGAGCTCATCACCAACACCGTCTACGAGTGGGACCCTGGGACCGACAAGTTCGTGTTCAAGGGCCACTCGTTCCTCTTCGACAAGATCATGGAACTGCGGAACTACACCCACGAGGAGATGGACGCCGAGTTCAACCGGCGCGTCGCCGTCGTCCACTACCTCGCCGAGCACCAGATCGTGGACCACCGGCAGCTCTGGCGGCTCATCACGGCCTACTACAAGGACCCGAACGAGGTCATGCAGCGGATCGGTGTCTCGGCGACGGGCGGCGAGCTCCCCGCCGCGGCGCCCCCCCTCGGGAGCGTGGCCTGACCATGGCCGCCGCCACCCGCGCGGGCGCCGTCGCCGGCTCGCTGCCCGTGGCCCGCCCGGTCCGGGTGAAGCGCGGCGCCCAGCCGACGCACACCCCCCTCACCCCGTTCCAGCAGTGGTCGTGGCGGACGTTCCGCGACCGGGTGGGGCGGCTCCCCCCGGACCCGCTCCTCGACGAGAACCTCCTGAAGGCGCACATGCGGATCCGCGCCGATGAGTACATGGCGACGGTGTACGCCTCGACGCTCATCGCCGCCGGGGTCCTCGTGGCCATCGGGATCGTCCTCGCGGTCCTCCTCGCCAGCGGCGGCGCCCTCGTGACCGGCATCGCCCTCGCGGTGATCGTCCCCGGGGCCGGGACGTTCCTCGCGTTCACATTCCTACGGGGCGCGCCGAGCAGCCGTGCGAAGTCGCGGGGGAAGAAGATCGATCGGCGGATCAGCCCGGCCATGAGCTTCGTCTCGGCGATGGCGTCGGCCGATGTCAACATCGACCAGATCTTCAAGGAACTCGCCCGGCAGAAGATCTACGGCGAGGTCGCCGAAGAGGCGGCCTGGATCACCCGGGACACCGAGCTCCTCGGCGTCGATATCTTGACGGCGATCAAGAACGGCGCAATCCGGACCCCGTCGAAGCGGTTCCAGGACTTCCTGCAGGGCGTCGTGACCACGGCGACGTCGGGCGGCCAGCTGAAGCCGTACTTCCTCGTGAAGGCCGAGCAGTACGAGCGCGAGAACAAGCTCGAGATGCTCCAGCGCGTCGAGACCATGGGGCTGCTCGCCGAGACGTTCGTGACCGTCGTCGTCGCGTTCCCCCTCTTCCTCGTGATCATCATCGCCATCTTCGCGATCATCGGCGGCGGCGGGGGGTTCATGATCGAGATCCTCTGGGCCATCGTCGGGCTCATGATCCCGCTCGCCCAGGTCGGGTTCATTTTCTTCATGTACAGCCTCGCCCAGGAGATGTGAGCGCGTGGCCGTCGCGGAAGCGCCCCTCTCCTCGAACCTCGGCCGCCGGGTCGTCGGCGCCAAGATCGGCGTCGGGGCCGAGAAGGCGAAGCTCCCGATCACCACCGTCGCGCTCCTCGCGGGGACCGCCGTCGGCGCCCTCTGCTTCGTGATCGCCGCGCTGCTCGGGATCGGCGTCCTGGACATCCAGATCCGGCCCGGCGAGGGGGCGGGGCTCAATCCAGCCCTCGACTTCGCCGTCTTCGGGATGCTGGCGGTGATGGCCCCCTACGGCTTCCTCATGAGCGCCCACGAGCGGCGCATCGAGCGGATCGAGGACCGGCTGCCCGATTTCCTGCGCGACGTCGCCGAGGCGGGCCGGTTCGGGATGACCCTCCCCGACGCGATCGTCGTGGCGAGCAAGGGCCGCTACGGCCTCTTGACCGAGGAGATCAAGAAGATGGCGAGCCAGCTCGAGTGGGGCGTCCCCGTCGCGACGGCGCTGAAGCTCTTCGAGGAGCGGGTGCCGACGCCCCTCGTCCAGCGCGTCGTCTCCATCGTGACCCGGGCCAACGAGGCCGGCGGCAACGTCGCCGACGTGCTCACCATGGTCGCCCACGACACCCGGGAGGTCCAGCTCTCCCAGAAGTCGCGGCAGATCTCGATGCTCACCTACGTGACGGTCATCTACATCGCGTTCTTCGTCTTCCTGGTCACGATCTACATCATGGCGGCGGTCTTCCTGCCGCAGATGATCCTCGCCGGCCAGGGGATCGCGTCGAGCAGCCTCGGCGCCGGCGGCGCCGTCTCGCTCAACTTCGGCTACGTCCCGATCCTCTTCATCGCCTTCCTCGTGGCGGTCATCGTCCACGCCGTCGGCGACGGGCTCATGGCCGGGGTCCTCTTCTCGGGCCGGCTCTCCGAAGGGATGCAGCACGGGACGATCATGCTGATCGCCGGGTGGGCGATCATGCGGTTCGTCGTCCCGACGCTCGGGTGACACGCATGGCGACGGAAGCGCTCCCCCTCACGACCTCCGACGACGACCCGGTCCCCCGCCGGCGCCGGGCCCACACGTCGTTCCCGCCCTGGCTCCGGATCGGCGCCGCGCTGCGCCGGGGCATCACCGAACCCCGGGCGGTGAAGCTCGCCCGGCTCGGCGTCTCGAGCGAGGGGAAGGAGGGCGAGGTCACCCCGGTCCCGCCCATCACCGACCCCGCCATCCAGGTCCTCGACCTCGCGCCGATCCGGGAGAACTTCTCGTTCGTCCGGATCACGTACCACAACACGCGCAACGAGCACCTCTACGAGGTCATCGAGCCGCCGCTCTCCGCCATCGAGCACGAGCTCCTCGCCCGGCTCCGCGTTGCGCTCATCGGACTCTTCCAGCCGCTCCCCGAGATCGATCTCACCACCCGGCGGCGCGAACTGCGCCGGATGGTCGACGAGCTGTTCCAGTCGTGGGAGATCTCCCCGAGCCCGACGACGAAGGGCCGGATCGTCTACTACCTCGAACGGGACTTCATCGGCTACGGCATCGTCGACGTGCCGATGACCGACAGCGAGGTGGAGGACATCAGCTGTGACGGCGTCGGCATCCCGATCTACATCTACCACCGGAAGTACGGTTCGATCCGGTCCTCGCTGAAGTTCACCGATTCGGAAAGCCTCGACAACTACGTCGTCTGGCTCGCCCAGCGGAGCGGCAAGCACATCTCCGTCGCGAACCCGATGCTCGACGCGACGATCCCCGACGGCTCCCGGCTGCAGGCGACGCTCGGGATGCATGTCACGAAGCGCGGGAGCTCGTTCACCGTCCGGCGCTTCCGGGACAACCCGTTCACGCCCGTGGACATGCTGAAGTTCAAGACGATGAGCCCGGAGATGATGGCGTACCTCTGGATCGCCATCGAGAACGGGCAGTCGATGATGGTCTGCGGCGGGACCGCGTCCGGGAAGACGACGACGCTGAACGCCACGCTCTTGTTCATCCCGCCCCAGATGAAGATCGTCTCCATCGAGGACACCCGGGAGCTGAACCTCCCCCACGACAACTGGGTCCCGTCGCTCACCCGGGCCGGCTTCGGCGCGAAGAACGTCACGAGCGGCAAGGCGCCCGGCGAGATCGACATGTTCGACCTGCTCGCCGCCGCGCTCCGGCAGCGGCCCCAGTACCTGATGGTCGGCGAGGTGCGGGGCGCCGAGGCGTTCATCGTCTTCCAGGCGATGGCCACAGGCAAGACGTGCTACACGACGTTCCACGCCGAATCGGTCTCGGCGATGGTCCACCGGATGGAGAACCCCCCGATCTCGCTCCCCCGATCGCTGGTGAGCGCGCTCAACCTCGTCCTCCTGCAGCGCCAGGTGAAGGTCGGGACCAAGATGACCCGGCGCGTCCAGTCGCTCACCGAGATCGTGGGCCTCGACCCGGAGACGAACGAGCTCATCACGAACTCGGTCTACTCGTGGAACCCGTCGGACGACACGTTCCTCTTCAGCGGCCACTCGTACATCTACGAGCGCGTCGCGATCATGAAGAACTGGTCGATGCGCGAGACCGAGCGCGAGGTCCGCAACCGCGTCGAGATGCTCGAGTACCTCCAGCTGAAGGAGGCCCAGGCGACGCGCCAGAAGCCGTTCACCCACCGGGACGTGGGCCGGCTCGTCGCGTACTACTACAAGGAGCCGGCCGCGGCGCTCAAGGAAGCCCGGGGCGAGCTCGAGCGGGCGAAGTCGCCGCGCGCCGCGTGAGCGCGCGGCCCCCGCGCGCGCCCCCGCGGTTCGCCGCGCTCCACGGTCGGGGCGGGTCGCCCGTCGACCTCTACGCCGGCGACGCGCTCGCGATCCTCCCCCGGGTCGCCCGGCGGTCGACGATCGACTGCCTCGTCACCTCACCGCCGTACAACCGCGGCGTCGCGTACGCCTCGTACGACGACACCCGACCCCGGACCGAGTACCTCGCCTGGATCGACCGGTGGGCCCGGGGGGTCGCCCCGCTCCTCGCCCCCGAGGGTTCGCTCTTCCTCAACGTGGGCGGCAGTCCCACCGACCCCTGGCTCCCCTGGGACGTGGCCCGCGTCGTCGGCCGGCGGCTCGTCCTGCAGAACGTCATCCTCTGGGTGAAGTCGATCGCCATCGAGCGGGCCGCCGCGGGCCGGTCCGCGGGGCTCAACCGGGACCTCGCCGTCGGGCACTACAAGCCGATCCCGTCGCGCCGGTTCCTCCACGCCGCCCACGAGTACATCTTCCACTTCACCCACGACGGCCGTCGACCCCTCGACCGGCTCGCCATCGGGGTGCCGTACCAGGACGCGTCGAACGTCGCGCGGTGGGCCGGTGCGCGCGGCGGGGTCCGGTGCCGGGGGAACACCTGGTTCCTCCCGTACCGGACGATCCGATCCGCGGCCCGGGACCGCCCACACCCGGCGAGCTTCCCCGTGGAGCTCCCCGAGCGGTGCTTCCGCCTCCACGGCGTCGACCGGATCCGGCTCGCCGTCGATCCGTTCCTCGGCATCGGGCCGACGGCCGTCGCCGCCGCCCGGCTCGGACTACCGTTCATCGGGATCGACCTCGACCGGTCGTACCTCGCCGAGGCGGCCCGGGCGGTGGGCGCCGCGACCGACGAGCGGGCGGACCCTGTCGCCGCGGCGACACGGGGGCCGCCCGCACGCCGCGCCCGCGCACCGAGGGTTAAGTAGCGCCGGCGCCGATTTTCCCCCCGTGCCGGGCGTGACGTCAACTCCGTCGCCCCGACCGTCCGCTGCGACCACCGCCGCGGCCCGCGACGCGACCGCGTTCCTCACGACGGCGCTCCTGCCGGCCGTCGTCAAGGCCCGGAACCCGAGCCTCGAGCGGGCGGTCCGACGGGCGGCCGCGACGGGGGAGCTCGGTCGGCTCGCCCAGTTGCCGGAGCGCCAGCGCCGGGAGCTGCTCGATACCCTCGAGCGGAAGAGCCCCCGGACGCCGCGACCCGAGACGGCCCGGGCCGTCGTCTACCTCACCACGACGCTCGCCGCCTCGCTCCCGTCCGACGCGGGCGTGGTCCGGCGCCTCGCCTCGCCGGCCCGGTAGGCATCGCCCGCCTCGCCGCGCCCCGCGCTAGCCTAAAGTCGGGGTCGGCGGTCGGTCCCCCGTGCGGGTGCGGGACTACGCGCTCGAGCTCGACATCGACTACGCCGCGGAAGCGTTCCAGGGGCGGTTGACCGTCGGCGTCGACGACGCCGCCGACCCGTTCGAGCTCGACAGCGCCGACCTCGCCATCGACGGGGCGTGGATCGGCGACGACCCGCGGCCGTTCCGCGTCGACGCCGACCGCCAGAAGGTCGTCGTGGACCTGGGCGGAGCCCGCCCGCCCGCCGTGCGGATCGCCTACCACGGGAAGGCCCGTCGCGACGTGCTGAACGGCCTCTACGTCTCCAAGTTCGGCGACCGCAAGCTCCTCACCACGATGATGGAGCCCGTCGGCTGCCGCCGGCTCCTCCCGTGCGCCGACACGCCGGACCAGAAGGCGGTCTTCCGGCTCACCGTCCGGACCGACAGCGACCTCACCGTGATCTCCAACGCCGAGGTCGCCGACGACCGGCCCGACGGGGCCCAGCGCCGCTGGACGTTCGCCCCGACGCCGCCGATGTCGACGTACCTGCTCTACCTCGGCGTGGGCCCGTTCGAGACCCGGGAGCTCGTCCACGGGGGCATCCGCATCGTCGCCGCGTCGGCGCCCGGCAAGGGCGACCTCGCCCGGCCCGCCCTCGAGATGGCCGGCCCGCTCCTCGCCGCGTACGGCGACTACTACGGGCTCCGGTACCCGCTCCCGAAGATGCACCTCGTCGCCGTCCCCGACCTCTGGGCCGGCGGGATGGAGAACTGGGGGGCGATCGTGATCCCCGAGCTCGGCCTCCACTGGGGGCCGGCGACGAGCCCGTCGGTCGTCCGCTGGGCGGTGGAGACGCTCGCCCACGAGATCGCCCACCAGTGGTTCGGCGACCTCGTGACGATGCGCTCGTTCGACGACCTCTGGCTCAGCGAGAGCTTCGCCACGTTCGTCGCGGCGAAGATGGAGGAGCGGCTGCGGCTCCGGTCGGATCCGTGGGCCGAGTTCGTCATCCGGACCGCCCCCGGCTACTTCTCCGACTCCCTCGCCGCCACGCACCCGGTCCAGATGCGGCTCCACGACCCGGCCGAGATCAGCCAGAGCACCGACGATATCACCTACTACAAGGGGGCGAACATCGTCCGGATGCTGGAAGCCCACCTCGGCGAGGACGTCTTTCGAAAGGGGCTCCGGGCGTACCTCGACCGGTTCCAGCTCGACAACGCGACGGGCCCCGACCTCTGGGACGCCCTCGAGGCCGCTTCGGCCCAGCCGGTCCGGCGGGTCATGCTCGCCTGGGTCGAACGGGCCGGGTTCCCCGTCATCGAGGTCCGCCGGCAGGACGACCGGCTCGCCCTCCGCCAGCGTAGGTTCACCTTCCTTCCCGACGCGAGCGTCCAAGAACCGTGGCCCATCCCGCTCGGGATCGTCGACAACGGCCGGTCCCGCCAGGTCCTCTTCGATGCGGCGACGTCGGAGCTCGACCTGCCCGCAGGCGACGGCTGGCGGCTCAATCCGGGCCGGACCTCGTTCGTGCGCGTCTGGTACGATCCCGCCGTCCGGGCCCGGCTCCTCCCCCAGCTCCTCGCGTGGCCGGCGATCGACCGGTGGGCGTTCGTCAACGACGCCGACGCGTTCCTCCTCGCCGGCTCCTTCTCCGTCGCCGAGTACCTCGAGGTGGTCCGATCGGTGCGGACCGCCGCCGACTACCCCACCGTCTCCGACGTCGCGACGGGGCTCCGCCGGCTCTGGGTCCTCGGGGCCCACCGCCACGACGTCCGCGACGCCTACCTCGACTTCTTCCGGACCCAGTTCGACCGGCTCGGGCTCGAGGCCCGGCCCGGCGAGCCCGACACCGATCCCATCCTGCGGCAGTTCGTCGTCATCGGGCTCGTCCGGACCGACGATGCGTTCGCGGCCCGCATGGCCGAGCGGTTCCCCGGCATCGACTCCGCGCCCGCCGCGCTCCGCCCGGCGATCGTACTCGCCCGCGCCCAGCAGGGGGGGCCCAGCACCGTCGACGCGCTTTACGCGCGGCTCACGAACCGCGAGAGCACCGATGCGGCGGAGCAGGCCGCGTTCGCCATGGAAGGGCTGCCCGACGAGGCGTCGCTGCGCGACGCGCTCGACCGGGCGCTCGCGAGCGAGGTCCGGCCCCAGGCGCTCGAGTACCTCATCGAGGCCATTGCGGCGAACCCGTACGGGCGCGCTGCGGTCTGGGCGTGGGAGCTCGAGCATCTCCGCGAGTACGAGCGCCGGACCGAGGGGAGTTGGATGCTCTCGAATCTCCTCCAGCGGACGATCCCCATCGTGGGCCTCGGCCGGGAGGCGGAGGTGCGGGCCTTCTTCGCCCAGGAGGCGTTCCCCGAGGGCGCGAACGGGGTCCGGAAGGGGCTCGAACTCCTCACGGCGTACCGCGGGCTCGTCGACCGGCTTGCTTCCGAGTGACCCTCGGCCCCTGGCTACGGCCGCCGGAACCGGTCCGCGATCCACGCGTGGACCTCGCCCATGGGGGCGCCGAAGAGCGAGAGGTGCCCGTGGCCCTCGAAGAGCCGAAGCGTCGCGCCCGGCACATGGGCCGCGACCCAGCGAGCGTGGGCGACGGGGACGAACCCGTCGTCGGTCCCGTGCCAGACCGACGTCGGCACCTGGATCCGGTCCAGGGGGAAGCCCCACGGCCGGACGAACGCCACATCGTCGGCGTACCACCCGTCGACCCCGGGGGCGAGCGCTTCGGCCATCGAGCCCGCGAAGTACGACCCGATGGGCCCGTCGCACGCCGCGCGATCCGGGGGGGCGAGGAGCGAGCCCATCGCCCGGACGAATCCCGCCGTGTCGGCCCCGAGGAGATCGCCCCGTGCCTTCTGAAGGCTCCGTTCCAGGGGCGGCCCTGCGGCGACGGTGAGATCGAACTCGTCCACGTTCTCGGGACCCATCCCCGCGAGCCAATCGAGACCGTCGGCGGGGTACGGCGCGCAGCCGCCGACGACCGCGACGCCGACGGCCCGGCCGCTCCACCGAGCGGCGCAGGCGAGGGCGTGCGGGCCTCCGCCCGAGAACCCCCACACGGCGAACCGGTCGATCCCGAGGGCGTCGGCGATCGTGCCGACGTCGGTAGCGGCCTGGGCGACGGAGCGGTCCGGGAGCGGCGTCGATCGACCGTAGCCGGGGCGGTCGTAGCCGAGGAGGCGCAACCCCCGACGCTTCGCGTCATCGGCCAGCGGTGGGAAGAGGAGTCCAGAGCCCGGCGTGCCGTGCAGCCCGAAGACCGGCGCACCATCGGTCGGACCCGCGTCATGGACCCGCAGCGAGCGACCGTCGGGCGTGGGGACGGTCCGTACCGTGGCGGTCAACGTACCCCCTAGGGCGTCCGCACGATAACCCCCGCGGGGGCGGGGTTGGCTCGGTCGACCCGGGCCGCCCGACCCCGCTCGCGTCGGTCCGTCGGCGGGAGGCGGTCCGTCCCCGTCAATTCGTCCCGGACATAGCCCGCAAAAGCCTGTCGGAATCACGACCGATCACGAGGCCAGGGTGGAGGGGGGCGTTGGCGATACCCTGCCTCTCGAGGTCCGGGGGAGCCGGCACGGAGCGCTGGGACCTACCCTCTACCGAGACGGGGTGCGGTCCCCGCGCCATCGTGGCGCGGGGAGGAACGAGTTGTCCTAGAGGGCCGTGCGCCCGACCCGACCTACGGGTGCTTGGCCATGGCCATGATCTCGGCCTCGGACGCCCGCTTCTGGTGGGTGTGCTCGAGGTGCCAGCCGACCACGGCGACCAGCTCCTTCTTGTCCTTCGAGACCGCTTCGAACCCGTCCTCGCACGCGACCTTCATCAATCCGCATCCCATGGTCGTACCACCGCCGGTTAAGGCCTCGGCGCGACCGCCCGGGGCCCGTTAAGCCTTGTCGTCGGCCCCGGGGGTCCATCCCCCGAGCGCCGACTCGATCCGTCCGCTACGGGCGGCTGGGTCCCTTCGACCCCGTGTCCTCGGACCAGGGGGCGGCGCCCCCCGCACCGGGCGGCGGTGTCGGGGTCCCCGTCACGCCGGGCGGCGGGGTCGACATCGCGGGAGCGGCCGGGGTCATCGGTCCAGGGCCCCCGGGCCGCCGGCGCATGGCCATCACCCAGCCGAGGACGGCCACGATGGCGAGGATCACGAGGAGGGCGATCCACGCGTAGTCCGGTAGGGCGCTGCTCGACGACGAGCCGGTCGTCCCCGTGGTTCCCGACCCCGTCGCGTTCGCGGTGAACGCCACGTAGACCGTCACGGGGCCGCCCGCCACGGCGAGGCTGCCCGACGCGGGCGTCGCGGTGTAGCCGCTCGGTGCGGTCACCGTGTACGTCACCGTGCCGTTGGGCGCGGTGAACGAGACCGACGTGCCCGTCGAGGGCGTCGGGATCCCGCCGATCCCGACCTGCCACGTCGACCCCGCGGGAAGACCCGTGGCGATGAAGTGGAGGCCGTAGACCACCTGGGTGAAGTTCACGGTGATCGCGACGCTCGTGCCGGCGACAGTGAACGTCCCCGTGCTCGGGGAGATCGTGTACCCGGCGATCGGGGCGACGGCGTAGCTGTACGTCCCGTTCGGCAGGTTGAATTGGACCGAGCTGCCCGTCGATCCCAGCGTCTGGTCGACGGACGAACCCGTCACGGCGACGGACCAGGAGGTCCCGGCCGGCGCCCCGTTCGCGGTGAAGTCGACCTCGCTCGTGACCACCGCGAAGTCGAAGAGGACCGAGAGGCCGCTCCCGGTGAGCGTGCCCGACCCGTTCGCGGGCGTCGGGGCGTACCCCGGCACCTCGAGGGCGGCGTAGTCGTACGCGACATACGCGCCGTTGGTGAGGGGGATGGTGATGGCCGGTCCCGTGGAGGTGTACGTGACGCCGTTGAAATCGACGCCCCAGGACGTGTTCGCGGGGAGCCCGGAGGCCGCGAAGACCGCGAGCGGCGTCGTCCACGGCCCCACGAGGGGGTACCGGTCGACGTTCGTGGCGTTGAGCGTCACCGCGGTGTCGCCGATCCCGTCGGCGCCCGCTACGTTCTGGTTGGGTCCGCTCTGGGTGTCGGCCCCGGTGTAGTTGCTCCAGTAGTTGCCGCCTCCCGGGTAGCCGGCGTCCCAGGCGTTCGCGTCGTAGTTCGCGCTCGCAAGGATCCAGCCACCATCCTGGTCGAAGTTGTTGTGGTCGAGCGTGTTGCCCGCCGCCCCTTGGGTCTGGACCGAGGTGGTGTCCGCGAAGAACGCGTTCCCCTCGACGGTCCCGCCGACGGCGTCGGCGAGGATGAGCCCCGTGGCCGCCTCAGAAAGGTTGTTCCCCATCGCGGCGACCTGGTTCGCCTCGTAGATCTCGAGGGCGACGCCCCCGGATCCGTCGAGCTGATTGTTGACGACCGTCGCGGCCGGCGTGATCTCCACGAGCAGGCCCAAGCTCCCGGCACCGCTGAAGTCGTTCCCCGCGATCCACGGCGCCGAGGAGAACTCCACGATCGCGCCGAAGCTCGCCGCGCCGCTCCCGTCGTTGCCGACGATCTGGACGTCGGGGGTCTGGATGACCTCGAACACGCCGTCGCTGCTGCCGATGGCCGTGTTCGCGAAGAACCCGACACCCGACCCGCCGGAACTGTACGCCGCGAGCGAGGTCGCGTGGTCGAGGTTCGAGAGCGAGAGGTTCGAGTCGGTGCTATCCACGAACGCTACGGCCGAGGCACCCGCGTTGGCGAAGTCGCCCCCGGTCACGTTGACCGACGACGAGTGGTCGACCCAGACGGTGGCGTAGTCGTTGACCGCCCAGTCGTGGGTGAGCGCCACCTGGCTCGATCCCATGACGAGGAAGCCGTAGTTGGTCGCCCCGGTGAGATTGCTCGCCGACGAATCGGTGCCGGTCACGAGCCGGTCGTCGGCGAGATTGAACCCGATCATCGCCGCCCCATCGACCTGGACCTGGTCGAACCAGAGGCCGGTGAGGTTGTCGAGCGTCGCCCCGGCGGTGAGCGAGTTGCGGAGGTCGTCGCTCTGGAGGACGATGTTGCTCCCGTTGCTCAAGAAGAGCCCCGACGCCTGTTCGTCCTGGGCGACGAGGTCGGTGATGGTGAGGTCCGAGGTCGTGTCGGACCAGTAGCCGTACGTCCCCGACGAGACCTCGTCGCCGGAGCTCTGGACCTGCGACGACGAGAACGCGGTCACGCCGGCGAAGCCGCCGCCCGCGATGTTGTTCGATTCGGTGACACCCTGGGTGTAGGCGACTTCGATCCCGTACCCGAGGAGGGAGCCCTGGTGGACGTCGTTGTTGTCGATGGTGACCGCCGAGGCGTACTCGGCGAGGATGCCGATCGACCCGCAGAGGGTCGCGTCGTTGTTCGTGATGCTCACGTTGCTCGCGAGCTCCACCGTGATCCCCACGGTGGTGGCCGACGACGCGTTGTTCTGATCGATGATGATGTCGTTGCCGATGATCACCGCGATGCCCTCGGTGTTCGGCAGGAGGTTGCCGGTGAGGTCGACGCTGTTCGAGAGCTCGGTCAGGATGCCCCGGTTCGTCGCCTGGATGGTGTTGTCGTGGATCGAGACGAAATTCGACGAGTTCGCCTGGATGCCGACGACGGCGTTCGCGATCTGGAAGTCCTTCACCTCGACGTTGTGGACCACGGGAAGGAGGATCCCCGCGCCGACCCCCGTCGAGGCGTCCAGCGTGAACGCGGCGCCGTTGAGCGTGCTGTCGTTCCGCTCGTCGATGATGGAGCCCGAGATCGGGGCGGTCAGGGTGTAGGTCCCGCCCGACACCGTGATCGGGGGGGTCGGGGAGGAGAGCGACCCGTCGGGGTAGATCGTTACGATCCCCACGAAGACCGACGGGGTCACCGGCGCGGTCGCGCCCCCCGGGAGGTGGGCGAGCGCCGACGCCGGCGCGACGACGGCGAGGGCCAGGAACGCGATTCCGATCAAGGCGGCTCGGGAGGGGCGGTGCAACGGGGCCATCGACGCCTTCTGGGAGCCCCCCCTATTTCCGCCTATCCCGTGACGGGAAACCGGGTCGCGCCGGCCCCGGGAGACCCCCGGCGGCCCGTCTCCGCCCGGGGGGTGCCACTGCGCCCATACCTTCTTGATGGACCCAACGGCAAGCGACCGTCGTTCGTCCGTGACGGCACCTCTGCGACCCCCGCGCGCTCCCCGGGAGCCCCGGCACTGGCTCCTCCGGGGCGCGGGACTCGCCGCCGGCGCCCTCCTCCTCGGCGGAGCGGCGTGGGCGATTCCGTCCCCCGGCGCCGTCGCCCCGAGCCTCGTGCTGAGCGCCGGGTGCGCGCTCGGGTACCTCGTCCTCCTCGCCGAGCTGGTCCCCTGGCTCCGCCCGACCTCGACGGGTCCGGCTGCGGCCTCCCCGGTCCCGCCGGGCGCGGTCCGCCACCTGCCCCCGCCGGCGCCCCGCTCCGCGCTGCTCGCCCACGGGCTGCGCCCCGCGTGGCACGCGACGCATCGACCGCCCCACGCTCCGGTCCTCGCCGCGACCGATGGGTCGTTCCGTCCCCACGCAGGGTCGAGCGATCTCCTCTGGTCGGCGTGGCTCGACCAGACCTACGCGCTCCCGGCGGGACTCGTCGGACCGATCGCCGAGACCGCCTGGGCGCCGGCGCTCGACGCGACCGCACCCGTGGCTCCCCCCGATATCGCGGCGGCGCTCGCCCTCGACGCGGTTCCGGACCGGTTGCCGGTCGTCGGCGACGTAGCGGCGTACGCCGAGCCCCAGCCGCTCGGGGAGTCGCCGGCCGATCCCCGCGGGACCCCGCTCACGCTTCTCGAGCTCGAGGCGCTCACTCCCACACCGCCCCACCTCCGTCCAGCCCCTTCTCCTGACCCCCTGCCCACCACCGTCGGGTCGCGCCCGCCACCTGCGCCCGCGGCACCGTCGAGCGAGGTCGATCATGTCCGGGGACCCCGCTGCGCGAACTGCCGACGGTCGCTGGCGCCCTCCGACCCCCGGGAGCGGTGCCCGGAGTGCCGCCGACCGATCTGCCGGGACTGCATCGAATCGGACGCGGGTCCCGGCACCGACGGGTGGTGCCCGAGCTGCGTCGAGCTGTTTGCCCTCGGCGAGTCGGCGCTCGGCGCCTGAGCGACCCGCGCTGCGCCGGGTCTACCCGGAGGACCGGAGGTCCATCACGCGGGGCATCTTGCTGCAGTGGGTCATCATCCCGCCCGTGCCGATGCTGCCGGCCGCCGCGATGGACGGCGCGGTTGAAGCGGTTTGGTGGGGCGACCAGGGAGCCGCCCCGATCGGGGCGGCCGGATGCTCGGTCGGGTAGGCGGTCGCGGGGGACGATGTTCCCGCCGTGGGGGCCGGGATCGGGCCCCACATCAACGCGAGGGTGGTGAGAGCGGGGAGCGTTCGATGGGTGGTAGGGATCCCCGCCGTGGGGGACGAAGCGCCGAGCGCGGGGCCGCTGCCCACGAGCGCCAGCACCGCGATGACGAAAACCGCGCCCCCGAATCGGACGATAGGGCCTGCGCCGTTCACCATCGGTTCCCCGGGAGAGGAAGGGCGGCCGGCCTATTTGAGTCGCCGTCCGGTGGGCGGCGGGCCGCTCAGGTGTGGGACCGGAGGTCCCGCATCATGGTGTCATACTGCTCCCGGGTGATCTCGCCTGAGGCGTACCGGTGCCGCACGACGTCCTCGGGTTCGTTGTGCGCGAATCCCATGGGTCCCCACGGACCGTGGCGGTGGCCGTACCAGCCCCACCGGGGGCCCCAGAACGCCATACGGATCGCGAAGAACACGAGGAAAATGACGAAGAGGAACCCGAGGGGGAAGAACCAGAACCCGACCGGCGCGTACATCATGCCGGACGGGGCGTGGCCCAGCAGGGCGAGGACCCCCCAGATCACGAGCGGGACGACGACGAAGAGCGCGAGGAAGCCAAGGATGATCCAACCGAAGAGCCCGCCGCGTCGCGCGTTCCGTATCGACCGCCGTTCGCCCATCGTCGCACCGTCGACCCCCCCGACACCCGGGGAGTATTTGACCGTATCGAATATCCGATATCGGATATCCGATAGCTTAATCCCGTCGCGCGGCTGAGTGGCGGCCGATGTGGCCGTTCCGGTGGATGACCCACCACAAGCGCGGATTGCGCATGTGGGCGCTGAGCCTCCTCGCGGCGTCCCCGAAGAACGGGGTCGAGATCATCAACGAGATCGAGGCGCTCACCCGGGGGTGGTGGCGACCGTCGCCCGGGTCGGTGTACCCGCTCCTCGAGCAGCTCGGGGCCGAGGGCCTCGTAACGAAGCGGCCCGACGGCCGCTACGAGCTCACGCCGAAGGCGCAGGAGGAGATCGACTGGCCCGGCGGGCTCGGCCGACGCCCCCATTCGATCGACGAGATGGTGACCGAGGTCGGTGCAATGGTCTCGTACCTCGAAGAGCTCGCCGCCCAGGAGAAGGGAGCGCTCCGCGCCCACGCCGGTCGGCTCGACGAGATCGCCCACCGGCTCACCCGGCTCAAGGACCGGTAAACCGTCGTCGCGCCGACGGTCCGGAGGTGGACGAACCGCGGTGACAGAGTCCCCGATGGATCTCATCGCCCGAGGGCCGCGCCTTCCCGTCACCGTCACGGCCGACGAACCATCCATCGGGATCGACGGGTCGCCCCCGCCCCGGCGGACCGTCGACGCGCTGATCGATACCGGGAGCGGACGGACGATCATTCAGGCGGCCCTGGCGGCCGAACTGCACCTACGCCCCGTCGGCCGGGTCGAGATCGACACCGCCTCCTCGGTGGACGTCACGGCCGAGGAGTATGCTATCGCCCTCGAGGTTGGCGGCCACCGCCCCATCCGGGTCCGGGCGCTCGCCGCGGCGTTGCCGGTCCCCGATGTCCGGCTGTTGATCGGGCGGGACGCGCTCGCCCACGGACGGTTCGTGTACGACGGACGACGTTCGGAGTTCGCCTTCGAGCTCGACTAGCCTCGGCCCGGCGGCGCTTTCGCACCCGGTGCCCCGGAACGGGACCCAGCCCCCGTTGGCAACGAAGACCTCTTGACGCTCGACGCCTCCACGACTTGCTGGCGTTCCATCGCCGGGTAGATGGGATGACGACGAACCGAGCAACGACGACGAGCGGGCGAGCCGCCCGCCAGTACCGACGGCGACTGCGCCCCCGGACCCTGCCCCTCTCCGTCCTCGGAGCCTTCGGCGTGGCGATCCTTTTCTCCCCGCTCGTGGCGGCCGCCCCCGTGCCCCGGGCGGCGCCGGCGCTCCTCTCGCTGCACGCCCCGTTCACCGCCTCGGCGCACGAGCGGGGGTACATCGCCCAGACCCCGGATTCGCCCTGCACCCACGCCCTCATCCAGGTCCGTCCGTCGCTCGCCCTCACGACCGGGTTCGGTACCCTCGAGGCGCGCGCCTCGGCGGTCTCGTGCGGCGGCGCCGGCCTTGGGAACTACTCGTACGCGGAGGCCGGATTCGGCGTGGCGTCGATGGCGTTCCCAGCGAACGTCTCGGCGACGCAGCACGTCGAGGCGAAGTGGCGCGTCGTCTACGGGGCCGCGATCGATGTCCAGGGCACCAACGCCACGCTCAACGGGCTCGCCAGCTACTCGATCGAGGTCTCGACGTACCTCTACGACGCGACGACCGCGACGCTCTGGGGCGCGAACACAACGATCCTGGCGGCCGGTTCGGTGGGCTACGGCAACGGCTCGTCCCACATCGTCTCGGGCGTCGCCCAGGCGACCACCTCGGCGAACCTCCCTCTCATCGCCGGCCACGTCTACCACGTGGTGACCTACCTCATCGTCTGGCTCACCGCCGTCGCGGCGGGGGGCGCCGGTGACCGGAGCGCCGTGGTCGTGGACCTCGCGTCGAACGGGAACGGGGCGACGCTCTTCGCGCTCCGCCTCCGCTAGGCGTTCGGGGTCGCGAGGCTCGCCTCGGCCCCGCCGCCCGCCCGTACCCGGGCGTGGGCGTCGAGGAACGCCACGAAGAGCGCAATGTAGCTGAACGCCAGGAGCGAGTCCAGGAACCCGATCGCGTTCACGATGGGCGCGACCGCCGGGCTCCGGTCGACGATCTGGCGGACGAGGGGGGAGAGCTGGGCCGAGAGCGCGAGCCCGATGAGGGCGGAGAGGATGAACGCCCAGAGGAGCCCCAGCGCCATCGCGATCCTCCCGACGGGACCGACGAGGTGGGCGGCGACGAGGGCGTAGGTGACGAAGGTGAGCGCGAAGACGATCGCGATCGCCACGGCGAACTCGGCCGACGCCCAGGCGGGCGGCGGCGGGCCGCCGATCGCGCTCAGGTAGATCACCGGGGCGGCGGCGAGCGCGATCGCGACGACGCTCCCGATGAAGGCGCCGTGGGCGTGGCCGACGCGACGACGGTGGAGCTCGCTCCATTCGTGCCGGCCCATCCAGAGGAACGTGAGGCCGACGAGGGAGAAGATCGGGGTGAGCAGCAGTAGGTCCCGCCGCTCGATGAGCGTCGAGCCGCCGAGGAGGAGCGCCGCGAGACCCCCGAACCCCTCGACGGCGAACCCGATGGCGAAGACCGCAAGGCTGCGGCGAAGATTGACCGTCATGGAGCCCCAGATCCGGCCGCGTCGTCCCCCGGCGGCCGGGACCGCCTAGAGCACGACCTCGTAGACCGTCCCCGCCGCGGTTCCGGGCGCCCCTTGCGCCCGGCGGTGGGCGTCCTGGAACGCCGTCGACTCGGTCCACGCGACGAAGTCGTCACGCCGGGCCCATCGGGTGAGCACCAGGATCTCGTGGCCCGTTTCCTCCCGCCAGACCTCGAAGCTCTCGAACCCGGGCTGGAGGTCGACCTTACCGGCCCGGTGGCGGAACGCCTCCACCAGCCGGTCCGCGTCCGCCGGCGACTCCGTCGTGATCCGGTTCACTCCGACCCAGGCCATGGCCGCCGACGGACCGGCCCGCCATAGCGGTTCCCGCCCTCCCGCCCGGCGGTCGGCCGAAACGAGGAAGAGTCCGTCGCCGCTGGCCCGGCCCGGTGTCGACCCCGGAAACCCCCGCGCCGGCTCGTCCCGAGCTCTCGGCCGACGAGCGCCGCTGGCTCCACGACAAGTTCGAGCGGCTGAGCCAGGAGGAGGGCCAGCTCGCTTCGACCCGGACGACCTACTTCGCCACCATCGGGGCGGTCCTCATCACCGGGCTCATCGTGGCGGTGACGAACGCCGCGGTACATCCGGAGCTCCTCGTCGTCGCGGTGGCGTTCCTCGCCGGGTTCGGGATCCTGTTCTCAACGGTCTGGGCGCTCCTCCTCCACCGGACCGCCGACGCCCAGAGGCTCTGGCGCACGGCGGCGCTCCAGCTCGAGGCGCTCGCCCCGCCCGTCCGCACCGAGGTCCGCGCCGTCATCCCCGCCGGCGGCGCGTCCCGCATCGAGGTCGACCTCGCCCGGCCCTACACGGTCCACGCGCTCCGGTTCGCACCGGACCGGTCGATCGCGGCGATCGACCGGATCGACCCGTGGCGCCTCTCGGAGATCATGCCGCTCACGTTCATCGCCGTGTGGGCGGGGACGCTCGTGATCGCCGTCGTGTGGTACGTCGCGCTGCGCTGAGCCTGGCTAGACGAACCGGCCGCCCCGGGCGATGGGCCGTCCGTCGAGCTCGACGGTGCCCTCGCCGAGCATCGCATACCCCACGAACGGGACCCGCTGCCGGCCACCGGCGAACGTGTTCCCGCCGATCCCGAGGAGGATCGCCCCCGCCTCGGTGTCCTCGCACGGCGGGAGGTTCCGTCCGAGCGGGTTCAGTCCGAGGGAGAAGTACCCCATCCGGTCCCGGCCCTTCGGCGCCTTCGCGAACGCCGCCTCGAACGCGGCCCGGCCCCGGCCGCCCGACCGCTCGACGAGCCGACCGTCCTCGAACCGCCACCGGAATCCGTCGAACGTGTCCTCGCCGATGTAGACCGCCCGGTTCCCGACGAACGTCCCCGTCGCGGCCGCCCGGTCGACGGCGGCGATGATCTGGCCGGACGGATTGCTCGCGATCATGCCGTACCGGCGCTTCCGGGCGTCGGCGTCGATGATGCCCGCGTCGACCCGGGCCTTGATCCCGGTGAGGCGGAAGGTGAGATCGGTGCCGTTCGTGTGGCGGACCCGCAGCTCGGAGCCCTTCTCGAGCCGGCGGACGAGGGCGAGGCCCCGGCGCCGCATCCCGGCCGCGTCGACGGCCCCGGCGGCGACGAGCCGCCGTCGCCACGCCGCACCGTTGAGACCGAACGGTCGCGCCGCCGCGTCCGTCGCCTGGGCGACGGTCATGCGGCACCCCCGGAGCTTCGCGCCCCGGGCCACATCGTACCACGTCTCGTTGTACGCGGTGACGGTGTCCTGGAGCTTGTCCGGGAGCCGGGCCAGCCGCGGCCGGTCCTCGGGGCCCCAGAAGTAGACGTAGACGTCGGCGGCGGCCACGGCTGCCTTCTCGGCGGCCGACCAGGCGCCGAGGGTCTTGTGCCGCTTCGCCCCGATCGCGCGCCACCACGCGGTCTCGTCCTCGTAGATCACCGTCGGGTACGCCCCGAGGCGTCGCGTCTCCTCGACGAACGCGCGCGCGTACGGAAGGGCGTGGGTCCACGATTCGATGAGGACCGACTCACCGGGGCGGACGCGGAGGTTCTGTTGGAGGACGGCCCGGGCGAGCCCTGACTCGGTGGCGGTCATGGCGGCCGCAATCGACCACTAGTACATACCGCCGGCACGCCGACGGCCGCGCTCCGGTCGCTACGCCTCGAGGTACGCCTTGAGGGGGGTCCAGTAGAAGTCGGTCCACCCCTCCCGGATGTCGGCGAACTGCTTCGACGGGATGCCGAACTGCTCGAACACGAGCGTGGTGCCCTTCCCCTTCTTCGCGAGGGTGAACTGCGCGATCGAGTAATGGGACTCGGGCCAGCCGGTCTCCCGCCAGGCGAGGACGATCCGCCGGTCCTTCTCGAGCGCGAGGACGCGGCCGACGAGGGAGTCACCGTAGTGGGCGAACCGGCCGCCGGGCTTCGCCTCGAACGTCGCGCGGTCACCCGTGAACGCGGCGTGCTCCTTCGGATCGACGAGGGCGCGGTAGACCGCGGCCGGGGGCGCGGCGATCGTCACCGTCTGCCGAAGGTTGCGTACGGCCACCATGGTCGAACGCGGCCGACCCGCCGACGCAGATGAGCGCGTCGCTGGCCCGTCCGGCCGGAGGGCGGTCAGCGCCGCTTCGGGGCCGAACGCTTCGACGCCGGTTTCGCCTTCACCGTCTTCGCGTAGCGGAGCGACCGGCCGAGCCAGTCCACCGCTGCAGCATGATCGGCGAGCAGCGCCGCCGGCAGGGTGACGTACTCCGTCATCGGACGACCGGGCATCGGCTCGAACGAGCCGACACCCGGTATCCGGCGCGCCGCGGCCCGATCCGTCTCGGCGAGGCGGAGGAAGACCACGTCACCGAAGACGCCCAGGAACATCGCCCCCTGGATGAACGCCGCCGGTTGACCGAACATCGGTCGGACCGTCGCGCCCGGCGCCTCCTTCACGAGCGCCTCGAACCGGGCGACGGCGGCCGGATCGGCCCGCGGCATCTTCATCGGACCCGCGGAGCGACGCGCGGGACAAAAGTCGCTCGGTGGGGCGCCGTCCGCGCGCTAGGGCCGATCGCGGGGCCGGACCCCGACATAGAGACCCCGGTCGCGGTAGCTGCCGGACCGGAGGATGCGGGCCCGGAACCCCGCCCGACGGAACGAGCCGAGCATGTCCTCGGCGGAGACGAGCGGATTGTGGTGGAGCTCGGCTAAGTGGACCACCCGCCGGCCGGGACGGCCGATGAGGTAGTGCATGTCGAGCGTCGACCGCGAGCCCTGCCGGGTGGCGGAGGTGAGCCGCACGATGGTGGCTTCCGGCCCTTCGTATCGCTGGACGTGGATCGACCGGTCCCGCCACCGCTCCGGGAGCACCCACCCTTCGACGAGGGCGACGCCCCCGGGCCGCACGTGGGCGTAGAACCGGGCGAGGGCGCGATCGCGGTCGGCCCGGGTCTGCATGTACCCGATGGCGCTGAAGAGGCACGTCACGACGTCGAACGTGCGCCCGAGGTCGAACCGGCGCATGTCGTCCCGGCGGAGCGGCACCCGGGGGCCCAGGCGGCGCCGGGCCTCGCGCAGCATCGCAGCGCTTCGATCGACCCCCGCGCGGTCGACCCGGGGATCGAACTGGGCGAGGTGCACCCCGGTCCCGCACCCCACGTCGAGGACGGAGCGGATCGGTCCTCGGAGGGCCCGACGGGCGATCGCCTGAAGTCGACGGGCCTCGGTCCGGTAGTCCTTGCTGTCGTAGATCCGATCGTAGAACGGTGCGAGGGCGCCGTAGAGTGCCTGTTCGACCACAGTACCCCTCCCGGAACCCCCCGTCCGCGACCGGGTTCCTCGGACACGGCCGGGCAGATAAGGGCACATTCGCCCCAACGCTCTCCCCCTCGACGCGCGCGCGGCACCAAGGGCGGCACCCGTCAGGCCCGTCCGGAGAGCGGACCGATCGGGGCCGCGGGGCCGGCCTACGCCCGTTCGAGCGACGCGGTGAGGCAGTGGGCGCCCCCGAAGGCGCCCGTGAGGTTCTCGAGGCCGACCTGGACCGTGCTAAGCCCGATCGCCTTCGCCTCGGGCTTGTTCGGGAAGAAACCGCCCTCGGCCCGGAGCTGGCCCAGCTCCCGGGCCGCCCGCACGTAGAGCCGGTAGTAACGGCGGGGCCGGCGCTCGGCGACGAGCCGCAGGTGCGCGAGGACCCGCTCGGCGTTCCGCGCCACGTCGGGGATGACGAGGGTGCGGTCCCGGACGGTGAGGAAGTTCGTCGCGTAGCAGAGCTGCTCGAGCGTCGAGATGCCGATCACCCGGAACCCGTGGGCGCGCTCGAGGTACTCGAGGAGTCGGGTCTCGTGGGACCGCCGGTACGTGCCGGAGTCCCGCAGGTACACCTCGACCCGGGCCGCCTCGAGCATCTCCCGGTAGCCCACGGCGACGCCGTCGCCGGCGAAGTTGAGGTACGTGTCGAGGTGCATGTTGACCATGGGATCGGGTGCGTCGAGGAGCGGGTGCCGGGGCTGGTGGACAACGCCGACCTCGGGGACGCTCACCCCGTTGGCCAAGAACTCGGCGACGCCCGTCGCGCTCGTCCGATCGCCCGTGCCGACGAGGGCGAACTCGCCGGCGGGGAGGAAGTCGCCGCCCTCGAACGTCCCGCGCTTGATCTCGGCCACGGGCGGTTCGCCGGCGGCGCGCCAGGCGAACGACGTGATCTCGGTCTCGCGGCGGCGCTGGGGTTTCGCGAGCCGTCCGACGACGATCCCGCGGTCGGTGACCGCCTGCTGGTCCCGGAGGAAGAAGAGGTTCGTGAGCGGCACCTTGAGCGTCGTGTAGCTCGCGACGGACCGGGCGCCCCGGCCCCGCTCGAACCGGATCTCCGGGGCGAGGATGAGCGTCTCGATGAGCTGCTCCCCGTCGAGCCAGCGGACCGTCTCCCGGAACTCCCGGCGGGCCCGGCCCGCGCCGGGGCCGTGGAACCCCACCGTCGCGATGACCCGTTCGGCGAGCTCCTGGGCGATCGCCGGGTGCCGCCCCGCCGCCTGGAGGAGGAGCTGGTCCAAGGGGGTCACGTGGACCCCGAAGCCGCTGCGGAGCGTCTCGACGAGCTCGTCGTGCTCGCGCCGGGCGCGGGCGAGCGAGAAGACCCGTTCGTAGAGGCTCGAGTACGGTTCGAGGAGGCCGAAGAACGCCTCCATGCCGGGCGGTCGGACGACGACCCGGCGGAGGGGATGCCACTCGGCGAGCGCCCGGGCGGTCAAGGGCCCGGCCCCCCGCCGACCGGCGGGGGCTTAAAGGCGCGCTTCGGGGAGGCCTAGCCCGACCGGTCGTCGTCGGACGACGCGGCGGCGCTGTCCGGGGAGTGCCACTCCTTCATCGGGGTGCGCCGGACGCCCGCGATGCGGGCGGCGGTGTTCTTCGTCCCGGCGACGGTCGCCTTCCCGACCGTCGTGGCGGCGCCGGCGGTGGCGCGGCCGACGCGGGCGGCGGCGGCGGCGATCTCGGACCCGGCGTTCGAGATCTTCCCCGGGATCTTGGACACCTCGGCGTCGAGCGCCCGCCCGAGCCGGAAGAAGTCGTCGTCGATCTCGTCCATGAGCTCCCGGACGTCGCGGGCCGCGTGATCTGGCATCGCGGCGATCTTCGCGTCGAGCGTTTCGAATCCGTCACGGAACTTGATCTCGATGTCGCGGCCGACGCCGTGGGCCGCGTGGCGCAGATCGCTCAGGTGGCGGCGCAGCTCCGCCTGTTCGGAGGTTTCGGCCATGGTCGCTCCCGGAGTACGAGCGGTCGACCCGACTTAAAGGTCGCGAATTCGCGGCAAGACCGCTAGCCGCCCATCCGACGGTCGAGCCGGCGGCGTTTCGCGGCGGGCCGGGGCGGGGTGGCGACCGGCGCCGGCGTCGGGGCCACCGCCCGGCGGATCGTCTCCCCGCCGCCGGCCCACCGGATGAGGAGCTCGACGCCCAGCCGTTCGGGCTCGGTCACGACGAGCGACCCGCCGAGGGTCTGGGTGATGCGGCGGGCGGCGACCTCGTACTCCGGGTGCTCCGACTTGAGGAGGATCATCGTGAACGCAAGCGGGGTCACCGTGTGGAGCTCCTGCGCGCGGGCGAGGGCGTGCTCCATGGCGACGTCGAGCTGGCCGCTCCGGACCCGCCCGTCGGCGTCGGTGTACGATTCCGGGAGCCCGTCGGTGAGGAGGAACACCTCCTTGCGGCTCGACCGGGACGACCGGAGGAGGAGGTGGCCGGCGTGGAGCGCCTCGGCGGTGTTGGTGAACGAGCCCGGCGGGCACTCCCAGAGCTCGAGGAGGTCGAGGAGCCGGACCTCGTTGTCGAACGCGATCACGTCGATGGCCGCGTCCGGGTGCCGCTTGCGGATCGCGATGTAGAGCGCGAGGAGCGCCTTCTTCGCGGCCGGCAGCTTCTGCCCCTCGGACATGCTGCCGGACTTGTCCAGCAGCAGGACGACGTGGACGCTCTCGCTCGTCACCTCGCGGTAGACGAAGCTGGTCCCCTCGTCGAGGTGGCGGGACCCCTCCATCCGGGCCGCGACGAGCGACGAGGGGAGGTCCAGGTGGGCGACCTCCTCGGGTTGGCGGAGCCGGGCCTTCTCGTAGACCCCCGTCGACGCGCTCCCCCGGAAGGAGAGGCGGGCGTCGGCCGGTAGCGACCGGGTCTCGTCCTCGAGGACGAACCGGGCGAACCGCTCGATGAGGCCGTACGTGACCGAGAGCTCGCCGTCGCGCTCGGTGACGAGGCCGCGTTCCTTGAGCTCCCGGTCGAACCGGCGATCGACGGCCCCCTTGAGCCGCTGCTCGGTCTCGAGGTCGGCCTTCCGCTTCGCCTCCTCCCGCTCCGCCTCGAGCGCCCGCTGCTGGGCGTCGGCGGTGCGACGTTTCTCCTCGGCTTCGCGGCGAAGGTCCCGCTCCCGGGCCTGGACCGACCGGCCGACGTTCTCCCGGAGCTCGTCCTGCTGGCGGGGGGTGAGCCGGGCGATCGCATCGCCGAGGTCCGACGCCCCCAGGTTCCGGCCCCCGAGGCGGGCGAAGACCATGGGGCGACCGACGTCGGCGAGCGGCGTGGGCGCCCGCTCCCGGCCAAAGAGCCGGCGGATGGCGGCGGCGATCCGAGCGAAGAACGCCCGGATCCGCTGCCAGATCGAGCGCCGGGGCGGCCGGTTCCAGCTCGCGTCGGGGAGGAGGAGCGCCGCCTGCACATCGGGGAGCCACGAAGCGTCGCTGAGGTGCGAGAAATCGATCGACCGGGCCGACCGGCGCCGGGCCTCGAGGGCGGCGAGCTCCTTCGCGAGCCGGTCCTCCTCCTCGCGGCTCACCGCCTCGAGCGCCACGCGCCGCTGATCGTACTCGCCGAGGACCCGGCTGATCCGGCGGGCCGCCTGACGGCGCAACCGCTCCCGGAGCTCGGCGATCCGTTCCCGGAGCCGCGGGTCGTCGCGGGCCCGCTGCTCGAGAAGCGCCCGGGCCGCGGCCAGGCCACCTTCGGCGAGCGCCCGGACGAGTTCCTCGCTCGACAGGAGATCGGCGAGGTCGTCGGAGACGACGTCGTCGGTGAACGTCGCGCAGTCGGGGAGCTCGACGGCGTCAGTCGAGGGGGGCATCGTCGGGCTCCTCGCCCCCGCAGGTGAAAAGCGAGTACCGCTCGAGGAGCGCGAACGCGCCCACGGCCGCGTCGACGGGCCGGATCGGGGCTCGGACCCGCTCGCGTTCGGCGACGTAGGCGATGAACGGGCGGAACTTCACGAACCCGTCGCCGCCCTTCGCGAGCGCGTCGGTGAGCGCCGCGTCGTCCTTCAGGCGCCGCCCCTCGCCGACGAGCGCCTCACCGTCGGCCTTGTTCTCTTTGAGGTTCGACCGGTAGAACCGGCACCAGTAGACGCCCGCGCTCCGCTTCAGCGCCGGTTCGAGGTACCGGTCCAGGAACTCGTGGACCCGCCGCTCGTTCTGGTTGAACGAGTCGCCGCTCCGGGCGCGGATGCGCCCCCGCATCGCGTGGAGGAGGCCGGCCCGAAGATCGTCGGCGGTAGGGATCGGGTGCTCCTTGAGCTCGGCGACAGCGGCGGCCCGGGCCCCGACGTCGAGGAGGGTCCGGTTCGAGCCGACCTCCCCGATGTCGGGGTTGTCGTCGCTCACCTTGCGTCGCCACGTCTCGATCACCCGGACCCCGGCGTCGAGCAGGATCTCCGGGACCCACGGCTGGGACACCGCGGCCCGGCCGAGCTCGACGATCCGGCGGTTGTCGGCGTGGAAGGCGTTGAACCCGATGTGGAGGCTCGTGAGCCGGTCCGAAAGGGGATCGTTGATGTTGTCGAGGTCGGAGAGGTTGGATGTGCAGATCGCCACGAACGACCCCGGGAAGCTCTCCCGGGACTTCGAGGGCGTGACCGTCCCTTCCTGGAGCGCCTGGAGGAGCACGTTCTGGGTCCCGAGGGGGAGCTTCCCGATCTCGTCGACGAGGAGGAGGCCCCGGTTCGCCTGGAGGAGCTTCCCGGGTTCGAGGACGAGCGGGCTCATCGGGTCGCCGATCTCCTCGAGCCGACGGAGGTTCAAGTTGCCGGTGAGGTGGTCCGGGAAGACCTCGGAGCTCCCCTGGAGCCGGGCGAACCCGAACCCCTCCCGGAGCCGGGCGAACTCGGCCGGCACCTGGGCCGCGTCGACGCGCTCCGGGGAGAAAGCCGACACCTCGTTGCCGGGGGCGAACCGTCGCCGGCAGACGGGGCACGGCGGGAATCGCTCCGCGACGAGCGGATCGACGAGGCTCAAGGGGTGGTCGAGGACGGGGCAGCCGCTCACGACCCAGACGCCCTTCGGGAAGAGCCCCCAGAGCTCCTTCGCGAGACTGGTCTTGCCGGCCCCCGAGGGGCCGAAGAAGAGGAGGTGGGCCCCCGAGAGGAGGGCGGTGACGACGTCGTCGTACGCCGCCGTGGGGAGGACCGTCCGGGGGAAGAGCGCGGCGACAGCGTCGTCCCGGGCGAGCCCCTTCGACTGGTAGAGCTCGAGCCGGCGCAGGATCTCGTCGCGGAACCGCTCCGAGGGGCTCGCGACGGCGGTCCCCGCCTCGCGCAGCTTCGCGGCCGTCGACCGGCTGCCGATGGCCGGCTCGGCGCGCGTCGTGGCGGCCGCCAAGGAGGACACGGGCCGCCGAGCGACGTTCGCCATATGACCTTTCCCGGACCGCCCGCGTTCACCGATAGAGAATCGGCGCCGGCCGGCGGCGCCCGGGCAGAGCCATTATGTAGGGGGGGCCAGTGGCCGCCGCCGCGACCGATGGCCGAGACCGAGACCGCCCCGAAGAAAGGCCCGACGGGCCGGGCGGTCAAGGACAAGTGGCGATCGAAGCACTGGATGAAGGTCCGGGCGCCCGGCCTCTTCCAGCACGTCGAGATCGGCGAGACGATGGCGACGGAGCCCGAGCAGGTCATCGGGCGCACCCTCGAGACGACGCTCCAGGAGCTCTCCGGGGGCGCCGACGTCGGGAAGGCCCACATCAAGCTCCGCTTCCAGATCGAACGGATCGGCGGCGACCAGGTCGCCGAGTCTCGGTTCATCGGTCACGAGCTCACCTCCGACTACGTCCGACGGCTCGCCCGCCGGAAGCGCTCGAAGATCGACACGTCGATCGTGGTCACCACGAAGGACGGCGTCGACCTCGTGCTGAAGCCCGTCGCGGTGGGCGAGCAGCGGCTCCAGACCCGGCTACGGGCCGAGCTCCGTCACAAGCTCCGATCGCTCCTCACCGAGCAGGCGGCGGCGAAGACCGCCCCCGAGTTCATCCGGGAGATGCTCCAGGGCGAGCTCGGGAAGGTGCTCGCCCACGGGCTGAAGACGCTCTACCCGCTCAAGAAGATCGAGATCCGCTGTTCCGAGGTCCTCGGGGTGATCGGCGAGGAGGCCGAGCATCCTGCGGCACCTGCCGGCGAGTCGGGGCCGACCGCGCCCGATCTCGCCGCGCCCGTCCCGCCCGAGGACGGGGCGGTCCCCGGCGGCTAGGCACGGAGCCGGCCCGTGGCAGCGGCGCGCCCACCGCGGTCGCGTCGGGGTGGCTCAGCCTGGTAGAGCACGGGACTCATAGAGGTCGGGCCCGACGGCCCGTCCTGGAGAGATCCTGGGGCCGGGGGTTCAAATCCCCCCCCCGACACACCCCCGGGGGGTTCAAATACGCTGAAACCCATGGATTCCGCGTGGCCCCGATTCCGACCCCCAAGTCGGCCCGAATCCGGGCATCGGAGCCTGCGCCGGAGCCTCTCCAGGGGCGGGTGATCGGGCGCCACAAGACGCTGCTCGACGACCCCCTGGTTCGACCGTGGTGGGAGGGGCGGTCGCTCCGGTCGCGACTCTCCGCGGACCAGTACCTCCGGCAGTTGGGTCTGCTGCTCGAGCGCACTCACCTCACCCCGACCCAGGTGCTGGCGCTGGGAAAGGACGACCCGGACCAGCTCCGCGACCTCCTCATCCGCGATGCGGCGAAGCTCAAGCAGAGCGGGAAGCTCGATTCGTACATCTCCAAGTTCTTTGAGGGACTGCGGTCGTTCTTCCGATTCCACCGGGTGGCGTTCGACGGGTTCCCGGCCCTCTCGCCGATCAAGGGGGCCAGCCTTGCGACGGAGCGCATCCCGTCGCCCGACGAGCTCGGACGGGTGCTCGACCACCTCTCGCTCCGGGGCCGTGTCCTCGCCCTCTTCATGGCACATTCTGGAGTCCGGCCTGGGGTCCTCGGCGCGTATCAGGGAGAGAACGGGCTCCGCCTCTCCGACCTCCCGGATCTCCGGTGGGAGAGAGGACGGCCGAAGTTCGCCGAGGTCCCGTTCCTCATCCGAGTCCCGGCCAACCTCAGCAAGACTCGGGTGGCGTACATGACTTTCGGCACTTCGCAGCTGGCGACCGCTCTCCTGTCGTACCTGGAAGAGCGGTCCCGGTCGGGTCAGAAGGTGCGACCTGATGCCCCGGTGGTGGCCGCAAGCCCGATGCGCGGGATCGCGTTGTTATCGCGTCAGCAGGCGGAGTTCTCGAAGGGTTTCCTCTCGACCAAAGTCGTGGTCGAGGAGATCCGAGCGGCGCTCAAGGCCTCGGTCCCCGATGGAGTTCGATGGCGCCCATACGTTCTCCGCTCGTACTGCTCGACCCGGCTCCTGCTCGCCGAGGGGCAGGGGCGAATCTCCCGCGACCTCAGGGAAGCGATACTTGGGCATGACGGCGGAGTAGCGTCGCGCTACAATGTGGGCAAGCGGTGGGGCGAGGAGTTGCTCACCGAGGCTCGGCGGGAGTACGCGAACGCGTCGGAGTTCCTGGAGACGAACGCGGGGTCCCGTGGAAATGTGGCGGACGAGCTGCGTCGGACGCTCCTCGCCGTCGCAGGGCTCTCCGAAGAGGAGGTGGCCGAACATGCGAAGGATTCGAACGAGGAGCTGCTCGAGGTCCTCCGGACCCGCTTGCTCGGGCGTGAGGCCCAAGAGGGCCCCTCGAATGGCGAGGCACCACAGACCCGTCAACGGCCGTTCGCCCTGCCCGAGGCCGAGCGCCTCCTGGCCGAAGGCTGGACCTTCATCGCCAACTTCGGTCTGGATCGCGTGATCCTCCAGTCGCCGAGAGAGGGAGGCAGCGGTCCGGCCGGCCCTGGCGGACTCGCAGTCCTACGGCCCAGGCGCGGGGAGCAGTCGCAGCCAGCCGCTGACCTTCGAGCAGTACTCCCGGACCGACATCACGTCCGGCTCCCCCGTGAGAAGGACTCGGAGCGGATGCTCCGGGCGTAGCTTCCGAACGAACTCTTTGATCGGTCGCAGCGAAACCGTGCCCGACGCCGTCGTGTCGACGGGGGAGGGAGATGGCGACCGGGCGAGCGTGGTCGGGGCCGACGCTTGGGAGGGCAGATCCCTCGAACGAGCCCGGGTCGCCACCATGGGGGTGGAGCCCCTTCCAGGGATTCTCCCATCCCCGCCTCGGAACGCTGGAATGCGACCAGTGTCCCATTTCATCTTGCTGCTCCGAGCACCCCGTAGACCAGACCGTACTTGTAGCGCCTCGCCCCCTTCCTCGTTAATCCTTGACAGACGAGCCCCCGATACGGTGGCGACTGGGGGACCCTGCGCCTAGGCACTGGAGGCCCCTCCCGACGTTTCGTCGGGCAATTCCGTCCGGACTCCGGCTCGTTGAAGTAGTCAACAGTCGGTGGATGATAGAATCTCTCAACTACCCCACCGGACCACTGATCACGGTGCCGGACAGACTCGGACGAACCGACTCCGGAAAGTGGGTCCTGTGGGAAGAGAAGACCAAGGACAACGTGGATTGGGCGTTGCGTCAACTCTCCGACGGGCTAAGGAACTTGCGCGCTCTCGATCATCCTGTGAACATGCTGGGGATTGCCCTCGAAAAATTTGATCCAAAGGAAGGGTGGACCGCTGATCGGACGGGGCTACTTGTGAGGCGGCCCCAGCTTGGACCTGCTCCGTACGAGATATCTTCAATTCGAGTCTTGGTAGAGACTAGGAGCAGGTAGTCGTGCCGCTTGTCGTCAGATTTGCAGAGATTCCGGGCTTCCAGGCTTCGGAGAGTAGCACGGTTCGCGACTTGGGCGTCGCGGAGTTTCTTTCGATTGCTGCAGACATTTGGGAGGTGATTCGACCCGAATTTCGTGCTCAACGGCTACGACTATTCGAGACGTTTCCAGGGGAGCACCTTGGCGGCACCCCAGTCGACGGGGGGGAGTTCACAGGCGCCTCGAGCGTTACTCCCCCCCTTCTTCGGAGGCTCACACCCGGGATGGCACTGACCGACGAGTCGCCTGGGGGTGGAGTAAAGGTGCACTCAAATCACTCGATCGAAATCGAGGGGGTCCTCGAACTCGGCGGGATTCCACCGAGCCTCGGGGTTCTCCAGCTGAACCTCTATCGGGCATGGGCAGACGGAACCGAAGATTGGGGTGGAGCGGGAGATGCCGTTTTCGAAGTCCTCAAGACTGGTAAGAGTCGGTTCGACGGGTTATGGGGACTCTGCGAGGCCCACACCTCGACAATGATCCCCGTGTTGAAGAGGTGGACTGAGCGGATTGCGAAGGCTAGCCGTCCGAAGGGCGCGGGCAAGCATCGGATCCGGTGGGCCGCCGTAGCGGAAACAGGTGGGGCTGACGAGCCGCCGATCACCAACGTCTACGCCCTATACCGTGCCCGCGCATTCGGCCGACCGTCACTGCTGACGTCCAACTTGCGAGAAGAGGCGACCTCACAGCTTGCTGACTTGCTCGGTCCGAATCCCGATGCTTTCCGGAAGGCATCGTATCGACAGTCCATCGATCATGAGGTCGACTCTCTGACCCTTTCTCCCGCATTCCCCGGAACCGCCGACCGGTTCCAAGGTGCGGATCTCGCTGTGTATGAACAAGGGGGAAGTGAATACTTCGTCTTCCGAGATCCTCGGACCCCCACCAAGGCCGCAAGCGATCTGGTCCGTGCAATTCGTGGGAAACTAGCCGACCGAGTCCGAGCCCACATGGGAGAAGGAAAGGAGTGGGACGCGGAGCTCGCCAAACTGTCTCCGTCCTCAAAGTCGGGCAACGAAAGACGTACCCTCGAAGGGTGGGATTAGCCGCGGTCCGTTCACCGTCGTAGCTTTGTTTCGGCGTGGGGGAAGAAACCAGCAGGAAGTGTAGTACCCCTGCCCACGGGATGTCCTCTTCGTCCCAAATCCCGGTGGGCCGTTTCACGAAGTAGCAGGCGCTCGCGACCGAGGTCCGAGAGGGCTCACAGTGGAGGGACACTCACCCGAACGGAGTCGAGAAATCCACCCCGTTCCGGTTCAAAGGCGCGAAACCCCGCGAGCTTAGGACAAGAAGCCGGAACGAGTTCCCGATCCCACAGTATCATCCCTCGAGCCCAATACTTTTCGATAGAAAGAATGTCGAATCTGATCCCACGTCCTAGGTCCCAAACGAACTCGTATCGTTGGCACCAGAGACTTACAGGTTTCACCTTCCGCGATTCGCGTCGCCCTCAATCGATTTGACAGAATTTCGGCAGTGTGCCCAGTTCGAAGACCGTTCACTACGAACTGTGCTCACCCGCCCCCGATAGGGATCCTAGATCTCCGGGCACCAATCGGACCGCGATTCGAGTTGGGGATTTCCACACGTCGTGGCTGGAGCTGCATCGTCACGTCGATGGGCGGGTGCGCCTCTTGCTCGGCGCGACCACCGCTAGGGAGTTCACTCTGTCGTTGTCGGCGCTTCGTCAGTCCATACCAGGTCTAGTGACTTCGAGACGCACTTTCTGTCCCCTGGGTAGTCTTCCTCCGGACAGGTCATGGGCAATTCGTCTCGTCCCTCGTGTCCTCGACCACTTCGACCCGATGCGGCTCGATAGGGAAGCCGATCCGGCGACAGAGTTGCTGCGTTCGCTGGGGGCGCTCCGAAGACCCGGGCCGTCGCTCGTCCTGCAGATCCTGTTCCGACGAGTACCTCGCTGGGAAACCGGCTGGTTCTCCCGCTCCATCCAAGGCGCCATCGATGCGAAGGAGGGCCGGGCCCGGCTGGAGGTGGAAAGGCGGGCTGCCGAACCAGCCTATCACGTCGAGATACGTCTCGCAGGCCGTGGTTCGTCCGAGCGCGATGGGGTCGACGCGATCCTTCCATGGCTTTCGTCATGGACGGCGCCGACGGGGGGAGAATGGTGGGGGATCCGGGCAGCCGGCCCGAGTCGGAGAGGGGCGCTTTGGGAGGCGCTCCGGAACCACGACGTCGATGCCTTCGCGGGCCGGAAGGCGCGGCGCGACATCGCCGGAGGAGAGCTCGCCAGCGTCCTCCCCCTTCCGTGGAAGGAGCGGCATCCCGAGCTATCGTACTCCGGCGCTCCAAGCGGCCGGCCGCCTCTCGAGCTGCGGTCGAACGGTGATCGGTCGGACGACGTCGTCGTCGGGAGTGTCGGCGGCGACCCGGTGCGCCTGCCTCCGAGCTGGCATCACCTGGCCATCCTGGGGCGCACCCGGTCCGGGAAGTCGACGCTCGCGCGGACGATCGCGCTCGGCATCCTCGCAAAGCAGCCCGACGCCCGCGTCGTGGTCCTCGAGCCGACGGGGTCGCTGATCTCCGGCCTCGTCGCACGTTTGCCCCGTAGTGTCGCCGCGGACTCGGTGGAGATCGATCCGTCCCGGCTGACGTTCTTGAAGGACGGGGCCGAGATGGTTGCCGTTCCGCTGAACCTGCTCGGCGCGACGAGGGGGACGAATCTGGATATACCTCGCGACTTCGAACGACGGGCCGAGAAGGTGGCGGGCGACGTGCTCGTCGCGATCAAGAACGCGTGGGGCGAGGAGAGCGTTGGGGGGCGGGCCGACTTCATCCTACGGTCGGTCGTCCAAGGGCTCACCGCGGTCGAGGGGACGAACCTCGTCGACGCCTACACCGTCCTGTCCGACCGGGAGGCTCTGCGCCGCCTGGAACGCCTCGCCGCTGGAAGTCCGCTTCGGAACGCGCTCCGCGTTCACCTCCCGGGCCTCGACTCGGTGATCAGGATCTCATCGCTCGACAAGGTCGGAAAGATCGCCACGAACCCGCTCCTGCGGAAGTCGCTCTGCCAACGCTACGGGGCCGTCGATTTCGGCCGGCTGCTCGAGCACCGGCTCCTGTTACTCAACCTCGGCAAGGGAGCCCTCGGGGCCGAAGGGGCGAACTTCCTCGGCGCCCTCTTCCTCACCCAGCTGTGGGCCGCGCTCCAGGAGCGCGCTGGCGACCAGGCCAGGCCGGTCTACCTCATCGTCGACGAGTTCCACAACTACGCGATCCCGGCATTCGCCGACATGCTGAGCGAAGGGGCGCGGCTCGGCCTCCACGTGATCGCTGTGACCCAGTATCTCGCCCGCATCCCGGATCGGATCCGGTCAGCCCTCGTCGGCAACGCCGACGCGTGGGCGGTCTTCTCGGTCGGCGCGGAAGATGTCCGGGAGGCTTGGCGGATCGTTCGGGGCGAGGAATTCGGCTGGAAGCCGGAGGACCTCGCGGGAGGACTCGCCCCCTTCGAAGCGGCCCTTTACGCGAGCCGGTCCCTGGTGAAGCTCTCGTCCCGGCGGGAGTTGCCCCCGCCACCGCCGGCGATCGAGAAGAACCGGAGGCTCGTTGAGGGCAGCAGCCGTAGGTACGCCCGACGGGAGGATTCGCAGGTCTCGCCGCTCGGGGTTTCACAGGCGCAGCACGTTGCTCTGCTTGGGAAACTCGAGCCGGGTGTGCCGTCGTCCGCGGGCGATATCGAGCACCAATTGGGCTGGACTCCGGAGTGCACACTTGCAGGGATCGCCCTGGCCAACGCGGCCGGGAATCTCGTGTGCGACCCCGCCGGGGCTGTGCGAGTGACCCCTCGTGGACGGTTCTTCCGGGAGGCGGTCCTCGCCGCCCGGAACGAGGGAGAGGAGCATTGCGGGCTCTTCGCCGACACCGCGGCGTACCTCGACGACCTGGGGGTCAGTCTCCAGCTCGGGGTCCAGGAGACTGTCGTTCCCACTCCGGATGGAGAGTTCGAGCATCGTGGCCGAATCTACTCCGTGGAGATCGAGTGCACTAACCTCGTGAAGCATCAAGAACAGGTCGTGAGGAACGTCCGGAAGGCGCTCGCTGCTGGACGTCGGTGCCTGATCGCGGTGGCCGACCGCGAAGCCGCTGAACGGGTCGCGGCGCTCGTCATCTCTCGAGTCCCTGAGGCCGAATTATGGGGGAAGGTCGGGATCGTCTGGAGGGGAGGACCATCGGTGATGGTCCCGTACTCGTCCGCGGAGCGGGAAGTGTGGGGATGGCTGTTGGGTCGGGAAGATAATCCGGAAGGGGCCGTGGAATCCGACACCGCGCTCACACGACCGCCCCCAACCCCGCCCCCGGGTTCACTCGACCACGAGAAGGGGATCGTCCGCGAGCTGGCCAACCGAGTACGGACGCTGGGGAAGGAGTGGGCGACGGCGCGCGATCTCCTCGACGCGGTCCGGCCGGAGGACGGGGCGAGTCTGAGCGAGCGGAAGATCGGGCGATCGCTGGCGGCGCTCGGGGTGCCGAACCGCAGGGTTCGGTTCGCGGGAGGGCAGGTCAGGATTTACCACGTGGGGCGATTGGCCGAAGTCGGTCCGTCGACCAAGTAGGCCGCCCGCGCGCGAACTTGGTGCCGACTGATGTCGGTGCCGGAGTCGATGTGATAGGAGGTCCCCCAACCCAGGCTTGCACGACGACACGGCTCGACGGCACACCGACCGGCATCACACTGGGACCTCCCGGGAAGGGGCGGGGACCTCGGTCCGGAATCCGGCGGCGAGCTGCACAGCCCCTGCGACCGAGACCGCGATCCCCGCGGCGAACATCCCGAATGAGTCCTCGAATGGCATCCCGTCCGCTCCAGGGAAGCACGCCGGATCCGCGAAGCAGGCGTTGAACGCCGCGAGGCCCTCGCCTCCCAGCGCGGCGAACAGGAGCCCGACTTCTAAGGCGATCGCCCCGTCGCGAACCCATCCCACCTTCATGGACGGGGCCCCAGCGGCGTCGGCAAGTTCGGCTCCGGTGGACGCGGTCGGCATGAGTTCTGGTCGGGCATCGCTCTCCCTCGAGAAGGGAGGGAGAGGATGCCCGCTCCCTTGCCACGCGGGGGGGACCCGCGAGCGGAGCGAGCGGGGAGGACCCGCAGCCGGGTCGCTTGAAATGGTCTAACCCAATGTCCGAGAGTTCCTGTGCACAGCGATGAGCGGTTCGGTTCCCCAAGACACGCTGGCGAACCTCCTGGTGCGAGCGATCGACGCCTGCGAGAGGCGAGCAGGGCGCGGAGCCGCGGGCAACCTCGGTTTTGAGACCCGATCTATCGAAACTACACGAGTCGTTCCCGTTGCGGTTCCAGAACAACGGCTAGAGACACGGGCCAACATGCTCGCGACGAACGGTGCCCAGACGGTGCTCCGCGAGGTCGTCGATGAACTCTACCCATACGACCAACTTCGCCGAGAGTGGAGCGAATGGGGGAGCGTGAACGAGGTCCGGGAACTCGTCGCGGGCTTGACCGCGGCAGAATCCGTCGGGCATCGCGAATCCCATCCGCGCCCCGCCAGTGGCGGGCTGACCAGCGTCGAGAACTATGCCTTACACACCATCGGCTGGGGACTCCAGAGGCGCGATCGAGGACGCGAGCTTCCCGGTTGGGCCGCTCACCGCGCAGTGCGGCTGCTTGCCTCGCTCCGTGTGGGGGGGGACCTCTGGCGGTGTGTCGCGCCGATCCACAATTTCATCGTCGAAGGAGATGAACCTATTCCCGTCACTTCTGCCACGACGCTTCGGCGGGCGAGCGAAGAGGAGCTGGAGGAGTTGGCGAACCGGAAGAGTCTGCTCGGCTTGCTCCAGCGGGGCAGCCCGATGATGTCTGCGTTCCGACCCCCTACCTGGGTGGCGGAGACGGTTGGGGAACCTTCCCGCGACGGGCCAGCGCTCACCGAAATCCTCGCTCGGACTGAACTTCGAGCGCTGATGGCGGCGCTGGCCGTGTATCAAGAAGCCCCGGTCGACTGGCGGGCCGGAGGATGCGTCCAAGAGCCGTACAGGACGGCTTCGACGGGATTCGAGAACGAGCGGTTCCCGCCGTGGACTTCTTGGAGCCCGTTTGAAGGCTCTTGTGATATCCCGCTCGACCGCCGTTCTGCGCTCACTGATTTCTTGATCCCTACGGTTGGGGCGATCCTCAGTCAAACCACGCGATGGCTACCGATTGCATCGGACCGACTCCTGGATGCCCGAACACGGCGAATAGATCGGGACCGCATCGTCGATGCGGTGATCGCGCTCGAGGCCGTGCTTCTCTATGGAACTCGAGACGAATTGAAGTTCAAGCTCTCAACCCGCGGAGCCGCACTCCTGGGTACGTCCCCCGAGGAGAGAGAGCTTGTCTGGAAGACCCTTCGAAGTGCCTACGATCGCCGAAGCAAGATCGTCCATGGCGACGAAGACTCGGAATCCCCTCCAGCGGGGGAGGTGGTCGCGCTTGCAAGGCGCGTAATCCGAAGGGCGCTGGAGTTGACCCAAGCTCGCGCACTTGACGCCGTTCTCCAAGAGCTGGACACCGAGATCGTACGCCGTGCTGAGTTTCGTAGATAGCTGATTGAAGCGCGTCCGGGTGGGCGACGGTGCTTCAGTGTTCGACCATGTCGTCGCGGCGTCTTCCGCCCTTCGAGCTGAGGCCGACGATTCCGGGCTCAGTTGCGAGGCAGCCCTCCGTTGTCCCTGCGGCGTGGTTGCTTCGACGGGATTCTAGGAGCCGGACAGGTTCTCTCCTGGCCACATCGAGCTGAGGGGTGGCAGCCTCTCGAGACCAACCTTCTTCCCCTATCTACCGCCGACCTTCTTGACGACTGATCGATAGAAGTCTCGTCCTTGCTCGATCTCACCGGCACTCAAGGGATTCTCCCGGGTCCACTGAGTGAACTCGATCGCACGCTCGAGCACGGGCCCGATTCTGTTCGCGAACTGTTGCCAGTCGACATTCCGAGGGGCAATTCCGTCGGGCCCCGGGCCGGTGTAGATTGCCTCCTCCCTCAGACCTGGATGGTCCATGAGAAGTTTGACGGTCCATTCCATGGTCTCGGATCGGGCAACACGGGCACGTTCCAGCTCCTCCGCGGTAGCAGGTGGATCTCTATTGGCCAATTCGGCCTTCTCGACCATCTCGGACTCGAAGAACACTAGGAGGAGCCCCATCGGGATCTTTGCGGCATGTTGGTGGCGCGCCTGGTCCGCGGTGCTCTCGAGACGCTTTCCGGCCCACGAAAGTCCCCGGTAGAAGTCCATGGAGGCGAGCGATTCTAGCTTGGACTTCGATAGTTCCTCGATGCCCGTGAGAAGATGGAAAGAAGAGTACGCATAGAATCCTCGCTCCCCGAGAAGAAGCGCCGCGTCCAAATGACCTTGGGCGCTTTCCAGCGCAAGATCCGCGAGGCCGCCGCGTCCCGAGCGCTTGACCACGGAGCCGGTAGCCTCTCAGGAGTTAGATTTGCTTGGATAGGGCCGGACTTCCGTCGTCAACTGAGATTCTGTAACCCCCTTCACGAATTGCTCCGGAGTGATGCCCCATCGCGCGCAGAACTCCGCTAGCGCGCTAGCGTGAGCCCCCATGAACCTGATCGCCACCGCAGGTGATCCCACCTCGGCCCGGGCCGCCTTGACACGGCCCCGAAGCTCGCGGAGGCGCCGCTCAGCCAGTCGCTCGTCCGCCTCGCGGGAGTCGTCGGGGAGGCCCGAGGTGACGTCCCACCAGGAGAACGCCCTTCCTGCGGCGGACGGGATCGACGCCTCGGGGTCGGGCTCGGTCCCGATCGCGATGCGGGACTCCGCGCACGTTCGCGAGCCGTCATGGACGATCCGGTGCGACGGGGCGAGCCCCAAGACTACCCGATGGGAGGGGGGCGACGGTGGTGCCGGGGCTTTCGGGTCCGGGCGCTCGAACGATTCCAGCGGAACGACCGCGCGACCCGCGACGCCGTGCCCGCCTTCGAGAGCGGATCTCTGGGGAGCACTCAGGTACCCGTGCCATGCGTGGGTGGTCGGGTCCCATCGGAGTCCGAGCCCACGGAGGATCTCGCGGGCCCGATAGGTCCACGCGGTCCCCGGGATCACCACCCGGACCGGCCGATCGGGCAGCGGGGTAACGGTGGACGGCGAGGTCGGCGGAACGGGTTCCGGGGTGGACGCGCGGGGCGCGCTCATCGCGGTCATCGGCGCGCAGCGAGCGCGCAGGCCGTCCGAGGAGCGGTGTGAGCGACGAGGACGGCCGGGCCCTCTTCATGCTCGCGCCGGGGGCCGTGGCGGCGCGAGCTTGAAGAAGGGCGCGCGCGGTCGATGACCGACCGCGATGAGCGACAGAGCAAGCAATGGCGTTCTATCGGATAGAATACCCTTCGATGGAAGATTCTGTTTTAATCGGTCCCATCCCAACTTGAGCGACCTACGGCGGCGAGTAACCTACTAGTCCAGTCATGACAGGACAGAACATCCTGGCCCGGTGGATTAAGACCTCCAGTGCCCACTCGCGGCGGCGCCAGCGCTCGCGAGACAAGGGGACAGGCTTTACGCGCCCGTGGGTCTACATGCATGATCTTCGACCGGAGGATTGAAGTGCGGTCGCTCCCCCGGAAGTCCGATTGCCGCCGACGAACTTCAGGTTGGACTGCGTCGGGTTTCGCGTTGATTGCGCTGCTCGTCCTCGTTCCAACTTCTAGCATGGGGAGCCCTTCGACTTTGACTTCGACTTCGATGGCCCCTCCCTATGCAGGAACGTCCTGGTACGTAGTGTACGTGAACAGCACCTTTGGTTGCGGAACGACTCGACTCAATTCTCATATCGGCTTCGACAATGCTACCGGTAGACTCGCCCTGGGGGGGTTTGCTGGTGCGAGCCTGTGTAGAACTTTGAAGGGTAGCCACGGGCTAACGGACGAGCATATGATTGTCTTTCTCCCTCTGACCGCTGTCCCAACCGGGGCGGACCGTGTAAGAGCGCAGATTGGAGTCCAGGTGGCCGGGGCTTGGAACATGAGCCTCGGCAACTGCACCATGGCGGCTTCGACCTACTCTGCATGCTCTCGTGAATCCACTTTCGAAGCTACTGCACGGATGTCTCTGTACGATTCGTCCACAGGCCGCTCGTACACCGGGAACCGGCTCTGGGACTCGGGAGTATTGGGGTACACCAACGATACGACCTGCATTCGATCAGGCTGTACCGTCGACTCGAACGCCGCCCCCCTCGCCGGCTCCTTATCTCTCTCAAACGGCTCGATGCTGACAGCCCAGCACCTCCTGACGCACGGACATTCATGGTACGTGATCGTATCTTTCAACTTCGTCTTGATAGCGGAACTCGCCGCTCACTCGGCCACGGTCTCTGGCACAGGCGCCTCTACATCAGCGACCGCAACGATTATCGTAAAATCCCTGTCCATCAGCTAAGCAAGGGTTCTTTCGTTAACTGTCCTCCCCCACAGGGAAGGCACGGATTAGCCAAGCCGCCATGCACTGGTGAAACCGTCTGGGGGATCGGATTGTGCTCCGAGACGAATCGTATGGGATGTGCTCCCATTTACGGCGAAGGTGAGCGTCAACAGATGCGAACTATCGGCCGGGTTGGCCAGATGTCGCTAAGTTATGTCGTAGAACGAACCGGTTGGATTGGCTCCGCCGGAACCGAGGGAAATAGAAATCTGATCCTTATAGCGGAGCACCAAGGTACACGCGATCGGAACCGATAGCGCGGATGACGCTACTGCAGTACCATTGAGCTTGACCGTGACGAAGCTTCCACCGGTAATCACCACGCAGCGAAGATTCGACACATTGTTAGTGTACGGCCAGGCTGCGGAAGAGATTGAGCCGGGAGAAGGCGGGTTGGTTGGGTCGCTAGGATGAACCCGGCCGCTTCCTGAAACGCTGAGTTCAGAGGCGATGTCCCACAACGGGTTCCGAGTATCAAGGTAGAGGTCGGTCGAATTGCCTCCGATAATGAGGTTACCCGTCCCAAGATTTGTGAGATCGCAGTACCGGTCGATGAAAACGCTCGCGCCGTTGAAGGTGAAGGCCCCGATTCCGGCATTCACCTTGACTCTGTGAAACGAAACGGTGCCCCCTGTGGCCGTGATCTTTCCTTGCGTCATCGTAAGGTCCCTGAAGATCCAATCCCCTCCAGAAATCGTCGCGATGTTCCCCGCAGAATTGTTGTTCAGCAGCTCGCCGCCTATCAACTTGATGCTGGCAGCGCCGGACAGGATGGCGCTGGCATTCCCTTGCCTCGAGTAGAAATTGAAAAATTGATGGTTGCCGCCGAATTGCCCGTCGACAACCGGGCCTGTCCCGTAGTTCTCTGCTGTGACGAAGTACCAAGTCCAATCGTTACAGTGCATCCCGGCGTCGTTGATCCCGATTCCTATCGCTCCCCCCGCGGAGTTGGCGAAGAATTGACTCTTTTCGACGAGGCAATGCTCGGTATTGTCGGAGCCACCATCGCACTCAATCGCGTATGCGGTCGACGCGGTAGAGCCGTTATCGACGTAGCAGTTGATTATTCTCAAGTCCCGAGTGCCCTGTACACGAATCAGGGCGTTCGCGGCCGTACCGTCGATCGTCAGCCCCTCGAGTATCGTTCCTGATGAGTCCGAGTTGTTTCCAACTAGTATGGCGTACCCGCTGGATCCGGTGTAGTGGATCTTGCTCGGGCTCGGCACTCTAATCGCGCTGTATTTCTCACCACCAAACATGTCTGAAAATAGGCGCACATTCCCCGGGACAATGATCTGGCCGGAAACCGTGAACACTCCCTTTGCTATGAGTCTCACACCAAGTCCAAGTGGGGCGGCAGAATTCAATGCCTCCTGAATCCCGCAGGTTGTTGTCGACGGCGTATCTGGTCCAAAGTCGGCACCGTCATTCGCTATGGTGCTGCTCCCCCCGGATATACCTGTGGGACTAACCGTGAAGAACGGCTTTCCACTCAGATTCGCCCAAAGAGCTACCGGTCGAATCGCGACGGTCAGGATGGAGAATGGCTCGTTTGTCGTCCAGCTAAGCTTCGAGTTGTAGGTCTGAGGTAAAGTTCCGTTGAAGTACCAGCAATTCGATGCGAGGTCATTTGTACCTGCCCCCGAGTAGGTAAGATAGAGTGAGGTGAACGGCCCTGGGACCCCGCTCGCAGTGTTCGGCGACGAGAACCCCCGTTTGATGCCCGCGCACGAAAGAACCAGATCACTCTCCCGGGTCGCGGTAACCGGGTCGGATGTCGTTGTTCCAATGGCGCCAGTCCCGGCACTCACAACATCGAGCGAGCCCGAGGGGTCCGCTCCAGAGATTTGGACTGCCGTGATGACGAAGAGGGTCGACGAGCTGAACGTTACCGTGACGGAAAATGTCGAAGACGCCGTAAGGCTGTCGGCGTACCAGATCTCCTGGCAAGGGTACGGTGATGAGAGGTTCTCCGTTACTCTCCCGGCCCGGGTGTAGCTTCTTCCCTGGGAATCGACGACGGAGCTCACCTGGAGTGTGCCAGTGGTGTTGCCCCCGAACGAGATGAAGACATAGACGGAGTTTCCCGAGGCCACCACCATGGTGGACGGGGTGGTCCCCGTCGTGCTTGGGGACGAGGCCGGAGCTACGACCTGCAGAGTGGCGATGACTTGGGGGACCGGCTGGCTCACGCTAACTCCAGGGATGACCCGGGAACCAGCAGCCTGTCGCCGGACTCAAGGACGACGACATAGGTGGGCTCGCCGTTTAGCCAGCCGTATTCGGACTCGATTACCGCACTTGCCCCATTCCAATCGCTGAGGTCCTTGTCGAAGGCGTTGCTGGCGAGGAGAACCTTCTTCCCTGCCAGAATTGGCTCCATGATGATCTCAGTGGAGGGTATGCCGACGGTGGTATCTATCTTTGGACCTGCCAAGTTCTTGGCGATATCTGGCCATCCGACCTCACCGGACTGGGTTGCACGAGGCCGTCCGAATCTTTCGTGGGCCCGAAGTCGATCCCGGTTACCTCCGTTGGTGGGGGACTGAGGTTGCCTTCAACCTTCGGGTAGGACCGCATTGCTCGGGTCGAAGAGCATGGCCTGCGAGACTCGAGGACCGAGGCGATCGAAGGGGGAGTGAGACACTTCTCCTGCCCTGTGGGGGGGGCCCGCGGACTCACAGATACCCGAGAACCAATCAGTTAGGTGTGAATCTGAGGGTTCTGCCGCAGCGGGAACGACTGACGGAATCTCATCGAGAGTAGTCTTGGGGACCACACTTAGCATGCTGTGCGGAATATCTCGCCATTCTCGAACGTTCGTCATATTCCGAAGCAAAGACTCCGGGTCGCGCCCGAAGAGAGAGAGACAGCATGCTCTGCGGAACGGGTTCCGAAGAATGAAGATGGGAGCGCGTGGCCGATGACCGGACCCGTTCAGCTGGCGGTGCTACACTGGATGAAGTTAGAACGGAAAGGACTCGTTGATTCCTTTCGACCGGATAGCGGGGAGTGCCATCGGATTCGGTTAATCGAGCCCAAAGAGTGAATTGAGGCGCTCGACGTGAGTCGGTGGGATGGTCTCCGCCCCTACGATTGCGCTGTTGGCAGCTCTCGCCCTGGTGCTCGCGCTACCTCATGCTCGCATACTCAGAGCGCGGATCCTCCCGCTGATCGTCGGCTGCGGAGCGGTCTTTTGCGGGGCATTTGCCACCGAGATTGTGATCGACCAGCAGGTGCCCTGGGGGTGGCAATGGGTCCTGCCGGTGGTCGTGGTCGCCCCCCTCGTAGAGGAAGCAAGTAAACTTGCGGGGGTCGTCGGCCTCAGCCGGCTTTTCCCCGCGATTAAGGTCGATACGGGCTCAGCGGCGGGAGTCGGCATCGGATTTGCCGTTTCGGAGAGTTGCTACTACTTCGTCTTCGCCTATTTCGTCCTGGGCTGGGCCTCGTTCCTCGTGTTGTCACTCATGAGGGGGCTACTTGGTCCAATCGTCCATTCAGCGGGTTCGATCTTGACAGCTGCGGCATGGAAAGGTTGGAGACCGGGATTTCCCATAGCGATTGGAATTCACGCCGGGTTGAACGGCTTGACCGTCTTCGGCCCTGCATTCACTGGTCCCCCGTACCTCGTTCCTCTGGGATTCTTGGGGCTCATCGGCGCATGTGGTTCAATCCTGCTCTTCGTTCCTCGGCGATTCCTAGACGACGTTCGGACCGGATCTTGAGGCAGATCCCTCCTGGTGGCGTGGCGCGACTAGCCCGGTGCAACAGCGACAGTAACGACAGGCGAACTTCCGGAAAACGTGAAGACGATCCGGTAGCCGGGCTCCAATCGTTGGTTGGTCAGACTTGTGAAGGGAGAGCTGTTTAGGAGATTGTGTTTCTCGTCATACACGTTGATTCCGATCGAGCCCCCGCCCGAACTCGTGATCAAGAGCGGGGTGCCTCGAACTTCGTAGATTACTCCTGTGCTGGGGCCGGGATTGTCACCCGTCAAACCTAGTGACTGGTAAGTGAGGAAAGGGCTGGTGATCGTCGTCGGCCCTTGCTTGACCGTCACCGTCGTGGGCGGATTGAGTCCGTCGAAGTAGACGATGGCGCCAAATGGGAGCTGGGTCGTAGGAAGTGTGCCGGTCGTTGCTTGAATCCTCGCAAACACGGGCGTGTAGCCGGGAGTGGATGACGTCACCGAAGGTCCCACGCCAGTGAACGGCCCCCAACTAATCAGCGTGCCCACCTGCATTGGTTGGTCTCCGAAAGTTCCGGCACCGTTCACGTAGACGGTCCCATCCGGCGCAATCGCATATATCGTGCAATCGTTGTTCGCTGAATTACCCGAGCCCAGATTGATTGTGGGGCCCGTTCCTTGCAACTGATACCAGGTCGATGCGACCGGCCGATTGGACGTTCCTGACTTGATGGTTCCGAGGAATGACCCGTCCGGGTGGAGTATCGAAACACTCCCGCCCGACGAGTTCGTCACCGCGACGCTTGCGTTCGGAATCGCGACACGGTACGAGTTGATCCCACTGATGTGGTGAACCGAGGGGGAAGACGAGGATCCATTAGCCCGAATCTCGCTCAACCCGACAGTGGCAGCTCCCCACGCCACCTGTGTCCCGCCGGAGTTGACTATCTCGCCCTGATCGGTCATGCCCCGGTTGTCCCTCCACCGGGCATCCAAGAAGTTCACCGACTTCGCGGAGCCATACGACACAGCGAGCGGTGTTCCGAGCCCCCCAACCTTGGAGAAGTCGCATCCGGACATCTCGAAGTCTACGACCTGCTGCGAAACATACCCTGAGCTCGACCCCGCTCCGAGACTGAGCCCCGTCAGTGTAACGTTTGCACCGTCATCGTCAACGATACAGTCGCGCACATGCAGGCCGGACACGATGGTCCCTCCTCCGCCATTCGAAAGATCGAGGGCCGCCCCGGTGATGCACCGGATCGACTTGAGCCCACTGAGTGTAATGTTCCCGCCGGTCGCGGGATGGCTCGCGACTCCGGTCACTTGCCATCCCACCGTGCAGTTCCAGAACTCGGTGCCAATCGTCATGATCTTTGAACTGGACGCGGAGATGGACAGTCCCGTGCAACCGGCAGACGCGAACCCGTCATACTTCCCGCCCCAGATTCGTACTGATTCGGCCCCCCGGGCGAAGGCCGCCTCGATGGATACTCCGGTGCATGGGGTGGTCGGATTAGTTACAAAGCTGGCGTAGCCTCCGAATCGCTCGAGGTTGTGCACCGACTTTCCAGAAGCGAAGTTGGCCGAGTTGACGCTGAATGACATGTGCTTGCAGTTCGTGTCTTCGGGGCCGTATTCGGTCACCTCCCCGACAAGATGGCTGTTTGACCCACATACGAACCTCGATCCCCCGCCTTCAGCGTACGTGTCGTTCCCGCATTGGTCCGATCGAGGACCAAACCACTGGATACCGGAGGCGTCTTGGTCGTAGGTCACAGCACTGGAGGTCGTGTAGTAGCCCGAGTGGTATCTGGCCCAGCCCGTTAGTCCAGAGAAGTACGCATTGTACAGCTTGACGTTGTTAGCACCGCCCCCAATCACAGCCCCACACACCATCCGCACGGACCCGGTGTACTCGATGTGGAGGTTTCGAACGACTATGTTGTTGGCGGAGACTATGAGGAACGGGGCGATGGTGTCGTTGGTCGCCGCGCTTGCGATCGCCTTGCCAGTGAACGTCGGGCTGGAAGGTACCTGTATGATTGCTCCGCCTTCGAAAACGACCGTGATATTCGTCCCATGGAGCACGAACTCGGCTGAAGGCACATAGCTCCCCCTCCAAACGATTATCGTGCCACCGCTTGACTGCAGATCGGTGACGGCGCTGTTAAAGGGGGTCTGGTCTAGTGGATCAGTCGAGTGGGCCGGCGTGTAATCGGCTCCAGAGCCGTATGGACCTACGGTAACGACTGGACCGCCCTGAGTCAAGAGAACTTCCTCGCGGGCCCCAGAACGATTGCGAATGCCCTGCAGCTCATGGTTACCAGCCTCGTTGTGGCATGCGCTCTCACTATATCTGACTTGGTCGGCCGTCGTTGAGCTGATGCAGGTCGACTCACAGATCTCCTGAGTGGGGAGGATACAGCCCCGCTAGTCAGCCAGAACGAGCACCCGCCCTTTACGACCGATGTAAGGCGAAAGGCCTCCAGCTCGATTCGGACCGACGGGCGACTAAGGAGTCGTTTGACTCTCCAACCACATCCAGCTCCCACCGTACCGTTTAGGTGGTCCCGAGTGACATGGCATAGCAACGCTTTATCCTCCCGGTGGAGAATCGGAATTTGCCGGGGGCCAAATGGGGACGACGCTCACGTGGGGTGCGGTCGACGTACCTTATCGGGCGACTGAGCGAAGTCCGTCTGTGAAACCCTCGGTCCTACTGACGCTTCTAGCCTTGACACTGGTATTGAGCGTTTCCGGATCGGCCGTAGGATCGGCAGGTCACGGGCTCGTCACTGTACCCCCAACAAACTACGTTGTCCTGAGCCCCCCATTTGCCAACGCAACCAAGGTTCCTTCAACGAATTTCGTCGAACAGGGCTGCACTGCACTCACTGCGGCTTCAAAATTCAACTTTTCGAGCGGGCAAGGATTGCTCCTGGCCTCCGGATCGGAAAATGGCTGCGGAAATGGTACGGCAAGTCTCGTAACTGGGTACGAGGCGTTCGCCCTTGCGTTTCCAGTGACCGGCATTTCGGGAACTACTGTATTCAAAGCCCAGTTCACAGCGTTTCACCAGGCGACATGGAAGATTACCCCCGGCACGTGTAAGATCGTCAACTCAACGGGGTCGTACTGCAATACTGCAGCGGGTTTCGGCGAATTTGCGAGTCTCACGCTCTATGATGTAACCCTAGGGCGGATTGCGAAGGCGTACGGAGGTTGGTTGGGCGCACCATCGAACGGCTCGACGTTCAGTACGTCCTGCTCCGGATCCTCCTGCAGCAATTCGAGTATCGGGCCACTCTCGGGATCGGACCGGGGGTCGAACCTCGTTTCGCTTTCGTTCCATCACGACATGCTCGCTACCCACAACTATCTGGTCACCCTCAGCGTGGGCATGTTGATTGAAGCTAGCAACGGCGGCACCGGAGCGGTCATCATGGGTGGAGCCTCCAGCGTTGATTGTTCGATGAAACTTGTGGTGGGATCTCTTTCGTACTAAGGCCGATTCCATCAGGCTCCTAATTCTTTAGTGCGGGCACGTCGGTCTTGAACGTCAGGCCGGGGCCAGAGATACGACAAAGGTGGTAGGTGCCAACGTGTAGGCGAGCCGGAACCCCACTTCAAGTCGGTAGACGGCAAGAGAAGTGCCCAACGTTGCAATAGCGCGATTTTGCTGATCGAACACTTGGACCGAACTCCCTCCAGCGATGGCAGCCACAAGTGGGACTCCTCGCACTTCGTACGTGGCGGGACCTGAGGCGAAAGTCGCGGTCGCACCCATTGGCCCAAGTTCGTAGAACTTAAAGAACGGCGACACGATTGTGCTCCCCGCTCGTTGGACGCTGATCGTGGGTGGCGGGCTACTTCCAAAGTTCACGGCAGAGCCCCAAAGGAGGGGTGCGGCAAGCGAGGTGATGTTCATCTTGTTCTGAAGGATGTCCCATACAAGTACCCCGCCTCCTTGCAGGGTGACGGTCGGCCCGCCGGAAAAGATGCCCCACGTAATCAACGTTCCCGCAGGTAAGCTCGGAAAACTCCCGGATGGCTGATTGCTTGAGTCGTGGGCCCCGTTGACATAGACCGTCCCATCGGGACCAATTGCAAATATTGCGATGGATGAATCGCCTCCGCTCGAGGATAGAACCATCGCGCTTTGGATCTGGTACCATCTTGCTGAGCTGACGGTAGTCCCTGGACTGCCGCCCGTAGAGAGTGTGCCAAGGGGGGTCCCGTCGGGATGGAAAACAGAAACATGCGGCGAGGTTCCTCCACTCGTCGTAATCGAAACCCCGGACACGTTGATCTTGTATTTCACCGATAGATCCGGCGTGGCAGTCGAGCCGCCGGACCTGATTTCATAGGTCAGGTTCGCTCCCAGGGGGAGTGATACGACTCCTTGATCAGTGACTCCGCGGAGGTCTTTCCAGGTGGTTTCGGGGAAGTTCAGGCCCGAAGCGGCGCCGTAGAGCACCGGACTGGAACCCGCTACGGCCGAAACCCGAGAAAAGTCAGCCCCTGTCATCTTGAGGTCCACCAGCTCCGGACCTGGCACGCTCAACCTCGAGGTATCTAGACCCGTGACCGTCACTCCGGCTCCCTCATCATCTACGACCAGGTCGCGTATCCGAAGCGAGGTGGAAATCATCCCGGGATTGTTCGTAGTGTCTCCGAGCTGAACTCCGGTTGCGCACCGCCTCACGAGAATCGAATTCAGAACTGTGTTACCTCCCACCTCGGGTACTTGCGGGAGTCCGACAAGGAGAACCCCTGTGGAGAAGTTGGCGAGTTCGAGTCCTACCGCGTGGACACTGGAGTTCGATGCCCCCACCAGCAGTCCGATGTTGGTGTTCGGAGAGATGACCTGCCCATCGTATTTCCCGCCCCAAAGCCGAATGGACTCATTCCCACGCGCGAAGCCAGCCTCGAGAAAGACTCCCTCCAGAGCATTAGGCAGGCCGGTGGTGAACTTTCCATACCCTCCAAACCGCTCGATATTCCGAATCGGCTGTCCATTGTCATTGTTCTGCGGATTGGAATCGAAGGCGGAGAAGTTGCATCCTGAGTCTACAGGACCGAATTCCGTCACAGTCTCGACGGTCGAAACGGATGCGCCATTGCTGTACTTCGACCCTCCACCATCTCTGACTCCCGATACGTTGGAACCGCAGCCATCAGACCTGGAAGCGTACCATTGCACTCCCTCGCTGTGCCCGTCGTACTCGACGTTCTTGGAGGTCAGGAGGTACGCCGTGTGGTACCTCGCGTAGCGGACCACATTCGTCACGTACGAGTCATAGATCCGGCAGTTCTTGACCAAGCCGGCAATCAATATCCCCGAAATCTTTGGTGGATTAGGTGGACCAGTGACGAATTCGTTGTTGACGTGAAGCCCGTGAATCTCAATATTCTGGGCATTCGCGATCGCAAAGATGATCGTCGCATCGGCTGTGGGCTGATCCCGGGCTATCTTGCCGAGGTACGGGAAGGGGGGAAAATTCTGGATCCTAAGGAGAGCTCCGCCCTCAAATTCCACCCGAATGTTGTTCCCGGAGAGGATGAACTCGGATTGAGCCGTGTACGTTCCACGCCAAACTTTGATGGTGCCACCGCCCGCGGCGGCCATGTCGGTTACTGCGGTGTTGAAGGCGGTTTCATTATTGTTGACGTCGGTGTAGTCCGCCCCCGATCGGTAGACACCGACCGTGACGACAGGTCCCCCGATCGTCATGGCTTCGATTCAGGGAAATTGAGCACCCGGAAGCATGGAGTTCTGTAGGAATCCATCTGATGGACGCGAGCCCTCATCCGGCCCGAACACGTCAGTGCGGTATTTCTATCCATCGAAATCGATAGTCATTGGAATTCGTCGCACTGGCGGTAGCACCCGAGGGAGTCTCGCAGCGAAAGGGGGGCGCGATCGTACGGCCCGCCTTTGGTCGACGTGGCGATTGCAACGGGTTTGGCCAACCCTAGACCTGGAAGAGGCAATATAGGGTCACGGATATCGGAAGGTTCTCCGCGTCCAAGGTCATGATGCACCCTTGTAAGTCGTCCGGAACCAGTCGCCGTGGATTTCAAGCTAAGGGGTTCCGGTCACGGTCCGGCACGCTCGAATGGGCATTGCCCATCGGCTCGATGGTAACTCTCGCCGTTCTCCTTCTCCCATCCGCTGCAGCAACTGGAACGGGTACTCCACGAGTCATCTACTCGGCCCCCTACACCGGACTGTCGGTCGACATCTCGAAGAACAATCTTACGATGGGGTGCAGCTCGCAGATCGTTCCCTCGAGCCCGAGCTTCAATCTCACCTCCGGGATTGGATCCCTCAATTTCTCGGCCTTTGCTCACAGCTGCAGTCGTGGAGCATTCAGCTACTCTGGGGTTGGGGCCGGACTTGAAATTGGAGTGCCGATCAATCTCAGTTTGATGCCCGCCCACTTTCGGGTGCAACTGTCTGTAGCGACGCACGCCAGTTATGGCATTGTAGCTGGAACGTGTACCCCCGTTGGAAAGAACGGAAGTTGTTTCGTCGCGTCGGGATTCTCCGACGAAGGTAGCCTCTACGTTACCGACATCACCACGGGAAAGGCGGCGATCGTCCCAACAAACCCGAAGGCGAACTGGTATCCCGCGCCGGCGAACGGGTCGTCGGACTTCTCGATCTGTTCGACGTCCGGTTGTAACGTGACGATGGTGGGGAACGCTTCGAACTCCGTGTTCGTGCGGTCGATCCTCAGCCTCTACATGGCCTGGCCGGTTGGGTTTCATCCAGTCCGCGGCGATTCGTACGTCCTGAACGTGCTGGTCGGAGCGGCAATCTACGCGGAGACGCAAACGAACGCTTCCCTTACGGGGGCGTCGGCCCGGGCATCTGTAACCTTGGACGTTTCTTTGGCGCAAGTCTCGATTACGTAGGCGACCGCTTGCTCAGGAAGCCGGGCAAAGCCCCAATACTGGACTGAAATCGACTGGCGGGGCTCGGCGCCGAACTTCCGGGGCGTCGTGGATGATTACTCCACCGTCCGGGCTATCCCCCACACGCTGGCCAGGTTCCATCGACGTATTGGACGCACGAAAGGAACAAATTTCAGGAGCGATAACTCCCCCGCCATATGGCCAAGTCAAAGCAAGCGGTCATCCTGGTGGAAGCGTCGCCCGCGCGGTTCGTGCTCGACATCGGACCTGGTCGGGTGGTCATTGAGCCGGAGGCGATCCGGTTCCACAAGAACGGCCGCGGACGTGGCGTGACCATCGTCGGCCGAGAGACGGGGTAGGGGAATCGCTGATCCGACGCGAAGAGCGGTCTCAGGAGTCTCGCGCGCGCCCCATCGCCTTCTCCAACGGGAGCACCTCTTGGGAAGAGGCGAATCGCCGCTCGCGTACGGCAAGCTTGCGGAGCCGTTCAAGGACCTCGGGGTGCATATGGGCAGCAAGCACCCCTCGTCCTCGTCCCGAGGGCTGCCCCTACGGAACCGTAGCCGTTGTGCCATGGGTGAAACTCGCCCGGTTTGGGAACCCCCGCACCCGGTGCAGTGCTGCTCACGAGGGAGTAATGACCCGTGTGTTAATCCTCAGTCCTCGGCCCCATCGTTGGATTCGACGTGATGGCCCTCATGGATCGCCCGAGTGTGCAGAGATTGCGTTGGTAGGGCGAACGGGCCCGCTTCGCGATCATTCTGGTCCTCACCCGCCAACCCTAGAACCCTTTCCGGACGGCGCGAGGGGCGTCTCTCAAGGGAGACCGAGGTAGCATCAGTTCGCAGCTCCGTCTAAGAGCGACGGGCTAGGTTCGACTGCTCGTGCTGGAAGGACCTAGGTTTCGAATATGAGGGGGAGTTATGTGGTCCCTGCTGACTTGGGAATATCCAGCCTCTTTACTCCTGAAAGCCACTGGGCCGTTTCAGAGGGGCCCGCATTCCATTCTGCTTTGTACTTCAGTGCCCGTAGATGGGGCGCCGCCAACAGAATCACGCCATACCGTGCAGCTTCGGCGATCTCGGTGCCCGAACACTCCTCCTTGGAAGCCACGAGCACAGGCTTGACGAAGAACCCTGGGAGGGCACGACCAAGGTCCGTTGATCTCTGAACAAGCTTGGCCATTTTTCCCTCGTTGTTCGCAACTTTCCAAGTGCATTCTATGGCGAAGAGGGCAGGGGCAAGCGGATGCATGGCAAGGACGTCGACGACCTCCCCCGCTTTGGCGTGCTTAGTTCCGGGATTGAACACGATGAACCCAGAAGCCGCGAACAAGTTGCTGACTGCCACCTCGAAGGCGCCGGCATTGCGTCCTTTGGCCTCCGGGTTTGCCAGAATTTCGTCGAGATTCTGAGAGGCTTGCCCGACAGTCTGGAGAGCACGCATCCTCGGATTCGGCGACGATGATTCCCAAAGGTCGTACGCGCGCTTGTCGACTATCTGGTCGTTGAGCAGCACGTGAACGATCGCATGCGCGGCATTCTTCGTCGCCAGATGGGCGACGTAGATGGCCGTGCCATCAGGCTGGAGATTAGTCGGATCATCGACTCGCGCCTCTTCTGACCAGGCCGACCCTGAAATCTTCGAGAGCAGGGCGTTCACTTTGATGCGTCTCGTCCGAATCAACTTCGGAGCGGATACTGGGACCGAAAGTACCCCCGGCCTCTCGTACGAGGCCTCGAGCTGGTGGCAGCGGAGGGGGAGCTCGATTTTCAGCTCTGTGTTGTGGTTCATGGAGATGTTGTAGTCGGTGAGCAGGAATCTCTTCATGAGGTCGGGAAATCCGAGCCACCGTGGTCGAGCGCTCAAGAGTTTGGTGTTCAGGCGTTCAAGATCTTCGGGTGTGACCAGTCCAGTCCCCTCGTTTGAGTGGGTTTCGAGCGTGTACGATCTGATAGGCTCCCCAGAGGGAGTGCGCCCGTCCCAGTAGGCGACATCGGCGAAACCACGATCGGCGTGCCAATTGAGTGGCGGGCGCTGCGAGCCCTCGGGTGGAATCGCGCGTGGTGGAGTAACGAGTTCCACCGTGCGCCCGGCTAGTTCAACCCGCTCGTCTTTCAGGTCCTCAAGGATTTTCGGGAGATCCGAGGATTTCGTCGTGGTCCGAACCACGACGAAGGCTGGATCGGCCAGGACCTGAATTCGGTCAGACTTGGTGAATGGTCGGGGGCTCACGGTGAGTCTGGTGAACACGTTGAACAGTCGACCTTCACGGACGAATCCGAGATGACGAAGCTCGATGGAAGGAAATGCATGAAGGAGGGGTGTGACCCACCCGCGAAATCTTTCTATGGCGTCGAGGGGCCCAGGAGGTGCACCTACCACGTTGCTCAGCCAGATCGCGGAAACTCGTGCCGGCTAAAGACACCACCTCAAGGCGACGTCGCCAGCAACGATAGCCTCGACGTTCTCACCGTCGGGAGGTCGTCCTGTTCGATCCGAGTCGTCTCGCGGACCATCTTCCGCTCCAGCCAATCCTCGACGGCCCGCACAAGGTCGGCCTCCGTTGCGCCCGCGGTCAAGTCGTGGACCAGGATCTCCGGCAAACCCTCCACAATCCCGAGGTACGAGTTCGGTCCCGCCTCGAGGATCCGGAGCCGGAACTCGAACATGGGCAATCCCCGGTCCTGGCGCCCGGGCTCACGCCGGCCTCCCCCGGGTGACGAGATCCCCGAACGATGGGCCCTCGAGGCGATCGCGGAGCTTCTCGTGGAGTGCGCGGAGAGCGAGCACCTTCTGCTCGAGGTCCTCCAGGATCACGCGGTTCACCCGCGCGCGGAGCTGCGCCTCGGACTCTCCCTGGGCCGCGTACGAGGCGAACCCGCTGCGTGCCGACTCGAACTGACCCGCGTTGAAGACGAGCTGGCCCGAGGCCCACGCGCGACCAGCCTCGGGCGAGGGGGAGGCGTCCTGGTCGCCGTGCGCTACCTCGCGCGATGCCGACGGGCTGTCTCGAGCTGCAAGGATCTCAGTCGCGGGGACGAACCCGGGGTCCTCGCTGACCGCCTTCGCGGCCGCTCTCGGCGTCGCCAGGCCGCGGTAGCTCCGGAAGTCGGGCGAGTGCTCGCGGAGATACGCGGGATACGGACGCGGGCCGCCGAAGTCCACGACGTACCGGATCTCCGGGTCGCGCGGGATCGGCTGGGCGCAGCCGCAGGCGCACCTTCGCGGGAAGCGGTTTCCGGTCACCGTCCGCAGGCGGCTGGTGGTGGGGTCGTTCGGCGGGGGCGTCTCTCTAGAGTTGGTGATGCTCTTCATCGCCCGTTCCTCGCGGTAAGAGGAACGGGCGAGGCGGAGCGATGTGGAATCGAACCCGGTTAACCAGCCATGGGGGAATTTCATAGTGGCCCGCGTCCCACCTGAGAGCGGGACTTCGTCGAATCACCCAGCTTCAACCTCAACATGACTCGCCACATGCTCGAAGAATCCGGAGGCTCGAGGAAGATTCCCGGGCACCTCTGTATTCTCGTTAACAGGCTGTGTGGTCCGCCATTCAGAAGAGAGGGTGATGGCAGATCGTTCTAGTCCGGGTCGGGAACTGTTTCTTCGAGACCTCACGGAATCGGGGCTCACGGAGATCCTTAGGCAGTACGAACCTCAAGCGCGACTCGAACAGGTTCTTACGACAAACCTTGGGACATACCCCGCCGCTGAGATGTTGATAGCGGCCTCGTCTGTAACCCCAGCCGGAACGAAAACCACTGTTTCCGCTGCCGACGCACGTGCCATGATGACGCTCGCCCAACGCCTGTTGCTTCGCCAGCCACCCGGGGGGGGAATCCAGGTCTCCTTGGCCCGGACGCTCCGCGGACTGCGCCCGGCCTGGCTCGCCGCACCAATCTACCAACGAATTCTGCGACCCTTCGACTCGGATCTCAAGCGAATATTCGGCGCGACCTCCACCGACATGTTCGATGCCGTCGTTCGAATTGCGGACTCCCGGCCGGGAATCGGGGCCATGCCAGTGGACTGGCTGGCCCCTATTCCTGAGGAATGCCTGGTCAGGTACGAGGAAATCCGTGAGCCCTCGGACCTTTGGGACGCAGGGGTCGTTCGCGTAGGGAACTCGATCATTCCGCTCGGGCACCGCTTGGCCGAATCGACATATCGTGCCGCCCTCCGGGGACTCGCATCGGCGCTCTCCGGTTTCACGACCTCGGAAGGACGGTCGGTCGAGCGGGTGGTCCGAGAGGAAGTCCAGAACCTCGCGCCTGAGTGGAATTGGATATCGAACTATACGATTGAAGGAGAGAGTAACGACGAGAAGGATCTTGTCGGACTCGGACCGGGGGTGGGCCTCGCCATCGAATCCAAGGCGGGGGGGCTCACCCGCCTTGGGATGGATTGGTCCCGCCTCAACCTCAGCCGAGATCTCCAGCCGATCCGTACTGCCCAAGATCAACTATCCGCACCCTTGGCCGTTCTGCTGGGCGGCGGAGGCTTTGCCTACGCTTCGGGGTCTGTCAATGTTCCTGCGAAGAAGCTCGGGTTCGGCCTCGCGGTCACCGATGACGTCTACGTCCCACTAATCGAAGCGTACAACCCTCAAGCAGCACACCTTCACCATCCACCGACGGACCAAGCTGCTCGGACTAGGGATTTGTCTCTCGTCCTCTCAATAGTGGACCTCGCTCTACTTGTCAGATTGAGTCGAATTCCGCCCGTTTTCCTAGACTATCTGGACTGGCGCATACGGTACCCGCAGACGAGGACGCTGGACGCGCCCGAATCCTGGCTGTTCTATTCCGTCGACCCGATGCTTCACTTCACGCGCGACGGAGCTCATCTCTCTTCTGAAGCGAACGAATGGATGGACGTTCGCGAGCTCGGGTATGAGTCGATGCGACCACCGTGGATCTACCGCTGGGACAGGATCCAGCGGGAGGAGGCCCAAGGCAACACGTTGCGCGCCGTCCGACTGGTTCAAGGAGATCGCTCTGCGTCCGAAAGAAAATTCCCGAATGCAGTCCACACGGCGCAGATGACCGAATTCTGGCGTCGTCACACGAGTCTGTTCGCAACGGACGGGTACCAGACGACGGTCCGCGATCGCTACGAAAGCGATCTCGGAGGGCCTTCGTCGGCTTCGCTCGTGAGCCGGGGAAGGCCTGATCGCGATAGGTAGGTCTCGACGATGGATGGCCCAATACCCGCCGGAACGTATTCGACGATCCTCTCTGGGACCACCGCCTCTGGCCGAGATTGCCTCGTGCAATCTACTTGGGCTCGCCGGACTTCGCCCTGTACATCTGGTCAATCTCCCCTCGGCGCGCGGGCCGATCCTTGTCGCCCCGGCGAACGTAAAGCTCCGACCTGGCGACGACGTTCCCATCCCGCTTGAGGAGGTACGGCGGGTCCGAGCCTTTGGGGACGGTTACAACCAAGACTTGTTTGCCGAGCATCGGAACGATTTCGTAGCCGATCCCGTCGATCGGTGGCTCGCATCGAGTCTCCAGGAACTCAATGATTCGTTGTTTTGACTTGTCGGGGTCGATATCCCTCAGGTTTCCATGGTCGTCAACCCCGACGAAGATCGTCCCACCCTCGGTATTGGCAAACGCGGTCACCGACTCGAAGAACTCCCCAATCGCCGGCCCCTCCCCAAGGTCCCCCTTCCATTCGAGGGTGGGTCCCTCCCCTTGGTCAAGGAGCGATGCGAGCTCGAGCTGTTGGGTGGCGAACGAGATCTGGGCGGGCCGGAACGCTGACTCGGCGTAGTAGTCTGCCCAGTCGAGCATCTCGCTCGTACTCAAATCAACGACGAAAAACGAGAACCTTGATGCCGGTTCCGATGGTTGCCTGATGACCGCTCGATTTCCGTCCAACTCCACGGGAACTGCGCGCTCCTGGGTTGACGTCGTGAACGAGGCCTGACAGGTGATCTCGTTCGGACCGATGGTCCCGTACTCGAGTGTCACGTCGACCTTCGCTTCGTCGAACTGAATCGACGCGATCCGAACTCGGTAGTTCGAGACTGTGACCCCTAGGAGATTCTGCCAGTTCCACGCATCACCATACCCGAGCTGGAGGAACGGATCCACAATGGCGGGGGGGTTGACGATCGGTGGAAGCCCCGCGCGGACGACCGGCGACTGCGGGTACTGTACCTGCGGGATGGGCTGACCCCCTGGCGATACCGCGTGATTTGGATTCAGGTGGAAGATGAACTCCCGACTAGGCCACGTCCGCCGACCCGCGTTCCCAATGGGGTAGACCCGACCCGGAACACGCTGGAAAGGAGGCCACCCTTCCTCGGCAAATGGTCCGATTGGGAACGACTGGCCGCGCAATCGAATCTCTCCACCGGTGGTTGCGACCTTTTCGATAAGTCCGAGACCCTCGGAGGACGAAAGTTCGAGAGCCCCGAGTAGCAAATCTCCGTAGTCGACCAGAGATTCCGAGGTCAGCGCGACGTCGGGGTCCGTCCTCCGGCAAAACCAGGCGTGTGCCCTCGAGACTCTCAATCCGCCCTGGGCGGTGGCAGCGACGAACCAGACGAGGCACCGGTCGACGCCGGGGGACGAGTTCTCAAGGGAGGAACGAAGGTGATCGAGCGAATTCACGACGCGAGGGGAATCTCGTCCGGCTCAAGAAGTGGTCGGCCCGTTCGCCCTGCGCCGAGATGCCTATGCCAAGTCCCCGATGAGCCTCATGCGGGGAACGTATGCTCAGTACACTGAATGGAGACGTACTGAGGCTCGACCGAGGCCGTCGGCCCCCGGGCCGTGCCTTCACTTGGTCGATTCCACGGGTGAGGGGTCGAACCAGGGAACGATTGACGGGCAAGGAAGCGACAGAGCGGGCCCGAGCTTTGAGAGTGAAAACACGACTTCGGACCGGGCGGACTCTGGGCGAGGGCCGCACGGTGTCTCGCCCGCGAAGTTATCTGGCCGGAACCCTCTCGCGCGATCGCGCGAGAGGGAGCCCATCCACCCAAAGGCGGGGCGCCGCCTCTTGGGCCCTACCGTGACCGATAAATATGATGATGCTGATGATGGTGTTGGAATTGTTCCCCGGCGTCCCAGGTGAACGCCGGACCTGAATTCCCCGGGATTTTCGCATTGCCGGAGAAGGCTGCCGTGTTCATCGACGGCGGATACATGGATCACATCCTCCGAGACCCCCGGTTCGGGGGGATCCAGATCAACTATCAGAAGTTCTCTGATGAACTGTGCGCGAGGTCCGGCGGATTCACTCGCTTTAGGACCTACTACTACCACTGCCCGCCGTTCCAGGGGAACCCTCCAACTGCCGAAGATTCCCGTAGGACCGGGGACTGGGGTAGATTCGTGAGAGCACTCGAGGGCATGGACCGGTTTCAGGTCCGCCTGGGAAAGCTTGAGCGACGCAGCTGCCGGAAATGCGGAGACACGAAGTTCCAGCAGAAGAGGGTAGACTCGGAACTCGCGGTCGATATGGTTCGGCTATCTGCGAAAAACGCGATCGGCAAGGCGATCCCTGTGGCAGGGGATTCAGATCACACCCCGGCCGTCAGGACTTCCAAGGAGGACTCTGTTCTCGTCGCGGTTTGGCACCTTCCGGGGAATGACCGGACGCGCGCTCACGGGGAGCTTCTTCGGCTCTGCGACGAGCGGTACGAGGTTACCCGGGAAGTCATGGAAGCCTCAGCGAGAATCCCATCTCTTCCGGCTGCGCCCGCTCCGACATCCCCGTAGCGGACTCGAACCCGAGTCGGAGGCTCTGCAAGTCTACTGAGCCAACGACCCGGGTTCGAAAACCGCCCGATTCCGCCATGCCCCGGCGCCGGGGCCGCAAGGAAGCGTAGCGCTGCCCCTCCCTCTGAACCTCTAAGCCAAGCGTCGATCGCCTGTGCGGATGCTCGAGCCCCGCAACGTCGACCCACAGGATATCACCCCCATGCACGAAATCGACTCCCCGGCAGGTTAAACGCGCGGGATGCGGGCCACCGACGGCGCGGTGGATTACCCCCCGGTAGCTCGAGCGTTCGTGGACCCCGCATGCGAAGCGGTCAAGGCGAACTCGTTCGCTCGGCTTCGCGTAAGGGAGTCCCGATTGAACGCGCTTCGCGACTCGGGGTTTGTCACCCCGATCGGTCCCCCTTCGAGCCAGAGTAGGGGTTGCGACCTCGCGGCGTCGCCCGTTTCGGCGACCGGTGGAAACGAGTGGCCGCGCGGGATAGATCGGACCTACTCGTCCATCAGTTCGGCGACTTCCTTCGCAACTTCTGACTTGTGACGTTCACGGGAACAGGGTTCAACTCGAAGCCCGAAGGGGCAACTTCCCGGTGTCCGTTCTGCGGCCTTCTCCGGGTCTAGGCACTCTATTGTGCAGCGCGCGGGTGCCGACTGCCGTGGAGATCACGAGCGAAAGCGAGGCAGAAACCATCGTCGCCGACCACATCAAGAGGCGTCACCCTGGGTTGGGCCGGATCGACTTCACGGCCATGACACGTAGTGGTGATCATTGGCTCTTCAGCGTCTCGGAGTTTGAGGTCCCGGGCAAGGGGAATCTGATCGCGCTCTACGTCGTTTCGAGCAAGCTCGGAGTCGTCGCTTACACGGAGAGGTAGCCGTGCGACGAGGCGCGGGGCTCGGTCGAGGCTCGAGTCAGATGCATTCTCATCTCAGCCTTGTCCGTACTGCGCTTGGCCTGTATCGTAGAAGACTCGCGGCCTCGGTCCTGATCTCCCTAGTCCCGGCAGTAGTGGTTTTCGCGTCCCTGTGGGCCAACCCGAAACAGTTGTCGGACGCGGCCGAATACGCGCTGGTTCAGCCGATGGTTGAGACCCTACTCGGGACGGCGTTCGAGGTGTCGGCGTTTGTGGTTGCCACGGTCCTCGCCGTTGCGATCGTTGGGCTCACTTTCGAGCTTACGACATCGGGAACCGCCCGAGTCAAAACGGGTCACATGCTCGGTCTGTTCCTGCCGGTAGGAGCGTCGCTCGTGGTCATCACCACTAGCTTCCTGTTTCGTATCTGGGTGGGGTACGCGTCCTTCGATTGGACGCAGCCCTACCTAGACGTTGCGATCCCCATGATTGCGGTGCTCGTATTCGGCATGATGTTTCAGCTCGTGCTTCTCGGATGCGGTCTCTTCGACGTCGCGATTCCGCTCGCCCGGGATCGCCCGATTGCACCGCAATCGGTAGCGCACCCCCCCGAGCCCGATGGATCGGCCCATTTGGCGCCACCGCCGGGTCGGTAACAACTCTGGCCGCAGGCTGAATTTAAACGGGAGCTGCCTTTGTCGAGGACCTGGCGGCCGACACTACGAGGGCCGCGCGCTACCCGAACTGGGCCGAGATCAGCATTCCCCGGAGCGTTGAGAGGACGAATCCTAGGTTGTTCGCCAGGAGCCTCAACTCGGCGGGATCCACGTCCGGGCGGACACATCGGGACCCGTCCGCCGAGACTCCGATGTAGAGGCTCTCGTTTCGGCGTCGGACGGTTCCGGCGGGATCGTGCCGCATGGCATCCTTCTGCGAAGAGCGGATGCCCCACTCAATCAGACGGAGACCGACTCGTGTGTCCCCCAGGTAGCCGACGAACCGGATCCACCAGGGGAGGCTTCGATTTCGCTTCAATGCTCCGGGCTGCCTGACGGCTGCGACGGGTCCGAGGGACTTCAGAAGATCGAAAATGAACTCGAGGTACTCGAGCTTGACCGGGTGATGGCTGAATGAATCCCGGAAGTGGGCCTCGTCGAGGACGTTCCGGTTCCGCACGAGGCACGCCTCCAAGGCCTCGTAACCCGATTGGTTTCGTGGATGTCGGGCGAGTTGTTCCAAGTTCACCCCGGCAATCCTGAAGCGGTGCCTGAAGAGAATCATCAAACCCTTGGCCGCCTCTTCGAGTGAGGTTTCGAGAAGAGAGTACCTGGCGTGCGGTCGACACCGATTCCCATCTCGACGCAGCTGGAGGGCGTGCCGGAAGCACAGTTGGGCGTCCGCAATCGAAAGGTCGCCGATTTCAGGTAGCTCAGGCATGCCGTAACAGGGTCAAGGCGCCCCAAGCCGATTCCCTGCCTCCCGCAGCCAGGGAGCAATGCGACGCTCGAGTGACTCTAATCCCCACGAGGCGCGTCTCGTTGGACCCCATCGACAGATCGACCGCTCGAGAGGCGGGAGCGGAATCGAACCCCGCGGTCCAATACCCCTCAGTCAATCTGAACACTTGGCCGATCAAGCTCGTTGCGTTCATTTCAGTCGATATTCGAACCCCCGGAGGGTTCAAATCCCCCCCCCGACACACCCCAAGGGGGTTCAAGTTCGCCGAATCCAACGGATGCCGCGTGGGCCTATCCCTCTCCTAGTCAGATCGAACCCCGGCGCTCGCAGACCAGGGGGGTGGTCGGGAAGCGCCGTCAAATCTGGCTGGACCAGGTGACTGCCCCCTGTCTTCACTGAGCGCGAGCTGGAGTCCAGGAAGGCGGGTGAGGCGTGGGTAGTGTGACCTGCGCCCGATGCGGCCACGTTCGATGGAACTCGACTGCAAGGTGCCCAGCCTGCGGGGCGGAGTCTGGTGACATTCTGGGTCCTGGCTCGGGCGTCGTCGGAGTCGTGCCCAAGCAGGTCCCGAGGTCGCCCATCGATGTGCCATGGCGGGTCGTTGGAACGCGGATCAAGCCGGATCGCGCGACCGCAAGTCGGAGACTGGGCGTCGGGGCGGCCATCGGGGGAGTGGCGGTTATCGCGGTAGTGCTCGCCTACTTCATCATCAACGTCCCCGGCGGTCCCGAGGTCCTGATCCAGCCCGGCACGAGCATCGGCGTCCCCGAAAGCGTGGCGTGGGAGGTGGGCAAGGGTGGTACTCTTCTCGGTGGTTTCTCGGTAGCCAACGGGACAGCGGAGGTCTGCTTCGCGAACTACGACATGTTCAGCTACGCGGTCGCGCATGGGCTCAGCTACAACCAGTGCCCTTCCAACGCCACCTACTCCTCGGGGTTTGCCGCCTCAGGCGTTCTTTCCGGGAACTTCGGCCAAGGGGTGATCTACCTCCAGACCTTTGTCCCCCTAGGCTGGACTCAGGGCCAGCCGCGGCCGACCATCGTCTGGACGGCTGTGGTAGAGATCCAACCGAGCTGAGGAGGCTTCCTCTGTCCACCTCACGAGGAAGCGCCCGAGTGTACGGTTCGACACCCCTGACGTCGACAGCGCCGGAACTAACGGGATAGATCCCGAGGTTTCCCAAGGCTTCCTCACGCGGAGTATGTGAGGAGGGATCCGCCCCCAGGTCCCGACAGAGTCTCGCAAGCGGGTCCGGAGCTTCCCCGAGTGGCTACCTTAGAGCGGCCGACTCCCCCCTGACGATGCGAGACCGCCCCCGAATGGCAGCAAAGCCCTGCACAGAAGCTCTTTTATCTTAATGGACTATGATAATTAATTATGACAATACAACCCTCCGATTTCGAGCGGTACTCCTCCCCCATCCCCGTCCGCCATCGGAGGAAGGTTCCGTTCTCGCCTCGGATTCGCCTGCCCGAGGGCGTCGCGGAGACCCTGCGAACCCTCGCCGTCCTCGACCGCGATCTGGGCCAGTTCGTCGTCTCTCCGAGAGACTTCGACGAGAGGGTCCAGGATGTGGTCGCCTCGAACTTGTTCTCCTCGGTTCGGTTGGAGGGGAACCCGCTCAGTCTGGAGGAGGTGCGATCGGTGGCTCGTGCCTCCCTTCGGGGGAAGGCTCCCCTAGACGCCCGGCCACCCTCCCGAGAGGTTGTCAATCACCTTTTTCTGTGGCTCCTTCCCGACGAACTGGCCCCGCCGTGGACCGTCACGACCCTGACCCGGGTCCATCGTGCCCTCCTGTCGAAGGTCGACCCCAAGGCGCGGGCCGGCAGGCTCCGGAATCGCGAGGGGGCGATCTATTCGGACCTCGGCGAGGAGCTGTTCATCACCTGCCCACCCGGGAAGATCGCGGAAGAGCTGAGCTCGCTGCTCCGATGGCTCAACGAGGACGCGCCTTCGCTCTCGCCCCTCGTCGCCGGGGCCATCTTCTTTCACGAGTTCGAGAGCATCCACCCGTTCACCGAGGGGAACGGACGCACCGGGCGCGTGCTCTTCCATGCGTACCTCCAGAATCACGGATTGGAGAACGCGTACCGAACCCGCATGGAGGTCGAGCTCCTCCGCTTTCCCGAATCCTACTACCGGGTCCTTAGCTGGACCGATGCGTCGGCCGACTACTCGGTGTTACTGGCGTACTTCGCCGAGGCCGTTCGAACGGCGTACACGGAGGCCCTCCAGTGGTTCCGAGAGCACGACCTCGGAAAGAGCATGGATCCTCTCACCCACCGCCTGCTCGTGCGAGCATTCGTGGAGCGTTCGTGGTTTGACCTCGGGACGGCCCGAACCTGGATTCCCTCGCGAGGGGAACAGACCGTCCGGAATCATCTCAACCGGTTGGTGGGGCAGGGGCTAATCGCAACTCGAGGGCGGACCCGGTCCCGACGCTACCGGTTCGTCGACCCGTTGGCCGGTTTGCGGAACCCGCTCGAGCCGTTGCGACGCCCGCTCGGGCTGGACGCCACGAGTTCCAGGGCCTCTCGAGCACGGCCCCCTCCCCGGGCTGCGGCGCCCGGAAGGCGCCGATCGGGCGCTCCGCCGGAGGAATGAGACGGCCATCGCCGGGGTCCGGGATTTCAAGCTTTTCGGGGACCTTCCCACGTCTCGACACCGAGCCGCGGTAACGGATGATTGCCGTGCGACTCCGCTTGACAGGGGGGCCCCGCGCTTTAGGAGCCTATCTGGGGGTCCCGCCGGGGCTGCCCGTGCGCGGCATCTTGAGCGCTCGAAGAAGTGGGAGGAATTCGTACTCCCCCGCGTGCATCCTCCCGTTTACGAAGAAGGTCGGAGTATCACCGACCCCCGCCTCCTCGGCACTCTCGAGGTCGTCGTCGACGCGGCGCGCAGCGTCGCCGGCGGCCAGATCGCGATCAAAGTCCTTCATCTCTACGGGGAGGGTGCGGGCGATCTCGCGAGCCACCGCCCCCGACAGTTCGTCCTGGTGGGCGAACAGTCTGTCGTGCATCAGCCAGAACTTCCCTTGAAGGCCGGCGGCTTCCGCAGCCTCGGCGACGGATCGTGAGACCGGGTTCAACTGCGGCTGAGGGAAGTTCCGAAAGACGAAGCAGAGCTCGTCCCCCAGTTCGCGGGTGAGTTCTCCCACCGCGCCGAGGACGTGCCGGCAATGGACGGAGGTGTAGTCACCGTACTCCACCAGGGAATAGCGAGCCGTGGGAGAGCCGAGGCAGTGGTCCCGTCGCTCCATGGGCAGGACCAGGTCGGGCATTCCAGCGTCGTCGTCCATGCGCCCTCGTGGTAGCGGAGTCTCGTGTCGCCATCTCCCTTTCGGGGCGAGTCCCGGTCGATCGGTCGGACCCGGTTCCGCCGGGGCGAACCCCGCGGGGTGGGAGAATCGCCCTCCGAGAGGACAGGCCCTGAGCCTTTCAGCGGTCGCTCCGAGCGTCGCCATTCTACTCACTAGCCGCCCCCGGGCTCACGGAGTCGGATGGGATCGTCAGGGAAGGGGCAAGATTCGAATCCTCCACGGATGCTCCCCCGGTCACCACGGCTGTTCTCTGGCTTTCCCCCCCCAATGTTCCGAGAGTGCGCTACGACGGCCGCGGTGGGACCAACGGCGGGGGACGGCCAGCGGAAGGGGCCCGGTCGGCGGAACCGGCGTGGGATACGCCCACCCGAAGGAAGGGCGGGGGTCCAGCGCCCCGGGCCAAGGTTGAAAAGGGGGAGGCAGGTGGGAGCGTCGCCAGGGGGGAGTCCCTCAGGCGAGGCGAGCGGTCGGCGGCTTGGGGCAACAGGTTCGTGGGAGCTCGAACGATCTGGTCGGGGGCGCGGATCGGGATCCGGTGCCTCGCCGTGGCATCGGCGTTCGTCGTCGTCCTTTCGGGCAACGTTGTCGCGGGGCCGTCAGGGTCTGCCAGCTCCGTCGCGGCGCCGCTCGGGCCACCCGCGCCGAACGCGGCCACGGCGGCTCCCGACACCTCGTCCCCCGTCAGTACCACGCTCTCGATGGGGGGCCAGGTCGGTACCCTATCACCGTACTTCTGGGGCGTCACGGTCAACAACGAAGTCCACGTCCTCCGGGGCGAGAACGAGGCGATCAACGGCACGCCCGTCCGGGTGATCGTCTGGCCCGGGGCGATGGCCGGGGAGGACTTCGACCCGATCGCCAACATCCACTACGACACCTACTCCGGCGCCTCGAAGACCGCGCTCACCAGCGAGGCCCAGTTCGTGAGCATGTGCAAGGCGATCTCGTGCACGGCGGTCCTGCAGCTGCCCGCCGAGATCGACAACGCGAGCTTCGCGGCGGAGATCGTGAACTACACGCTGTTCAACCTCTCGTTCCACCCCGCGTACTGGATGATCGGGAACGAGCCGGAGCTGTGGTCGCACTGGAAGGTCCCGTGGAAGAAGTGGGGCTACCAGTACACGGGCGGCCCCACGCCGACGACGTTCGCCGAGGAGGTCCTCGACTACGTGGCGAAGATCCGCGAGGTCGACCCCACGACGCCGATCCTGGGGTTGCCTGCGTCCGGCTGCACGTGCGGCTCCTGGACGTTCGCCCAATGGATCAGCGGGGTGCTCAACGTCACTGGCGACAAGATCCAGGCCGTGGCCTTCCACGAGTACCCGGCCGGCTGGCTCGGGACCGGGACCGGGAGCCTTTCCGACTTCTACGGGACGCTCCAGAGCGCCGCGGGCATCCCGGCCCGCATGATCTCGGCCCGGGCGGCGGTCCAATCGTCGTGTCCGGGATGCAACGTGACGGTGTGGATCAGCGAGCTCGGCTCCGCGCTCTCCTGGTCGGCGTACGGCCAGTACGCCGCGGGATTTTCCGGCGCGCTCAGCATCGCCGCCCAGATGACCCAGGCGATGGACGACAATCTCACCAACGTCGACCTGTTCGCCGCCGAGCTGGCCACGACCAACTCGTGGTTCAACAACACCGGATACGCCCGCCCGGACTACGCCCTCTACACCCAGATCTTCTCCCACCTCGGGGGCGACGTCTACCAGGTGAACGTCACCGGGGCGTCCACCACGATCTACGCGATCGCCACGCGGGACCCCCACGACAGCGACCGCCAGGACCTGCTGGTGGTGAACGCGAACATCACGAAGTCGATCTCCTTCGTCCCCCAGTTCGCCGGATCTGGCCCGGGAGCGCCCGTCGCCGTACGGTACTGGAACGGATCGATTCACGTCGGGTCGGGCAACCACACCACGTGGGTGATGCCGTACACGACGGACCCGGTCTTTCAGACCTACCCCGGGGGCTTGCCAACGTCGTACGTGCTCGCCCCGCAGAGCATGGCGCTCTTCGAGTCGTACCCGTCGGGCGCGTCGTACGTACGGGTCCACGCCGCCGGGGTCCCTGCGGGTACGCCGTGGTACACGACCCTCGGGCCGAAGTACTACACCACGACCGAGGGGAACCTCACGCTCTTGCTGCCGGCCGGCAGCTATGGAGCGTCCCCCACGGCGATCCCGCTCCCGATTGGGGGGAAGGAGCTCACGCCGGTGGAGCGGCTCGAGGGCGTGATCGACTCGCCGGTCACCATCGCCGGCCCCTCCACGAACCTCACGATCAACTTCGGTGAGCAGTGGGCCGTGAACGTCACGACCTCCCCGGCGGAGGGGGGGACCGCGACGCCCGTCGTCGATTGGTGGAACGCGGGCGAGCCACTCACGCTCACCGCGACGCCGGCCGACGGGTACGCGTTCGCCGGCTGGAGCGGCTGGGGGCCGGGCAGCTACAACGGCAGCGACCGGACGATCACCGTCGCTCCGACCGGGCGAATCGTCGAGAAGGCCCGGTTCGCCGTCGGGAACAAGGTCGTCCTCTGGGAGTCCGGTCTACCGGCCGGCACCCCGTGGTCGGTGACGATCCGGGACTTCACGACTGAATCGACGTCCGTGACCCTGCCGGTCTACGAGCTCCTGGGGAGCTACGGCTACACGGTGAGCCGGGTCCCCGGGTATCGGAGCCTCCCGGAGAACGGCGGGTTCCTCGTGACAGCCCCGCTTTCGTTCGTCGAGGTGCGGTTCGTCCCGCTCTGGCCGGCGCCGCCGCAATTCCCCGTCTCGTTCCAGGTCTCCGGTCTCCCGGCGTCGACGGCGGTCTCCATCACGGTGCGCGACGCGACACAGAACACCCTCGTCTCCCCGCTCGCGGCGCCTCTCCAGTTCGATCTCATCAACGGGACGTACGCGTACCACGTCGGGTACGTCGCCGGGTACCACCCGAACGTGCCGCTGAAGCTCTTCACCGTCGGCGGCGGCCCGATGGTCGTGGACGTGCCGTTCGTCCCGACGGTCTATGGGGTCTCGTGGCAGGCGACGGGGACCCGGGCCGGGATGAACTGGAGCGTCCTCCTCGACGGTGTTCCGAGCCCGGCCACGTCGGCCTGGGTGTCGGCGTCGCTCCCGAACGGCACCTACAGCTACACGATCGAGCTACCCGCCAACTTCTCCGCAACGCCGCGGACCGGCGTCGTCCAGGTCACGGGCGGTGCGGTGGCGATCGGTCTCTGGTTCGACCTCGTGAAGTTCCCGATGCAGTTCATGGCCCCCGACGCGCCGTCGACCTGGTCGGTCCGCTTCGGCAACGTCACCCAGACGTCGTCGGATGGCGCGTCGTGGTTCTACGCCCCGAACGGGTCGTACACGTTCGACGTCCATCCCCCCGACGGGTTCTACGCGGTCCCGTCCCATGGCGTCGTGAACGTCACAGGACCCGCCCCGGCGATCCACATCCAGTTCTTCCCCTCGTCCCAGCAGCCGTCGGCCGCCCTCGTCGCGGCCCTGACCGCGGGCGCGCTCTCGACCTCGATGTGGATCGGGGTGGCCGTCGCCGCCGGCTATCTTGCGATCCGATCGCTCAAGCGGCGGTCCGGTTGAGGGCCCCGATGCTCGGACCGCGCCCCGCCCCGCCGGCGTGCGGTCCCGGGGAGCCGTGACCCACCGGCATGCTCCTCGACGATCTCGAGCTCTACCTCCGGACCCTGGGCATCCCCCTGGGGGGGATCCTCGTGGGCCTCGCCCTGGGCGGCGGCCTCTACGCGACCGCCGAATGGCTCCGTCGCCGGCCGTCCCGGACTGTCGTCGGCACCGTTAGGATCGAGGTCGTCCCCGATCCGGCGTCGGCGACGCCCGATGCGGCCCCTCCCCCCGCGCGGGACCGCCGACCGATCGCACCCGTCGAGGTCACCACCGGGGGGTCGACGCGCACGCTCTACATGCGCGGGGCGGGCGTCTCGCCGAACGCGCCTCTCCCCCGAGCCCGGCGGTTCCTCGCTGTCCTTGCCGGATCGTTCGTGGCGTTCTCGGCGCTCCAGCTCGTCTTCTTCGCGCAGCTCTACCTGCCGTACGATCATCTCGTCGCGTACGTCGGGACGCTCCTCTTCTGGCCGCTCGGATGGCCGGGCGTCTACGCGGTCAACTCGGCGTCGCGGCTCGTGCCCGACTACATCTTCCCGATGTACCTCGCTGCCATGGGGGCGTTCGCCCTCGCCGGCGGCCTCGTCTACCAGCGACCGTCGCTCCCGCTGCGCCGGCGACTCTGGGCGCTCGGGCTCCTCGTCCTCTACGTGGGCGTCGAGGTGATCCTCGATGCGGTCTTCTTCACCGTTCCCGGCGAGAGCGTCCGGGACCTCGCCATCGTCGTCCGGACGATGACCGGCGGGGTTTTCCTCGGGGGGCTCGTCTTCTGCACCCTCTCGCTCCCGACGCCCCAGCGGGTCCGGGCCCGGTTCGACCGGGACTCGGCGGCTCTCCTCCAGTTCTTCGGCACCGGGATCGTGGCGATCGCGCTCGCGGCGATCGCGATCGTGCCGATCGACCGGGCGCTGGGCAACGAGTCAATCCTCCTCCCGTTCACGCTCCTCCTGCTCCTTCCCCTCCTCACCCTCGAGATCTTCATCGGCCTCAATCGGCCGCTCTACTTCCTCCAGCTCCGTCGCCGTCCGCCCCCGTCGGTCACCACGTACCACCCGGCGGTCTCGATCCTGATGCCCGCGTACAACGAGGAGCGGGGCATCGCGGCGGCGATCCGGCACGCCGACCTCGCCGCCGCCAAGTACCCGGGCCCCGTCGAGATCATCGTCGGCAACGACGGGTCGACGGACCGGACCTCGGCGGTCGCCCGGGCGGCGATCCGGGGGCTCCGGCACGCGAAGGGGACCGTCGTCGACCTGCCCCACGCCGGGAAATCGAACGGCCTCAACGGCGCCCTCGCCCTCGCGACCGGCGAGATCGTGATCCGGCTCGACGCCGACACGATCGTCTCCGACCGGCTGGGGTTCGCCGCGATCATCCCGCACTTCGCCGACCCCGAGGTGGGCGGGGTCCAGGGGGCGATCCACCCCCGGCAGCGGCGCGGCTGGACCCGAAAGCTCCGCGCCCTCGAGATCGCCTGGGGCCACTACTTCCAGCGACCGGCGGTCATGGGCGCCCGGTCGGGCGAGGTCATCGACGGGCTCTTCTCGGCGTTCCGCCGCGAGGACGTCGTGGCCCTCGGCGGCTGGGTCCCGTGGAACGGCGAGGACACCGAGCTCTCCATGCGGATCCAGCGGCTCGGCTACCGGATCCGGATCGAGTTCGGCGCCCGGGTCTATGAGGACGTGCCGGAGAACTACGAGGCGCTCCGCCGCCAGCGGGTCCGATGGGCCCGCGGGATGCTGATGGCCAACGGCCAGCACTACCCGTCGCTCCTCGGACGCACGCCGGAGTTCGCCGGCCTCGGCGTCCTCCTCTGGTTCCTCACGTTCGCCCGGTCCGGGGTCCGGAGCCTCGTCTACGTCTTCCTCGTCCTCGTGCTCGTCGTGCTCGGGGTCCACGCGCTCATCGATGTCGCGTACCTCCTCCTCCTCGCGCTCGCGATCCGGGCGGTCCCGCTCGCCTACTTCCTCGGGAAGATGGGCCGCTGGGACATGCTCGTCTGGATCCCGTTCTTCCCCATCGCGAGCGTGATCAAGCAGACGTTCCGGTTCGAGGCGTTCGGCCTCATGGGTCGCGAGGCGAGCCACGAGTACGCCTGACGCCTAGCTGGGGGGACCACCGCCGCCGGACGCCGGGCCCCCGAGCCGGCCCCGCACCCGGGGGACCACCTCGAGGCCCAGGAGTTCGATGGAGCGCAGCATCGTCGCATGCGCGATCGTCGCCACGCCCATCTGGAACGTGACCCGTGCGAGCCCGCCGAGCGCCTCGTCGACGGCGACGATCTTCGCCGCGACCTCGTCGGGATCCCCCACGAGGTACGCGCCCCCCGGCCCGCGTTCGGCCTCGAGGCGGGCCCGGGTCGTGGGCGACCAGCCCCGCTCCTTGCCGATCTCGTTGATCGTCCGGGCGAACCCGGGGAAGAACGCGTCGGCCGCCTCTCGGCCCGTCGGTCCCACAAAGCCGATGGCGTGCAGGCCCACCCGCAACTGGTCCGGCCGGTGACCCGCAGCGCGGCCGGCCTCGCGGTAGAGATCGACGAGCGGCCGGAACCGCGCCGGGGGACCGCCGATGATCGCCACCATGAGCGGGAGGCCGAGGGTACCCGCCCGCTCGAACGACGCCGGGGTGCCGCCGACACCGACCCAGATCGGGAGCGGGTCCTGGAGCGGCCGGGGATAGACCCCCTGGCCGGTGAGCGGAGGCCGGTGCTTGCCGGACCAGCGGACCCGCGGCCGCGCACGGATCGCGAGGAGGAGATCGAGCTTCTCGACGAAGAGATCGTCGTAATCCTCGAGCCGGTAGCCGAAGAGCGGGTACGCCTCGACGAACGAGCCCCGACCCGCCACGATCTCGGCCCGGCCGTGGGAGAGGAGGTCGAGCGTCGCGAACTCCTCGAAGACCCGGACCGGATCGGCGGCGCTCAGCACCGTGACGGCGCTCGTGAGCCGGATCCGGCGCGTCCGGGCCGCCGCGGCGGCTAGGATGACCGCCGGGGCCGAGTCGAGGAACTCGGCCCGATGGTGCTCCCCGATCCCGAAGACGTCGAGCCCCACCCGGTCGGCGAGCTCGATCTCCTCGAGGAGGTGCGCCATCCGCTCCTCGGCGGTGGCGGCCGGGCCGGCGCCCGGGTCCGGGATGGCGCTCGCGAAGCTGTCGACGCCCAGTTCCATCGGTCCTCCCCAGCGGCAGGGGCCCGCGGTCGGGGTCCCGAGGTGCGGCGCGGCTCATAGGGTCGCGCTTCGTGCCCGGGGCACGCCACCGTCGACCGAGCGCGAGGGGAAGATGATACGAAGGCCCGCCGTTCGGCGACCTCGTCGGAACTGACGGTGGTGTCGGAGCGCATGACGGAGGGGCGATCGTCGGCCGGGCCCCGGGAGGGACGACGTCCGTGAGCCCGCCGTCCATCATCGTCTCGCGGACCCCGTTCCGTCTCACGTTCGCCGGCGGCGGGACCGATCTGCCCGCGTTCTACAGCGCCCACGGTCCCGGGGCGTGCGTCGCAGGGGCGATGAGCAAGGGGATCTACGTGATCGTCACCGAGAACTTCCGGTCCGAGGAGATCCGGGTGAGCTACCGGATCACCGAGGATGCGCTCACCAGCATCGACGCGGTCGCCCACAACGCGATCCGCGAGGCGTTGCGACTCCTCGACGTCCCGAGCGGCGTGCAGATCATCACCGCGACGCAGATGCCGTCGCAGGGGACCGGGATCGGGTCGAGCAGCAGCTGCACGGTGGGGGTCCTCAACGCGCTCCACCGGTGGAAGGGCCATCGGGTCGGTCCCCGGCAGCTTGCCCGGGAGGCGGTCCGCATCGAGCGCGAGATCCTGCGCGAGCCCGGTGGGATCCAGGACCAGTACATCGCCGCCTACGGCGGGATCAACCTCATCGAGGTGGCCCGCGACGGGACCGTCGATGTGCGCGCGCTCGCCCTCGACCACGACGCGTACGCGACGCTCAACCGCCATCTCCTGCTCTTCTTCACCGGCATCGAGCGCCGCTCCACCGACGTCCACCAGACCCAGGTCGCCGAGGTCGACGACCACGTCGACGAGTACGTCCAGATGCGGAACACCGCCCACGGGATCGCGAAGGCGCTCGAACGCGTCGACCTCGCGGAGATCGGCCGACTCATGGACGAGAACTGGCAGCTCAAGAAGCGGCTCTCCGACGGGATCTCGAACCCGGCCATCGACCGGGCCTACGCCCTCGCCCGGGAGCACGGCGCCCTTGGCGGGAAGCTCATGGGCGCCGGCGGGGGCGGCTTCCTCTTCCTCCTCGCTCCCCCGGAGCGGCATGACGCCATCGCCGGCGCGCTCGCCGGCCTCGGGATGACCCCGAAAGCGGTCCAGCTCGAGGTCGGCGGGAGCGCCATCGTCCTCGAGGAGTAGCCGGGATCGCCGGCGCGTCCCGTCCTACGGCGGGGGCTCGTCGTCCGGGACCACGTCGGCCGCGGGGTCGGCGAACTCGCCGGTCGCCGGCTCGGCCGGCGGGTCGACGGGCCGGCGTCGTCGTCGGGCCACGAGGAACGCTCCGGCGGCGCCGCCGATGATCGCCGCCGCAGCGATCGCGAGGGCGGCGAGTTCGAGGGTCCCGAGGCCGCTCCCGCCCGTCGGGACCGCCGTCGAACCGGCGCAGTCGTTCGGGACCGCGACGGTGACCGAGACGTTGTGGAACACGGTGACGCCCGACGCGTCGGTGGCCGAGGCGGTGATCGCGTACGTCCCGCTCACCGCGTACGAGTGGTTCGTCCGCGCGCCGCCGCCGGTGCTGGCATCGCCGAACGCCCAGGCGTAGGCGAAGGGCGCGGTGCCGCCCGACGTGACCGCCGCGGTGACGTTGACGGTACGGTCACAGCCGCTGGCGGGCGTCGCCTGCGCGTCCAGGACCGGCACCGGGTTGACCCGGACCGACGTCGACGCCGACACCGACCCGTTGAGCGCATCGGAGACCGTCGCGACGACGGCGAAGATGCCGCTCCCCGTCGGGACGCACGTCACGGTGGGACCGATCGCCGGTTCGCACGCCGGCGGCGCACCGGCCCACGACACGGTGTAGGGCGGGGCCCCGCCGCTCACCGTCGCGAGGAGGGTGAGGGTGGCCGTCGCCGTGACCGTGGCCGCCGAGGCGGTGACGGCCACCGCCAAGGCGGGGGTGACCGCCACGGTGACCCCTGCCGTCGCAGCGACCCCGAGGTGGTCGATCACGACGACGCCCACGACGTACGTCCCATTGGCCGTGAACGCGTGGACCGCCGCCCCGCCTACCGTCGACGTGTTCGTCCCGTCGCCGAACGCCCACACGTACGCGTACGGCCCGGTCCCGTTCACGACCGTCGCGGTGAAGACGAACGCCACCCCGGTCGTCGCTTCGGGGAGGTTCGCCGTGACGGTCGCCCGCGGGTCCGCGTGGACGAGCCAGACCGGCCCCGTCGCGTTCGCGACGGCGCCGGTCGCGTCGACGACACTGGCGGTGGGGAGGAAGGCGCCGGGGCCGGTGGGGAGGCACGCGAGCGTCGTTTGGTTCGCCGAAGCGCATCCGGTGGGGAGCCCCGTCCAGCTCACCGTGGACGGAGGAGTGCCGCCGGTGACGGTGACCGTGGCGGTCCCCGGCACCCCCACGTCGTCGACGACGGGCGCGATGGCGACCGTCGGCGCGAGATCCGCGGCGACGGCCAGCGGGAGCGGGGCGGTGACCGCGGTGCCCCCCACCCGGTCGACGACGACGCCGTGGACCGCGTACGTCCCCGGGGTCGTCGGCGCGCAGACCAGCGAGGTGAGGTTGATCGACGAGCAGCCGGACGGTAGGCCGACGTACTGGTACCGATCGCCGCCGGATCCTCCCGTGGCGTTCAGTCGGAACGTGACCGATTGCCCCGCATCGATCGCGTCGGGGCTGAAGGCGAACGTCGCGACCAGCGCCGGGTCCACGGTGAGGGCGACCGTCGCCGTCGCGGTCCCGCTCTTCGCGTCGATGACCTGGACCGAGACGTTGTAGGCCCCCGCGGCGGTGGGGGCGCACGTCAGAGACGGGGCGTTCACACTCGCGCAGCCGGCGGGCAGGCCCGCGTACGCGTACCCGAGCGGCGCGACGCCGCCCACCGTCGCCGTCCGCAGCGTCACGTTCTGGCCGGCATCGACGACGGCGGCGCCGGTGAGCCGCGCGTGGGGTCCCGCGTAGAACCCCCACGTCGCGTCGACGGTGCTCCCGTAGATGTTCGCCCCGCCGAAGAACACGCCCCCGGTCCCGTCCGGGTCGTACGCCATCGTCGCCCCGCAGTGGCCGGGGGGGTCCGACGAGGTCGCGGAGAGGTTGGTCCACGACCCGCCCGCATAGAGCCACGTGTCGGTGACCATGTTCACGCACCCTTGGCTCGTCGAGCCGGAGTTGATCACGAGACCCCCGAGGGTGGGGTCGTACGCCGAGCTCCCGAGCCAGCGGCCCGGCGGGGAGAGGGTGGGGGTGAGGAGCGTCCACGTGTCGTTGGCGAACGCGTACGTGTCCGACTCGCCGATGAAGTTGGGACCGGTCCCCCCGAAGAGGATGATCGCCCGATCGGCCGCGTCGTAGTCGTACGCCATGCCCCGACGGGGCGGCGCCGGCGTCCCGTTGGGGCTCAGCTGGGTCCAGTTGCCCGCGAGGTAGCTCCAGGTGTCGTTGTAGTACGTCCCGGCGCCCCCGTACGAACCGCCGAAGAGGATCATCGTCCCGGCCGCCGGGTCGTCGGCGAGGGCGGCCTCGTACCGGGACGCCGGGGCCGTCGTGGGGTGGAGCGCCTTCCACTGGCCGTGGAGGAACGAGTACGTGTCCTGGGCACCGATGTTGACGCCGGGCGAGCCGCCGAAGAGGAGGATGTACCCGTCCTCCGAATCCCACGCCATCGAGGGGTCGTACCGCGCGGTGGGGGCGGGGCCGGCCGTGGCGGAGATGTTCGTCCACGTGTCGTTGGCCCACGTCCAGGTGTCGTTGCACCGGGCCCAGCACCCGAGTCCGCCGTAGAGGACGAGGTGCTGATCGACCGGGTCGTACGCGAGCCCATAGTCCCCTCGCGGCGAGGGCCCGCCCGGGGCGAACGGCGTGTAGTTCGCCCAGGTGAAGGCCGACGCGGCGACGCCAGGGGCGATCCCGGCGCCCCGGGCCGAACCTCCAGAGCGCGCCGAAGTCGCCGGAACCGATGCGCGATGACCGAGCGGAACCGCCCCCGCGCCGGGCACGAGGAGCAGGACGACGAGGCCGGCCGCCAGGAGCGCTACCGGTGGACCATGCATCGACGCTCGGCGCCCGACGGGGGACCGACTATACGAACCTCACGACGGGGCCGGCGAGGAGGCCCCCGGCGCGGGAGGGGTATCCAGGAGCCCGGCGAGGACGCCGACCGGCGGGGCCCCGAACCCGAGCATCCGGTCGTGGAACGCCCGGAGCGATCCGCCGTACCGTCCGGCGAGGAGCTTCTCCCGCACGTCGAGGATGGCGAGCTTCCCGAGGGTGTAGCAGTAGTACTCCGGGTTGAACGTGCCACGGATCGCCTCCCGCTCGGCGGGCAGCCGCTCCATGTGGCCCTCCCGCATGAACAACTGCGTCGCTTCCTCGAGCGGCATCCCCCGGGTGTGGAGCCCGATCGAGGCGAGGAGCCGGCAGTTGCGGAGGAGCGCGTCGTGGAGCTGGGCCACCTCGGCGTCCGGGGTCCCGGCGCCGAGCCCGGCCTCGATCGCGAGCTGTTCGGTGTAGTGGGCCCAGCCTTCGACGAACGAGGCGGAGAAGAACACCTTCCGGGCGAGCGACGCGGCGGGCTGGCGGCGGAAGTGGAGGAACTGCAGGTAGTGCCCAGGGTAGACCTCGTGGATCGTCACGTTCCGCAGCACCGTGCGGTTGAGCGAACGGAGCCACTCCTCCTGCCGCTCCGGGGTCCAGGTGGGATCGACGGGCGTGACGTAGTAGATCCCCTCGTCCCCGGTCACATCGAACGGGCCCGGCGGGTTCATGCTGGCCGTCGAGAGCGCCCGCCCGTAGACGGGGGTCTCCTCGACGCGGCAGATCGCGGGTTCCGGTATCGTCGCGAGATCGTGGTCGGTCACGAACCGTTTCGTCTCCTCGACGAGCCGCTGCGCGGCCGGAACGAGCCCCGCGGCCGTCGGGTGATCGGTTCGGATCCGCTCGAGGAGCGCCTGCGGGGTCGCGGGCGGGCGACTGGTCCGACCGAGCTCGTCCAGTCGCGCCTGGTTGCGTCGGAGATCGGCCCATCCCGCGGTCTCGAGGTCGGCGAACGGCGTGGTCACGCCTTCCCGGACCCAGAGGAGCCGCTGGAACCGTTCCGGTCCGAGCGCGAACTCGTCGGTCTTCCGCGGCTCCCACTCCTCGTCGACCGCCTTCCCGAACGAGGCGACGGCCGCTTCGGCCGGTCCGCGCACCTCGCGGACGTGGTCGCCGAGCGCTGGGGAGCCGGAGCGGGCGAGCGCCTCGGCCTCCTCGAAGTGGCTCGGTAGCCCCCCGAGCATCGCCCGGGTGAGGGTGAGGAACGGCCCTGCGATCGCCGCGTCGAGCCGGCGACGTCCGTCCTCCAGGAGCTTGGGAACGCCCCGCAGGAGACGGACCATCGCGTCGACGCGCTGGGAGAGGGGCGCGTACTCCCGGACCATGTACGGCGTGAGCGACACCGATCCGACGTACGGCATCGGGTTGCGCTCCAGGTCCCGGCTCTCCCGGAGGTCGAAGAGCCCGCCTTCGAGGAGGAGCTCGAGGAGCTGGTGATCGAGCTGACGCGCCGGGCTCAGGGTGGCCCGGGGCACCCCGTGCAGCTGCGCGAGGAGTCGATCGGCCTCGGTGGTCCAGCGGTCCGTCGCCGGTCGGGTGAGATCCGGCAGGAGGCCGTCGTACCGGTGCAAGCCCAGGAAGACCGCGTAGCTCGGCTGCAGGACGAAGATGTGGTCGATGATCGCGCTCTCGACCGGCGCGAGATCGTCCGGTCGCGAGGCAGCGCTGCCGCTCATAGGGGGAGGGGGGAGAACCCGGTGCCGGTATAAGAACGGGGGACGGGACGGAGGCAAGGGTGGGCTGCTACTCGTTCCACATCATGCGGCACGTCGGGCAGTACGTGCCCACCATCTCGGTGTCGCAGATGAAACACCGCGACGTGCCGGTCCGAGGGGGCGTGGCGGCGCGGACCGCCGCAAGGTCCGCCGCGGGCAGCGGAGGCGGGGCGAGCGACGGCGAGGGCTCGGTGGGAGGCACCGTCGTCGCGGGCGCCAGCGGTGAGGGCCGCTCCGGCCCGACGGAGGGAGCCGGTCGGACGTCCGGCGGTAGGGGGACCACTTCGGGGGGCGGGGTGATTGCCGGCGTGGGCTCGCGGGCGACGGTGGGCTCCGGCGGGGGCGCCTCCTCGGCGGTCGGTTCGACCTCGATCGGAGGCGGGTACTCGGGCTCGGGTGCCGGCGCCCGCTCGTCCTCGGGGAACGCGACGAACTTCTTCGCCGGGGGTCGCCGGCGGGGGGCCGGCGCCGGCGCGGGCGCCGGAGCGGGCTCGACCTCCTCCTCGCCCTCGTCGCTCTTCCGACGGAGGCGGCGGAAGATACCGGCCATCGGTAGGCGAGGCCCGGGCGCCATGAAAAGAGTTGCCGCGGACCGGCGGCCCGAACCGTTTTCCCGCCGCCCCGGTACCGGCGCCCGTGTCCGGGGAGGTCGCGGTGGCCCTCGGCCGGCTCGGGCTCGCGCTCCCACCCGCCCCACGCCCGGTCGGCTCGTACGCGCCGATCGCCGTCGCGGGAACCCTCGCCTTCGTCGCGGGCCAGATCGTCACCCGCGACGGACGGGCGATGGACCCGGGCCTCGTCGACCGCGACGTGAGCGTCGTCCGCGCGACGGAGCTCGCGCGCCTCGCGACGCTGCAAGCCCTCGCCGCGCTCGACGCTGAGCCGGGCCGACTGGACAGGATCGAACGGGCGGTCCACGCCCGGGTGTACGTCGCCACATCCCCGGGGTTCGACCGGGTGCATGAGGTCGCGGGCGGCGTCACCGACCTCCTCACGTCGATCTTCGGCGAGACCCGGCGCCCGGCACGCGCGACGGTGGGCGTGGCCGCTCTCCCGCTCAACGCCCCGGTCGAGGTCGAACTCGTCTTCGCCCTTCGGTAGACGGCGATGGATCGGACCGGTTGGCCGGGAACGTACCGCCGGGGGCGCGACCTCTACACCCGGAACGCCACCCCGGGCCGGCGGGTCTACGGCGAGGACCTCCGGACCGAGGACGGGATCGAGTACCGTCGGTGGGACCCGTTCCGCTCGAAGCTGGGCGCGTTCCTCGGTCGGACCACGCCCTACCCGCTCTTCGACGGGGTGCGATCGGTCCTGTACCTGGGCGGGGGCCACGGCACCACGGTGAGCCACCTGGCCGACGTCCTCCCCGACGCCACGATCTTCGTCGTGGAGAAGAGCCCGCTCGCGTTCGCGCCACTCCTCGCGTTCGCCCGCGAGCGGGCGAACGTGCTCCCGATCCTGGCCGACGCCCAGCTACCGGAACGGTACGCCGCCGATGTCGGGACCGTCGAGCTGCTCTACCAAGACGTTGCTCAGCGGGGCCAGGCGAGCATCTTCGTGGAGAACGCCGCCGCCTGCCTCGCCGACGGCGGCCGCGGGGTCCTGATGCTCAAGGTCCGCTCGGTGACGCAGTCGCGGCCGGCGTCGGCCGTCGTCGCCGAAGCGCGTCGGACCCTCCTCGCCGCCGGCCGTACCGTGGACGGCAGCGTCGAGCTCGCCCCGTTCTCCCGGGAACACTTCGCGCTCCGCGTGAGCGCCTAGTCCACCGTTCACCGTTCGCCGACCGCCGTCGCCGGATGTAGCGGCCCGCGCTCGCACCCGCGGTGATGCGGTGCCGTCGCCCGTCCGGAGAGAGTTCGCCGTCGCCGGCCGTGTGCTCGTCGGGACGGTCCTGCTCGTCTCCGGGGCCGCGGCCGGGTGGGGCGGGACTCCGGGGACCGGAGCCCGGGCAACGGAGCCGGCCCCCCTCGATGCGTTCTTCCTCGCCATCGCGACGACCAGCCTCACCGTCGACGCCGGGGTCCCGTTCACCATGACCGCCGACGTCCTCGGCGCGTTTCCGCCGTTGGTCTACCTCTGGTCGAGTCCGGCGTTCGGCACGTCGCGGAATGCCTCCTGGACCGTAGTGCTGCCGACCCCCGGTTCGGCGACCGTCGCGCTGGCCGTGGCGGACGCCGCCTCCGATCTGGAGAACACGACGCTCACCCTCGTCGCCACACCCCCGCCCGCACTGACCGCGGCCGCTGCGAGCCCGGTGGCGGACGTCGGGGTCCCGATCGCCGTCTCGCTCGCGATCGCCGGGGGCGTGCCCCCGTACACCCTCGCCTGGTCAATGCCCGACGGGACCGGGAACGGCTCGATCGTCGTCGACGCGCCCGCGACGGTCGTCGTGCCGGTGACGCCCTCGGTGACCGGCCCCGCGTGGTTCGCGGCCACGGCCGTCGACTTCGTCGGCGGACGGACCGCGATCGCCGCTCCGGTCGGTACGGTGTCCGCGCCGCTCGTTCTCGACACCCCGACGTTGCCCGTGGCTGGCGAAGTGGGGGTACCCGTCGCGATCGGGGCGGTGGCCGTCGGCGGGGCTCCGCCCGTGGAGGTGGCGGTGTCGGTCGACGGGCCCGTCGAGCAGCCCCTCACCAATGTGACCGGCCCGCTCCCGACGACCACCATCCAGTGGTCGGGAACGTTCCCGACCTCCGGCAACTGGTCGGGCTGGATCGTCGCGCACGACGGGACCAACACGTCGGTCGTCCAACCGATCGCCCTCGCGATCGTGCCGGCGCTCAGCGTCGGGCTGGTCACCGACTCGATCCGCCCACCGCTGGGTGGTCCCCTCAATCTCACCGGGCTCGTCACCGGCGGGGTCCCGCCGTACGCCTTCGCGTTCACGCTCAGCGATGGCGAACGGGCCGTCGGGAACCTCAGCGGCGCGGGAACGGTCAGTTGGCTCGCCGGGCCGGTGACCAGCGGATACCTCACGATCACCCTCACCGTCCGGGACGCGCTCGGGATCCCGTCGATCGCCGTCGGCACGGTCCAGGTCGCCGGGGGATCGGAGCACACGGCGCCAGCACCGCTCGTCGGTACCGGATCTCCGGCGGTCCTGGCGGCCGCTGGAGCGGCCGGCGTCGCCGTCGGAGCTCTCGGGATGTTCGTCGTGCTACGACGGCTGCGGCACCCGGTACCGGCAGGCCCCGTCGCGCCGGCGGATCCGGGAACGCTCGACACGATCCGGCGCCTCCTCCTGGAAAGCGACGGGCTCGATCGGGAGTCGCTCGACTACCTCGCCCAGGAGGAAGGGCTCACCCCCGAGCAGATCGACCGGGCCGTCGACGCCGCCATCACGGACGGGCGGATCCACCGCGAGGAGGAATCCGAGGGCGGTCGGCTGGTGTGGGGGCCGTCGCCCCCGGCCGTGCCGGCGACCCCCGAGCGCATCCCCCCGGACGAGGCGCCCCCATGACCCCGGCCCGGTCCTCGGTCCGGTGCATCGTGCTCGCGCTGGTCCCGATCCTCCTCGTGGTCCTCGCGTCGGTACCGCCGCCCACCGTGGCGGCCGGGGCAACCGGAACGACGACCGCTTCGCCCGTCGCGAACTTCACCGCGTCGGTGAACCGGGTCGTCGCGCTCCTCGGTCTCGTCGGCGGCGGACTGCTCTCGATCGTGTGGGCCCGGGTCGCGCTCAGCTGGTTCTCCCACGACGTCTCGAAGAAGATCCAGGCGAAGGAGCGGGCGCGCGACGCGCTCGTGGGGACGTTGATCTTCACCGCGGCGATCACGGGCCTCATCTGGGGTCTCGCGCACTGGATCCTCACCGGCACCTGACGGGGCGGCCGTGGACCTAGGCACGATCGTCCAGGTGGTCCTCTTCCTCCTCTTCGCCGCCGTCACCTCCGCGCTGAACGCGGTCATCGGTCCGACGTACGACAACCTGCTCGTCCCGGAGCTCGGGACCGCCGTGCTCTATCCCACGCTCCCGCCGTTCGGTGCCCCGTCCGGGTTCCTCGGGGAAGCCGCCTCGTTCAGTGGGTACCTCCTCGCCAACCTCGTCGACCCGGCGATCGGGCTCGTGGCGTTGATCGTCGGGCTCCTGTACCTGGGGCGCGCCGTCGTGGGAACGCTGCACGACCGGCTCGAAGCGACGGTCCCGAAGCTCATCCTGGCCGTCGTCCTCGCGAACTTCACGGTCCCGATCGCGGGCGGGCTCCTCGCGATCGGCGGCGCGGCGTTCCCCGTCATCGCGGGGTTCGACGGCGGGGCCTGGGAGCACTGGCAGAACCTCGCGGGGGTGGTCGAGGGCAAGTTCACGTGGGACAACGGCGCCCTCGCCTTCGTCCTCGACTTCGCGCTCTTCTCCCTCGTCCTCCTCCTCGCGATCGCCGTCGCGGTGCGCGACGCGCTCCTCGCGGTCCTCCTCGTGCTGCTCCCGATCCTCACGCTCCTCTGGCCGGTACCCGCCCTCGCCCCGCTCACCCGTCGGGGCTGGACCCTCTTCGGCGAGCTCACGTTCCTCCCATGCGTCCTCGTCATCCCGCTCGAGCTCGCCGTCGGGTCGCCGAGCATCCTCCTCCTCCTGGGGTTCCTCGTCGTCGCCCTCGGGAGCCCGTCGCTCGTGAGCCTCGGGTCGGCGTCACTGACCCAGCTCGGCATGCCGTCGGGCGGTGCCGCGGTCACCGGCGGGATCCAGCGGGGCCTCTCCGTCGGCGCGCTCACCATCGGGGGGATGCTCCGGCCCCGCCCCGCGGCCGGTGCCGGTCCGTCCGCCGCCACGGCGGCCCTCGGCCAGGCGGCCCAACTGGCGGCGCGGGCGCCGCTTCCGGCGGCGGCCCCGCTCCTCGGCGCCGAGCTGGTCGGACGGGGAGCCACGCACTTGGTCCGCCACCTCCGGCAGCGGCTCCCCTCGGTCTCCGGTGGCGGGCTCCACTTTCCCCCGGTCCGACGCGGTGCCGGAGGCCGTCGGTGAGCGCGCCGGTCGAGCCTCCCGTCGTGACGCTGCCGGCCCCCGTGGACCGGACGCTCCGGCTCGGCCCGTTCCCCGACGCGCGCGCCGCGCTCCGCTTCGTGCTCTACGTCGCCGCGGGTGCGTTCGTCGCCGTCGCACTGGGACCCGTGGCCTGGCTCCCTTTCCTCGGAGGTGGGTTCGCGCTCACGGTGCTCCGGCCCCAGGGTCGGGCGCTGGACGAGCAGCTGGGCGCGTTCGTCCGCTGGCGGCTCGGTCCCCGCCGGAGCGGATCGCGAGGACCGTGGCGGCCGATCGCTCCGTCGGCGAGGGCGGCCCGCTTGCGCTCGGGTCGATGGGTGGCGGGGGTCGCCGCCGGTGGCGTCCCGGTTGCCTTCCTGCCGCCCGCCGACGCGCGGGATCTGTTCGACGCCTACCGCCGGTTCCTGCGCGCCAACGAGGACGGGCTCGTCCTCAGCGTCGGGGCAGAGCCGCTCTCGGGCCGGACGGTCCGGCTCGCGGACCCGCCGGCGACCGACGGAGCGGACGGTGCGGCCCGGTCGGGGTACGACGAGATGGTTCGTCTGCTGTGCCGCCGACGTCGTCGCCGCCGGGTCGACGTCCTGCTCTCGGTCCCCGCCGACGGGCCGGGAGCGGTCGAGCGCCTCACGATCCGGGTCGGTGCGATCGAACGGGAGCTCGCGGGGCTCGGTATCCCGTCAGTCCCGTTGCGCGGCCGGTTCCTCGCGAACGCGCTCGCCCACCTCGGCGCCGACGTGCTGGAGGTCGGGTGAATGGCCGGATCCGGCGGCACCGGGCCGGTCCGCGATTCGCTACGCGTTGCGGCGATCATCGGAGCGGTGGCCGGCGCGCTCGCGGTCCCGCTCCCGTTCTTTACCGGGCTCACCGAGGCGATGGCCGGACTCGGCGTCGCGGCCGTCGCGATGGTCATCGCGGGCGATCGCCGCGACGGTCGGGTCGTCAGGGCCCGATGGCTCGTCGCCGGGCTCGTCGTCGCCGCCGCGGGCTGGATCACCTTCGCGTGGGCGCCGAGCGGCATCGGCCCGATCCGCGCCCTCGTGCTCGGGCTCACCTCCGCCCCGCTCGGGTGGTTCGGCTCGAAGGCCCCACCGGGGGGTATGCCGTGACCGACCCGGCCCATGCCGACGCCGAGGGCCCGACGACGGTCCAACGGCGGGGACGGGTCGTGGCTCCCCTGCTCCTCGACGGCCTCGCGCCCGAGGTCCCGTTCGGGCTCGTCGGGCGGCTCGTGGGTCCCGGGAGCGACACCGAGCTCCGTCTGCAGCTGCACCGGATCCCCCGGCCCCAAGCGCTCGATCTCGTCCATCGGGCCGAGGCGGTGGCGGAGACCGAGCTCGCCTCCGGGGCCGGCCCCGGGGCCACCCCGTCGGAGCTCGAGTCGGAGGTGGCGAGCGCGCGGGAGCTCGGTCGCCAGGTCGCGGATCGGGACCAGGACCTCTACCGCATCGGCATCGTCCTCGCCGCCACGGGCACGACGCTGCGGCGGGCCGAACGCGGCCGGTCCGACCTCGTCCGTCGCTTGCAGGCCCACGGGTTCCGGATCCGTCGTCCGCTCTACGAGGCCGCGACCGCTCTCGCGGCGCCGACGTTCGACGGGGCCGAGCGCCGCCCGGCCGGCTACTGGCACACGCTGCACACCGACGGGGCCGCCGCGTTCTTCCCGTTCGTCGACGAAGGCGTGGCCGAGCCGGGCGGGATCCTCGTGGGGGTGCTGCTCGACGATGCGGCACCCGTCTTCGTGGACCGGTGGGCCCACGGGAGCCACTCGTGGGCATTCTTCGGGGCCACGGGGGCCGGCAAATCGTTCCTCGCGGCGCTCACGGCGCTCCGGACCCGGTGGCGTCGGCCCGATGTGGACCTCGTCTTCCTCGACCCGCTGGGCGAGTTCGGCCGGCTCGCGACGGCGCTCGGCGGCGCCGTCGTCGACCCCACGGCACCGGCGACGGGACGGCTCAACCCGCTCGACCCCGCGTCGACGGGCGGCGATCGCGTCGAGAAGGCGGCCCGGGTGGCGACGTTCCTGCGGGCGCTCTTCCCCACGGTGCGCGACGAGGAGGCCGCCGCCCTCGACCTGGCCCTCGAATCGCTCTACGCCGTCGACCGGGAACCCACGTTCGCGGACCTCGTCGCGGCCACGGCGCCCCGGCCGTCGTCGGAACGGCTCGCCGTCCTCCTCGATCTCTTCGTCCACGGATCGCTCCGGCACCTGAACGGGCCGACGACGGTCCGCTGGGGCTCGGGACCGACGGCCGTCGACCTCGCCCGGGTGGCCGAGGAGCACCGTCCGTTCCACCTCGCCTACCTGCTCGACGCGGTCCTGGGCCGGCTCCGGGACCGGCCCGGACCGAAGCTCGTCATCGTGGACGAGGCCCACCTGCTCGCCCGGGACCCGGCGACGGCCGCCTTCCTCGACCGGCTCGTGCGCCACGCCCGGCACTTCGGCGCCGGCCTGCTCCTCCTGAGCCAGAACCCGGACGACTTCCTCGGGACCGAGAGCGGTCGGTCGCTCCTGCGCAACCTCCGGGCGACGATCTTCCTCCGGACCCCGGAGGTGTCGGCGGCGACGCGCGCCTTCTTCCACCTCACCGACAGCGAGGCCGACTGGCTCCCCCGGGCGCGCCTGCCGAGGGAGGCGGGCTACTCCGAGGCGCTCCTCCGACTGGGGCCCTCCCACCTCCCGATCGCGTGCGTCGCGTCGACGCCCGAGTACGAGTTCCTTCGCACGACGATGCGGCCCGTCGACCCCGGGCATGCCGGCTGACGTGCGGCTCGAACGGCACGTTTATCTAGCGTCCAGAACGGAGTTGACGCCGTGCCCGACGGCGAACTCGCGACGGCCGACGGGCCCGTGCGGCGGCGCGAGAGCTGGAGCCTGCGCACGATCGTCGAGAACGTCGCCGGCCGTCCCATCGACGAGTTCCAGGACCCGGCGCGGCCGGTCCACCCGTACGTGGCCGCCCGGATGGGGCACCTCCCGCCCATGACCCGGCCCGCGACGGCGGACGAACCCGAGACCGATCCGGTCGACCGGGTGAGCCCGCCGCTCGCCGGTGCGATCGGCCGCCGCCTCCACGGCCCGGATCACGAACACCACGCGGCGACGCTCCGCAGCGTCGAGCGGCCCACCGAAGCACCGAGCCCCGGAGCCCGGCTCCTCCCGCCCGGCCCGTCGAAGCGACCCGAGCGGGTCTACCTCCACTATCTCCTGCTGCACATGGACCGGCTCAGCGACCACGCCCTCGCGTATCTCCAGGCCGCTCTCGACGAGGAGATGGCGCACCGCGCGAGCCCGCCGCCGTCGTCCTGAGCCAGTCGGCAAGCTCCGCGTCGAGCTCGACGCCGATCGCCCGACGACCGAGCGCCGACGCGGCCCAGAGCGTCGTGCCGGTCCCCGCGAAGGGATCGAGGACCGTCTCGCCGAGCGACGAGAACATCCGGACGAGCCGTCGCGGGATCTCCGGCGGGAACGCCGCCGTGCGGCCCCGAGGGCCCCCCTGTGGCGCCCCCCGGATCCCGGTCCAGATCTGGCTGAACCACCGGTCCCGCTCGGCGCGGGCGAACCGGCTCGCGGCCCGACCCGGATCGTTCCGGGGGTAGGCGCGGAGCCGGCCGTTGCGGAAGAGCAGGATGAACTCGCAGTCGAGGGTCACGTACGCGTTGGGCGGGACGAACCCGGAGCCCAGGAACGCGTTCGGCTTGTTCGTCGGCTTTTTCCAGAGGATGTAGGGGAGGGGCCGGAGGCCCAGCGCCGACGCGTCGGCGAGGACCGTTGCGTGGTTGGGCCAGAGCCGAAACTCCCCGTCGACGGTCCGGAGAGCGTCCCCGATGTTGACCGCGAGGATGCCGCCCGGGACGAGGACCCGGGCCGCCGCCGCCCACGCCGCGCGCAGGACCGCGTGCATGCCCGCGTAATCGGTCGCCCCGAGCCGCGCGAAAAGCCCGTCCCACTGGGGGATCATCGGGTAGGGCGGCGACGTCACGACGAGATGGACGCTCCGGTCCGGGATGCCGGGGAGGTCGCGGGCGTCCCCGGTGATGATCTCGATCGGACCGGGCCCGACGGCGGACGTCACCAGGTCGCCCGATTCGGCGCGCGTTAATACTCGCGACCCCTCGTCGAGCGATGCGGCTCGACCGCCCCGTTCTCCAGGTCGCCCTCGACTTCGAGAACCTGTCCCGGGCGCTGCTCGCCGCCGAGGAGTCGGCCGCTGGCGGCGCCGACTGGATCGAGGCCGGCACCCCCCTCATCAAGAGCGAGGGGCTCGACGCGGTCCGGCAGCTCAAGCAGCGGTTCCCGAAGGCCCGGATCGTCGCCGACATGAAGGTGATGGACACGGGTGCCTTCGAGGTCGAGATCGCGGCGAAGGCCGGCGCCGACGTCGTCACGATCCTCGGGGCGGCCGACGACGACACCGTCGCGGAGGCGGTGCGGGGCGGGGAGAAGTACGGCGCCGAGATCGTCGTCGATCTCCTCAACGTCGCCGACCCGGTCGCCCGCACCCGCCGGGTCGCCGAGCTCGGGGCGGCGGCCGTCTGCCTGCACATCGGCATCGACATGCAGATGCAGGCGAAGACCCCGTTCGAGGCGCTCGCCCGGCTCGCCCACGATGCGCCGATCCCCGTCGCGGTCGCCGGTGGGCTTACCAGCGAGACGGTGGCCGAGGCGGTGCGCGCCGGCGCCCGGATCCTCATCGTCGGCGGGGCGATCACGAAGAGCCCGGACATCAAGCAGGCGACGGCTCGCATCCGCCAGGCGATCGACACGCTCGCGGTCGTGCCCTCCGAGCACTTCCAACGGTACGGGCCGGACCGGATCCGGGAGGCGCTCCTCAAGGTCTCGACGCCGAACCTCTCCGACGCGCTGCAGCGCCAAGGGGCGCTCCACGGCCTTCTCCCCCGCTTCCATGATCCCACGGTGAAGTTCGCCGGTCCGGCGATCACCGTCGTGACGCGCGACGGCGACTGGGCGAAACCGGTCGAGGCGATCGACCGGGCCGCCGCCGGCGATGTGATCGTCGTCGACGCCGGCGCCGGCACCACGGCGGTATGGGGCGAGCTCGCCTCGTGGAGCGCCCACGGCCGGGGCGTCGCGGCCGTGGTCATCGACGGCGCCGCCCGGGATGTGGACGCGATCCTCGAGCTCGGGTTCCCGGTCTTCAGCCGGCACGTCTCCCCCAACGCCGGGGAGCCGAAGGGACACGGGGAGATCGGCGTCGAGGTCATCGTCGGCGGCCAGAAGGTCCGCCCCGGCGACTGGATCGTGGGCGACGCGAGCGGGCTCGTCGTCGTCCCGCGGGAGCGGGCGACCGAGGTCGCGAACCGGGCGCTCGACGTCCTCGAGCACGAGAACCGGGTCCGCGAGGAGATCCGGCGGGGGTCCACGCTCTCGAGCGTCCAGAAGCTCGAACGCTGGGAACGCGTGGGCTAGGTCACTGGCTCGACGGGACCGGGCCGATACCGGCGACGCGCGGTGCGGGGGTCTTCATCCCGGCGCGCCAGACGGCCCGCGGTAGCCGGATCGCCGACCGGGCCAAGTAGACGACGAGGACCCCGAGCATCGGCGTAACGACCATCACACCCACCGCCGCGTTGAACTGGGCGAGGGTGCCGAACGAGAGACCGGCGGCGGCGTACTCCCCGGTGAGCCGGGTCCAACCGTACGCGAAGTACCACAGCGCGCCGAGCGTGATCAGGGAGAAGATCGTGAACCCGGCGATGAAGTCCACGAGAACGAAAGTGACAGCGGCCGTGCCGAGCCGTCGGAGTAACCGTCGGAAACGGGGGCCGATCGAAGGCGCCGCGGGCGGACGCGGCGGGGGGGTGGCCACATTGGACTATTTGGGCCGGATGGACGGATAAAACGTAGAGTTCAGTGGTAACCGTACTCTCCGTTTGCGAAGCTTTGGCAGTCCGCCGGGCTCGGCGCCCCTTGGGGGGAACTCGGCGCCAAGACGACGAAATCCTCTTGGGCGTGGATGCCCAGCGTGCCCTTGCGCTCCCGTAGTCTAGTCCGGTCAAGGATCTCGGGCCTTCGACCCGATAACGCGGGTTCGAATCCCGCCGGGAGCACGGAAACACTCCGGAGGACCCTCATGATGGACGTCCAGTGACCGCGCGTTATACTCCAGCGTTCGGCGGAGTCGGTGTGCTCAAATACCTGTTTACGTTTAAACACACATGACCGTACGGACGATCACCGTGACCGACGAAGCCTATCGTCGACTTCGGGCCCAGAAAGGTGAAGCTGAGAGCTTCTCCGAGGTTCTTATCCGCCTGACCCGGCGGAAGCCACTTTCGGATTTCGCCGGCGTCCTAAGCCGTGAGACCGCCGCCGCGCTGAGGGCTGCCGTCGCCGAGGATAGAGCGGAACGTCGACGCCTGGACCGGTAGCATGTTGCTCGACGCGAGCTTCCTCATCGATCTGATGGAGGGCCAGCCCGGGGCCGTGGCTCTGGCGACTGCGATCGACGCGGAGGGCGATCGGCTTCGAATACCCGCCCCTGTCCTTTTCGAGCTGTGGGTGGGCGCGTCCCGGGCCGGGGGTCGAACGAGTGACCGCGAGCAGCTCGAACTTCTCGAGACCTCCTATGAGACCGTGGAGTTCGATGCCGCCGACGCCCGCTCGGCTGGCACCCTCCAGGCGACCCTCCGCCGAGCGGGGCGGGCGCTAGGAACCGTGGACGCTCAACTCGCGGGAATGGCCCTGGCACGTTCCGAGACGCTTGTGACGGGCGACGAGCGGCTCATGAGCATCGGACACAGCGTTCCGGTCCGCACTTCCCGAGCGAAGAAGACGGGCGGAACCTGATCTTGGCCTGATAGTCTCCCCACGCTCACATTCTCGGCACGCCGCCGGTCTCGTGGGCCAAGAGTCCCGCACGCGGCCGATGGGAGGCAAGGGAGTCGTATCCGTCAGGAACGGGTCTGCACTGCGCAGGGAGGCTCCCACCGAGGTTCGTCTTTCACCACGAATCCCCTCGACCGGACGGTGGTCTCAGATCGCGGTCTCCGGGGTTGGGGAAAGGCGTACCTGGGAAGCTTCGAGTTCGGAATCCGGGAGGACGATCGAATGGAAGCGTTCTGGCGGTCCTTGGAGGGCAGGGTCGACGAACGGCCTCGCGCCGACTATGCCTCCCCGAGGACCTCGGCCGCGGCGAGCCGAAACGCCGTGAGCCGCTGATTCTCATCCCGTTCAACGAACGGGTAGAACGACCTTGGGTCCTTACCTCCAGCTTCGAGCTTCTGCTGCAGGACCTTCAACTGGGCCATGTAGCCGTCGAAGGCTGCAACGAATTCGGCGAGCTTCTGCTGTCGATCAATCGGCATACCGGCCACTACGATTCCAGCGACTTAGGAGTTTCCTCGGTTTCGTACCGGCTGCGGTTTGAAACTCCCGTTGCACGGCGCTGGGGCGCGTCTAACGCGTCCGATCGTCGTCCTACGACGGAGCCGGCAGCGACCTCGATTCGTCCCGCGTCGCATCGGCCGTCGATTTGGCGCGGGTCGGGTGCAGGCGGGTCTCGAGGAAGGCGCGCCCGAGCTCGGTACCTAGCGCTTCGAACTCCCGCTCCATGCCCGGTGACAGATCGATCTGGCCCGCTCGTGCCCAGCCCCCCGCCTCACTGGCGGGGCGTGGGACGGTGTACGCCGAGCGGTGAGGCGCGATCGGCTGGAACCCGAGGGCACGCATTCTCCGTTCGATCCAGCCCGCGGCGCCTCCGGATAGCGGAGAGTTCACGTGGGTGTCGAATGCGAAGCCGAACTTGCCCCCGTAGTCAAATCCACCGATCCGGTCGAAGAACCGCTTGAGGGAGGAGGATTCGGCGAAGAACTCGGTCGGACCTCCGATCGCGACGAGCGAAGCGAGTTCCAGCTCGTCGGAGCCGACCTGGGCGATGCTGCGGCACGTCGCCGTCACCCCGGGGACTTGGCGGAGGCCTCGTGCGAGCGCTTCCGCGATCCGAGCCGTGTTCCCCCACCGGCTGTCAAACACCACCAGCGCCCGTCGCTCCATCGTAGTTCGGTGATGCTGGCGTCACCGCGGGCCATAAGCGTCAGGTCAACCAGGTTCGACGGACGAAAGGTGCCCCGCTGTACGATTCGCCTCGATTGCGAGGGCGGACTCGAGCACCGGCCGACCAGGAGCGCCCCCTCCCGCGGTGCCTCCCCGCGGGTGGAAGGCGTAAGACCGTCTGGCGGTCACCAAGACTCGGCCGCTCGTCGGATCGCGCTCGGATTCGGTCACCCATGCGATCCCTCCCAGAACTCGCGGACGACCTTGGTCTCCCGCCGGAGACGGTGCGGCCGTACGGTCGCCAGGTGGGCAAGGTGCCCGTCGCCGCCGTTCGAGCCCAGGTCGCGCAGGGCCGCCGGGGCAAGTTGATCCTCGTCACGGGGATCACTCCGACCTCCCACGGCGAAGGCAAGACGGTGACCGCCATCGGAGCGGCGATGGCGCTCCGCGCGAGCGGTCGCCGCGCTGTCGCGGTCCTTCGCCAGCCGTCGCTCGGCCCCGTCTTTGGAGCGAAGGGGGGCGCCAGCGGGGGAGGCCGCGCGACGGTGGAACCGGCCACCGAGGTCGATCTCGGACTCACGGGCGACCTGGATGCGGTCACCGCGGCCCACGATCTCCTGGCGGCCCTCGTCGACAATCACCTGTTCCACGGCAACGCCCTTCAGCTCGATCGCACCGGGGGGACCTGGCCCCGCGCCCTCGATGTGGAGGACCGGGCACTCCGCCACATCGTCACTTCGGTCGGCGGTCCGCCGGCGGAGATCGCCCGGTCGTCCGGGTTCGTGATCACCGCGGCCTCCGAGGTGACGGCGATCCTCGGACTCGCCTCCGACTATGCCGATCTCAAACGGCGCCTCGGACGGATCCTCGTGGGTCGATCCGGGGGGACCGGTGCGGTGCGGGCGTCCGACGTTGGCGCCGTCGGGGCCATGGCCGCCCTCCTCCGGCACGCCATGGAACCCAACCTGCTGCAGGCCGCCGACGGCACCCCGGCCCTCGTCCATGGTGGGCCGTTCGCGAACATCGCCCACGGTACCGCGACCCGGCTCGCCATCGAACTCGGACTCTACAGCGCCGACTACTGCCTCGTGGAGGCGGGGTTCGCGACCGACCTCGGTGCCGAGAAGTTCGTCGATATCCTGGGGCGTGATCCCGACCTCCACGTCGACGCGGGGATCCTCGTCGCGACGGTACGGGCGCTCCGGCACCAAGGTGGGACCGCCCCCAACGCCCTCGACCGCGCGGACCCGGAAGCCGTGGAGCGTGGCCTTCCGAACCTGGAGCAGCACCTCGAGAACCTCCGGCTCCTCGGCATCGAGACCGTCGTGGCGCTGAACCGCTTTCCGGAGGACGACCCGCACGAGATCGCCCTCATCCGGCGGACCGTCGAGGGGGCTTCGGCGGTCCTCGTGGAATCCACCGCGTATGCGCAGGGTGCGTCCGGGGCCCGCGACCTGGCGGAGGCGGTCGTCGGCCGGGCGGGACGCGGCCGGCAGAGCGAGCCGCTCTACCCGCTCGGGACCCCGGTGCGCGCCGCGGTCGATCTCGTCGCGCGTCAGATCTACGGTGCCCGGGAGACGGCCTCCTCCCCGGAGGTCGACGAGGCGTTGGCCTACCTCGAATCGATCGGGGAGGGATCCGGTCCCGTGTGCATCGCGAAGACCCCGTTCTCGCTCTCCGACGATCCGCACCGCCGGGGGCGGCCGCGGGATTACGCCTGCACGATCTGCCGGGTGTCCCGGTCCGCGGGCGCCGGATTCACGGTGGCGTACCTGGGGGCTATCGAGACGATGCCGGGGCTGCCGGTCCGGCCGCTGGCGGAGCGGATCGACCTCACCGACAATGGAGAGGTGACCGGACTGCACTAGCCGCGGCGGGCCCGGAGCTCACGGGATGAGCCTTGCGACGATGTCCCGTGGGCGGGGCACCTGCCCCGGGAGGCCACCCGCCCCGACGGGGCTGCTCGTCAACCGGCGCGACGGGCCGGTGAGGTCGACCCGGTCTCGGACGAGGGGCGATGGCCCATCGGCGTCATCCGGAGGATGGTGCGCAATCGGTTCGGCGGGGTTCGTCGAGGATCGGAGAGGTAGATCTCTTCGTGCCAGGCAGTGGGGCGTCGGTGTTCCTGGGCCAGGAATACGCGCATCCGGCGCAGGTCGGTCGCCTCCTGCGAGTACGGTCCGAGGTGGAGGAGCTGGACCCGGTCCGTCGCGGGCTCGGACGAGAGCCGGACACGCTCCGCCTCCGTCGGTCCGTGCCGATCCCGGAGACTCGCCATCGCCCGGTCGACCGTCGACTGCTGGACGAACCTCGGCACGGGCATCTGGAGCCGCCAGCGCACGGACTCCCTCCCCGACGTTCCCCGCCCCGGCGGCAACCACCACCGCGATTCGAGTGGAGATACTCGGAAGTCGTGGCCCCTCGAGCGCGCGTCGAACTTGATGGTGAAGGCGATGGAGAAGAGCCCGCGCAGTTTCTGCTGAAACTCCTCGGCGTCGGGACGCCCGGTACCGACGATGGCCAGCACCTTTCTCGACGGCAGGTGCACCCAGGTCGGTCGGCCCGGGACCGCGTCACCGAACGGGGCCGCCCGGGAGCGGACCGAACGCGCCTTGGGCGTTCGCGCCGGGGGGGACGGGGGACTGCGACGGACCCGCACGCCCTTCTTCCTCACGGCGAGAGGGGGACGAAGGCGGGGCAAAGGGCCTTCGTCAATTCGTTCTGACAAGGGGCTCATGTCCGCGCCCGTTGGTCGGTGGGGTCCGGTGATGGTAGTTGTCCAGGGGTTCGTCGACGACGGGGGTGCGGACCTCGCGGTCGCGCGGTCTCCCGCTCTCGGCGCTCTACGTGGTCGGTCTCCTGCTGATCCCCGTCGGGAACATCGGTTCGGCTAGCACCGTCTTCCCTTCCCTGGTGCCCGGTCTGGGGCCATCGGCACCGGGCCCGACTTCGGCTCCGGTGTGCTCCGGGAGCGCCCTCTGCCCCGCGATGATCGCCGACGCGTACGAGCTCACGCCGCTCCTCGCGGGCCGGTCGACGAACGGCACGGGACAGACGGTCGTGATCATCGTCGCGTGCGGGGACTCCACCCTCGTCGCCGACCTTTCGACGTTCGACCGGGCGTTTGGCCTCGCCGACCCGACCCTGACGGTCTACGAACCGCAAGGAACCCCCTGTTACGCTCCCACGAGCTGGGGGCTCGAGACCGCGCTTGATGTCGAATGGGCCCACGTCGTGGCGCCGGGAGCGTCGATCGCGGTCGTCGTGGCCCGGAGCCAGCGACCGGCCAGCATGTATGACGCGTGGAACTTCTCCCTCGCGAGCCACCTGGGGAGCGTGCTCTCCAACAGCTGGGGCACCCTCGGCAGCTGCTCCCGGGACGCCGAAACCCTCCTCGCGACGGCGGTGGCGCAGCGGGTGACGGTCCTCGCGGCCTCCGGCGACAACGGCCCCGGCCGACCGTGGCTCGCCACGGCCCCCGCCGACTGCACGGCCACGCTCACCGTGGGCGGGACGTCGCTCACCGTCAACGCGACCGGCGCGTACCAGAACGAGACCCCCTGGACGGGCAGCGGGGGCGGATTCGTTCCCGGCTCGCGGGAACCGAACTATCAGCGGTACGCGAACATCTCCGACCCTTACGCCGCGCTCGGCAAGCCGGACGTCGCCGCCGTCGGGGACCCAGCCTCGGGCGTTTGGGTCTACGACAACGCGAGCGGCGGATGGGTCGTCGCTGCGGGGACGAGCCTCGCCTGCCCGCTCTGGGCCGGATTCCTCACGGACGTCAACGGCTGGCGGGCGGTCCGGGGGCTGGCGCCGCTGGGACCGCTCCAGCCGTTCCTCTACCAACGCATCTACGGCGCCAACGGAGCCTCCCCCCTCTACGCGGTGACGTTCCACGATGTCACCGCCGGGGCGGGCGGGATCGTCCTGGGCCGGGGGTGGGACATCTCCACGGGCCTCGGGAGCTTGCGCGGCGAACCCCTGGCCCGCGTCCTCGTCGGAGCCCCCGGCGCCTAGCGGGTCGAGGACGGACCGGGCCCGCTCCGCCCGAGCGACTATCCGTTCACCCGGGGCAGCCTCGGGTGGCGCAGTTCCCGGGCGAGCGCCTCCCCCCTCGGGGTGAGCTGGTAGACCTTGAGACGACGGGGTTGCCCCTGGACGTGACGGACGTCTTCGACCACCACGTCGGCCGCGACGAGTCGACGGAGGACGTTGGTGAGCGCGTTCTGCCGAATACCGAGCGCCTTCGACATCCCCGGCTGGGAGAACCCGATGGGGGCGACCTCGTGGGGACCGAGGGCCCCCTGGCTTCCCAGGTGCAGCACGATCCGCTGGGAGATCCGGAGCGCGTCGGTAGTCGGCGGCGGCGACGGCGCGAGTACGGGCGGGGCCGGGGATGGGGGTCCTGCGCGGATTGCGCTCGGAGCGGGGGCCGTGGGGGGGCTTGTCCGGACCCCGTCGGCGAGCGTGCTCGCGGCCAACGGCGAAGCTTCGGAGCGGTGGCGGGTCGGGAGCCCCGGACGCCGTTGCCAGACCAGGATCGCACCGGCAGCCCCCACCGCGCCGACGGCGGCCCCGGCCCCGGCAACGACCGCGTCCCCCGGACCCGAGCCGGCCCCGACGGTCGGGGTCCCGGTGGCACTGATCTCCGTCGATGCGATGACCGATTGTCCGGCGCTGTCAGTAACGTTCACGCTCACGAGGAAGTGCCCGGGGTGCGTGAACGTGTATGCGACGGCGATCCCGCTGCCGCGATCCCCGGTCCCGAAATCCCAGGTGAACGACCGATACGTGCCGCTGCCGCCGGCGATCGTGGCTTGGAACGTGACGGTGAGCGGGACGTTCCCGGCGGAGGGGGACGCCTGCGCCTGGGCGGTGAGCGACGCGGGGATCAACGAGAGCGCGATCGAGGTGGCGTTCACCTCGACCCCTTCGTGGACCGTCAGCGTCACTACGAACGACCCGCCGGCCGGAGGATAGAGATGGACCGGTTGGAGATACGCCGGTCCGGAGCCGTTGAAGAACTGTCCATCCCCGAAGCTCCAGTTGAAGAGCGTGGGCGTGCCCGGCACAACGGTGGCGGTGAACGTGATCAGTAGCGGATCCGTCGGCGACGGGGCGTAGCCCAACGAGACCCGGAAGGGGGCCGACGTCGCCGTGCCGTACCCGGACGAGCCGATCACGGCAAGGCCGAGGGCCACGGTGAGCGCCCACGCACCGGCGCGTCCGGTCGGCGTTGCCCGTCGACGCACACCGGGAAGGAGCCCGGGGGGGCTACTTTTGATGTTCCATTTCTCTAACGAGCTGCTCCCCTTCCCGCTTCAAGTCCCGCCGGCGCCGAGACCGAGAACGCACCCCAAGGAGGGCCACCGAGGCGACCGCGGCCCCGAGGGCTAGACCCACGACCAGCCCCGTGGATCGACCCGACCACGAGGCGAGCGAACCCCACGGCGCACTCGGTACGGGCTGCACCACGACCGGGACCACGGTGGCGTTGGCCCAGTGGCCGGATCCGTCGACCACCGAGACGCGGGGCGCGAAGGTCCCGGGGCTTTCGTAGGTGTGGCCGACCGTCGCCCCCGGTATCGACGACCCGACGGTCCCGTCCCCGAAGACCCACTGGACCGCGTACGGCGTGGTGCCTCCGCTCACTGTGGCGACGAAGGCCACGGTCAGCGGGCTCGAGCCGGAGGATGGCGTGGCCGTGCCCACGACGACGACCATCGAGGTGGCCTCCACCGTGACCGCCACCGTCGCAGCGGCCACGACGGCGTCGGAGGCGTTCGTCAGCGTCGCGATCACGGTGAACGAGCCCGGGTCGTTGTACGTGTGCGAACAGGCGTACGGCGTGCTGCCGCTCCAGCCGTAGGGCCCTCCCGTGCAGGGGGTGCCATCGCCAAAGCAGATCGCGAGGCTATCCGCCGCGGCGACCCCGTTCGAGTACATTGTGAACCCGACCTGGAGCGGGGCGGTCCCCGCCACGAGATCGGCGGCGAGCGACAGGTTCGGTCCCGCTGGCGTGCCCCCGGGGCCGACCACGAGGCTGGCCGAGCCGGTTCCTGTTTCGCCCGCCGGGTCCTGGACCGAGGCGCTCGCGACGAAGGTTCCGGCCGTCGCGTACCAGTGGGCGATGGGGGAGCCCGATCCGCTGCCGCCGTCACCGAAGGTCCACGAGGTGGTGAACGGGCCCGTCGCGTTGCCGCCGGTCACGTTCGCCCAGAGGGTGGTCTCGAGCGGGGACGGCCCCGACGCCGGAGCGGCGGCGATGCTCACGGTGAGCGGCCCCGCACCGCCGAGGACGGTGATGTTGACGACCGCCTCGGTGTCTACCCCGTTCGTATCGCGCACTCGCGCCTGGACCGGGTACTGCCCCGCGCTCTGGAAGACGTGGGTCACCGTCGACCCTTCGACCTCGAGGCCGTCGGCGAATTCCCATTCGATCTGGAAGGGGGGACATCCCCCGGCGATCGCAGCGGTGAAGTTCACGGTCAGGGGGGCCACGCCGGAGCTGGGGCTCGCGTCGATGGCGACGGTTGGACGCCCCGAACAGTTCGACGGCCCCACCACCTGGTCGAGCGACCGGACCGTTCCCGGAAGGGCGCCGTGGGTGGGGGTACCACCGCCCGGGAGCCCCGGAGAGAGGAGGAGTCCGACGAGCCCGAACGCGAGGGCCAGTCGGAGCGGCGCCGACGACGCACGACGTGGCGGCAGGGTACGGCGGGAGACGGCCACGCCCGGCCCACGGTTCAGGGGGAGAAGAACCGTACCCCCCGCGTCGGGGAAAGGGTTGCCGCGCCGTCGGACCGAAGCCGTCGACGTCGGGGGTGCGGTCAGCCGCCACCTCCGGCGCGTCGACGTGGCCACGGTCCGTCCGCTGGGATCTCGGTCACTCCGGTCCGTTCGATCCGTGCTCCGCGGGCAATCCGGTGCGCGATCCCGACGCCCCGCTCCGCCGCCGTTGGGCGAGGAGCCCGATCCCGATCCCCGCGATGAGGACGAGCACGGTCCACGGGAGGGTGGACGGAGCGACGGTCGCCCCGGCCATCCCCAGGAGAGCGCCCGAGAACTCCGCCGATCCGCTCGAACCGCTGCCGCCCTGCGTGAGGTCGGATCCCGCCGACTGGTTGCCGTGCGGTCCGTCACCGGTGTCGTTGCCCTCGCCGCCGAGCTCGGTGTCGTTGTCCTCGTCCCCGCCCGCGGACGCGTTGTCCCCGGAGCCGTCGTCCGATCCGACACCCTCGGTGTCGTTCTCGGATTCCGCACCCTCGGTATCGTTCGCATCGGAGGATCCGTCGTCGCTCTCGTTGCCGGACGCGCCGGATCCGTCGGACGTCTCGTTCGAGTCCGCGCCATCGGTGTCGTTCCCGGACTCGTTGTGGTCGCCGGTGCCGTTGCCCGTGACCCCGCCGTCGGAGTCGCCGTCGCCGTCGTCGCCGGAGGCGTTCGACCCCGACCCGTCGTCCTGGCCGTCACCGGTCGCGTTGCCCGAGGAGTCGTTCCCGCTCGAGTTCCCTCCGGAACCATCCCCCCCCGAGTCTCCGCCCGAATCGTTCGAACCGCCCCCGTCGCCGCCCTCACTCCCGTTGCCGCCGCCATCGCCCGAGCCGTCGTCCGCCGGGATCACGCTCGATGCCGAGGCCGACCAGCCGCCGAGGGGGGCCGGGTGGACCCCCGCCAGCGACGCCGACGCCGAGTACGTCCCGTAGCCGAAGGCGAGGGAGAGCACCACGACGCCCACCCCGGCGAAGAGGGCGAGCCGCCTCGCCCGACGCCCTGGGGCAGGATCACCCCGTCGCGGGGGAGGCAAGTTCGGCGCAGGCGGACTCGGCGGTTTCGTCTCAGCCCGGAGATCGGCCATGAGGGTCATGGGGGCTGCCGGCGTTGAAATACCCCCGGCGAAGATACGCCGCGGATACGCCGTCCGGTAGCGTATCCCCTCGGAATCCGGGGTCGCCGCGCCGCTCGATACAGGCTCGGCCAGGGACCCGGCGGGTGGGGTATACCACCCTCGGAACGCGACCGCGCTCCCCCCGTTCGATGGAGTGCGGGAATCGATCCGGTGCATTGGCCCGATCAGGGGCCCTGGTCCTCCGGTGGGGTGTCACCGGGAGTCCGGCTCAAAGCTCCCAGAGGCAACCGTGGTCGAATCCCCCGACCCCTCCGTCAAGAGGAGTTGACGGGCGAGTGATACCCCCTCAGCCCTTCGACCGGACGGCCCCCGAGGAAGGGTGGTCCGCTCGAGGATGCGATGATCAGTGCCTATGGTCCGATCACCCTACGGGGGAGCCATCACCGCCCGAGGTGGCTCGGGGTGTTCCGGGCGCCGCAGCATGGTCGTCGGCGGAACGGCGGGCGGCCGATCATGGCCGTCGGTACGTTCGTGCTCCTCGGTGCGCTCGCGTTCCTGCCGCTGCTCGTCCGCGACGCCGGAGCCATCGGACCGAGCGTCAGCGCCCCCAAATCGTCGGTCCTCACCTACGCGAGTTCCGTCGACCGGTTCCCCCTCTCGTTGCGCGAATGGTTGCCCAGGTCCTGGGATTCCCACCGGGCGTACCCCCTCGTCGTGTACCTGCACGGCATGGGGAGCACCACCGGCTGGACCCCGGGCGGAGTGGGAGGCGACACGGTCCCGGGGTCGATCGTCTCGTCCGCCTACTCGAATGGGATCATCCTTGTGTCGCTGAACACCCGGTCCGACTCCGGCTTCTACGTGGACACCGTGTGCGGCGGTCCCCAGGGGCAGGACGTCCTCGACGCCCTGGCTATGGAGCAGGCGGCGCGTCACGTGTCGGCGGTCTACTTGGTGGGGTTCTCCATGGGATCCATCGGCGCGCTCTCGATTGCCGCGACCCACCCCGGACTCATCGCCGGCGTCGCCATCGCCGCCCCCATCACCGATCTCTTCGAGCAGTCGGCGTACCAGGGAGGGATCCCGCAGCTCACGTCCGACCTGTGCGGCCGGACCCCTTCGACCGCCGATCCCGGCGCGGTCCATCTCTACCAGTCGTTGAGTCCCCTGCGCTTCCATCCGCAGAACTTCTCGTCGATCCGGGTCTACGTGACGGCCGGCGGCCGGGACGTCCGGGCCCCGAACAACTTCGCCATCTGGCCGTTCGCCCATGCGAACTCGACCGTCGTCAACGCGACGGGGGACCGGGCGGCGGCGCTCGGGGAGCCGGCTCCGTCCGCGTCGACGCTCCTCGCCCTCCACCAGGCCACGCCCTCCGCGTTCCTCTTCCGCTACGTGTTCGAGGCGCTCGGAACCCACTCGCCGCTCCAGCTCAACGCCGGGGACATGCTCGGCTTCCTTACGGGGCACCGGAGCACCGGGTTCTACACGTCGGACTATCCGCCGGTCCGTATCGTTCCGGCCCCGTAGGCCGCCCGCGGACGCCGGTCGCGTCACCGAGTCCGGCGCGTCGGTTCCGATGACCGTCCGTCCAGATCGCCCGATCTCGATGATCGACGGGGGACCGGCGGCCGATCCTTGCGCCCGGACTCCGGTCGTTTTCTGGTCGTCCTGTGGACTGACGCGCCGTCAACTCCAGTTGACCTTCGGCCGAAATAGCTCGAACCCCTCGCTCCGGCGATCCACCATGACCGCTACCGCTCCGACCACGGTGCAAGCCCCCGGCGTGTTCCTCCCGCCCCCACCCCCTCCCCCGTCGGGAAACTACGCTTCTGCCTACGCGTACGCGGGCCTCGGCAGCCGGTTCGGCGCCGCGATCCTGGACTTCCTCGTCCTGCTGGCGATCACCGTCGTGGTGGCCATCCCCTTCGGCCTCCTCGCCGGCGCGTTCTGGCTGACGTTCGGCACCCCGGGGCTCTCGTGGTTCAGCCAGGTGCTCTGGGGACCGTTCACGTTCCTCCTGTTCGGTCTCTGGATCGTCTACTTCTCATACTTCGAGAGCACGACCGGGCAGACCCCCGGGAAGCGGGCGCTCGGGCTCCGGGTCATCTCCACCGCGACGGCGCGGCCGCCGGACCTCGGGCACGCCCTCGTGCGCAACGTGCTGCGCATCGTGGATTGGCTGCCGGGGCTGTACCTGGTCGGGTTCGTCGTCGCGCTCGTCACCCCGCAGAAGCAACGACTGGGCGACCTCCTCGCGGACACGGTCGTGGTCCGGAGCTGATCCGGCCGGACGGAGCTGTTCGGGAGGGGATCGATGCGGCTCTGGGCGTCGCTCTACGCGATGGTTTGGATCGTCTTTCTCGAGATCTGGCTCGGGTTCACCCCGATAGCACCGCCGGTCCCGTACTACGCGCACATCCTCCTCGGCGGGGTCATCGTCGCGCTCGCGTACACGAACTTCCGAGCGCTCCGGAGGTTGACCGTTCCCGGGCGGATCAAGCGGATCGCGAAGGCCATCACGAGCCTCTCCGTCCTCATGGTCGTGCTCGGCGCTCTCCTCGTGTTCGATGTCGGCAGTACCTGGAGCCTGGGGTTCGGCCTCACGATCGAGAGCGGGCTCCGGTTCCTCCATTTCGTGAACGCGATGGCCATCGTGACCCAAGCGAGCGCGATCGCGATCGCCTACGATATGTGGGAGGACCGGGAGTTCCTTACCGAAACCCGTCCGGACGAGGTGCCGGCGGCGATCCCGGCTCCGGCCGGACCGATCGGTGGGGCGTAGATCCACCGGTACGGAGGGCAGCGGCACGACAGGGAGCCGGACTCGCCCGCCGGTGCCCTGCTCCAGCTGCGGCGAGGCGTCCCGGGGCCGGGCGTCGACGCCGCGCTCGTGAACCTCGATTGACGGGCTCCTCATCCGCCCCGACGTCTCGTCGGACCCTGAGGGAAATCCATGACCGAATCCGCACAGACGGACGTCTTCCGGCTCGTTGGGAAAGTCGCCCTGGTGACCGGCGGAGGCCGTGGGATCGGCGAGGCGATCGCCCTCCGGCTGGCTGACGCGGGAGCCGCCGTCGCGGTGGCCGACGTCGACGCGCAGGGCGCACGGCGGACGGCCGACCAGATCACGAAGGCGGGTGGCCGGTCCATGGCCCTCGGGCTCGACGTCGCCGATGCGGTCGCGTGCGGTAAGGCCGTCGCCCGGGTCGAGTCCGAACTCGGAGGACTTGACGTGTTGGTGAACAACGCCGGCATCTTCCCGTTCTCCCCGGCCACCGCGACGACCCCGGAGCTCTGGAACCACGTGCTCGCCGTGAACCTCTCGGGCGCGTTCTTCCTGGCCCAGGCGGCCGCCAAGGCGATCGGTCGTCGTCCGGCGGGAGGTGCCATCGTCAACATCGCGTCCGTCGACGCGATCCGACCCACGGGGAACCTCGCGCATTACGACGCGTCGAAGGGCGGGCTCGTCATGCTCACCCGATCGCTGGCGCTCGAGTTCGCTCCGATGAAGATCCGCGTCAACGCGATCGCTCCGGGGGCGATCGATACCCCCGGCGCCCAGGCCGGCATGGCGGCGGTCATGCCGTCCGGAGCGAACCCGGCCGATCTGGCCCGAGCGTTCCTCGCCCGGATCCCCCTCGGTCGGATGGGCCGGCCCGACGACATCGCCCACGCCGTGGTCTACCTCGCCTCGCCCGCCTCGAGCTACGTCACCGGAGCGTTGCTGGCCGTCGACGGGGGCTACCTGGTGGCGTAGCCCCGCCTGCGCCCGCGCAGGGGAAGACGGGCCCGGTTCCTCGTCAATCCGTAGGACCGCCGCGCCTAGCCCGCGCGGCCCGCACCGGTCGTCCCCCCCGGCGCGATGCGGGGCGATTCGCGGAACCGACCCTTGAGGGGATCGAACGCGAGGACCGCACCCGCCCCGACGACCACCGCGGCGAGGAGGTCCAAGGGCGTCGGCGCGGAGAAGCCGAAGAGGCTCTGCACCGGAGCAACGAACTCGGCCGCGATCAGGAGGCACGTCCCGAGCGCCAAAATCCCCCAGAAGGTCGGGTTCGAACGGAGCAGCGCCCGCGGGAACGAGATCGCGAACGAGCGATTGACGACGAGCGCCGCCAGGTTCGACGCGACGAGGGCCGTGAACGCGAGCCCACGGGACTCCGACACAGGATGGCCGGCCGCGAGCGTCGCGAGGTAGATCGCGAGGCTCGCCCCGAGGGCAAACCCTCCCTCGACGCAGCTCCAGGCGATGGCCGGGAGCCCGAAGATCGGACGATCCGGGTCCCGGGGCGGCCGTTCCATGGCGTCCGGCTCGGCCGGCTCGGCCTCGAACGCCAGGGACGCCGTGGGGTCGATGATCAGCTCGAGGAAGACGATCTCCACGGGGAACAGGAAGACCGGCAGGCCCAGGAGCACGGGGAGGAGGGCCAGCCCCGCAATGGCGAAATGGACCGCGAGCAGGTACGCGATCGCCTTCCGCATGTTCGCGTAGATCTGCCGTCCGGTGGCGACCGCCTCGACGATCGTCGGGAACGCGTCGTCGAGCAGGACGAGATCGGCGGCCTCCCGTGCGACGTCGGTCCCGCGTTGGCCCATGGCGATCCCGACGTGGGCGCGTCGGAGCGCGGGGGCGTCGTTGACCCCGTCTCCGGTCATCGCGACAATCTCGCCCCGCCGCCGGAGCGCCTCGACGAGCCGCAGTTTTCCCTCGGGGGTGACGCGCGCGAAGACGTTCACGCGTCCAGCGATCCCATCGACCTCCGCCGCGGGGTCCTCGAGTTCGGCCCCGGTGACGACGACATCCGCGCGAGAGATGCCCGCCGCCTCGGCCACGGCGCTCGCCGTGGCGGGGAAATCTCCGGTGATGAGCAGCACCCGGATCCCGGCCGAGCGGCAAGCGCCGATCGCCGTCGCCACACCGGGTCGTAGTGGGTCCTCGAACCCGACGAGCCCGACGAACTCGTACCGCAGGGCGCCTGGATCGGCGTTAGGTCCCTCCGGACCGGCCCGTGCGCGCCCGACCCCGAGGACCCGGAGGCCGGACCCACCGAGCTCGTCGATCGCGCCCCGCCAGGCGGCCGCCGCAGGCCCCGGCGGTCCCGCGAGTCGGAGGATCGCCTCCGGCGCGCCCTTCACCACCCACCAGGCTCCCGCCGGAGCTCCGGGTACCGTCCAACAGCTCGCCGAATAGAGCCGCGCCGGATCGAAGGGCACCGTCCGCACTCGCTCGGCCGACCGTAGGTCGGTCAGGATCGCGCGATGCGGCGTGCCGGCCTCGTCGAGGGCGATCTCCATCGGGTCGATCGACAGCGGATCGCTGGCCAGACCGCCGAGGGCGAGCACCTCGGCGACCCGGGGGCTGGAAAGATCCGTTGCCCCGCCGTTCGGGCCGAGGTGAACCCGGCCGACGCGCATCCGGTTCTCGGTGAGGGTGCCGGTCTTGTCGGTGCATAGGACCGTGACCGCGCCGAGGGAGGGGATCGCCGCCATCCGTCGCGCCAGGGCGCGGTGTCGCGCCATGCGGCGCGCCCCCAGGATGGAGTAGACGGTGAGGACCACCGGCATCTCCTCGGGGACGAGCGCGATGGCGAGCGCGAGCCCGGCGAGGGTGCCGGTCACCCAACTGCCGGTGGTGACGGCGAGGATGATCGCGATGGCGGTGCTGAGGACGCCCGCAACGATCGCGACCGAAGCGACCAACCACCGGGTCTGACGGGTGAGGATCGGCGTATCGGGCTCGATCCCCCGGATCGCGCCGGCGATCCGGCTGACCTCGGTGCGCGGCCCGGTCGCGACCACCTCCACGATCCCTCGCCCGCCCACGACGAGCGTCTGGGCGTAGACGAACGGGCCCCTGTCCCCTCCGGGGCGGGCCCACGGCGTCGAAGGGGTCGCCTCCCGCTTCCCCACCGGGACCGCCTCTCCGGTAAGGAGCGACTCGTCCAGGAGCAGGGCATCGCTTCGGATCACCCGGCCATCACCCGGGACCCGAGCACCCGGCTCGAGGACGACCACGTCGCCGCGTACGAGGTCGCGGGCGGCGACCCGGAGCCGTTGGCCATCCCGAACGACGATGGCCTCGGGATCGGCCAGCCGTTCGAGGGCCCGTACCGCCGTCTCGGCCCGGTCCTGCTGGTAGAGGTCGAGCACGGCGATGGCCACGACCGACCCGCCCAGGAGGAGCGCGTCGCGCGGCTCGCCGAAGATGCCGTACAGGATGGCGGCGAGGGCGAGGAGCGCGATCAGCGGCTCCATGACGATCTCCCGGAGGATCCGGATCCGGCTGCGTCGCGGTGGCTGCGGGAACTCGTTGGGCCCTTCGGCGGCGAAGCGTCGTCGGGCTTCGGTCTCGGTGAGCCCCGCCGGGGTCGGGGGTGAAACGCCAGCGGACACAGGGGGCTCAAACTTCTGGTACGCTTCCCCGCTTATCGCGGAGCCCCCGTCGGGAGACCCGACCACCCGGCGGAGCTCCCGACGCGGACGGCTCGAGGCGCGGCTGCTCGGGAGACGCGCCGGACGCCGGTGCGGCGGGTCGCGATCGGGGCCCGCCGGTTCGGCGGGAGGCGATCAGAGCGTGTGGGACGGTTGAACCTTCGGGGTGAAGGGGGATCGCCCTACCGGTAGAGCAACCACTGCGGGAACGACGGGTCGATCGGACCGACCGCTGGCACTTCGGTGCGGGAGGTCCTCGCCGGTTCGGGCACGAAGAGGGTGCCGTGAGGCCGAGCGGGGGTCGAGCTCCTTGAGAGCTCTCGGAGCACGTCGGGGGCCACATCCTGGAGGTCCCATTCGTTCTGGAGGGAGAGGTCAGCCAACCGGAGCCCGCGGTAGACCTGGATCAACACCATGAACGCGCCGCTCGCGAACGTCACCGCGACGAGCATGTCCCCGACGCCGTCGGGCAGGACGCGTGACGTGGTGAGCGCGAAGAGGAGACCCGTGCAGAGGAAGGTCGCGTTGATGATCATCATGCCCACCATCAACGAGCGACGACCTTCGCTGTCGACAACGGCTCGTGCGAAGATCCGTTCCAACTGACCCCGTCGACGAAGCCGCACCACGAGGAAGGTGCTGTAGAGGATGACCGTCGCGGCCACCACGATCGCGATGAATGCCGCCATCGCCGCCAACGTGCTGTTGAACATGGGGGTCCTTACCGGGAAAGGGTAGCGAGGGGTTCAAGAACGACGCGTGGAGCCTGGTTCATTTCAATCACGGGCCCTCGGTGCGACCGCTCGTCGGGACACGAGAGCGGGGGTGGCAAGCCCCGTCGACCGGCTCGGCCCGGAACCTATGCGACGCGAACCGGTAACGGGTCGTCTTTCCAGAGCTCTACGACGTGGGGGTGAGGATCGGAAGGGCGGCCCAGGACCGTACCCGGGGGGTGCGGGTGCGGCCCTGGACCGCTGGGGGGTTTCGCGGTGACGAGGTCGACGTCGATCAGATCACCGTCACCGAGCCGGTCATCATGCCCGGCATGGCCATCGACCCATCGTCGCACGGGGCCATGCAGTACCAGGTGAACACGCCGGTCGAGTTCAGCTCGACCGTGACCTGGACCGTGACCGGCAAGCCGGATCCGTCCGCCATGGGGATCGGAACGTTGAGCTGGCCGGACGGGAGCGCCACGGTGAACGTGTGGGAGATCCCCGGATTGGCGAGCGAGGCGTAGTGCGCGGGGTTCGCCGAGGGGGTGGACCATACGGTGGCCGTGCCGCCGATGACGCCGGAGACCTGCTCGTACGCGGGAGCGACGAGGTTCGCGCCGTCGTCGTAGTTCGCGATCGTGAGCACGATCGGGGTGTGGGCCGCGATGGTGAAGTTGCCCGGGAAGTACTCATCGAGCCCGTTCGTGGGGCTGAAGCCGATCGTGAGGTAGAGGTACGACGGACCCGTGGCTGTCGGTGCCGTCGCGGTCGAAGTCGGATGGGAATTCGCAGCATAGAGGGCGAAGAACCCTCCGATCAGGACCAGGGCGACGGCCAGCAGGGCGATCCGGTTGAACAACGCTTGCTCCTTCATAGGCGACCTTGAACGGACGAGCCGGGCCGATGACATGAACTCGAGGTGAATTGGGGTTGACCGTACCCTCCCTCGGCAATCTCGAAAGTTCGACTCCGCGATCCTGGTAAGGGGACAGTACCACGACCGTGCGACCGATCGTTCGGTTCTGGACCTGACCTCCGCGCCGGCTTCCCGTCTCGGCGGCCGGGGCTCCTCACCCGGTGAGCTCCCAAAGGCCGGTCGCTGCGAACGTTCCGCCGATGTATCGCTCGCTGGGATCTGATCCGCCCCTCAGGGAACACCACCTCGACGCCGCCCCGTCGGCGACGAACGGCCGGGGGCGGGTCTAGGGGATCGGTACGCGAGGCGAGAAGAGCGACCGGTCGAGCTGGACCGGTTCCCGTTCGGACGCCGGGGGCGGAACGCTCCGTACGCGGGCGCCTCCCGGCGACCGCTCGAGCCGGGTCTCGTCGTACGTCGCGAGCCGGCGGACCGTCGTGGACAACAGCTGGGGATCGATCGGCAGGGGGACCCGGTGAAGTTCCGGGATCCGTTCCAACTGCGGGTCGCGGGAGCCGATCACGACCATCGCCAGGCCGGGGAAGTCGCCCCGGATCCAGCGACGGGCCACGTCGCAGTACGGGCCCGGGCTCGCGACGACGAGCACCCGGTACCGTTCGGCGATCTCGTCGGGACGGCCCTCGCTGCTGGGATCGTAGGCGAGCCGGACCGAGAACCCGTCGGCCTCGAGAAAGTCGAGGATCGCGCGACCGAGGCTGGGACTCTCCCCGATCACGAGGACGCGACCGACGCGCATGGAAGGGCTACGGACGTTCCGAGGGGTATCTTTCTCACGTGGAATCGAGTTGACCGTTCTGCCCTCGTAGCTGGGGAGGCCAGGGAACGATCCCGGCGCACCCGTCCGCACGTCGGATTCGGATGTAACTGATCGCCGTCGACCCGGAGCCGCGATCCTTTACCGGGGGCCGGAGCGGAGACGGTGTGGATTCCGTTCAACGAATGGATTAAGGCCCAAGCGGCGGGTGCCCCCGCCGGTGGTACTGAACCATGACGTTCGTTGACGACCTCACGCTCGTGCTGAACCTCCTCGTCCTCGTCGCGTGCACGGTGTTCTACACCGGGTTCATGGTGTGGCTCGAAATGCGCCGGAAGGACAGCGTCCGGGCCATCTCGCACCTGCGCGCGGGAGCCCTCATGCTCGGTGCGCTCGGCGTCGCGCTCGGTATCCTCGCGGTCTGGGGCGAGCTCACGTGGCCCCTCGCCGTGACGGTGAACGGGACCAACGTCCTCGCCGCGTACGATCTGTTCTTCTTCGACACGCTCGTGCTCCTGTCGCTCCTCCTCATCGCGTTCGCCGTGGTGGTCCAACTGCGACTCCCGTCCCACTTCGTGGGGATGCTCGGCGTCGTGAGCGGGTTCGGCGTGATGTACTACGGTTACCGCGCGTACACCCTCTCGCTGACGCTGCAGCCTTTCGAGACGCTCCTCCTCTTCCTCGGGTTCGGCGCCCTGGCCGTCGCGAGCTATCCGGTGACCCTCTACCTCGACTGGTTCGTCGTCGGACCCACGGTCCCCGGGGTCGCGCCGCTCCCGACGGATCCGACCCCCCGGTACCCCAAGATGTGGTGGGTGTTCCTCGGCGGATTCCTCCTGCTCGCCGTCCTCGCGGGCATCGCGGCACTGTGGTACGGGTTCGACGCGGCGTGGGCCCACCTCGCGAGCCCCCCGTAGGGCGACGCGGCCGGGGGGCCGGACCCCCGACGCCCCCGTCGCTGGGCCCGGCCGCCGCGGAGCGCGATCCCCGTCCGACACGACCAAGTGACGGCACGGCTTCGCTCGCCCGGTTCGATCGATGACGAGCGCCCCGCGGGACCCCCCGCCCTTCGCGTCGGTGCTCGACGCGTTGCCCACCGGCATCCTGCTCATCGAACCTCCCGGGACGGTTGCGTGGGCGAACCCGGCGTACTTCGCCACGACGGGCCGCTCGGCCAGCATGATCGGGCAGGACTTCCACACCATCCTCGAGGAGGACGGCACGTGGTCCCGTCCCATCGGGACCGCCGTGGATGCGGCGCTCACGACGGGTGCTCCCGCGAGCTTCACCGGGGTCCGGGCCCGGTATCGGGACCGTCCCGGGGGCGTCTACCTCGACGTGGACGTCCGGCCCATGGGCGGCACCGACGCACCGCCCCATCGCGTCGTGCTGCTGGTCCGGGACGTGAGCGACCGGATCGACGACGCGCAACGGGCGCGGCTCTTCTACGAGGCGTTCCGCACCTCGACGAACCCGATGCAGCTCACCGACGCGCGGGGCGTGATGGTCGACGTGAACCCGGCGTTCGAGCGGATCTACGGGTACGCCCGGGAGGAGGCCGTCGGCCGGAAGCCTAACCTGATCCGCAGCCGGCACACCCCCTCGGAGGTCTACGACCAGATGTGGTCCCAGCTTCTCGCGCCGGATCGCGGGTACTGGTCCGGGGAGATCCTCAACCGGGACCGGGCGGGTCGGGAGCGACCGGTCATCCTCAGCATCACGGCGATCCGGGCCCCGAACGGGGCGATCACCCACTACCTGGGCGTCGCCGTCGACCTCTCGCAGCAGCGGAGCTGGGAGCTCCAGGCCGCCCACGGCGACCGGCTCGCGTCGGTGGGCCAGCTCGCCGCGGGCGTCGCCCATGAGATCAACACCCCGCTCGCGAACATCCTCCTCGTCGCCGAGAGCCTCAAGCGACGGTCGACGGACCCGTGGGTCCGGTCCCGGCTGGAGACGATGGCCGGGCAGGTCGAGATCGCCGCCGGTATCGTCCGCGGACTCCTGGATTTCGCCCGGCGCGACGACCCCCACATGGCCGAGGTCGACCTCACCAGCGTCGTCCAGGGCACCGTCGAGTTCCTACGGGGAAAGCAGTCCGTCGATCTCGAGCTCGTGGAGGACCTCCCCGACGCGCCGGTTCCGGTCCTCGGCGACCGGGGCCAGCTGATCCAGGTCGTGACCAACCTCCTCAACAACGCCGCCGACGCCATGGAGGGGAAGGGGACGATCCGGCTCGAGGTCCGCCGCCGGGGGGACCGCGGCGAGATCTCGGTCCTCGACACCGGCCCCGGCATCCCACCCGACGTCCTGCCGCGCATCTTCGATCCGTTCTTCACGACGAAGGGGGAGGGTCAGGGGACCGGGCTCGGCCTCGCCATCTGCCACGGGATCGTCGCGTCGCACCATGGCACCCTCTCGGCCCGGAACGTCCCCGGCGCGGGAGCGGAGTTCCTCGTCTCGCTCCCGATCGCCCCGCGGGAACCGGGTGCGCCGAGCCCGGCGCCCGACGGATGACGGTCGTCAACTCGACTTCATCAAGCGACCAAATACCGCGCCCCCGCTCCGAGCGGTCGGTGACATCCATGACCCCCACAGAGTCCGGGAGAGTCCGACCCTGCCGACCGCGCCCCGCCGTCCACGCCCCGAGGGCGTAGATCGGAGGGTGCGATCATGGCGTTCACGACGTTCATCGACGACCTCGCCCTCGTCGAGGTGCTGCTGCTGCTCATCGCCGCGGTGCTCGCTTACGCTGGCGTTCGCGTCTTCTGGGCGATCCGCCAGGACCGACCTGACGACGTCCGCCGGATCCTCCAGGGCTCGGCGGTCCCCGTCGCGGGCCTCGGCCTCACGACGCTGCTCCTCGCCCTGTGGGGAGAGATGACGTGGCCGTTCCTCGCCTCGGACGGGCTTGCGGGCTACAACATCTACTTCTTCGACCCGATGGTCCTCCTCGGCGTCGTCCTCGTGGGCTTCGGCGTCGCGGCCGCCCGGTCGCTCCCGCTGCAGTACCTCGGCGTCGCCGCGCTGATCGCGGGCGGCGTCGCGGCGTTCTACGGCTGGACCGGCTACACCGCGTCCCCCGCGTTCACCAAGGAGCCGTTCGACGCGTTCCTCCTCTACGGTGCGTTCGGTCTCTCGGGGCTCCTCGCGCTGCCGACGAGCGTCCTCGTCGACCACTACCTCGCGGCCACCGCCCGGGGGGATGCCCCGTGGGTGATCGGTCTCCGCGGTGTGGGCCACGGAACGGTCCGGCGCCTCGACCAGCGGGCCGCCCAGGCGATGACCTCGCCGCCCGTGGAACCGGTCGTGACCCGGCGGGCGCCGGCATGGGTGCAGATCGCCCTGCTCGCGTTCCCGGTCGCGATGACCCTCGCGGCGATCGCCGCGCTCTGGTTCTTCGGGACGACGCTCCCCGGCCACCTCGGAGCGGGTCCCAGCGCGGCGCCCTGATCGGTCCGGCGACCCATCGGAGGCCAACCCCTTCCCCGACCCGGTGGCCGTGCGCCGCCGGGACCGCTTCGGAAAGCCCAAATCGCCGGGCGGACCTCGCCCGGCCGTGCGGATCCTCGTGGCCGATGACGATCCCGTCTTCCGGGAGGAACTGACCGACCTCTTGCAGGAGGAAGGTCACCAGGTCGTCGCGGTGCCATCGGCCGCCAAGGCCGAGGAAATCCTCGACGCCGACGAGTACGACGTCCTGCTCACCGATCTGCGGATGCCACGGAAGGGCGGGATGGATCTCCTCCGCACCGTCCGGAGCCGGTGGCCCCGGACCCTGGTCGTCGTGGTCACGGGGTATGCGAGCGTCGACACCGCCCTCGAGGCGATGAAGCTCGGGGCGTTCGACTACGTGCGCAAGCCGTTCCGGATCGAGCAGGTGCAGGAGACGCTCCGGCTCGCCGCGCAGGAACACGAGTTCGAAGCCCCGGAAGGGACCGACCGGGACCCCGAGCGGGAGGCCCGGACCCTCGCCGCGACGGGCCGGCTCGACGTCCTCTACATCGGAGGGGGCCGGGTCGAGCCGGCGCCTCGACTCACCGTGGTACCGATCGCGTCGCTCCAGCCGGCCGACCTCGTGCCGCTCGTCGACGGGTTCATCACCCAACACCCGGGCGGTGCTGTCGTCCTCTCCGGCGTCGAGGACTGGGTCGCCGCCCATCGCCTCGAGACGATCGTCGAGCTCGTCGACCGGCTGCGCACACGGCTCGCCGGTCACGGACCGCTCCGCGTCGGGTTCAATCCCGCTCGTCTCGGGGCCCCCGCGGCGCGAGCGCTGGGCGCCGCGGTGGCCGCCGATGAGACCCACGCCACCCTCGAGGCGCTCGCGAACCCGATCCGCCGGAAGATCCTCGAGCGGCTCGCCGAATCCCCGGCCACGTTCGGGGAGACGATGCGGGCGGCCCACCTCGACGACTCCCCCAAGATCTCGTTCCATCTGCGCCGGCTCTCCGACTCCGGGCTCGTCCTCCACGAGGGCGACACGTACCGCCTCTCCACGCGCGGGGAGGCCTCGGTCCGCTTGCTGGCCGATGCGACGTTCCTGCCGGCAGCGGAGACGTCGGGCAACCGGGCGTTCCCCGAGCGCTCCCGATCCGGCTAGCACCGGCGGGACCTTCCGACGGGGCGCGGCGATCCGACCGTCCCCTAGGGGACCGACGCGGTCGACCGGGGTGACGCGATTTCCTGGCGACGCGTTCGGTCGGGGGCAGGACCCGTACGGCGGGCGTACGCCCAGTAGCCGACCATCCTTCCGTCGCGGTCCGGTTCCTGTTCCACCGCGATGACCTCCGCGCCCCCCGTCGTGAGTATCCGTCGCACCGTCTCCGGTTCGATCCAGTAGTCGTCCCAGTTCGCGAGCGGCGTCGTCCGGTGCCGGACCCCGCGGCGACGCAGCCACCGTCGGAACTCCGCGACGAGGTCCTGAGGTAGCCACCCCAGAATCCGGGGCACGATGCCCCCATGGAACTGGACGACCAGGGTTCCGCCCGGGCGCGTCACCCGGACCATTTCGGTGAGGTACGACGACGCGAGCCAGAACGGGAGGTGCTGCACGACATAGGCCGACAGGACGAGATCGAACCGGTCGTCCGGCCAGGCTCGGAGGTCCGGCTCGTCGATGAGCTTGAAGGTACAGCGATCGTCGAGGCCGGTGAGGGTCCGAGCAAGGTCGATCATCGCCGGCGCGATGTCGACGCCCACGACGCGAAGATAGCGGTCGGCGAGCGCGCGACTGAGTCGCCCCGGCCCACAACCGACATCGAGCGCGTCGTTCCCTCGGTGGGCTAGCCCGAGCGCCTCGGCCCGGGCCAAGACCCGGTCGACCAGCTGTCGCCCGCTCTCGAGGAAGCGGCGCCGGGCCTCCTCCGGGGTCGCCTTCGGGCCCTCCCCGACGGCCCACGACCCCGCCGTCCATCCCATGAGCGTCCATTGGGTTCGCAATCGCCGGAAGCTCCGGTCCTGGCGCGCCCGGGCCCGGGCGGTCAGCGGGGCGGTCGGAGGTTCGCTCAACCGCCCTCCGCCCGGCGTCGCGCCTTGCCGGGGGCCGGTGCGCCTAGCCCGCCCCAGCGGAGACGAGCGAACCACGATCCCCGAGACTCCGACATCTCAGGTCCCTGGGGTGTAGCGGACGATCGGGGCGTCGATGTACTCGAGCACCCGCTCCCGTCCGCTCGCCAAGGCTACCTGGGCAACGAGGTCGACGGCGGCCCGGGCCTCGGCCGGGGTCGGCGCAGGGACCGGGACGAGTTCGGCGGTGACCGGCGGGTGATGGCGATCGAAGCACGCCAGGATCGCCTCAAACCGGGGGAAGGCGAGCTGGAAGAGGCGCACCTGGAGTTGGATCGCCGGAGGGATTGGCGTCGGCCGGTAGCTCTTCATCTCGTAGAACCGGTCGGTCCGATTCCAGAAATCCGGCTGGGCGTACACACCGCACGCCTCAGTCACCAACAGGAGCCGGCTCCGCGGCCGGGGCAGCCCGTAGAGCTCCGATTTGCGGAAGGCGGAGAGCACGCCGGCGACCTCGGTGAGGATCCGGTCGCGTTCGGCCGGGGCGATCGGATGGTGCGCATCTCGGAGCTCCTCGTCGAGGGTCTCCTCCGCCCAGCGCCGGACCGCCGTCATCGTCGGTCGCGCCCCCGTCGACGCGGCATGGCTCCACTGGGCGACCGCCCCGTCGATCGCCTTCCCCGTCGCCAGCCCCACCTCGTCGGCCTCGGTGACGGGCCGAGGGAAGGCGGCCGCGACCACGTCGTGGGCCGCGACGACCCGGATCGTCGTCACGCGTTCGCGCCCTCACCCGATCGTCCCGAGAGTCCCCGGTGGATGGGAATGGGCCCCCGGAGTTCTGTGCCCCTATGGGGTTTCCGTGGCTCACCTACAAGGCGCCGAGTTCGCTCTACCAGCCGGGGGCGCGGACACCGCACCACTGAGGTCAGGGATCCGTCAACGCGGAGCATTCGGTAGCCGACCGGCGCTTCGGGGGGAGCGCCGATCGAAGCCTGACCTCGGCGGGGCGGTTCGGACCGTACCGCGCCTTCCACCCCCGTGGTAAGGGCGGGCGCGGACGTCGGGGCCTGCGCGATCAACGCCGCGCGACCGTGATCCGGGGCTAGCGGGACTTGCGCGAGGGTCGGCCCTGGATCCACCAGACCAGCGCCCCCGCGAGGGCCGCTGCGACCCCGAGCCCGGCCACGAATTCGAGGGTGGTGAGGCTCCCCGGGGGAGGCGCGTTCGCGGCACCGCCCGGCGCCTCGACCAAGAGCGGTTGGCTGAGCTGGGTGACCCCGCCCGCCGCATCGGTGATGGTGACGGTCGCGACGAACGAACCCGCCGCCGTGTAGGCGTGCCCCGGGTTCTGCTCGGCGCTATCGGTCCCGTCGCCGAACACCCAATGGAAATCGTACGGGGGGGTCCCGGCCGAAACGTCGACGCTGAGCTCGACGGGGGCGCCGACGGTGGCGACGGGCGAAATCGTCGCAGGGAGGTACGCCATCATCGCCGGGTGGATCTCGATCGAGGAAGCGGCCGTCGTCACCGACCCGTTCGGGTCGATCAGGTGGAGGACGATGCGGAACGAGCCAGATGCCGCGTAGGCGTGGGAGGGGGCGGCCGAGGCGCTGGTGACCCCGTCGCCGAACTCCCAGGTGTAGACGAACGGTCCGGTTTCCGCCGTCGTGGCGTGGAAGAGCACCGCGACGCTCGCGTCCGCGACGGCGGCGCTCTCGTTGATGGTCAGCGCGGCGAACAACCGGATCGCCATCGATTCCGCTGGACCGGTTCCAGCACCCGCCTCGTGAACGACGGGCGTTGGCGAGCGCGGTCCGGGGGCTCCCCAGTGCGCCGGGGAGGGTCCGCCGCCCGGCAACGCAGATGTCACGGTCATCGCGGCGGCCACGATGAGCGCGACGACCGCCACGCTCCGGACCGCCAAGGGGACCACCCACCGGGCCGAGCAGGTTGCGGCCCAACTATCTTCGGACCGGAGTTTCTGTAGAATCCGGAGGGCAAGGTCAAAGGCCGCCCCCCCGGTCGAGACGAGGGGGTCCGCGTATCCGGCTCGTGCCGCGCCCGTTTCCCCTCGCGGCGTGGGGGTTCGTCGTCCTGCTCGGGGTGGCGGGGATCGCGGCCCCGTCGGCCGCGGGGATCCGTCCGGGCGGGACCGCGTTGACCGGAACCGCCACGGTCGAGACGTCGACCGGCCCCGGGCTGTCCATCACGAGCTTCACGATCGTTCCGTCGACCGTCGTGAAGGCGACGCCGATGGTGCTGAACGTCACCGTCGTCGGGGGGACGCCCCCGCTCACGTTCGCGTACTCGAACCTCCCCGTCGGGTGCCCGAGCCTCAACGAAACCCCGCTCGCATGCGATCCCGGGGAGGTTCGAACGTTCGACGTGATCGCCCAGGTCACCGATCTCGTGGGGGACGTGGCGACGGCGAACGCCACCCTCACGGTCACCCCGGGGGGCGGGACACCGCCCACGATCACCTCGTTCACCGCGGGCCCGTCGTCGGTGGCCGTGGGTGAGGTGACCCTGCTCACCGTCGTCGCCGCGTCCCAAAGCACCACGCCCACCTCGGCCCTGAGCTACACGTACCTCGGGCTTCCCCTCGGGTGCGCGACGTTCAACGAGTCGACGCTGGAATGCGTTCCCCAGCGGTCGGGGACGTACGTGCTGCACGTCCAAGTGACCGATGGGTTCGGACTGTTCGCGGTCGCGACAACGAACCTTTCGGTGACCGGATCGGAGCCGTCGGCACCGGCGGCGGGAGCGGAGCCCGGGCCGGTCTGGGTGTATGGCCTCGCTCTCGGCGCCATCGTGGTGGCGGGGGTGATCGTCGCCCGGCGTCCGCGGCGGCGCCGGCCGCCGCCCCCTCCGTCGCCCCCCGAGTAGGGCTCCCCACGGTCGGACCTGGGCCACTACAGCATCTCTATAGATTGGCCTTTTAACCCAGTATTTGTTGAACGACCCCGGAGAATCGGGCGATGGAAGGTAGGAAGCTCCAACTCGCGGGGGGGTCCACCTACGTGGTCTCGCTCCCGAAGCGCTGGGTCGTGGGGGCGGGGCTGAAACCCGGGGACACCCTCTTCCTCGAGACCGAGGCCGACGGGTCGGTCTCGGTCCGGCACCGGGTCGAGGCGAAGCCGGCCGTCCGACGGAAGATCTTCGAGGAGAAGGGCGAGGAGGCCCGGGAGCATCTCCTGCGGAAGCTCATCGGGGCCTACATCTCCGGGTTCGGGCTCATCGAGGTGCGGTTCGGCGGCGACCGGGGTCCGTTCGTGCGTCGGGTGGCCCGGGAGTTCTGTCGCCTGGTGATCGGTCCCGAGGTGATCGAGGAGAGCCGGCACGCCATCGTCATCCAGGACCTCTCCGACGCCTCCGACCTGAGCTCGGAGAAGTGCCTCCGCCGGATGCACCTCATCGTCCACGCGATGCTCGACGACTCCATCGGTGCGCTCAAGACCGGCTCGGCGTCGCTCGCCCAGGACGTCGCCCAGCGCGACCAGGACGTCGACCGGCTCTACTGGATGGTCGACAAGCAGTACCACGCCGCCTATCAGAACCCGTCCAACGGCGGGGGCCGCGCCCTCGCCAACGGGATCCACCACCACCGGGTCGTCGCGAAGCTGCTCGAGCGGGTCGGCGACCACGCCGAGCGGATCGCGCGGACGTACTCCGTCGTCAACGCCGGGAAGGCCCTCGATCCGAAGCTCGCGAAGGACCTCGAGGAGGCGACGACCTCGGCGCTCGCGATCCTGGACAAGGCGTTCCTCGCCTTCGTCTCCGGCAATATCGACGACGCGAACCGGGCCATCGACGCCCGCACCGCCCACCAGCGGCTCATCGACGGGCTCTCCCACCGCGTGGCCACGCGGAAGGGCGAGGAACTCCTCGCGCTCGGCGTCGTCGTCGACAGCCTCAGCCGGACCGTGGGCTACGCGGCCGACATCGCCGAACAGGCGATCAACGTCGCCGTGATGGGCGATCTCAAGGTCGCGTAGGGCTCGCCGAGGGGAGCGCGGCCGACCCGTCATGGGCCGGGGTCCTCGCGGCCGTGGCCGGCACCCCGGAGGGCGGAGGGGTCCGGGACGGCTCCGATCGAGCGGTCGGGGGACGCGCGGCTTCCGCGGGCACGGCCGGTGCGGTTGCCGGCGCGGTCATCGATGCGTCGAGGGTCAGCTGGACGACGCCGGCGTCGACCCGGTAAGTCCGGTGGTCCGTCGCGTACTCGAGGACCCGGTCGGCGATCTCGAGGAGCCGCCGAGGGTTCCCCGCGGCGGCGGTGTTGAGGACGGCCACGGCACCCGCGTCGAACGGGAAGAGCGGGTCGATCTCCTCGACGAGCCGCTTCGCGAGGAGCTTTTTCGCGAGGAGGAGGCCGGCTTCGTCCGGGGTGAGCGTGGGGAGCGTCACGGTCCGGTTGATCCGGGTGCCGAGCGCGGGGAACGACCGCACGACGGCGGCGAGGAAGTTCGGGTAGCAGGAGAACATGACGAGGGCGCCCGGCTTGAGCGCGTCGGACGCCGCCTGGAGCATCCGGGCGATCGCCGGGATCTCCGTCGCCGGCGTGAGGTTGTGGAGGTCGTTGAGGAGCAGGAACCCGGGGGCGTTCGCCGAGAGGGCGGTCCCGATGGCCTTCCCCGCGCGCACCGGGTCCCACGAGCCGCCCCGGGGCTTGGCGGCGGCCCCGAGGTCACGGAGCCAGCCCGGCGGAGCGAACGTTCGGGCGAATCCGCCCAACCGGGCCGACTTCGAGAACCCCTCCGCGATCGCCCCGATGGCGTCCACCCCCTTCGACGGTACGTCCACGTAGACCAGGAACGCCCCTCGGTCCCTCGCCTCGGCGGCCGCGAGCTTCAAGCGCTGGGTCTTCCCGGCGCCGAGGGCGCCCACGATCGCCACGAGGGCGTGGTTCTCCTTTTCGAGGACCTCCTCCTTCACGGTCCGCAGCGACTCGTCGACCTGGAGCCGTACGTGGAAGATCTCGACGTCCTCGAGGCTCTCGCTGGCGAGGTCGCGGAACGGGTTCGCCGTGAGCCCGAACCGATCGTACCGCCCCGTCGTCACCAGGCACCCCGCGTCCTAGAGCACCCGGTTACGGAGGTCGACGGCGATCCGGCGCCCATCGAACTCGTAGTGGATGTTCCGGTCGAAGAGCTTCCCGTCGGTCCACTTCGGGATCCGGAGGAACCGGAGCAGCCCTTCGGGGCCCTCCCGGGAGTGGAACTCGACCACCCCGTCGGAGAGGTGGCCCACGACCGCCTCGGCCCGGGGGTCGAGCATCCCCCGGTCCGTCGAGAGGACCACTGACGTCTGTCGTTCCCGGCACAACCGGCGGAGCGCCCGCATAAGGGCGGCCACCGCGGCGCCGTCCTGGCCGAGGGTGAGGAACGAGAACGAGTCGATGACGAGGAGCCCCGGGGTCGACCCGAACCCGTTGAGGCGTGGCATCGTGTCCTGCTCCGTGATGCTGATCGTCGACTCGGTCCAGGGACGGGCGCCGCCCTCGCGGGCGAGCATCGCCTCGACCTCCTGCTTGTCCCGCGAGGTCACCATCGTCACCGGCGTGCCGAGGCGGAGCGCGGTGAGGGCGAGCTGACGGACGAAGAAGCTCTTCGCGGGATCCGCCCCGCTCTCGACGACGATGATCCGACCGGCGGGCACCGACGGGATGATCGTGTTGAGACCCGGCACCTCGACGGGGATATCCACGGTCGACCAACCGGCCTTTCAGTTTAATGGTGCCCTCGGTAGCCTCCGTGGTTCCCCTTACTCCCCCCGGAACTCCGGGGGGCAGCGGTAAGACGGAGGCGACCGTGGAACGGCGATGCGCGCCCTCCGCGGCCCGCGCGGCCTCTCCGAGATCGTGGGCGCGCTCATGCTCGTCCTCATCGTCGTCGTCGCCGCCACCGCGTTCTCGGCGTTCATCGCCTCGTACCAGAAGCAGGTCCAGGCCCAGCAGCAGATCGCCCAGCAACGCAGCCTCGAGGCGCTCACTCTCCTCAACGCCCACCCCACCCTCGATGCCGCCCACACCCACCTCGACGCGGTCACGTTCACCGTCGCGAGCCTCTCGGTGAACCCGTCGACGATCACGGGCATCTCCATCGACCACGAGCCCCTCAAGCATTACAACACTTCCCGGCTCAACCTCACCACCGGCACTTTCGACCTCGGGGTCGTCGGCCCCGGCGGGACCCTGGCGTTCGGTCCCCGTGACCAGGTGACGGTCGAGGTCGACACGAACCCCGGCGACGTCGGTGGCTTCTCGTTCTACGATAGCGCGTTCGTTCTGCACACGACCGACGACGTCCAGGTCGACCTCTTCACCGCCCTCGAGAACGACTTCACCCGGACCTACATCCCGCCCACGGCGATCGCCATCGTCACGCCGATCCAGACGTACTCGGGTGGGGTCTACGTCACGACGCCCGTCCTTGACGGCACGAACTCGTTCCAGCCGGGGAACGCGTCGCTCGTGGCCTGGGCCTGGTCGATCGAACCCGGGTCGCTCACCGCGTTCGGCGAGCGGGTCGTCGAGCCGGGTCTCGCCAGTGGCACGACCTACAACATCACCCTCACCGTCACGAACAGTGACGGCCTCCTCGGCGCGGAGACGATCGCGTACCTCGCGTAGCGGCCACGGCGGCGGCCCGAGTGGCCGGTCAGGGGAAGATGATGGCGAAGGCCACGATCGTGCCGAGCATGAGCCCCAGGGAGTGCAGCAGGCCGTACCGGGCCTTCCCTTCGGTGAATGCCCCGATGATCGCCCCGATCCCGATCGACAGGATGAGCATGAGGTCGAAGAATCGTTGCTTGAGCGACGTGGCGTCGAGCTTCGGGACCGTCGCCCCGGGCGTCGACCCGCCCCCCCCGCCGGGTTGCGCGAGCGGGTTCGTGCCTACAAAAGAGACGTTGATCGAGCCCAGCGTCGGGGCGATGTAGAGGAGCGCGAAGAGCACGGCGGCGAGGACGCCGAACGCGATGTACAGGACCGCGACGGGCATCAGGAGCTGCTTCCCGCGCTCCACCTCGATCTTGATGAAATCGTCGAGGTCCTTCGCCGCCCGGTAGACGACGGCCGACGTCTCGCCCCCGACCGAGGACGCCTCGGCGATCAGCTGGGCGTAGCGGGACACGAGCGAGCTGTGCATCGGCGCCACCATGTCGCTCAAGACCGCGTCGAACGGCCGTCCGAGCCGGATCCCGTCGGCGGCGATGCGGAGCGGCTTCTGGAGGGTGTTCGAGCTGCTCTTCGAGAGCTCGAGGATCGCCTTCGCCGGATCGATGCCGCCGCGCATCGCGTCGGCCATCTCGAAGAGGAGCTGGGAGAACGCGCGTTCGAACGCCCGCACCTTCTGCTTCTGGCGACGCGCGTCCACGGCGAAGAGGGTGAGGGCGATGAAGAGCCCCGCGACGACGACGTACTCGGGAGCGAAGATGGGTAAGCCCGGCGTCGAGAGCACGTAGAGGAGACCCAAGAGGATGAATACGAAGGCGAGGACCGCCGGCACGTAGAGCACGACGTACTCCCGGCGGACCGGATGGGTGGCGAAGTACCGGCGGAACGTGAACCGTCGGGTCCGTTTGAGATAGAGGATGTACCCCCCCACCCCGGCGCCCACGAGGGCCGCCCCGACGGCGATGAACACCACGACCCCGGCCAGGTTGAACCCCGAGAGCGACCCCGGCGGAGCGGCCGAGGGGTTGACGACGAACCCCCACGAGTACTCGGCGTGGTTGCCCGAGGAATCGGACGCGGCGATGTAGACCGAGTGGTTGCCGTTGGAGAGCGCCAGGATCGAGGGAATCTGACAGCTCACGCCGGCCGTGGTGATCTTCGTGGTGTCCAATCCGGTAAGGTTCGTCCCGTCCACCGCGATGATGACCGACGAGGGATCGATGACCCCGACGCTGTCGGAGAAGGTGGCCGAGATGTTCGGCGTCGACGAGCGGATGGTCTCGCCGGCCGCCGGATTGACGGGGATGATGCTGATCACCGACGCGTCGGCCCCATGGGTCCCCGCCGTCTCGGCCCCGCCGAGCCCCGTCGCGAAGGCCGCGACGACGAGCCCGATCATGCAGAGCGGGAGCACCGCCCGCATCGTCAATCGGCCCTCGCATAGGCGACGGAGATGAGCAGCGTCGTCATGATCACCGCAAGCGGCACCAGCCCGTAGGCGAGGAGGAGCAGGAGCTCGTTCGCGTCGAGCCCCGCCGCGGTGCTCCCGAACGCGTTGATCAGGAACGCGCCGACCGCGATCATGAGCACGCCGATCAGGACGAGGCTCACGAACATGTCGAGGAACGTCTGGAGCCGCTCGATGAACTCCCGCTGGACGAGCCGTTTGAGCTTGAGGACGTCCTCCGACTTCGCCCGGAGGTACTCGTCGAGGTTCCCGCCCTGATGGATGATGTTGGCGAGGTCCCAGAACGACTCACGGAGCGAGTTCGACGGCGACTCCTTCGCGGTCTCGGCGAGGGCGGTGATGAGGTCCTTACCCTGGATATCGGCCTTGTAGACGATTTTCTTGAACTCCTGGGTCATCGCCGGGTCGTGGTCCCGGTGGGCCATCCGGCGAACGAGCTGGATGGGGGACATGCCGGTGCTCGCGAGCACCGAGAGTTCGGAGAGGGTGAAGGGGAGCTCCTTCTCGAGCTGGCCTCGACGGTTCGTGATGCGGGCGGAGATGAGGAAACCGAACGTGCCGACGACGGTCCCCGCGGTGAGGCCGACGAGGAGGCCGGCGTAGAGGTACCACTCGGGGACGGCGAGGAGGACGCCGAAGAGTACGACCGCGACCCCAGCCACCGCGACGGTGGCGGCGACGGTGGTGATCACGAGCACCGCCCGGTGCATGCCGGGCGTCACGTCGACACCGGCCTGCCGAAGCCGCTCGGCGAGGGCGTCCTGGAGGACGTCCCGGTCGAACCGCTCCCCGAGGAGCCGGTAGCAGAACGACCGGTACCTGGTGAGGAACGGCGGGCGGACCGGCGCGCCGGGCGTCGCCCCCGCGTCGGCGCCGGCGGCGCGTCGCCACTCCCCCAAGGCGCGGGTCCGACGCCACATGGTTCCGTTCAGCCCGCGATGCGCCGCTCGAGCTGCTGCACCGCCCCCGCCGCGTCGACGTAGTAGGCGGCGATCGCCCGTCCCACGTCCTTGTAGTAGGTCATCCCGAGCCGGGCCATCCGCTCGAGGTAGCGGGCCTTGCGTTCCATCTCGGCGCCGATCTCCTCGACGCGCTTGCCGATCGCGGCGCCGATCTTCTCACAGACGAAGCTTCTCCCGAGGAAGCCGATGGTGTCCTGGGTGGGATCCCACCGGAAGACATCGTTCGTGAGGAGCTCGTTCGTGGCCGCGTCGATCTCGAGGATCTCGGTCACGCTCGTGACCCGGCGAGCCCGCAGGTCGCCTACGGCGACCTGGGCCGGGAACGCGACCGCGTCGAGCGCCTGGAAGAGGACCCGGGGGATGTTCATGGGCTCGTTCTCGATCCGGTGGAGGAGCTCGCCGATGCTCCCCGCGTGGATCGTGGACATCGAGGCGTGCCCGACGGAGATCGCCTGGAAGAGCGTGAACGATTCGGCGCCCCGCACCTCGCCCACGATGACGTACTCGGGGCGCTGGCGGAGGGCGGCCACGAGGAGGTCGAAGAGGGTGACGGTGCCGGCGGCCTTCACCCCTCCGCCCGAGATCCCGGATATCCCGGACGCGCCCCCGATGCCGCTCGCGGTCCCGTATCCAGTGCGGGCCACCGATTGGATCCAGTTCTGGTGATCGATGTGGATCTCCGGAGTGTCCTCGATCGAGACGATCTTGTCCTCGGGCCGGATGAACATGCTGATCGCGTTGAGGAGCGTGGTCTTGCCGCTCGCCGTCCCTCCGGAGATGAGGAGCGATCGGTGGTTCTCGACGAGGGTCCAGAAGTAGGCGAGGACCCCCGAGGAGACCGAGCCGAACCGGAGGAGATCGATCGGAGAGACCGGGTCCTGGGAGAACTTCCGGATGCTGAACGTCGAGCCCTTCCGGGTGACCTCGGTCCCGAGCGTGAGGTTGATCCGGCTCCCGTCGCGGAGCGTCGCGTCGAGGATCGGCTGGTAGATCGAGACGTGCTTCCCGGCGATCTGGGCGAGCCGCAGGATGTACTTGTTGAGCTCGAGCTCGCCATCGTACTGGACGTTGGTCCGCATCGAACCGAAGACCCGGTGGAAGACGTAGAGGGGGACGCCCGGACCGAGGCAGCTCACGTCCTCGAGGAACGGGTCGCGCAGGACCGGATCGGTCCGGCCGAGCCCGACGAACTCGCGTTCGAGATAGTAGAGGAGGACGGGCCGTCGCCGCTCGGGGACGTCGATGTCGTAGAGGTCGATCACGTGGAGGAACCGGGAGAGGAGGTACTCGTGGAGCGCGGGCGACCGGTCGAGGTTGAGCCCCTCGGCCGCGGGGATCTCCTCCTGGGACATCATCGCCTCCATCTTCTCCCGCACCGTCGCGATGAGCTCGCGTTCCCCGGAGCGGAGCGTCGGCTCCTGGACCGCGTACACGAACTCGCCGCGGCCGATGTCGAACTTCACGTGGACGAAGGCGTACGGCGGGTTCACCGGGTACGTCACGTTGACCGTCTTCCGGTCGGCGTGGAGCTGGTCGCGCATGAACCCGAGCTCCGCCTGGATGACGACCTTCTCGGGGACCTCGAGGCGCGGCGCGAGCCGGGCATCGAGCGCCGACGCCTCCCGCTTCAACGTCGCCCGGTCCATGGGCTTCGCGCCGGGCGCCGGCCGTCGCACCGACGGTGCGTCCCGGAGAGCCGCCGACGTCGCCCGCTCCACCTCGGTGGCGGGTTGCATCGCTCGGATTACGCCCCTCCCCGGTTAAGCGCCGCGCACGGAAACCCCGTAAACTCGGTGTCGCTCCGGCGGACCCGGACTCGTTCGGTTCCCGGCGTTCCGGCTCGGAGAATTCCTTCGCCTCCGGCTTCTCCTTTGGCGACGGCTATCCTGCCCGGGACCCCTCGCTCGGCCGCGGCAAGGCGCCCCGACACCGGGGGGCCGCGCCGCGGGAAAACAACCAAAGCCGGTTGGAAAGGGGAGAGAAGAAATGAGAGAGACGAACATCGAGAGGAAGCTCCGGCGCCGACGCGCCCAGCAGATCCGTGAGGGTCGTGCGGTGTCGCCGGTGGTCGCCACGTTGATCCTGATCCTCGTGGCGGTCGCCGCGGCCGCGGCCCTGTATCTGTGGCTGGTCGCGTGGCAAGGCGGAGTGACCAGCAGCATCGGCAGCCCGACGGCCCAGTACACCGTGACGATCGGGGGCAGCACCTCGGTCTATCCGTTCACGGCCGTAGCGGTCACGCAGTTCCAGCAGAACAACTCGAACATCGTGATCAGCAACAACCAGGGCGGCACGGGCGCGGGGATGCTCGCGGTCTGCCACGGGTCGGTGGACATCGGGATGTCCTCGTCGCTGCAGACGGTGGCGGGACTCCAGACGAACGACCAGTGCCCGGCGTCGACCGTCATCACGACGGTCGCGTATGACGCGGTCGATATCGTCGTACCGTCCGCTAACACCCACCAGCTCCAGAGCATGAGCTCGGACACGCTGGCCCTGATCTACGAGGGCACGTCGACGGCCCCGACCCTGCTGACGACGACCGACAACGGTCAGTCGATCTCGGGCGGGATCCTCAATGTGGCCCCGTGGAGCACCCACGCGGCGCTCAGCTGGAACCAGATCCCCGCGTGCGTCTTCGCCGCCGCGACCTGCGGCGGGGTCACCACGGCGGGCGCTCTGCCCATCTCGATGTCGACCTCGATCGGCGCGGGCGTGGCCTGTGCCGGTAACGCGGGCCTGATCTGCGAGAACGCGGGTGCGAGCCCCTGTGGCTTCAGCGTCTGCGCGGGCGGCGCGAACAACGTCATCAAGACCGTCGACCGGTCGGATGCGAGCGGGACCACCCAGACCTTCGAGGCGCGGCTCCTCGGCGCGACCAGTGCGTCCGCGTTCGCGAGCACGTTCGCGGGTCTCGGCTTCAGCGGCTGTGGCTCGAACAACCTGATCGCCGACTGCGGTTACGTCGCCACCCTGCACGGCAACGGGAACCCCGGCGTCATTTCGTCGGTCGCGGGCTCCCCGGATGCGCTCGGCTACGCGTCGGACGGACTCGCCCGGACCTCGGGGTCCGGCGTGGCGCTCGTCGCGTTCAACAACGTGAACCAGGCGGCGTGCGCGACGACGGGCTGCTCGAACGGCGCGGTCCTGCCCACCCTCGGCGCGACGGGCACGATCTCGGCGGGCATCAAGGTCAGCGCCACGACGGCGAACTACGCTGGCTGGCGCCCGTTCGAGTACGTCACGACGAACACTCCGACCGGGGAGGTTCAGCGGTTCATCCAGTTCGTGATGGACCCGGCGAACAACCAGAACTTCGCTTCGGAGAGCTCGGAAGTCAGCATCTACTCGGTCTAGGAGCGGCACACCGAGTCGACGCCCACGAACGAACCCTTTCCGCCGCCTCCGGGGGAAACCCCGGGGGCGGGCCACTCTTTTCCGAGAGGTCCGGACATCCCGGAGAACGTTCGGTCCGCGAATCGATTAAGGCGGGGCGGGCGGTCCAATTCCGCAGCGCGGTGGCCTTGGAGGGGTCATCGGTGAGGGGCGATGTCGGATCCATCGATCGCCAAGAACGCCACAGCCTCGGACCGCGCGGCGCAATGTGAGTACTGCGGGCAGATACTCCAGCCGGCGGTCGAACGGTGCCCCAAGTGTGGTCGGCCGGTGGGAACTGGGGTGCCAACACCTGCCGGAGGCACTACCCCGCCGGTTGCACCAGCCCCGGGAACGGTCCCCGGACCCGCGTTCGACATCCAGCGTCCCGGGGCCGGAGCGAACGCCGGGAGCGTCATCGCCGTGCTCTTCGCGGTCGTGATCGCGCTCCTCCTCGTGGCGATGGCGACCGGGTACAACGAGCAGGTCCCGTATCTCCACCCCTCTCCCTCAGGAGGGGTGTTAGTGATCGGCGATCGGAGCTCCTTCCACTACCTTTTCGTCGGGAATGGGACCCAACTCAACGCTACGGTGGGTTCGCTCTGCCCGGACTGCCCGCTCCACGTCGCGGCGGGTTCGTCGTTCAACTACACGCTCATGCTTGTGAACGAGCTCAATTCGAGCTACGAGCTCACGACCGTCTCCGCGGCCGCTCCGTTCGGGCTCGGCGCGACCCAACCCGAGCTTCCGTTCTTTCTCGCCGGCCACCTCTCGGAGACCCTCACCCTCACGGTCCGGGCCCCTCCCGAGGGCGGGACGTATGTTCTAGGGCTTTCGCTCGAGTTGAGCGTCGCTTAGCCGAGTCGTGCGAAACCGCCGGGCCGCCACCATCGTGCGCCCCCGGCTCTCAATCGAGAAGCTCGGGCCGGTGGGTCGGGTGCTTGGCTCTATCGCGTGGTCCGGACTTAGCTCCTCCCAGGTCCCGCACCGCAGTATCGTCGTTCGAAACCGCTTAGTGGTCGTGGTCCTTGAGGCCCGCGTGGGCACTGCGCCCGCTACCCTTTCGCGCCGACTCGGCACCGCCCTGACCGTGGGCCTGCTGCTTGCGCTGCTCGTCGGATCGGTTCTCCTCACGACTGTGTCTCGGGTGCCTCGACCCAGCGACACTCCCGCAGCGACGGCGATATCTCGCGCCCTAGGGCCGGTCGACACCACCTTCGCGGCCGGTGTGAACACTGACACCGGGGTTGGCCCCGATTCCGGTGATTGGCCCACCCTCCTTCATGACAGCTATCGCACGGGAGGCAACGAGGCCGAGCGCACCCTCGCCGCAAGCAATCTCACCGACATCCAGCAGATCTGGCAAGCCTACCTGTCGTGGGACATCCGCGGCTCGTTGGTCGAGGCCAGTGGAGTCGTTTTTGCCGGGACCGAGGATGGTTACCTCAACGCGATGTCGGCGGACAACGGAACGCTTCTCTGGAAGACCCTGCTGGCCACAGGGGGAGTCGGCGCCCACCCTCTCCCCCGTCCCGGCTGGGTCCAACTGTTCGGGGCCGACGCGACGCCCACCGTGGTCGCCAACACGGTCTACGCCGTCGGCGTTGGCCCAACGCTGTTCGCGATTAATGCCACGAGCGGTGCCATTCAATGGCACCTCGACCTGGGGAATCTGACCGGTTCGAGCCCCACCTGGTCCGATTACTACGTCTGGTCGAGTCCGCTTGTGCTGAATGGTTCGGTCTACGTCGGACTCACCGACAAGGGCGCCGGCGCGCCGCTGGTGCGGGGGGCAATCGTCCAGATTGGGGTGACGGATCATGCCGTCGACCACGTGTTCTGGACCGCCCCGGTTAACCAGAGCGGAGCGGGGGTCTGGGCCTCCCCGGCGGCGGACCCCGAACACGATGCGATCTGGGTCACCACCGGGTACGCGCCTCGTGGCACATCTCCGTACGCCGATTCGGTCCTCGAGCTAGATGCGTCCAACATTTCGAGACTTCTCGAGTACGCCCGCCCGTACGGTGAAGGTCCCGGCTTCAACACCAGCGACGGCCCGATCCTCTTCGACGCCCCAGGGGGCCGACCGCTGGTCGTCGTGGCCGACGCCGCCGGACAGGTGTTCGCGTTCAATCGAACGTCGATGGATCCGGCGGGCGCCACCCGTCCGGCTTGGACCCTCGCGCTCCCGTACCCCGAAACTCAAGCGCCGGCGATCCACCAAGGGACGCTCTACTTCGGCTCCGGCGAACTCGGCTCGGGGAGCACGACGGTCGTAGGGAATCTCACGGCCGTGAACGGAACGACCGGCGCCATCGAGTGGAACGCCATCGATGGTGGGTTTCCCGGGGCGACGGTCGCGAACGGGCTCGTCCTGGGACCTGGTCTGACAGCGTTCGTTGCCTCCAACGGCAGCGAACTCCTATCGGAGCAGGACGCCGGCCTCGATGCGCCGATCGTCGCGCACGGAGAAATCCTACTACGCTGGAACAACATGGTGGCCGCCTTCGCCCTTCCCTTGGGCGGAACGTTCACCGCGTCGGCTGTCTCGGCATCGGCAGCGACGACCTACGCGTTTGACGGTGCGCCCTCCGGCGGACGGCCTCCGTACACCGTGGCCTGGAACTTTGGTGATGGCGCCTCGGCCGAAGGATCTCACGTCGTTCATGCGTACGGGCTCCCGGGGAACTTCACCGTGACGATGACGGTCACCGACTCGCGAGACTCCACGACCGCATCTGCGCAGGTGGTGACCGCGGCAGCCCCCCTGATCCTGGACGCTCAGCTGAGCTCGAACCCGGTGCCCGTGGGAGGGACGGCTTGGATCAACCTCACCGTCGGCGGGGCCGTCGGGCCGGTCGGGATTACGTGGAGTGGGCTACCCCCCGAGGTCGGGGTTGGGGCACCGTCATCCACGTCCCTCGAGTTCCGACCCCTCGCACAAGGTCGCTACGACATCAGCGCCAGCGTCAGCGAGGATTCTGGGCAATACGCCGAAGTGTCGTTCCCGACCCTATGGGTCGACGGCCCCACCGCGTTCACAATTCTGCCGTCGCCACCGCAAGGCCCCTCTCCGCTAAGCGTGACCCTTGGAACGACCTCCCCCTTTGGGCCACCGAGCGGGACGTTCAATTGGTCCTTCGGGGACGGGCAGTACTCGAGCTCGGCTTCCCCGTCCCACACGTTCGCGGCGCCAGGGCGGTACACCGTCCAATCCACCGTCACCTACCCCGGAGGGACCTCGGCCCTGTCGCAGACGACCGAACTGGTGTTCTCGCCCTTCGTCGCCACCGCTCCCGGGGAGATCGAAGCCGATCTGGGTTGGCCAACGCACCTCGAAGTCAACGCTTCTGGAGGGTCCGGGACGTACACGGTCACCTGGGCGGGGCTGCCACTCGGCTGCCCGACCGAAAACAGTTCGACCGTCGTGTGCAGCCCTGACGCTCGAGGGACGTTCGCCGTCTCGGTCAGTGTCACCGACCGTCTCGGCGGGATCCGCGTCGTACCCTTGGAGCTCATCGTGCACGACGCCATCGGCGTGAAGGCGACCGTCACCTCGGTCGCCCCAGGATCGTGCGCTACTCCCCAATCCCCGGGTCTCGCAACGGTGGGAGTGAACGTCACCGGAGGCACATCCCCCTACGCCGTAGTGTGGTCAGGACCCTCCGGGACGTTCGGCGGGGATTCCGAGGCGTCGTGGGCGATCCCGGCCGGAGGGGCGATCCCGGTCCAGGTCACCGTCGGCGACCGATTCGGTCAGACGGGGTCCGACGCGCTATGGGTCTCCGTCCCCCCGAGCCAATGCGGTCCGACGGCGGCGTCCGGTGGACTCGGGTTGCCTCTCGCTCCGGTGGGTTTCCTCGGGCTGGCGTCCATCGCTTCCCTTGCGGTGGTTGGTCTTTGGATCCGGAGACGACGTCGCCGCTAGATCACTCCCCGAGGGACATTCCGAATCCCGGAGGTCGGACCTTCCCCGTCCCCAGGTCTCGTGGGGTGGTTCCCCCGGAGCGGGGCCGGATCGTTACGGACCCCGGCTCTTCCAGGTGACGGAAAAGCTCGACAGGTCGGTCGATACCGCCGAGGTCGACGCCTTCAGCTTCGCCCCATGGGTGCTTACCATGTTGATCGAGTTGAGCCCCGAGAACGATCCGAAGAGCCCGGTCGTCGTCCCGATCGTCGCCGAGCACGTCGACGGCACTGCCGTCGAGTCGAACCCGAACTGGACGGTTCCGAAGTTGGCGAGCGGGAGGATCCCGCGGCTGCTCGAGGGGGCCTCGGCGATCCACTCGGCCGATGACCGTGCCGCGGTGGAGACCGTCCCCGACGTCGAGAACGACTTCCCGGTGGTCATGTCGGTGATCGCCGTCGTGAACTTGGCCGTCGACGCGCTGTAGGTCACCGAGGCGACGATGGTGTCGCCGGCGCTGATCGTGAGCGAGCTGATGCGGACCGAAGCGGCCGGATAGAACTCGTACCAGGCGTAGTACGTCGCGCTGCCGTGGATGCAGTCGGAATCGGTCCCGGTCTGCTCGACGGTGCTCGAGGTGAACCCATCGATACCGACCCAGAACGAGGAGTAGGCCGACCCCCGCGGGCAGGTCCCGACGATGGCGGGCACGATCCACGAGCCGTTCACGAACGAGACCGTCCCCTTCGAGGCGCTGACCGCGTACCCGGCCCAGTTCGTGCTGTTGCTCGCCGTGTGGAAGATCGCTCCGGTGGCGTGCCCCGTGGGGAGGCCGCTCGTCGTCGCCATCCACGGTCCGAAGGCCATCGCCGGGAAGGCAAGCATCACAGTCACACCGAGCCATGCCAGAGAGGTTCGACGGGTCGTCATCGGGTCTCGGACCGCCGACCGTCCTTCTTGCCATAAGCCCGGCGGGTTCGTCCCAGCCGCCTCGCGAGGGTGGGCCGGACGCCGAGACCCTACGACCCCTCGGGCGGCCGCAGGTGATCCGCGAGTGCCTGGCCGATGGTGGCGCCCCACCTCAGGTCGGCCCAATACTCCACCTGATTGCGGTTCGGGCGTACCGGGCCCTCGGTCCACGCGTCCGCGTACTCGACCTCCCAGAGGACCAAAGGCTCCGGGGGAGCCAAGGGAACGCTCAGTCGGCGTCGCCCGGCGATGGCGGCCGTTAGGGCGGACGCCTCCAAGTGGCCCTCGACGACCCGCTGCGTTGCGCCGATGATCTTGCGGACCATCCCCCAGACGAAGCCCTCGGCGACGATATCGACGACCAGGCACGCCCCCGCGCGATCGACCTGCACCCGGTCGACGACCCTCGGCGCGGCTCGACCTGCCGGGATCCTCCGACCGAAGGTACGGGTATCAACCGCACCCTCGAAGAGGGCGAGCGTCGCCTGCCAGCGGTCGTCGGCGGCGGAGGGCGTCGCCACGAAGTAGCGGTACCAGCGGGCCCGCGCCGTTCGCGGGTGCTGGTCGTCCGGTAGGGGACGAAGATGGGTGAACCAGATCTCCGGGGAGATGCCGTTGAGGGCTCGCAGCAGCGCCCGCGGCGGGAGCGGGGAACGGATCGCGAGGGCGTTACCCCGCGCGCTTACCCCCCGGTCGGTTCGGCTCGCTACCGGGATCGCCCCCGTCGGCGCGATCTCGCCCAGCTGCCGTTGAAGGACCCCGTCGGCGATCGTCGCCTCGATCGTCCGACGGCTTGGCTGTCGCGCCCACCCGTCGAACGGGCGGCCGTCGTAGCCGAAACGCACGAGATAGCGCGGCGTGGTGACTCGAGCGAGGTCCGCTCTATGAGCTCTTGGCCGCCGGCTTCGACGGCCCGCCGGCGGCCGCCCCGGCCGCGGCCCGGCTCTGACGCTCCCAGAGAGATCGGAACGTCTCGAAATGTCGCAGGTACGGATCGGCCCGGCGGCGGTCCTCGAGCTCGCCCAGCGCGATGTCGAACTGGGCCTGCGCCTTCCGGTCCCCCGATGACGCCTTCACCAGGTACACGCAGAGGAGCTGGTAGTTCGGCAGGACGATCGCGTCGGGCCGGGGGGTGCTCATGTCGCCTTTCCGTGGCCGGTAGACCTTGTCGAGGGGCACTTTCTCGGCGAGGACGCGTCGGTGAGAGAACCCGAGGTACCGGCCCTGCCCCAGCACCCGGGTCACCTCGCGCACGCTTCCGTTGAACGCGTTGGTGAGCCGGTCGCACTCGTGCCAGCACCAGAGACCGAACCCGTAGTCCCCGCCCTGGTACACCTCCCAGACCTGCGCGTAGAGCCGCTGCTCCCGCTCCTCCGGATTGAGGTCGGGGGGGAGCGCCGCCTTCCAGTCGGAGACGAGCGCGTCGACGCGCATCGACGGCGACAACTCAACGAAGGTGGGCACCTCCGCCGAGTCGGCCATCCGACCCGCGGAGCGGTCGAACTAGATAGCCCCTTCCGGCACGGCTTCGACGCCCCCCACGAACACCGCGCGGACCGGCCCCCCCGCGGCGATCGCCCGGAACGGGTCCGGGGCGTCGAGGACGACCAGATCGCCGACGGCCCCTGCTTCGAGATGCCCCCGCCGGGGGTCCCGGAGCGCCCGCGCTCCGCCGGCCGTGTACAGCTGGATCGCCTCGTCGGGCGTGAACCCGCACCGCCCAACGAGAGTCGCCAGCCCAGACCAGGGATCGGCCGATTCGATGGGCGCGTCGCTCGAGCCGGCCAGCGGGACCCCCCGATCGAACAGTGCCCGGAACGGGTAGGTCCATGCGGCCCGGGTCTCCCCCAGGCGCTCGACCATCCACGTGTCGCTGGTGACGAAGTCGGGCTGGACGACGACCGGGGGACGTACCGACGCAAGCTTTGCGACGTCGGCCGGGCGCACCACCGATGCGTGTTCGATCCGGATCGGCGGTATCGGCCGCTCGGAGGCGGCGAGGTCGACGGCCCGGGTGACCGCGCGGTCGCCGATTGCGTGAACGGCGAGCGCCAGCCCGAGGGTCCGGACCCGCTCCGCCTCCTGGGCCAGCCTCCCGTCGCTGAGGGCCGCGAGGCCCAATTCGCCAGGGCGGTCGGCATACGCCTCGGAGAGCTCCGCGGTACGCGCCCCGAGAGATCCGTCGAGCAGCACCTTAACCCCGGCGACTAGGCACCGGTCATCCCCCGGCGGGACCCGGCCGTCGAACCCATCGAGGGTGGCCGGCGTCACGTACAGCCTCAACCCGACCGGGAGCCGGCCGGATCGCGCGGCCTCGCGACCGGCGGCGTACTCCTCCGGGGTTGCGCTCATCGCGCCGAGGGTGGTGAGCCCCCGGGCTCGGAGCTGAGCGAGCACGTGGAACGCCCCCTCGGTCTCGGACACGAACCGGACCCGCTCGAGCTCGGCGATCCGGCGCAGCGCGTTGTCGTAGAGCCATCCGTTGGGCGCGCCCTGGTCGTCGCGGCCGATGCGGCCGCCCGGGGGGTCCGGGGTCCGGGCCGAGACCCCGAGTGCGACGAGACCCGGCGAGTTCGTGACGGCTACGTGATGGCAGACGCGGTAGAGGACGACGGGGCGGTCGGGAAGGACCCGATCGAGCAGCGTCCGAGTGAACGCCTCCCGGTCGGGCCACCCGGTCTCGTCCCACCCTCCGCCGATGAGCGGGTCGGCGGGCTGGCCGGGCTCGATGCGGCGGAGCACCTCGGCGAGCTCCGCCGCGGACCGGCAACGGCGAACGTCCGGCCCCTCCCGGGCGATCGTGGAGCCGAGCCAGTGGTAGTGGGCGTCGATGAGCCCGGGGAGGACGAGGCGGCCCCCGAGCGGCACCGTCCGGGTCCCTGTCGGCGCGGCCCGGCGCACTTCGGCGGTCTCCCCCGCCGCCACGACCGCGCCGCCGGCGACCAGGACCGCCTCCACCCACCGGCGGCCGGTGAGCACCCGGCCGTCGACGAGGGCGACCGGTTCGGCAGTCTCCACGGTCGCCGGAGGCGGACGGGGGTCTTGAGCGTCCGACCGGCGCTCCGCGCCGGCCTAAACGTCGAGGTACCGGTAGAACTCGTACGGGTGCGGCCGCAGGTTGAGCTGCAACTGCTCCTCGCGCTTGATCTCGTGGTACGTCTCGAGGACCGAGTCGCCGAAGACCGGGCGCAGGAACGCGTCGTCGGAGCTGAGGCATTCCAGCGCCTCGCCGAGCGACCCCGGGAGCTCCTTGATCCCGAGCTCGCGCCGGCGAGCCGGGGTGAGCTTGTAGATGTCGTGGTCGACGGGCGCGGGCGGCTCGATCTTCTTCTTGATGCCGTCGAGCCCGGCGAGGGCGAGGGCGGCCTCGGTGAGGTAGATGTTCGCGGCCGAGTCCGGCGTCCGGTACTCGATCCGCTTCGCCTCGGGGTGGCCCTTGTGGTAGAACGGAATCCGGACGTTGGCCGACCGGTTCGATCGGCTCCAGGCGATGAAGACCGGGGCCTCGTACCCGGGGACGAGCCGCCGGTACGAGTTCGTGGTGGGGTTCGTGATGGCGCAGAGCGCCCGGGAGTGGGCGAGGAGCCCGCCCACGTAGTACCGGCAGGTCTGGCTCACCTCGGCGTACGCGTCGTTCGCGTCGAAGAACGTGTTCGTCGGCCCGGTCCAGAGCGACTGGTTCATGTGCATCCCGATGCCGTTGTCGCCGAAGACCGGCTTCGGCATGAACGAGGCGATCTTCCCCTTCTGGCTCGCGACATTCTTGATCACGTACCGCACGTCCTGGACGTGGTCGGCCGCCGGGATGAGCTCGTCGAAACGGATGTTGATCTCCCCCTGCCCGGCCGTCGCGACCTCGTGGTGGTGGGCGTCCATCCGGATGTGGAAGCTATCCGCGAGGATGTTGCAGATCTCCGACCGCATCCCCTCGAGCGCGTCATGGGGCGCCGCCTTGTGGTACCCCTCCTTGAACCGGATCGAACCGTGGCCGTCGGCGGTCTGCCACGGCGCCTCGGCGCTGTCGATGAGGTAGCCGGCGCCCCCCCAGGCGTCCCGGACCGCGTGGGCCGACGGGATGAGCCGGACGTTGTCGAAGACGAAGAACTCGATCTCCGGGCCCCAGTACGACCGGTCGTACCCTGCGTCGGCGAGCGTCTGCGCGGTCCGGCGGGCGATCCCGCGGGGATCGTGGGCGTACCGGTCCTTGGAGGCCCCGACGAGGATGTCGGCGATGAACCGGGCCGTGCCCCCGTTCGACGCCTGCCAGGGGATGACGCCGAACGTCGAGGGATCGGGCAGGAGGATCATGTCCGACTCGTAGATCTCGCGGAAGCCGCGGACCGACGAGCCGTCGAGCTTGGGGATCCCCGCGACGAACGACTCCTCGTCGACCGTCTCCGACGGGAGATGGATGTGGTTGTACCCACCCAGGAGATCGGTGTAGAACAGCTCGACCCACCGGAGCTTCTCGGTACGGATCGTCTCGAGGGCCTTCGCCGCCGCCGCTCCCCGCTCGCTCGTCGCCTGCATCGCCACCGCCACGGGACCCCTCGGGGCGGGGGACGACCCCGGGCTACATCTACCCTTAGCCGCCCGGATTGGACGATCGTCCAGTTGTACGCCAACAAGTAATACCTTCAGCGCCTTGGGATGATGGAATACGGCAAACTGTCCATGCTCGACGAACTGGACCGGGCCATCCTGACCGAGCTCAACGTCGACGCCCGGCGGAGCCACCGGGAACTGGCGCGGCGGCTCAAGGTCGCGCCGACGACGATCAGCCAGCGGATCGCCCGCCTCGAGCGCGAGGGCGTGATCCGCGGCTATGTCCCCCTCCTCGACGATGAGCTCCTCGGATGGGACCTTGCCGCCACGATCGGGATCCGGATCTCGAAGGGGAAACTACGGGAGGTCGAGGAGCGGCTCGCCCGGGACCCGCGGGCGTACGCCATCTACGACGTGACGGGCGACTTCGACGCGCTCCTGATCGGCCGGTTCCGGGACCGGCGGGACCTCGACCGGTTCGTCAAGCACGCGCTCCAGGACCCCAACGTCGAGCGAACGAACACCCAGGTCGTGCTCAACCGCGTGAAGGAGGACCGCCGGGTCCCCCTCTCGGTCCGGGGCGGCGAGCGGGTGGCCGGAAACCCCTAAGAGGCGCCGGCCGCGTCGCCCGGACGGTACCGCCGATGGACTGGGGGATGCGCAACCGGCTCGGCCGGATGTTCCAGGCACGGTCGAGCAACACGGTGATGCTCGCCGTCGACCACGGCTACTTCATGGGCCCCACGCACCGGCTCGAGGACGCTCGCGCGACGATCGCGCCGCTCCTCGCCCACGCCGACGCGCTCGCCCTCACCCGCGGCATTCTCCGCACGTCGGTGCCGCCATCGACCACGACGCCCATCGTCCTGAGGGTCTCGGGCGGTGTCACGGTCCTCCACGAGGACCTCAGCAACGAGGTGATCACGACGCCCGTCCGCGAGGCGTTGCGACTGAATTGCTCGGCCGTCGCGCTCTCGGTCTTCGCCGGCGCCCCCCACGAGCACCAGTCGCTCGCGAGCCTGGCCTCCCTCGTGACCGAAGGCGAGGAGACGGGCATGCCGGTGATGGCCATCACCGCCGTGGGGAAGGAGCTCGAGAAGCGGGACGCCCGGTACCTTGCCCTTGCCTGTCGGGTGTCGGCCGAGCTCGGGGCGCACCTCGTAAAGACCTACTACTGCGACAATTTCACCCGGGTCGTCGAGGGCTGCCCGGTCCCCCTCGTCGTCGCGGGAGGGCCCAAGCTCGATAACGACCGGGCCGCGCTCCAGCTCGCGCGCGACGCGATCGACGCGGGCGCCCACGGGATCGACATGGGCCGCAACATCTGGCAATCGGACCATCCCGTGGCGATGCTGAAGGCGCTGCGGGCGATCGTCCACGACAAGGCGTCGGTGGGCGAGGCGTACGACCTCCTCGTGGGGGAGAAGGCCCGCATCGCGCAGGCGCCGGCCACCGCGTAGCGGGGGCCCCCAGCGCGCTCGTCACCCCCCGCGACGCGATACCGAATTATCCCCGTCCCCGCCTCGCTCGCCTGCGGGGATCGCCCAGCTTGGCCAAAGGCGCCAGATTCAGGGTCTGGTCTCGTAGGAGTTCGGGGGTTCGAATCCCCCTCCCCGCACCCCTCTGGGCCGTTCAGGTACCAGGGGCCAAGGGAGATCACCGATCTTGGGACCTCGATCATCCGAAGCGCGCCTACCCCCTTCCTACGCCTTTCGAACACTGGACGATCGTCGTGCTCAACCTGGCCCACACGGTGCGGATGGTGGGAAAGGAGCGATTGCTAGCACGCAATCGGCTCGATTCGGTTCGGCCCGGAGATTGGGCGAACATCGGAAGCGAATAATCTTGCGGTCGTTGGTCGTGCTCGTGGTGACGCATCGTAGGGTCCAGTTTGCAGGGGGGAGGGCTGTCATGATCTACAACGAGGGGCGCCCGACGGGCGGGCGCCCGTCGCGGGACCACCCGAGAGGTTTGGTCAGTACCGACAGGCGCCGATGCCAGTGCCGATGGTGCGTTAGGAACCCCACAACTAAAACAGAGAAGGGCACTACTTGGCGGCGTGCTTGATTGCCAGTCCGCTTGTCCTGAGGTGTAGCAGATGCGCGTGATTCCGCTACTAGTGGGAGTTGCGATGATCGCGGTCGGGTCAGCAGTATCGGTCGCGAGCTGGAATGCCATTCAGAATTGCCACAGTTGTCCCCAGACGGGACCGGAGCCTCACTGTCTCGCCATCTGCTTGGCACCATGGAATTGGCTGTTCGGCGGGTTGGTCATTCTCGGAGGAGGTGCGATCGTCGCCGTAGTCGGATTTGTGCTTAGAAGTGCGGATCAAGAGACGCAGGCGGCGCTCGCAGAATTAAAGCCGTAGGCGTCAGAATCGCCACCGCGGCGGCTACCGGCCTAGTCCTACGATGTCGACACCGGGCTAGGCGGAGGCATCCGCACCCCAAGGGCGACCTGCACTGTCCCATCGACCGAGACGATGATCTCAGCGGCCAGAACTGCGAACACGTTTCGAGCAGCATGTCCTAGACCGCGGGCAAGCACGGGGGATCCACGAAGCTCGCGTTTAGCGGGGCAATCTCCACCCCGCCGGGCGCGGTGAACAAGAGCCCGACGGTGACGACGATCGCCGTGTCGTGGTCCCAGCTCATGCTCAGGGCGGGACTTCAGCGGGGCCGGAGCGCTCAGTACCGATAGATGCGGTCGACCCGGGGTCTGCTCGAGCGTCTCTCTCCATCGAGCAGGAGGTCGAGAGTGTGGCTCTGCGCATGCTTGCGAGGGGGGACCCGGGAGCGGAGCGAACGGGGAGCATCCGGGCGGCGCAAACCGGCTCGGATTCCGGATTAGGGCGCGAGTCAGCCCGCCGGAGAAAGCAGTCGTTGAGGCAAATACAGACATGGAGACCGAGCCCGTCGACTCGATCGAGAATTTCACGAGACGGACGAGGTCACTTAGACCGAGCGTGGACCAGTTGCCCGCCCCCTCACCGGGTTCGGCGCCCGGATCGCGGATCAGTCCTCCAGGTTCGGGATCTCCGCGCAGGCCGAACGATGAGGACTGATTTCCAAGACCATCGTTGAGAAGTCAAGTCCAACCTAGGGGTTGTCGGCATGACGATTTCTCCTCCCTCCGGTCCATCCGACAACAAACAGACCCATCCAGCGGCGCCTCCCCAGGGATCCGGGTGCGGACAGGACGAAGATCGGCCGGATGCAGGCAATCTAGTCGTTTCCTCCCCAATTCCTCCTGAAACCGAAGCCTTCGAAGTCGGCCGGTTCTGTGATCTGCCCGCTTGCAGAAATCCCGGACTGTCTGCCAACACACCGATTACAGCGGGAGGAAGTTTAGCCATGCGGCCCATGGTTTACTAGTTACTCGATGCGACGCACTAAAGGCAAGTCCACCAAGGGTAAAAATACAACGTCTCGTTTCGGCCCACCATGATGCGATTGTCCCGCCTGGCTCGTTCTAGCCTTAAGGTAGTTCTAACACTCACGATGGTGCTTGGGCTAGTTCCCCTCCTGCTTCTGATCCAACCTGTGTACGCCGGCTCGTGGAGCAGCACGCCAGCAGCTCCCCCTTCGATCGACACAGGGCCAACTGAGAAAGTTCTACCCGCTATACCATTGGATACTACTCTTACCGAAATAACCACTCTGGTGGGTACCGCGCCCGGAGATGCGCATACGATGGGGGCGTCGACTTCTGCCTCTTTCGGGGTCACGATCTACCTTGGTCTCAAGGATCCGTCAGGCGCGAACGCGTACATCGCCAGCTTAACTAGCACCCAGTCCCAGAATTATCATCAGTACCTTACCGCTTCGCAGTTCGACACACGATTCGGGATACCGGCGAGTACGCTGAAGGCGATCGAGATGTATTTCCAAGGATACAATCTTTCGTTGAGCACACCCTACGGGCCGGGAGAATTGCACCTCGAAGGTGCATCATCGGCAGTCGCGGCCGCATTCCATACCAACCTCGCAGAATTCAGCTCCGAGAATGGCAACGGAATTGCTCCTACCGGTCCGTCATTTCTCCCTCAATTCATTTCGCGAAACATCTTAGGCGTGGGAGGTATCAACATGTTCGATCAAATCCTTCCCCAAGTTCAAGCTTCGGTAGTTCATCCAAACTCATGTGTCCTCTGCTTTAGTCTGATTGACATCACAAATGCCTATGATATTCAGCCCCTGGCAGCGGCCGGAATCACGGGCAGTGGGGCAATTGGACTCGCTGAAGAGTGCGACTCGTCGTTTGGCACGGACTCACAGTACCAGAGCGACCTGAATTCGTTCGATACTGCGCAAACGCTGCCCTCGCTGACTATCCATTTCGTCGGTAACGGTAGTTCAACCCAGGGAAACACCTGCACCGCCTCACCCTCGTGGGGAATTGAGACCGACTTGGATGTTCAAGCCGCCCATTCTCTCGCGCCTTCAGCTCCAATCTATGTGTGCCTCGATGGACCGTCCTCCCCGAGCGCCGGTAACTGTGATCTCCTCTTCAACCAAAATCGAGTTGCTTGGGGAATCAAAGTTGTTTCGAACAGTTTCACCTATGGATCGGATTGGTTCGCCACTGGACTCCAGTACCTGGCGGCCGCGGGGGTAACGGTAGTTTCGGCTTCGGGAGATACAGGAACCGGGCAGGGGATTGTCTACCCCGCTGCGGACGTGAACAACATCGCGGTAGGCGGGACTTGGTTCACCCCTAGTGAGAAGGCTTGGGGGCAGAAGGAGTGGTGCGGCGACTGGAGCGCAGGGTCGGGGTGTGGGTCGTCCGGAGGCGGATGCAGCTCGACCGACAACGCCCCGGCGGGACAAACGAGTATGCCTGGCTATTCGTGTTCAGGTTCACATCGTGGGTACCCGGACGTTTCAGCGATCGCAGGAGATTTCCCTGTCTTCGTGGGCGGTGCAGAGACCGACGGGGTGGGAACTTCGCTGTCGGCGCCCCTGGTTGGGGCGATGATTGACCTCATACAGGAAGCTACAGGCTACCCGGGTCCTTACAATCAATACATTTACAAATGGGCTGAAGCAGATCGCCACTCGCAATTCATCCACGATATTACCGCAGGCAATAACAATAATGGCCTCGGCTATTACGACTACTTCATAAACGGGTGGGTACCCGGATCAGTCGCGAGTTATGCGTCAACGGGGTGGGATCCCGTGACTGGGGTAGGGACACTGGACGTCTATGGGATCGCCAGTGGATGGACATTTGCGGGGATCTACACTGGAACTTCCACGCAAGTCTCGTCGGTCATGGCCGACTTGACGGTTCCGAATGACAATCCAATTTCGGGCAACAACTTCGAGGTTTTCCTAGGAGTATATGATTCCAACCATGCCTACTACATGTCAGGCATCGCAGCGCGAAACGGCATCTGGGGATTCTTTTATGGCTTTACATCTAGCAATTGCCAGACCTCTGTCACCCCGACGTGGAACGCGTACACGCTCACCAAGGGTCAGACATACACCTTCCGAGTTTACTACTCCTCTTCAGCGGTAACGATGGAGATAGACCTCCAAGGCACCACCACGGCGTTCGCGAGCCATTCAGTCACGACATCCTCGACGTACCTCCTCCTCGACAGTTCTGGCCTCTGCACGGACTTGTATCACAATCTGTTGCCGGGTTATGCGCTCGCTGAGATGGTCGGTTCCGACTACGGAAACACGTTCGGCACGCCAATCCCTACATGGAATTTCCAATTCGCGGGCCTAAAGTTTGTGAACAAGGCAGGCACCACCACCTACAACATAGACTATCACAATTTGGGATCGTGGTCATCAAGCCGTTCTCCGTCGACGGACACAATCGACGGGGACGGGACTCCAGGAAGTTCGATCTCAACCAGCAATCCTTCGTCCTTCGCCATTGACAACCAGCTCTTCTCTGCCTCTCAATCGTCGACGTGGATCTTCGTGGGCCGTGGCCACTCCGGACAGGTAACTGGTACTGTTTCCAACGCCTGGGACTGCACATCCGGTTGCACGGTTGCGCTTGCCACGTACCAAACGATCCCCGCAGGCAATGGCGTCTCCCTATCGATTTCCCCAACGTCGGGCACTGTGGCCTTTACGTACACGGTGACCGTTTCGGCAACGAGTACGGCAACCTGCGGCACTTGGCAAGTAGGAATGCGAGCTAGCTCCTCCTCGATGATTCCGAATGGCTATACTTCATTCCGGTTTTCAGTATCCGTGACCGGATGCGGGGGGGGAGGGTGCGTTGCCGCAGGATCGAACGTTCTGACGCCATCGGGATGGAAGAAGGTGGAGACGCTCGCTCTTGGAGACACGATAAAGGAATACTACACCGGACGAGGCGTTCTTTTCACGGGGGTCGTACTCTACAACAACGCTTCGAGCGTGAGCCAAACACTAGTTATCAACGGCGGCCTGCTCAACCTCACACTCTACGACCAGCCGGTCTTCATGCAAAACGCGACCTTCACCGGCTGGCTAACCGATCCGGTGAATCTGACTACTTCGGATCAGGTATGGAATGCCCTAAATTCAACCTGGGTGAACGTCACCAGCATTGTTGTTTCGCACTATGCGACTACAGTGTACGACCTCGTTACATCGAGCGAGAATGTGTTCATTGACGATGGAGTTCTCCTAGACATGAAAACCCACTGAGGGACGAGTCGAACTTTCAGTCCCCTCCTTGGGCCCGTTCTGCGGGGTTGCCCTGGAGTCCGCGTGCTCACTTTATCGACGTGCATGTGACACGAAGTTCTGGCCCCAAGCCCTACAGCTGAGGGCGGAAGGCTTCTATGGCTTCGTACGTACAGCGCCAACGTAGGAACTTCCCGCATCTGGCGTGGCGGGAGGATCTCAGGACAATGTCGGCCGTCCCGGTCCGGTCGGTCGCCGTGATTTTCCTGCTCCTATTCGCGACCCCCCGTGCGCTCGGCGAGGTGCAGATGCAACCGGCTGGGTCTATGCAGGGTTCTGGCCCGAGTGGACCGTCTCCAGCTTTCGAGGCAAGAATTGTAACCCCCGGGCCAGGGTCCAGCGTCAGCCAGGGAGCTTTAACGAGCCTCGGTGCTTCGACGGTTGGGGGGGTCCCACCATACGACCTCAGCTGGAACTTCGGCGACAACGCATCTCAAATCGGGAAAGGAAACAACGTCTCGCACGTGTTCTCTCACCCCGGCCGGTTCCTTGTGATAGTTAATGCGATGGACGCGGCTGGTTCGACTTCCACAGCCAGCCAAACGTTGGACGTTATCGCGAGTGGCCCCTCGGTGGAACCTACGATTGACGCAACCCGCCAAGTAGTTGAACTCTCCGCTGTCGCCGAACCCGTAGTTTTCTCCATCGACACTGACCTCTTGCCCCCATTGAACTTCACGTGGTCGTTCGGCGACGGGAATGACGCCTTCGTCGCTTCACCACAACATTCGTATCGTGCGGCGGGCAACTACCTAGTTACGCTGAACCTCACAAAGTCGGAGTCGAGCCGGCCGATTAGTTTCGTAACTTCGACGAACGTCCTCGTCGCTCTCCCTTCTACAGATCTCGCCCCGATACTCCAGTTCACCTCGCTTTCCGTAGCTCTCGATACTTGTCCATTCTCGTGGATCGCGAATTTCACCGTGCATTCCGCCGACCTAACCTACCCGGCTTCAGCCCAATGGGAATTTGGCGACGGGTCAGGATCGCTTCATCCTAACACGACTAGCCACCAGTACCTCGCCAATAATTCGGTGGTGAACCTTACGGAAATTGGGGCAAACGGCTTCGCCGGCACCTTTAGCGGCATTGTTCACGGTCCGCCACCCTCCCCCAACACGCCATGCCACGCGGGATTTTCACTAGATTCTGCGGTACGGAGCCTGCTGCTTTCATGGCCAGCGCTTGGGCTCGCCGCCGGATGCTTGGTGGTCACCCTTGGACTATCCTTTCGACATCTGTCGACTAAGAAGAACTCTCCGGGGAAACGGTCCACCAAAGGCCGACAGGGTTAGAGGGTCGTCAGGTCCTGTACCGGAGTTCGGGAGTACGCCTAACGTGAGCACCTTTTTTGGGGCCTTCCGGGCTAGTGCCGCGTCTCGTGGGAGAGTTCGGGGTTCCTGAACTTCACTGCTAATTCCTCCCGGAGGGGGCGCTGCCCCTCGTCAATGCCGCGCAACCGCGAGCCTTCCCGCGAGGAGGGCCGCCCTCTCCGCTTCCTGGTGAAGCGATCGAGGACACCACGGTCATCAAGCGCGCGATGATCGTCCTCTACTCCTTCCTGGGGTTCTCCTCCCGAAGATCGCTGGGTTGGTCCCCTGGAGCGAGGACTGAGTTCGACGGCTGATCAGGGACGACAATCGGAAAGGTAGAGACGCTCCCTACCCCAAGAAGAACTCGGGACTCGAGCCCAAGTTCACTCCGGAGGTTCACAGGGCCATCGTGTCCTTCGCCCTCTCCCGACCGAAGGACCGCGGGTGCCAGGGGGCCTCCAGTTGGTTCAGCTTTCTACTCCAGCAGACGTTGGTCTTCCATGGCGTGGTGGAGTTGCTCAGTCGGGAGAGACCCGAGCAGCTCCTCCTTGAAGAGTCGGGGACCTTCCAATCCCTGGACACCTTGAGGAGATCGTAGGACCCCATGTTCGCCGAGAAGTTACGACGACTCAACGAGCTCATCAATCGCTCGTACAACCCGCCGATCGTGGTCTCCGTCCGGGATGGGACCTGTCTCGCTCTAACAGCGTGGGGGCCACACGTGGGCTCGGTCGGGATGACCCGATCGAGTGCCGGCGACCCAAAATCGGTTCGGCGGAGGTCGCAATCTGATGGGCGTCAACGACGGGTACTACCACAAGCGTTTCCGGGGTGCCTCTCCGCCTCGAAGAGCGGCGCTGGGTGGGTGCGGTTCCTTCGTTGGGACCGAGGGGGATACACCCCGGGCGGGCGCGTCCATCTGATATGGATCTCCCTCTCGACGCACAGCACACCGGCGGCGGTGGCCGAGGCCCGGAAGTTACACTTCAACTTCTTTCCTTCCCCGACGACCGCCAACGACCTCAACCCGATCGAGACCCACACTCGGAGCCTTCGACGGCTGGCATTAACCTGGTCGAGTTACACTGATTGTGACGAGTAGCGGGAGACCTTGCGCCTCGCCGTCAGATGGCCCAATCGGGTCGACTGCGTGACCAACTCACGTCCCGCACACCGCTGGCAGACGCGGCACTAGTCGGTACTTCACCTCAATCCATCCGGGGAGGAAGCCCGACACAAGGTCGAGTGAACTGACCACGTCATTACCGACAGCGGTCCGGCCGGACTGCTTCACTTAATGGTAGTGCTGCGTCAGTCTGAGATTGATCCACCTCACGTCGAGTTTGTGATGGACTGTGACGAGGAGGTGTCTCGGATTGGTTCCGGTCGCCCGAACCCGGATGGCAATAGCTGTCGACAGCTCCTCACGCACTTTCGCCTTGCGTTCATTCCGGCGACGGTCAAGGTTGGCCACCTTTCAGGCTCGAGTCTTCCGTGCATGTCTTGCCCTCGAGGGCCAAACCGCCGTTAACTGGTGGCTCGTTCGCACCCTTGTTTCAGTTCCTTCTACTTGGACCAGTTCGATGGCGAGACCCCGTTAGAATCGATTCCTCCTGAGTGGGGTAAGGCACCTTCATCGATCGGAACCTATTATCGACGAATGGCTGCGCGGTAGCTCATTGAGCATCCTCCCCTGCACCGATGGTTTTCGTATTCCGGATCACACCGATACTGATCGAACGACGGCAGTAGTGGACCCCACCTTCAAAGGTTCGATCTAGATGGCTCGGTTTGAATGGACTCTGGCTAACGCCCAGTTCTCGGGATGGTGGCGACTGGAACCTCCCAAACTGGGGTATTCGAACCCCCCGGAGGTTCAGATCCCCCTCCCCGCATTTGTGCCTCGAAGGGATTTTCACATGGTAAGCTATATGCACGCCATGTGCCATGCATGAGCATGATCACCACCATCCAGCTCGCACCTGCGACTCGGGAGCGCCTCGCCTTGCTGAAGCAATCCCCACGCGAGACGTACGACGAGATCCTGAACAAGCTGCTCGACCTCGTCCCTACGGGTGATGAGGAAGGGACCTACCGCGCGGCGTTCCGAGTGGGCCTCCTCAACGCTCGGCTCGACATTCGGGCGGGCCGCACCGTCGGCCATGGGGAGCTGAAGCGCAGGCTGAACCTCTGAAGCCCTGGTCGATTCGCTGGTCTGACACCGCCGCCCGCGACATGGGCCGGCTCGACCCTGCTGTCGCCCGCCGGGTCCTTCGGAAGCTCGAGTCCGTCACCGACGAGCCGGGGCGCTACTTCCTCGCGCTGGTCGCTTCCGACGAGCGCAAGCTTCGCATCGGTGACTATCGGCTGCTCGCCTTGATGGATCCGGGGACTCGGACCATCCTCGTAGAGCGGGTCGAGCACCGGACCCGCGTCTATCGGTAGGGTCGTCGTGTATCCCCGGGTTTCCCGAGGAACCTCGAGCCCATCAAGAATGGGTTGCGAACTTTCGAAGAGTTTCGTCTCCCTACACCCGCTCGGCGGTTCTAACCTATCCTCGGATCCGGGGCCAGACCAAGCAACGGGGGCCTCCGGGTCCTGGCGGTGACCTGAACGGTCGGCCCGGAGTGTGGCGAAAGTCAGTCACGATACTCGGACCGAGGAGAGTTGCCAGCCTTTGCCATGACTCGGAGAAGCGTCGATTTCCGCCGAAGCCCAGCTTCCACCGAACGACCCAACCTGAGGAGACGCCCAGGTCTCAACGTAAGCTATGCACTGAATCCCCGTTTCAAGATCGAACTGGTGTGAAACGTTGAACGTCCCGTTTACCCAAACGCTGGAATGGTCGACGCCCGAGAACCCGCCGGCTCGGATGTAAGAGTATCCGGAGCTGGAACAGTGGAAGGAGTAGCACACCGAGTCATTCGCAGAGCCCTCTTGGACCCAGATATCTCCACAGCCGTTTCCCGCTCCGGCGCACCCCGACGACGCGTAACCGATTCTGGCCGTGCGATCGATAATCCAGGCGAAGGGAATCAGCTCAGCGAAGACGTTCAAGGAACATCCTTGGTATCCATCTCCCGTGGTCGGGTTGATCACGATCCGCGGGCATAGACCTGCGATGTAGTTTGACGCGTTAACACTAGCATCGACAACCCAATCGACTCTGACAGATGAATTCGGATGACGGATGTCGAGTGGGACGAACATCGAGGCCCACCCTACGACCGACGTGCTCGAGTAGGCGACACTGGTGTTCAGCGATCTTGCGCATGCCCGGGCCGTCGAATTGACGGCGAAGCCCCCCGCGCCGGTAGTGTTGTTCAGTGTGGGAGAGGCGAAGATTGAGAGGACGCAACCTGCCCGGTACTCCTGAGTGAAGCCCGTCCGGACGCTGGCATGACCGAAGGGTGGGGCGAAGGTCGATGCTGGGAAGGCATCGGTGAAGTTTCCGAGAAGAGGGACTATTGCGAGCACGACCGCCGCGATCATCGCCGTGTGGCCCGCCGCGAGTAGTCGCAATCGGCGAACTCTCCGCGCCATAGCGTTCCTTCGCCCATTGCAATTCGGTCTAATGGCTTGTCTCGTTTCGAGAGACGGAGAATTACGGCGAGCCACCGTACCGGCGGCGAAGTTTGCACGGTGCGGTCGTCGGTGCGCGAGGCCGTCAGCCGCCGGCGCCACGACTGGCGAGACTACGGACCGCATTGCTGCCACAGCTGCTCCTAGCAGGGCACCAGACATCGCACCCTCTCCCGAAATCGTCCAGAGCGTCGGGTGTGGCCGCCCGTCAGCCGAATGGCCCCCCCGAGTCCGGCGCGCTGAGGGCAGCCATCCAGTAGGGGGGGATGGACGGAGAATCCACGTTCGTAAGGCGCACCATGCGCACCGGTCTTGGTGAGGAGGGTGGGCGAGACTCCAGACCCCGCAACTGCTCCCCCAGTGGGCTAGCGACGTGAGCCACCCCCCGGAGCCTCCGGGTCTTGGCAAGGGAATCTCCCACTGACGGGGTGGTCCTCCGCGGATTCGAGCCCAGCGACTCAACACCCTTTGGTCATGCTGAACATTGAGCCGATGGAGCATCATTCCGTTCAATCCAGTCGATATTCGGACTCCCGGGGTGTTGGAGTCCCCTTCCCCGCACCCGCTCGGACGTGATCCACGGCGGCCCGATCGGGTCCCGGAGCGGCTCCGCCGGTTCCGGAACGGCCCTAAGTCATGGACCGGCGCCAAGGACGAGGCGGCCGCCCATCGAGCCCCCTCGCGAGAAAGAGGTTGTCTCAGGACGCGGGCGGGACGACCAGCCGCTGAGGCTCCGGCAGGACTTCGATGAGGATCCCGTCCGGGTCCTGGAGCACGACCGATCCATCGGCCCGCGTTTCGGGCGGGTCCAGGACCGGGACGGCGCCTGCGTCGCGGAGCCGGGTCGTGAGCGCCTCGACGTCGTCGGCCCGTACCGTGAAGTGCTCCAGCCTCGCGTCCCGGCGCCGCGCGCCGGACCGGGCCGACTCCGGATGCCAGTTGAGGGCGAGCCGCTGTCGGGACACCTGGTCCTCGAGGAGGATCCAGCTGCCCCCGGTGTCCGTCCGCCCGCGGCGGATCTCGAGGAGCCCGAGCCCGCGCCCGTAGAACTTGAGGCTCCGCTGCAGGTCGCTGGCCTGGATGCCGGCGTAGTCGAGGTGCATCGTCAGTCACCTCCGCGTGCCGGGTTCCGACCGCTCGGTCGGCGGGGAACCCCTCGGGTCCTCCGGTCGGTCGTCGTCATGGCGTGCGCCGTCGTGTCGATCTGCGGTCGTTCGTTCGCTACCATTCGTCATCCCACCGGTCCTACGACCGGCTTGCCATCGATGCGGAGCTCCGCGTCGGTGAGGATCATGTACGGGTGGAACCCGTGTCCGTCGGTCTGGCCGCCCCAGAACCGGTTGCCCCCCAGCGTAACGCAGATCGCCCCCAGGATCTGGTCGCGCATCATCGGGGCTCGTCGGATCTTCGGGTTGAGGCCGATCCCGATCGCCCCCGGGCGGGCGAGCATCGGACCGGCGTCGGCCAGGTCCCGGTCGAAGAGTTCGCCACCGGAGCGGTACGTGTGCCGAACGAGCTTCCCATCACGGAGCTCCCATTCGCCGCCGGTGAGCTGCCCCGACGAGGTGTCGGTGGGTTCAGTGGCCCGGACGCGGCCCTCCCCGAACTCCTCGTCGACGGCCACCATGATCACGCCCGCCGGAAGGGAGACATCCAGAAGGCCCGGGTGGCCCCGGATGCGCCCTGTCTTCCCCCCATTGCGGGCCGGCAGGACGCCGGAGTCGATCCGCGGCTCGCGGTGGCGGAGCTTCAGGTGGAGCTCGGTCCCGTTCGAGTGTCGGATCTCGAGGGTGGTCCCCTTCCGCAGTCGGTCGGCGAGCTTCAGGCCGGCGCGGTGCATGGCCACCGGGTCGACGAGGGTGGCGTCAACGAGCTCCCGGCGCCAGGCCTCGGGGTCCACATTGTACGCCTTGGCCGCGGCGTCACCGACCCGCCCCAGATAGAGGCGGGCCATCCGCAGCCCGGTCCGGTTCGCGATCTCGAACCAGCGGTCCTCGTAGGCGTTGATCGCGCTACGCGTCGCCTCGGGAAGACGGCCTTCCCGGGGAACGTCGGCCGGCCCCCAGAAGTTCACGTAGGCGTCGGTCCGCTCGAGCAGGGCCCACTCGTGGCGCCCCACGGTCCCGAGTGACTGGGGACCGGCTACGTCGATCGACTTCCAGTACGTCGCCTCGTCGTTGTGCAGCACGAGGGGGTGCGCGCCGAGTCGCCGGGCCTCGAGCACGAACGCGGTGGCCCAGGGTAGCGTGGAGTCCCACGTCTCGATGGTGACCGATTCGCCCGGCCGGATGCGGAGGGTCTTCGTGAGGACGACCTTCGCCATCTCCCGGGCCTTCGGCTCCGAGTAGCTCGCCGCGGGCATCGGCGAGTCGAAGCGCCGGGCGGGTCTTAAGCGTCGCGCGCAAGTAGGGTATGCTTACATACCCAGTATGCTTACGCCTAGGCGATGCCGGTACTCACCCCCATCCCCCGACTGCGGTACGCTCGCCGCGGGGCGAACCCCACCCTCGAGATGGTCGAGTACGTGCGGGCGGCCCTCGTCGCCGCAGCCGAACCGGTGAGTCGGAACGGCCTCCTCCGGGTCCTCGCGGAGTGGCGCCATGCGACCACCCGCCGGAGCCTCAATGCCGTCCTCGGGTTCTTCATCGCCCACGGGCTAGTGGAGGAGGGACCCCGGGGCGTCCTCTGGCTGCCCACGACGACCCCGGCGGTCCTCCAGGCGTTCCGGGCCGGACGTCGCCTCTGAGCGCCCCGGCACTCTAGCGAGCCCGCCGGTCCACGCACCCATAAGTACCGGCGACCCGTCGGACCGCCGATGTACCTCAGCTACTTCGGGATCCGCGTGACGAACCTTCGCCGCTCGACCGAATTCTATCAGCGGCTCTTCGGCCTCGAGCTCCCGCCGGAGTCGGACCTCCCGAGCGCCGTCGTCGACGTTGCCTCGTCCACGCTCCTCATCGATCCTCGTTCCCACCTCCGCATCGAGCTCAACTACTACCCGCCGGGCAATCCGTACGCCGTCCCGTACGACGCCGGCGAGGGGTTCGACCACCTCGCGTTCCGGGTGGACGACCTCCCGAAGTTCCTCGATCGCCTCCGGGGCGAGGGGATCGAGCCCGAGCGCATGAAACACTACGACGGGCCGATGATGTCCACTCCCACCTTCCGGGTGGCGTACTTCCGCGACCCGGATGGGAATCAGATCGAGGTCTTCGATAGCCCGGACGTCGATCCGAATCAGTACGATCCCCACCGCTACTAGCGTACGCCGCAACGGGGCGGGAGCGGGAGGGGCCGGGGCACCCCGCGCCGCTACCTGCTGACGGTTCGACAGTGTCTTAACCCAAGGAAACGCGTAGAAACCTTTCGTGGGCGCGCCGGGAGCCCCTTGCCGACGGGTCGCGCCACCCCGCGCGGCGGCGGCCGCGGACGCTCCCGCCGGGCGCGTAGGGGAGGCGTAGGTGGTCGATTGGTGGATCGCCGCCGCGGGCGTCACGAGCCTCGTCGCCGCGGCGGTCTACGCGTACATCGGGCTCCGTCTCGCCCGACGGTCGGTCGCGGTGGAGGCCCGCCTCGCGTCGACGCAGTTCACCATCTGGTGGTGGGGACTGGCCGCTTCGGTCACGATCGCCGGCCTCCTCGCCCTCGTGGCGGCGGCGGGGCCCGTGAGCCTCCCGATCGCGCTCACCGCGTACATCCTGATGCTCCTCATCGACGTGGCCCTGCTCTGGGGGATCGTCGGGTTCCTGATCTACGTCTACACCGGACAGTACTACCTCGTACCGCTCACGGGCTTCTACGGCGCGTTCTACGTCGCGCTCCTCTACTTCGTCTTCGTCCAGGACCCGACCGGCCTCGTGCTCCAGGGCGGGTCGGTCCAGCTCGTGTACTCCGCGGTGGCGCCGGCGGCGCTCACCGCCTTCGTCGTCCTCGCGATCATCCTCCCCGAGTTCGCGGCGGCGATCGCCTACCTCTCCCTGCTCCGTCGGACCCGGGATCCGACCCAACGGTACCGGATCGCCCTCGTGGGGATCAGTGTCCTCGCGTGGTTCTTCTCGGCGCTGTTCATCCCCTCGACGACGCCGGCCTGGGGGCTCGCGAAGAGCGCCTTCCAGATCGCCGCGGCGCTCGTGACGCTGCTCGCCTACCTGCCGCCGGCGTGGGTGCAGACCCGGTACGGGATCGGTTCGATCGCCCCGACGGCCCCCGGCCCTGGAGGGGTGACCCCGTCGCCGTGACCGGACCCTCCTCGGCGGCGGCGGGGGTGCCGGATCCGGTGACTATGGCCCGGTCCCAGGGCGCGGGAGCGGCCCCGGCGACCGGCGCCGCCGCCCTCCGCGGGTGGGACGTCGGGCTCGTCGCGTGCTGGCTCCTCGCGATCTCGACGGTCGCCCTCATCCTCTGGACGTTCTACGACTCACCGCTCACCGATCCCCTCACCTCGCAGGCCCAGTTCCTGCGCCTCGTCCGAGCGGGGCTCGTTATCCTGCTCGTCCTCGTCCTCTCCGGGCTGCTCTTCACCCGGGTGAGCCGGGCCGAGCAGGGGGAGATCGAGTCCCGTCTCCTCCTGGACCTCGCCCCGGGCGGCCTGCTCCTCACCGACGAGACGGGGACCATCCGGTTCGCGAACCCCGCAGCGCCTGACCTCCTCGGCTATTCCGCCCACGAACTGCGCGGCCGCCCTCTCGCTAGCCTCGTGGCCCCCGAGAGTCGATCGGAACTGGCCCGGCTTCGGGAGCTGGCGGGACCGGGCCTCCCTCCGGCGGTCGGCACCCTCCAGGGGCTGCCCAAGGGCGGGGGGGAGGCGCCGCTGGAGGTGACCGTCGCCCAGACCGAGCACGGCGGTCGCGTGATCGTCGGGTACTTCGTGCGCGACGTGTCGGAACGCGAGGACCTCGTCACCGCCCTCGCCGCGCGGGGGGCGGAGCTCACCCGGTCGAATCGCGACCTCGAGCAGTTCGCGTACGTCGCCTCCCACGATCTGCAGGAACCCCTGCGGATGGTCGGGAGCTTCACCCAGCTCCTCAAGGAGCGGTACGGGGGGCAGCTCGACAAGGACGCGAACGAGTTCCTCGATTTCGCCCAGCAGGGGGCGGTCCGGATGCGGACGCTCATCGACGACCTTCTCGCGTACTCCCGCCTCGGCACCCGGGGCCAGCCGTTCCGGCCCGTCGCCCTCGACACGGTCGTCGCGAACGCGCTCGAGAATCTGCGGGAGACGATCGCCGCGACCCGGGCCGAGATCACCCACGGCCCGCTGCCGACGATCGATGGCGATCCCGTCCAGCTCACCCAGGTCTTCCAGAACCTCATCGCGAACGCCCTCAAGTTCCGGGCCCACGACCCGCCCCACGTGACGATCGATGTCGTCCGCGAGGGCGCCGACTGGTCGTTCGCCGTCCGGGACGACGGGATCGGCATCCCGCCGGAGCTCCAAGGCCGGCTCTTCGTCATCTTCCAGCGGCTCCATGGCCGGGACGAGTACCCCGGGTCGGGGATCGGCCTCTCGGTCTGCAAGCGGGTCATCGAGCGGCACGGGGGCCGGATCGGCGTCGAGAGCTCCGGTCGCCGCGGGGAAGGGACGACGTTCCGGTTCACGCTGCCGGCCGAGCATTCCAAGCTCCCCGAGATCGCCCTCCGCGGAGCGCCGACGGCCGTCACCCGGACCCAGCGGGCGGCCCAAACGCTCATCGAGGAGCGGCTCCGCGACCTCGTCTAGGGGGGACCCCGCGGCGCCCCGTGTCGGGGTGCGAAACGGTGGCGCCGCCTACAGCGCAAGAGTTTATCGCCGGTGGCCCCCCTCGTCTACGGGATGACGAGCCCTCCGAGCACGAGCGCGCGGCCCATCCATATCCTCCTGGCCGAGGACAACCCGGCCGACGTCCGGCTGACCCGGGAAGTGATGCGCGACAGCAAGCTGCTGAACGAGCTGCACGTCGTCACCGACGGCGTCGAGGCGATGGCGTTCCTCCGGCGCGAGGGCCGGCACACGGGGGCGCCGCGGCCGAGCCTCATCCTCCTCGACCTCAACATGCCGCGGAAGGACGGGCGCGAGGTCCTCCGGGAAGTGAAGTCGGACCCGGACCTCCGCCGGATCCCCGTCGTCGTGATGACCTCCTCGCAGGCCGAGGAGGACATCGTGCGGGCGTACGATCAGCACGCCAACTGCTACATCCGGAAGCCCGTGGACTTCCAGCAGTTCCACCAGGTGGTCAAGCAGATCGAGAACTTCTGGTTTGCCGCCGTCGAGCTGCCGCCGTCGTAAGCGGACCCCGGGACCGATGGCCGGCGCCTCCACCCGCATCCTCCTCGTGGAAGACAACCTGGGCGACGCGAAGCTCGTGGAGCTCGCCATCGGGCAGGAGGCCCCCGGCCGGTACGTCCTCGAGCGCGTCGACCGGATCGCCGAAGCCGAGGCGCGCCTCCAGACCGCCTCGTTCGACGCGGTCCTCCTCGACATGAACCTCCCGGACGGGTCCGGCCTCGAGGCGTTCCGGGCGATCCGGGCCGCCGATCCCGGCGCCGCGATCATCGTCCTCTCGGGCATGGAGGATCCGGAGCTCGTGGCGGCGACGATGGGAGCGGGGGCCCAGGGGTTCCGGGTGAAGGGGACGTTCCCCCACGGCTTCCTCGGCCGGACCATCGAGGCCGCGATCGCCCGGCAGCGCCTCACCGACGCGTGGGGGACCGATCCCGAGCGGGTGTCCGCGGCGCTCGCCCAGCTCGACCGGCTCGGGGAGGCGGCCGCCCTCGTCGCCCCGGGCATAGGCCCGCGGACGACGACGGCGTTCGACCGGGCGCTCCATGCTCGACCACACCCCTCGGAGTCGGCGACCCCCTGGTCCACGGCGGCGATCGAGGCGGTGCCCGTCGGGCGACGGTTCGGCGCGGGCCGGCTCGACGGCGACGCGCTCCCCTTCGAGGTGCGCGCGTTGGGCCCGGAGCCGGGCGCCGCCTGGCTGGTCACGCTCACGGCCCCGCCGGTGCCCGTCACCGGTAGCCCCTCCCCGGCCGACGGCGATCCCCTCGACGCGACGGCGTGGTCGGACGTCCTCGGGCTCGCCGACGGCTCACCGGGGTTCCTCGCGGAACTCGTCGAAGCGTTCCTCCGGGAATCGTCGGACCGGGAAGCCGAGCTCATCGCCGCAGCGGACCGGGGCGACGGGCGGACCGTGGCCGATGCGGCCCACGCGCTCAAATCGAGCTGCGCCCAGGTCGCCGCCGTCCACCTCTCCCGTCAGTTCGCGGCGATCGAGGTGGCCGCCCGGGCCGGCGATCTCGCGGCGGTCCGGGACACGATCGCCGCGACGCGCGGGGCGCGCGACGCGGTCGTGCGGGCGCTGCAGCGCCGCGTCGGGACTGAGCGGTAGCGGTCAGGCGGCCGCCGGCGCGTCGTCGCCGGCCCCGGGGGCGCCGGACTCGAACTCGGCCCGCAGCTGGCGGAGCACCTCGCGGATCTGCGCGAGGCGGACCGGCTTCTGGACCAGCTGGAACGCCCCGGCTTTGATCAGCTCCCGCACCCGCGGGTCGTCGGGCGGATTGCCGGTGCAGATCACGATCTTGATCCGGGGATCGCGGGCGAGCATCGTCCTCGCCACCTGGTTGCCCCCCTCGTACGTCGAGGGGGTCGAGATGAGGAAGTCCAGGAAGCCGGCGGTCTCGGTCACGAGCCGGCCGCCCTCGGGGAGGCTGATGTCGATGAAGACGACGCGCGGGTGGTGCTCGTCGAAGAGGCGGATCGCGTCGCTGGCCGTTCCCGCCTCCCACACCTGATCGTCCGGGACCCCCTCCTGGGAGAGCGCCTGGCGGATCGTGAGCCGGACCGTGGGGGAGTCCTCCACGATGAGGATCTGGAGCGCGGTCATGGTCGCTTTCTCGGCGGCCGCCCCGCCGCGGCGCCGGCGGCCCGAAGAGGCGCGTCGGGGGATATAGTCCTGGGGGTCGCGCGCGCCGGCGGCGAGCCGGCGACGCGCCCGCGTCGCGGGCGGTCGGCGGTGGCCGCCGAGCGATGGGTTTTATTTGACGTGGCGAACATTCTCGTACCGGTTTTCATCGTTCATGAGCGGCGTCGTCCGATTGCCGGGCGAACTTCGGGACTTCCTGGAGCTCCCGGGGCCCCAGACCCTCCTCATCCGGGGCGCCCCGGGCTCGGGGAAGACGACGCTCTCGCTCGCGCTCCTCGAGGCGTTCCGGGGCGAGAAGATCCTCCTGACGAGCCGGGTCCCCGGCCGCGAACTCCACCGGGAGTTCGCCTGGCTCGGGGACAATCACGGCCGGTCGATCACGCTCATCGACACCTCGGAGATGGACGAGACGGTCCAGGACGTCGCCCGGGTGATGCGGCACGCCCGGGAGGTCCTCGCAGCACCCCGGGGCGCCGATCGCGACTCGTCGCAGTTCCTCTGGCTCCCGCCGCCGCTTCAGGACGCCTGGGCGCGTTTGAGCCCGACGGCGCCCACCCTCGTCATCGTCGACTCGTGGGACGCGCTCATCGAGAGCTTCCTCGGTGAGCCCACCGATCCGAACGACCTCGTACCGGACCGCGCCCACCTCGAGCGGCTCCTCATCCGGAGGATGAGCCGGGCGCCAGCCCACCTGGTGTTCGTCCTCGAGCGGGAGGAGCAGACGTCGCTCGACTACCTCGTGAACGGCGTCGTCGTCACCCGGCGCGAGACGAGCCAGGACCGGCTCGCCCGGTGGATGACGCTCCACAAGCTCCGGGGGGTGCGGATCGGCAACCCGGTCTACCCGTTCACGCTCGAGGGCGGCCGGTTCGAGAGCATCCTCCCGGTCCGACCGTACGCCACCATGCGCTCGGGCCCGCCCGACGCCGAGGTCGACGCGATGCCGGGCCACATCTGGCCAGGCGCCCGGCCGTTCGCCGAGAACTTCGGCCGTCTGCCGTTCGGGAAGATCACGCTCCTCGAGACCGACGAGCAGGCGTCGAGCCGGGTCGCCGAGCTCCTCATCGCCCCGATGATGTCCCACGTGCTGCGCAGCGGTGGCCACGTCCTGCTCATCCCCCACTCGTCGGACACCCCCGAAGACATCTTCGCCTCCCTCAACGGCGCGGTCCCGGAGGAGCGGTTCCTCCAGGGGATGCGGCTCGTCATACCGCCCGGGCCGGTGCCGGCCGGCAAGGAACGGCTCTGGCACGTCGTCGCGCCCATGGGCCGGCGGGACGGGGACGGGGCCTCGGGCGGCCTCACCGGGTCCGACGCGCTACGGTTCCTCCACGACGGCGCCTCGGACCGGTCTCCGAGCCTCCTCGTCGTTTCGCTCCAGGGGCTCGGCGCGGTGGCCCGGTCGACCGGCATCCCGATGGACCAGCTCGCGTCGGCCCAACTACCGGAGTCGCTCGTCGGCGCGGTCCGGGGCCACCCGATGCACGCCGTCGTCATCGGCCGCGACGATTCCGGGCTCCTGGACCCGCTGCGGGCCATCGCCACCATCCGCCTCACGTTGACGATCCGGCAGGGCCGGATCTTCCTCCACGGCGTGGCCCCGTGGACCCCGAACTTCGTCCTCGCGGACGGCTCCGAGGGCCGGCCGTACGAGCTCCTCCGGGTGGTCTAGGCCCACCGGCACCCGGTCGGTCTCCGACCCCGGCGACCGCCGCCCGTTTGCGCCACGTCCCATATACCCCTCCACGCTTCGGACCGGCCGAGTGCATGGCCCCGGCGCGACGTACCCGTCCCCGCAAGCCCGCCCGGCCACCCGCCGCGCGGTCGCCCACGATCCGGGTCGCGCCGGTGCGGATCGCCCGCCCGTCGTCGCGGATCGCCGCGCTCCCCGAACCGCCCCACACCCACCTCGTCTGCCGGGTCTGCGCCCGCATCATCGAGCTCCCGATGGAGTTCGACCAGCAGCAGACCCTCGAGTCGCTCCTGCTGCGCGCCCCCGGCGGTTGGATGGTCGACTCGATCACGGTCTCGATGACCGGCGGGTGCCCCCGGTGCCGCGAGGGGCCGCCCGCGTGACCCCGGGGCCGGGCCAACCCCCGTGACCGGGTTCTTCACCGCCCCGCAGATCGCCTGGGGTCCCGGAGCGATCGAGCAGCTGAGCGGGCTCGGCGCCCAGCGGGCGCTCCTCCTTGTCGATCCGGTGCTCACCGGGACCCTCCCGGTCCGGCGCCTCGAAGAAGAGTTCCAGAAATCGGACACCGCCCTCGAGACGTCTTCGGCTGTCACGATCGAGCCGACGGTGGCCTCGATCGCCCCGTTCACCGAGGCGATCCGCCGGTACCGACCGGACTGGATCGTGGCCATCGGCGGGGGCAGCACCCTCGATACGGCGAAGGCCGCTTGGGCCCACGCGGCCCGACCGGAGTTGGACCCGACGGGATTCTCCCCGCTCGTCGAGTACCGGGCCCGGTCCGTCGCCCGGTTCGTCGCGGTCCCGACGACGACGGGGAGCGGGAGCGAAGTGAGCGGCACCGCGCACCTGCGCCGGGACGGCGATCGGCGCCGGCTCGAGCTCGGCGGTCGGGAGCTCACGCCGGACTGGGCGATCGTCGACCCCTCGTTCGTCGCTGCCTTGCCGCTCGCCCGGGCCGCCGAGTCGGCGGCCGACCTCATCGCCCACGCCTTCGAGGCGCTCGTGTCGGAGTGGTCAAGCCCGTTCACCGACGCCGTGGCGCTCCGGGCCCTCGGGATCGCGATCCCCGGTCTCACCGAGCTCGCCCGACACCCCGCCGAGTCCGACGTCCGGGCGCCGCTCCAGATCGCGGCCACCCTCGCCGGCCTCGCCGCCGCCAACGCCCAGGTCGGCGTCGCCCACGCCCTCGCCGACGCGCTCGGCGGGCCGTTCCCGATCGGCCACGCGCGGCTCGTCGCCGCGGTCCTGCCCACGGTCGTCGAGTTCGACTTCCCCTCGGCCCGGGACAAGCTCGCCCCCCTCGCGCCGATCGTCGGCGGACCGGCGATCCAGAGCCGGTCCGGGCTCCCCGAGAAGCTCCGCGCGCTCTGGGCCGGCGTGCATCTCCCACTCTCCCTGGTCGAGGCCGGCATCGACCGGGAACGTCTCGCGGACGAGCGGCCCGGACTCATCGAAGCGGCCCGGTCGTCGCCCGCCCTTGTCGCGAACCCGCGGGTGCCATCGGCCGACGAGCTTGGGAAGCTCCTGGACGCGGCCGCCGACCGGACACCGGTCCAGTTCTAGCCGCCCGGGCCAGCGACTATATAGTGACCGGAGCGCACCCGCTCTGGGCCCCCAGAGGGCTCACGCCGGGGCGAGCGACTTCGTGTCCTGGCGTGCCACCGCCGATGGCGCGTCGACGGTCGTAGCCACGGCGTGGTTGATCGCGATCTCGGCGAGATCGCTCGCGTACGACGCGCTGCGTTCCAGGCTCTCGAGGACGTAGGCGAGGCCCACGGCGAGCTTCCCGCGCTTCGTCGCGAGCTCCCGAAGGATCTTCTCCCGCTCCCGGGTCACCTTCTTCGCGCTGTCGATGACGGCGTTCGCCCGGGCGATCTCCTTGCTCTCGAGAGTTTCGAGGGCCTCGGCGAGCGCCGACGCGGCGCTCGCCGCGAGCGTGTCGAGGGCGCTCATCAGCGCCGGGGGCGTCGTCTCCTTGCCGATCATGGCGACGGTGCCGGCGATGCGGACCGCGTGGTCGGCGATCCGCTCGAGGGTCCGCGAGGCGAGGAGGTACGTGGCGCATTCGGGCAGCGAGAGCCCGACGGCGGTGAGGGTCCGGGCGTCCCGGAGCGCCGTCGTCACCTGCTTTTCGACGAACCAGTGGAGCCGGTCGACCTCCCAGTCCCGTTCCTCGACGTCCCGGGCGATCGACGGGTCCTGGGCGTGGAGCGCCGCCATGGCGTCGGCCTGCATCGCCCGGACCATCTGGTGCATCCGTCGGATCACGCTCGGGATCGGGAGCGGGTTCGAGCCCACGACGTCCTGGACGACGACCGCCTCGGCGGTCTCCTCGAGGATCTCCGGACCGATCATCCGCTGCGTGAAGCTCCGCACGACGTCGCGGGTCCGGGCGTTCATCCGGCCCTCGGTCCGGATCTCGAGGAGCGGCGCGCCGGCGATGTACTCGGCGACGAGGAGGCGGAAGAGGTGTTCGGGGTCCATCGCGTTGGAAATCGTCACCACCGATCGGCTTGCGTCGAGCCGCTCGTCCTGCTCGGCGAAGACGGTGAGCGAGCCGTCCGGACGCGGCGTGAAGAGGAGCACATCTCCGGCCCCGAGCCCCCGGGTGACGACCCAGCTCTTCGGGAGCGAAACGATGAACGTCGAACCGCCGGTCTTCTGGATGCGCCGACCGTGGAACCCTCCGGCCGTCCGCATGCGGGCGCGGCCACCTGCGTACCGACTATATAGACTTGGGAGAAGCCGGCGCGGGACGCCGCACGGCCCCGTTCGACGGCCACCGGCGCCCGCGACCGGGCCGGTCTAAAGAGCCGTCGGGTCCGTTCGCCGACACTTCTCGATGGCGGCCTCCCCTCCTCGCTGGCGCCGCCGTCCGATCGACGTCCCCGGCGGGACGACGCTCGTCGGTGCGCTCTCCCGCGGGACCATCCCGATCCTCACCCGCTCGATCCGGTACCACCGACCCCGGGCCGCGTTCTGCGGCGTCGGGGCGTGCAGCCAGTGCCTCGTCCGCGTGAACGGGGTGCCCAACGTTCGGGCGTGCCAGTACCGTCCCGCACCGGGCGACGAGGCGGCGCCCGAGACCGGCTGGCCGAGCCCGACGTTCGACCTGGGCGCGGTGTTCGACGCGGTCTTCCCGGGTGGGATCGACACCGTGCAGGGGTTCCGCCGCCCCCGCTGGGCGACGCCGCTCTACCACTGGATCGTACGGCGGCTCGCGGGGACCGGGCGGCTCCCGGATCCGGGGCTCCCCCCGCTCACCGTCCCCCCCACCGACCTCGTGACGGAGGTCCTCGTTGTAGGCGGCGGGACGAGCGGCGCGGCCGCGGCGAAGGCGCTCCGGAGCTCGGGACGGGAGGTCGTCGTGATCGACCGGACCGCGGGGGACGCACGGCCGGGCGGTGCGCTCCGGGGATTGACCGCCGGTTTCCTGCCGCCTCCCACTGTCGGCAGCTCCCGTCCGTTCACGCTCCTGGCGTCGGCCGATGATGGCCGGGCTGCGATCGTGCGCGCGCGCTCCGCGATCATCGCGACCGGCGGATACGACGCCGGCCTACTCTTTGCCGGGAGCGACCGACCGGGGGTGATGACGGGCGACGCCGTCGATGCGATCGCCGGGCCGGACGGACGGGTCCCGTTCGAGCGGGCGCTCGTGGTGGGCGGGGGCGAGCGGGCCGCCGCCCTGCTGGAACGGTTCGGCCCGTCGGTCGAGGCGGTGGCGGCGCCCGGCGTGATCGCGCCCTCGGTCACTGAGCGCGCGGCCCGTCTCGAGATCCCGCTCTATCCGCGCACGCTCCTCCTCGGGGCCGAGGGCCGGCGTCGAGTCCATCACGTTCGGCTCCGGGCGCGCGGCGGCGGCGCGCCGTTCCGGCTTGCCGTCGACGCCGTCGTCCTCGCGGTCCGGCGCCTGCCGCACGTCCAGCTCCTCTTCCAGGCCGGCGCGCGCATGGCGTGGTCCGACGAGCGGGCCGCGTACTACCCGGTCCTCACCGACGGAGGCCGCACGACCGTCCCGGACCTCTGGGCTATCGGCGAGGCGGCGGGGTGGTCGACCTCGGCCGGCGCCGCGACGAGCGGCCAGGCCACGGCCGCCGCCATCGCGGGCGCGGCGACGCTGTCATCCCCCGGCACCGCGGCGTCGGCGTCGGCGAGCGAACTGCCCGGGTACTATCGCGAGCTCCGACCGTACCTGGAACGGGACCGTCGCATCATCGCGTGCGCCTGCGAGGACGTCCTGCTCCACGAGATCGCCCGCGCGTCGCGCCGGGGGTTCCGCGGCATCGAGGTGATCAAGCGGTACACCGGGGTCGGAACCGGCATCTGCCAGGGCCGGTTCTGCCTCCCGGACGCGCTCCTCTGGCTCGCGATGCTCGAGGACCGGCCGCCCACCGAGGTCGGCTACATCACCCAGCGGCCCCCGGTCTTCCCCACCACCGTCGCTGCGCTCGCGAACCTCCCGGTCCCGGAGGATCGACCCTGACCGCCCCGGCTCGCGCCGGGTACGACGTCGTGGTCGTCGGCGGGGGGATCATCGGCCTCTGGACCGCGTACCACCTCGCCCGCCGAGGCGCCGGCCCCATCCTCGTCGCCGAGCGCGGGTTCCTCTCCTCCGGCGCGTCGGGCCGGAACGGCGGTGGCGTCCGGCAGCAGTGGGAGACCGCCGCCACCGTCGCCCTCGCCCGGGAGTCGGTCGCCGCGTACCGCCGCTTCGGCACCGAGTTCGGCTACAACATCTGGTTCCGGCAGGGCGGGTACCTCTTCCTCGCCGGCTCCGTCGCCGAGCTCGACCGGCTCCGTCCGGTCGAAGCGACGGTCCGGGCCGCCGGCCTACCGCTCCGCGTCGTCGATCCCGACGCGATCCGACGGATCGCCCCGGCGCTCGACCTCAAGGACGTCGTCGGCGGCACCTTCCTCGCCTCCGACGGGACGGTCTACCCGTTCCCCGCGGTGTGGGCGCTCTACGAAGCGGTCCGGGGCCTCGGCGTCGAGGTCGCGCTCGGCCTCGAGGTGTGTTCGATCACCGCCCGCGACGCGGCCGTCGCGGGCGTCGAGACCGCCGCCGGCACGGTCCGGGCCGGTCGGGTCGTGAACGCCGCCGGCGGGTGGTCCGCGGACGTGGCGGCGCGGGCCGGCCTCACGGTGCCGAACCAGGCGACGCGCCACGAGATCCTCGCGACGGAGCCGCTGAAGCCTTTCCTCGACCCCATGGTCGTCCGCTCCTCGGACGGGCTCTACTTCAGCCAGACGATGCGGGGGGAGATCGTCGGAGGGGTCACCGTCGATCATCCTCCGGGGACCACCGGCGCGGCGAGCTCGCTCCGGTTCCTCGTCCAGATGAGCCGGGCGATCGCCGGCCTCGTCCCGCGGCTCGCGCGGGTCCGCATCCTGCGGGCCTGGGCGGGGTACTACGACGACACCCCCGATGGGCTCCCGATCCTCGGCGAGGATCCGCGGCTCGGCGGGTTCTTCCACGCGAACGGGCTCGGTGGTCATGGGTTCATGCTGGCGCCGGCGGTGACGCGCCGCGTCGCCCAGCAGGTCCTAGGTGAGGCGACCGACCTCGACCCGGCCCGGTTCGGCCCGGGACGGTTCACGGCGGGCTCCGCCGCCGGGCCCACCGAGCGGCTCCAGCTCGGGTGAGGCGGTCCGCAAGGGTATAGGCCCCCGGTCGGACCCCGGCCCGTCGATGGCGGCGCGCTTCCCGTTCGATCCGTTCGCGCCCGAGAAGCTGCCGTCGGCCGAGGCGCCGACGCCGGGCCTCGACCCGATCTTCGGGACGATCTTCCGGGCGGCGATCTCCGGCGCCGACGCGTACCGGCTCACGCGGGCCGCGGTTCGTCGGGAAGGGACGGTGCTGCGACTCGGCAACCGATTCGTGCCGGCCGACCAGTTCCGCGAGATCGGGTTCGTCGCGGTGGGCCACGCCGCGGTCTCCCAGGCGCTCGCCGTCTCCGCGGTGCTCGGCGAGCGGCTCACGCAAGGGTTCGTGGCCGGCCCCGACCCGCTCCCAGCCGAGGTACCGTTCCGCTCCGAGGTCGTCGGCGCCCCGGCAGGCGCCTCCGCCGCCGACGGGCGCGTCGCGGCGGCGGTCCTCGAACTGGCCGCGGGCCTCGGGCCCCAGGACCTCCTCCTGGCCCTGCTCTCCCCCGGCGCCTCACCGCTCCTCGTAGATCCGCCCGCCGGGCTCGACCGGCCGCAGTGGTCGGGGTGGCTCGACGGGCTTCGGATGCGTGGCGCCACCTCCCGGGAAGCCGGGATAGTCTCGCGGGTGATCGGCCGGGGCGCGGCCGGCGGCCGCCTCTCGGGAGCCACCCGGGCGACGGTGGTGCCGCTCGTCCTCGACCGGGGCGACGGCCCCGAGCTCGTCGGCGGGGGACCGACCCGCGGAGTCACCGTGCCCGAACGCCAGGAGGCCCGGGCCGTTCTCCAGCGGATCGGGGCGCTCGCCGAGCTCCCGGCACCGGCCCGGTCCGCGCTCGATGGGCCCTCGGCTGGCTCGGGGTCCCGGGCACCGATCACCGACGCGGTCCCGACCGCTGTCGCCCAGCCAGCCGACGCGCTCCGGGAGGTTGGCGCCGCCGTCGTCGAGAAGCGGTGGCAACCGGTACTCGCGGAGCTCTCGCTCGACCTCGAGGCGACGGCCGCCGCCGAACGGCTCGTCGCCCGGGCCGAACGGATCCGGCGCGACGAGCCGGCCGCGGCCCCGGCGACGGGTCGGCCCCCCAAGGGGCTCATCGCGTTCGCCGCCACGACGCTCGCCGTTCCGGACGGCGGGGACGACCGGGCCGACATCGACCGCTTCCTCCGCGCCGCGGCCCGGGCGCTCCGCGTCCGCGACGCATCGGTCGCGGTCTTCCAGACCCGGGGGGCGCCGTCGGGGGCGATCGCCCCCGGACTCGTCGTTGCCGCCTCGACCTCCGCGGCGCTCGACGCAGCGATCGTCCCCCGTCCGGTCCCCATGCGCAGCGGCATCACCGACGTGGGCCTCCTCGCCGCCATCGTCCTCCCGGCGTCGTGAGCGCCGTCGCCCCGCCCCGCATCCGGCCGTCGGGGCGCTCGTACGGTCTCCTCACCGAGCGGGCGTTCCAGAGCTTCCTCGCGTCGGAGGGCGCGGCGACGGCCGGCTACGCGCTCTACGGGCTCGCCGTCGTCTGGCTCGCGATCGCGACGACCGGCCGCTACGAGGTCGCCGGAGCGGTCCTCGGGCTCGAGTTCGGGATCTACGCGGCGTCGTTCGTGATCGGACCGTTCGTCGACCGGGCGGCGTCGGTCCGGGCCGTGGCGATCGCCGGCTACGGCGCGCAGGCCGCGTGCGCCGCGCTCCTGGGCGTCGCCGCGGCCGTCGGCGCCGCCTCGGTCCCGGTCCTGCTCGGGCTCGTTGCCGCCCTCTCCGTCGCCTGGGACTTCACCTGGACGGCCACGAACGCGCTCCTGCCCCGGCTCGTCGTCGACGGCGACCTCTTCCTCGCGACGGGGCTCACGGGGGCCGCCGGCGGGGTCACCCAGATCGTCGGCGCGGCCGCGGGGGCGGTCCTCCTCGTCGTGAGCGGGCCCGCAGCGGCGCTCCTCCTCTACGCCGCCTTCAACGTCGCCGCGCTCGTCGCGCTCCTTCCGGTGCCGGCCGACACGCGACCGCCGGCCGAGGGGACGGTCCGGGCGTCGTTCGCGGCCGGCTGGCGGCACGTTTTCCGGGGTCCCGATCCCGCCCTCGCCGGCCTCACGGGATTCTCCGCGCTCCAGGGGCTCGTGAGCGCCGCGCCGGCGATCCTCATCGTGGTGGCCGCCCGGTCCGTCGCCCTCGATGCGACCGCCGCCTACGCGCTCCTGGGCACCGCGCTCGCGGGGGGGACCGTCGCGGGGAGCCTCCTGCTCGGGGCGGTCAACCCCCGGCGGACGGTGGGCCGATGGCTCGTCGGGACCGTCGCGATCGAAGCGGTCCTCTACACCATCGCGCCGTTCACGAGCGGATCGCTGGGACCCTCGCTCGCCGTCTGGTTCGCGTTGGGGGCGGGCGAGGCGGTCTTCTTCAGCGCCATCATCGTCTACCTCCAGGCGACCACCCCGCAGGCGCTCCAGGGTCGTGCGTTCACCAACACCTACCTCTTCCGGGGCGCGGCCCGGGCCGTCGGATCGTTCGGCCTCGGGCTCCTCCTGGCCTCGGTGGCGTTCGGCCCCCTCGCCCTCGCGCTCGCGGGATATCTGGCCGTCGTGACCGGGGCGTCGCTCGCCGCCTGGCCGGCGCTCCTGCGGACCGGGTTCTGACCCGCGCCTACGTGGCCGGCGTGCCGAAGTGGCGTTTGAGGGCCATGTACTCCTCGAACGAGATCTGCCGGCGGGCCCGGACCGCACCGGCCTGCTTGAGCGTCGTGATCTGGAACGTGCGGAGGAGTTCGTCGACGGGCCGGGGCGACGAGGGGGCCCGATCGCTCTCGAGCGGCGCCGCGGCGATCGGACGGTCGACGATCGGGACCCCGGCCGGCGCCGGTCGGGTCGGGGCGGACGCACCCGCCGCCGCCAGGTGGCCCTGGAGAAGCGTGTGCTCGCCCGCCGTGAGCTCCCCCTCGTCGCGCAGCAGATCGACAAGCTCGGGCTGGCGCGGGTGGTACGCCTCGATCAGATCGACGAGGGGACGGTCAGGCCGGGGGCCCGCGCCGGACTCCGGCACGAGTCGGGCGACGGCCGCATCAAGTTCCGTTCGCAATCGCTCGACCAAGGTGGCTCCCGCCCCGCCGCGCGCGTCGAGATCAGCCGGATCCACCTCGACGCTGAACCGCACGACGGTGGGGGAACCCCCGCGGGGGTCGGGGACCGTCCGCTCGACGGTGACGGTCACCGGTCGTCCCTCGGGCGGCATCGCGTGAGGATGCGACGCGGGGGACAAGACCTCGTCGCTGGAGACGAACCCCGGTGGGTGCGGGACCCGCCCGGTCGATTACGCAGAGTTATCGAGTATCCCTGCGCTATGCGATTAACCAAGGTGACTATATATGCCCCTGACGCCTCCACGTCGGTGAGGTAAGCCGATGGCCACTCCCTCCACCCGCAAGGGCGCCGCGCTCCTCCACTCGCCGAACGAGCCCTGCGAGCTGCAGGGCCGGGGCCTCTGTCCGGTCATCGCCGCCGTGGGCGTCATCGGGACCGAGTGGCGGCTCGCCATCGTCCACCGGCTCCTCGAGGGACCCCAGCGGTTCAGCGAGATCCTCCGCTCCAACCCCCGGCTCAACGCGAAGACGCTCTCGGCGACGCTCAAACATCTCGAGAACGCCGGCGTCGTCCAGCGCAACGTCGTCAACACGCGACCGTTCACCGTCGTCTACTCGCTCACCGAGATGGGGCTCGGCCTCGCCCCCGCCGCGCGGGAGCTCCGCGCGTGGGGCGAACGGTGGCTCGCGCCCCGGAGCCGCATGGCCGCCCACGGACCGGGGAGCCGGACACCGGCGATCCAGGGGGAGCTCCCCCGCATCGTCGTCGACCCGTCGGCGCGGGCGCACTAGCGCAACGCCGCTCCGAGGGGGTGTTGCCTTACCCCCCGCTCCGGCGTTCAAATACCCGGTCGCCCGAGACTACGGTGCAACCACCCGGAAGGTCCCATCAACATCGCCAAAGCAGGACGGAGCCGCCCTGGGCGTGCGGGGGACCTTCCACACCCGCCTCGATTGTCGAATCTTCGTGTGAGCTAGCGGCATCGCTCATCGTTCGCTCCCGGCGGACCGTTCTCCCTCTGAACGCCCGTCCGCGGTCCCACCACCACGAGACACGGTCGATCGAGTCCCCTCGGCGCCGCACCAGCGCTCGCCGCCGGACCCCCTCGACCCGGGACGACCGAGGACATGCCCCGCCCCGCGCTCGCCTGCCCGCGCGACGGCCCCGCATGACCCCGAACCTCCCGCGCGACGACCCGGGCCCGGATCGTCCCCGATCCGGCCGCCCGAACCCCGCCAGCGGCGACGCTTGATCGGCGCGCCGTTGAGCCGGTCGTAGGCGCGGGATCCTTCCCGACCGGCACCGGTCGGTCACTCCGCCCGTCACGGCTCCCGCGCACGCGGGGGCGGACGGTCGCGGGCGGAGCGCCCGGGGCGACGACGACGTCGCTCCACCGTCCCTCGGGACCGACCGACCTGAGGGGCGGCCGGGCCCGGGAGCCGTCGATGAGTTCGTTGAGCACGGAGCGAACGCGCTCCCCGGAACCGATTCGAACTAGTTCGTCCGAACTGCGCCACCCACGCCCCTCCCATCGACCGATCCTGGTCGGTCGGGTGCGTCTCCCCCTCGCTGGCCCCTATCGCCCCTGGGCCCGCCTCTACCGCCTCCCCGATGGCCGACTCGTGTGGACGGTCCGGCTCTGGCACGTCGACGGCGTCGTCCGTCGGGTCGTCGAGACGGCCAAGCTCCGCCGGTTCGCCGCGGTCAACCGGCTCCCCGAGCTCGCCCGCGCGATCGACGCGCTCGTGAGGGCGGCGGTGGAGGACGGCCGTGCCCGGTGACCGGTCCCGGCGCGCGGGGTTCCGGGTGGCGGTCGGCGAGCGCGGGGCGGTACCGTTCCTCCAGCGGGTCGCCGCGCTCGTCCGGGACGCACCCCGAGGGGAGGCGATCCTGGTGGAGATTGCCACGGCCCGGCCGTGGACGCAGATCGTGGCGTCGTCGGAAGGTCTCTCCGGAGCGATCCAAACCTTGGCCCGCCCATTTCCCGACTCGGTTCGGTACGGTCCCCTCCTCCCGGCGCCGGATCCGCCGTCGACCTTCAGGGATCAATCGATCGGGCATTGGCGTCCGGATCCCACCGGCGGGCAGCCTACCGAACCGGCGCTCACCCGAGGCGGGCCGGCCGGTCCGAGACCCCTCGGGGAGACGCGAGATCGGTGGAGCGCCGGCGCGTTGGACGGTATCCCCGGCGTCTGGATGGCGGTCCAATCGTACTGGTTCGCCCTCGGCGAACGGTCGGTCGGCGCCACGTTCCGGGCGCGCTTGGCGACCGCCCCCGGACGAGGTCCCGCCGCTCGTCGTCTGGCGGCGGCGTGGCTGCGGGTGGGGGTCGAGGGGGACGGGCGGATCACCTGGGGACGGTGCGGCACGTTCGCCCGCCGTCGGTGGCGGTCCGGTCGGCTCGCGCCCTGGGAGGCGAAAGGCATCGTGCGGACACCCCTCGATCGCCTGGCGGCGAGCGTAGTCCGCTGGGGGAGACCCTCGACCCTGGGGGAACGTCGGCTCACGACCCACCTCGTGGTGCTCGGGGCGAGCGGGAGCGGGAAGAGCACGTTCCTCGCCGACCTCGCCGCCCGGCGGATCGCCGCCCGGCGGCCGACGCTCGTCGTGGATCTCCACGGCGACCTCGGACCCGCCCTCGCGGCGCGATGGCCGCGGACCCCCACCCCGCCCCCCCTCGCCATCGACGCGTCGGGGCCCGGACCCCCGCCGGCGGTCGCGATCTGGGACGACGAGCCCGGCGACGCCGACATCGCGCACGTCGTGTCGACCCTGAAGCGGATCTCCGGCGAGGGCGGGGAGCTCTACTGGGGGTTCCGGCTCGATCGGATCTACGACACGGTGCTCCGGGCCGTCGCGGCGGAGCGGGGCGGGCTCCTCGACGCGTACGACCTCCTCACGAGCGAGCGCCGGCGCGAGGCGACCCGGCTCGCGTCGCGTTCCCCCGAGATCCTCCGGTTCCTCGACGAACTTCCCGCGATCCTCCGCCGGAACCCCGAGTTCCTCTGGCCGGCGGCCGCCCGGCTCTCCCGTCTCGTGCAGTCGCCGTCGCTCTCGCACCTCATCGGCGCGCCGGCCGGGGAGGGGATCCGGCTCGCGCCCCGGCTCGCGGCGGGCTCGTCGGTGGTCCTCCGGCTGCCGATCGGGCGGCTCGGACCGGACCTCGCCGGCGCCGTCGCGACGCTCGTCGTCGGCCGGACCTACTTCGACCTCGCTCGGACCGCGGGCGCCCATCGCCCGCCGGTGATCATCGTCCTCGACGAGGTCCAGGCGCTCGGTCCCCGGCTCGTCGCTGAGATGCTCGCCGAGGGCCGGAAGTTCGGTGTAGGGCTCGTGATCGCGACCCAGTACCCCGACCGCCTCGCGCCGGAGGTCCGCGCGGCCGCCGCAGGGGCGGCGGGCGCCCATCTCGTCTTCCGGGTGCCGGCGGCCGCCGCCGCGGACCTTGCTCCCTGGATCGGCCGGACCCGGGAAGAGGCCGCCGCGATCCTCCCCGAACTCCCCGATGGTTGGGCGCTCCCCTCGACGCCCCCGGCCGCCCCGCCGTACCACGCGGCACGAACGGATCGACCGCTCCGCTCCCACCCCCGGGCGGAACGGTGGGCCGCGCTCGTCCATGGGACGGGGGCGATCGCCGGGGAGGAGCCGGGGCTCCCGGACCTTCCGACAGGGGCGGACGATGCCGTGCTCCTCGCGCTCTACGCCGCCCCGGGTCCGCTCCCTCCGGAATCGCTGGTCGACGGGACCGGGGCGCGCGATCCAGGCGAGCGGGCCCGGGCCCTCGACCGGATCGAGGTCCTCGTCCGTCGCGGGCTCATCGAACGGAGCGGCGAGGGGCTCCAGATCACCTCGGCCGGTGCGCGGTACCTCGGGGTCACCTCGGCGAGCGGTGCCCCGTCCGAGTCCGACGAGCATCGCCGCCTCCTCCTCGAGGTGTTCCTCGTGCTGGCCCGCCGGGGCGAGAGGGTCGAACTGCTCCGGCAGGGCCGGTTCGACACGCGCCTCCCCGACGCGCGGCTCGTCCTCGACGACGCCCGTTCCAGCTCGTCGGCGCCCTCCGAGCTCCTCGCCCGCCTCCGTCGGCGGGAAGTGTCGTGGGCGTGGCGGTTCTTCGGCGGCCGGAACGTCCACATCGAGGCCGAGGTGACCGGCGCGGATCGGCCGGCCCGGATTCGACGGGATTGGGAGAAGGCCGCGTACGCGGGAGCGTTCCTTCTCGTCGTCGTCGCCTCCCCCGCCCGGGCCCGACGGGTCCGGTCGACGCTCGACCGGGTCGCGATCCGGGACCGGTGGTCGGTCTGGACCCTCGCCCGGGCGGCGGGCCGGCAGCCCCATACGACCCCCTAGCGTCCGTCGCACCGATCCGATGCGGGCGTTCGTTGCGATCGAGGTGCCTGCGCTCGCCCGGGCCGACGCGGTCTCCTCGGCGCCCGAGCACCTCACCCTGGCGTTCTTGGGAGAGCTCGCCGACGAGGCGGTCCCCCGAGCCCGGGATGCGCTGCGAACCGCCGCCGCCGCGACGCGCGCCTTCCCGCTCGCCCTCGAGGGCGTGGGGGCGTTCCCGGGCGGCGTCCGCCCCCGGATCGTCTACCAGCCGGTCGTGGAGGGCGCCGACGAGGTTCGGCGACTTGCTGCCCGGCTACGCGAGGCGCTCGACGAGCGCGGGATCCGGTTCGATCCGAAGCCGTTCGTCCCCCACGTGACCGTGCTCCGGGTCCGGGGGCCCCGGGACGAGCAGCGCGCCCGCGAACTCCTGGATGACCCGACCCGGCTCCCCCGCCGGTCGACGGTGGTGCGCGAGGTCCTCCTCCGATCGAGCGAGCTTCGGCCGGGCGGAGCGGTCCACGCCACGGTCGACCGGTGCGCGCTCGGTCCGGACCCGTCGGACTAGCCGGCGGTCGTCCGCTCGCTTACGAGCCGACGCCACAGGTAGAGGGTCGCGTAGCTGCCCCACCCGGGGTACCATCGATCGCCCCACGCGCGGGCTTCCACCTCCGGTCGGTCGCGGTCGAGGACCCCGTACCGCTCGAGCGCGACCCGGACGCCCAGATCACCGGCGACGAAGAGGTCGGTCCGGCCGACGCCGCGAAGGAGAGCGTTCTCGGCAGTCCACCGGCCGACCCCGGGCTCCGCATCCAGTCGCTCGACCGCGGATTCGACCGGCCCGTCCGCGAACCGGTTCGACGCGAACGCACCGGCGTCCTGGCGGTGGGCGAGGGCGAGCACCGCGACGGTCTTCGCCCGGCTAAGACCGATCCGCCGGAGCCCTTCGGCCTCGAGCGCGCGGATCTCCGCCGGGGTCGGCACCCGGGGGACCTCGGTGCCATCGACCTCGATCCGGGCCCCGGTGGCGGCGAAGAGGCGGCCTTTGATGGTGTTGGCCGCCACGACGGAGAGCTGCTGGCCGATGATGGCATGGAGGAGCGCCTCGTAGATCCCCGAGTCCCGGGGTAGCCGCAAGCCCCGGAACCGGCGCCCCGTCGACCGCAGGACCGGTTCCACCCGGGTCTGGGCGTAGAACGCTTCGAGCGGGTGGTCGAGGGAGAAGAGGTCCCGCACCGCCCGCCGGGCCGTCGAGGGGTCGACACCCCAGCCCTCGACGCGCCATCGCGCCCCGGATTCAGCGACCCCGATGACGAACGGCCGGTCCGGGGGACCCCACGCCCGGAGCAGTCGACGACCGTCGGCGGCGAAGACGAGCGACCGGGAGGAGTACTCGAGCTGGGAGCGCTCGGCGGGAAGCGATGCGAGGCGCGGCGGGGTGAGGTACCCCACCGACGGTTGCCGGCGCATCCCCCACCCGGTCGGGGAGCGAGCCCCCATGATTAATGAACCCGTGTCGCGCTCAATCGTCGCCGTCCGGCGGTCGCCGCTCGGGCAGGTGAACCGAAGTGGGGGAGCGTCGCCCCTCCGCCGGAGCGTCCCGCCGGGGCGTCATCGTGGCGGGGGTCCTTGTCATCTCACTCCTGGCGGCCTGGCCAACCGTGGGCGCCTCGCCACATCCCGGGGTTCAGTTTCCAGTGGCCGGCCCGGCCGGTAGCGGGCACTGCCCGGGTCCATCGGTGCCGTCGTCGTATGCCGGCACGCTCCGCGTGGTGGGAGTGGCCGGACCGGTCCCCTCGATCGACAACCAGAGCATCCGCGCCGACTACTACTACGAGCTCAATCATACGCAGGGAACCGGGTCGCCCACGTACTCGTGCTCGTTCGCGAGCACCATCGCCACGACCGATTCGGCGGGCGACTTCACCGCGAACCTCACCCTGCTCGCGTCGGGGTGCGGTGGGGGCGGCTGCAACTACTACTCCGGTCCGTTCGCCCCCGTCGCGTTCAGCGTCACGAGCCCCACCCCTGCCGGGTACTTCGTGAGCGTCACCGTCGGGAGCGCATCGGTCGCCGTGAGCTGGGTCCTCGCGTTGGACTCCGTCGACCTCGAGCCGTTCGGGCGCAACACGGTGAGCGAGAGCGCGCCGGTAACGCTCACGGCCTCGCCGCTCGCCGGCGACGGCACCCCCAGCCCGGCGACGGTCACGTTCAACTGGACCCTCACCGGCAGCGACTGGTCGATCCTCGGCGGCGTCGGCACGTCCCAGTTCACGATCGTCTCCACGGGGACCGGCGGGGCGTTCGTCACCATCCAGGTGAACGGCACCTACAACGGGACGGCCCTCACGACACCGGTGCGTTCCGCAACGCTCACCCCCGTGCCTACGATCGCGCTCTCCTCCTCGGTCGACCGCTCCAGAGTCGACGTGGGCTCGAACGTCACGTTCACGATCGACGGCAACGGCTCCGGCGGGTACAGCTACACGGCGACGATCTACCCGGGGTTGTCGGGGACGGTCACGTCGGCTCCGTGTGTCACCACGTTCCCGGTGCTCGGGGTCGTCGACGTCTCGTGCGCCGTGACCCTCGCGTACCCGAGCGTGGGAACGGTCACCGCCTCGGGGTTCCTCTCTAACGGCTACTCGAACGCCTCCGTCTCGTTCGCCTCGATCACCGTCGTCCCAGGACTGGGGGTCTCCATCGCGCCCTCCCCGGTGCTCGCCTACGTCGGTTACTCCGCCAACATCACCGCCACGGTCGACACGAGTACCGGTACTGCGCCGTACGGGCCCGCCTGCCTGTTCGCGGGAGACGGCCTCATCACCTGTATCACGGACGGCGGCCCGACCTGGTCGTTCCACCATACCTATCTCGCCACCGGACCCTTCGACGCCCGTATCACCCTCGCCGACAATGCCGGCGCGAATCGATCCACCGCCTTCGCGGTCGGAATCGTGCCGACCCCGATCCTGACCCAGCCGATCGTCGACCATTCTCCGATACAGGGTGGAACGGTCGCCGGAGTGGTCGCCTCGCTCGCGGGCGGAGCGCTCCCGGCGACGTTCTGGTGGAATGACTCCCTGCCCGCCTCCACGGTCGCAACCGGGGTGATCGCCTCGGATGGACCGGTGACCCTCAACTACACGTCCTCGGCCGCGGGGGTGCACCATCTCAACCTCACCGTCGTCGACCGGCTGGGCACCCGGGTGGCGGGGCAGGTCACCCTTGTGATCACGCCCGGGCCCGCGGTCACCCTCGGCTCGGAGGGTGCGGTGGCCAACTGGACGGTCGAGGCAGGTGCCCCGTACCCGATCCACTGGGCCGCCCTGGACGCGGCCGGCGCCACCGTCGACCCCTACGTCGCGTCGGTGACGATCGCCCCGACGGCGGCGGACGGATCGGTGGCCGGGGTCTGGCTCAACGCTTCGTGGGGCGGGCCCGAGCTCCCCGACGCCGGCGGGACGATCCTCCTCCCCCCGTCGTCGTGGCACGATGGATGGCTCAACTTCTCGATCGCGAGCCCACGCGCCGGCCCGATCCTGTTGCGGATCAACACCTCGCTTCCGATCGCCGATGCGCCGCTCGGCCTCGTCACCCTCACGGTGACGCCCGACGTCACCCACCTCGCGCTCAGCGACCCGGTGCGGGCGCCGACGGGTTCGGCGATCAACCACACGCTCTGGCGGATCGCGGACCGGTTCGCTAACCCCCTCCCCAGCGGGTACATCGACGTCATCACCACGTTCGGCGGGACCATCGTCGACACCCGATCGCCGATCCTCTGGAACGGCTCGGCGTCGACGGTCTGGGTGAACTTCACCGTCCCGCTCACCGCGGGCGGAACCGTCGCCGTGGTCTCGGCGTTCAACCAGTCGCTCCTCGGGTTGCTCCGGTTCGCAGGCCCTTCGGCGCTCTCCCCCGTCGGCATCGCCCTGGTGACCGCCCTGGGAGCCGCCGCGCTCGGGTGCCTCGCGGCGGCCGCCCGGCGGCGTCGGCCTCCCCCGGCGGCCGAGGCCGAGGCGACGGCGTTGACCGATCTCGCGATGAAGCGGCTCGCCGAGGGCCGCGCCCACATCCTGAGCCGGGCCGACGACGTGGAACCGAGGACGCTCGCCGAGCTCATCGCCGGATTCCCAGGTCGCCCGCCCGATCCGACCGAGATGACGGAATGGGTGAGTTCACTGGTCGCCGAGGGCGCGCTCCGGGCCGGCGTCGGTCCGACCGGCGCTCCGGTGTTCGTCCGAACGCTGACGGGCGAATCGGTCGTTATCCCCGACCGTCCCCGGATCGAGACGGATGCGGCCGCGCTCGATGCCGCGCTCGCCCACCGCCCCGACCCGGACGACGAGTCGGCGGACCGGTAGACCGGCGACGACCGGGACCTAGCTCACGTCCCGGCCGACGAGATCGTAGTAGCGGTACGCCGCCTCGCCGGCGCCGAAGCAGTACTGCAGCGTCGTGAACCCGGACTTGAGCTCGGCCGCTTCGGCGGCGATCACGTCGGGCGACCGGTTCCGGTGGAGGAGCCCGTCGAAGAGCTCGGCGATGCGGCCCATCTCGCGCTCCTTCATCCCGAGCCGGGTCACCTCCGGGGTACCGAGCCGGATCCCTCCGGGGTGCTTCGGGCTCGTGTCGCCGGGGAGGAGGTTCTTGTTCGTGATCACGCCGGCCGCGGCGAGCGTCTTCGCCACCCGCTCGCCGCCACCCTCCCGGTCGACGCGCACCGCGATCGTGTGGGAGGCGGTGAACCCCAGATCGGCGGCGAGGACGTCGAACCCCCGGTCGTGGAGCGCCTGGCCGAGCGCCCGGGCGTTGGCGATCACCTGCCGGGCGTACGCCCGGCCGAACGCTAGGTGCTCGGCGAGGCTCACCGCGAGGGCGGCCATCGTGTGGAGGTGGTGGTTGCTGGTGACCCCCGGGAACGCCCCGGACGTGAGCCGCTTCGTCACGTCGGCGTCGGTGGTGTTGGCGAGGATGATCCCGTGCTGGGGGCCCGGGAGGGTCTTGTGCGTCGAGGCGGAGAGGACGACGCACCCTTCGTGGAGCGGGTCCTGGAACTCGCCCCCGGCGATGAGGCCGAGGACGTGGGCCGCGTCGTACCAGCCTTTCGCCCCGATCGCCTCGAGCGTCGGCCGGAGCTCGTCGATGGGCATCGGGAAGAGGAAGAGCGAGAGGCCGAAGAGGCAGAGCTTCGGCCGGGTGGCGGTGAGGATCTCCCGGGTCCGGGGGACGTCGATCGTCATCCGGGCCGGGTCCCAGGCGTAGTAGACCGGCTTCACCGCCCGGAGCCCGAACGCGCCGAACGACGCGCTCGAGATGTGGGCCCCGTCGGCGAGCCGGGAGGTGCCCACGAGGTCGCCGGGGTCGGCGAGCGCCTTCAGGACTGCGAGGTTCGCCACGGTCCCGGAGATCGGTCGCACGTCGGCGAACGAGCAGCGGAAGAGGCGTCGGGCCAGATCGAGGCAGATGTTCTCGACCTCGTCGACGTCCTCGTTCCCTTCGTAGTACCGTTCGCCCGGGAGCCCTTCGGCGTACCGCGAGTGGAAGTCGCTCACGAGGAGCTCCTTCGCGTACGGGGAGAGGAGGTTCTCGCTCGCAATGAGCGGTATCGCCTGCTCGAACCGGGTCGAGTGGCGTTTGACCGCGGTCCGGATCCGCTCGACGGTCGCGGCCCACTCGGCGCCCGCCTCGGGCGGACCGGACGGAGGGGTGGGCGTCGACCCCCCCACCCCCACCTTTCCAGTCGAGCTCGTGCGCCGCGGCACTCCGATGCGACCCGCCGACGGCCCCAGCCCCTCGGCCCCTTATAGCCCGCGCCGTGCTCGACCGGCGTGGCGGGGCCGTCCGCGACGACCGGCCGTTCGGCCGACCGGCCGTGGCCGGTCCGTCGGTCGTTCCGGGTGACGTTCCACGACCTCGATCCGCTCGACCATCTCAACCACGCCGTCTACTTTCCCTGGATGGAAACGCTCCGCTGCGACTACTACCTCGCCCTCACCCACGCCACCGACCCCCGGTCGCTCGACATCATCATCGCGGAAGCGACGTGCCGCTACCTCGCCCCGCTCCGGTACGGCGACGAGGTGGTGGGTGAGGTCGCTCCGGCGGAGCCGCTCGGCCGCACCAGCTTCACGCTCCTCTACCGCTTCCGGCACGCGGTCTCGTCGTCGGTCGTCGCGCGCGGGCGGACCGTCGCGGTCACGTACGACTACGCCCGGGCGACGAAGGTCTCGATCCCGGACGACCGGCGCCGGGCGTTCGAGGCCGATCTCGTGGATCCGGCGACCGAAGGTTGGTGACCGGCGGTTTCCAAGCGCAACGGGGGGGTGGGGGGGTCACGGACCTTGGAGGCCGGGACCCGGTGCTAGGCCGGCAGGATGGCCGCCCGGGACAGCAACGCGTAGCTCCCGCTCGCTCCTCGGCCCCGTCGCCCCACCAGCGTCAACGGGTCACGGTAAGGCTGCTCCCGTCAGGACCTAACCCGGTGCCCGTGATGGATACCCGCTAGGGCATCCCTCCGGATGCTCGTCGCGGGGCCCGCGGCCCAGTGGAACAGAGCGTCTACGGAGACGATCGAGACGCGCTACTCCCCCGAACGTCGCTCCCGCCTGTCACCCCCGCTGAGGACGGTTTCGGTGTATAAGGGGACGCCCAACCCCCCGGTCTAGCCTAGCGACCGGAGGACGGTGGGACCGTATTTAGCGGGACGTACCGGCCGCTCCGGGCCCCGTGCCGCCGGCGGCGGCTCACCGGATGTGGTCGAGGGAGAACGACCCCAGGCTGAACGCGCGCTTCGAGAACGTGTAGCCGATCCACGCGCGCGACTGGGCCTCGCCGATCCCCTTCACCGAGAGGAACGTCTTCAGCTGGTCGACCTTCAAGTTGATCGAGCCGTCCATCATGTGCTCGAGGGTCTGGAGATCGGCGTCGGTGTGCATCCCGGTCTCGAGGATGTAGTAGCCGGCGGCGCCGTCCATCTTCCGCCGCCCGACGAACGGCTGGAGGAAGCGGAACGTCGCGTTCGTGTCGAGGTACGCCGTCACCGTCGAGACCGACTCGAAGACGAGCCGGTAGCCGCCGAACCGCTCCTTGAGATCGCTGCTGAACTGATTCGTGAACGTGGCGAGCTGCTCGAGGGCGTTCTTCTCGGTGACCCCGACGAGCCGGGCGCTCGGCTCGGCGGTGGTGACGCCGAGGCTCCGGGAGTAGAGGTCGACGTACCGCACCATCCCCCGGGTCTCCTTTTCGAGGTAGCCGGGGTAGAGGGCGGCCATCTCGTCGCGGATCTGGGTGTACGTCCGGTCGGTGACGACCCAGAGCGCGGGAACGTTCTGCTTCAACCCCTCGGCGACGAAGAGCCGGGCGAGGACGTCCTTCCCCGTGTGGGTGGGCCCGTTCACGAGGAGCTGCGCGCCGGACGCGAAGCCGCCGAAGAGGAGGTCGTCGAGCCGCCGGACCCCCGACGGGACCTTCCGCTCGGCCACGTCGGCGACGGCGTCCTGGTGGAGCTCCTCGGCGCCGGCGGCCGCGACGGTGCCCCGGAGCTTCTCGAGGTCGGCCATCTGCTGGTGGAGCATCGTCTCCCGGGCCCGGAGGTCCTGCTCCTTGCGGGTGAACTCGGCGACCCGGTCCTCGAGCTCGCGCTCCCGCTCCGACGGCCCCGGCGACGTGGGCGTCACCTGCTGCCGGAGCTGCTCGACGCGCCGGGCCTCGATCTCAACGGTCTGCTTCTGGGTCTGGAGCTGCTGCTCCCAGGCGGCGAGCTCGCGTTCCTTGAACTGGAGCGGGGTCTTCTTGCGCTCGAGCTCCTCGGAGTTGATCCGGATCTCCTCGAACTTCGACCGCAGCTCGCTCTCCCGGAGCCGGAGGTCCCGGTCCCGGGTCTCGAGGGCGGTGATCCGGCTCTGGATCTCCTCGGGGAGCTGCGACGCCCGACCCTCGACGAGCCGCTCGCGCTCCTTGAGCGACGCCCCTTCCTCCCGGAGCCCCCGGATCTCGGTCTCGAGCTGCACGGTCCGGCGGCGCAGCTCGGTCTCCCGGTCGACGTACTCCTGCTCGCGCTGGGTGTACTCGTCCCGGAGCTTCCGCTCGATCTCCCGGACCGTCGCTTCGTCGGGCGGACCCGGGGTGAGGGGCGGGGGGGTGGGGACGTCGGAGACGACGCCGTCGGCGCTGATCGTCGCCCCGCCCTGGAGGAGCCGGAGCCGCAGGTCGGCGATCTCGGCGTCCTTCGCCTGGATCGCCTGCTCCCGGGCCTTCGCCTCGTGGCCCCGGACGTACTTGATCACGGCGATGGAGCCGCGCTTCACGTGCTCGATCTCGTCGTCGAGCTGCTTGCGCTTCGCCCGCTCTTCGAAGAGCTGCCGCTGGAGGTCCTGGACCTCCTGGAGGATCGAGTGGGGATCGAACTGGTCGCTCTTCACCCGGTCCAAGAGATCGGTGAGCCACCGGACGACGGTCTCCTCCCGCTCGAGGACCTGGGCGGGGAGGACGGGCGCCGGCGGCGGGGTCGCCTCCCCCGTCCGCGCGGGAGCGAGGGTCTCGGGGCCGGGGGTCGGCGCGACCGGGGCCGGGGGGGCGGCCGGCGGACGGGCGGTCTCCGACGCGTGGATCCACGCCTCCATGGCGCGATCGTCGCCGTCGACCCATTTGCGCAGCACGTCGGTCGAGTCCTTCGCGGCGACGGGCACGACGCGGCGCTTCGGCCGATCGGCCTTGCGGACGTTGTCCATCCACCGCTCGACGATCGTCCCGCCGTCGACGGCCTTCCGCGGGGGTGGGGTACCGGCGACCGGGGGGGGTTCGGCCCGCGTCGCCTCGGCGGCGGCCCGGAGATGCTGGACCTCGTCGGGGCCCGCCCCGAGCTCGCGGAGCCGGTCGTCGGTGAGCGCCGCCGCGTCGGCCGGGCTCGTGCAGCCGGCCTCGACCAATCGCTGGGCCAAGTCGGGGCCGATCGACAATCGACGGCCGAGCTCGTCGGCCGGGGTGTCAGTCGGGCGGTCGATCCCGGCGGCCCGCTCCGCTGGCTCGCTCATCCGGTGCGCGCCTACTTAAAGCACGGCGAAGGGTCATAATAGGAGCGGAGTCGCGGAGAGCCCCCATCCGCCGCCGGCCGGCGGCCGCCGGCGCCCGACCGGGGCCTAAATAGCGGCGCGTCTCCCGGCCGACGATGGACACCGCCCGGCGCGTCGAGCTCGCCGCCCGCCACACGTCCGAGGTCCTCACCCCGGACGAGCTCACGGCGCTCTTCGAGCGGGAGAGCCACCCCCGGGCGTACATCGGCTTCGAGCCGTCGGGGGCGCTCCACGTGGGTCACCTCGTCACCGCCGCCAAGATGCGCGACCTCGTCGAGGCCGGCTGCCAGCTCACGGTCTTCCTCGCCGACTGGCACGCCTGGATCAACGACAAGCTGGGCGGCTCGATGGAGCGGATCACCGACGCCGGGCGCCGGATGGCCGCGACGTTCGAGGCGCTGGGCGTCGCCGGGCCCCAGGTCACCGTCCGCTGGGCCCACGAGCTCGTGGGCGCCGCCGGCTACTGGGACCGGGTCGTCCGGGTCGCGAAGGCGACGAGCGTGGCCCGCACCCGGCGGGCGATGTCGGTCCTCGGGCGCGGCGAGGACGAGTCGGCGCTCGACACCGCGAAGCTGCTCTACCCGTCGATGCAGGCGGCCGACGTCTTCGAACTCCCCGTCGATCTCGCGTACGCCGGGAACGACCAGCGGCGGGCCCATGTGCTCGCCCGGGAGGTCGCCCATCACTACGGCTGGCCGGTCCCCGTCGCGCTCCACACGCCGCTCATCTCGTCGCTGAAGGGCGGCGGCCGGATGGACCCGGCCGAAGGGACCGTCGAGCGGAAGATGGCGAAGTCCGACCCGTCGGCCGGGATCGTCCTCACCGCCCCGGGCGCCGAGATCGCCGAGCGGCTCGCTGGGGCGTTCTGCCCGGCGAAGGAGGTCGACGGCAACCCGGTGATCGAGCTCGTCCGGTTCGTCGTCTTCCCGTGGGAGGGCCGCTTTGCCATCGACCGGCCCGCGAAGTTCGGGGGACCGCTCGCCTTCGAGGACGAGCCCGGGTTCACCGAAGCGTGGCGGAGCGGGACGGTCCACCCGAAGGACGTGAAGGCGGCGCTCGCCGTCGCGCTTGAGCGGATCGCCGCCCCGGTCGCCCGCCACCCCGAACTCGGGCCGGCGCCGGGCTGACGGGTCGCGCCGGACGACGGTCCCGGGGCCCCCTGACGCCGACCGCGTACCGCTACTGCGTGCGGCTGCGGCGGTACCGGGACGATCCGGTCCCGCGGAGGACTGTGGAGAGCCACGAGCTCCCGAGCGGCCGATCGAGCGACGGGGCGCGGGGTCGATCCAGGAGCCGTCCGAGCCGCCCGGGGCGGCGGGACCCCAGGTGGGCGGCCCCGAGCTCGTCGAAGAGCGCGGCGTACTCCTCGGCCGCCGCGTCCCAGGTCCGGAGCGGGGTCGGCTGCGCCGGCCGGCCCGCGTCCAGGACCTTCCCGATGCCGGCGGCGAGCGCGTCCGGGTCGCCGGGCGGGACGAGGACCCCGCGGCGGCCGTCGTGGGGGACCGTTTCGCCCGCGCCGGGAAGATCGGTGCCGACGACCGGCGTGCCGCACATCGCCGCCTCCTCGAGCGCCGTGGCCGACGACTCGAGGGTACTCACCGAGGGGACGACGACCGCGTCGGCGAACCGGTAGAGGGCGCCCACGTCCCGGTCCGGGACGAACCCGAGGAAGCGGACCCGGGCCTCGATCCCGAGCTGGGCGGCGAGCGCCCGGAGCTCGGGCTCCTGGGGGCCCCGACCGCCGATGAGCAGGATCACGTCCTCGCCCCGGTCGAGGAGCCGTCGCGTCGCCTCGAGGAGGACCGGGACCCCCTTGTACGGGACGAGGCGGCCCAGGAACACCAGGCGGGAACGACCGGGCGGCACGTCGTCGGGCGCAAGACCGGCCGGGAGGTACCGCTCGCGGCGCCGCGGTCCGCGGAGGCCGAGCCGGGCCGGATCGACGCCCTTGTGGATCACGCGCACCTTGCGGAGGAAGCGGGAGAGGACCGGCGACGCTTCGGCGTACCCCCGACTGTTCGAGACGACGACGTCGCACGCGTCGAGCGCCGGGAACGCCGAGAGCGCCCGGTAGGCGGCGGTGACCGCGGCCGCGCCGGGGACCCGCCGGGCCCCACCGAGGTCGGCGTCCATGTGGTACGTGAGGACCGTGGGGATCCCTTCGGCCCGGGCGGCCCGGACCGCCGGTGCCTCGACGAACGGGAACGGCATGTGGAGCTGCATCCCCGAGCTCCCCCGGACGTCCCGGAAGAGCCGCCGGCGCGACGGGACCGAGAGGAGGAGCGGTCGCTCGAGGACCTCCCGGGCCGGGAGCCGCTCGAGCTCGGCGGCGCCGAATTCGATCTGGGGCGCGTCGGCGTCCCAGCGGACCGTCGTCGTGAAGATGTGGACCGGCACGGTCCGGGCGTACCATTCGGCGAGCCGGTAGGCGTACTCCTCGGTCCCGCCCCGGTACGAGGGCGGGAGTGGGACGACGACGGAGAGCGGGGAACCGGCTTCGCCGAGCATCGTCGTCAGCCTCCCAGGGCGGCCGGCACGGGGGCGCCGTGGGCCGCGACGAGCCGGTGGAGCGCCGGCAGGGGCCGGCCGGTGAGCCGCTCGACGCCGCGTACCACGGCGACGTCGCCCGGGAGGAGGCTATCGGTCGCGAGGAGGGCGGCGAGCCCGATGCCGGCGGCGAGACCGGCCAGCGGGACGACCGACCAGACCGGGAGCGCGAACGTCCCGAGGACGGCGAAGACGGGGACCCCGACGGCGAGGGTGACGGCGAGCGGCTTCAGCAGGGGCGCGTGGAACGGGTGGATCCGGTGGGCCCGGTAGAGCGCGACGAGGCCGAGCCCGGGGTACGCCGCCCGGGCGACGCCCCAGGCGATGGCGGCGCCGATGGCCCCGTCGATCGGCGTGAGGGTGACGCTGAGGGCGACGTTCGTCGCCGCGGCGATCGCCGTCGTCGTGAGGAGCGGCCCGGTCTCGCCGAGGCCGGCGAGGCACGCGTTCGCCGGACCGACGACGACGGAGACGAACGCGGTGACCGTGATGATCTGGAGCGGGAGCGCGCCGGCGGCGAATCCGGGCCCGAAGACGGCGGTGAGCGAGAGCGTCGGGAGGAACGTGAAGAGGAGGAACGGCGGCGTGACGACAAGGAGGGTCCACCGGGTCCCAGTGAGGTACGTCGCCCGGACGAGCGGCTCATCGCCCACCCGGGCGAGCCGGGCCGCGACGGGGAGGTAGATGTACGTGAGGGCGCCGTTCCCGACGAGGAGGATCCGGCCGAGGAGCATCGCGGCGGCGTAGATCCCGACCTCGGCGCTCGGGCGGACCAGGCCCAGGATGAGGGTGTCCACGAACGCCGTTGCGAACGCGAGGCTCCCGACGCCCCAGAACGAGGCGGCGAGCCGGGCGAGCCGGGGGACCGGCGGGAGCGGCCCCGCGACCGCCGGGATCCGCTCGGGGAGCCGGGCGAGCGCGTAGCCGAAGAACGCGACCAGCGCGACCGACGAGGCGGCCGCGTAGGCGGCGAGGATCCCCCGCAACCCGCCGTGGAGGGCGAGCGCGACGACGGTGAACCCGACGAAGAGCGTCGGGTTCACGACCTGGTTGAAGATGGCGTTCGGGGCCGCGTCCTCGCACCCCTGGAAGAGGGCGGCGAGCAGCAGGCCGAGGATCGTGGTCCCGACGGCGATCGCCCCGAGGGGAAGGACCGTCGCCAGGACGGGCGTCCCGAAGGCCGCCGCGAGCGGTCCGGCGAGGAGATCGACGGCGAGCGAGGCGACGGTGGCCGTCGCCACCGCGACGAGCACGGCCCGGCGGACGACGGCCCGGCGGACCGCGGGATCGCGCTCGAACGAGAGGGTGCGGGCCGCCGCCTGGTCGATGCCCAGGAGCGCGACCGTCGAGGCGAAGCCGATGAGCGCGAGCGCGACGTTGAACGCGCCCCAGTCGGCGAGCGAGAGCCCGTTGGCGATCAGGACGCGCGAGGCGAAGCTCGCGACGAACAGGACGACGGTGCCGAGGACGAGGAGCGTCGTCCCGCGACCGATCGTGAGGTACGACTCGACGTCGGTCGAGTGCCCCGTCGCCCCGTCCGCCACGAGCCTCGCCCCACCACCTACCGTCCTCGACGCGCCGGGGTACGGACCGTCGTGGCCGGTTCAGGCGGGCGCAGCGCGGCGAGGTGGCGCTCGACGAGCTCGACGCCGTGCTGCATCCGCGCCTGGGCCGGCTCGCGGGTGCGCGCCTCCCCGTAGATCCGGCAGAGCGGCTCCGTGCCGGACGGGCGGACGAGGAGCCAGCCGTCCGGATAGAACGCCTTCACCCCGTCGAGGGTGACGAGCCGGTCGGCCTCGCGCTCGAGATCGTCGCGGACCCGCTCGACGACGGCCGCCTTGAACGCCGCCGGGAGCGGCACCTTCGTCTTCGCGACGTGGTAGCGCGGGAGCTCGGCGACGAGCTCCGATAGCGGTCGGCCGGTCCGGGTGAGGAGCTCGACCATCTTCGCCGAGCTCATCGGCCCGTCGCGCGCGATCTGGTGGGTGGGCCAGTAGTACCCGCCGTTCTCCTCGCCCCCGAAGATCGCGTGGGTATCGCAGATGCGCCGGGCGACGGGGAGCGAGCCCGACCGGGTGATCTCGAGACGCCCGCCCTCGGCGCGGACCACGTCGTCGACGAGGGTCGACGAAGTGACCGAGGTGACGACGGTGCCTCCCGGGTGCTCGCGGAGCTGCATCTGGGCGAAGAGCGCGAGGGTCACGTCGCCCGGCACGTACGTGCCCTGCTCGTCGACGAACGCGACGCGGTCGGAGTCGCCGTCATGGGCGACGCCCAGCGACGCCGAGAACGCCTGGACCGCCCGGCTGAGCGCCCAGAGGTTCTCCTCGGTGGGCTCCGACGGTCGACCGGGGAAGTGGCCGTCCGGGTTCGAGTTGAGGGTGATGAGCCGGGTGCCGATCTCCCGGAGGAGCCGGGGGCTCGTGACCGCGCTCGTCCCGTTGCCCGGGTCGAGGACGACGGGCAGGCCCGCCGCCCGGGTCGCCGCCGCATCGATCCGCGACTCGATCGAGTCGAGGTACCGGTCGATCCCCCGCCCGTCGGCCCGGAGCCGTCCGACGCGTTCCCACGAGCTCGGGAGGAACGCCCGGTGGGCGATCGCCCGCTCGACGATCTGTTCGACGTCGCGCGGGATCTCCATCCCTTCGGGTCCGGTGACCTTGATGCCGTTGAACTCCGTCGGATTGTGCGACGCGGTGACAGTGAGGCCCATCTGCGCGCCGAGCGCGCGGATGTTGTACTGGAGGCACGGCGTCGGCATCGAGCCGAGCTCGCAGACGTCGACGCCCTCGAGGAGGAGCGTCCCGCCCAGGATCCGGGCCATCGCCTCGCTGGACGTCCGGAAGTCCCGGGCGATCAGGACCTCGCCCGATCCTTCGAGGTACGTGCCGACGGCGGCCGCCACTTCGGTCACGAACGAGGGCGTGAGCTCCCGGCCGACGACCATCCGGATGCCGTCGGTGCCGAATAGCCGGGGCGGATCGTCGGTCTCGTGGGGGGGCGATTCGAGCTTCGCTGCAACCATGGTTGTTACCACCGTCCCTGCAGGGCGTCGCCCGGAGGGACCGTGATCCACCGCGGCAGCGGCGTGGGGAACGCCGGCCGGCGGGGCGGGCGCGAGGGGGCGGTGACCATCCCGGCCCCCGTCGGGAGGTTCGCGCCGAGGAGCGTCCGCGCGCGGCGTCGACCGGACGCGTCGAGCGACGCGCCGAGCACGGCGAACGACCACGCGGCGCCTACGCTGAGCGGGAGCGCCCGGCGGATCGCGTCCTCGGTCCGCGTCGTCGTCCGCGTCGGCGCGGGTCCGAGCTGGACGATCTGCCGGCGCCGGGGATCGGTCACGACGAGCGGGGGCGGGTCGTCGGCGCCGGGCAGCTCGGGGAGCTCAACGTCCACCCCGCCGACGGCGGCGGCCGGGTGCGGGGTCACGAGGAGCCGGACCCCGCCCCACTCGCCTTCGAGGGACCGGGCGATGGCGCTGGCCTCGCCGCGACGGGCGGGCGCGCTCACGACCCGGATCCAGTCGGGATCGAGCGTGGCGAGGACCGTCCGGAGATCGTTGAGCCGGTCCGTCCCGTCGGACGGGTTCGGGGTTCCAGCCCCCGCGGGCGGGACGGCGACCCCCGGGTCCGGTCGGGTCGCCAGCCCGTGGCGGGCGATCGAAAGGAGGATGCGGGCCCCGTCGCGGCCGGCGTGCAGCTTCGCTTCGCCGATCCGGGGTCGGTACTCGATCGGGATCTGTACGACGCGGTGGCCGCGCCGGAACGACTTCACGACGAGCTCGGATTCGATCTCGAAGCCGGTGGACGAGAGGGCGAGCCCTGGCAGGGTCTCGGCGCGCACCCCCCAGAAGCCGCTGCAGACGTCGAGGATCGGCCCGCGGCCGAGGAAGGCGGCGGTGAGATTGAGGAACCCGTTGCCGGCGCGGTGGATCGCGTCGCGGACCGATTCCGGACCGCCTCCCGCGCGACGGCGGACCCCCACGACGACGTCGGCGCCGTGGTCGAGGAGCGTGAAGACGCTCGGGAGCCGCCGAGCCGGATACGTCCCGTCGGCGTCCATGACCGCGATCCGGTCGAACCCGTGGGCGACGCCCCAGTCGAGCCCCTCGAGGACCGCGCCGCCCTTGCCGCGCCCGAGCTGCTCGAGGACCGGGACGCCGTGTCGCTCGGCGACGGTGACGGTGCCGTCGGTCGAGCGGCCATCGATCACGAGGATCGACGGGCGGGCGCCCGAGGGGAAGCGACCGGCCTGGTCCACCTCGTCGAGGGTCCGGGCGAGTCCGGCTTCCTCGTTGAGCGTGGGGAGGAGGAGGAGGGCTCGGTCGGGGAGATCGCGCGGCGACCGGAACCCTGCGGCCGATCGACCGCTGGTGCTGTCCGTCATCGGGCGAACGACGGAAATTCGATTTAAAGTCGAAACGTAATCCGGGAGCCATCCCGGCATCGTTTGGTTAGGGAACACCGCCGGAAGACGTCCTAACCGGTTCGTTGTCCGCGTCGCCCGTTCCGGCGGGCCGGGGGCGCGACGCCCCGACGGGCATCGAGCCCCCGGAGAAAGACGACGAGGGGCCCCGTGAGACCGACGACGACCTCACCGGCGTCGGTGATCGCGTACCGCACGCGGGGGGGCCGCCCCGCGACGACGGTGCGCCGCACCAGCCGTTGGCCTTCGAGGCGCCGCAGCTTCCCCGAGAGCACCCGGGGCGTGATCCCGATGAGCCGGTCGTTGAGCGCTCCGAACCCGAGCGGCCCGCTCCGACCGAGCAGGTCCAGGATCTCGGTCGACCACTTGCCGAAGACCGCCCGGGTGAGGAACGCGGTGCGGCGGGCGACCGGTTCGGTCACGCTCGAGGCGCCCGCGGCCCGTGGGGCGGATGGCGCGCGGCGGTCGGGTCGGGCCTCGGCACGCACCGGGGTTCCGACTCTTGGTCGAGGGGCGGGGTGCCGTGTCGCTCCGCCCATGGATCGTCCCCTACGGTTCGCGCGGTCGCGGGAACGACTCGTACCGCAGGCGCCTCCCGTTCGCGGCCCGCCGTCCGTCGACCACCGGCGTCGCCGCTAGGCGCCAGGGCGGGGGTCGCTCGTCGTACGATCGGTCGACGTATGGAAGGCGGAGGGGGTCGACCCCGACGCCGCCGGAGGGGGTGGCGGGGGTGGCCGGTGGGCCCGCCGGTACCCGGCGAGGAGGTAGAGCTCGACGCCGACGATCACGGCGGCGATGATCGCCCCGGCGACGAGCACCACGCTCCAGCCGTTGATGGCGGGCGGGGTGAACGGCGGCGTCACGGCCGTCCCCGAGCCCGGGGCGGCGAGCTCGATGAGGACGACGTCGAGCAGGTAGGTCAGGTTCGCGAACTCCCAGAGGTGGATGAACGCCTGCTGCGGGACGATCGAGGTCGGCAGCGTGCTGTTCCAGCAGAACGCCGTCGTGCCCGGCCCGCTCGTGGGGACGGTCACCTCGCCCCCATCGTACTGGGCGACCGGGTTGGCCGTGGACACGTGGAGCGAGAACGATCGGCCCGCGAGCGGGCCGGTGAGGCACGTCATATACGGGGAGCCGAGGGTCCACGTGTGCGGGGGATCCGGCACGAACGCGGCGAGCGCCGCCGGCACCACCGACTGCCACGCCGACCAGGTGCCCTCCGTCGTGCTCCCATCCGGGGCGCTCATCGCCCACCGCCATCGGAACTCGACGGGCACCTGGGCGTGGGGCCACGACGCCATGAGCGCGATCCCCTGCGACGAGAGGAGCGCCGTTCCCGTCGTGTTGAACGTGAGCGCGGTCCCGAACTTGCTCGCCGGGCCGGCCGTCGCTTCGGCCGAGGCGTTCCCGGTGAGGGTGAGGTTCACCGGGGCGAGGTAGAGGTGGAGGAGCGTGTCGGTGGTGGGGATCATCACCACGGCGCTCGGGACGGTGATCGTCGCCGGTCCCGGGCTCCCCGGGTACCCGGTCGATTGGACGGAGTACTCGGCGGTGATCGCGGTTCCCGGGGCCGTCGCGGCCGTCGGCGCGCTCGCGTTGACGTAGAGATTGGCGTGGTAGGCGGGTGGCACTACGATCGTGGACGGCCTCGCGCCGGCGAGCGGTGTGAGGAGAACGACCACGGTCACGGCGAGGAGGCCGATGTCGCGGATGCGGTCGGGTCGGACCATGCGGGTCGAACTCCCGTTCGGCGGCCCGCCCTAAGAGGGTCGAGGGTTCGACCACACCGTTCGGTGACGAGCGACCGGGTGGGACCTACCCGGTCGGGAACGGGCTCACGACCGCCGAACGGATCCCCTTAGACCGCGGGGGCCGGTCGTCGGACCATCCGCCGGCCTGCGGCGGGAGGATCGCTCCGGATGGGACCCCAGCCTCGCACCGAGATCCGCCCCCCGCCGGGGGCCCGGGGTGTGCGGACGCCGCCGCCACCGCTGCCGCCCCCGCCGACGGCGGCCCCACCGGCAGCGGCGCCACCACCGGCAACCACACCCGCTTCCCCGCCCGTGCGAAGGTCCCCGCCACCGCCTCCGCCACCACCGCCCCGCCCCGCAGCGGTCGCGACGCGGCGCTCCTGGGTCCCCGTCGCCCTCATGGCCCTCCTCGTCACCGGTGTGACCAGCGTGATCGCCTGGGCGTTCGCCCAGGCGCCGCTCCCTCCGGGCGTCGACCCGGGCCACTGGCTCGCGGTGTCGTACTCGTACGTCGGCCTACCGACGGCGCCGGATCCGTCGGACCGGCCGTTCTTCTACGCGCCGCTGCTCTTCCCGATCCTCGGCCTCCTGGTCGTCGCCACCGGGTCGCCGCCCCTCGCGGCCGGGATCGTCGGGGTGGGTCTCTTCGCCGGCTACGGGTTCTCGCTCATCCCGCTCGCGCGCCGCTACCTCGCCTCGGCGCCGCTCCAGGTCGCCCTCGTCGGGCTCGGCGTGGGGGCCGGGTCCACGATCCAGATGCTGTTCTGGGGCGGGTACCCGAACCTCCTCGGGTTCATCCTCATGAACGGGGCCCTCATCTTCCTCCTCCGGTTCGTCCGGTCCCAGCGCGACGGCGACGGGGCGGTGTTCTTCGGGCTCACCGGGCTCACGTACTTCGCCCACGACCTCACGTTCGCGGTCCTGGTCGCCGTCATCGCGGTGGCCGGGTTCTACCTCCTCGTCCTCCGCCGGATCGAGGTCCGCTTCCTCTTCCGCCCGATCGTGCTCGTGGGTGTCCTCGCGCTCGTCGGCGTGATCGGGGCGTACGGGGAGCTCACGTCGGCGTACGGGATCCCGCACCCGAGCTACTTCGTCGCGAATCCGGCGGCCTGGTCGATCGACGAGGTCGGGGAGCTCTTTGCGCCGTTCGGGCACGCGCCCGTGTATCTGCCGGCGATGGGCTCGGTGTACCTGCCGCCCGTGCCCACGGCGGTCCTGCTCGCCTCGGCGCCGATCGTGGGGCTCGTCGCCCTCGGCCTCACCCGCCACCGCTGGCCGGGAGCCCTCGACACCCGGCTCAGCGTGGGGACCGCGTGGTTGGCCGCGGCGCTCGCGGTACCTGGTGTGGGGTACCTGGCACACGTGGACACCGACTACACGCGGTTCGTCTACTTCCTGCCCCTCCCGTTCACGCTCCTCGTCCTCCTCGCGATCGAGCGGGCCGCTCTGCCGGCGCTGTTGCCCGTGCGTCGGCCCGTGGCCCCGCCCCGCCCGGGAGCGGTCCGTCGGTGGACGCTCACCTCGGTCCCCGGCTCCGGACCCGCGGTGACCGCCGGGGTCGTCGCGCTGGTCCTCCTCGGCGTGTTCGTCGGCGTGACGGGACCGGCGATCCTCCACGACGAGGCCACGGGCTCCGACTCGGTCCACGGGGCGTCGTTCGTGGCGGCGATGGACTGGCTCCGCAGCCACCCGGGGCCGGGCAACGTCCTCACGGTCCAGTCGGCGGCCCGATGGACCGAGGCGCTCACCAATCGCGACGCAATCACCGTCGGTCCGGTCTGGCTCCTCTTCGATCCCGCGCAGATCACGACGACGCAGGAGGCGTACTGGGCGCTGGTCTCCCAATACGCGGTGACCAACAACGCCGTCGCGCTCTCGTACTCGGGATTCGCCACGCCGGTGATGAGCCAGGCGCCGATGTACACGGCGTACGTGGAGGGGGTGCCGTTCCCCATCGTACGGATCCTCCCGGGGAGCCTCGTCCTCAACGCCACCGGCCCGAACGGCGACGGCGCGTGCACCCCGGTGAACACCGGGCCGCCGACGCCCGAGACCGGCGAGGCGAACCCGGCCGTGGCCGTCACGTACGGCTGTGCGCTGGGCACCATCGCCGAGGTCGGGACGGTCCTGCCGGACGGCTCGGCCCAGGTGACGCTCACCGTGGCGCCCGTCGGAGGAGGAACGGTCCGCTCGCTCGGCTTCACGCTCCAGGAGGCGCCGACGGAGTCGTCGACGATCCATACCGACTCGACGACCGCGATCGCCCTCGACGGGGAGACGCTCGCGTGGAGCACCTCGGGCAAGGTGGGTCAATCCCCGGCCCCGGCCCGGCTCACCACGTCGATCGGGTTCTCCGAGGCCCCCGTGCCGGCCGCCCCGGACCCGCTGGCCGCGGCGAACAGCTGGACCGCGTCGTTCCCGAACCCGAATCCGAGCGGCGGTTTCTCGCTCGTCCTCACCTTCGTGACGCCCGGCGCCTCGAACCCGACGGCGGGGCTCCCGCCGACGATCTCGACGCAGGGCTTCCTCGACGCCTCGTCGGTCCAGTTCCTCCTCTGGCCCAACCGGAGCTACGGGTCCGTCGAGCTCACGTACTACGAGGCGACGTTCGGGTTCCACACCGCCTTTTCGAACGCCGACTGGGTGGTCCTCGAACGATGACCGGCCGGCAGGGTGAGCGAACGGTGAGGGCCTACCCTCGAGGCGAGGGCTTTCCCTCCGGCCTTATCGTCCGGGCGAGGCCTCGGACGGCGTAACCGTGTCCGATCCGAGCGCGCCCGGGACCGTCGCCGGGGACCGGCGACCTCCCAACGTACTCCTCGTGATCCTCGACTGCGCCCGGGCGAAGAACTTCCGCGCGAGCGAGGGGGCGCGCACCGCGTCGACCCCCCGGATCGACGCGCTCGCCCAGCGGGGGACGCGGTTCCCCCGGGCCGTCGCGCCGGCGAACTGGACCGTCCCGTCGCACATGTCGATCTTCACGGGGGCGTACCCCAACGTCCACGGGCTGCGCACGTTCCACCGGGGGGAGGCACCGTCCGAGACGATCGCCGGTTGGCTCTCCCGCCGCGGGTACGAGTCGATGCTCCTCACCGAGATGATCCATCTCGTCGGCGACTACGGCCTCGAGGCCGGCTTCGATCGGAAGGTGGCCCGCCGGATGGGGGTCTCCGACGACGAACGCACCGCGACGAACCGGCTCGCGAGCCGGTCCGACGCGCTCTATGCGCCGTGGCTCCGGGACCTCCTCGAGCGGCTGCCCCCGGCGATCGTGCCGCTCAACCTCGTGAACCATCCCCAGGAAGTGGCGTACAAGCGGGAGGTCTGCGGCACCCACCTCTTGGAGGCGTTCGAGACCTGGATCGGGACCCGGGACCGGGCCCGGCCGTTCTTCGCCACGTTCAACCTCGTCGACGCCCACGAGCCGTACCCGCTCGTGCCGAACGGCCACCGGGTGGGGCCGCTCGCCCGGTGGTACGCGCGGACCCCGCGGTACTACCTACTCGCCGTCCCCGGCCTCAAGGAACTCGTCCCGTGGCCGGAGCTCCTCGCCGGCTACCTCCAATGCATCGAGGAGGCCGACCGGAAGGTCGGGCGGATCGTCGACGCGCTCGCCGCCGCCGGCGAGCTCGACCGGACCCTCCTCATCGTGACCGCTGACCACGGCCAGTCGTTCGGCGAGGCCGGGAACATCTTCCACGGGTGCGGCACCACCGACTCGATCACCCGGGTCCCCCTCGTCGTCGTTCCGCCCGCCGAATGGTCGGTCCCCGCCCGCGTCGGACGGTGGACGAGCCTCTGTGACGTCTTCTCGTGGGTGAAATCGACGGTCAGCGGCCGGCCGCCGTACGGAGAGGACGGGGTGGCCCCCCGACCGTTCATGCTCTCCGCCCCGCCGACGGGGCTCGTGTTCTGCGAGGGTGCACCGGCGTCGGACCCGAACCGGGCGCTCCGGGGCATCCAGACCGGCGCGTCGTGGAACCACCGACAGATCGCGGTCTACCATGATGAGGAAAAGCTCGTCCTGAATCTCGTCACCGGCGACGTCATGCGGTGGTCGATGGCCAGGGGCGTCGACCCCGACGACCGACGGGCCGAGCGGCTCGACCCGGCGACGACGGAGGCCACGCGGCGGGAGTTCTTCGGCGCCTACGAGGCGACGGACCTCGCGCGCCGCGGCTCCGCCCCCGATACCGGGATCCCGGGGGAGAACGAGCTCGACCGGCGGCTCCGGTCCTGGGGCTACGAGTAGGCGGCCCTGGACGGCCCCGCGGTGCGGCTAGCGCCCCGGTGAGGTCGGGACCTTCGCAGCGGCGAACGGCTCGTCGAGCCCGCTGATCGGCCGGCCCTGAACGTGCTCCGGGACCGGTAGCCCGAGCCGCTCCAGGATCGTCGGGGTGACGTCCCGGATCGCGAGCGGCGGGAGCTCGCGGGGGCCGTCGGTCCCCGGTCCGGCGAGGAGGAAGACCCCGTCGAAACTGTGGACCGCGTCGTCGGGGCCGGTGTCGTTCTCGGCGAGGAAGAGATCCGGGTGGCCCATGGTCCCGGCGGCCCGCAAGCGCAAATCGTCCAGGTAGAGGAGGAGGTCGGGCGCGGCGCCCCGCCGGGCCGCGTAGATCGACTGGGGGTCGAGGAGCTGGAACGGCACCGGCTTGCCCTCCGGGTCCACGAGCCGGGCGAGGTCGGCGGCGAGCTGGTCGCGCAGCGCCGGCACGTCGCCGAGCGGCACCACGCCATCGCGTTCGCGACCGACGAGATTGAAGAAGATCCGGGCGTAGTAGCCGCCGGCGGCCCACGCGGTGGTCCGGGCCCAATCGACGTCGACCCCCTCGAGCGGGGTCCCCGGGGCGGGCGCGGGCCGATGGAGGACCAGGTAGCCGGCGCCCTCGAGCCACTGGTTCACGCAGAAGCAGCCGCGCATCGACATGCTCCCGTGGTCGGAGACGATGAGCACCTCGGCGTCCGGGCCGGCGGCGGCGATGAGCCGGCCGATCCCGGCGTCGAGGTCGGCGTAGTACTCCTCGCCGAACCGTTCCATGGGGCTCCCCGCGACGTACTCGGGGTGCGTCGGGTCGAGCTGCTTCCAGAAGGCGTGGTGCAGCCGGTCGGTCCCGATCTCGTGGACCGCGAAGACGTCCCACCGGTCCCGGGCGAGGAGCGCTTCTGCGACCTGGAACCGGTGGCGTGTCATCGCACGCAGCTGCCCGGGTAGATCGTCCCGATCGTGGGTCCGGAACGTCACGTCGAACTGGTAGGGGCCGAACTCGCGCTCGAGCTCCGACCCCAAGGACGCAGGATGGGTGGTGACCGGGCTGCCGGCCGGTGTGAGGAAGTCCGAGATGTAGATCCCGTTCACCGGCGGGGGCGGGTACCCGGGCGGCATCCCGATGACGCCGACCCGAAGCCCGTGGTCGGAGAGGATCTGCCAGAGCGTCGGGACGGGAAGGTCCCGGGAGGTCGGGATGTACATCTGCGTGTACGATCCCGGCCGGCGGTGGCGGAACCCGTAGAGGCCGAGGGTTCCGGGGTCCACGCCGGTGAACATCACCGGCCAGGCGGGCACCGAGATCGGCGGATCGGTGGAGCGCAGCGTCGCCCGGACCCCCTTGCGGATGAGCCGGCGGACCGTCGGCATCTGCTCTAGGAAGCGATCGAAGAGAAAGCCGGGCGGCACCCCGTCGAGTCCGATGATCAGCAGCGGCCCCGGGGGACGGGCCGATCGCGCCGTCGCCACGCCGGTTCGACCCGACTACCGGTATAAACACAAGGACCGACCGCTCCGCGACGACCTTCCCTCGAGGGAAGGGCCCCGCGAGCGGGTCGGTGCGGGCGGCGCCCTCACCGTTCGGTTACCCGATTCTTATATCGAAGGTCATGGGAATGCCGGTCATGACGTCGACGTTGACCGCCCCGACGACCGTCGGCCGCAGCCGGCCCGCATCGGTGGCCCCGCGGGCGGATGCCCACGACGACATCGAGCGGGCGTTCCTCGACTTCCGGGAGGCGGCGGTCCGTCTCGCCGAGCGGGTGAACGATCTCTCGAGCCTCGAGGTCGATCCCCTCTCCGCGGCCCGTGACGATCTCCACCTTGTGCGCACGATCTTCGGGAAGTGGTCGTCGGACGTCCTCATCGCGCTCCACGCGGTCCCGTCGATTGGGTTCGAGGACCTTCGGCGGCACCTGGACGGGATCAGCCCGCGCGTGCTCTCGCTGAAGCTCAAAGAGCTCGAGCAGAACGGGATGGTCCACCGGGAGATCCTCGACACCCGGCCCCCCCGGGTCCGCTACGCGCTCACCGAGCGCGGCTGGACGGTGGCGTGGCTGGCCCAGCCGGTCCTCCTCTACCTCCGCCACACCGACCGCACGCTGAAGCGGACCGCGGGCGATCGCCCTAGGGTCGCCGACGCACCGGCGTAGGGCCACACGCGGTCCCCGACCGCCCGGACGACGACCGTTTTGGTTAGGGCCTGCCGGGCCGGGAACGGGCCTTCTATAACCCGAACGCCCGTCGGCCGCCCAAGGTGACGACCGATGACGCGCGATCGCATCGGACTCGCCGAGGCCCGGCCCGCTTCGCGGCCTGACCGCACCGGAGCGCCCCCGTGAGGGTGGGTGCGGTGCGACGGCGTTCGCCGCGGACGACCGAACGGGACCGGGTGCTGCCGGTAGTGACGACGAGAGCTCCCTGCGACCGTGGACCGTCGCCAACCTCCACGGCCGGGGGCTGACCGTTGCTGCCACCTCCCCACGGTGGGCGCCTCGTCGACCGGGAACTCTCGCCGAACGAGATCGAGCGGCTCGATGCCGATCGCTCGTCGATGCCCGTGCTCCGGCCAGACCTCGACCAGCTCCACGACGCGGTCCAGTTGGCCACGGGGGCGTACAGCCCCCTCGACGGGTTCATGGACCGCGCGTTCGTCGAGAGCGTGCTCGCGACGAGCCGTCTTCCGACCTCGCTCCCGTGGCCGATCCCGATCGTCCTCACCCCCGCGGGCCGGCCGAACGAGGCGACGATCGCGACGCTGCGCCCGGGAGACGAGGTCGCCCTCGTCGACCCCAGCGACCGCTTCATCGCCCGGCTCACGGTCCGCGAGCTTTTCCCGTTCGACCGGACCGCCGTGGCCCGGGACACGTTCGGCACCACCGACCCGGCGCACCCGAACGTCGCCCAGCTCGCCCGGGCCGGGCCGGTCGCGATCGCCGGTCGCGTCGACCTCCTCCGGCCCCCGGCGGTGCCGTTCCCCGAGCTCGAGCTCACGCCGATCCGGGCCCGGGAGCTCTTCCGCCGCCGAGGATGGACCACCGTCGCCGGCTTCCAGACCCGGAACCTGCCCCACGCCGGGCACGAGCAGCTCCACCGGCTCACCCTCGAGCGGGGCGACGTCGACGGGCTCTTCCTGCACCCCATCGTCGGGCCGCGGCAGGCGGGCGACTACCGCCCCGACACCGTCGTCGCCGGCTATCAGGAGCTCACCCGGCGTTACTACCCACCGTCCCGGTTCGCCCTCGCGACCCTCACCGTCGGGATGCGGTACGCCGGCCCCCGGGCCGCGCTCTTCTTCGCGATCATGCGGAAGAACTTCGGCTGCACCCACTACATCGTCGGCCGGGACCAGGCCGGGGTCGGCGGGTTCTACGATCCGTACGCCTGCCACCGCATCTTCGACGAGTTCCCCATCGACATCGTCGCGCTCCGCTACCAGGAGCTGTTCTACTGCACCGCGTGCCGGGCCATGGCGTCGGACCGCACGTGCGCCCACCCGGCCCATCAGCGGACCCCGGTGAGCCAAACCCGCATCCGCAAGGCGCTCGCCGACGGCGAGCCGGTCCCCCCCGAGATCATCCGGCCCGAGATCCTCGCGATCGCCCGGCGCGCCTTCGGGCGGGCCGCCCCCTCGGTCGACCCCCCGCCCGCGCCCACGCCCCCGACGGACCCGGCGCCCGCCACGGTGCGCGGGTCGGCCTGGGCCCTCCGGGGGGGTAGCGGGCTCGGCCCGGGGTGACCGTCGGGTCCGGGGCGGGCGTCGGACCCCCTCGGCGGGGTATCCCATTGGGTAGCCCCTAATCCGGCGCGCAGGACACGAATTTATAGGTTGTAACGAACCCCTCCCCTACCGGCCCCGTGGCGCGCGCATTCCTTCCTGAGGCGGCACCGCTCCCCGAGGCGACGGAGCCGCAGCTCGATCCGTTCGGCGACCACCGGGTGTTCCTGCAGCGGGTCCTCGAGTCGTCGACGGAGTACTCGATCATCGCCTCCGACCTCGGGGGCAAGATCCTCCTCTGGAACGAGGGGGCGCGCCGGATCTACGGGTACGGTTCCGAGGAGATCGTCGGGAAGGACATCCGGCTGCTGAACACCCAGGAGGACGTCGCGAGCGGGCGCGTCGACGCGGTCCTCCAGACCGCGCTCGAGCAGGGCAAGTGGGAGGGGGTCATGGCCCGCCGCCGCAAGGGCGGCGAGGAGTTCACCGCCCGGGTCGTCCTCACCGTCCTCCGCGACCAGGCCGCCCAGCCGCTCGGGTTCCTGATCATCTCGAAGGACATCACGACGGAGGAGCACCTCAACCGGAAGCTCGTCGAGTCCGAGGAGTACAACCGCGGGCTCATCGAGTCGGCCGTCGACGCGATCATGACGACGAGCCCGCTCGGGATCATCACCGACGTGAACAAGCGCGTCGAGGAGTTGATCGGGCGGGACCGGGAGCAGCTCGTCGGGACGCCGCTCAAGCAGTACTTCACCGACCCGGCCCGGGCCGAGGAGGGGATCCGCAGGGTCCTCTCGGAGGACCGGCTCACGAACTTCGAGCTCACCATGCGGATCGCCAACGGCTCGGAGGCGATCGTCGCGCTCAATGCGACGACGTTCCGGGGCCGCGACGGGAAGCTCCGGGGCGTGTTCGCCGCGGCCCGCGATGTCACGGAGCAGAAGACCCTCGAGGCGCAGCTCCGCGAGTCCCAGAACTACACCCGGGGGCTCATCGAGGCGGCGCCGGACGCGATCATCACCGTCGACCGGACCGGGATCATCACCGACGTGAACCAGCAGATGGAGGTGGCGACGGGCCACACCCGGGAGGAGCTCATCGGCACCCGGTTCGCCGAGTACTTCACCGACCCCGACCGGGCCGTCGCGGGCATCGACCAGACGCTCCGGGAAGGGTCGGTGAGCAACTACGACCTCGTCCTGCGGACCCGGGAGGGCCGGGAACAGGTCGTCTCGTTCAACGCCTCGGTCTTCCGGGACGTCGAGGGCCGGGTCCGGGGGATCTTCGCCTCGGCCCGGGACATCACCGAGCAGCGGAAGCTCGACGGGGAGCTCCGGCTCTCCCAGAACTACAACCGGAGCCTCATCGAGGCGTCGCCCGACGCGCTCTTCGTCGTCGACCCGGACCTCGTCGTGACCGACGTCAACGAGGAGATGGTCAACATCACCGGGTTCACCCGGGAGGAGCTCCTGGGGAGCTCGTTCAAGACGTTCTTCGCCGACCCGACCCGGGCCGTCGCCGGCGTCCGGCGCACGTTCGAGACCGGGAGCCTCTCCGACTACGAGCTCGTCCTCACCCCGCGGACCGGCCCCCACCGGGTGGTCTCGCTCAACGCGTCCACCTTCCGGGACCCCGACGGGCGGGTCAAAGGGGTGTTCGCCTCGGCCCGCGACATCACCGAGCAACGGCGGCTCCAGGAGCAGCTCGGCGAGTCGCAGAACTACAACCGGGGGCTCATCGAAGCGTCGCTCGACGCGATGGTCATCGTCGACCCGAAGCTGCTCATCACCGACGTGAACGAGCAGATGGTGAAGCTCACCGGGCGCACCCGGCAGCAGCTGATCGGCTCCGCGTTCATCCAGTACTTCACCGAACCGGAGCGGGCCGCCACCGGGGTCCGCACGACGCTGGAAAAGGGGTTCGCGACGAACTACGAGCTCATCCTCCTCTCCAAGAGCGGCGTCGAGACACCGGTCTCGTTCAACGCGACGGTGTTCCGGGACATCGAGGGCCGTGTGAAGGGGATCTTCGCCGCCGCCCGCGACGTCACCGAACAAAAGCAGCTCGACATGCAGCTGCGCGAATCGCAGAACTACAACCGGGGGCTCATCGAGTCGTCGGTCGACGCGCTCCTCACCACCGACGTCCTCGGGATCATCACCGACGTGAACCGCCAGATGGAGGTGCTCACGGGGGTCCCCCGGGACCAGCTCGTCGGCTCGCCCCTCAAGGGGTACTTCACCGACCCCGGCCGGGCCGATGCGGCGGTGCGCCGGGTCCTCGAGACGAACCGGCTCACGAACTACGAGCTCGACCTCACGTCGAAGAACGGCGTCGAGACGCCGGTCTCGTTCAACGCGACCACCTTCCGGGGCGCCAGCGGGGCGCTCCGGGGGATCTTCGCCGCGGCGCGCGACGTGACGGAGCAGAAGAAGCTCGAGGCCGAGATCCGGGAGTCCCAGACGTACAGCCGGAGCTTGATCGAGGCGTCGGCCGACGCGATCGTCACCGTCGACCCCGGCCTCATGATCACCGACGTGAACGAGCAGATGGTCCGGGTGACCGGCTACGCCCGGAACGAGCTCATCGGCTCGATGTTCCCCGACTACTTCACCGACCCCGGCCGCGCCGCCTCCGGGGTCCGGCAGACCCTCGAGGCCGGCGTGCTGCCCAACTACGAGCTCGCGCTCCGCAGCCGGCACGGTCGGATCGTCGAGGTGTCGTTCAACGCCTCGGTGTTCCGGGACATCGAAGGTCGGGTCCGCGGGGTCCTCGCCGCCGCGCGGGACGTCACAGAGCAGAAGCGGCTCCAGGAGCAGCTCCGCGAGTCCCAGCTCTACAACCGGAGCCTGATCGAGGCGTCGCCCGATGCGCTCGTGACCGTTGACCCCGAGTTCGTCATCACAGACGTGAACGAGCAGATGGTCCGCCTCACCGGCGTCCCCCGCGAGGGGCTCATCGGCAGCGCGTTCCCGAGCTACTTCACCGACAGCGAACGGGTCGTCGCCGGGGTGCGTCGGACCCTCCGCGAGGGCTCGGTCACGAACTACGAGCTGGTCCTCGCGAGCCGCGCCGGCCGCCGGACGCTGGTGTCGTTCAACGCGGCGGTCTACCGGGACGTCGACAACAAGGTCGCCGGGATCTTCGGCTCGGCCCGGGACATCACGGAGCAGAAGAAGACGGAGGAGAAGCTCCGCGACTCGGAGACGTACAACCGGGGGCTCATCGAGGCGTCGCCCGATGCGCTCGTCACCGTCGACCCGGACTTCATCGTCACCGACGTGAACGAGCAGATGGTGAAGCTCACCGGCTATAGCCGGAAGCGGCTCATCGGGAGCCGGTTCCCGGAGCTCTTCACCGACGCCAGCCGGGCCGAGGGCGGCGTCCGCACCGCGCTCACCGAGAACCTGGTCACCAACTACGAGCTCATCCTGCGGAAGCGCAACGGCCAGAAGATCCCCGTCGCGTTCAACGCGGGAACGTTCCACGATGCGGGCGGCGGGGTCCGGGGGGTCCTCGCGGCGGCCCGCGACATCAGCGAGCAGAAGAAGCTCGAGTCCCAGATCCGCCAGTCGCAGAGCTACAACCGGGGGCTCGTCGACTCGAACCTGGACGGCCTCATGACGACGGACCTCGTGGGGATCATCACCGACGTCAACAAGCCGATGGAGATCCTGACCGGGCTCTCCCGGACCGATCTCATCGGGACGCCATTTAAGCAGTACGTGACCGAGCCCGAGAAGGCCGAGGAGGCCATCGAACGGGTCCTCACCGACAACAAGGTGACCGACTTCGAGCTCACGATCCGTTCGCCGACGGGCGGCGGCGTCGTCGTGTCGTACAACGCGACAACGTTCCGGGACAGCGACGGGCGGCTCCAGGGGGTCATCGCCGCCGCGCGGAACAACACCGAGCAGCGCCGGCTCCGCGAGCAGTTGGAGCAGCGCAACTTGGAGCTCGAGATCCAGAACCGGCGGGTCCAGGAGGCGAACCGCCTGAAGAGTGAATTCCTGGCGAACATGTCCCACGAGCTCCGCACGCCGCTCAACAGCATCATCGGGTTCTCCGACTACCTCCTCACCAACCACGCCTCCGACCTCGGCGCCGAGCCGCGCGAGTACCTCGCCGACATCCTCAACAGCGGCAACCACCTCCTGCAGCTGATCAACGACGTCCTCGACCTCGCCAAGGTCGAGTCCGGGAAGATGGAGCTCGCCCCGGAGCGGTTCTCGCCCAAGACCGCCGTCGAGGAGGTCTGCTCGGTGGTGAAACCGCTCATCGGCGAAAAGCACCTCACGCTCCGCACCCACGTCTCCGAGGCCGTGGCGTCGGTCCAGCTGGACCCGCTCCGGTTCAAGCAGGTGCTCTACAACCTCCTCTCGAACGCCGTGAAGTTCACCGACGACGGCGGTCGCGTCGAGGTGTCGATCGCGCCCCGGGGTGCCTCGCTCTTCGAGCTCCGGGTCGAAGACACCGGCATCGGGATCGCGCCCGAGGACCTCCCCCGGCTCTTCCGGGAGTTCGAGCAGCTCGATGCGGGACCCGGCCGGCACTACCAGGGGTCGGGGCTCGGCCTCTCGCTCACGAAGAAGCTCATCGAGCTCCACGGCGGGAGCGTCGATGTGAACAGCACGCCCGGGAAGGGTACCCGGTTCACGGTCGTCTTCCCCGTCGGAGTAGGATCGCCGGCCACCGACGCCCCGGTGGGGCCGGCGCCGGCGGGCTAGGGGATGGTCCGGATCTTGATCGTCGAGGACAACCCGCTCAACCTGAAGCTCGCGTCGCTCATCCTTGCGAACGCCGGCTACCAGATCGACTCGGCCACCGACGCCGAGGAGGCGGAGCGGGCGATCGCCGCGGCGCGACCGGACCTCATCCTGATGGACCTCGGCCTGCCGGGAAAGGACGGCTACGCGTTCACCCGGGAGCTCCGGGCCCGGGACGAGCTCCGCCAGATCCCGATCCTCGCGGTCACGTCGTTCGCGATGAAGGGCGACCGGGCGAAGGCGATCGAGGCCGGCTGCACGGCGTACCTCACGAAACCGATCAACAGCCAATCGCTCCTCGCGAACGTCCACGCCCTCCTCCCCCGCCCGGCGGAGGGGATCGCGTGACCCCCCCGCGCGCGCCGTTCCGCGGCGACGGCGACGACGAGCCGGACGGGCGGGAGCGCCGGATCATGGTCGTCGAGGACTCGGCGTCGGCCCGTCGGCTCCTCCAGCAGCTCCTCCTGGGTCTCGGCGTCGGCCTCCCCGACCTCCGCCTCGCCGCCTCGGTCCCCGAGGCGCTCCAGACGTTCGCCCAGTGGACCCCCGCGATCGTCTTCGTCGACCTCGAGCTCCGGCCGCCGCTCCACCCCCCGCCGGGGGTGCCGCCGGTCACCGACGCGATGCCGAAGGACGGGGCCGAGCTCGCCCTCGAGCTCCTGCGCCGCGATCCGTCGACCCGGCTCATCGTCTGCTCGGCGACCGACGCCCGGGAGACGATCGTCGGCGACCTCGTCCGGGCGGGCCGCATCCAGGCGATCGTGAAACCGCTCCTCGCCGCGAAGGTGAAGGACGTCCTCGACCGGGCCACCACCGCGCCCCCGTCGCCGGCGTCCCGGCGCCGGTAGCCGGACCGGCCCGGTTACGTCGTGTCCGGGCCGATACGGGCCGACTATACCGGGGGTCCCGCATCGTTCCCGTGCCGTACGGGCGTCGGCCGACGTCCGATCGCGGGAGCGCTCGTCCCATGGACCCGGTGAACCCCCCGACGGTCGACGGGCCGATCCGTCGCGGGGTCGAGCGGACCCCCCGGCGCCCTCCGGCCCCCTCGGCCGAGCTGCGGGCCGTGGCCCGCCGGTCGGTCCTTTGGGGCGTGGCGATCGCGGCGGTCCTCGCGTTGCTCGCGCCCGGGTCGATGGTGGGGCTCCCGTCACCGGTCGACGGCCTCGTGACGAGCGGGTTCGCGGGCGGGTACCCGGCCGCCTGCTCGCCCCAGGTCTCCCCCCCGCCGTCGGCGATCCGGATCGCGCTACCGAACCCGTCGACGCCGGCACCGGCGGGCAGCACCCTCGGGGTGGCGTACGCGCTCGCCGTCGGCGTCACCGGGACGGCGCCGGCAGGTTCGGTCACGGTGGACGTGCCGACCCTGACCGCCCTGGTCCCGCTCGCCAACGGCTCGACCCTCGCCGTCGTCATCGGACCACGCGCGCTCTCCGCCCCCACGGACACCTGGACCGCGGACGGGGCGGCGACCGGTGCGCATGCGTTCGGTGCGGCCACGGCGTTCGCCGGCGGCGAGGCGGTCCTGTCGAGCTCGCTCCTCGCCGTGAGCGCCACGACGCCGTACGGCACCGTCACCGTCGCGCTCCGGTGGGGATGGACGCTCACCGACGGCGGGACGGTCCTCGCCGCGAGCGGCTGGAGCACACCGACCGCCGGCGACGGGTCGATCCTCGTGCCCCAGGAACACCTCACGCTCGTCGACCACGGTCCCGCCAACGCGACCGCGGGGAGCGCGTACCCCGTGGAGCTCTCCGGCGGCACGCCGGGGGGGACCATCCTGCTGAAGCTCGAAGGCGCGACGACGGGCACGACGGTCCGCTCCGCGGAAGGGACGATCCCGGCCGACCCGTCGACGGCCTACGTCGTCACCATCAGCCTCAGCGGGAGCGCCGGCGCGCTCGCGCCCGGGCCGTTCCTGGTCCACGTGCACGGCCCGTGCGGCGGGATCTTGTACAGCCTGCCGGTGACGATCACGGCGGCCTGACGCGGTCCGCCCGGGCCCTCCTCAGTTCGACCGGTCCGACGCCCCGCCGATCTCATCGAAGAGCCGGTCGAGGTCGGACGGGCCTCCCTCCGAGGGGTCCGCATCCTCCGGGGCGGCCGACGCCGGCAGGGGCGCGGGCGCGGCCGGCGGCCCGACCGCATCGGGCGCGACCCCGGGAGGGGGCGCCGACGCGGCCCCGGTCGAGCGCGATCGCCGGCGGGCGAGCAGGGCGAGACCGATGATCACGGCGAGCGCGACGAGGACCAGGACGAGGAAGGCGAGCGGGCCCACTAGCGATCCCGAGGTGGCGGTCGGCCCCACGGGGGACGGTCCGGCGGGAGGGTTCGTGGTCCCGGGTCCCCCGGTCCCACCGGAGCCGGAGCCGCCGGTGCCGTTCGGTGCGCTCGAGTTGCCGCCACCGGTGCCGTTGCCCGACCCGTTGCCCGAACCCCCGCCGCCGGAGCCGCCGCCACCGCCCCCGGAGGGGGCCATCACGGTGACCGCACCCGACGCCGAGGCCCGGCTCCCCAGGCTGTCGGTAGCGGTGCATCGCGGCGCGAAGGTGCCGGGGGCCGTGTACGCATGGGAGACGTTGGCACCGGCACCGGTCGCCCCATCGCCGAACGCCCAGACGTACGTGATCGGGGCGGCACCGCCCACGGTCCGGCAGGTGAGATCGACCGGCGCACCGACGTCGACGGTCGAGGTCGCCGGCGCCACCGTGACGGTGAGCGCCGGCGGGAGAGTGAGGGTCACTTCGCTCGAGGTCGTCGTCGACGTCGCCGCGGGCGAACCGCAGTTGGCGGCGCCGTTGCACCGATCGAAGGTGCGGACGAGGAACCGGTACGTCGCCCCCGTCGAGAGACCCGCGACGGTGGCGTTCCGCTCCGCGGCGATCGTGATGGTCGTCGCCGTGGCGAACGAACCGTTCCCGAGGGCGGCGGTGACCTCGTAGTCGCCGAAGCTGACGCTACCCCCGTACGTCGCGCCGTTCGTCCAGGTGAGCGCGACGCTCGTGGGACCGGCGAGCGCTCCCGAGAGGGTGGCCATCGGGGGCTGCGTGACCTCGACGATATTGGAATCGGATGTGGCGCCGAGGAGGTTCTGCTCCACGACCTTCCACCAGTACGACGACGACGGGGTGAGCCCCGCGACGAACGCCGAGGTGTCCGATTGGCTCGAGAAGGTGGCCGCGCTGGTCCACGACGAGCTCGTGGACGAGAGCGCATACTCGACGTCGTACCCCGCGAACAGCGCGTCATTCGTCGCGCCCCATTCGAGCCCGACGGCGCCGGGCGACGCGCCCGGGGCGACCAGCTCGAGTGCGGCGAGCGCCGGCGCTGCGGCGGGAGAGACCGGTGCCGTGGCCGGGCCGCTCGCGCCCGCCAGCCCCGGAACGAGGACGAGGGCGGAGAGGGCGGCCACGACCGACCAGGAGAGCCGGGGGAGGACGCGCGGGGACGGGGCGGCAAGCGCGAACGATCGCATCGCTCCAACGACGGGGGGTCGGATTACTAAGCGTCCGTAACCGGACCCTCACGCCGTAACGGGTTCCCACGGCCGTTCCCGCGGGGTCCGACGAGACTCGACCGCGGACGGCAGGGCCTCGGGCGGGTCCCAGCCGGTGACGAGTTCGTCGGCGAGCCGCGCCGCCTGGCGCGTCGCCCACGTCCGTTCCGGGTCGACCCCCACGGCCACGAGCCAGAGCGCCTCCTCCTCACCGAGGAGCTCCCGGACGAGGCCGGAGGAGATCGGTGACCCGTCGTCGAGCTGGACCCCTTGGTGCACCCACTGCCAGAGGAGCGAGCGGGCCAGGTCGGCCTCGGCCCGGTCCCGGGACCCGTCCCCGTCATCGACGAACCCGACGCCGCGGAGCCAGGACTCAAGGTACCGGACGACGGTCCGGCAACTCGCCCGGACCCCGTCGAACGTGATCGAGCCATCCGGCGGGCGGAGCAGCCCCACCGGGACCGGGACGGTCGGCCCGCCCACCCCGTCGATCGCCGGAGCAAGGGGGCCCCCGCGGAAGGCGGTCCGGGCCCGATCGATCGACGGGACGTCGCGGACCCATGCGCCGTCGAACCCGTCGAGGGCGATCCGTTCGAGCTCGGCGATCCCGTCCCACCCGACGGTCGAGCCTCGGTCCACCATCGTCGCGGGCCGATCGACATCACAGAGCGCCGGTGCCCCGCGCCGTCGGGCGGTGGCGACGAGCAGCCGGGCGATCGCCTCGAGGAGCGGGGTCTCGATCCCGAGCGTCGCGCGGTCGGGGAGGGCGAACCGGGGGTCCTCCCGAAAGAGCCGGGAAACGCCAGCGAGGTACCGGACCGGGGCGAGGACCAGCGCGGGCGACCGCTCCCGGAGCGCGTAGAGGATCTCGTCCATCTGGAACGTGGCCGGCACGGCGCCGACGACCGCCCCGGCGCCGGCCAACCCGAGGGGGAGACCGAGCTCGTCCTCGATCCACGCGATCGCGTCGGACCAGAACTCGGCCTCCTCGCCGGTCTCGATCGAGCCGAGGTACAGGTACGGGCGGCCTCCCCGGGCCACCATCTCCTCCGCGTCGCGCGCCAGATGGAGCCCGACGTCGAACAGCGCCGCGGGGATCGGGGGCCCCTCGTCGAGCACGATCGCGTCGGCCGCTGCGAGATCGCGCGGGCGTACCGCGAGCGCGGCGGTACGCCGCGCGAGGCGGAACCGGCGACCGGCGGGGGCGTCGTACGCGAGGGTGCGCCGTACCGCTTCCGCCACAGCGCGGTGACCGGCGAGGACGGTGTCCGGCCGGGGTACCAGGGCGTCCTCGAAGTCGGCCACGAACCGGTCGGCCCCTCCGTTCATGCCCGGGACCAGGTGGTCCGGGGTGGGGGGCCCGACGAGCTCGATCGGCCGGTGGAACGGGAGCCCCGACACGGTCCAGGAGCGGGACCGGACCCCGTCCGGGTCAACGGTGAAGTCGAGGCGCTCGCCCCGTTGGACCGCGAGCGCCCGGTCGCGCCGACGCTCCACGAGGTGGTCGCGCCGGGGGCCGAACCGCTGGACGAGCCGCTCCAGGAGGTCGGCCGCCCGCGGCGTCACGACGGCGCCTTCGCCCCGCTCGACGGCCACGAACCCGATCGTTCCTTGCGCGGGATCGGCCCGGGCGACGCGCCCGGCGGTGGGCGGACGCCAAGCGATGTCGTACGGCATATGGATCCCCTCCCGACACGGCCGGTGGGACGGGCATCGGGGGGGAGGACTTACACCCCCCGCGAGCGAACGATGAGGTCGTAACCGCCGGGTGCGGCTCGACCGCATCCCGGAGAAGGGGGTTCCCTGGGGGAGCGGCCCTTCCGTGCGCGGTTAAGTCCCGAGGGCGTCGTACGACCGATTCCATGACGGCGACCGCGAGCACGTTCGTCACGCGGGCCGTGCGCGCGGCCCGGGGTTCTGCCTCGCTGCGCGTGACCGTGCCCCAGGTGATCGCCGAACTGCTCGGCCTCGGTCCGGGCGATGAGGTGCGGTGGGTCGTCGATCCGCGGTCGGGCGCGGTCCGGGTCGAGGGACGGGTCCCCGCGGAACGGGCCGACCGGCCCGCCGAGGTGTCGGCCGAAACACCGCCGTGACCGCCCCCTACTCCGGCGCCCGGCGGAGAGGGGAACGCCGGGGAGCCCGATGGCCGACGTCGGTCGGGGACCGGGGAGGCTCCTCGTCGGCCGCCGGGTCGAACCGCCGGGTGAGGTCGGGCAGGATCGTGAGCGGCGAGACGAAGCGGTAGCGCTTCGCGCGGGTCTGCCCCAGCGCCTCGAGCACCCCGCGGTCGACGAGGAGGTTGAGGTGCCGGAGGACCGTGGCTCCGCTCCGGCCGCCGACCCACCGGGTCGCCTCCCGGGCGGAGAACCACCCCGGTGCGCGGCGGGCCCGGACGAGGAGCCGCAGCGCGACCTCCTCCAGCGGGTCGTCGGTCCCGTTCTGATCGAGCCACCGGAGCACGGCGCCCTCGTACGCCTGCAGGGTCGCGTCGACGACGAAGTCGATGATCTCGGTGTGGGAGCCGGACGATTCGGTCCAGAGGTGGAGACGGCGCAGGACCTCCGGCCGCTCGAGGGTGGCGAGCGCGATCGGGGCGAGGCTCGAGTTCGGAAGGCCGAAGAGGCGGAGATAGAGGTCGCACAGCGCGCGGGCGACGGTCATGTTCCCGGCCGGGAACGGCCGGATCGCGTAGAACCCCTGGAGGAGCACCGTCGCCGGGATGAGGGGCATCAGGGTGACCCCGTAGCGGTCCACCCAGTCGAGGAGCGACTGGAGCTCCGCGGGGATGCGCTCGGGGGGGCAGGGCCGGTACGCCACGATCCCCGACGCGAGCGGGAGCTCGAGCGACGTCTCCCGCAGCTCCCCCGGCACGATAGGGAGCCCGAGACCGGAGAGGAGGACCGTGTGGGCCTGCTGGACCAGCGGAACGGTCCACGGCGGATGGAACCGGTTCACCTGGGCCCGGTACCGGAGCTCATTGAACAGGAACTGGCGCCGGTGGGGCCCCAGCGACGCGCCGCCCGCGGAGGCGCGGCGGTGGCCGCTCCGCGGGCGGACCGAGACCGGGGCCGCGTCGACGCGGAACAGCCCGCGGGGGCCCCGGAGCCCGGCCACGTTCTCGAGGAGGATCGCCTCGAGGTCGTCGGGGGACAGGAGCGCCCGATCGAGCTCCCGATCGAGGACGTACACCTCCTCCGCGCGAACGGCGAAGTCGAGCGGAGCCGCGAGTTCCGGCCGGAACGGCACTTTAGTGCGGTACTCGACCGGGTACCGAACGTGGCAGTGGCCGTACTTGGCCGCGTGCGCGGCCATCATGCGGCACCCTAGGACGGCCGGCGGGATACGGGGCGACGGTAGGACGTATCCGGCCGCGGGGCCGACGGCCTAGCGGTCGTCGAGGTCGGGGACTGTCGGTCGGACGGGCCGCTCGGGACGAGCCGGCACGAGGACCGCCACGCCCACCGTCCCGATTGCGACGCCGCCGGCCGCGACGCTGGGCGAGGCGACCGAGCCTCCGGCCGAACCGGCGACGGCCGTCGCGGGCACGCCGCCCACGAGCGGCACCTGCAGGAGGAGGATTCCCTCCGAGGGGACCGAGTAGGTCGTCGCGAGAAGCCCCGAGGTGACCTTCGGGACCGTGAGGGAGGGCGACCACTGGATCACGGTGCCCGAGACGCCGGTCGCGAACGCGGAGCCAAGACCGAGGGCGATGGCGTGGGAGAGGTTCGCGTTGACGACGAGGAGCGCCTCGGTCGTCGCATTGCGGGTGACGACGGACCAGACGTTCCCGACGGTGGTCCGGACCGAGGCGCCGATCACCGTCCCGACGGGCAGCGCCGAAAGGACCGACTGGTAGAGCGTCCCCGTCGGGCCGACGGTGCCGTTCCCGTTCATCATCGAGAACCCGTACCCGGTCGTGGAGCTCGTCTGGAGGTTGTAGACCGTGAGCTGGGTCACGTTGGCCCGCAGCGCCTGGGTGACCGACGCGGCGAGGAAGAGCGCGTCGGCGTACGAGCCCGCGTGGTTCGAGGGCGCCCAGCCCGGCCCCGCGTTGTACTCGTGCACGAAGATGGGCATCGTCGCGCACGCGGTGCAGTAGCCGACGATATCGGACCGGACCGTGGCGTAGCTCGAGGTGAGGTTGCTCGTCGTCGCGAGCGGCGACAGGAACGCGTCCAAGGTCTCCGTCGTGGCCCCCGTCGAAGGGTACGAATGGTACGCGATGGCGGCCAGGTTCGGGCCGTTGATCCGGACCACGTCCTGGAACCAGACGGTGTTGCACGAGCACGCGGCCTCGATGCCGATGAACTTCGCCGCTGGATCGACGGCCTTCACCGCAGCGATGGCCGCCTTCACGTCGAACGCGTACGCGAGGGGGGTGGGGCTCCGCGCGTCGGTCGTCTTCCACTGCGTCCAGGGGATCCCGTAGTGGGTCCATCCGGTGGGCTCGTTGCCGATCGACCAGTAGTCGGGCTGGAACCCGACGGTCGACACGATCCACTTCGCGATGGCGGCGACCTGGGCCGAATTGTTGTTCTCGGCGGGGAGGTCCAGGATGGCGTGGCAGTGGGGGGTCACCGTGGCGCACCACGACTTGAGCGCGGTGACATCGTACGCGCACCCGCCGGTGGAGCCGTCATCGGCGTACTGGAGGTTCGCCGAGCTGTTGCACCGATCGCTGTCGGTGCCGTACCGGTACCAGGTGAACGGCGTGGCGTTGAGGAAGCCCTTCACCGACGCGTTGGTCCACACGCAGCTGCGGCACTTCGTCTGGAGGTCGACGCCATAGAACGAGGGCGGGGCGACGCCGAGGACCGAGGTGCCGACCAGCGTCGAGGCGACGCCGCTCACCGTGCCGCCGGCGGAGACCGTCGCCGACGCGGTGGCGTTGTGACCGTTCCCGTCACGGATGGTGAGGGTCGCGGTGTACGCTCCCGACGACGCGTAGACGTGCGACGGGCTCTGGAGCGCGCTCGTCGACCCGTCGCCGAACGACCAATTGTACGTGTAGGGGCGGTGGCCGCCGGTCGCGTTACCGGAGAAGGTGACGGTGAGAGGGGCCGAACCCGACGCCGGCGATGCCGTGGCGGTGGCCGTCAGCGACGGGGCGCCGGTCGCGCCGACGTGGATCGAGACGCTCGCGGTGTCGGAGGCGCCCACGAGGTCGGTCACCGTGACCACCGCCGAGTAGTTGCCCGTGTACAGGTACGTGTGGCTGGGCGTCCGCGAACTGCTCGTGGTCGTCCCGCCGAAGTTCCAGGAGTACTTGTACGGCGGCAGTCCGCCCACGGCGGTACCGGTGAAGTTCACGGTGAGCGGCGACGACCCCGTCGTGGGCGTCGCTTGGGCGGAGGCGGTGGGACCGAGATGGAGGTACGGCGCGAGGCCGAGGACCCCAGGGCCTCGACCCGCGAACCCGCCGAGGGAGCCGAGGCTCGACCCTGGGGGGAGCGCCGCGAGGAGGGTGGCGACGGAGACGAGCGCAACGACGGCGGCGATCGCGCCGAGGGCCGCTCGACGCCCGGGGCGGACTCGTACGACGGCCGACCGAGGGGCCCGTAGGGCTCCCCGACCCGCCCGCTCGCGCGCCACGCTCCAATTTGGCCGGTGCCCGTACTTAGTAACCACTGGGTCACGGGCTCACCAATTGCCACGTTCGTCTCCGGAACGATACGGGATACACCTAGCCGCGACCACCGCTCGCGGAAATCGACCTATTTGACGACGGAACCGGATCAATCCGCCAGGAGGCTGCTACCGGAGCGGGGCCCGTGGGTGTGCCGCCGTACGTCGTTCCTCGTTCGACGGGTCGTTCTCCGCCGTTCAGCGAACGGGTATCGTCCCGGCGCTCCCGGAACGAACGATGCGCGCGATCGTGGGGTTCGCGATGCTAGCCCTGCTCGTGGCCGGGGCGATCGCCGGGCCGACGGCGGCCGCGCTCCCCGCGTCGGGGCCGGGCCCTCAGGGGTCGGTCTGCAATCCGTCGAGCCCCAGCCCCGCGGCCGTCGCGATCCCACTCCCGAACCCGCATCGGGGGCTCGCCGCGGGTGGCAGTATCGTGACCAGCTACGAGATCACCGTCGAGAACTACACGGCCGCGCTCAACGGTACCGTCGTCACCGTTCCGACGATGGAGGGGGTCTTTCCCCTCGCGGCCGGCGGGTCCACGCTCGCCGTGACCCCACCCACCACCGTACGGATCACGGGCTCCGGCTGGTCGACACCGGTGAATCACACCAAGGTGGTCACGAGCAACCTCACGTTCGCCTCCGGCGCGAAGGCGTTCCTCACGAGCCAGAAGATCGCGCTCATGGCGCCGATCGCCTACGGCGGGATCAGTCTCGGGGTCCGGTGGCAGTGGACGATGGTACCCCCGTCGGGCCCGGTCCGCGCGAGCGGCTGGTCGGTGCCCGCGACCACCGCCACGAGCCCGTACCTCCCGTCGATCTTCTACCCCGCCCCGTGGGTCGGCCTCGTGCTGCCCGGTGGTGGTTCGGCCGCGGCCGGTACCAACGTCACCCTCGCGCTGAACGGCTCGGTGACGAACACGACGTTCCGCGTCGTCGTCGAATACCCCAACAACGGCACCGAGATCTCGTCGGTCTGGGAACCGTCGGGGGCCGCGCCGACGTTCAACGCCACCGCGTCGCTGCGGTACGGCAACGGCACCCCCCTCGCCCCGGGGTCGTATCTCCTGCACGTCCACGACCACTGCCAGGCGATCGTCCACAGCGTTTCGCTCAAGGTCACGAGCTCGCCGATCGGCGGGGTCCCGTTCCGTGGGAGCGCTCGCGGGACCGCGGACTAACCTCGCGCTCCACGCCCGCCCACGGTGCCCCGCTCGGTAGGTCGTTCTCCGCCGGTCACGGCGGTCCCTTTACCCCTCGCCCCGAACGATAGTCGGAGGACGGTTCCGCCCATGGGTGACGGACCCGGTGCACGATCGTGTGGCGAGGGAAGGAATCGACCCGTGTCCCGGACACCGGGAGCCCCCGGACGGGAACGTTGCCCGCTCCCCCGCCCCAGGGCGTCCTTCCGTCGCGTCCCCGGTACGTGACCCGGGTCCCCTGGCCGTGGGCCTTCTGGTTCGTCCCGGTCGGGGTGGCTGCCGTGGTGGTGCTCTGCGCGGTGCCGTGGGGGAGCGTTCCCCTGGAGGACGCCGCGCCGGGAGCCCGGCCGTCGCCCGGAGTTCCCACGACGACCACCGCCTCGAGCTGCAACCCCACGTCGAACCCGACCCCCTCGGCGCTCCTCATCCCCACGACGGCACCGACGTCGGCGGTCGGGCCCGGCGGATCGCTCGGCGCCACGTACGAGGTGGCCATCGTGAACTTCACGACGAGCGCCTCCGGTACCGTCGTCCTCGTTCCAAGCGCCTTCGCGACGTTCCCGCTCTCCGGCGGTGGAACGAAGCAGCTCTACGTCGGACCCCGATCGTTCACGATCACGGGCGCAGGTTGGTCTAACGGGTCGCTCTCGACCACGACGGTCAGCATGCCCTCCGGTCTCGCCTTCGCGAGCGGAGGGACAGCGACCCTCTCCACCCAGAAGATCGCGGTGATGGGCTCGGTCCCGTACGGAACGCTCCGCGTCGAGTTCCGCTGGCACTGGACCGTCGTCGAACCCAACGGGACCTCGACGGTAGGTGCGTGGACCGTCCCGACGGCGACGTCGGGCTGGCCGGCATCGTTGCCGAGCGAGTTCTTCCCGGCACCCACCGTGACGCTCGTGGGCACGAACGGTCCGACGGTGACCATCGGCACGAACTTCTCGGCGACGCTGAGCGGGTTCGTGGGCGGACGCTACTTCTTCCTCGAGCTGGAGTACCCCTCCACCGGCAAGGTCGTCCAGGCGCACGGACAGACCTCGGCCGCGGGCGCGACCCCGTTCAACGTGACGATCCCGATGATCAACTACGATCACTACCTGGCTCCGGGAACGTACCTCGTCCACATCCACGACGGGTGCGGCGCGATGCTGTTCAGTGTCAGCGAGTCCGCGAAGTTCGCCGCCCACGCATCGGTCGGGATCGTCCTCGACCCGTCCTCGTGCGGGAAGCTCACCCTCAACGGGAGCGCCTACGCGAGCGGTTCGACCGCGACGCTGGTCCCGTCGACCCAGGCGTACGGGTTCACGGTGCCCACGTGCACAGGGCATCCGTTCCAGGGATGGCAAGGATCCGGCGCCGTCCACGTCGCCTCGTCCGGCCAGTTGCTTGTGAGCGGTGACGGGACGTTCTCGGTGTACTTCGGATGACGCCCCGAAGCTCGAACGGGCCGCGGCCCTGGAGCCCTCGCCAATCGGTTACCGCCTATCGGGAGCCCCTTTAGCGGCCCTCTCGGACTCTGAACCATGGGTCTTCGTCCGCTTCGATCGCCCCGGTCCGGATCCCTCCCACGGGCGTGGGGCCCGGTGCTGGTGCTCGCGGCGCTCCTCACGGTGCCGGCGGTTGCGTGGGGCATGGTCCCCGTACCGACCGGCGCCGGGCCATCAGCTGCGTACTACTGTCCTCAGCCGGGCCGCGCGGCCAAGGCGGTCAGCCTCGCCGCCCCGGGGTTCGCCCTCGCCTCGGGCGACGTGATGACCGTCCACTACGAGGTCGCCGTGGTCAACTCAACGACGGCGTCGTTCTCGTACGCCGTCCGGGTCCCTAGTATCTTCGCCCTCTTCCCGCTCGCCAACGGCAGCACCCTCACCTTCTACATCCCGGTGAAGTCGCTCACGCTCACCAACACGAGCTGGTCCGATCCGTCGCTTGCGACGAAGTCGAAGACGATGACGACGGCCTGGATGTTCTCCGGTGCGACGGCGCTCATGACGACGGAGATCATCGCCATCATGGTCGACGCCCCCCGGGGGACGATGGAGCTCGGGTTCCGGTGGCAGTGGATGGTCACGTTCGCGTCTAACGGTACGACGGTGGCGAGCGCGTGGAGCCGGGTGACCGCGAACGGGTCGAGCCCGACGATTTTCTACCCGGCCCCGTACGTCGCGCTCGACGGGACGTCGAACCGGACAGCGGCCATCGGCTCGTACTTCACCGCCACCGTTTCCGGGGCGACCTCGGCGACGGTGTTCCGGAGCGAGCTCGAGTACGCCTCGACGGGGAACGTGGTGCGGAGCAACCACACGAACACGCCGGCGGGCTCGCAATCGTCGGTCAACGTCACCATCCAGATCCTGGGGACCAGCGGACCGTTCGCTCCGTCGGTCCTCCTCGACCACATCCACGACGATTGCGGCGCGCTCCTCTACAGCATCACCGTCACGTCGGTCTACGCGTCGAGCGCCGACGTCCACGTCGTCGTCCAGCCGGCGGCGTGCGGCCCCGTGGTCGTCAACGGCACGACGGTCGCGAGCGGGGGTGTCACGACGATGGTCCCCTCGGGGGTGTCGGCGACGATCAGTGCCGGCCCCTGCACCGCGCACACGTTCTCCGGCTGGTCGACGACGTCGGGGCTTTCGGTCAACGGCACGGCGAACGCGACGGCCTCGATGATTGTGAGCGCCTCCGGGACGCTCACCGCGAGGTTCGCGTGAGCGCCGCGCGGGGGAGGGAGGGCGGGTCGGCTCCGTCCACTGGGATCCGCCCTCCCGGCGACGACGCAGCGTACGCCGCCGTGGTATCGAGTTGGATAGGACGTAGCGGGGGTCCTAATCCCGCCGCCGGGGCCCTAGGGCCGAAGGTGGCCGTGAGCAGCCCCCAGTGGTCGACGGCATCGCTCGGTGGTCCGGTCCATGTGGTCCTCCGCCACCCGGAGGCCGACTGGTCGAACCGCGCCGGCTACGTGCTCGCGAGCGCCCTCAACCCCGGGTTCGTGGTCCTCGAGATGCGCGAAACCCCGGCGTCGGCGGATCGGCGCGGACTCCCCTGGGACGCCCTCGTCGACCCCGACCGACATCTCGTCGTCTCCGTCCCGGAGGCCGGGGCCGAAGGGCCGCCAATGTGGCCGATCACGCGCGTGGACCACCCGTACGAACCGCTCTCGGACCTCGCCACGTTCCTCGCCCGGCCCGAAGCGACCGAGCGGCTCTTCCGGCCGCAGCTCCCCGAGATCCGGCCGCTCCCGATCCTCATCGCCAACGGCGGGATCGCCGCCCGCCGATTCCCGGACGACCCGATCGCCACGGGGTACCTCATGGGGGTCCAGAAGCGGTTCCAGATCTCGGTGATCTTCGCCGCCGACGAGACGCCCCGGCGCGACTACATGGCGTTCGACTACGTCTTCGACGTCCGGCCCGACGCCTCCGACGCGGCCGGCCACCGGCTCCGGTGCGCTCGGAGCCCGCCCGGGTCGGCCGTCCATCCGGGCGATGAGCTCCCGCTCGATGCGTTCGAAGGCGGAGCGGCCGCGCTCGGCCGGCTCGGCCAGCCCTCGCCCGCCATCCGGGGGACGGCCCCGACGCCGACGTAGTCGACGGCGGAGCATGGTCCACGGGCTCGTTAAATAGGGGCGCTTCTACGCGGCTCAGCCCGTGAGCCGAGGACCCCCTCCGGGGGTTCCGCTGACGCGAGGACACCAATGGACCGCCCCATCTTCGTGCGCTTTGAGACGCCGAGCGAACTCGCCGACAAGACCCTACAGCTCGTCCAGATCGCCAGCGAGACGGGCAAGGTGCGGATCGGCACCAACGAGGTGACGAAGTCGAGCGAGCGCGCCGAGGCGAAGCTCGTCGTCATGGCCGAGGACGTCGACCCCGTCGAGATCCTCGTCCACGTCCCCATGCTCTGCGAGGAGAAGCGGATCCCGTACGTGTACGTCCCGAAGAAGCAGCGGCTCGGCCAGTCGGCCGGGCTCACCAAGTCGGCGGCCAGCGTTGCCATCGTCGAGGCCGGCGACGCGAAGGGGCTGCTCGAAGAGATCGCCGGCGCCGTGGCGGGGCTCAAGAAGTAACGGTCCTCGCGACCGAGTCCGAGCATGGCCGAAGAGAAGGGGTCCCCCGCCGAGGTCGTCGAACTCATCGGCCGGACCGGCATGGCCGGCGAGGCGACGCAGGTCAAGGTCCGGGTCCTCGCCGGACGCGACCGCGGCAAGATCATCACCCGCAACGTGGCCGGCCCGATCCGGCTCGGCGATGTCCTGATCCTCCGAGAGACGGCGCGCGAGGCGCGCAAGCTCTCGGTCCGCTAGGCGGGAGGTCGTCCGATGGTCGTCAAGCGTCAGTGCTCGTTCTGCGCCGACGAGGTCGAACCGGGGACCGGTTCGATGTTCGTGAAGCGCGACGGCACGGTGTTCTACTTCTGTTCCGGCTCGTGCCGCAAGCAGCAGCTCCACCTGGGCCGAGTCGGTCACCGGCTCAAGTGGACCCGGGCGCACGCTCTCAAACGCGCTCAGCAGCAGGCCGCGCCCGCACGGACCGCCGCGCGCGCCGCGGCCGCCGCGGCCACGGCGGCGAAGCCGGCCGCCTCGAAGGGCGCGACGCCCGCCGCCTCGCCGACCGCCCCGACTCCCCCCCTCTCGGCCCCGGCGGCCGCGGCCACCATCACCCCGCCGAGCGAGTCGACCGCCGACGCGCCGGAACCCGGGTCGAGCCCCCCGGCCGCGGACGTGGCGGCCGAACCGACACCGGAATCCAAGACCGGATCGAAGCCTGCGCCCAAGTCCCGGTCGCGCAAGGCCGGCGCGTCCAAGCCGAAGACGCCGGAATAGGCCGGCCATCGTCCACCCACCCGCACCGTTCCACTCGAGCCGCCGGTTCTTAGCGACCTTCGATCACCGGCGACGGTGCCCCGGACCCGGCGCCAGGGTTGGACGTCGGCAAGCGAACTCGCCGAGTTCGCGTTCTGTCCCCGCGCGTGGTACTACTCCACCCATCCACCGGGATTCGCCCCCGACCGGCGAGCGGTCGACCGTTCGGAAGGGGGGCGCGCGTTTCACACCGAAGCGCTCCGGACCGAACAGCATCGGGAGACCGGGGGCGCGAGTGCGGCCGGTTGGATGTGGCTCGGGATCGCGGCGACCGTCCTCCTGCTCCTCGCGGGGCTCGTCCTCCGATGAGCGGGATCCTCCTCGCCCTCGCGGCCATCGCCGGCCTCGGAACGATCGCGCTCGCCGCCCGGGCGTGGCACGCCGCCACCTACGCGAGGACCCATGGCCGCCTCGTGGGCGTCGATCTCGATGGCGGCATGTTCCGACTGCGGAGCGACGACGACCGGCTCACCGGGCGGCCCGACATCATCCGGCGGCGACCCGATGGGCGGCCGGTCCCGATCGAAGTGAAGAGCCGCCGCTCCCCACCGAACGGGCCGTCGGCGGCCCATCGCGTCCAGATCGAGGCGTACTGCCTGCTCCTCGAGGCGGAGCTCGGGATCCGACCGCCGTACGGGCTCGTGCGGTACGCCGAGGGGACCGAATGGGAGGTGCCGTGGACCGCGGACGCCCGCGCGGAGGTGGTGGAACTCCTCGCCGACCTGCGTCGTCCGTACCGCGGCGCCGCCTCCCCGGGGCCGGGGAAGTGCGCGGGATGCCGGTGGCGTCCCGGCTGCGACGCGGCCGTCTAGGGGGTCCGTCGTCTTCGCGTCCAGTACACCTCGGTCCGGTACGGCAGCACGATCGTCGATCGGTCCCGGGTGGCGGGGGAGGTCGCGAGGAGCGTGTCGACCTCGGCGACCACCGCCGCCTGCTCGTGGGGCGGAAGGAGGGCGATGAAGCTCACTGAGAGGACCCGGTCGACGAGCACGTCGTGGGTGAGGGTCTGCGTGTGTTCGACGATCTCCTGTTCGAGGGGATCGAAGAGCCGGCTCGATTCGAGCGGCTCTCTCCACGCCGCGTCCCGGACCCGCGGCGCTGCCCCACTCCGACGGTCGAGGACGCGGGTGAGATCCGCGACCCAGGGCACGCGCTCGTCGCGCCGGTTCCACACGAGGGCGAGGCCCCCGCTGGGACGCAGGACCCGGGCGATCTCGGCCGCCGCCCGCGCCACATCGAACCAGTGGAACGACTGGCCGCACACCACCGCGTCCACGCTGGCGTCGTCGAACGGCAGCGATTCCGCCGTCCCCTCATGGAGCTCGACGTCCGGAAAGTGGCGGACGAACTCGGCCCGCATGCCGGCCCCGGGCTCGACAGCGATGGGCCGGAGACCCGCAAGGCGGAGCGCCCGGGTGAGCTTGCCGGTCCCTGCACCGAGGTCGACGACCCGCGCGGAGGGTCCGAGGCGGAGGGCGCCGACGAGTCGGGCGACCGCCTCGGCCGGGTACTCGGGGCGGCCCCGTTCGTACCGGTCCGCCACCCGGTCGAACCCCTCGGCTTCCGGCCGCACCCGTCGGGGTCCCGGGACGACCGGGCCGGCGTCGGCGCCCATCCCCCGCGCGACCCGCCGAGCGCGGAAGCCTTTTCGGGCGTGCCGGGTACGCCGCGCAGATGGCCGAAGGCGCGCTCGAGCGAACCCTCGTCCTCGTGAAACCGGACGGGGTGAAGCGGGGGCTCATCGGCGAGATCGTCGGTCGGATCGAGCGCAAGCAGCTCCGCATCGCCGCGGCCCGTCTCCTCCAGGTGACCCCAGAGCTCGCTGCGCGGCACTATGCCGAACACGCCGGGAAGCCGTTCTACCCGGGGCTCGTCGAGCACATCACCTCGGGCCCGGTCCTCGCCCTCGCCGTCGAGGGGCGGTCGGCGATCGGCGTCGTCCGCCTCCTCGTGGGGGCGACGAACCCGGCGACGGCCGCCCCGGGGACCATCCGCGGCGATCTCGCGCTCGCGATCACGCCGAACCTCATCCACGCCTCCGACGCGCCGGCGTCGGCCGAGCGGGAGCTCGCGCTCTACTTCGGACCGGCGGACTATCAGGCGTACGCCCGCGTCGGGGCCGAGTTCGCCGCACCCGGATGACCGCTCCGCTCGACCGGGCGGTGGCCGCCGTCGCGACGGGCGCCGTCGTGCTCTATCCGACCGACACGCTCTACGGGCTCGGCGCGAGCGCGACCGACCGCGCCGCCGTCGCCCGCGTGACGGCGCTCAAGGACCGGCCGGGCGGGATGCCGATCTCGATCGCGGTCTCGTCGGTGATGGAGCTCGATCGGTGGTGCACCCTCGATGATCCCGCGCGGGCGTACGCCCGTCGTCACCTCCCGGGCCCCGTCACGCTCCTCGTGCCGGCGTCGGCCGAGGGGCGCCGTCGCCTCGCCCCGGCGGTCCTCGGCCACGACGGGACCCTCGGGGTCCGGGTGCCCGATCATCCGGTCGCCCGGGAGCTCGCCCGGCGGGCCGGCCCGATCACGGCGACGTCGGCGAACCGGCACGGGGCGCCGCCCGCCGCGTCGATCGCGAGCGCCCGACGGACGTTCGGCCGGGGCATCGCCGTCTACGTCGCCGCGGGGCCCTCCCCTTCCGGCCGGCCCTCGGCGCTCGCCGACCTACGGGCGGGCCGACTGCGCCTCGTCGAACGGCGGTGACCCTCGTGGCGCGGTACCCGGCCGATCTCCCCGCGTGGCGGAAGGCCGGTCGCATCGCCGCCGAAGCCCGGGAGCTCGGGGCCCGACTCGCCGTCCCCGGCGCCTCCCGGCGAGGAATCGCCGAGGCGGTGGAGGGGCTCGTCCGCGCCGCGGGGGCGGAACCCGCGTTCCCGGCCAACCTCTCCCGGAACGTCGAGGCGGCCCATTTCACCCCCGATCCCGCCGACGAGGCGGTCCTCGCCACCGGCGACCTCCTCAAGGTCGACGTGGGTGCCCACGTGGGCGGGGCGATCGCCGACACCGCGACGACCGTCGAGGTGGGGGGCGGCCGCACCCACGAGGGGCTCCGGCGGGCCGTTCGCGAGGCCGTCGACGCGGCGGTGGCCACGGTGCGACCGGGGATCCCCGTCGAACGGGTCTCGGCGGCGATCGAGGCGGCGATCCACGCCCGGGGGTTCAAGCCCGTCGAGAACCTCATGGGCCACTCCATCGAGCCGTACCTGCTCCACGCCGGGAAGTCGATCCCGAACGTCACCGGGATCGCCCGGGGCGTCCTCGACGAGGGCGAGGTGATCGCCATCGAGCCGTTCGCGACGAACGGCGACGGCCGGATCGAGGACGGCCCGTTCGGCAACATCGTCCGGTTCCGCGGGCCCCCGCTGGCGGCGGCGTCCGACCTCGCCCCGCTCTTCGACCGGTTCCGGACCCTCCCGTTCACCGCCCGCTGGGTGACCGAGCCCGCCGGCCCGGAGGCGCTCCGCCGCGGCCGCCGGTACCTGCAGAGCTACCCGGTCTTCGTCGAGGCCGGCGGCGGCCTCGTCGCCCAGGCCGAGCACACGGTCCTCGTCGGCCCCGAGGGCGCCGAGGTCCTCACCCGGTGGCCGTGACGCGCCCTGGTGGCGACCGGCCACGGTGACGTCATAACCCGGCGGCCGGCTCCCGGACGATGGCCGACCCGATGGCCCCGGGGACGCCCCCGGGGGGTCCGCCGCGCCTCGACCCCGCCCACGCCCGCACCGTCCTCGCGGTCCTCGCCGGCATGGCCCTCATGGTCACCTACGTCGAGACAATGGTCGTCCCGGCGATCGTCCGGTTCCAGACGTTCTTCGACGACCCGCCGTTCTCCACCGTCGCGTGGATCCTCTCGGCGTACCTCCTCGTGGGCGTCGCGACGACACCGATCTTCGCGAAACTGGGCGACCTCTACGGGAAGAAGCGGATCCTCGTCGTCGTGATGTCGGTCTACGCGGCGGCCGTGACCGTCGCCGGGTTCACCCCGGACATCGGGGGCGCGTTCGGGATCTCCCGGTTCAACCAGGTCTACCTCCTGATCGGCGTCCGGGGGGTCCAGGGGGTCGGGATGGCGATGTTCCCGCTCGCCTTCGCCATGATCGGGGAGGCGTTCCCTCCGAACCGCGTCGGCACCGCCCAGGGGATCATCTCGGCGATGTTCGCCGCCGGCGCGACGATCGGGCTCCTCGGCGGCGCCGCGATCACCCAGGACTTCGGGTGGCGGACGACGTACCACACGGTGATCCCCTTCGCCATCGGCCTCGTGATCCTCACCGTCGTCCTCCTGCGGGAGTCGCCGGTCCGGCTCCGGCAGCGCCTCGACATCCCCGGGTCGCTCTTCCTGGGCGGCGCCCTCGGGAGCCTCCTTACCGCGATCTCCGAGGGGCCGTACTGGGGCTGGGGCGATTGGGCCGGGGTCACGCTCGGCGGCGTGGCGTTCGGGGTCCCCGAGCTCCTCCTCCTCGCCCTCGCGCTCACCATCGCCTTCCTGCTCTGGGAACCCCGGGTCCCGAACCCCGTCGTCGATTTCGCACGGCTCCGCCAGCGGAACATCTGGATCAGCAACGCCGTGGGCGTGATCGCCGGCGCGTCGATGTTCCTCGTCTTCGTCACGAACTCGGTCCTCATCCAGATCCCCTTCGTGGGGCTCGGCGACTCGGTCCTCTTGTCGGGGCTCCTCAGCGTGCCGACGTCGGTCACGATGCTCATCGTCGCCCCCTTCGTCGGCCGGTCGATCCCGAGGATCGGACCCAAACCGGTGATGCTCGCCGGCTCCGGCCTCGTCATCGTGGGGGGCGTCGCCCTCGCCGCGACGACGACGGACACCCTCGCCTTCGCGGGCGGGCTTCCCGTGATCGTGTTCACCACGATCCCGGTCCTCTGCGGCGTGATCATGTGCTTCATCGCGATGACGAACATCATCGTCCTCTCGTCCCGGCGCGAGGAGACGGGCATCCAGAACGGGATGAACGCCACGTTCCGGACCCTCGGCCAGAGCTTGGGACCCGTGGTGGCGACGTCGTTCCTGAGCGCGTACACCGCGGTCTTCCATCCGTTCGGCCCCGCCGGGCCGGGGGTGACGCTCCCATCGCTCGCCGCGTTCCAGTACGTCTACCTCACCGCGGCGGCGCTCGGCGCGGTGAGCCTCGTCCTCTGCGTCTTCCTCATCAACTACCGCTTCCGGGCCGACGGGTCGCGCCACGACGGGGCCGCCCCGATGAGCGGCGCCGCTCCGGGCGCCGTCCCCGAGGCGCTCCCGGCGCCGGCCCGTAGCGCGCGCGCCGGACGCGTCCCTCGCGCGCTAGCCGGCGGCTGCGGCCCGGGCGAGCCGGGCGCCGGCGACCATGTTCGTGAGCTTCGTGTAGGCGATGTCGAGCCGCCGGGTCCGGAGCCCGCAGTCCGGGTTGACCCAGATCTTCGTGGGATCGCCCAGGAACTTCGCCGCCCGGCCGATCCGGTCGGCGACGACCTCGGGGGTCTCGATCACGTCGCGGTGGACGTCGAGGACGCCGAGGCCGATCGACCGGTGGTCCTTGTACTCGGGGAAGATCTCGAGGATCTCGTACCCGTCGCGCCCGTCGCCGTCGCGGTTCGCGAACTCGAGCGCCCACTGGGCGCACCGCTTCGCCTCCAGGAGCGCCGGGAAGAGGTTCCGGTAGTTGGAGAAGCAGATGTGCATCGAGAACTCGGCGTCGAGCCCCTCGGTCGCGGCGTTGAACCCGTCGGCGACGAGCGCCGCCTCGTCCGGGTGGGTCCCGGCGGCCGGTTCGTCGATCTGGATCACCCGGCAGCCCTTCGCGATGAGCGCCGCGAGCGTCGGGCGGATCGCCCGCCGGGCGATCTCGACGACGAACTCGCGCTGGGCGGCCCGGCGGGCCCCGGGGCCTTTCCAGCCCTTCTGGCGGCCGAGGTAGTACTCGTTGAACGACCAGTCGGCGAGGGTGTACGGTCCCGTGATCGGCAGCTTCGGCTCGGCGTGGGCGTGGGTCTTCACGAAGTCGAACTCGTCGAGGTGGTACGGCCGCTCGAGGCCGATCTCCTTCGTGACGGCCGCCTTGAGGTAGTACTTGTTGTCGAACGACCGGACGTGGCCCAGGAACTCGAACCCGGTCATCTGCCGGATCGGGTACTCGTACATCTCGATCCGCCGGGCCTCGCCGTCGTAGACCCGGTCGAGGCCGGCGCTCTCGAAGTAGCGGAGCCCGAAGAGCGCCCCCCAGTCGCGGATCCGGGCCGCCCCGATCTCCCGGGAGTGGCCGGCGAGGAACCGGCCGACGCCGGGGTCGTCGGGGGCCACGAAGCGGGTCCGCGCCGACCACGTCTCGAACTCGGCGCGGGCGGTCTCGTCGATGGGTTCGCCGCGCTGGCCGAGGAGCTGCCACCGGGGCCGGGCGATGCTCCCGATCTCCTGCGTGGGAAAGAGCGGTCGGTCGGTCAATCGTCGTCCCCCCGCTGGAGCGCTTGCCGGGCCGCCGGGAGGAGGTGGAGCTTGCGCGTCGCCGGCTCCCACGGGAGGAGGTCCAGCGGGGCGCCGGGTCCGAGCCAGAGCGACGAGGGCCGGGTGCGCCCGACGACCTCGCGAGCGACCCGGGCGACCTCCGACGGGTCCTCGACGAGCGTCGTGCGGGGGTCGAGGATCCCGAGGCCGAGCCCCCGCCGGTCGGCGAGGGGAGGCAGGTGGCCGGGCTCGGTCTCGGCGAGATCGACGCCGAGGACCGACGCCGGCAGCCGGTTCAGGAGCGGCCAGACCGGCACCGCGTCGCCGAAGAACGTCCAGAGGACGGTGGTGAGCCCGTCGGCGGCCGTCGCGAGGCTCTGGTACGCGGCGACGACCGCCTCCGCCCGGGCGCCGGTCGGCGGGGTCACGACGAGGAGCGGCTCCTGGAACTGGATCGTCGTGTAGCCGACGGCCCTCAGCTCCCGGACCTCCTCGGCCAGGAGCCGGCCCAGCCGGTGGACGAGCCCCTCGACGGTCTCGCCCGAGCGGTTGTCGAGGAGACCGGCGAACGTGTACGGCCCCGGCAGGATCACCCGGGCGCGCTGGATGCCGCGGGCCGCCGGCGTGACGGGGAGGCGCCGGGCGACCGCCCCCGGGACCCGCTCGGGCGGGGCGTGGAGGATCGGCTGGCGGTAGAACGTGTTCGTCTCGAACCAGCGGGTCACCGGCCCCACGGCGAAGCCGGTCCAGCCCTCCGCGAACGGGCGGAAGAGGTCCGGCCAGTCGAGATAGCCGCCGGTGAGCGTGTCGAACCCGAGCCGCTCTTCGAGCCCCACGATCTCGGTCTCGGCCGAGCGGTAGAGCGCCGCGACCCGATCGGCCGTCGTCCGGCCCCGGTCGAGGTCCCGGGTGGCGGCGACGAGCGCCTCCGACCGCGGGAACGGACCGGTGAGGCCGGTGTGGATCTCCATGAGGGCGACGCCGACCCGCCTTGGGGCTTAACCGTGACGCCGGTCGCCGCCGGTGCGGCCCGGGAAACCCGCTTGCGTCGGGGTCAACCGGCGGCTAGAGCGGCGCCAGATTCGCCGCGACGATCCGATCGAACGACGCGGGTTTGGGCGGCCATCCCTCGGTCATGTAACGGTGGAACGCCTCCGGCGTCGACTGGAGGAGCGCCTCGTTCGTCGCCCGCTCGAACCCGATCGACGAGACGTACCGGTCCGGGAGCGCGTGGTGGACGCCGAAGTGGGCCGGGAAGACCTCGGTCTCGTCCGGGAGCGGGAGGAGCTTCTCGGTGAGGCTCGACCAGAGCAGATCCGGGTCGCCGTCGCCGAGATCGGTCCGGCCGCACGAGCCCAGGAGGAGCGTGTCGCCGGTGAACACCTTGTCCCGGATCCGGAGCGAGAGATGGTCCCGGGTGTGGCCCGGCGTCTCCAGGACGTCGATCCGCTCGCCCCCGAACTCGAGGGCGTCCCCGTCGGCGAGCGAGGCGTGCGGGTAGGCGGCGGGCGATCGACGCGAGACGACGATGGGCGCGTCCGTCGCCGCGTGGAGCGCGGCGTGACCAGCGAGGTGATCGGCGTGGGTGTGGGTCTCGACGATGGCGCGGAGCCGCCAGCCCCGGTCCCGCAGGACGGCGAGGTACGGCGTCGGTTCGTGCCCGGGGTCGAGGACGATCGCCTCGCCGGCCGCCGGATCGGCGACGAGGTACGCGAGGCACCCGGTGTCGGGCCGGGGGAGCTGTTGGAGGAGGAGCGTCCCATCGGTGAGGCCCGGTCGGTACCGCGGCATCGTGGGATCGACGAGTCGCGCGTACTCGTCGAGCCCTCCCTCGAGGGCGGCGACGTCGGTCCGACCCCGGTCAAGGAGGAGCCGAACCGCCTGCCGGGCGCGGCTCCCGAACTGATCGACGACGACGAGCGGGCCAGCCACCCCGAGCTCCCGCGACCGGGCGGGGAGCTCGCTCAGCGGGATGGCGATCGAGGGATCGAGCCGGGCCGCGGCCCGCTCGGCGGTCGGTCGCACGTCAAGGAGCCGGGGCGGCGCCTCGCCGCGGAGCGCGTCGCGGAGCGCCCCGGGCGGGATGAGCGGGACCGCGAGCGGCCGGTCCGGCCGGACGAAGGGATGTGCCGGCGGGGCAGCGGACGCCACGACGGGTCGGACCGGATGGGGCCGTATGTAGCCGTCGCCCGGCGTCGCCGGCGATCGCCGAACCCCGCGACCGTCCCTCCGTTTCGACGAGCTTAATGCCCCATCCCGGGGTCACCGGCCGATGGTCCAGGCCGCCGAGCCGCCGGGCGACCCGGAGGGGGACCGGGCCCGGCGTCGCCCGGTCGCGGTCGACCCCGACCCGGCCCAGAACGAAGCGGCCCAGACCGAGGCGCTCAGCCGGCGGGCGGTCGCGCTCGCCCGGCACTACCAGGGGAAGATCGAGACCATCGCGAAGGTCCCGGTCCGCTCCCAGCACGATTTCGCGCTGTGGTACACGCCCGGGATCGCCGCCGTCTCCCGGGCCATCGAAGCCGACCCGGACGCGTCGTTCGACCTCACGGGCCGCTGGAACACCATCGCCATCGTCACCGACGGGAGCCGGCTCCTCGGGCTCGGCGACCTCGGGCCCGAGGCGGCGCTCCCGGTGATGGAAGGCAAGGCGCTGCTCTTCAAGACCCTCGGCGGCGTCGATGCGGTGCCGCTCCCGGTGCGCGTCCCGTCGCGGGAGGCGCTCGTCGAGACCGTCGAGCGGATCGCGCCCGGGTTCGGGGCGATCAACCTCGAGGACATCGCGTCCCCGAAGTGCTTCTACGTCCTGGAGGAGCTCACGCGCCGGCTCCCGATCCCGGTGTGGCACGACGACCAGCTCGGGACCGCGGCGGCGACGATCGCGGGGCTCCTGAACGCCCTCGAGCTCACCGGTCGCTCGATCCGGACGACGCGGACGGTCCTCTTGGGCGCCGGGGCGGCGAACGTCGCCACGGCCCGGCTCCTCCGGGCCATGGGCCACGACCCGCACCGGCTCACCGTCGTCGACCACAAGGGGATCCTCACCGCCGAGCGCGACGACGTCGACGAGCTCATGGTCCGCAACCCGTGGAAGTACCGGCTCGCCCTCGAGACCGACGGGGGCGGACGGACGGGCGGACTCGACGCGGCGCTCGCCGAGGCCGATGTCCTCCTCGCCGCCTCCACGCCGGTGCCGGGGACGGTCCGGCCGGAGTGGGTCCGTTCGATGGCCCGGGGGCCCATCGTCTTCGCGCTGGCGAACCCGATCCCCGAGATCTGGCCGGCGACGGCGCTCGAGGCCGGTGCGGCCATCGTGGCCACGGGGCGGAGCGATTTTCCGAACCAGGTCAACAACTCGCTCATCTTCCCGGCGGTCTTCCGCGGCGTCCTCGACGCCCGGGCCCGGTCGATCAACGACGAGATCGTCCTCGCGGCGGCCCGGGAGCTCGCCGCCCAGACCCGGGCCCGCGGCCTCGCCCCCGACCACCTCCTACCTACGATGGAGGAGACCGCCGTCTTCCCCCACGTCGCCGCCGCCGTGGCGGCCCGGGCCGTCGTGCTCGGGCTCGCCCGGCACCGGCTCTCCCACGACGAGTTCCTGGCCCGGGCCGAGGAGCGGATGCGCCGACCGGCGGCGCTCGCCCGCGTCCTCACCGACGCCGGGCTCATCCCGCCCATGCCCGACGAGCCGGCCGGTCCGGCTCCTGGACGACGTTGATGACCGAACACCACACCGCACCCCCGAGCGATAGCCCGTCGATGCCGATCAACCTGCGACCCGCCACGGCCGCCGACGTGCCGGCGCTCGTGCCGCTCCTGGTCCGCCTGAAGCGGCTCAACGAGGAGTTCGATCCGCTCCTCAAGGTGCGGCCCGACGTCGACGCCCGGGCCGAGGAGATCCTGGTCCAGGACATCCACAACCCGTCGAGCCTGGTCCTCGCGGCGGTGGGCGTCGGCCACGAGGCCGACAAGATCGTCGGCGTCGTCCGGGCCCAGATCCGGGAGCGGCCGTTCTACGCGCCGGTCCGCGAGGGGGTCATCCAGGACATCTATCTCCTCCCGCTCTACCGGCGCCGCGGCGTCGGCGAGTACCTCCTCGCCGAGGCGACGGCCCGGCTCCAGGCGAAGGGCGCCGAGCTCGTGACCGCCGAGTTCCCCACCCAGAACGAGATCGCGACCCGGTTCTACGGGAAGCGCGGGTTCCGTCCGATCACCTCGCTCCACGCCCGGCGGCTCTAGCGGGCGCTCCCCCGGTGCCGATGCCGGCCCGGATCGCCCGGCGGCCGCAAAGCCGTAATGAACGTGGCCGCCTCCCCGCGGCGATGGGTCGACCCGCGCAGGCGCCCCCGGCCCCGACGGCGCCGAAGTTCCTCCGCCGGGGGAAGGTGAAGGAGGTCTACGAGATCTCCCCGACGGAGCTCGAGTTCCGGTTCACCAACGACATCTCGGTCTTCGACAAGCACATCCCGTCGGAGATCCCGCACAAGGGCGAAAGCCTCGCCGCCACGGCGAGCCACTGGTTCGATCTCACCCGCCAGCTGGGGATCCCGAACCACTTCCTCGCCCGGTCGGGGCCGACGTCGATGCGGGTCCGGCGCGTCGAGGTCGTCCCGAAGCCCCGGACCCTCGGCCCCCGCCCGAAGAACTACCTCGTCCCGCTCGAGCTCATCGTCCGCTACTACGTCGCCGGCTCGCTCTGGGACCGGATCCGGTCCGGCACGACGAGCGCCGAGGCGGCGGGGTTCGCGAAGGGCCACACCCCCGCCTACGGCGAGCCGCTCCCGTCGCCGCTCTTCGAGGTCACGACGAAGCTCGAGCCCGTCGACCGGCTCCTGACCGAGCCCGAGGCGCTCGAGCTCGCCGCCATCGAGCGGCGCCAGCTCGACGAGATCCGCGAGATGTGCCTCAAGGTCGACGCGGCGATGGCGAAGGAGATCGAGCCCCGGGGGCTGCTCCACGTCGACGGGAAGAAGGAGTTCGCCATCGACGCCGAGGGCTCGCTCATGATCGTCGACACGTTCGGCACCGCCGACGAGGACCGGTTCTGGGACCGGGACGCGTTCGCCCGGGGCCGCCACGTCGACTTCTCCAAAGAGTTCGTCCGGCAGCACTACCGCAAGTCCGGCTACTTCGACGAGCTCAGCGCCGCGCGCGCCGCCGGCAAGCCCGAGCCGCCGATCCCGCCGCTGCCGCCGCTCCTCGTCGACGAGGTGAGCCGGCTCTACACGACGGTCTACCAGCGGCTCACGGGCCGGCCGTTCGTGGCGGGCCGGACCGCCGGCTGACGGCGGCCGGACCCCCTGTTTCCACACCTCTCCCTTGGCTTCTTAAGCGGCGGCCGGCTTCGTCGTCCGTGGTGGCGAAACCGGCGTCGCGGGCTTCCGCATCCGAGGCCAGCGAGGCGCCGAAGCCCGAGGTCGCCCTCGAGGACCTCACCGGCGTCGGCACGACGACCGCCGACAAGCTCCGGGAAGCCGGGTTCACCGATCTCATGGAGCTCGCCGTCGCCTCGCCGGGCGACGTCGCCGAGGCGGCCGAGATCGGGACCGCGCTCGCGCTCAAGATCATCAACGAGGCCCGACGGGCCGCCGACGTGGGAAGTTTCGAGCTCGGCACCACCCTCCTCGAGCGCCGCAAGCAGCTCGGCCGGATCTCCACGAACGCGAAGTCGCTCGACGAGCTCCTGGGCGGGGGCGTCGAGACCCAGGCGATCACCGAGTTCGCCGGCGAGTTCGGGACCGGAAAGACCCAGATCGCCCACCAGGTCGCCGTCGACGTACAGCTCCCGCCCGACCAGGGCGGGCTCAACGCCGAGGTCGTCTACATCGACACCGAGAGCACGTTCCGGCCCGAGCGGATCGTCGACATGGCGACGGCGATCGGGCTGCCGCCCGAGCAGGCGCTCGAGCGGATCCACGTGGCCCGGGCGTTCAACTCGAACCACCAGATGCTCCTCGTCGGGAAGGCCCAGGAGCTCGCCCGAGAAAAGCCCATCCGGCTCCTCATCGTCGATTCGCTCACCTCCCACTTCCGGAGCGAGTACCCCGGGCGGGGCGAGCTCGCCCCGCGCCAGCAGCTCCTCAACAAACACCTCCACGAGCTGCTCCGCTTCGCCGACACGTACAACGCGGCCATCGTCGTCACGAACCAGGTCTCGTCCCGGCCCGACATCCTCTTCGGCGACCCGACGCGCCCCATCGGCGGCAACATCGTCGCCCACGCGGCGACGTACCGGCTCTACCTGCGGAAGTCGAAGCCCCCGAAGCGGATCGCGCGGCTCATCGACTCGCCGAACCTCCCCGAGGGCGAGGCGGTCTACTCGCTCACGACCGAGGGCGTTCGGGAGTGAGCCGGCCCCTCCCGGGGCCTCCCTCGTGGCCACCGGCGGTCAGACACCTGTGGGGCCGATCGGCACGACGACCGTGCCGTCGTCGTTGACAGCGACGCGATCGCCGACGCGGATCCGGTCGCCGACGTCCGCCGCCGCGCGCAGCTCGAGGGCGAGCGTCCCGACATGCGCGGTGAGCCGGACCCCGTCGGGCGTCGGGGTCCGCCGATCCACTACCGCGGTGACGCCGCCCTCGCCGTCGCTTGGGCGGGCGATGAAAGGGGTCGTCGCGACCCCGCCGTTCCCCGCCCGGTCGGCCACGAGCGACCGGAGCCCGGTCTCGCGGGCGAGGTCGTCCGGGACGAGCACGTTCGCGTAGCCGGCGAACCGGGCCGCGAACGGGTCCGGCGGCCGGGCCACGCAGGCGTCGGCCGATCCCAGGAACGCGGTCCGGCCGCCGTCGAGCAGGAGCCACCGGTCGGCGATCGCGGCCGCGACCGCGGGGTCGTGGGTGACGAGGACGATGGGGCGCCCGCCCCCCGCCTGGGCGGTCCGCAGACCGGCGAGGAGCGCCTCCCGGGCGACGAGATCGAGCGCGCCCAGCGGCTCGTCCCAGAGGAGGAGCGCCGGATCGGCCGCCACCGACCGGGCGAGGGCGACGCGCTGCTGCTCCCCGGCGCTCAGCGTCGACGGTCGGCGGTCGGCGAGCGGCGCGAGGCCGAATCGGTCGAGGAGGTCGCCGACGGTGGGACCGTCGGCGCGCCCTCCCGCGAGCTCGAGGGGGTAGGCGATGTTCCCGGCGACGGACCGGTGGGGGAAGAGGGCAAGCCCCGCCGGCACGTACACCGCCCGCCGGCCCTCGGGCGGCGTCGTCGTGAGGTCGGTCCCGTCACGCCCGATCGACCCCGCGTCGGCCGGGAGGAACCCCGCGAGGGTGCGGAGGAGCGTGGTCTTGCCGGCCCCCGAACGGCCGATCACCGCCACGACCTCGGAGCGGCCCAGCTCGAGATCGATCGGTCCCAGGTGGAACGGTCCCTGGTGGGCGGAGAGCCCCCGGCACGCCCAGGCGCTCACAGCGGGAGCTCTCCCGACGGCCACGGCAGCCGACCGAACCGTTCGAGCAGCCGGACCGCGACGAAGAGGCCGAAGGCGATCAGCACGAAGAGCGCCGAGATCGCGGCCGCGTCGGCGAGATCGATCTGGAAGACGGTGTAGATGTACACCGAGAGCGGGCTCGTCACCGGCCCGGTGTAGGGCCCCGACGGGTAGACGGTGTAGGCGAGGATGAGGAACCCCCCGATCTCGCTCACCGCCCGGGCCCACGAGAGGACCGCGCCGGCGACGATCCCCCGGAGCGCGAGGGGAAGCGCCACGGTCCGCGCGGCGACGGCCGGTGTCGCCCCGAGCGACCGGGCCGCCTCGAGGAGCCGGGGGTCGACGGCGCGGAACGCGAGCTCGCTCGCGAGGACCGTGTACGGCGCGCTCACGTAGACCATCACGAGGATCACCCCCCAGATCGTCGCGAAGACCGGGATCCCGGCCCGGGTGAGGGCGGCCCCGACCGGGGTCCCGGGGCCGACCACGAGGAAGAGCGCGAGGCCGGCGATGAGGTGCGGCACCACGACGGGGAGCGCGACGGCCGCCTCGACGATCGATCGGCCGGGGAAGCGGCTCCGGGCGAGGAGGTGGCCGAGCGGGATGCCGAGGAGGAGGACGAGGACGAGCGCGAGCCCAGACGCGTACAGGGTGAACGCGAGCGCCGCGTCCACCCCGGGATCACCGGCTTCGGTGAGGAGCCGGCCGAGTGACGGGTAGAGGAGGAGGGCCAGGATCGGCAGGACGAAGAGCGCGAGGAGTGAACCCGCGAGGACGGCGCGTAGCCCCTGCGCGACGGCCGAGGCCGTCCGCCGGCTCATCCGAGGAGCACCGCGAGGTCGGCGGGCAGCGCGACGACGTCGGGGGTGAGCGCCCCCGGGAGTGCGTCCGGGTCCTGGTCGGTGTACGCCGGGAAGATCGGCGTGAATCCGGCGGCGGTCAGGATCGCGAACCCGGCCGGTGAGGCGAGGTAGTCGAGGAAGCTCACGCCGAGATCGGTGTTGGGCGCGTTCAGGGGGACCGTCGCGCTGAAGAGGACCGGGGCGCCCCGGACGAGGGTGGTGCCGCCGCCGCTCAGGATCGCCGTCGAGGCGTTCGCGTAGACCGCGATGTCATCGACATCCGTCGATCCGAGCCCGACGCGCGGGTCCAGCGTCACGTAGCTCAGGTGTTGGCTCACGGCGTACGACCGATAGATGATGAACGCGCTTACGGCGTGGGCAGCGAGGAGCGTCGCCGCCTGGGACTCCGGCTCGACCCTCGTCGTCGTGGGATCGGGCTCGGCGAGCCCCCCGACGGGCGTGGTGTAGAAGTGATCGTACAAGGTGCTCAGCGAGCCGTTCTGGAGGAGCCCTTGGAGCTCGAGGACGAAGATCCCGTTGTAGCCGTTCGGGTCGGTCGATTGGTTCGCGATGCCGAGGACGACCCCGCTCGCGGTGAGCTTCGCGGGCCAGTTCGTCGTGTTGATCCCGTCGAACGCGGCGACGGATGGATCGTAGGCGAGCACCTCGGGCGTGGAGCCGAACACGATCTCGTAGCCGGCGTACGTGGGCTCGAGGATCTGCGGGATCAACCGGAAGTCGGCCGCCGCGGCCACGTCGAACGGCTGGTGGAGCGTCCCGATGGCGGCGAGGGCGGCGAGGCTCCCCTGGTACTGCTGGGCGGCGAGCGGGGCCGAAGCGCCCGGCGTCCCGTTCGCCACGGCGCTCGCGATCGCCGGGAAGATGGGGGCGAGCGTCCCGGCGGCCGAGATGGAAAGGACGAGGTTCGGATTGCCGCCCGCGGGGCCCGCGACGGGCCGCACGAGGTAGCCGGCCGCGAATCCGGCGGCCACCGCGATGATGGCCACGACGATGACGACCGGCCACCGGGGGGTCATCCGTCGGCGGCCGACCGGCCACGGGCCATAACGTCTACCCACCGGCGGGGGGGCCGAGGGGACCCCGCCGATGGGACGGCGCATAGCGGAACCACGCGACGCCGACGAGGAGGGCCGCCGGGACCGGCCCGAACGTCCGGCTATCCGTCCCGGCCCGCCGTTCGTCGGCGAGCACGTAGACGTGTCCCCGAGGTACGAACGCCGGGTCGCCGGGGACCTGGGGACCCGGAACCGCCTCGCCCGGCCCCGCGGCCAGGCGCTTGACGAGCCGCCGCCCTGGGACCGTCGGGTCGATCAGGACAACGACATCGCCGACGACCGGACCGGGGCGTCCGGGTCGCACGGGGTCGACGAGGAGCCGGTCACCGGGTTCGAGGGCGGGGACCATGCTCCGGTCTCGTACCTCGACGCGCCGGCTGCGAAGCCGCCGGGCGAGGTCGGGGCGGTCCCGGGGGGCCGGTCCGGCGCCGTTCGTCGTCAACGTTAAGCCCGACTTCCCGCATGCGCGCCCATGCTTTCCGCTGCGTGGTGGACGGGCGCCGGCCGACGCCTGCTCGATGTGATCGTACCGCCGGAACCGGTGTACGCCCACTGCGACATCCCGTGCGGGATCTACGATCCGCACGAGGCCCAGATCTCGGCGCTCACCGTGGTGCGCATGGCGCAGCTGATCCAGGAGCTCCCGAAGCCTGGGGCCGGCGCGAAGCCGGAGGAGATGGAGGCGTACGCGGCGAAGCTCGCCCGGTACATGCTCGTCAAGGAACAGCACGCCGAGCGGGTGAAGAGCGAGATCCGGGTGATCTGGGCCGACTACTTCACGCCGGACCACCTGAAGGCCCACGCCGGCCTCCACGAGACCGTGTTCAAGCTCATGAAGACGGCCAGCAAGGCCCGGCAGGGGACCGCCGTCGCCGATGCTCAGGAGCTGCTGACGCAGGTCCAGCAGGTGGCCGAGATCTTCTGGCAGACGAAGGGCGCGAAGACCCACCGAATGCCATCGATGCAGAAGGCCGGCGGCGAGCTCGTCTACCCGGCGCCGGCGTAAGGCGGATCGCCGGGGGCCGGACGACGAAGAAGGCTTGAGCCGGGCCGTCGTCGCGCGCGCCCGATGACCGAGGCGCTCCCGATCGACGGGACCGCGCTCACCCTCGAGCAGTTCGTCGCGGTCACCCGGGCCGGGTGCCCCGTCGCCATCGCCCCCGAGGCCCGGGGGCGGATCGAACTGGCCCGCCGGGCCGTCGAACGGGTGGTCCAGTCCGGGCGGGCGGTCTACGGCGTCTCCACCGGTTTCGGCCGGCTCTCCGACACCGTGATCCCGCGCGAGCAGGCCCGCGCCCTCCAGATCGGGCTCCTGCGCAGCCACGCGAGCGGCACGGGGCCGGCGCTTCCCACCGACGTCGTCCGGGGGATGATCCTGCTCCGGCTCAACTCGCTCGCCCGGGGTCACTCGGGGGTCCGGATCGAGCTCGTCGAGCGGCTCGCCGACCTGCTCAATCTCCAGTTGGTCCCCCTCGTCCCGGAGCAGGGGTCGGTCGGTGCGTCGGGCGATCTCGCGCCGCTCGCCCACCTCGCGCTCGCCGCCATCGGCGAAGGGGTTTTCCTTGACGCGCACGGCCAGCCGGAGCCCGCGGCGGCGGTCCTCGCCCGCCACGGCCTCGCGCCGATCGTGGTCGCGGAGAAGGAGGGGGTCGCCCTGGTGAACGGGACCTCGTTGATGGCGTCGTACCTCGCCCATGCCGCCGTCGACGCCCGGACCCTTCTGGCCGCCGCCGAGATCGGCGTCGCCCTCGGGTTCGACGCGCTCCAGGGCCGGCCGGAGTCGCTCGATGACCGGCTGGGGGAGCTCAAGCAGCAGCCCGAGCAGCGGACCGAGGCGGCGGCGCTCCGGGCGCTCCTCGCCGGGTCCGAGCTCGTCCGGGCCGACGCGCCGTACGCGGGGCAGGACCCGTACACGCTCCGCTGCGCACCCCAGGTGCTTGCGGCCGCCCGCCTCGCCCTCCGGTTCGCCGACGAGACCGCCCGGCGCGAGCTCAACGCGGTCTCCGACAACCCGGTGGTCTTTGAGGGCGACGAGTTCGTGAGCGGCGGCAACTTCCACGGCCAACATCTGGCGCTCGCCCTCGACGTGCTCGCGATCGGGGTGCAGTACCTCGCGGGGTACGCCGAGCGCCGGATCGCGCGGCTCGTCAATCCGGCCACCAACCGGGGGCTGCCCGCGTTCCTCACCCCCCACGCCGGCGTCGGCTCGGGCCTCATGATCCCCCAGTACCTCGCCGCGGCGCTCGTCAACGAGAACCTCACCCTCGTCCATCCGGCGAGCGTCGCGAGCCTCCCGACCTCGGCCGACCAGGAGGACTTCGTCAGCATGGGTCCGTGGGCCGGTGCGAAGCTGCGCCGGGTCCTCGGCAACACCGCCCGGGTCCTCGCCGTCGAGTGGATCGTGGCGGGGCAGGCGCTCGAACTGCGCCGCCCGGCGCGCGGCGGTGCCGGCAGCGAGGCGGCGCTCCGGGCGCTCCGCGAGCTCGTCGCGCCGTGGGGCGCCGACCGTTCGCCGGCGCCCGACATCGAGCGTACCGCGGCCGCGATCGCCGACGGCTCGCTCGTGGGTCGTGTACGGGGCGCGGTGCCGTTCGGCACCGGCGCGGGCTAGCGCCCGCTTGGGTCCCGTTAGGGGGACGGCCCCGGTCGGGGCAGCGAGAGGTGGGCCACCGACGTCTCGAACGCGACCCGGTGACCGCACGAAGGACAGCCATACTCGCCCACGCCGCGATGGCGGAGCGCGGTGCGGCATCGCGGGCACGGGATCGGCCGCGCGGTGACCCACGCCGCGAAGAGCTCCTGGGATCGCCGGTCGCCCTCATGGACGACGGTCCGGCCCGACTCGATCGGTGCCGGTGGCGGGGTGGGGTGGGGCGGGGGCGTACGGGTAGCCTCGACCGGCGCGGCCGTCGACGCCACACGTCGCGAGCTCAACCGGCCGCACTCGGGACAGACCGAGGTCCCGCCGCTCGAGGTGGCGACGAGGGGCACGTCACAGTGGAGGCAGCGGGCCCGGGGGCCCAGATCGAGACCGGGCGCGACCGCCGTCGGAGCCGCTGCGGGGGTGGCCGGCGCGGCAATGGCGCCGGAGATCGCGGCGGACGTCGGGGCGGCGTCCCGGTGGCGCACCCCCACCATCCGGCGGTGGGGATCGAACACGAGGAGCGGCGCATGGCCCGTGGCGAGCGAGCGGACGGTCCGCTCGGTCTTGCGCTCCGACCAGGAGAGCGCCGCCGCGAGGCCGGCCACCGAGGTCGGGTTGAGCGATTGGAGGGTGGAGAGCAGATGCACTTGGTCGCGCCGCGACGAGCCGAAGAGTAGCCCCATCGGGTCGAACTCCCGGATTCGGCAACAAGAACCTATCGCCGCAGTGGGTCGAACCCCCGCGGCCCGAACGCGGCAAAGAAGCGGAAGTGGGAAGGCACCCGTCGCCGGCGATCCGGGTCTATGGACGGTGCCACCCGGATCGTTCGACGACTGGTGCCCGAGGCCGAACTGCGTAATCCCGCGACGCTCTATATAGTTTACCCGACCCCTGGGGGGTGGAATGGGATGTCCGGCCCGCGTCGGACGAGTCGCAACCGCCGGCGGGGGAAGGGACCGGCGGCGCCGTTCCACGCGACCTTTTAAGCCGCCCTCTCGGCATCGTTCGCATCGAGAGACGGCGCGGGGCCTTTCGAAGGCACCGCTCCCCGCCATCCGGGTCCCCCGGATGGGTCCCCACCGGGTGGGGACGGGGGGAGGACGGGCGTTCCGGGGGCTGCCGGGCCGAGCGGAGAGCATGGCCCGAGTGGTGGTCGTCGGCGGTACCGAGGAGAGCCGGTTGCTCCTCCGGGGGCTGGTGAAGCTCTTCCGACACCAGATCCTGGGCGAGGTCGCGACGCTCGACGCGCTCCAGGGGCTCGCCATCAACGGGGACCCGACCGTCGCGATCATCGATCTCGACCTCGACGATACCCCCACGAGCGACCTCCTGCGGGCCACCCTCCAGGCGCACCCCAAGCTCCGGGCGATCCTCCTCACCTCGCATCGGACCTCGCAGGCGGAGACCCGGGCCCGGGCGCTCGGGTTCGATTCGCTCGTCCGCCGGCCGTTCGCGGTCCATGAGCTCATGGAGGCGATCGATCGCCTCCCGCCCGCGCCGACGACGACCGACCCGCATCCGTAAACCTCCGGCCTCCGTCGGCCCGCCGTGGCCGACCCGTGGACGGAGCTCCGATCGGTGCTGGGATCGCCTCCGCTCTCGGCGGCCGACGCCGCCGAGCGGTACGGGGGCGACGCCTCCCACCTGCGCGGTCGCCCGTCGGGGGCGGTCCGACCGGCCGATCGCGACGAGCTCGTGGCGGTGGTCCAATGGGCCCGGCGCCACCGGGTCGCCCTGGTCGCCCGCGGCGCCGGCACCTCCCTGGACGGCGAGTCGGTGCCCGCTGACGGGGCCGTCGTCGTCGACCTCACAGGCTGGGACCAGGTCGTCGAGCTGGCCGTCGAGGACCGACTGGTCCGTGTCGGGCCGGGCCTCATCAACCGGGCCCTCGACCGGCGGCTCGCCGAGGTGGGGCTCTTCTTCCCGCCGAACCCGGGGTCGTGGACCACGTCCACGCTCGGGGGGAACGTGGCGACGAACGCCGCCGGCCCCCGGTCGTTCAAGTACGGGTCGACGCGCCGGTGGGTGCTGGGAGCCGAGGTCGTGCTCGGCACCGGCGAAGCGATCGCCGTCGGGGGGCGGGTGGGCAAACGGTCGACGGGTCCGGACCTCCTGGCCCTCCTGGTGGGGAGCGAGGGGACCCTCGGGATCTTCACCGAGCTCACCCTCGCGCTTGCGCCCCGCCCGGCCCGCCGGACGGCGCTCGTGGTCCCGGTTCCCCCCGGCGCTCCGCTGGGCCGGGTGGCCCGGGCGATCGCCCGGTGGCCGACGTCGGCGCTGAGCGCCGTCGAGTACCTCGACCGGTCCTGCGCGGAAGCGCTGACCGACGAGTCGCGGGGGCGGCTCCCGTCGAACGCCGCGCTGCTCCTCCTCGAGCTGGAGTCGGCCGACGAGGCGGCGGAGACGGTCGAGCTCGCCCACGCGATGGAACGGCTCGAACGGATCGGCCTCACCGAGCCCGCCGTCGTCGCCCCGGACGCCGACGAGCTCTGGACGCTCCGGGGACGGAGCGGGCTCGCCCTCGAGCAGCGGTGGGGTACGCGGCTCCGGGAGGACGTCGCCGTTCCCCTCAGTCGGATCGACGAGCTCCTCGCGTCGATCGCCGCCATCGGGGCGTCACTGGGGATCGCCGTCCCGGTGTTCGGCCACATCGGGGACGGCAACCTGCACCCGAACTTCGTCGTCGATCCAGCCTCGCCGACCGGGCTCGTCGCGCGCACCCGGTTGCTCCGGGCGGCCCGTGACCTGGGGGGGACGATCAGCGCCGAGCACGGGATCGGCTCGGCGAAGGCCGAATTCCTTCCCTGGGAGGTCCCCGCGGCCGGTCTCGCCGTCCTGCGCGCGGTGAAATCAGCGTGCGACCCGGACGGGATCCTCAATCCCGGAAAGATCGTCCTCGCGTCGCCCGGCGAGCAGCCCAAAGGCCCGGATCGTCGCCCGGGGCCGGGGTAACGCGCCGAACTCCGCCTCCGTGACCCAGCGGTGGGCCGGCGGGGTCGGGGGCCGTCCGGCGCCGGAGGGCAGAGCCCCTCGCCACAGGTGGAGCCGCACGCGGAAATGGGTGTAGTCGTGGACGAGGGTGCCGACGCGGCGGAGCCGGGGCGGTGGTAGGCCGGTTTCCTCGGTCCACTCCCGCCTCGCCGCGTCCTCTGGCCGCTCGCCCGGCTCGACCTTCCCTCCCGGGAACTCCCAGAGTCCCCCGAGGAGTCCCCCGGCCGGCCGGCGGTGGACGAGCCATCGGCGACGCCATTGGGCTGCGACGACGGCCACCGCGACCACCGACCGAGGACGCCGGCCCGTCCGATAGGGGATCGAGCCTGGGTCCGGAAACTCCTGCCGTCCGCGGCACATCGAGGCGAGCGGGCACCGCTCGCACCGTGGTCGGCGGGGGAGACAGACCGTCTCCCCGAGCTCCATCATCGCCTCGTTGAACCGACCCGGCGCCCGCCGGGGCAGACGGGCCGCGAGCGCCCCGACGAGCCTCCGGCGGACGGGCGGCCGGTCGACGGCGCGGGTTTCGGCGACGAGGCGGGCCGCGATGCGGATCCCGTTGGCCTCGAGCGCGACGACCGGTTCATCGAATGCGAGGCTCGCGATGGCCGCCGCGATGTACGGTCCGACGCCTGGCAGCGTCGCCCACTCGGCGGCCGACCTCGGGAGCCGTCCCCCGCGCTCGCGGACGACCACGCGAGCGGCGGCCGAGAGCCGATGCGCCCGTCCGTAGTACCCGGCCCCCTCCCACACCTTGAGGACCGCGCCCACCGGCGCCGCCGCTAGCGCTTCGACCGTGGGAAAGCGGGTGATGAACCGGTCGAAGTACGGGAGCGCCTGCTCGACCCGGGTCTGCTGGAGCAGCACTTCCGCGATCCAGAGGCGGTACGGATCGCGGTCGGCCCGCCACGGGAGCGGTCGCCGGTGGGTCCGGAACCATCGGGTGAGCGCCGCCGGCATCGCGGCATCGATGCCGGGTTCCGCGATCGCTCGGGCCCGCACCGGGGCGCCCACCGTCGGCATAGGGTTAAGCCCACGGACGCTCGTCAACGCCCCGTCTTCGATGCCGACCGTTCCGGGCCTCCTCCTCGTGACCGACGACACGTTCGACGTCGAGGTCATCCGGTCGCGGCTCCCCGTCGTGGTGGACTTCTATGCCGACTGGTGCGCGCCGTGCCGCACCGCCGAACCGATCCTCGTCGAGCTCTCGAAGAGCCTCGCGGGCAAGGTGAAGTTCGCGAAGGTCAACGTCGACGATTCGGACGCCGTCGCCCGGTCGTTCGGGATCCACTCGATCCCGACGTACGTCTTCGTGGACGGCGGCCGCGAGCAGGGGCGGGAGATCGGGGTCGTCGACGCCACCGAGTTCCGGTCGATCCTGAAGCGCTACTTCGCCTTCGCGTGAGACCGTCGCCCGTCGCGTCCCCCGGATACCAACCGCCGCGCTAAAGCCGCTCCACCGCTCGCCGACCCGGTGTCGGCCGGCGACGTCCTTCTCGACCGGATCCACTTCGCCACCCTCGCGGAGACACGGCGCCGGCTCCGCACTCCGGGGGGTCTTGCGCTCGTCCTCGCCATCGCGGTGCCGTACACCTTCGCGTCGCTGGTGATCGGCGAGATGTTGCTCCTCACCCCGGTCCAGGGGGACGCGACGGTCCAGGTCGTCTACGGCTCGGGGAGCCAGTGGTGGAACTACCCCGGTCTCCTCGTGATCCAGCCCTGGGGGGTCCTCACGCTCCCGTTCTTCCCCACCGTCGCGATGGTCCTGGTCTCGGCGGGGGTCGGGCTCGGCGGGGCGACGGGCATCCAGCTCATCCGGCCGTACTTCGCGGCCCGGCGGGACCGCGCGACGGCGGGGTCGCCCGCGTCGGGGATCGCCGCGGGCGTCGGGCCGGCGATCACCGGCCTCGGCACGCTCGGTGCGTGCTGCTGCACCGGCTGCGCCGGGGCCGCCGGCGTGGCGGTCGTCGCCGCCGCGAGCGGCACGACGGTCAACGACGTCCTGTTCAACAACTGGTACATCGGGGTGTTCCAGGTCGCCATCGTCTACATCGCGCTCCTCGCCCAGGAGCGGCTCCTGCGCCAGCCGGCCGACTACTGCCCGGTCCCTCCGCCCGTCGATCGGCGGTTCCTCGCGGGCGCGCTCCTCCGCATGGCGCTCCTCGTCGCGGGGATCACCTGGTCGCTCGCGATGTTCGTCGAGTGGGGCGACGGTTCGCCGCTCGCCGCCGACGGGCCCACCTGGTATCACTGGATCTTCGAGCACCAGCTGCTCGCCGGCACCGCGATGGCCGCGGGGCTCTTCCCGAAGGAGTTCGCGGGGGCCGTACGGGCGCTCGCCCCGCGCCTGGCGGGGGCGCCCGGGCGGATCGCCCTGCTGGTGGCCGGGGTGACGTGGGGGATCGGCGTCCCTCCCGCGCTCGTCGGTCTCGGCCTCGGCGGCACCGTGAACGAGGTCCTCGGGTTCGTAGGCGTCCCGGCGAGCGGCGGCGGGGAGACGCCCGATGCGTCGTTGGGGGCGCCGCTCTACTTCCACTGGACCTTCCAGCACGTGATCCTGGCGGCGTTCGCGATCGGGATCGGGGTCGCCCCGTGGGCCGCCACGCGGCCGCTCCTCTGGACCGTAGGCGCCGACGTGGTGGTCGAGCGACCCGACGCTCCGGGGGCGGACCCGCCCGGACCCGTGCGTTCGTCCCCTGACGGGCCCGTCCTCCCGGACCGACCGACCGCCCCGGCCGCCCCGGCGTCGCCCGCACCGGAGTGAGCCGCCCGCCGGACTGAGCGACGATGGTCGGGGCTCCGGTCGACGGGACGTTCGCCCTCCTCGGGCTCATCGCGGCGGTCATGGTCGGCGTGAACCTCTACTTCCTCCTCCGGCTCCTCCCCCGGCGCGGCGGCCCACCGGATCTCGCGAGCGTCATCCTCGTCGTCGGCCTCTTCGTCGGATCGCTCGGTCTCTGGGGTGCGGTCATCTACGCCGCCCAGAGCCCGGGGACCGCGTCGTTCACGGCGGTGCTGATCGCCGGCAACAGCATGATGGCGGTCGCCGGCGCCTGGCTGATCGCCCTCTTCCTCCGGGCGGAGGAGCGTCACCTCACGCCTCACCGGTGGACCTGGCCGGTGCTTCTCGCGGCGCTTCTCCTCGGGAACGAGCTGCTGATGGGGGTGGCGTTCGTCCTCCTGGGCGCGACCCCCGCACCGGCGGTGGGCACCGAGGGGGTCGTCGCCCTCCTCGCCACCGCGGTCGATTCGGTCTGGTTCACCGCGGCGATGGTCGCCAACATGGTGGCGCTCCTCGTCTGGCTCCCGATCGACCGGGCGGTCCGCTCCCCGCTCCTCGCCCTCGCTGCCACGGTCCTCGTGGTTCCGTGGGCGCTCGCGGACCCGATCGTGGGCGCGCTCGCCATGGCCGCCGGTATGACCGTCGCGTTCGTCCTCCTCTTTTCCGCCGTCGGGGGCCCGTCGGCGGTGAGCGCCCGGCGGTTGCGCGTCGCGGTCGCCGTGGCGGCCGGGTTCGCGGCGATGGCCGCCGGGTTCGTCGCCTCGCTGCTCGCTCCCCCGGGGCCGTTCGCCGCGGTGCCGTTCGCGGTGGCGAACCTCGGCGTCATGGCCGTCGAGTCGGTCTGGCTCCTCCGGTGGACCCTCGACGGCGCTCCGGCCGACGACGGTCCAACGCTCCCGCTCTTCCGGCGGCCCGCGGCCACGACGGCGTTCCTCGCCTTCGGGTTCGTGGCCGAGTGGCTCATGGCGGCGGGGCTTCTCCTCGCCATCAACGGCCCGGACGCGCTCGCCGTCGGCGGCGGCGGAGGACCGGTCGGGCTCGTCGCGACCGGGATCGAGCAGGTCGCCCTGGTGACGGCGACGCCGTACTTCCTCGGCCTCATGGGCCTCGAGATGGGGGCGCTCGTGGTGGCCCGCATGCGCCGGGCGACGGAGCGGCCCCAGCGGGTCCGCCTCGGCCTCGCCCTGGGGACGTACGGTGTCTACACCGTCCTCGCCCCCGCCGCGATCGGCACGTGGGCGCTCCTCCCGGGCGCGTGGCCCAATGTGGGTGCCCTGGGGCCGGTGAGCGCGCTCACCGTACCCGCGATCGTCGCCTCGTACGCGCTCTTCGTCGGACTCGCGTTCCTCTTCGGCCGACGGTCGTACTGCTCGGTCCTCTGCCCCTCGGCGGTGATGTACGGCGGGGAGTTTTCGCAGAAGCTCATCCCGGCGACGCGGGAGAGCCCCGTCGCCCGCCATCACGTCCTCGGGGGCCGGTGGCGTGGGCTGGCCCTCGGCCTCGCCGTGGGCTCGTGGGTCACGCTCGCCGCCGTCGTCGCGCTCTCGGTCTGGGACTCAACGTACGGGGGCACGTTCCTCCCGGCCGGGTTCGACCCCTCCGTGCTGTACGCCGCCGGGATCTGGAACACCCTCTGGTACGGGTTCTTCCTCACGATCCCGTACGTCGGGATGAGCCCGTCGCGGAACTGGGGGTTCTGCACCACGGGCACCCTCCTCGGGGCCGTCGGGGCGCTCGGCTTCTACCGCAAGGAGGCGCTCGATCGCGACGTCTGCCGGGCGTGTGTGACCCGGGAGTGCGGCCAGGCGTGCGAGGTCGGCCTCGTCGACATGCCGGCGGCGCTCGCGCGCGACGGCGTCTTCCGCTCCTCGAAGTGCGTCGGCGCCCACGACTGCGAGGTGGCCTGTCCATACGGCAATCTCGTCTCGCGCGACGTCCGCGACGTGGTGCGGCGGTGGCTCCACCTTCCCGACCGGCACGGGCGCCCGCACCCGCGCACGACCGGCCCGCTCCTGCCCGTCGTGGCGGCCGGCATCCCGGCCGCGGCGCCCGTCAGTGCCGGAACACCCGCCAACCCGTAACGACCATCGCGATCCCGAACCGCTCGGCCGCCGCGACCACTTCGGCGTCGCGGACGCTGCCGCCCGGCTGGACGATGGCCCGGACCCCGGCCCGGCCGGCCGCCTCGATCCCGTCCGCGAACGGGAAGAACGCGTCGGACGCGAGGACCGACCCCCGGGCCCGGTCGCCGGCAACCTCGAGGGCGAGCTCGACCGCCTTCACGCGGGTCGGTTGACCGGAGCCGATCCCCACGGTCGCCGCACCGGTCGCGAGCACCACGGCGTTCGATTTCGCGTGCCGGACGACCTGCCAGGCGAACTGGAGCGAGAGCAGCTCGGCGTCGGTGGGACGGCTGCCGGTGACCGGCCGCATCTCCTCAAGCGGCAGCGGGCGTCGGTCGGCCTCCTGGAGCAGGACCCGATCGACGGCCGAATGCGCGTCCCAGGGCGCTCCCCGGCCGGCCCCCGCCGCGACCCGGACCACCTTCAGCCGGTGACGCCGCTCGAGCGCGTCCAGGGTGCCGGCGCCGAATGTCGGGGCGGCGAGGACGTCCACGAACACGCCGTGGAAACGGGCCGCGTCGGCCGCCTCGAACGGGCGGTTCACCGCCACCACGCACCCGTACCGGGCGACCGGGTCGGTGGCGATCGCCTGGGTGAGCGCTTCGCCGGCGCTCCCGGCCACGGCGACGCCCACGGGGGTCGCGTGCTTCACGACGGCGGCCGCGGGCGCGTCGAACTCCGCGACGGCGCCGAGAGCGGTCTCGAGGTCGAGGAGGTTGGTGAACGAGAGCGAGTCCCCCTTGAGCGATTCCACCGTCGGGACGTCGGGTCCGCCCGGCGACCGGGCGAATCGGTACGCCGCCGCCGCCTGGTGGGGGTTCTCCCCGTACCGGAGCCGGATCGGTTCCCGGGCGAGGACGACGAGCCGGGGGAACCGGCGGGGATCGGGGTCCGGTTCGAGCCCGCTCGCGATGGCCGCGTCGTACGCCGCAGTGCGGTCGAAGGCGGCCAGCGCGAGGGTCCGCCGGGTCGCGGCCGTGAGCGCTCCCTGGTGCGCGGTGAGCTCGGCGAGGACCCCATCGTACTGGGCGGGATCGGTCACGACGGCGACGTGGGCGAAGTTCTTCGCCGCCGCGCGAGCGAGCGTGACGCCGCCGACATCGATGTGCTCGGCGAGGTCGGGCCGGTCGGGCGCCTCGACCCGCCGCGCCTCGAACGGGTAGAAGTTCACCACGACGAGGTCGATCGGTTCGAGCTTCCGCTCGCTGAGTTCCCGCTCCCCCTCGGGGGTCCGGGGGGCGAGGATGCCGCCCAGGAGGGCGGGATGGAGCGTCTTCACGCGTCCGCCAAACCACGCGTCGACGCCGGTGAGCGTCTCGGTCCCCCGGGCGCTCACCCCGGCGTCGGCGAGCCGTCGGCGGGTACCGGACGTGGCGAGGAGATCGATGTGGAGCGCCGCGAGCCCGGCCGCGAACGCCCCGACGCCCGTCGGGTCATCGACGGAGAGGAGCGCGCGACGAACGGTGACGAGCCCCTCGGTGGCCGGTGGCACGCCCCGTTCCCTGCGCTGGGAGGTAGGCGGGCGGATAAGATTGATGAAACGGGGTGAGCGCCGTCAGACGACCGCCACGGCCACGGTCACCGTGGTGAGCCGCACCGACTGGGCCGAGAGCGCGGCCGACTCGACGACGACGACGCCGGGCGGGGGCTGGAGGCAGCTGTACGGCGCGCTGATCACGACCGACGACCGGCAACTCGCTCCGCCGGGGAAGAGCTGCGGGTGGCCCGTAAAGAAGCCGGCCCACGCCGCCGGATAGAGGGTACTGACGTTGAAGAAGAGCGGGGAGGTGAGCTGGAACGACCCGCCGGAGTTCGCGAGGAGCACGGTCTGGACCCCGAGGATCTGCGTCGTGATCGCCGCCGTCTCGGTCCCCGCGTCGGTGAGGGTCGTCCCGACGAGATTGACGAGCGTGAGGGTGACCGAGAATCCCTGCGGCACGACCGTGTACGTGAGCGCGGGGGGCACGACCATCACCGCTCGCCCCCCCTCGGCGTTCTCGATGATCGCGCCCTGGTCGTACGCGATGTCGGTGGGCGGCTGGTAGTGGTTGTAGAGGTGGACCACGAGTCCCGCCCCGAAGTGGTTCGTGTATGCCGTCGGATAGCTCTTCGTGAACGCGCAGCCGAGGATGCCGGTGGAGTTCTGGAAAGTGATGAATTCGGTCCCGCTCGGCGAGCCCGGGTACGGGACCGTATGGGGGGCCGTCGCGTAGCCGACGGCGTTCCACCAGATCACGGACATGTTGAGGTTGGAACCTCCGGCCGTGAGCGTACCCAAACGATCGGTGCTCGATAGATTCCCGTAGGGGCAGATCTCGTTGAGCGAGCCGATGAACACAACGGTGAGGTTCATCGAGCCGGGGGCGGCGTGGGAACCCGACGGATTGAAGTCGAAGACGTCGCGCTGACCGAAGAAGAGGAACTGGGCCACCGGGCGGGACGTGTCGGAACCGCCCTTGTTGTAGATGATGTGGTCGTCGGAGCCGTTGATGATGAACTGGACGAACCCGGTGTCGCCGCCGGTCCAGTTGATGTAGATCGAGTCGTTGTTGCCGGTGATATTGTACCGCACCGAGTTCGAATTGCCGTTGATGGTGATCCCGAAGCTCGAGTTGTCCTGCCCCGTGACGTTCCAGGTGTCGATGTTGCCGTTGCTCGCGCACTTCCCGGATCCGTTGAAGAGACAGTTCGACCCGAACCCCCAGGTGGGGGGCGCCGGCACGACCTGGCTCAGGGCGTAGCCACCCACGGTCCGGATCGACGCGCTCTCCGATTGGACCGCGCCGGACGAGGGACCGGCCCACGGCGGGAGCGATCCGGAGCCGAGCGTGATGGGCGAGCTCAGCGCGAGCCCGACCCCCGGGTTCGAGGCCTGGGCGAGGACGGTCGCCTGGAGCCGGGCCAGCTGGTCCTCCACCTGGACCACGTGCTCGTACTCGATCGAGGCCATCCGGATCGGCAGCGGCGCGATCACGAACTGCGAGATGAACGTCACGACGAGGAGGAGGCCGAGGATCGTCGCGACGGCGCTCACCTGGGCCGCCCGGGCGCGGTGGCGACGCTGGCGGATCGTCCGGAAAAGAATGCGCACCGGTCGCTCCGGACGATAGATACGCTGAGGTGCGGTATTTATAGCCCACCCGCCGCGGCACGTCCCGGTCGCGCGCCTGCGACCGGTCCGGCGCTGGTTAGGGAGCGGGAACCGCCGACGGCAGGGGTCGATCAAGCCACCGTTTGGCCAGCCGAAGCGTGCCCCAAGTGCGGGCCGTCACGATGCGGACGGCCCGACGGTCCGGCGTGGTGAGGTCGGCGTTCCACGCGGCTCGCGCTCGAGGAAGGTCCCGCACATCGATCGCCAGGAGCCCCCGGTCGCCGGCCCAGCGAATGACGCGGACCGTCGGGGGCGTTGCGCCTACACCGCCTGTCGCGAGACGTCGGGCGAGCTCGGCCTCGAGCCAGCGGCGGATCAGGGGAAGGGGGACCCCCGCCACCTCGAGACCGAGGTAGCGGGGGCGGGGGGAAGGGTTAGCGGACGAGGTCGATGACTTCCTCGGACTCACCGGCGGCGTAGCCTCCCTTCTGGCCGAGCAGGCTCGTCGCCCGCACGCCGGTGATGATGAGAAGCACCTTGATGGTGTTCTCGAGCTCGGGCGAATTCTCCACCGAGCAGCCCCAGATGATCCGGGCCCGCTTCGAGATCTTGCCGCCGACGAGCGCCGCGGCCTTCTCGGCCTCGGAGACGGTCATCGTCGGTCCGCCGATGACGCGCACGAGCGCGCCGGTCGCGTCCTTCAGCTCGACGCTCCCGAGGAGGGGCGACGTGAGCGCCTCGGTCACCGCCTCGGTGACCCGGTCGGTGGCGCTCTCGCTCTCGCCGAGCCCGATGAGGGCGACCCCTCCGTCCTTCATGACGGTGAGGATGTCGGCGTAGTCGAGGTTGACGAGCCCGGGCTTCGTGACGATCTCGGTGATCCCCTTGATCGCCGTCATCAAGCAGGCGTCGGCGAGCTTGAACGCCGCGTCGAGGGGCATCCGGGGTACGAGCTCCAGGAGCTTGTCGTTCTGGATCACGATGGTGGTGTCGCAGACGCGCCGCAGCCGCTCGAGCCCGTCGCGGGCCTGCTCCATGCGGGCCGCCCCCTCGCCGGCGAACGGCAGGGTGACGACGCCCATGGTGAGCGCACCGGCTTCCTTCGCGAGCCGCGCGACCAGGTGGGCCGAACCGGTCCCGGTCCCGCCGCCCATGCCCGCGGTGATGAACACGATGTGGGCGCCGTTCAGGAACTGGCGCAGCTCCTCCTCGTTCTCCCGGGCCGCCTCTTCGCCGATCTCGGGCCGGGCGCCGGCGCCGAGACCCTTCGTCGCTCGTCGGCCGATGAGGATCTTCCGGGGCGCGTGGATGGTGAGGAGGTGTTTCGCGTCGGTGTTGATGGCGCACATCTCCGCGCCCTGGATCCCTTCCTCCACGCACCGGTTGATCGTGTTCGACCCGCCGCCGCCGCATCCGACGATGCGGATGTTGACCTTGAGCGTCTCCGCGAGTTTCGCGAGCTCAATGTCGTCGGCGTTCACGTACGCCGGCGCGGCCGGCTTCTTCTCGTCCACCAGCGCCTGGTTCTCCTGATGCTTCGCGATCGCTTCTTGGATAATCGATTTCATCGAATCCTTCCCGTCCGTTTGTCAGACGAGCGTCATACGCTCTGCAGTTCGATTTTGAATTTTCGTACTTAAACGTGCCGTTCAAGTGGCGCGGTCGGCGTCCGGACCCCGTCGGGATGGGGTTCGTTGGGCCCCGCGGCCCTCGTCGTCCCCCCGCTCCGGCCCTCGGAGGACGGCGGCCGGGCCCTCCTGAAATAGGCCCGGCCCTCGGCAGGACCGGAACGATGAACGCGAACCCGTCCGCCCAGGTCACCCCCGAGCCGATCATGCAGATCGCCACGGGGTTCATGGCGTCGAAGCATCTCTTCGTCGCGAGCGCGATCGATCTGTTCGCGGCCATGGGCGACGGGCCGGCCACCCTCGCCGAGCTCGCCCAGCGGACCGGCGTGCCCGCGCGGACCGCGCGCATCTCGGCCGACGCGATGGTGGCCCTCGGCCTCGTCGTCAAGCACGGCGAGCGGTACGCGAACGGCCCGGTCGCCCAGTCGTTCCTCGCCGGGAAGACGCCGGCCGACCTGCGGCCCTTCCTCCGGTTCTGGGACCGGATCAGCTACGAGAAGTGGAAGGGTCTCGAACAGAGCGTCCGCACCGGGGAGGGCGTCGAGCGGGGACGGCGCGCGACCCCCGAGGACGCGAAGATCTTCAGCGAGGGCGTCGCGGCCGTCACCGCCGGGTCGGCCCGGGCGCTCCTCACGGCGTACGACTGGAGCCGGCACCATCGGGTCCTCGACCTCGGAGGCGGGACCGGAAGCTTTCTCGCCGCGCTCCTCGGCGCACATCCGACGCTGCGGGGCACGCTGGTGGAGTTCCCCGAGGCGGCCGCCGTCGCGCGGGTGCACCTCGCCCGGACACCGGTCGCCCACCGCATCGAGGTCGTCGAGGGGAGCTTTCTCGAGATCCCGCTCCCGAAGGGGCACGACGCGGTCCTGCTCGCGAACGTCGTCCACGTCCTATCGCCCGAGCACAACCAGCTCCTTCTCCGAAGGATCCGGGCGAGCGTGGAACCCGGAACCCGTCTACTGTTGGTCGATTTCTGGCTCAACCGGGAACGGACCGAGCCGTTGCACGGGGCGCTCCTCTCGGGCGAGTTCCTGGTGCTCACGGGTGAAGGGGAATCGTACAGCGTCGACGAGATCTCCGGTTGGCTCGCCGAAACCGGCTGGAAGAAGGTCCACCACGGGCCACTCGCCGGGCCGGCGAGCCTCGTCACCGCCGAAGCGGTTTGAGGGCGCACCGCTCGCAACCGTTCGCCAGGGACCGCGCCGGACCACGACCCTCTAATACGCCGCCGAGGGGTGGGCGCGCGAATCCCCCATGCGGACCCACCCGTCGGTCGTAGCGATCGTGTTCCTGTTGGCGATCGGACCTGGGGCGCTCACCGGGATCGGGGCGACCACCGCCCTTCACTTCCCGGCCGGGGACGTTCACGCCCCGCGGGCCGCCGTCTCGCCGGCCGCGACGGCCCCGCATCCGTTCGCCTTCGTCTCGAACTTCGAGGACCACGCCCTGGACGGTTGGCACGCGATCAACGGGACCGCGTCGGTCGTGGCGGTCCCGAACTACCACGGCGAACCGTCGCTCTCGTCGACGAAGGGGACCACCGCGTTCCAGACCGACATCGCGACCCGGAACTTCTCCCTCGGGAACTCCGCGCTCTCGTTCCAGGCCGACCTCGACTTTGGCGCCGGCGGCGTCGGGATCGTGGGCCTCTTCGGTCCCGGCAACGCCCTGGTGGCGTTCGTCGGGGTTTCGGGGACCGGCGCCGTGGGCGTCGTGTTCGCCGGCTCGTCCCTCACCAGCTATGCGAACATCACAACGGTGCCCAACGGCACCGCCCAGCCCGACGGGTGGGTGAGCCTCCTCGCCAACGTCTACACCTCCACCGCGCCGAACGGGTCCGTCGTCTGGCTCATGGACGTCTTCGTCGACCGCACCGACGTCGCGGCAGCCACCGGGGTGAGCGTGCCCCTCGCCGGGACGTACCGCGGAGCGATCATCGAGACGCTGTGCTACACGATGTACTACTCGAACATCGTCTACACGACCAACAAGATCGCCTCGGCGATCCCCGGGTACAACAACATGGACGGCTACGGCCAGGGCTCCGGTCTCAACGTCCAGCTGCTGCCGAAGTACACCACACTCTCTGCGTCGATGCTCCTCAGCAACTGGTCGGTCCCCCAGGCCGACATCCTGAGCTTCCAGATCAACGCGATGAACCGGATCGGCGCCACGAAGAACACGTGCACCGGATTCTATCAGCTCGGCGTCGACCTCAATCCCGGCGGCCGGATCGCGCCCTGGTTCGTCCCGAACAACAACTGCGTCGCCTACTACTTCAACTCGAACAACACCCCGCGGGTCGGGAACGGGTTCGTCACGCCGGCCGGGTCGCATCTCACCCTCAAGATCATCGAGAGTTCGTCGACCCACACGATCGTCTTCCAGATCACCGACCTCGCGGTGACCGGCGCGAACCACACTTTGACGGCGACGATTCCGTACAACGGGACGCCGTTCTACGCGGCGTACACGCAGATGGAGTGGCAGCCGTGCTGCTCGAAGAGCCCGATCGGGAGCTACTTCTTCAACGGGACCCTCTCGCGAATGACCATCGTCGGAGGGAACGTGAGCGCCGCGACGCCGCTCAACGCCGACTACATGATCCCGTACGCGCTAGATGTGCCCCCGTCGTGGTGCTACGAGTACTACAACGTGGCCGTGACCGGGTACGACCAGGTCGGCTAGCGCCGGAAACGGCCCCCCGGTCGACCCGCTGTCCGGCGGGGCGTGCCCGGCAGCCACGGTCCTGAGACCGTAGGCGGGCCCGACAGAAACGGCCCGTCGAATCGTCCGGCCGGGTAGAAATACCGGGCCCTCCGAACGTCGGAGGAGGTCCGCATGAACGTCGCCCCGCTCCCCTCGCCGGCCCTCGTGCCCGACCCGGGGACCCCGGCGCCGACCCCGGTGTACGGTCCGTCGTGGGTGCCCGCCTGGGTGCGCCGGCACGCTCCCGCGCTCGCGCTGGTGGCGTTCGCGATCACCTACCCCGAGTTCCTGACCGGGTCGACCCCCGTCCTCTCCGCGGTGGTCAACCCCGTCGGCCTCCTGTTCCTTCTCGGCCTCTACGGCGGTGGCGTGCTCCTGATCCGGGACGTGACGATCCGGTGGGGAAAGGGGTGGCCCTCGGTCCTCCTGCTCGGGGCAGCGTACGGCATCCTCGAGGAGGGGATCGGGACGAAGACGTTCTTCGACCCCGCGCTCGTCGGGGCCGCCGGCGCCTACGGCGCGTCATTCGGGGTCAACTGGCTCTGGGCCACGGAGCTCACGGTCTTCCACGCGATCTTCAGCATCGCCCTACCGATCCTCACCGTCGACCTCCTGTTTCCCGCGACCCGGAGAGAGCGGTTCCTGACAGGACGGGTGGCCACGGGGGTCCTCGTCGCGTACCTCGTGACGGTGGCGCTCATGTTCGCGCTCTTCAACCGGAACTATGCGCTCAGCCTCGTCCTCATCATCGGATCGTTTGCGGCCGCCCTCGGACTAGTCGCCGCCGCACGCTGGGTCCCCGCGGCCATCCCGCGGCTCGGGGCACGGAACGCCCGGCGGTCCGCCGTGGCGTGGCCGGTCCTCTACGGGGGCGCGTTCGTCTGGCTCTTCTTCGCCATCAACTGGATCGGCCCCGCTCTCCACGCGCCCGTCGTCCTCCTGATGGCCCTCGATGTCGCGCTACCGGTCGCCATCGGGCTTCGGGTCGCGCCGGAGCTTTCGGGCCCCGATCGGGCCGCCGGCCGCTGGAGCTTCCTCGTCGGATGCCTATCGTTCCTGGTGGTCCTGGCGGGGATCCTGGGCGTCCTCGGCGACTACCTGGTCCTCCCGGTGATCGCGGCCCTCGGATGGCTATGGGTTCGACAATCCCGCCGGTATCGGACCGTCGACCGGATCCCCACGCCGCCCCCGGGAATAACCCCGGGCGCATGACCGCCCGGTCTACTCGTCGTCGCGGGGTCTTCGGCGGCGGGGCCGTCGGTCGCCCTCGTCGCCATCGCTGCGGGGTCGCCGGTTAAACGTGCGGCCGCCACCGCCACCCGAGCGTGCCCAGGGGGGACGTCCACCGCCACCGCCCGGTCGGAAGCCGGGGCGCCGACCGCCATAGCTCCGGCCGCCGTACCCTCCGCCACCGTAGCCGCTACCCCGATCCCCGTCGCGACGGGGAGGGAGCGAGAACCGGTTGCCGCACGAGGCGCACTCGCCCACGATCGCGCCATCGGGGCCCGTGCTGAACGTGAGCTGGCCGCCACACTCGCGGCAGGGACGGCTCCGGGGAGCGTCGCGCGGTGGACCGCGCGAGTCGTCGCGGTTCGACCAGCGGGGGCCGTCGGGCCGTCGGGCGCGCATCGGCTCCGGGCGATCCCCGTTCTCGGCGACGGTCGTCGCCGTCGATCCGTCGGGTTCGGCGACGGCGCCCGGGGCGAGGGTGCCCGAGAGCCCGGTGATGACCGTGAAGACGCCACCACATCCGGCGCATCGGCCTAGGGCGACCGGACCGGCGGTCTCGGCATACTCGGCCTCCGAGCCGCAGAGGGGACAGTGCGTCGGCATGGAACCGGGAGGCGAGCCACTCACCGTCATTACGTGGATGTACGGGTCCGGAAACGGCCCGGAACGCCCCGGAGGGGGCCGGGCCGCCGCTCTACGTGCATCCACGGCGGACCCCCCTCGCCCCAACCCGCGCTCCGGGATCGAGGTTCGCCCGACGGGGCGCCCCCGACGCTCTCCCGCCGTCCGGCGGTCGGTCCGGCCGCCAACTACAAACCGCTCGGCCTCGTCGCTCGACGGTGGCCTCGCCCCGTCGGCGCTACGCGGAGGACCTCCTGCGCCGGATCGGGCCGTTCCTCCTCTTCTTCGGCGCGGTCTACATCATCGCCGGCGTCGCGTTCTACCTCGTCGAGGGCGGCCGGTTCTCCCTCTTCGACTCGTTCTACTGGTCGATCGCCACGCTCGGCACCGTGGGCTACGGGGACGTCGTGCCGACGAGCGCCACGTCGAAGGTCCTCGCGACGTTCGTGATCATGACCCAAATCTTTCTGCTGGGGTACCTCATCACGCTCATCACGTCGGCCGTGAACGAGGAGGCGCGCCGCCGCGAGCTGGGCACGTACGGCACCGCGCTCGTCGACCATATCGTCGTCCTCGGCTATTCGGCGGTGGGACGGGCCGCGGTCCGGGAGCTCCTGCTCCAGGACCAGACCATCGCCGTGGTCGTCGAATCGGCCGACCAGGTCCCGAACGTGCGGGCCCTCGCCGACGAGCGGCGGCTCTTCGTGACCTATGGCGCAGCGGCCGAACGGGAGATACTCGAACGGGTCAACGTCGGCGCGGCGCACGCCGTGATCATCTGCACCCCCGACGACGCGACGAACATGATCGGGGCGCTCAACGTCCGTGCGCTCGCCCCGAAGACCCGGGTCGTGGTCTCCGTCGCTCGCCCCGAGCTCCGGGAGACGCTTCGGACCGCCGGGGTCACCTTCGTCGCGAGCCCCGCCGACATGGGCGGGAGGCTCTGCGCGAGCGCGGCGTTCGAACCCGACGTCGCCACGGCGGTCGAGGAGCTCACCGCCGCCGAGGTCGGGGGCGACGTCCAGGAGTACGTCGTGGGGCCGTCGTCCCCGCTCACGGGGCGTACGATCGGCGAGGCCGAGCGACTCATCCGGGACGCGACCGGGTGCGTGCTCATCGGGATCGCCCGGCCCGCTCCGTCCGGGGAGTTCACCGTCGAGATCACCCCCGATCCCAAGGCCCCGATCGCCCCGGGCCAGGCCGTCGTGATCCTCGGTTCGGTGGCCAATACCCGACGGTTCCGACCGTGGTTCGGCGCGGCGCAGGGGCGGTAGCACCCCGGTCGCCGAGGGTCACCCGGGCCGCCGTGGCCCGTCGGGGTTCGCCTACAGGCCGTGGCAGCGGAAGTGGGAGGCCAACCGGTAGAGGATCGCGGGCGAAGTGTACTCTGGACCGAAATCCTCGAGCCGATGGAACTGCGAACGGGCCGACCAGTAGAGCGAATCCTGGCAGTGGACCCCGATGGAGAGCGCCGATACGCTCTCGCCCTGGACCCGGCCCCCGTGGCGCAACGCCTCGGCCGCCGCCTCGGTGGCGGAAAGCCCGGCGTCGAGGGGCCGGTCATCGGACGACGTGACGATCGACTCGTAGAGCCGGTGGATGCACCACGGCCGCAGCGGCGTGGTCTCGAGGGTGGCTTGGATACGGCGGCCCAACTCCGGCGAGGGATCGGTCGTGCGCATAGCAACGTATCTATGGGGATGCACCCCATCATAAGGCCATCGCGACGGCGGCCCCGGGTCGGCCCCGGAACGCTCGGGTGGCCCCTCGACCTACGCCCCTCGGTGAGGGCGCTCCTCGCTCCCCCCCGGGGGCGCCGTCGGGCCCTGATCGGGCGGTCCCGCCGACCCGGGGCGGCGCCGAGCGCCGCTACCTTATCGTAGGCCGGGGCGGTCGGGAGACGTGGACGGCTACGTCCGGTCGATCGAGGCCGAGGTGGACCGGGCGTACCTCGTCGCCGACGCCGCCCGGCGGGTCGGCCTCGACCCCGCCGTCACGCCCGAGATCCCCCGGGCCAGCGACATGGCGAGCCGCGTCGAGAAGCTCCTCGCCCACCTCGGCGTCGCCGGCATCGCGGACGAGATCCGCGAGCTCGCCCGGGCCCACCCTCGGGAGGAGGTGGCGATCGAGATGGCGCGCCGCCTCGCCCGGGGCGGGACCACGCCCGGGCCCGTCGAAGCCCGGCTCGACCGCGCGCTCCGGGTCGGCCTCGCGATCCTGACCGAGGGGATCCTCGTCGCGCCCCTCGAGGGGCTCGCCGAGGTCCACGTGCGCTCGAACAGGTCCGGCGCTCCGTACATCGAGCTCTACTACGCCGGCCCGATCCGGGCCGCCGGCGGCACCGCCCAGGCGCTCTCGGTCCTCCTCGCCGACGTGGTCCGGCGCGAGCTCGGCCTCGGCGAGTACCACCCCGACCCGGGCGAGGTGGAGCGGTACCAGGAGGAGATCCCGCTCTACCGGCACCTCCAGCACCTCCAGTACACCCCCACGCCCGACGAGATCGCGACGGTCGTCCGGGGGATCCCGGTCTGCATCTCGGGGGAAGCGACGGAGGGCGACAACGAAGTGAGCGCCTTCCGCAACCTCCCCCGCGTCGCCACCAACGGCGTCCGGGGCGGTGCGTGCCTCGTGATCGCCGAGGGGCTCTGCCAGAAGGGACCCAAACTGCGGAAGACCGTCGACCGGATCGGTCTCCCGGGCTGGGAGTTCCTCACGCAGCTCGGCCACGGCACCTCGGTCGACGCCGAATCGGCCCGCGGTCCGAAGTACCTCGCCGAAGCGCTCGGGGGTCGCCCGATCCTCGCCTACCCGAACCGGCCGGGGGGGTTCCGGCTCGTCTACGGCCGGTCTCGGACGACCGGGCTCGCCGCCTGTGCGGTGAACCCGGCGACGATGGTCGTGCTCCGGAACTTCGTCGCCATCGGGACCCAGGTGAAGCTCGAGTACCCCGGGAAGGCCACCGCGATGGCGCTCTGCGACGAGGTCGAAGGTCCCATCGTCGAGCTCGACGACGGCTCCGTCGTCGCGGTCCACGAGGCGGAGCGGGCCCGGGCGCTCCTCCCTCACGTGCGCCGGATCGTCGACCTCGGCGAGCTCCTCGTGCCGTTCGGGGAGTTCCTCGAGAACAACCGTCGGCTCGCGCCGGCGGCGTACTCCCTCGACTGGCACCTCGAGGAGCTGCGGGCGGCGGGCGCCGTTCCCACCGAGGGCGACCTCGCGCCGTCGTACGACGACGCCGTGGCCCGCTCCCGGGCGACCGCCACGCCGATGCATCCCCGCTTCCTCCTCTTCTGGCACGACCTCACCCCGGCCGAGCTCCGGGCCCTGGCGCTCCACGTCGAGCGGGCCGGCACGTGGGCCGACGACCGGCTCACCGTCGAGGTCGACGCCGACCACAAGGAGCTCCTTGTCCGCCTGGGGGTCCTCGGCGAGACCGTGGCGGGCGGTGCGTTCCGGTGCGAGGTCGAGAGCTCGGCGGGTCTCCTGGGCGGGCTCGGGCTCCGGGCCGATCCCCCCGGGGTGACGCGCGTCGCCGACCTCGAACCGGTCGGTGCGACGAGCCTCGAGTACGTCTCCCGGCTCGCCGGCGTGCTCGTCCGGGCCCGGGCGCCGTCGCGCATCGGCGCCCGGGTCGGTCGGCCCGAGAAGGCGCGCCACCGCTCGATGGAGCCGAACGTCCACACCCTGTTCCCCGTCGGCGAGGCCGGCGGCCCCCGGCGCTCGATCGCCGAGGCCGCCCGACGGTCCACGACGGCGGGGGTCCCGGTACAGCTCGGCCGGCGGACGTGTCCGGCGTGCGGCAAGTCCACCGTCTGGCTCCGCTGCGAGTGCGGCACCCACACCGAGCCGGACGGCGGGGTCGTCGCCCATCCGCTCCCCGTCGCCCAGCTCTGGTCGGGCGCGCTGAGCCGGCTCCGGGTGACGAAGCGCGTCGAGGTGAAGGGGGTGAAGGGGCTCACCTCTCCCGGGAAGACCCCGGAGCTCCTCGAGAAAGGGATCCTCCGAGCGGTGCACGGGGTCTCGGTCTACCAGGACGGGACGGCCCGGTTCGACCTCACCGATCTACCGCTCACCCACTTCCGCCCCGCCGAGGCTGGCGTCGGCGTCGACCGGCTCCGGGCGCTCGGATACGACGTCGACTGGCAGGGCCGTCCGCTCACCGACCCGGACCAGCTCGTCGAGCTCCAGCCCCAGGACCTCATCGTGGCGCGATCGTGCGGGGAGTACCTCCTCCGCCTCGCCCAGTTCGTCGACGACGAGCTCATCGGGATCTACAGCGGCGAGCCGTACTACCGGGCGACGCGGCCCTCCGACCTCATCGGCGCTATCGTCGTCGCCCTCGCCCCCCACACGTCCGGCGGCGTCGCGGGCCGTCTCATCGGGTTCACCGAGGCGGAGGCGTGCTTCGCCCACCCGGTCTTCCACGCGGCGAAGCGGCGGAACTGCGACGGGGACGAGGACTCGGTCACCCTGCTCCTCGACGCGCTCCTCAACTTCTCGCGGTCGTACCTCCCGGCGAGCCGCGGCGCGCTCATGGACAAGCCGCTGGTGCTCACGACCCGGCTCGACGTGACCGAGGTCGACAAGGAGGCCCACAGCCTCGACGTCGCGGGCACGTACCCGCTCGCGCTCTACCGGGCCGCGGCCGAAGGCCGGCCGGCGAAGGAGCTCGAGCCGCTGATCGAGACGCTCGGCCGGCGGGCGACCGGCGCGACGCCGATGGCAGGGCTCGCGTTCACCCACGACACGGTCTCGATCGCCGCCGGACCGACCCGGTCAGCGTACCGCGAGGCGGGGTCGATGCACCTCGGGGTGGAGCGGGCGCTCACCCTCACCGCCCAGATCCGGGCCGTCGACGTCGCCGAGGCGGTCTCCCTCGTCCTCAACGCCCACTTCCTCCCCGACGTGATGGGCAATCTCAAGAGCTTCGCGACGCAGAAGTTCCGGTGCAAGGTGTGCGGCACGTCGTATCGCCGGCCCCCGCTCACCGGGCGGTGCAGCGCGACCCCCCCGCGGGGCCGCCCGTGCGACGGCGAGCTCACCCCCACGGTGTTCGAGGGGGCGGTCCGGAAGTACCTCGGCCTCTCCCAGCGGCTCGCGGCGACGTCGGGGGTGCCGCCGTACCTGCGGCAGCGGATCCACCTCCTGGAGTCGAGCCTCGCGACGATGTTTCCGGGGACCCCGTCGCAGATGACGCTCGAATCGTTCGGCGGTGCGGGTCCGCCCCCGGCCGCCGACGCGGCCGGTCGTGGGGAACCCCCAAATACGTAGCGACCGCTCGGCACGCCGCGGGCTTGTGGGGTAGTCTGGACTATCCTGTTGGCCTTCGAAGCCAACGACCTGGGTTCGAATCCGCCGGTCGACCCGGCGGCGGAACTCCCAGCAAGCCCGTCCGGGGGGCCGCTACCGGAAGTACCCGGGCGCCGCCGGGTCCTGACGCTTCTCCTCTTCGGGCTTCACCGCTTCGAGGACGTCGACGGCGAGGAGCGCGTTCAACGGGACGAGCCGGACCCGGCCCTTTTCCTCCTTCATCGACTCGTCGAGCTCGATGGCGAGCGAGTTGTCGCCCCCGATGGAGACGAGCCCCCGGAAGAGCCCCGTCGAGATGAGCGCCTCCTCCCGGGTGCCGGCCGAGCGGACCCGGACCTTCGAACCCGAAGTGAGGGCGATCGGCGGCTTCTTCGCGGACCCGGGGGTCGTTTCGGTCTTCATGATCGGGGCTTCCTCTCTCGCTGAGGCGTCGGGGCCACCACCACCGGCCGGGCCGGGGCGGGCCGCGCCGCGTCGAGCAGCTTCTGGAGGTGATTCACGGTCTCCCGATAACGGCGCAGGGCGTTCTGGGCGTTCGCCTCGGTGAACTCCCACGCCTGGGCGAGGTTCCCATACCGCAGCCGGTACCCCTTCCGCCCCTTCCCCTCCGGGTCCGAGCCGACCTCTTCGAGCATGTCGAGCGATTTCAGCCGGTTGAGGTGCCGGTAGACCGTCGGCTTCGACGTCTGGAGGACCGCCGTCACCTCCTCCACGTACCACGGGCGGCCCGGCTCCCGCAGGAGGCACTCCCGGACGAACCGGTACCCCACCGTCGATTCGGCCGGCCCGTCGCCGCTCCGCGCGTCGTCGTGGTCGGGCAGGTAGCCGACCATCCGGAGGAACTCCTTCAGCACCTCATCGAGGTCGTCGAGCGGGGTGAGCGGCGTCGAGTAGCGCAACGCGAGCTCGAACGGCATGCGACGCGGGGGCGAGAGCGGACCGAGTTAAAAACACGGGGCCGGCCGGACCGTGGAAACGCTTTGCCCCGCGTCCCGTTCGGCCCCCGATGGGCTTCCGTCTCGTCGCACCGGCCGATCCCCGGACGGCCGTCGAACTGCTCCGTTCGCCCCCGTCCCCGCCGGCGCTGCCGCTCACCGGGGGGACCGATCTCCTCCTCGACATCGACGACGGCCGCGCCGACCCCGCGACCGTCGTCTCGCTGCGGCGCCTCCCGTGGCGCGACATGCGGTGGGACGGCCCCGCCCTCGAGATCGGCAGCACCGCCCCGCTCGCCCGCCTCGAGGACGATGACCGGATCGGCCGGGAGCTGCCCGGTCTGCTCGCCGGGGTCCAAGCGGTGGGGAGCCGGGCGCTCCGGGAGCGGGCGACGGTGGGGGGCAACCTGGGACGCGCGTCGCCCGCGTCCGACCTCATTCCCGTCCTGCTCGCCCTCGACGCCGAGGTCTCCACCGTGGGCCCCCGGGGGGGGCGTGTGGTACCCGTCGCCGCCCTCGTCCTCGGGCCCCGGCGGACCGCCCTCGAGCCCGGCGAGCTGATCCGGTCGATCCGGATCCCCGAGCCCCGCCCGTCAGCGTACGTCTGGCAGCGGGTGCGCCCGGCGAACGACATCTCCCAGGTCGGGGTGGCTGTCGCCTGGTCGGCGCACGCCGGGCGTTGGTCGGTGGCCGTGGGGGGGACCTCGCCGACGCCGGTCCGGCTTCCGGACGCGGAGGCCGAGCTCTCCGGGGCGCGTCCCGACGCTGCCCGGATCGCGGCGGCCGCCGCCACGGCCGCGCGGACCGCCCCCTTCCCGAGCGACCGCCGCGCGTCGGAGGAGCACCGCCGTCGGGTCCTTGCGGTGCTCTTCGGCCGCGCTCTCGCGGCCGCCGTGGGGGCTCGCCCGTGAGCGAGCCGTGGACCGCCTCGGTGAACGGGGCGCCGGTCGTCGCGGACCCTCCGGACGACGAACGGCTCCTGGACACGCTCCGGTGGCGGCTCGGCCTCCGGGGAACGAAGGAGGGGTGTCGGACCGGCGACTGCGGGGCGTGCACCGTCCTCGTCGGCGGACGCCCGACGCTCGCCTGCCTCGTGCTGACCCGGGAGCTCGAGGCGCCGGAGATCCGGACCATCGAAGGGGTCGCCCACGATCCCACCGGACGGGCGGTCGTCGCGGCGTTCTCGGCCGAGGACGCGCTCCAATGCGGGTACTGCACCCCGGGGTTCGTGATGGCCCTCACCGGCCTCCTCGCCGATCCCCGGGGTCGCCCGTCGACGGACCGGCTCCTCGCCGGACTGCAAGGCAATCTCTGCCGTTGCACCGGATACGCCGCGATCGTCCGGGCCGTCGAGCGGGCCCGGGAGGGTGGCCGGTGAGCCGGACCGACGCGGCGATCAAGCTCGCCGGAGCGGCCCCGTACGGACCCGACCTCGACGCCCCCTCGATGCTCTGGGGGGCGCTCGTCCTCGCGCCCGTGGCCCATGCCCGGATCCGTTCCATCGATCTCGATCCGGCGCGCCGTATCCCGGGCGTGATCGCCGCGGGGCCGGACGAGGTGGCCCGGTTGTTCCCGAAGCCCGCTGATCCGGAACGCCCGGTCTTCCCCGTCGACGATGTGGTCTACCGGGGTCAGCCGGTCGCGGCCGTCGCCGCGCCGACCCGGGCCGCGGCCCGTGCCGCCGCGCGTGCGGTCCGGCTCGACCTGGAACCGCTCCCGATCGTCGGCGACCTGGACGCGGTGGCCGCCGAGGGGTCGGCTCCAGATCCGGCCTTCACGAACGTCCACGTCCACGCGCGGACGGGGGACGTCGAGGGGGCGTTCGCGGCCGCTCCCCTCGTCGTCGAAGAGACGTACCGGACCGCGGGGATCGCCCAGGTGGCGATCGAACCCCACGCGTGCCTCGTGACGCCGGAGGGAGGTGGGTTCCATGTCCACACGACGACGCAGAGCCCGTTCGGCGTGCGGGACGATCTCGCCGCGGTGCTCGGGCTCCCCGAGCCGTCGATCCGTGTCGAGGGGACCTGGGTCGGCGGCGGGTTCGGGGGTAAGGCGGCGGCGCTCATCGAGCCGTACGCCGTCGTCCTCGCCGCCGTCGCCGACGCCCCGGTGAAGCTCACCCTCACGTATCGGGAGGAGTTCCTCCTCGGCCGGTCGACGCTCCCGGCGCGCGTCCGGATCGCGAGCGCCGTCGACGGCCAGCGGATCGTCGGGCGGCGCGTGGAACTCGTACTCGACACCGGCGCGTCGCTTCCCGGCCGCGACTTCGCGACCGGCTACGCGATCGGATTCCTCGTCGGGCCGTACCGGATCCCGAACGTGGAGCTCGAGGGGTGGGGGGTCCGCACCCACAAGCCGCCGTTCGGCCCGCACCGGGCGCCGTTCGCCTCGCAGTGCGCGTTCATCGCCGAATCCCACATGGACGAGATCGCCCGGCGGAGCGGCGTCGATCCGATCGATCTCCGGCTCGACCACGCGCTGCGGGAGGGCGACACGACCGTCCTCGGCCAGCCCGTGGGGCCGTTCGGCCTCGTCGCCGCCCTCGAACGGGCCCGGGAGCGGCGGGCCCGATGGCGGACGCCGGGGGTCGACGGGCACGGGATCGGCGTGGGCTGCGGGTTCTGGTCCACGATGACCGGTGCCGGGGGCGAGGCGGTCGTGCGGATCGCCGACGACGGGGTCACGATCGTGGAGGTCGAACGGGAGATCGGGAGCGGGAGCGTGATCGGCGGTCTCGCCGCCGTCGCGGCGCGGACCTTGGGGCTGCCGGTCGCGGCGGTTCGGGTCGAACCCGGGGATACGGTCACGGCCCCGTACGACGCCGGCGTCTACGGGAGCCGCACCGTGGGCGCCCTCGGTAGGGCGGTGGCCGAAGCGGCCGAGAGCCTCCGCGCGACGCTCGAGCGGCGGTGGGGCGCGGGGGCCGGCCGGCTCACCCTCGGGGTCCGCTCCGGACGCCTCGTCGCGGTCCGCGGTCCGGACGAGCGGCCGGTGGGTTCGCTGCTCACGCCGGCCGAACGGGCCGCGGGCGGCCTCGCGGCGACCGGGCGCCATACCGGTCGCTCGGGATCGATCGACGAGCGTCGCGTCGTGACCGGCGCGTTCTACGCGTACACCGATTTCACCGCCGCGGTCCAGCTCGCCGAGGTTGACGTCGACCGGGCGACGGGCCAGGTCCGTGTGGTCCGCGTCGCCGCGTTCCACGACACGGGGGTGACGGTCGATCCGGCCGGGGCGCGAGCCCAGGTCGAAGGGGGTGTGGCCATGGGGCTCGGGACGGCGCTCACCGAGGAGACGCTGTGGGCGGCGGACGGGCGCCTCCTCAACCCCGGTCTCCTCGACTACCGGATCCCGACGCAGGCCGAGGTCCCCCCCATCGAGGTCGACCTCATCGAGGGGTTCGCCGGGGCCGGCCCCTTTGGCGCGAAGGGGATGGGCGAGCCGCCCATCATCCCGACGGCGGCCGCCGTCGCGAACGCCGTGGCCGACGCGACCGGGGTCCGGATCCACGAGCTCCCCCTGACGGCCGAGCGCGTCGCACGAGCCCTTATGCCGCCCTAGCGTAGAGGCGGCCGATGGCCCTCCTGCGCAGCGCCCTGCAGGGGACCGCCCGGGGGTACGGCAGCGCCCCCGTCATCGCCGCCGTCGGCTCCCACTCGGCACTCGACATCGCCGACGGCGCCGTCGTCGAGGGGTTCCGCACCCTCATTCTGGCGGCCCGGGGCCGCGAGCGGACGTACTCCGAGTTCTTCCGGGCGACGCGCGACGCCGAGGGTCGGGCGACGCGCGGGTGCGTCGACGACGTCTGGACCCTCGACTCGTTCGGCGCGCTCGCCGAGCGATCGGTCATCGACCGGGTCACGAGCGCCCGGGCGCTCCTCGTGCCGAACCGGGCGCTGAGCTCGTACCTCCCCCTCGACGTGATCGAGGACGCCCTTGCGATCCCCATCGTCGGCTCCCGGGCGCTGCTCCGGATCGAGGAGCGGACCGAGCGGGAGAACTACTACGCGCTCCTGGGCCGGGCCGGGGTCCGCACCCCGGAGGCGTTCGCCTCGCCCGAAGCGATCGACGGGCTCGCCATCGTGAAGGTCCCCCACGCGACGCGTCGGCTCGAGCGGGGCTTCTTCACCGCCGCCTCGACGGCCGAGTACCGGGAGAAGGCGAAGGTCCTCGTCGCCTCCGGCACGGTCCGGGCCGACGACCTACCGGCGGCGCGGATCGAACGGTACGTGATCGGGCCGGTCTTCAACTTCAACTTCTTCCGGTCACCCCTCGAGACTCGGTCGAACGCCCTCGAGCTCCTGGGCGTCGATGAACGGCGTGAGAGCTCCCTCGACGGACTCGTCCGGCTCCCGGCGGCCGAGCAGCTCGCGCTCGGCGACGCGGGTCGGACGCCGCGCTACACCGTCGTCGGTCACGGCTCGCTCACGGTCCGGGAGTCGATCCTCGAGGAGGTGTTCCGGATGGGGGAGCGGTTCTGTGAGGCGGCCCGCGCCTCGCACCCGCCCGGCGTGATCGGCCCGTTCTGCCTCCAGACCTGCATCGACCCGGAGGGGATCCCCTGGGTGTTCGACGTCGCGGTGCGGATCGGGGGCGGCACCAACATCCATCTCGGGACCGGCCACCCCTACGGCAACGCGCTCTGGCGCGAGCCGATGAGCTCGGGCCGCCGGATCGCCCGGGAGGTCCGGACCGCCCTCGCCACGAACCAGCTCGCGGAGATCATCACGTGACCGACACGACCCCGGCCCGCCCGCCGGCACCGGTCCCGCTCCGGCGGACCGCGCTCCACCCGTTCCACGTCCGCCTGGGCGCGAAGCTCGTCCCGTTCAACGGGTGGGAGATGCCGCTCTACTACGCCTCGATCCTCGAGGAGCACCGCGCGGTCCGCGAGTCGGCCGGGCTCTTCGACGTGGGCCACATGGGCATTGTCACCGTGAGCGGCGCCCACGCCGCCGACCTCTTGGCGCGGCGCACGACGGCGAACGTCGGCCGGATCGCGCCCGGGCAGTGCCGCTACACGTTCCTCACCGAGTTCAACGGGGCGATCCTCGATGATCTGCTGACGACGCGCCTCGACGACCACGATCCGCTCGCGGTCCAGTTCCTCGTCGTCCCCAATGCGGGACGGGCCGGGAAGGTCGTCGAGATCCTCGGCGAGCATCGGCGGCCGGACACCGAGGTGGCGGTCCACAATGACGCGGTGACGATCCTCGCGGTCCAGGGTCCGCGGTCCCGGGCCATCCTCGAAGAGATGTTCGGCTGGTCGCTCGGCGAGCTCAAGTTCTACACCGGGCGGTGGTTCCCGGCCGCGGCGGGGTCCGATCTTCCCCCGACAGGCCGGCTCGGACGACGGTTCCCCGGTGGGCTCGGCGACGCCTACTTCGTGAGCCGCACCGGCTACACCGGCGAGCTCGGGTACGAGCTCTTCGTGCCGGGCCCGGCGGCCGTCGCCCTCGCCGACCGGCTCGTGGCGGCCGGGGTCCGGCCCGCCGGGCTTGGGGCCCGGGACACCCTCCGGCTCGAGAAGGGCTACCTCCTGTCCGGCCAAGAATTCAACCGCGACCGGACCCCGATCGAGGCCGGGCAGGACCGGTTCGTCGACCTCGACCACCCGTTCGTCGGCCGGGACCCCATCGCGGCCCAGGCCCGCGACGGTCCGGCGGTCCGCCTCGTCGGGCTCACCGTCACGGAGCCGGGGGCGATCCCCCGCCATGGGACCCCCGTGATCGCCGAGGGGGCGCTCGTGGGGCACGCGACGAGCGGCGGCCTCTCGCCCACCCTGGGGTACGGCATCGCCCTCGCCTACCTGCCCCCGGCGCTCACACCACCGGGGACGACGGTTGCGCTCGAGATCCGGGGAAGGCCGGTACCGGCGACCGTCGTGGCGTTGCCGTTCCTCGCCGCCGCTGGCGGGCGACGGGCATATACCCCGCCCGCCCCCTAGTACCGCCGATGGCAGCCGCCGGTCGGCCGTTCGTCGGCCGGCTGGACACCGTCGACGCCATCCGGCGTCGACGGGACGCCGCGGCGACGGGCGATGGGGGCCTCACCCTCCTCGAAGGCGAATCCGGCGTCGGGAAGTCGACGCTGATCCGGCGCATCGCCGACGACGCCCGGGAGAAGGGCCTGACGGTCCTCGTCGCCCGGGCGACGGCCGCGGAGAACCCGCCCCCGTACCTGCTCCTCCGCCAGGCGCTCGAGCGGGACCGGCCCGCGACGGCGATCCCGGAACCGTCGGGCTCGCTCGCGTTCGCTGCGGCGGGGCCGGCCGACGTGGCGCTCCTCGGGTTCGCCCCGAAGGCGGACCTCCACCGGTCCGAACCGCTCCCGATCGAGGAGCGGCTCTTGGACCAGCTCGGGAACCCCGGGGGACCGGCCGCGCTCGCGGGGAGCCGGATGACCTCGGCGCTGGGCCGGCTCCTCCTCGACTTGGCCCGGGAGGGTCCCGCGCTCCTCCTCCTCGACGACCTCCACCTGGCCGACGAACAATCGCTCGAGACGATCCTCGACATCGCCCCCGAGCTCGAGCGCCGGTCGCTCTGGATCGTGGGGACGACGCTCCCGATGGCCTCGTTGGGCGCGACGCGGCGTGCGCTCCTCGAGCAGATCACCACCGCCGCCCGGGCCGAGACGATCGCGGTCCCGACCTTGACGGCGGCCGAGGTCGCCGAGTTCCTCCACACGGTGGCCCCGGAGCGATCGGTGTCGGAGAGCGAGCTCATCCGATGGCACAGCCAGAGCGGGGGCAACCCGTCGTTCCTCGAGCAGCTCGTCCGGTCGCAGGCCCGCCTCGCCGACGCCGGGGCCGCGACGGCGACCGCTCCGGCGGGGCCGGCCCCGCGGTTCCGCGAGTACGCCCTCGCCCAGCTCTCGACGTTGAGCGAGATCGAGCGCCGGACCCTGGCCGTCGCGGCGATCCTCGGTCGGGAGTTCTCGTTCGGCCTCCTCGAGCGCGCGACCGGCGAAGAGGAGGAGCGGCTCAGCGAGACGGTCCAATCGCTCGTCGAGCGGGGGCTCCTCCGGGAGACCCCGGACGAGCACGTCGAGTTCCTCCGGGACGACCTCCGGGTCCACCTGGACGAAGCGCTCACCGAGACCCACCGCCGGCTCCTCCACCGCCGGGCCGCCGAGGGGTTGGAGGCGCTTGGCGCCGCCGACGAGGCGACGGTCTACGCCCTCGCCCGGCACTACTACCTCGCCAAGCTCGACGCGAAAGCGGCCGGCTATAACCGGCTCGCCGGGGAGTTCGCGGTCCGGGCCCACGCCCCGGCGATCGCCCGGACCCACTTCGAGCGGGCCCTCGACGCGGTCCGCCGGCTGGGCGGCCACCCGCCGGCCGAGCTCGAGATCGCCGTCGAGCTCGCCCTCCAGCTCGACCGGCTCGGCGAGCTCGTGGCCGCCGAACGGCTCCTGCGCGACACGATGGCGGTGTTCGACGAGGTCGTCGACCTGCCCGCCGGCCACCGGGCGCTCCTCGCCCTCTACCTCGCCCGGATCCTCGGCGACGAGGGGCAGTGGGAGGAGGCCGACGAGCTCACGGCGAACCTCCTCCGCAGCGAGACCGACCTCCCGAACCCCGTGAGCCGCATGGCGGTCCACCGGCTGCGGGGCGAGATGTTCTACTTCCGGGGACGGTACGACGAGTCGCTGCGCCACCACGACGCGGCGCTCGAGTTCGCGCGGGGGCTCCGCAACGAACGCGAGATCGCCCGGGAGACGGTGCGGCGCGCGAACGTCCTCGGCATGATCCCCGGCCGCCTCGACGAGGCCATCGAGGCGTACCACATCGGGAGCCGGGCGCTCATCGCCCTCGGCGATCAGGCCGAGGCGTCGTACGCGCTCCTCTACCTCGGCGTCGCCCTCGCCCAGCACGGCCGGCAGGCCGAATCGTTGACCCAGCTCGCCGAGGCGGCCCGGCTCGCCGAAGCGGCCCGGGAGCCCCGGTGGCTCGGCTGGGCGCTCTTCAACATCGCCGACGTCGAGCGCGAGACCGGCGAGCTCGACCGGGCCCGGGAGGCGAACCGGCGATCCCGGGCGCTACTGAGCCGGGTCGGCGACCGGTTCGGGCTCCTCCAAACCCATATCGTCGAGGGGAAGATCGATCTCGCGACCGGCGCCCTCGGCGACGCCGAGGTCGAGCTTCTCGAGGCGTACCGGCTCGTCCGGGAGCTGAGGACCCCGGCCGACGAGGTCGAGGTCGTCCTCCGGCTCGCCGAGCTCGCCGAACGGAAGGGCGACCTCGCCGCGGCCCGTAGCCGGGTCGCCGAGCTCGTCCAGCGGAACGTGGGGAAGCTCCGGCCCGACATCGCGGCCGACGTCCAACGGTTGGGGGAGCGGCTCGGCACGACCTCCGCCACGGACCGTGCCGCGGCGTAGGGCGGGCCGGCCGCGGGCCGGTGCCGTCGACGCGACGATCGCCCGGGCGCTCGCCGAGGACCGGGCGGATCGCGACCGGACGAGCCGCGCCGTCGTACCGACCGGGACCCGGCTCACCGCCGACCTCGTCGCCCAGGCGCGCGGGACCGTCTCCGGTCTCGCCGTCGTGGGCCGGCTGGCGCGCCGGCAGCGCCTCGCGTTCCAAGCCTACCGGCACGACGGGGACCGGGTGGTTCCCGGCACCCGGGTCGCCACGATCACCGGGGACGCGCGTCGGGTCCTCGGCGCCGAACGGACGGCGCTCAATTTCCTCATGCACCTCTCCGGCGTCGCCACCGCCACCGCGGCCGCGGTGCGCCGGGCGGGCGGGCGGATGGAGGTCCGGGCCACGCGCAAGACGCTCCCGGGGCTCCGGTCGCTCGAGAAGGCGGCCGTCGTCCACGGCGGGGGCGCGCCCCACCGGGCCGACCTCGCCGAGCGGATCCTGGTGAAATCGACGCACGTCGCACTCGTGGGGCTCGGTCCGGCGGTGGCCCGGGCCCGGGCCCGGGCGCGCCGCGACGAGACGATCGAGGTCGAGGTGCGGACCGCGCCCGAGGCGATCGCCGCGGTCCGGGCCGGCGCCCGGGCGATCCTCGTCGACAACGCCGGGCCGGCCGGTGCCCGCCGCGTGGTCCGGGCGCTCGAGGGGGCCGGGCTACGACGCGGGGTCGTCATCGAGCTCTCGGGGGGGATCCGCGGGGCCACCGTCGCGCGGTACCGATCGACGGGGGCCGACGCGGTGAGCCTGGGCGATCTCACCCACTCGGCGCCGGCGCTGCCGTTCCATCTTGTCGTCCGGACCACGCGACGGCGTCGCCCGGCGCCGCGTTAAGTGGCCCCGCCGCCTCGTTGAGCGGGGGAGGGCCGGTGTCGCTCGAGGCGGAGATCCACCGGCTGAAGGAGGAGCGCGACGCGGTGCTCCTCGCCCACAACTACCAGCTCCCCGAGGTCCAGGATGCGGCCGATTTCGTGGGCGACTCGCTCTACCTCTCCCGCAAGGCCGTCGACGCGGACCGGTCGGTGATCTGCTTCGCCGGCGTGCGGTTCATGGCCGAGACGGCGAAGATCCTGAACCCGGCGAAGACGGTCCTCCTGCCGGACCTCGCCGCCGGCTGCGGCCTCGCCGATTCGATCACCGCCGAGCAGCTCCGGGCGTGGAAGGCGCAGCACCCGGGCGCCGTCGTCGTCGCCTACATCAACACCTCAGCTGAGGTGAAGGCCGAGGCCGACTACTGCTGCACGAGCTCGAACGCGGTGAAGATCGTCGACCAGGTGCCGGCCGACCGCGAGATCCTGTTCCTGCCCGACATGTTCCTCGGCGAATGGGTCCGCCAGAAGACCGGCCGGCGGATCCACATCTGGGTGGGGGATTGCCCGGTCCATGCGAAGCTGCGCCCGGAGGCGCTCGTCAAGGCCCGGGCCGACCACCCGGGCGCCGAGGTCGTCGCCCACCCGGAGTGCGGGTGCTCGACGGCGGCTCTGCCCCACGTCGACCGGATCCTCTCGACCGACGGGATGATCCGCTTCGCCGAGGAGACCCGCGCGCCCGAGGTCCTCGTCGCGACGGAGGTGGGGATCCTCCACCGGATGCGGCGGCTCAACCCGACGACTCGGTTCACCCCGCTCAGCGAGGGCGCGATCTGCCCGTACATGAAGCAGATCGATCTCACCGACGTGCGGGATTCGCTCCTCCACCGCCGCTTCGTCATCGACGTGCCGCTCGCGACGGCGGCGAAGGCCCGGCTCGCCCTCGAACGGATGGTCGCGGCCTAGCGCGCCCTCACGACCGGCTCGGCACGATCGGCGCGAAGCCGCTCACGTAGTACCCGTACGCCGACCCGAGCAGGAGCAGTCCCGAGAGGAAGAGGAGCCCGATCGTGGGCCACGATGGCTTCGTCGTGAGGTAGAACCCGACGGAGAGCGGGTTCAGCCGGGTGGAAAGGAACGTCAGCCCGGAGAGGAGGAGGAAGCCGCCCAGCACCGCCGGGACCACGACGGTGTACGCGCCGACGATGAGGCCGACCAAGAGGAGGGTGACGGTGATCGGCGCCGCCGCGTGGGAGCGCCGCGGGACCTCGGGTGCCGGGGCCGGGTGGTGGCGGGGGCGCGCCATGGAAGGTCGTCGTCGCGCCCGATACAAATGCTGACCGTTCGACCCGCAAGGGGGGACGCTATTCGGCCGGATTCGGAACCTACATACTCGCCGGAGCGGTGGCCGGCCGAGGCCCGCCACCGATGTCCGCACCGGGTGCCGACCAACCTGCCGATCGCTGGGTCGCCCCCGGCTACCTCGTCGCGGGGATGGGGGTCGGGGCCGCCCTCGCCGCGATGATCGGCTGGTCGGCCGTCGGGCAGGTCGGCTGGGGGATCGCCCTCGCCGTCGGGGCGCTCCTCGTTGTCCTCGGGTCGGCCGGCCTCGTGTGGGGACGGGGTCGCTTCGGCGCGCGCCCCACGGACGCGGCGGCACCCGGGGCGTCGCCGCCGTTCACCGGGTCGACCCCGCCACCGGTCCTGGTCCCGCCGGTGCCGCCCACGGCGCCGGACGTCGCACCCGCTCCGACCCCCCGCCCGTCGACCTCGATCCCCGGAGCGTACCTGGCGGCCCTCGGTCCGTCGCTCGATCCGGAGCCGGCCGACGCCGGGCCCGATCCCCCGCCGATCGCCGCCGCGCTCCCGTTCGCCGCGATGGCCCGTCCGCCGTCGCACCCGTCGGCCGCGGGCGACGCCGACGAAGGGTCCCCGATCCTCGACGTCGAGCTCGCGCGTCTCCGGGCCCGGGTCCGGGAGCTCGACCTCGTCCGCCCCGGCTCCGACCCGTCGACCGGGGCGTACTCGGTCTCCGGCGCGAGCCTGGAGATCCCTCCGTCGCGCGACCGGTCCGATGCACGCCCGGTGCCGTCCGTCGGCCGGATCAACGGCGACCCACTGCCGGCGGCAGCGGGCCCGGTGGCCCGACGGTCCTCCGTCACGCCGGCGGGGTCCGAGACGCGGGATCCGTCCGGTTGATCACGGTCCCAGGGCCCAGCCAGCCCCGTCGCCCGACCCCCAGCGCGAGCGTGATGGTGTTCATCGGGTCCGTCGCCGTCTCCACGCCGGCGGTGATGTGGACCGGGCCGCTGGCCCGCGCCAGCGCCCGCACCGTGGTAGCGTCGAGGCTCGTCTGACCCGGATCCGGGCCGATCTCGAGCGCGATCCGGTGGCGGACCGCCCAGGCGACCCACTCGGCCGTCGGGGCCGGCGGTCCCGACGCTGGCTTCGCCCGGTCCAGGTGGCCGACGATCCTCCAGGGGCGTTTTCCCACGGGCGCCCGCGTCGGGGGGTGTCCGGCGCCGCTCGCGTCCAGGATCACCGCATCGGCGGTGGGCACCGGAGCGGTCGACGTGATCGGCACCTCGATCGCCCGACGGGCCGCTGCGCGCCCGGACGCGGCCGCCCGGCGATGGTCGAGATGGTCCAGCAGTTCGGGCGCGTCGTCGGGGACGACGAGGCCGATCCAGGCGAGGCTTATCGTCGCGGCCTCTTCGAGACGCCGGTCGATCGCGGCGGGGGTCGCCCCCGGTTCGAGATGCACGTGCGCGTCGCCGGTGAGATCCGAACGATCGACGAGGGTGGGGAGCGTGCCGCCGGCCGCTGCCTCGATCTCGCCCTCGTTCTCCCGGATCTCCGGGGGGATCCATCGGAGCCCCAAGGCGGCGTAGACATCCTCCTCGGTGGCGCCCGCGATCCGGTTCTCGTCCCGGTACACGCCGTACTCGTTCACCTTGAGGCCCCGGTCCCGGGCCCGGGTCCGGAGCTGGACGTTGTGGTCCTTCGACCCGGTGAAGTACTGCAGCGCGGCCCCGAACGCCGCCGGTTCGACGACCCGCAGGTCGACCTGCAGGCCGGAGCCGACGACGACGGTCGCCTTCGTCGGACCGCGGACGCGGACCGTCGCCACGTCGGGCAGCGCGACGAACGCCGCGAGCACACGGTCGGGTTCGACCGACGTCGCGAGGATGTCGAGATCGCCGACCGATTCCCGCCGCCGGCGCAGGCTGCCCGCGACCTCCAGCCGATCGACGGGCGCCCCGGCCCGGAGCGCGTCGACGAGAGCGTTCGCCATGAGCCAGGCGGTCCGGAGCGTGGTGCGGGCCGTCGGCGCCGGCACCTCAGCGACGGCCTCTTGCAACGCCTGGATCTTCCGGTCCCCGAACCCCTTCACGCCCCGGAACCGTCCGGCGGCGAGGGCCGCTCCGAGCTCGGCGGGGCCGGCGATCCCGAACTCGACCATGAACCGGCGCGCCGTCTTCGGTCCGACGCCCGGCAGTCGGACGAGCGCGAGGAGCCCCTCCGGGGTCTCGGCCCGGAGCCGATCGTAGTAGGGGATCCGCCCGTCGGCGAGGTACTCTCGGATCTTCTCGGCGATCGCCGTCCCGACGGCGGGGATATCGTCGAGGCCGCCCCGGGCCGCGATCGTGCGCACGTCCTCGGGGAGCGCCTCGATCGACCGGGCGGCGCGACGGTACGCCTCCGGCTTGAACCGCACCCCTTGCAGCTCGAGGAGGTCGGCGATCCCTTGGAGGATCGCGGCAATGTCGCCGTTCGTCGTCACGGCGCTCGCCCCGATCCGAGGTCGATCCACGCGCGGCGTGCGATGGCGACGAACCCCAGCCGCTCGTACACCTTGAGCGCGGGCGCGTTGTCGGCGCGGACGTAGAGGGCGCACCGGACCCACTCGGCGTCCGCCGCGCGCAGGAGCGCCGACAGGATCGCGCTGCCGAGCCCCTGGTTCCGGTGCGTCGCGGCGACGACGACCCCGCTCACGAGCCAGACCGCGGGCATGTGGACCGGGGTGCGGGCGGTGCCGACGAGCCGGTCGCCGTCGAACACGCCCCAGACCGATTCCCCGGCCTCGGTGAGGCGGACGAGATCGGCGCCCCCATACCCGCGCCCGATCTCGGGATCGGGGGTCGCCGTGAACCTCCGGAACTCGTCCGCGTCGGTCGGAACGAGCCGGCGCGCACCCCCGTCCGGCCGGAGCGTGCCGGCGCCGACGTCCCGGGCCATGATGAGGGTTCGATAGACCGTCCCGGGGCCGCGTGCGCCGACCACCCGGTCGGCGAGCGGTTCCGGCACGACGGCGACGAGCGGACGGGGCGGGAGCGCGGCGAGGAGGTCGAGCGCCGACTCGTCGCCCACCCAGTGGACCATCGGGCTAGCGGGGATCCCCCGCCAGACGAGGAGGTACGCCGTCGGGAGGCCGCCGGAGCGGTAGGTCCAGAACTCGGTCCGGTCCGGTGCATGATCGAGGTCCCAGAGCGCGTAGGCGTGGGCGATCGGCTCGTGACGCGCCTGGTCCTCGACCCAGCGTCGGTCGATGCCGGCGGTGACCTCGGTGGCGGGGCGGGCCATCGGGAGCCGAGACCGCGGCCGGTACTTACCTCGGTCCGGGGGCCACCAACGGTTAAACCCGGACCCCCTCGCCGGCCGTGGTCCGCCCTCACGCCCCGACGGCCGCCTTCCCCGCGCATCTCCGGGCGCTCTACGACCGGTTCCCCTTCGATCGGTCGCTCGCCGACGACCCCATCCGGTGCGTCCGACCGTACGCCGGCGACCTCCAGTCCGGCGAGATCGCCGGCATCGTCGCGGCGACGCTGGCGATCGGCAACACTACGGCGATCCGCCGGGCGTTCGCCGAGCTCGAGCGCCAGGCCGGGGGCGAACTGCGCCGGTGGGTCGACGGGGCCGACGGGGCCCTCGCCGGATCCGAGCTCCGCGGGTTCCGGCACCGGTGGGTCCGCGGTGACCAGCTCCACTTCCTCGCCCGAACGCTGCGGTCGATCTACCGCGGCGGGGCGACGCTGGAGATGACGTTCCTGGACGGGTTCGAGAGCGGCGGTTTCGCCGGGGGCGTGGACGCGCTCGCCCATCGGCTCCGGGCGGGGCCGGGCGGAGGAGCCCGACCGCCGCCGGGGTACGTGCGGCTCTTCCCCACCCCGCTCCACGGCTCCGGCAGCCCCTGCAAAAGGCTCACCCTCTTCGTCCGGTGGATGGTGCGCCCGGGGTTCCCCGACGTCGGGCTCTGGCGACGGGTGCCGACCGGCGAGCTCCGGATCCCCCTCGACCAGCACGTCCACTGGATCGCCTACCACCTCGGGCTCACCCGCCGCCGGACCCGTTCGTGGGCCACCGTCGAGGAGGTCACCGAGGCGCTCCGTCGGATCGATCCGGTCGACCCGGTCCGGTTCGACTTCGTCCTCTGCCACACCGGCGTCTCCGGCGACTGTCCGAAGCGCAAGGACCCGGTGATCTGCGGACCGTGCTCGGTGCGTCCTGACTGCGACCTCTGGCGCGTCCCGGGGAGGAGCGTCGCGTGACGACCGGGTTCCCCGAGGTGGACCCGGGGCTCCTCACCCGGTTCCGGGGCTCGGCTCCTGCCATCGCCTGGCGGGTCGCCCCGCCCGTGGCCAGCGTGCCCCGGACTCGCGCCCGCGGCCGGTCCCGGATCGCTCATCTCCACGACGAGGAGGCCCGGGTCGAGGAGGCCACCGGGCGGGCGGCGGTCACGATCCGGGTCGACTCGGGTCCGGTGGGGGCGCTCGTCCTCGTGCTGGAGATCGACCAGCGGGGGGCTCCGACGGCGCTGCGCTCCCTCGACGCCGCCGACGACGCCCGGTTCCCCGGCGGGGCCATCGAGGCGTCGTGGGGCGGTCCGGCCGCGGCAGGTCCGGGCCCGACGGTCCGGGACCTGGTCGCGCTCGCGCGTTACGCCCTCGCCTAACCGCGCGGGACCGCGTCGCGCGCCGCGACGACGAGCCGGTCGAACGACCGGTCGAGGTCGGCCCACCGCCGGAGTGCGGGGGCCCGCGACTCGGGCGGTCGGATCGTCGAGTGCGTGGGGGGCCACCAGCGGGCGGTGCCGGTGAACCGGATGGCGGCGACGCCGGCGCGCCAGGCGGCGACGACGTCCCACCGTTCGTCCCCGATGTGGACCGCGTCGGCGGGCCGGACCCCGAGGGCCGTGAGGGCGCGGCGGATCGGGACCGGCGACGGCTTCGCCCGGCCGATCTCGGCGGAGAGGACGATGGGATCGAGGTGGGCGTCGAGCCCGGTCCGGGCGAGCCACCGCCGGACGGCGACGGGCGATTCGTGGAGTACGTTGGAGACGAGGCCCACCCGGATCCCCGCGTCCCGGAGCCGGTCCAGTCCCGCCACGGCGCCCGGCACGAGGCGAAGGTCCGTCGTGGCGAGCGCCGCATCGACGCCCCGGGCGACGGCGGCCCCGTCGACGGGGCGGCCCAGCGACCGCCGCAGCCAGTCGACCTGGTCGGCGATCGTCGGGGCGATGCCCGTGTGCTCGACGCGCCGGGCGCGGGCGGTGATCGCCCGGGCGAGGGCGGTGGCCCGTCGGGGGCCCGCCCCGGCCCGCCGGGCCGCGCCGGCCCAGATCGTCGTCCGTTCCTGCTCGAGCCGGCGACGCGCGGCGACGGGCTGGACGATGAGGGTGTTCCAGAGATCGACGGTGACCGCCCGGGGCCGGGGCGCTCGCCGGTTCACGGTCGCCATCCGCGGCTGCGCCGGCCCGACCGGATCCCGGTCCGTTCGTAGAGCTCGATCGTCCGCTCGAAGATCTCCCGGTGCCGGGTCTCGGCCCGGTCGACGTGGCAGCGTCGCGCGGTGGCGATGCCGGAGGCGCCCATCCGCTCCGACTGGTCCGGGTGGTCGAGGAGATCGATGATCCGGTCGGCGAGCTCGGCGACGCGGCCGGGGCGCGTCGTGTAGCCGTTGACCCCCTCGATGACGAGCTCGGCGACGCCGGCGCCGCGGCTCACCACGATGGGCCGGCCGTGGGCCCACGCCTCGATGCCGACGAGGCCGAACCCCTCCCACGGCGCGGGGTGGACGAAGACGTCGGCGGCCGAGTACGCGGCGGCAAGCTCCGAGGGCGAGACCGCGCCCGCGAACTCGACATGCCGCCGAAGTCCCATGCGGTCCACCTGAGCCTCCAGGTGGTGGCGCCACTGGCGCGCTTTCCCCGACCCGGTCCCGCCGCCCCGGGTGGAGAAGCTCGCGCCGCCGACGAGGACGCAGCGGGCCCGGGGGTGCCGGCGGAGGACCCGGGGGAGCGCGGCGATGAGGATGTCCTGGCGCTTCTGCGGGTCCATCCGGCCGACGGAGAGCACGACCGGACCGTCCCCGAGCCGGTGCGCGTCGCTGAACCGGCGCAGTTCGCCGGCCGTGGCCCGGGGGAGGTCGGCGGGGTCGTAGTACGGGTACATCTGGAACGCCCGGCCGTGGAATCCCACGTGGATGAGGTCCTCGAGGCCGGCCCGGGTGCTGACGATGATCCCATCGAACCCCTCCATCGCCTTCAGGAAGAACCGGGCGACCGGTTCGGGGTAGCCCCGGAAGTCCATCGGGATGTGCCAGCGCAGGAGCGCCGGTGCGCTCGGCCCGATGAGCCCGCCGACCAGGATCTGCTGGAAGTCGTTGATGAAGAACAGATCGTGCTCGTCGATCCGCTCGAGGAGCTTCAGCGACGTCCGGTGGCTGTACTCGACGAACGCCGGGTAGTCGGCCGTCGACGGGACGAAGCCGCGCGGGCCGTGGAACGACCGCCAGATCGCCTCCTTGAACCGGTTGTACCGGCGCCGCGTCGCGTCCGGGAGCTGCACCGTGTCGAGGGTGTACCCCTCATCGGTGGTGACCTCCTCGGGGATCCCGGGCCCGCCGAGGGCGATCCAGCGAACCGGTCGGCGCAGCCAGCCGGTGCCGCCGGACCGGATCAGCGCCCGCATCATCGGCACCACGCCGCCCAGTTGAGGGTCGTAGTCGCGGCCCAGCCGCCAGACGCCCGCCGAGGGCGCCCGGGCGCCGGGCCGGGGGCCGACGGGTGGCGATTGGGTGTTGACGCAGATGTCGAGCCGTCCCATCGTCCTTCCCGGCCCCGTCCGGGGGCCGATCCGCCGGAGAACCCGGCCCCCTCGGAGCGAGGGGTCCGGGCTACTTGACGGAACCGGTAGTTACGAGCACCCGCTCGTCGCGCCGCACATGGTGCACGCGTAGCACGTGCCGGACCGGACCATGATCCCGCCGCAGATGTGGCACGACGGCGCGTCGTCGCTGACGCCGACGGGGCCGCGCTCGGGGGAGAACCCTTCCAACGGCTTCGTCTCGAACTTCACCGTCTGGGCCGCCGCGGCCGGCTTGGCGCCAGGCGTATCGTGGCCGTTCGTCTCGCCGCCGGGGTTCTCGAGGCCGATGGCCCGGCGCTGCTCCTCGGTCAGGAACTCGAGGGCGAGCCACCGGGCGACGTAGTCGGGGATCGATTTCGCGAAGCGGACCTTCGGGTTGTTGGTGGCGCCCGCCGGTTCGAACCGGAGGTGGGCGAGCTTCCGGACGAGGTCCTTCAGCGGCACCCCGTGCTGGAGCGCCATCGACATCGAGATCCCGAGCGAGTCCATGAGGCCGTTCACCGTCGAGCCCTCCTTCGTCACCCGGAAGAAGATCTCGCCGGGCCGCCCGTCAGGGTAGAGCCCCACGGTGACGTACCCGTCGTGGCCGCCCACCTGGAAGTGGTGGGTCCGCGCGCTCCGCTCGTCGGGGAGCCGCTCGCGGACCGGGCCCCGGGGCGCGGGCGCCGCCGCCTTCCCCTTCCCGGTCTCGTACGGCTGGCTCGCCTTGCACCCGTCGCGGTAGAGGGCGACGGACTTGACGCCGAGGCGCCACGCCTCGAGGTAGATCTTCTCGATCTCCTCGACGGTCGCCTCGTTGGGGAGGTTGATCGTCTTCGACGCGCCGCCCGAGAGGAACGGCTGGACCGCGCCGAGCATCTTCAGGTGGCCCATGGGGAGGATCGTCCGCTTCGCGCCGGCCGGGGCGAGAGCGCAGTCGAAGACCGGGACGTGCTCGGGCTTCATGCCCGGCGCCCCCTCGGCCGAGCCCGTCGCCTCGATGTGGCGCTTGATCGCCGCGACGGCGGCGGGATCGTAGCCGAGGCTCACGAGCGCCGTCTCGGCGGTGCGGTTCACGAGCTTCATCGTCCCGCCGCCGACGAGGTTCTTGGTCTTCACCAGCGAGAGCTCGGGCTCGAGGCCCAGGGTGTCGCACCCCATGAGGAGCCCGATCGTCCCCGTCGGGGCGATGACCGAGATCTGGGCGTTCCGGTACCCCCAGAGCTCGCCGGCCTTCACCGTGTCGTGCCAGCGGTCGACGGCCGCCTTCACGATCGGCGTGAGCCGGCCATCGTTGAGCGGGATCTTCTCGGCCGCGTGGGCGTGCTTCTGCATCACGCGCAGCATCGGCGACCGGTTGCGCTCGAAGCCGGCGAACGGGCCCACCCGGGCGGCGATCTCCGCCGACATGTGGTACCCCTCCGCCGAGAGGAACGCCGAGATCGCCCCGGCGAACGTGCGGCCGGGGTCCGAGTCGTACGCGAGCCCGTGGTGCATGAGAAGCGCGCCCAGGTTGGCGTAGCCGAGCCCGAGCGGCCGGAAGTCGTGGGAGTTCTGGGCGATCGGCGCCGTGGGGTAGCTCGACGCGTCGACGACGATCTCCATCGCGAGGATCATCGTGCGGACCGCGTCCCGGAAGAGCTCGATGTCGAACTGGCCCTTCGCGTCGAGGAACCGCATGAGGTTGATCGACGCGAGGTTGCACGCCGTGTCGTCGAGGAAGAGGTACTCGCTGCACGGGTTCGACGCGTTGATCCGCCCGCTCATCGGGCTCGTGTGCCAGTCGTTGGTCACGTCATCGAACTGGACGCCGGGGTCGCCGCACCGCCAGGCGGCGTACGCGAGCTTCCGCCAGAGGTCCCGGGCGCGCATCGTGGCGGCGACGGAGTGGTCGGTCCGGTTGTACGTCTTCCATTCGCCGTCCTTCACGACGGCGTCCATGAACGCGTCCGGGATCCGGACCGAGTGGTTCGCGTTCTGGTAGGCGATCGAGGCGTACGCCGAGTCCGGGTCGGTCCCGTCGAAGTTCGACGAGTACCCCTCCCGGATGAGCGCGAGCGCCTTGTCCTCCTCCCGGACCTTGCAGTCGATGAAGTCGACGATGTCCGGGTGGTCCATGTTGAGGATCACCATCTTCGCGGCGCGGCGCGTTGTTCCGCCGGACTTGATCACGCCCGCGAGCGCGTCGAACGCCCGCATGAACGAGACCGGGCCCGACGCGATCCCGCCGCCGGAGAGCCGCTCGTGGCTCCCCCGGAGCGACGAGAGGTTCGACCCCGTGCCGCTCCCGCCCTTGAAGAGACGGCCCTCGCTCGTGGCGAGGCCGAGGATCGAGTCCATGTCGTCGGTGACCGACTGGATGAAGCACGCGGAGCATTGGGGCGGCTCCCGGACGCCCACGTTGAACCAGACGGGGCTGTTGAACGCCGCCATCTGCTGGACCATGAGGTACGAAAGGCTCTCCTCGAGCCGGGTCGCCTCCTCGGCGGTGTCGTAGTAGCCGAGCTCGAGCCCGTGCTGGGCGATCCAGTGGCAGACGCGCCGGATCATCCCCTCGACGGAGCTCTCGCGGCGGCCCTGGATCACGCGGAAGTACTTCGAGGCGGCGATGTTGATCGAGTTCTCCGACCACGTCGCGGGCGCCCGGATCCCCTTGAGCTCGAAGATCACCTTGCCCTCGGCGTTCTTGATGAGCGCGTCGTGCGTCGTCCAGCCGACGGTGTCGAACGCCGTCTTGTCCCGCGGGACGAGCCGCGGGATCGGGATCGGCTCCCGTCCGCTGCGGGTGGTCGTTCGGGGGGCGGCGACATCGGCGGGCGCGGGGGTGCGTTTGCGGGCTACGGCCATGATGAGTACTCCAAGGAGGGGACGTGTGGGCGTCTCGGCTGCGACAGGCGGACCTCGTCGCTCGATGCGCGGTGCGGGTCGTTTCGGTTCCGGTCAGCTAGCGCAACAGCTCCGTCGAGGACGTGTTGCCGGCTGAACGCGACCGAAGGACCCCATCGGCGTCGTGCGGGACACCTAGTTGGACCCTCCTCGGCCGCCGGACACGCTGGGGGTATAAGTGCGGTTGGTCCCGACCAGGCGATTTGGCCCCATTTCGGTGCCGAAGTCACCTATTCGACGGACCGGGGGAGGACCCGCATGGAGCACGGCATCGTGACCCCGCACTCGCCGCAGAAGAGCCCCTCCTCGGCGACCCAGAGGAACTCACCGCACCGGTCGCACTTGCGCGGATCGTCCGAATCGAACCGGCAGACCATCGGCGGCCGACCGCGCTCGGGCTAGTTCAACCCGTCGACGGACCGGCGGGCTGGCCCGGCGAGCGACCAGATAGAAATCGGGCGGCCCCCCGGGGGGAGGCCGCCCTCGGTTCGGCGCGGTTCAGGCGTTCTTCATTCGAGCGCGCGAAACGAACCCCTTCTTGTCGAGGAAGTACATGTAGCCGTCCTGCCGAGTGATCTTCTCGGTACCGACGCGAGCCTTCTTGCCGCTCTTGTTGAGCTTGGTCGGGGTCTTCCAGAGATACCCATCCTTCCCCAGGTAGTACAGGTAACCCTTCTCTCGCTTGATCTGCTCCTTGCCGACTTTCTCCGCCATGGTGGCGACCTCACCGGCGAGGAGGAAAACGCCTGTATTTGAAGGTAGGGTCGCATTCACCTCGAGAAATGCGGTTTTCCCTGACGGTAAATCGCCGTCGGCGACGCGTCGAACCGGTACGGGATCCCCTCGAGCGAGCCGGTATCGAACGCGACGAAATCGGCGGAACGGCCCGCCGTGAGCTGGGCCGTCCCCTCGGGAAGGCCCGTCGCGTGGGCCGCATTCACCGTCGCCGCGACGAGCGCTTCCGCCGGCGTGAGCCGGGCGCCGTAGACGGCGTGGGTGAGGACGAGCGGCATCGATTCGATCCACGCGTTCGGCGAGAGATCGGTCCCGAGGGCGACGGGGACCCCGGCATCGACCATCTCCCGCCCGGGGCTGCGGAGCGGCGAGAGCGAGGCGAACGGGGTCACCGGTAGGAGGACCGCCGTGACCCCGGCGGCGGCGAGCGCCGTCCGGTCCTCGGCGGGCGCGACGAGGAGGTGCTCCGCCGACCGGGCGCCGAGGCGGGCGGCGAGCTTCCCTCCGCCCGTGTAGACGAACTCGTCGGCGTGGATCTTCACCTCGAGGCCGAGCCGGAGCGCGGCGCGCAAGAGCCGCTCCGCCTGCTCCACGGTGAAGAACCCAGGTTCGCAGAACACGTCGCAGAACCGGGCCAGATGCTCGCGGACCACCACGGGTAGGACCGAGCCGATGATCGCGTCGACGTAGGCGTCCGCCTGGCCGCTGTACTCGGGGGGCACCGCGTGGGCGGCGAGGCACGTCGCGACGAGGGTGAGCCCGCTCGCTCGGGCGAGGCGGGGGACGAGGCGCAGCAGGGCGAGTTCGCCAGGGACGGTGAGCGCGTATCCGGTCTTCACCTCGGCGGCGACGGTACCCGCGGCCGCCATCCCGGCGAGCCGGCGATGCGCGGCATCGAGGAGTTCCCGGGAGCTCGCCGCCCGGGTCGCGCGGACCGTGGAGAAGATCCCGCCGCCCTCGGCGGCGATCGTCGCGTAGTCCGCGCCGGCCAACTTCCGCTCGACCTCATGGGCCCGCTCGCCGGCGAAGAGCGGATGGGTGTGGGCGTCCACGAACCCCGGGACCACACAGGCGCCGCCGAGGTCGACGCGCGGGGCCCGGGGCCGGGCCCGGACCTCCCGGGCGAGACGGCGGCGCCGACCGACCCAGACGATCGTGGCCCCGTCGATGGCGATCGCGGCATCGTCGACGCGGCCGAGGTCGCTCATCGCCCCGCCGACGCGGGGGACCGGACCCCCGGCAAGCGTCGCGAGCTCGCGGATGCCGGTGACGATCGTCGACGCGGCGATCATGGTTGGCGGATCTGGTGGTCGAGGAGGTCCCGCGCGGCCCGGCTCTCGGGGAACTCGGCCCGGGCCTCGGCCTCGAGCGGGTCGAGCTCCTTGTACCGGGACGAGAAGTGGGTGAGGAAGAGCGTCGCGACCTCGGCCTCGCGGGCGAGGATCGCGGCCTGGCGGGCCGACGAGTGGCCCCATCGGTTCGCCTCGGTCTCGAGGTCGGTGGCGGTCGTCGCCTCGTGGATGAGGACCGTCGCCCGGTGGGCGAGGGTGCGGATCGCCGCCGTCGGGGCGGTGTCGCCCGAGTAGACGATCGACCGCCCCGGGCGCGGCGGTCCCTGGACGTCGGAGGCGTGGACGACGGTCGAGCCGACGCGGACCGTTTCGCCGGCCTCGAGCTTCGCGAAGTCGGGTCCCTTGAGCCCCATCGCGCGGGCCCGCTCGCCGTCGAAGCGACCTCGCTTCGGACCTTCATCGAGCCGGTAGGCGAGGGTCGGCACCGGGTGGTCGGCGGGGGCCGAGCGGACCGTGTAGCCGGCGAGCTCGACGGAGTGGCCGGGGGCGATCGGATGGACCTCGACGGGGAAGCGGAGGGTGAAGTAGCCCATAGCGAGCGCCCGGCCCACCATCTCCTTTGCATCCGGGGGGCCGTACACGTCGAGCGGCTCGACCCGGTTGTTGAGGCACATGCTCTGGATGAGCCCCGGCAGGCCGAGGAAGTGGTCGCCGTGGAAGTGGGTGAGGAAGATCCGGCGGACCCGCATGAAGCTCGCCGGCGACTGGAAGAACTGGCGCTGGGTCCCCTCGCCGCAGTCGAAGAGGACGAGCTCGCGCTCGGTGTCGAGGGCGATGGCGCTCGCCGACCGCTCCTTCGTCGGCCACGAGCCGGCGGTGCCCAGGAACGTGAGGCGCATCGTCGCGGCTAGGGGCGGGGGGTAATAGAGGGCAGGTCGGCGCCGCCGAGGACGGTCAAAGGAGATGTAGGGGTGGGGTCGTGACACTCCCCGGATGGTCGACTGGGACCGCATCGAGCGGCTGCGGGCCCGGGGTTGGGACTGGGATCGGATCGCTGGCGACGAGAAGGTCGACTTCCACGCCGACGCGGGCGCCGGCGAACCGGGTCGGGCGCTCCGCTCGCTCTACTTCCAGCGCCGGTCCCGCTCCCAACGCAAGCCAGAGCCCGGCGAACCGGGGAAGGCGGGCCGCGACCTCGACGATCGGCCGCGGTGGACGCTCCTGCGCGTGGCGTACGTCGCGACGCCGATGTTCGGCATCTGGTTCCTCCTCGCCTACCTCGTCCCGTCGCCCCTCGGGGTGTACGTCACCGCCATTCCCACGCTCGCGATCCTGCTGTGCGCCGCCGCCGCGGTGCTCGCCTTCGCCCTCTTCCGTTCCACCGAACGCTGGAACCGGGTCTACCGGAACGGCGCGGTGATCGGCATCGTGGCCGGGCTCGCGCTCACCGGCATGTTCGGCCTCGCCGCATACTCCCAGGGGTGCCCGAACCTCACCTCCTCGCAGTCGGCCGAACCGAACGGCTGGACGAAGGCGGCGAACTCCCCCTGGCAGCAGGACGGCGCGCCGGTCTTCTACTTCTACGGCGCGACGGCGTGTCCGTTCTGCTCGGCGTCCAGCTGGGCGATCTGGTACTCGCTCTCGAAGATGGGCACGGTGTCGGGCGTCACGTACAGTCACTCGTCGTCGACGGACACGTTCCCGAACACCCCCGAGATCGTCATCGACACCCTCTCAGTGCAGAGCCAGTACGTGGCGCTCGTCGCGGCCGAGAACCACGACCCGGTCCAGACGCTGGGGCCGGTACCGTCGGGCTGCACCCAACAGGCGTTCGTGAGCGCCTACGACTCCCAGGGGATCCCGTTCGTCGTGGTCAACGGCCAGTACATCCATCAGAAGTCGCTCGTCGACCCCACGAACCTCGCGGGCCTCACGCCGGAGCAGGTGATGGGCGAGATGACGAACCAATCCGGGGCGGCGTGGGATGCGATCAGCCCCGCGGCGTACTGGCTGCTGGCGTTCATGGTGAAGGTGAACAACGGGGCGCCAGCGAACGTCGCCGCGATTCCCCAGGTCGCGAACGACCTCGGCCAGATCACCTAGCGGCGGGCCGCCATGGACGCCCGCACTCTCCACGCGATGCTCCCCATCGCGATCGTCATCGGGCTCGGGTTCTCGCTGTACTCGGCGTACGAATCGGTCACCCCGGCAGCGCAGGGGAGTTGCACGGTGAACGGGTTCTTCTCGTGCCAGAAGGTCGACCAGAGCGCGTTCACGACGACCTTTGGGATCCAGGACTACTGGTTCGGCATCATCGGGTTCGCGGCGATGCTCGCCGTCGACGTGCCGCTCATGCGCACCTACCGCCGACCGTGGCTCCTGGCCCTCGCGGGGCTCTCGACGCTCGGGCTCCTGGTCTCGGTCTACCTCGCCTACGTGGAGCTCGTCCAGATCCAGGCGCTGTGCCTCATCTGCACCGGGGCGTACCTTTCGAACGTCGTGGTGTGGGTGATCGCGATCGCCCTCGTCCGCCAGCAGCGGGTGGCCGGCGACTAGCGGGCGACGCTTCGGGTTACGCGGCCCGGGCCGCGTTCTTCCGACGGCGGTTCTCGGCGCCGATGACCTGGTTCGCGTCCCGGATCTTCCGGACCGACCGGGCGAAGTCGACGAGGTGGTCGCCGCGGATGCCGACGATCATCGAGCTGTCGCCCATCTCGGTGTATATCCGGGACCCGATGCAGCCGATCGAGACCGCGACGGGCGCGCCCTGGTTGAGGGTCGGGACGATGGCGCACATGGGCCGGCCGTTCATCGGGACCGGGCCGTGGGCCGCCTCCATCACCAGCATGGCGCTCTTCGGGCTCGCGAAAAGGAGCACGTTCGTGGGCGGCACGGGCATCGTGCCGAGGGGGCCGTAGGCGACGTACTTGGGCGCAGTGGAGTTCCGCGGGATCCGGGCCTCTTCGCCGGGCTCGAGGTACCCCTCCTTCTGCATGAGGCCGACCATCCCCATCACCCGTTCGCCGAGCTTCCCCTCGGGCGGGATCCCCAGGACAAAGGCACCGACCTCGCACTCCTCGTGGGCCGCCTGGCCGGCGTAGAACGGTCCCTGCCGGCCCTCGGCGAAGTAGGTGCAGACCGACGGCGCCGCCCCGGCCCGTTCGGCGACGCCGCGCGGGGGCGCGTCGAGGTAGCTGATCTGGACGGGCGGGTGGGCGAGTTCGAGGTCCTCGGTCAGCTGGGCCGCCAGCGCGCGCATCTCCTCGGTCATGGGTCCACCGGGCGCGGGAACCGACCGCCGCCTATAACGAATTTCGGCGGCCGGGGGCGTCGCTCCGGCCGCCGGACGCCGGCGGAGCGGTGCGGCTTCAACGCGCGTTATATACCCGACCTTTCTCGGCGGCCCGGAGCCGACGAAGATGGTCTCGGACTTTGCGGTGATTGGGGCCGGCCTGGCGATCGCGGGTGGCCTCATCGGGACCGGAATGGCCCAGTCCGGCATCGGCGCCGCCGGCATGGGGATCTACGCCGAGAAGCCCGAGAAGTTCGGCAACGTCCTGTTCTTCTTCGTGATCCCCGAGACGCTCTGGATCATCGGCTTCGTGCTCGGGATCATCCTGCTGCTGGGCATCTTCGGATGAGCCTCGAGCGGCTCGTGGACGAGATCCGCCAGCGGGCGGAAGCCGAGATCGCCCAGGAACGGGCCCGGCTCCAGGCCGAGTCGTCCCGGATCGTGGACGAGCGGGACCGGCAAGTCCAGGCGATCGCGACCGAATCGGAGCGGATCGCCCAGCTCGAGATCGCCCGGGAACGCGCCCAACGGCTCGCCCGGGCGAAGCTCGAGGCGCGCAAGCGGGTCTTCGAGTCCCGGGAGCGGCGGATGGGTAAGCTCCTCGATGCGTCCCGGTCGCTCCTCGCCGACTACACCGAGTCGGACGAGTACGCGCCACTCCTGAAGCGCCTCTACGGCGTCGCCGTCGCGACGCTGGGGAAGCAGGTGAAGGTCCGGGGCCGGGCCGAGGACGCGAGCCTCCTGCGGTCGATCGCGAAAGGCGCGTTCGACGATGAGCCGGTACCCATCGTCGGCGGTCTCATCGCCGAGACCCCCGCCGGGGACCGGCGGCTCAACCTCTCGTTCGACGAGCTCCTCCGGCTGCGCGAGGACCAGGTCCGCGGGCTCCTCGCTGCATAGGGGGGCTCATGTCCGGCTCCCCGTACGCGAGCGCTCTCGGCCGGCTGAAGGCGCACCTCCCCTCGTTCCTCTCGAAGGACCAGGTGACCCGGCTCGTCGGGGCGCCCGACCTCGCCGAGATCGCGAAGGCGCTGGAGACGACGGCGTACGGGCCCGCCATCGTCGCGGCCGCTTCGTCGTACTCGGGGGCGACGCTCCTCGAGATCGGGATCAACCGGACGTTCGTCCAGCGCAACCGCCAAGCGTACGAGTCGGCGTCGTTCGCCGGGAAACCGATCGTCGGCGCGTACCTGCGCCGATGGGACATCGAGAACATCTCGCTCATCCTCTCCTCGAAGGCCCAGGGCCGGACGATCACCGAGACCGAGTCGTTCCTCGTCTCGAGCCGGGACACCCCGGCCGGGCTCTTTGCCGGGGTCCTTACCATCGACGAGTTCCGGCGGCTCCTCGACCAGCCGTCGCTCGAGGCGGTCGCGAGCGCCCTCGTCCCGTACGGGTACGGGGCGACGCTCCTCCCGCTCCTCGAGGGGTACGGCCGGACCCACGACATCTTCCCCCTCGTCCAGGCGCTCGAGCGGGAGTACTACGCGAAACTGCTGAGCTCGCTCCTCTTCTTCCAGGGCGACGAGTGGGTCGTCCGCCAGTTCGTCCAGGGCGAGATCGACGCCCGGAACGTCCTCCTGCTCTTGAAGGGGAAGGACGGCGACCAGCCGGCCGACGTCGTGGGCGACCGGTGGATCGACGGCGGCACCCTCGCGCGGGCGACGGTGGGGGAGGTCTACGGCGCCCGCGACGTCCCCGAGCTCGTCAAATCGCTCGAGCCCCGGTTCCCGACGCTCGCCGAGGGGCTCGTCCCGTACCACGACGAACGGAGCCTCACAGGGTTCGAGGTGGCGCTCCAGCGGGACCGGGCGGTGAAGGAGCTGCGGCGGATGCGGGCGTACCCGCTCTCCCTCGCGATCCTGTTCACCTACATGCTCCTCGCCGAGGTCGAGCGGGGCGATCTCCGCCGGATCATCTACGGGAAGCTCTACGGGTTCCCGGCGGCCCGGATCGAAGCGCTGCTGGTGCTGCCGCAGCTCTGAGGCTCGCCTAGCGGCGTCGGCCGCCGACGGTCGCCCGGGTGCCCATCCCGGCGGACGGGTTCGGCGACGGGCCCGGGGCGACGGTGTGGCGCCGGTCGGTCCCGAACGGCCGGAACGCGCGACCGTTGCCGCTGTAGAACTTCGAGAAGTGCTCGACGAAGATGAGCCGCGCTCCCTGGATCCCGGGCTCGAAGACCGCGAGGACCAGGTTGAACCCCTGGCCGAAGATCAGGACCGCGATCGCCCCGATGACCCCCGCCGGGCCCTGGCCGACGAAGTACGTGGCGCCCATGTCGACGAGGGAGGCGAGGATGATCGACGCGAGGAGGATGCCGACGACCCGGGTGTACGAGAGGACGTGGCTCACGATCTCCATCACCGCCATGAGCCCCTGGCCGCCCTCGCCGACGAGGAGGAGGGCGAGCCCGCCCACGATGCCGAGGTACGCCGGGAGGAGGAGCACGTTCGCCCCGAACTGCGCCGGTCCGATGGCGGCGAGGGTGTGGCCGCGCAGCATCGCGAGCCCGACGAACGCGACGCCGAGGGCGAAGAGGATGCCGCCGAGCTTCCCCAGGGCGCCCCGGTAGTGGTGGTGGAAGTACTCCTTGAGGCCGCCGAGGGCGAAACCGTAGACGAGCATGCCGAGCCCGATGTAGCCGGCGATGACCAGGAGGCGGCCCAACCCGGCGGGCTCGATGGGGTCGAGGATCGTGAACGGGAGGATGTGGAAGCCGAAGAACGCGTTGAAGACGATGCCGAAGACGATCCCGATGATCGACCCCGGGACGAGGGTGTAGGCGAGCGAGCGCATCGCGCTCGGCGGCATGATCAGTTTCGGGACGCTCTTGATGAATCCCGGGACCCGCCGGCCGCCCGGGAAGCCCGCGATCATCCACAGCGAGACGAGGAGGATGACGAGGGCGTAGCCGATGTCGCCGAGCATGAGGCCGAAGAAGATGGGGAAGGCGATGGCGAAGGTCCAGGTCGGGTCCCACTCGCTCGCGAGCGGGAGCGAGTAGAACCGGATGAAGAACTCGTACCGGCTCACGCCGGCCGGGTTCGCCATCTGCGTCGGGGGCTCCTCGGTCGTCGGAACGTCGTAGAGGTAGGCCCGCCCCTGGGCGGCGCGCTCGACGGCCTCCCGGAGGCGTGGCAGATCGCGCAGCGGCACCCATCCTTCGAGGGCGAACGCCGTGGCGCTCACCGCGAGCCGGGTATGGACCTCCAGCTTCCGGTTCTCGATGGCGAGCGCTTCCTCGAGAGCGGCGAGGAGCGGGTACCACTCGGCGGAGAGCGCCGCGAGCCGGGCGCGGATCTCGGTGAGACGGCCCTCGACGGCCGCCCGCTCCGCCTCGATGCGCGGGAGCTCCTCGTCGGCCGGTCCGGCCCGGTGGGGCACGGCGATCAGCGTCACCCCCTTCTGTTGGGTGAGCCGGCTCACCTGCTCGGCCTGCTCCCGGCGGACCGCGATCAGGAAGCGGACCCGGTCGCCGGCCGGCTGCGCGAGGAAGTCGGCGTCGGAGAGGCCCGGGATGGCCGAGGTGAGCTCGGCGTACGCCTCGGGCGTCGACTCGCCGAAGAAGGCGAAGAGATGCTTCGCCTGGAGGAACTCGAGCCGGTCGGTGTAGAAACCGAACCGGGTGAGGACGTCGCGCTCCTCGTCGAGCGCCTTCGCCTGTGTCGTGAGGTGATCGGCCTCCCGGGTGAGGGTCCCCACCTCGGTGTCGAGGGTGACCGACCGGGCGGCGGCGAGGACCGCCGAGAGGTCCGGGAACGCCCGGGGCGCGGCACCGGGCATGGGCGGGAGCGCGGCCCGCATCGCGCGGATGCGGAGGAGCTCGTCGCCCACCTCCCGGGCCAGATCGCTCGCCCGCTCCGGGGCGAGGTGTTCGAGCGTGGGCTTACTCACCGGCTCCACCTGGATGGCGCCCAGATCATGGAGCGCCGAGAGGATCGCCTCCCGGTCGTCCTTGAGGCCGAGGACGCCGACCTTGGCCATGGGGAGGGGCCGGAGGAAGGGCACCCTCAGTCTCCCGACTTCTCGTCGAGCCCGGCGAGGACCGTCTTCAGCAGCTTTTCCTTCACCTTCTTCAGATCGAGCGCGACGACGGCCTCGAGGTGCTTCGCCTCGTCCTCGCCGGCCTTGAGGATCGCGGCCGCGTCGGCCTCGAGGAGCGCCCGGGCGTTGGCGATGGCGACCTCGCGCTCGACCTGGTGCCGGCTCCGCGCCTCGTGGACGGCCGTCGCCGCCTCGGTCTTCAAGCGTCCCAGGGTCTGCTCGATCTCGGTCCGGAGCGCCGCGAGCCGGGACTCGACATCGGCCTCGACTTCTTTGACCCGCCGGAGCGATCCCGCCCCGCCTTCCCCGTCCGCCTTCGCCTGCTCGGTCATGGCTCTTAGACCACCCCGAGCGCCTTCAAGAAGAGGAGGAGCCCGACGATGGCCACCGCCTTCACCGCGAGGGAGACCCGGAAGTACCAGACGATGCGCCGCTGCATCGGGGAGAGGAAGCTAAGCGACACCGGCCGCCTCCTGCTCGCCGATCTTGCGCTTCACCGTCTTCAGCATCGAGAACGCGTCGCGCTCCATCTCGTCGAATCGGAACTTGATGTAGCGGACCGTCCCGGCGAGCCGGGGGATGAGGACGTTCTCGATGGCGCTCGCCCGTCGCTTCGTCCGCTCGATCTCCTTCAGGAGCCGGCGGAGCGCGTTCTCCTTCTCCGCGATGTCGAGGATGACCTGGTAGATCCGCTGGAAGTGCTGGACCGACTCGTGGATCGACGTCGGCAGGTCGAGGAGCGTCGGCGTGGGGATCGGCGTGAACGCGCCGGCGTCGACCCGGGGGGTGCGGACCCCCATCACGTTCTTCGTGTCGACGCGGACGTCGCTGAGCGCGGGGAGGAGCATCGCGATGTTCTCGAGCTTCGTTGGCCCCTCGATCATCTCGGCCATGCGGATCGAGTCGTACCCCCGTCCGATCTTCTGCTGAAGATCGCCCCGGAGCGACATCGCCTCCTTGGAGAGCGCGAAGAATTCCGCGATCAGCGCCGAGCGCTTCAGCTTGAGGAGGTTGAGCCCCTTCTTCGCCAGGACGATGCGGCGCCGCGTGCGCAGGAGCTCGAGCCGTGTCGGTCGGATCGTCTCGCCCGCCACGGGTGATGACCCCCGTTACGCGGCGCGTGCGACGCGGTACTTCTGGATGAACTCGGGCTTGATCCGTTTCAACTCCGACTCGGGGAGGTCGGAGAGGATGTCCCACGCGATCGCGAAGCTCTGCTCGATCGAGCGGTCCTCGTCGGGCCGCTGGTTCACGAACTCGTTCTCGAACCGGTCGGCGATCTTGAGGTAGATCCGGTCGGTCTCCGAGAGCGCTTCCTCGCCGACGATGGCCGAGAGCGCCCGCTGGTCCTTCCCCGTCGCGTAGCTCGCGTAAAGCTGATCGGCGACGCCCCGGTGGTCGTCGCGGGTACGGCCCTTGCCGATCCCCTGGTTCATGAGCCGCGAGAGCGACGTGAGCACGTCGATGGGTGGGTAGACGCCGCGCCGCTGGAGGTCCCGGCTCGCGACGATCTGGCCCTCGGTGATGTACCCGGTGAGGTCCGGGATCGGGTGGGTGATGTCGTCGGCCGGCATCGTGAGGATCGGGAGCTGGGTGATCGACCCCTTCCGGCCGTGGATCTTCCCCGCCCGCTCGTAGAGCGTCGCGAGATCGGTGTAGAGGTACCCCGGGTAGCCGCGGCGGCCGGGCACCTCTTCCCGCGCGGAGGAGACCTCGCGGAGCGCCTCGCAGTAGTTCGTCATGTCGGTGAGGACCACCAGGATGTGCATGTCGCGCTCGTAGGCGAGGAATTCCGCGGTGGTGAGCGCCATGCGCGGCGTGATGACCCGCTCCATCGACGGGTCCGACGAGAGGTTCAGGAAGACGACGGTCCGCTCGAGGGCGCCCGTCGTCTCGAACTCCTTGAGGAAGAAGTTCGCCTCCTCGCTCGTGATCCCCATCGCGGCGAAGATGACGGCGAAGCTCTCCGACGAGCTGCGGAGCTTCGCCTGCCGGACGATCTGGGCGGCGAGCTGGTTGTGGGGGAGCCCCGCGCCCGAGAAGATCGGGAGCTTCTGGCCCCGCACGAGGGTGTTCATCATGTCGATGTTGCTGAGCCCGGTCTGGATGAACTCGCTCGGCTCCTCGCGCGAGTAGGGGTTCATCGCGTTCCCGACGATCTCGAGCTCGGTCTCGCTCACGATGCGGGGACCGCCGTCGCGCGGTTCGCCGAGCCCGTTGAAGACGCGGCCGAGCATCTCGTCCGAGACCGGGAGTCGCGCCGTCTCGCCGAGGAATTTCACGCTCGTCTCCTCGACGTTCATCCCCATGGTCGGGCCGAAGACCTGGACGATGGCTAGCCCCTTCCGCGAATCGAGGACCTGGCCCTGCCGGCGGGCGCCGCCGGGGAGCGTGATCTCGACGATCTCGCCGTACGCGGCGTTGGCGACGTCGCGCACGAAGACGAGCGGGCCGCTCACGCGATCGATGGTCCGGTAGTCGATGGGGACGCCGCCGGCGCCCCGACCGGCGCCCTTCGTCTGGGCCATCAGGCGCCTCCGGCCGCTTCGGTGACGCTCGCCACGGCGGCGCCCATCTCCATCTCGAGCGCGTCGAACTGGGTCCCGAGGTCCTTCTCGGTGATCCACTTCATCCGGGAGAGCTTCTGGCGGACGGGGAGCTTCGCCACGTCGGCGACCTTCGCGCCCTTCGCGACGGCCGCCTGCTCCTGGTCGCCGAAGGTGAGGATCGCCCGGAGCATCCGGTACTGCTTCTGGATCGAGGTGTAGGTGTCGACGTCGTCGTACGCCGACTGCTGGAGATAGTCCTCGCGCAGCATCCGGGCGACGTCGAGGACGCTCTTCTCCCGTTCGGGGAGCGCGTCGACGCCGACCAGCTGGACGATCTCCTGGAGCTCCGACTCCTTCTGCAGGACCTCGATCGCCCGCTGCCGGAGCTGCACCCAGTCCTTCGAGATCTCGGTCCGGTACCACGGCTCGAGGTCGGGGACGTAGAGCGAGTAGCTCTGGAGCCAGTTGATCGACGGGAAGTGCCGCCGCGACGCGAGCGCCGCATCGAGCGCCCAGAAGACCCGGGTGACCCGCAGGGTGTTCTGGCTCACGGGTTCGGAGAAGTCGCCGCCCGGCGGCGAGACGGCGCCGACGACAGTGATCGATCCGGTCCGTTCCTCCGGCGAGAGCGTGGTCACGCGGCCGGCCCGCTCATAGAACTCCGCGACGCGCCGGCCGAGGTACGCCGGATACCCTTCCTCGCCCGGCATCTCTTCGAGCCGACCGGAGATCTCCCGCATCGCCTCGGCCCAGCGGCTCGTCGAGTCGGCCATGAGGGCGACGTCGTACCCCATGTCCCGATAGTACTCCGCGATGGTGATCCCGGTGTAGACGCTCGCCTCCCGGGCGGCGACCGGCATGTTCGAGGTGTTGGCGATGAGGATCGTCCGTTCCATGAGCGGCCGCCCCGACTTCGGGTCCTGGAGGCTCGGGAAGGTCGCAAGCACCTCCGTCATCTCATTGCCCCGCTCGCCGCAGCCCACGTAGACCACGACGTCGGAGTCAGCCCACTTCGCGAGCTGCTGCTGGGTCACGGTGTTGTGGAGCAGGAGGGCGCCGAACCCGCCCACGAAGTTGCTCCCGTAGTCCGGGACGCAGACGTCGTACACGTCGAACGGGCCGTCGCGTTGGGCCTCGACCTCCTCGATCTCGTCGGAGAGGAGGCTTTCCATGAGCTCGGCGAGCCGGGCCGCCTCCGGAGCGGCGGCGCTGGGGATCTCGTCCTCGGTGCCGTGGCCCATGAAGCGGAGGAACGTCGAGGTGCCCATCCGCTCGCCGTTGCCGATGTAGTTGTGGATCTCGATCCCTTGGCGCAACAGCCCGGTGTACGTTCGGTGGCCCCGGTAGAGGCGCTCCAGCACGTCGGGGGCGAGCGGCACGACATCGGTCGCGGTGTACGTCGTCGTCTTCGACCGGACGTACTCCCCCAGCGCACTGACCTTGGGCAGCTCGGAGCCGAAGAGGGCGGCGAGCTTTGTGAGACTCGGCACGCCCCGGACGAAGAGGCGGTAGTACGGCGTGCCGTCGACCACCCGCCGGCCGAGCGTCGCCGGGATCGCGAACCGGGCGAGACCGTAGGCGAGGTCGGTCTGGAGGTCCCGGCTCGCGGTGCAGAACTCGACCTCGCCGCCCGACAGGCCGCCATCGCCGAGGTAGTAGCTGCGGAGGAAGGCGGCGAGGACCGGGTTCGTCGACGCGAGGACCGCGGGCGGGATCCGCTTCGCCGCCGATCCCCGCCCCACCCCGAGCGCGTCGAGCAGGTCCACGAGGAGTCGGCTCCCGACGAGGACGTTGGGGGTCTTGTGTGCCTGGCGCTCGATCCGGCCCTCGATCCCGAAGAGCGTCCGGGTGAGGTCGAGGAATCGGGTGAGCAGCGCGGGATCGCTGTTCGTGAACACGACGGTGCTGGGGCCGCGGATGTAGCCCTCCGCGACGAAGAGCCCCAGGTACTCCGCGAGCGGCTCCGTCATCGTGCGGGGAACACGGAGCGCTTTCCCGCGCCGCTGCAGCGGGGGGAGGTGCAGGGCGAGGCGGGCGTTGCGGCTGGGTTCCGGTACGCGACGCACGGCGGCGAGGTAGTCACCGGGCCGGAGGTCGCGCGCCATCGTCTCGCGGAGCTGGCCGTCGGCGCCGATCGTGAAGAGCCGGTGGACGGGGGTGACGCGGACGGTCCGGCCGCTCCGGGTTCGGACCCGCACGAGCCCGTCGCTCCGGCCCTTGTAGAACGTCCGGGCCGAACTGCGGACCAGCCGGCTCCCCACGAGGGAGACGAGCTCGATGGGTTCGGGGACGTCGATCCACTCGTCGGACCCGTCGATCCGGGTGGTTCCCTCCCGCCGGGCCTTCGCGTAGAGGAGCTCCATCGTCGTGAGCGTCCCGTCGGCGAGAAGGACCGGGGTCTCGCCCGCGACGCACTTCCCGGAACCGAACGGCCCGGGGATGCACGCCGTGCCGCCTTTCGCGACCGGGAAGAACGTGTCGATGACCCGCTGACCGGTGAGGAGCGGGATCCCCGGCGCGAGCTTCTGCGTGACCGGCCGGGGTACCCGGACGACCCACTTGTGCGCGAGGAAGAGCGGCTGCTTACCCTGGGCCGTCTGGACCTTGCCGATCGGGTCGCGGATGGTGTACTTGCCGCTCGCGAGCTCGGTGAGCTTGCCGCTCACCCCGGGCGGGACCATGATCTTGTGGAGGATGAGCGGCGTCTCCTGGACCGTCCCCAGGATCGCCCCGGAAGTGACCTCGGTCCCGGGCGTCGCGACGGCGGTGAACTCCCACTTCTTCGTCTCGTCGAGGGCGGGCGCGACGAAGCCGCGCGTGATGAAGTCGCCGAGGTTCTTCTTGAGGACATCGAGCGGGCGCTGGACCCCGTCGTAGATCGACTGGAGGAGACCTGGACCGAGCTCAACGCTGAGCGCCTGGCCGGTGTTCTCGACGGGATCGCCCGGGCGCACGCCCGTCGTGTCCTCGTAGACCTGGACCGTCGCGGTCGAGCCGATGAGCCGGATGATCTCCCCCACGAGACCGAGGTCGCCGACGCGCACGACGTCGAACATCTTCGCGCCGGTGAGACCTTCCGCGAGGACGACCGGACCCGAGACCCGTGCGACGACCCCCATGGACCCTGAATCACCCTGCCACGGCGAGGGAGACGCCGAGGACCCGCTTCGCGAGCGCCGCGATGCTCTCGACCTCGTACTCGCCGGTCGGCGTCGGGACGAAGACGACGAGGGGCCGGAGCGATGCGTCGGCGGTGAGCCGCTGATTCTCGTTGAGCCGGGTGCGGATCGACTGGCTCGCGATGATGAGGCTGAACTCGCCGCTCGTCATCGCCTTCTGGAACTCGGCCTGAGCGGTCGCGGGCGTGACGTCGACGACGTCCTTGAGCCCGATCAAGCGGAACCCGATCGCGAGCTCGCGCTCGCCAAGAACGATCGTACGACCGGCCCCGGCGCCCCTCTCTGGCACGGCGCCCCAGCGGGAATCTCGGCTACTTAACGCTGGCCCACCGCGAAGGTGCGCCGCTCACCGGCGGTGGCGTCCGGCCTACTTGTACGTCGAGTGGTGGACGTGGCCTTCGTCGTCGGTGATGAGGATGCACTCGCCCTCGCACTCGAACAGGCACGCCTCGCAGACGATGCACTCGGGGCCGTTCACGGCGACCGACTTCTCGCCCCGGAACTGGAACTTCGCGCCGACGGCCGCGTCGTCGACGACCTCGGGGAACTGGTCCCGGGCCTTGAGCTCGAAGACGTTGACCGGGCAGACGTCGCGGCAGTGCGCACAGCCGGTACACTTGCCGAGATCGATATCGACCTGGACCATCGGTCGCCCCGGGAGCGATTCCCCTCTCCGGAGATAAGAGCCTTGTGTCCCGACTCGCTGCGACGACCCCCGCCCGCGGTCCCGACCCGGGCCCTCGGCGCGGTGTTACGTTTTCCGAAAGCGGCATAAGGGCTATACGGGTCGTGGCCTCCGATCGCCCGTGGCGGCTCGGGAGCCGGCGCTCGAGGTCCCCTCGACGGCGCTCGATCGATCGGAGATCGGCCTCGTCGTCGCGCTCTTCGCGGCCATCGCGACGGTCACCGTCGCCGGCTTCGCGCTCCTCTTCGCCATCGCCGGCCGGTACGACGCACCGGCCGCCGGCCCGACCGCCGGGGTGAGCTTCTTCGCCCTCGGGGTCCTCTGCTACGTCCTCGGTCTGCGCCACGGCGTCGACGCCGACCACATCGCCGCCATCGACAACACGACGCGGAAGTTGCTCCAGGACCAGCAGCGGCCGCTCACCGTCGGCACCTGGTTCTCCCTCGGCCACTCGACGATCGTGGTGGGGCTCATCGTGGCGCTCGTGATCGCGTTCCGGTCGATCGCCGACGCGATCGGTGCGATCCAGAGCTTCGGCACGATCGCGGGCGCCCTCGTCTCGGGGACGTTCCTCTTCCTGATCGGGCTCATCAACGTCGTGATCTGCGTCGACATCTACCGGATCTTCCGGGGGCTGCGGAAGGGCGAGTACTCCGAGGCCCAGCTCGACGAGCAGCTCGTCCACCGCGGGTTCATGAACCGGTACTTCGGCGGCCTCTTCCGGCTCGTCCGGACCCCCCGGCAGGTCTACCCGATCGGCGTCCTCTTCGGCCTCGGGTTCGACACAGCAACGGAGGTCGCGGCCATCGGGGTCACCGTCGCCCTCGGGGTGAGCGTCACCGCGATCCCGGTCTACGCGGTCCTCGTCCTGCCGCTCCTCTTCACCTGCGGGATGGTCCTCGTCGACACCACCGACGGGATCACGATGCGCTACGCGTACGGCTGGGCGTTCCTGAAACCGATCCGGAAGATCTACTACAATCTCACCGTCACGATCATCTCGGTCCTCGTCGCGTTCGTCATCGGCGGCGTCGAGCTCGCGAGCGTCCTTGCCCGGGCGCTCGGGCTCACCGGTGGGGTCTGGGACCGTCTCGGCAACCTCGACCTCGCCTCGCTGGGGTTCCTCGTCGTGGGCACGTTCGTCGTGACGTGGCTCGCCGCGATGGCGGTCTACCGGTACAAGCGGTTCGACGAGATCGGGTTCGGTCCGGCGCCCCCAACGGAGACCGGCGGTGTCGACTGAGCCCGGCGGCCCGGGCGTGGTCCGGCTCGGGGTCTCCCTCGACCCCGACCTCACCCGGTCCCTCGACGCGTGGGTCCGCCGTCGGCACTCGAAGAGCCGGTCCGAAGCGATCCGGTTCCTCATCCGCAAGGAGCTCTCCGACGAGGCGCTCCTCACCCCCGACGCCGACGCCGTCGGGACCGTGATGGTCCTCTACCGGCACGACGCACCGAACGTGATGGAGCGGCTCGTCGCCGCCCAGCACCGGTGGGGCAGCCACATCCGCAGCTCGACGCACGTCCATCTCGAAGGCGAGGTGTGCATGGAGAGCCTCGTCCTCGTGGGACGCGGCGCCGAGGTCCTCCAGGCGGCCGAGGAGCTTCGCGGCGTGAAGGGGCTCCATGCCGGTCGCGCGGTCATCGCGAGCCCGTCGGTGGCCGGTGGGTTCACCGGCCACACCCATCCCCACACGGCGGACCACGGGCACCCACACGCCGGCGGGGGCTCGAGGCGGACCTCCGGCCGGGCATCGACCCGTCGTACGCGAGCCCGTCGCCGCGCCACCGCCTAGTAGCGCCCGGCCATCGTCGTCCGGCGATGGGCGAGATCGTCCTCGGGACGAGCGGGTGGGACTACCCGGAGTGGGTCGGTCGGGTCTACCCGCGCCGGGGCGTCGCCGACCGGCTCCGGTACTACGCCGGGCTGTTTCCCATCGTCGAGGTCAACACTACGTTCTACCGGCTCCCGCCGGTCACCGTCGCCTCGTCGTGGGCCCGCCGGACCCCGGACCGGTTCCGGTTCACAGCGAAGTTCCCGCAGTCGATCACCCACGAGCGGCGGCTCGTCGGCGCCGACGACGAGCTGAAGGCGTTCCTCGAGGTCCTCGCCCCGCTCCGAGCGGCGGGGAAGTTCGCGGCGGCGCTCCTCCAGCTGCCCCCGTCGCTGGGGTTCGAGCCCACGACGGTGCGCCGGTTCTACGAGTCGCTGCCCCCCGACCTCCCGGTGGCCGTCGAGTTCCGGGAGCCGTCGTGGCTCGCCCCGGCGTCGTTCGATCTCCTCCGGGAGTTCCGCCTCGCGTACGTCGTCGTCGACGAACCCATGCTCCCGATCCGGCTCGAGACGACGGCCCCGTTCGCCTACGTCCGCTGGCACGGCCACGGCGCGCCGGTCTGGTACGACTACACCTACTCCCGGGCCGAGATCGAGCCCTGGGTCGACCGGGTCCGCACCCTCGCGGAGCGGACCGACCACGTCTATGGGTTCTTCAACAACCACTTCCGGGGCGACGCGGCGACGAACGGGGCGCTCCTCGCCGAGCTTCTGGGGCTGCCCCCGCCCCCGGGGACCCACCGGCTCGGGGGGTGACGGCGCCGGTCAGTACTGGAGGACCAGGTACCGGCAGTCGCGGCAGCGGAACCCGGGGATGTAGACCATCCCGAACGTGTTCGGCTTCGCGATCTCCTCGCCGCCGAAGGCGAGCCGGGTCCGCTCGAGGAACCACTTCGACCCGCCCACGAAGCTCTCCGAGCCCAGGAACCCGGGCGACATCGGCTTCGCACAGTTCGGGCAGTTCGGCACGGCGATGGAACCTACGTGGGATTTTCATGCGCGCTGGCCTGCGATAAATGTTCCGGCGCGGCGCGGCGGCCGACCCGGTGCGCGCCGTCCGACAGGAGCGCAACGCCGGGCTCCCGGGCCGTTTCCGCGCCTCCGGACCGTCCCTTAACCCCCGTCGGCCGCGTTCCGGCGCTGGTGGTCGATCGGTTCCTCGAGGGGGAAACCGCCGTCGTCCCGGCGCCGGGGCCCGAGCCGTTCGTCGACGCCGGACCGGCGCCGCCGGCGCCCCGGGACGTCCCCCGGCTCCACCGACGTCTCGTGGACGGCACCGGCGCGACGCTCCCGGCGACGCCGGCGTGGCTCGGCTGGTTCGCCCAGCGGTTGAGCCCCGGGGAGGCGACGCTCCTCTTCGGCGCCGCCCGGCCCGTCGAGCAGCTCTTGGAGTGCTTCTACGCGGCGAGCGCCGCCGCCGGCGGCCGGCTCTCGCTCATCGAGGGGGCGAACCGGTTCCCGGCGTACCGCATCGCCGAGCGGGGCCGGGCGTTCGGCGTCGCCCCCGCCGAGGTCCTCCGGCGGGTCCGGCTCGCCCGGGCGTTCACCGTCTACCAGTTGGTCGCGATCGTCGACGGGTGGGCCCGGGAGATCCGGCGGAGCCGGCCCACGTGGCTCGTCGCCCACGAGCTCCCGGCGCTCTTCTACGACGCCGAGTGCCCGGAGGAGGAGCGGGGGCCGCTCCTCGGCCACGTCGCCGCGACGCTGCGCACCGTCGCCGAGACGGCGCGCCGGCCGCTCCTCCTCACGTGCGCCGGCGGCTTCGACCGGTTCCCCGGGCTCCGGGAGCGGGGCCCCCGGTGCTTCGACCTCATCCGGGTCTCGGCCCGGCCGTACCGGCTCGTCCTCGACGGCTACCGCGACGGCGCCCGGCTCGCGCTCGTGAGCCGCGCGCCGGGGCAGCTCGGGCTCGAGGCGTTCGAGGCGACGCGGGGCCCCGAGGAGGTGATCGCGTGGGACGCACGGTCCCGACCTACCGGCAGGCGCTCGAGGAGCGGCTGAAGCGGTGGGAGGCGTTCGGCCGCCTCCTCACCTCGCCCGAGGAGCGGGCCGCCTTCGACCGGCTCACGACGGGCGCCCGGCGCTACGCCGCCCAGGCGACGTTCGTCGGGAGCCCCGACCTCCTGGAGTCGATCCTGCTCTCGGTCCTCCTCGACCTGGCCCGGCGGCTGCCGGAGGGCACCCCGGGCGACGCGGCCCGGTCCGACTAGCGCCCGCCGATGCGCGCGGGCTGGCTCCTCGACATCACCGAGTCGCGCGACCGGGCGGGCGTCGACCTCTGGTTGAAGGACGGGGCGACGGGCGCCGTCCACGCCGAGCGCGTCGAGTACCGGCCGCCGTTCCTCGTCGTCGGGAGCGCCGACGGGCTCGCCCGGGCCGCCCGCACCCTCGCCGACGAGCCGGCCGTCGCGGCGATCGCGTGGCGGACCGCCCGGCCGGCGCTCACCGACGCCCGGCCCCGCCGGGTCCTCGCCGTGACCGCCCGCCGCTCGTCGGACCGCCGGCGGCTCGCGACGACCGTCGACCAGCTGGGCGGCTACCACGCGTTCCAGCTCTACGACGTCGATCTCACGCCGCCCCAGCTCTACCACCTCACCCACGACCTCTACCCGTTCGCGCCCGTCGTCGCCGACGGCGCCGCGTGGCGGGCCACCGAGCCGCCGGAGACCATCGACGCGGCGACGCCGCCGCTCACCCTCGTCCACCTGGCCGTCGGGGATCCCGCGGTGCGCCGCCGCGGGCGGCTCGCCGAGGAGCGGATCGACCGGGTCACCGTCGGCGACGCGACGATCGAGGGCGACGAGGCGAGCGTCCTCGCCGAGGTCGTCGCCGAGGTGGGCCGGCTCGACCCGGACATCCTGCTCACCGACGGCGGCGACGCGGCCGACCTGCCCGCGCTCTACCGGCGGGCCGCGGCGCTCGGGACCCCGCCGGACCGGTTCGCCCTCGGCCGCGCGCCGGCGCCGTTCGCCCCCACCCGGGCCGCGTTCTCGTACGAGTCGTACGGCCAGGTGCGGCACCGGGCGGCGAGCTATCCGCTGCCGGGCCGGTTCCACATCGACCGGGAGAACTCGTTCCTCTTCGACGACACCGGCGTCGACGGGCTCGTCGACGCGGCCCGGCTCTCGCGGCTCTCGCTCCAGACCGTCGTCCGCCAGTCGCCGGGGACGTCGTTCACGGCGATGGAGATGGCCCACGCGCTGGCCGACGGCCACCACGTGCCGTGGAAGAAGAACCGGCCCGAGGAGTTCAAGTCGGCCGAGCGGCTCGTCGCCGCCGATCGCGGCGGCGTGATCTTCGTCCCGCCGGTGGGGCTCCACGACGCCGTCGACGAGTTCGATTTCGCGAGCCTCTACCCGCACATCATGGTCCGCCACAACCTCTCCACCGAGACCCTCGACTGCGCGTGCTGCCCGGCGAGCGCCCACGTCGCGCCGGGGCTCGGGTACCGGTCGTGCGAGCGGGTCGTGGGGCTCATCCCGCGGACGTTGGAGCCGCTCCTCACCCGGCGCCTCGCGTTCAAGGCCCGCATGGTCGACCCGGCCCGGACCCCGGCCGACCGGGCCCGGTACAAGCAGCGGGTGAAGATGCTGAAGTGGATCCTCGTGACCGCGTTCGGGTACCAGGGGTACCGGAACGCCCGGTTCGGCCGGATCGAGTGCCACGAGGCGATCAACGCGTACGCCCGGGAGCTCATCGCCCGGCTCGTCCGCCGGGCCGAGGCGGCCGGCTACCGGGTCCTCCACGGCCTCGTCGACTCGCTCTGGCTCGCGCCGGCCGACCCCGCCCGGCCGCCGGAGCCGCTCGGGTTCGCCCGGGCGGTGAGCGCCGAGGTCGACCTGCCGCTCGGCTACGAGGGGCGGTACCGCTGGATCATGTTCCTCCCGGCGGTCACCCACGGCCTCGGCGTGCCGAACCGCTACTTCGGCCTCTACGAGAGCGGCGAGTTCAAGCTCCGGGGCGTCGGCTCGCGGCGCCACGACACCCCGGGGGTCGTCCGGGCGTTCGAGCGGGAGGTCCTGGACCTCCTCGGCCGGGCCCGGGACGGCGCCGGCGTACGACGGGCGCTCCCCCGGCTCCTCGCCCGGGCCGATCTGTTCGCCGAGCGGCTCCGGGCGGGGGCGTGGCCCCGCGACGAGCTCGTCCTCACCCACCGGCTCGCGCAGCCGGCGGGCGAGTACGTCGTCTACACCGACACCGTCGCGGCGCTCCGGCAGCTCGACGCGCTCGGGCTCGCCCGGGCGCCGGGCGAGTACGTCCGGTACGTCGTCGTCGACCGGAGCGCCCGGGCGTGGCGCGATCGGGTCCGGGTCGTCGAGGCGCTCGACGCGGCGACGCCGTACGACGCGGGGGCGTACCAGGAGCTCCTCGCCCGGGCCGCCGAGACCCTCGTGGGGCCGCTCGGCGTCACCCGGGAGGCGCTCCTCGCCCGGTGGGGCGTCGGCGCCGTCGACCGGGGCCGGTACCGGTCGCCGGAGCGTCGCGCGCAGCGCGCGCTCGCCGGCACCGGCGCGCCGGGCGGCAATCCCTTTAACGCGCCCGCCACCTAGGAGAGCGATGGCGAGCCGTCTCCGCCGCCCGAAGGCGGTCGCCGACCCTCCGGAGCGCGACGACCGGGGCGTCGCGGGCCGGCTCCGGGAGCTCCGGGCGCTCACCGAATCGACCGGTCCCATCGACCCCGAACCGCTCCTGCGCGCGCTCGCCGACGCCGAACCCATCGTTCGCCGCGCCGCGGCGTGGGGGCTCGGCGCGCGGCACGATCCTCGGAGCCGGCCGGCGCTCGAAGCGTCGCTCACCGACCCGGACCCCGACGTGCGCGGCACCGCGGCCGAATCGCTCGGGCTCCTCGCCCGGCCCGAGAGCCGGATCCCCCTCGAACGGCTCCTCGCCGACGCCGAGCCCCGGGTGCGGGCCCAGGCCGCGTGGGCGCTCTGGTCGCTCCGCGACGGGGCCGCGATCCCGGCGCTCCTCCCGCTCACCCGCGACGCCGACGCCGAGGTCCGGTGGAGCGCGACGGCCGCCCTTGGCCGGCTCGGCCGCCCCGAGCTCGCCCCGGTCCTCGCCGGACTCCTCGCCGACCCCAGCGACCGGGTCCGACGCCAGGCGATCCTCGGCCTTGGCGAGAGCGCGCCCGCCGGTCTCGCCGACCTCGTCCGCCCGTTCCTCACCGACCCGGCGCGGCGGGTCCGCGTCGCCGCCGCGATCGTCCTCGGCCGCGACGGGGACCGCGCGTCGGTGCCGGCGCTCCTCGACCGGCTCGCGTGCGACGAAGGGTGGGTCCTCCCCGCCGTGCTCATCGCCCTCGGGCGGATCGGCGACGCGGCCGCCGCCCCGGCCATCGAGTCGACGATTCCCGGCCGCCCCGGCTGGATCCGGGTCTGCGCCGTCCACGCCCTCATGGAGATGCGGGCGCCCCGGGCCGCCGACGTCGCCCGGGCCGCCCTCGACGACCCGCTCTGGTCGGTCCGCGGCGCCGGCGCCGAGGCGTTGGGGATCGTCGGGGCGCCTGCCGACCTCCCCCACCTCTTGACCGTCCTCGAGGACCCGCACCCGTGGCCCCGGCGCGGGGCGGTCCTCGCGCTCGGGCGGCTCGGCCTGGCGGAGGCGGCGCCCCGGATCCGGGAGGAACTGCGGCACACCGACCTCGAGGTCCGCCTGGCCGCGATCTGGGCGCTCGGCCGGCTCCGCGACGACGGGGCCCGGGAAGGGATCGTCGCCGCGCTGCGCCAGGCGCTCCCCGGCGTCGGTGCGACGCCGATGATCGCGCCCGCCGGCGCCGGGGCGGTCCATTTGAAGAGCGATGCCGAGAGCCGGATCTTCGACACCGCGGTCCAGGCGCTCGGCCGGCTCGGCCAGGGCGACGCGGACCGGTTCCTCCGGCGCGCGCTCCTCGAGGCCCGAGCCCGGATCGACGACGAGTCGCTCGACCGGCCCGCCCGCCTGCCGGCGCCCGAGGAAGGGGCCGGCCGCGTCACCCCCACGCTGCGGAGCGTCTTCGAGGACGCGCTCGCCGCCGTGGACGACGCGGAGCCCGGATGCTGAGGGAGATCCGGGCGAGCGATCTTCCCGACGTCCTCCGGCTCGTCCAGGCGAACTTCCCCGAAGAGAACGCGCTTTTGGGCTGGGACCCGCCGGCGTTCGAGCGGGCGGCCCGCCGCTTCTTTCGCTGGGACACCCGGCTCCTCCTCGGCCTCCTGCGGCTCGTGGGCCGGCCGATCTTCCGGATGTTCCTCCTCGAACGCGACGGCCACCCTGTCGCGGCCGCGCTCCTCACCTACGCCGCCCGGTCCGGGTACGTCTCGACGGTCGTCGTCGACCCGGCGTTCCGCCGACAAGGGTACGCCCGGGCGATCCTCGCGGCGTGCCGGACCGCCACCGCCCGGTCCGGTCGCCGGTACGTGGTCCTCGACGTGCTCGACGCGAACGCGCCGGCCCGGGCGCTCTACGCAAGCCTCGGTTTCCATTCGCTCCTCGCGACGACCTACCTGGCCCGGGCGATCGATGGCGCGCCCGCGCCGGTATCCGACCGGGTCCGGCCGTTCCGGTCCCGGGACGCGCCGCCCCTCGTCGAGGTCGAGCTCGCCCAACGACCCGGCCCGGTCCAGGACGTGCTGCCGTTCGACCGGGGGCAGCTCGCGGTGCCGAGCCGGGTCGTCGCCGGCCTCGGCTCGGAGACGGCGGCCTGGGTGACGCCGGCCGACGGCCCCCCCGGAGGGTGGATCCGGGCGACGACCAGCGGGTTCATGGCCGCCGCCAACCTCACGAGGCCGATCCTCGCTCCGGATCTGGCCGAGGCCGACGTCGATGCCCTCCTTGCGACGGCGACCGGCTGGATCGCGGCGCGGGGGAAGCGCCGGGCGGTCGTCGAGGTCCCAGAGTACGACCTTCGGGGTCGGGCCGCCCTCGAACGGGCCGGGTTCGGCGCCCAGTTCGGCGTCGGCACCCAGGTCCTCGACCTCGGCCCGTAGGCCCCCGCGTCGGCGCGGCCTCGACGTCTACCTGCTCCCCGCCGTGATCGGCGGCGGCCTCGGCGACATCCAGGAGGTACTCGATGCGGGTGCGTGGCTCGCCCGCGACGGGCACCGGATCCGGCTCTACCGGGCCGACGACCGGCCGCTCCCCCCCGGCGTCGATGGGCCGTTCGCGTGGCCGCGACACCGCCGGGTCGGCTCGCTGCGGCCGACCGCCGGGCGGGCGCTCACGATCGCGCCCACCTGGGGCGTCGCGGCGGCACCGGCCCGCGACGAGCCGTTCGGCCGGGCCGGCCCGTGGGCCGTCGAAGCGGGAGCGATTGAGGCCGCCTACGGAACCGTCGCCACGATCCACGTGAGCCTGGAGGAGTTCGCCCGGACCTACTCGAGCGCGCGCGAGGACCGCGAACGGTACCGGGAGGGTGGGGCCCCCGGGCAAGGGGCGCACCCCCGGGAGGACGTCGACCGCTGGCGCGTCGCCTTCCGGCGTCACCGGGCGCTCGACCGCCCCAACGTGCTCCATCTCCTCGCCACCTTCGCTCCGTCGCCGGCGTACGGTCGCGAGTTCCCCGAGATGGTGCAGACCGGTCCCCTGTGGCCGGCACCGATGCGGCATGGGCCGACCCCCTCGCGCAGCAAGGGCGCCCCGCTGATCTGGTATGCGAGCCCGTCGACGGCGGATCGACTGGCCACCGACGTCGTGTCCGGCGCCCGAAGGGCGGACGCCCGCATCCCGATCCGGATCCGATCCCCGCACCCGCTCCCGGGCGCGACCGGCCCCGATGTCCGCGTCGAGCGCTCGCCGCGACCGGTGACGGTCTGGCGGCGCGAGTTCGCGGGGGCGCGGCTCCGTATCGTCACCGGCAGCCGGACCCTCCTCGAGGCGCTCGCCGTCGGCGGCCCGTTCCTGTACTTCAACGGGATCCATCGACCCCGGGGTCGGCCCGCCCGCCGGCATCGGCCCGAGAAGATCCAGGCGTTGCTCGCGATCTACCGCCGGGCCGGGGTTCGGGCCGAGGTCGTCCGGGACCTCGACGCGTTCTCCCGCGGCCACCGGGTGGCCGAGGTCGTCGCCCGCGCGCTCACCGATACCCCCTGGCGGCGGGCGTTCCCCCCGCGCCGAGCCCTCGGCCGGTGGCTCCCGCCTCCCGCCGAGGCGACGCTGCGGGCGGTCGCCGCGCGCTGGGCGAGGTCCGAGGACGACGCCGCAGCGGTCGTCGCCGACGTGCGCGCCCTCGGGCGGGTCTCAAGTTTAAGGCGGGTTCCGGTATCCGACACCGATGACGCCCGATGAGGCGGCGACCGGTCGGTTCGCCGAGGCGATCCTGGGCGGCGCCCTCCGCCTCCGACGCGGGGAGAACCTCATCGTCGAGACGTGGACCCACACCCTCCCGTACGCGACGGCCTGCGTCACCGAGGCCCGGCGGATCGGCGCCCGCCCGATGCTCCTCGTCGAGGACGAGCCGGCCTGGTGGCGGAGCATCGACGTGGCGCCGTCGATCGCCCGCTGGTCCGGCGTCGGCAGTCACGAGTGGGCCGCCGTCGCAAAATCGCAGGCGTACGTCTTCTTCCCGGGTCCCGCCGACCGCCCCCGGTTCCGGGCGTTGCCACCGGCCACGCGGGCTGCGCTCACCGACTACAACGACGATTGGTACGCCCACGCGAAGGCGGCCCGACTGCGCGGGGTCCGAAGCCTCCTCGGGTACGCGTCCGACCAGCAGGCCCACCACTGGGGCGTGGCCCCGACGACGTGGCGGGAGCAGCTCGTGCGGGGGACCGTCGAGGCCGACTTGAAGGCGATCCAGTCCGACGCGGTCCGCGTCCGCGATAAGCTCCAGCGCGGGAAGGAGCTCCGGGTCACCGGGGCGAACGGCAGCGATCTCACCGTGAAGCTGCGCCAGCGGCCCGCCACCGTCGACGACGGCGTCGTCGGGCCGGACGATCTCAAGAGCGGCAACAACATGGCGAACCAGCCGCCCGGGACCGTCGTCGTCGCGGTCGACGAAAAGAGCGCCGAGGGGCTCGCCGTCGCGAACCGGCCGAGCTTCGTCGCCGGCGGCCGGCTCGAGGGCGGCCAGTGGGAAGTCAAGGGGGGCCACGTGACCAACCACTGGTACACCGAGGGCCAGGCGGCGTTCGACACGGCGTTCCAGGCGGCGCCGAAGGGCCGCGACGTCCTCTCGTTCCTCTCCGTCGGGCTCAACGCGGCGCTCGAACCGGGGACCGCCCAGGTCGAGGACCAGGAGATCGGGGCCGTGACCCTCGGCGTCGGCGGCAACCAGGGGTACGGTGGCGCCAACAAGTGCCCGTTCGTCTCCTGGATCGTCCTCGGCGAGTCGACGATCGCCGTCGACGGAAAGCCGCTCCTCGATCGCGGCAAGATCCTCTAGCCGATGCCCCCCGGCCCGGGCACCGCGCCCGCCCTCCCCCGCTCGTTCTACGCGCGGCCCACGGTCACGGTGGCGCGGGCGCTCCTCGGGTCGGTCCTGGTCCACGCGACCCCCGGCGGGGTGCGGGCCGGACGGATCGTGGAGACCGAGGCGTACGTCGCCCGGGACCCGGCGAGCCATGCGTTCCGGGGTCCGACGCCGCGCAACGCGTCGATGTTCGGGGCGCCCGGTACGCTCTACGTGTACCGGATCCACCAGGTCCACTGCGCGAACGCGGTCACGCGGACGGGTGAGGCGGTCCTCCTCCGGGCGCTCGAACCGGTGTCCGACGGGCTGGCCGACGCGTCCGGCCCCGGGCGGCTCTGCCGGTCGATGGGCCTCGATCGGCGGCACGACGGCGCCGATCTGGTGAGCGGCCCGGTCCGGATCGTGCGGGGGCCCGCCCCGGCCGGACCGATCGCCGTCGGCACCCGCGTCGGCATCCGTCGGGCCGCCGACCGTCGGCTGCGGTTCGCGCTCCGGGGCAATCGATTCGTGTCGCGTCCGCGCCCGTGGTCCGGGCCCGGGATCCCGGCCTAGCGGAGCTTCGCCCAGTCGTAGCCGCGCCGGCGGGCCGTGTCCCCGAACCCGCACGACGCGCAGACGCCCTTCTGGCGGTGGAACGAGTGGCGGCCGCACCGGCGGCAGATGACGTGGACGATCTTCCCGCCGCGGCGGCTCGGTGTGCCCTTCCCCATCGACCGACCCCGACCTACGGCGAGATGTAGACGACGCTGTCGCCGCGGAGCAGGGTGAGGCCGGTGTGGGGCGTGACCGCGTCGGCCACGACCTCCTCGGCGGACGAGAGGACCAGGTTGAGATGCTGGTCGAAGGCGTCGAGGACGCCCCGGAACGAGTGACCGCCCTTCATCTCGACGAGCACCCGCTTGTGCAGGCTCTGCTGGAGGACGTCGAGGGGCTTCACGGGGGCGTCGGCCACCCCGGCACGGATTTTAAGGCTTCGCTGGGCGGCTCATCGCCCGGCGACCTCGACGGCCCGGGCGCGGGCCGGCCGGCTTCTCGAACAGCGCGGCTACCAGGTCGCTCACCCGGAAGGGTGGCGCCTCCCGGAGAGGGTGCGCATGGACCACCGAAATGATCCGGGACGCCACCGACCCCGGCCGGCCTGCCGCTGACACGAACCGCACCCGACCCCGGAGCGGCCCGCGGGCGAGCCTGCGCCAGAGACGCATCTCGACCCGTCCAATCCGGTCGTGACGGTCGTCGAGATCCGGGTCCCGTCGGGGGTCGCCTCGTCGACGTCGCCGCCGGCTCGTCACCGGGAGGGTGAGCACGAGGTGCAGGTCGGCGACCCCGACCCCCTGGGTCCGGAGCCGAACCGCGGCGAGCCGCCGAAGCGCGGGCCGCGCGTCCATCCGGGGGTCGATCGTCGCCCAGGCCGTCGCGTAGGTGAACGGCCCCAGGAACCCGGTGTCGGCCACCGTTGACCGGCCCCGGCGGCGGTCTGCGACAGCGGTCCGGTAGCGACGCACCTCCTCCGCCACCAGCCGGCGTTCCAGGGTCAGCAACCCCGAGGGCTCGGTGACGCGCAGATCGGGCGGCGGTCGGATCCGCGCGGTCGCTTCCTTGAGCCACACGGCCCGGAGGGCCCGGGCCAAGGCCCGCGACGCGGTGGTCTTGCCCACGCCCGCGATCCCCTCGACCGCCACGATCCGAGGGGACCCGCGGGTCGCCGGCACGCGCACCCCATACAGGGTGGTCGGATAGGCCCGGGGGGGCGGGCCGGGGCGCTATCGGACGGAGATCGCGTTGAGCGTCGACCGAGGGACCCCTCGTCCCCCGAGCGAGAAATCTGCCATGGCGGCCGCGCTATGAAGCGTCGCCTTCGACGCCTCGGCGTACGCGAACACCGCGAACACGAACTGCACGACGAGGACGTACCGGTCGGTGCTGACGGTCGTCGCATTGAGGTAGAGGACGATGTGCCCGAGGGTGCCGACCGATGTTCCCCCGACGGTGCTCACGCAGGTGGTCGCGCAGTAGGTGAAGTTGTACGCGTTGTCCTCGATGTAGTCCCCGTTGCTCGCCCACTGGTCGGACCCGGTCGCGAGATCCTCGAGATAGGCCGCCACGGTGGCCAACGCCTCCCCGTGGACCACGCACGACGAGGAGACGTTCGCATAATCCGGCACGCAACGGCCGGGGAGCATCCCAGCGCCTACCGTCGCTCGCAACGTGAGTGCGGCGGTGAGCGCGACCCCGCCCGACGTGTGCGGAGCGATCGGGAAGCCGAGGAGAAGGACGCCCTGCGCCTCGAACGCCGAGCTCGCCCCGACACCGGCGAGGGTCGGGGTGCAGGGGACCGCGGTGGCGGCGAATCCACCCGAGATCGCGCCGGTGGTGGCGTTCCATGCGACGGGAGCCGTGATGTTCGCCGATCCGCAGCCGCTCCCATACTGGGTCTCGGTCGCTGCGGACACGGTGTGGGCAAAGGGCGGCCCGATGGGCGGGTTCGCCGCAGCGCCCGCCGGCGTCGGTAGGACGACAAGGAGGAGCGCCGCGAGCGTGCCCAGGACCGCGGTGCTCCGGAACGTGCGGCCGGTGCGTAACCCGCCCGGCCCGCGTAGGAAAGGGTTGTTCGGCATGGCCGCCGGCTCCGCCCCTACGCCGCTCGGCGACTTATCTTACCGGTCGCCCTGATGGCAGCACGTTCGCATCCGCCGGCCCTGCGGGGGCCGCTCCTCCGTCCGCCGGGTAGCGCTTTCCGTGGCGCCGGTTCGTCGCGGCGTGACCTCGGCTACCGCGGACGGCCCGCACGCCCGGGTCGTGGCGTTCCACGCCCGGGTGCTCGAAGCACGGTCGACGGCCGAGATCGCGCGGGAGATCGACCGGACCGAGAGCGACCCGGAAGGTGTTGGTCTCATGACGCGCAAGGCCCGGATCTACCCGGTCCGGCTCGATGGAGTGCCGTTGAAGGCGGCCCCGCTCCTCAAGCAGGAGATGCTCGCCGCCGGCGGGGATTCCGCCCACGCCCGAGGCGTCGCCGACCATTCGGTGAGCGCGACGACCGTGGTCCTCCTGGGGACGTGGGGTCAGTACCGTCGATTGATCCCGAAGCTCCAGCGCCAACCGTTCCATCTCGGCACCATCGGTTCGGCGATCGATCTCGCGCTGCAGCACTACACTTCCCGGAACCCCCGGACGGTGGGCACTGGCCCCCGGGCGCTCGAGGTCGGCCGGGCGACCCGGATCATGGGCGTCGTCAACGTGACCCCGGATTCGTTCAGCGATGGGGGTCGCTTCCTCGACCCGGACGCAGCCGTCCGACGGGTGAGCACGCTCGTGGAGGAGGGGGCCGACCTCATCGACATCGGCGGCGAATCGACCCGACCGGGGGCGACGCCCGTGAACCCGGAGGACGAGTGGCAGCGGGTGGGGCCGGTCCTGGAACGACTCCCCGGCGAGCGGCGCTGGCCCGTCTCCATCGACACCCGGTCGGCCGCGGTCGCCGAGCGCGCCCTCGCCGCGGGAGCCGACTGGGTCAACGACGTCGGGGGGCTCCGCGAGCCGGCGATGCGGGCGCTCGTCGCGCGCACCGGCGTCCCCGTGGTGCTCCTCCACATGCGGGGGACCCCGGCGACGATGCAGGCCGACACGGCGTACCAGGACCTCCGGGGCGAGGTGTTCGGAGCCCTCGCCGACGCGGCCGCCATCGCCGAGACGGATGGGGTTCGCCCGGAACAGATCCTCCTCGATCCGGGCCTCGGGTTCGGGAAGTCGGCCGAGCAGAGCCTCGAGCTCCTCGCCCACGTGGGCGAGCTCCGCTCGCTCGGGTTCCCCATCGTGGTGGGCGCCTCGCGCAAATCGTTCCTCGGCGCCGCGACGGGCGGACGGGGCGTCGCCGACCGGCTCGAGGCGGGGCTCGCCGCCGCGGTGATCGCGGCCGAGGAGGGTGCGGCGATCGTGCGGACCCACGACGTCGCCGCGACGCGCCGGGCCCTCGATCTCGTCGACCGGATGCGGACCGCCGTCCCGCCGGGCGACCCCGAGGAACCCGCGGGCGACTAGGCGTCCGGGTCCTTCGCCGGCGGCGGCCCCTCGGTCTCGAGGATCAGCGACCCCTGGTAGTCGCAGTCGAGGCAGTGGTAGACCTGGCCCGTGATCATCGCCGACGCGTAGATCACCCGGTCGGAGTTGCACTGCGGGCAGCGGAGGATCCGCTTACCCCGGGGTCTCCGGATCATCGGGTCCCTCGGGGGTCTTGGGGTCCATCGCGTCGTCGTCGTCCTCGTCGTCGCCCGGGTCCGGCCCCGGATCGAAGGGCGGTTCCGGCCCCTGCGGCGCGGGGAGCTCGGCCCCGGTCCCGTCGACGACCCCCGGGGGGCCCTCGAGCACCGAGGCGAGGACGACGGCGTCGCGCACCTGGTCGCTCTCGTCGAGCCGGATGATCCGGACGCCGAGCGTGTTCCGTCCCTGCGATCGTATCCCCTTCACCGACATGCGGATAGTGATCCCTCCCTGCGTCGTCACGAGCACTTCGGCGTCGTCGCGCGTGGGCAGCACGGCCACGACGGAGCCGTTCCGGCCGCCGGTCTTGATCGTCCGCACCCCCTTCGCGCCACGCCGGGTCTCCCGGTAGTCCTTGATCGGGCTCCGCTTCCCGAACCCCGTCGAGGTGATCGAGAGGAGGTCGGGGAGCTCGGGCGTTGCGACGGCCATGGTGACCACCGCGTCCTCCTTCGCGTCGGAGAGCCGGACGCCGATGACGCCGTACGTCGACCGCCCCATGGGCCGGACCTCCTGGATCGGGCACCGGACGAGCTGGCCCATCCGCGTCGCGAGCAGGATCTCGGTCCGCTCGTCGCCGGTCACGGTGACGACGTTCACCAGGGAATCGTCCGGCTCCAGCAGGATCGCCTGGATCCCGTTCGTCCGGATGTTCTGGAACTGGTCGAGCGACGTCCGCTTCACGTACCCCTTGCGCGTCGCGAAGAGGAGCGCGCCCTCGGTGGCGAGGTCCCGGAGGGCGAGGAGCGTCTGGACCTTCTCGCCGTCGCGGAGCTTCGGGAGGAGGTTGATCACCGCCTTCCCCTTCGAGTGGCGGCTCCCCTCGGGTAGCTCGTACGCCTTCAAGCGGTAGACCCGGCCGTGCGTCGTGAAGAAGAGCACGTTGTCGTGGGTCCGGGTGAGGAACGTCCGGGTGACGTAGTCCTCCTCCTTCGTCTCCATCTGGATGAGGCCGCGGCCGCCCCGGCGCTGCCGGCGGTACTGGTCGAGCGGGAGCCGCTTGATGTACCCGTCCCGGGTGACGAGGATGACCACGTCGGTGTCGGGGATGAGATCCTCGAGCGTCCGCTCGGTGAACGCCGGGACGATCTGGGTCCGCCGGGCGTCGCCGAACTTCGTCTTGAGGGCGGTCAACTCCTCGGCGATGAGCCCGTCGAGCTCCTTCGGCGACGCGAGAATCGCCTTGAGGTGGCTGGTGAGCGTCTCCTTTTCCTGCTTCTCGGCGACGACGGCCTCGCGCTCCAAGGCGGTGAGCCGGGCGAGGCGCATGTCGAGGATCGCCTTCGCCTGCTCGATGGAGAGGAGGAACTTCCCCATCAGCGACGACTGGGCCGCGTCGACGTCCTTCGACCGCCGGATGATCTTGATCACCTCGTCGATGTGATCGATGGCGATCAAGAACCCCTCGAGGAGGTGGAGCCGCTCTTCCGCTCGGCGCAGGTCGAACTGCGTGCGGAGGGTGATCATGCGGCGCCGGTGGTCCAGGTGCTGGACGAGGAGGTCCCGGATCGGGAGCACCTTCGGCCGGCCGTCGACGAGGTAGAGGTTGATCACGCCGAAGCTCGTCTCGAGCGGCGTGTGCTCGTAGAGCCGGTTGAGGACGATCTCGGCCTGGGCGTCGCGCCGGAGCTCGAGGACGATCGACGTGCCGTCCCGGTCCGACTCGTCGCGCAGATCGGTGATCCCGTCGAGCCGCTTCGATTTGACGAGGTCGGCGATGAGCTCGAGGAGCGACGTCTTGTTGACCTCGTACGGGATCTCGGTGATGACGATCTCGTCCTTCCCGTCGCGCTCCCGGGGCGCCGCGGTGCCGCGGAGCCGGAGGGTGCCGCGGCCCGTCGCGTACGCCTCCCGGATCCCCTCCGACGCGGCGAGGAGGCCCCCGGTGGGGAAGTCCGGGCCCGGGAGGACCCGCATGATCGCGTCAAGATCGGCGTCGGGGTTCGCGAGGAGGAGATGGAGCGCGTCGACGACCTCGCCCAGGTTGTGGGGCGCCATGTTCGTCGCCATGCCCACGGCGATCCCCGACGAGCCGTTGATGAGCAGGTTCGGGACCTTGCCGGGGAGGAGGAGCGGCTCCTTGAGCGAGCCATCGAAGTTGTCGCCCCAGACGACGGTCTCCTTCTCGATGTCGAGGAGCATCTCCTCGGCGATGAGGCTCAGCCGCGCCTCGGTGTACCGCATCGCCGCCGGCGCGTCCCCGTCGATGGAGCCGAAGTTGCCCTGCCCGTCGATGAACGGGTACCGGAGCGAGAACGGCTGGGCCATGCGGACGAGCGCGTCGTAGACGGCGAGCTCCCCGTGGGGGTGGAACTTCCCGAGGACGTCGCCCACCGTCCGCGCCGACTTGCGGTACGCCTTGTCGTGCGTCGCGCCCGAGTCCCACATCGACCAGAGGATCCGTCGGTGGACCGGCTTCAGCCCATCCCGGCCGTCGGGGAGCGCCCGCCCGACGATGACCGACATCGCGTAGTCGATGTACGACTGTTTCATCTCCCGCTCGACGGGCTGGTCCCGGACCCGGTCGGCGTCGGAGGTCGTGGGCGCGGGCGGCAGCTTCTCGCTCATGCCGTGGCACCCCCGGAGAGGGGGAGTTGTGCGGCGATAAGGCGGTTCGCCTCGGTGAGAAACCCGTCCCACCGGTCGGCGGGGATCGTGGCCCCCGCCGCGACCCGGTGGCCCCCGCCCTCGCCTCCGACGAGCGCCGCCGCGGTCCGGCACGCGCCGGCGAGGTCGAGCCCCTGCTCGACGAGATGGAGGGTCCCCCGGGCCGAGACCTTGAGCGCCCGTTCGGCCGCGGTCCGGACGAAGACCGGCCGGCGCGCGTCGAGGAGGTAGTTCATGGCGAGCCCGGCCTGGGTGCCGGCGAGCGGCGTCTCGGGGCTCTCGAACCACTGGAGCGCCGGCAGGGTGTGGACCCCCTCGTCCTCGATCCGGCGGAGACCGGTCAGGATCCCCTGCCGCCACGTCACCTCGGCCTCCCGCGCCCGGGCGAGCGCCCGGGCGTCGCCGAGCGCGACGGCGATGCCGACGCCCGGTTCGCCGATCCGCCCGCACGCGTTCTGGAGGTTGGAGAGCTCGTTCGCCGTGATCCCGAGCGACGGGACCGTGTAGATCCGCTGGGTGAGCATCTCGACGAACTCCGGCCGGACCCCCTGGGCCTCGAGCCGGGCGAGGAGCGCGGCGGTGAGCCGCCGTTCTTCGGCCGCCTCGAGCGATCCGAGCGGGCGGTCGGGGGCGATCCCGTGCATCTCGAGGAACGCCCGGGTCTCGGCCGCCCGCCCGGAGAGTCCCCGGACGTACGGATCGATGGCGTGGGCGACCGCGTCGCCCACCGTCGGGCCCAGGAGGGCGAGGCCGGTGCGGACCGTCACGAGCGACCGGGCGGCGGCCTCATCGACGAGCGTCGCGTTGAGCCCCCGGAACCCGCCCTGGTGCTGCCGGTCGGCGATCGCCCCCGAGAGCCCCCACGGGGCGTTGTCCCAGTTCGCCGGGTCGAGGAAGACGGTGAAGAGCCAGGTGAGCGTCGCGGCGCAGAGCTCGAACATCCCGTCGACGCCCCAGTCGAGCGGGTTCACGAACGCCACGTGGCCGGGGAGCGCGGGCGGCTCGGGGGCGCCGGGGTACTTGTGGTGGTCGAGGATGATGACCGGTGCCGTCTGCTCCGCGTAGAGGTCGAGCCAGCTCGCGCCCGTGTCCACGATGAGGGTCGGCGTCGGCGGCCCCCGCAGGAGATCGGCCATCCGGCCCCGTTCGACGCCGACGAGGGGCGACGCCCGGACCCCGTAGCCGAGCCTAAGGAGCGCCCGGGTGGCCGACGAGGCGGAGGCGATCCCGTCGCCGTCGTAGTGGTAGATGATGCGCCAGCGCCCCGGGTGGGCGAGGAGGAGCTCCCGGGCCTTCGCGAACTCGGTCGTGTAGGTCGGCGCTGCGACGAACCGTTCGGGGCCCGAGGGCATCACTCCACCTGGAGAACCGCCGTCGCCGACGTGTAGCTCCAGGTGTCGGGGAGGACCTTCCGCTGCCGGTAGTACCGGGCGAGGCGCCGGATCCGGGACTCGATGAGGTTGAGGCCGCGCCTGTTGGCGAGGTCCTTGGGGTGCGTCTCGAGGTGGCGCTGGAGGTGGACGACGCGCTTCAGGAGCGCCTGGAGGTCCTCGGGGAGCTCCGACTTCACCCCGTTCGCGGCGAGGAGCTTCGAGAGGCGGCTCCCGGTCATCGAGCGCACCGACGGGACCCCGTGGGTGTCGCGGAGCGTCATCCCGACCTGGGCGGCGCTGAGCCCGCCTTTCCCGAGCTTCACCGCCTCTTCCACGATCTCCTCCCGGGAGAGCGTCTCCCAGGTGGGGGCCGTCGCGGGGTACGGCCGGTGGGAACCGGCCCGGCCCTTGCGACCGGAATGGATGCGGGACACGGGCGCGCGACCTCGGTTCGGTACTTAACACTTGACGAGCCGGGCGGGCGGTGCCGCCCCCGGGGGGGCGCGACCGGGGTCTAGCCGATCCGGTCCGAGGTCCGGAGCGCGTCGACGAGGAACTTCTTCCCGTCGGGGGTGATGTGGTACATCTGGCGGGCGGCGCGTTGCCGTTGCCACGAGAAGTCGCCCGGCGTCTTCGCCCCGACGAGCCCGTTCCGGAGGAGGAGCCCGAGGGCGAGCGACACCTTCACCGAGCCGCCGTCGACGGCCCAGAAGTCGGCGAGCCGCCGCTCGATCTCGGCGAGCTCCATCGCCTGCTCCGCCGCCTTCCCCTCGTGGACCGTCTCGGCCTGGTTGAGCTGCTTCAGGATCGCGAGGAGGGTCGCTCGGACCGGGTCCTGTCCGGCCGGTGACATGCCGATTGCCATCGACCGATAGACACGGCGGGAAGGGGTAGATAAATCGGCCGCCGCGGCGCAGCGCCCGCGGGCCCGGCGTGCGGCCGGACGCTCGCGGCTACCGGATCCGCCCGGACTGGGCGAGCTCCCGGAGGAGGTACGACTTGCCGAGGGTGGTGATCTGGTACCGACGCCCGACGTTCCGGCTGCGGATCCACGAGTAGGTGGGGTCGTCGTCGGTGTTCACAAGGCCGTTCTCGAGCAGGAGGTCGACGGCCCGGTCGACCGGGATCCCCCCGGACCGGCTCGTCCAGTAGCGGGCCATCACCCGCTCGAGCTCGGTCATCTCGAGCCCCCGGATCTCGATCCCCTCCTCCGAAGCCTGGTTGAGCCGCCGGAGGATCTCGAGGAACGTCTCGTGGAGGCTCCACGCCGGCTCGTCGGGCCCGACCTCGGCCACGCGACGCCGACCTCTTCGCCGGCTTATACAGCCGCCGCCGGACCCGAGCCAGGGGGCGGGCCCCACCGGCCGGGGTACCGCGCCGGTCGGCGAACTGTCTTAAGCCGCAGGGCCGCTTCGTCGGTCGCCGATGCGATGCTCTTGCCGGGCGCCGGCCCGGTGCCCGGTGTGCAACCTCGCGGTCCGGGTCCCCCTCACCAACCTCGAAAGCTCGAGCGGGGCGGCGGTCCTCGTCGACCGGTTCGCCCGGCGCGATTCGGCGGCGAGCCGCGAGGGGCTCCGCCGCCTCATCCAGGGGTGGACGTCGTGCCCCGGCTGCGGCAACACCGTCTACCACAACCACAGCCGCGGGTGCGTCGCCGAAGCGCTCGCCGAGGCCGGCGTGCCCACGAGCGAGCGCGAGCAGCTCCTCGCGAAGATCACGTTCCCCGAAGGGTGACGGCCCCATGGCGGAGGAGCCGGAGTTCGTCGTCACCCCGTACGAGGTCCGCGGCAAGATCGACTACGTCCGGCTCCGGGAGCTGTTCGGGACCCAGGAGATCACCCCGGAGCTCCTCGACCGGATCCGGGCCAAGGCCGGCGGGAAGCTCCATCCGCTCCTCGACCGGGGGATCTACTACTCCCACCGGGACCTGGGGTGGGTCCTCGATGAGTACGAGCGGGGCCGGCCGTTCGTCCTCTATTCGGGACGGGGCCCGTCGGGGCCGCTCCACACGTCGCACCTGGTCCCGTTCGACCTGTGCCAGTGGCTCCAGAAGACGTTCCGGGTCCCGATCTACATCCAGCTCACCGACGACGAGAAGTTCTGGCTCCGGCCGAAGCTGACCCGGGCCGAGACCGCGTCCTGGGCCCGGGAGAACCTTCTCGACCTCCTGGCCGTGGGGTTCGATCCGGCGCTCACCCACGTCTTCGTCGACAGCCGGTCGATCGCCGCGCTCTACCCGCTCGCGAGCGAGGCCGCGAAGAAGATCCCGTACTCGACGGCGAAGGCGGTCTTCGGCTTCCCCCCGAGCACGAACATCGGCCTCGTGTTCTACACGGCGCTCCAGACCGCGCCGAGCTTCTACGCGTCGTGGATCGAAGGCCGACCGGTCCCGTGCCTCATCCCGTGCGGGATCGACCAGGACCCCCACTTCCGGATCACCCGGGACATCGCCGAGGGGCTCGGGTACCCGAAACCGGCGCTCCTCCATAGCCAGATGCTCCCGGGGCTCCTCGGCCCGGACCGGGTGATGTCGACGACGGGCGACGTCCCCGACAACGCGGTCTTCCTCAACGACGGGCCCAAGGTCGTCGCCCGGAAGATCCGCAAGGCGTTCACCGGCGGCCGGGCGTCGGTCGAGGAGCAGCGCCGGCTGGGCGCGACGCCCGAGATCTGCTCGGTCTGGGCGGCGTGGCGGTCGAAGTTCGCCCCGGACGACGGCGAGTTCCAGCGGCTCACCGCCGACTGCCGGTCCGGGGCGCTCCTCTGCGGCGAGTGCAAGGAACGGCTCATCGGGAAGGTGCAGTCGTTCCTCGAGACCCACGCCGAGCGGCGGGCCGAGGCCGCGTCGTGGGCCGACTCGGTGATCATCGAGCGGCCGCCCCCGGGCGCCGGGGCCCCCCCAGCGAAGGGGTAGGGCTCAGCCGACCTCGGGCCGCGGCGTCCCGTCCTCAGTGGGGCCGGGGCGTCGGAACGGCCGTCGGGGCTCGGGCGCCTGATCGGTCGGCGGCTCGTCGTCGAGGGGGCCGCCCGCGGCGGCCGTGACGAGCCGCAGCATCGGCTGGAAGAGCGATCGGCCGGCGCGGTCCGCGTCGAGGGTGACCGCCCGCTCGTACGCGGCGAGCGCCTCCTCCTCCTCGCCCAGGCTCAGCAACGAGAGTGCGAGATCGATCCAGCTCTGGGCCTCCCGGACCCCTTCCCGCTCGCCGGCCTCGGCGAGGTGGTCGCCCTCGGTGGCGCGGGCCGCCGGCTCCTCGAGGGGGGTCGTCGTCGTCTCCCGGGAGAGAACGAGCGCGCGCTCGAAGGCGGCCGTCGCCGCGTCGGGGTCGCCGGATTCGGCCAGCGCGACGCCCAGCCGGTGCCACGCGACCATGTCGTCGGGGGCGAGCGCGACGGCGTGCCGGTACGCCGTGGCGGCCTGGGGCCACTCGAGCCGGAGCGACCGGGCGACGCCCAGGTGGAACCACGCCTCGCCGTTCTGGGGGGCGAGCTCGATCGACTTCGAGAGCGCCCGCTCGGCGTCGGCCGCGTGGCCCAGGTGGGCGGCGCAGATCCCGACGTACGACCACGCCCGCGGGTTCTGGGGCTCCTCGGTGAGGACCTCCTCGAACGCCCGGGCGGCCCGGTCGTACTCCCCCTTGAGGAAGTAATGCACCCCGACGTCGAACCGCTGGCTCACGGACCCGGCCCGTCCGCGAAGTAGCCGGGGACTTGAGAAAAGGCTGCCGTTCGTCGGGCAACACGGGCCCGTCCCGTCGCAGCGGCCCCGGTCGTCGGGGGCCCCATCCATTAAATAGTGCGCCCGGCTCGGACCGGTGAAGAGATTCCCGACACCGGCCGAATTAGCCCCCGCCGTCAGACCTGTTCTTGACGCGATGAAGGTTCAATTCGTGCCCGACCGGGGGTCGATTCGACGCGGCTAAAGCCGACAAGGACCCGACATGGAGAAGACCCTGACAAAGGTGCGCGACCTGACGCCGAGCTCGAAGCAAGTGAATGTCCACGCGAAGGTGATGAACGTGGGCGACGCGAAGGAGGTCATGGGCAAGTACGGTGACCCCCGGAAGGTCGCGGAGGCGGTCATCGGCGATGACACCGCCACGATCACCCTCTCGCTCTGGAACGAGCAGATCGGGTCGATCGCCAAGGATGACGTCATCCTGGTCGACAACGGCTACGTGTCCCTCGTCCGCGGCCACATGCGCCTCAATGTGGGCCGGTACGGGAACCTCACGAAGTCGGACCAGCCGATCGGCGAGGTCAACCAGACCCTCGACATGAGCCAGCAAGAGTTCGAGTCGGAGCGCCGCTCCTTCGGGGGCGGGGGCTACCGTGACCGCCAGGGCGGCGGTGGCGGCGGCGGCTACGGCGGCGGCGGCCGGTCCTACGGGGGCGGCGGCGGCGGCGGTGGCGGCTCCGGCGGCGGCGGCCGCGAGCGGTCGGACTCGTACAAGCGCTACTAGGGCGATCGTCGCCCTGGGTGCGAACCCCTTCCTACCCCACCGGGGGACGGCCGGCGACCCGGCCGCCCGGGGCCCGGCGGCGTCCGCCGCCGGGTCGCGGTTTTAAGAGCGCTCCTCGCTAGCCCCGCTCGCATGTCCGACGAGCCGGCGCGCGAGCTCACCCTCTACGTCCAGAGCAAGAAGGTGATCACGAGCTTCTTCCGCCCCGCCGCGCCCACGGCGCCCGGCGACAACCCCACCGCCGACATCACCCACCCCACCCACGCCCACGTCGACGACTCGCTCGCCGGCGAGGAGGCGCACTTCCTCTCCGACGACCAGGCGCGGTGCGTGGCGCTCGCCGAGGAGATCGCCATGAAGCGCGGCTACGTGGTGAAGGTGACCGACATCGCGAAGGCGGGCCGGTTCGAGCGGATCGTGACCGAGCGGCTCCGCGGGGTCCAGACGTTCCCGGTCCTCCTGGGCGCCCACGGCGAGCGGCTCGAGGGCGTCGACGCGTTCACCGAAGAGCACCTCTGCGAGCTCATGCCCACCGAGATGGGGGCGCTCCGCGCGTTCACCTACATCAAGGTCCGCGGCGGCGACCTGGACCGGATCCGCGACGTGCTCCTCACCCTGAAGGAGGTGAAGGAGCTCCATCTCCTCACCGGCGACTGGGACGTCTTCGTCGTCCTCGAGTTCGAGAGCCGGACCGGCGGGAAGCGCCAGGTCCTCGACTTCGTCACGGGCCGGATCCGCGGGATCCCCGAGGTCCTCGACACGAGCACCCTCGTGCCCGAGTACTCGGTCACGAAGTTCGCGTTCTAGTGCGCACGCCGCGGCCGGCGCCGCGCGCGCCGGCGCCGCCGGGAGATGGGGACGGTCCGGGGCCGGGGGACCGCGCGCTCCGGGCCCCCGGGTTCGGGCGACCCGTAGAGCGCCTCGACGGTGAGCGGGTGGTCCTTGAGCCACGCGAGCCCGTCGATGTACGCCCGGAACGCCTCGAGGCTCGTGAAGAGCGGGATCCCGAGCTCGACGGCCCGGCGCCGAAGGACGTACTCGTCCTCGAGCATCCGCTCGAGCTTCGCCTGGGTGAGCGACGACGGGACGTTCACCATGAGATCGATCCCGCCGCGGTCGAGGGTTTCGAGGACGTTCGGGTGCCGGTCCGGCTCGCTCACCTTGTGGAGGACCCGGACCCCGTCGAGCCCCCGGGCGGCGAGGAAGGCGGCGGTGTCCTCGGTGGCGGTGAGGGTGTAGCCGAGCTCGGCGAGCCGCTGCGCCGTGGGCAGGAGCTCGGCCTTGTACCGGGGACCGCCCACCGAGAGGAACGCGGTCCCGCGCTCCGGCACGAGCCGGACGCCGGTCGCGACGAGCGCTTTCAGGAGCGCGTCGGGGAACGTGGGACCGAAGCACGCCACCTCGCCCGTCGACTGCATCTCGACGCCGAGGAGCGGATCGGCGCCGGTGAGCTGGAGGAACGAGAACTGGGGGACCTTCACCCCCCACCGGTCCGGGGGGAGCGGGGCGAGCCCAGTCCGCTCGAGGGGCCGGTGGAGGAGCGCCCGGGCCGCCTCGCGGAGGAGCGGCACCCCCGTCGCCTTCGTGAGGAACGGGAGCGACCGGCTCGCCCGGAGGTTGAGCTCGATGATCTGGTAGCCGGCGTCCTTCACCAGGAACTGGACGTTGAACGGCCCGCGGATCTCGAGCGCCCGGGCGAGCCGTCCGGCCGCGTCGATGAGCTGGTCGCAGACCGCGGCCGGGGTGTGGCGCGGCGGGAGGCAGAAGATCGCGTCGCCCGAATGCACCCCGGCCTGCTCGACGTGCTCGAGGATTCCCCCGACGAGGATCCGGGACCCGTCGGCGATCGCGTCGAGCTCGACCTCGTCGGCCCCCTCGACGAACTTCGTGATCACCACGGGGTGCTCGGGTGAGAGGAGCGCCGCCTCGGTGAGGAACCGGTCCAGGTCGTGCTGGCCGGGGATGACGCGCATCGCCTGGCCGCTCAGGACGTAGCTCGGCCGGACAAGGACCGGGTAGCCGACCTCGTCGGCGAACGCCGCCGCCGCCTCGAGGGTGGTGAACGCCCGCCACGCCGGCTGCGGGATCTTGAGCCGTTCCAAGAGCGCGCCGAACTGGGCCCGGTCCTCGGCGGTGTCGATCGACGCCGGCGACGTCCCCAGGATCGGGATGCCGCACGCGGCGAGCAGCGGGGTCAAGTTCTGGGCGAGTTGGCTCCCGACGCAGGTGACGACGCCCCGGAACGACTCGAACTCGCAGAGATCGCGGACCCGTTCGAGGGTGATCTCCTCGAAGTAGAGCCGGTCCGACCGGTCGTAGTCGGTGGAGACGGTCTCCGGGTTCGAGTTCATGACCGCCACCGCCGGGATCCCTTCGGCCCGGAGCCCGTCGACGAGGTTCATCGTCGACCAGTCGAACTCGACGCTCGAGCCGATGCGGTACGGCCCCGCGCCGAGGACGAGGACGCTCCCCGGGGGCGCGGGGGCGACGTCGTCGGCGTCGGCGCGGTACGTCACGTAGAGGTAGTTCGTCGTCGAGGGCCACTCGCCGGCGAGGGTGTCGATCATCCGGATCCGCGGCCGGATGCCGGCGGCCACCCGGGTCCCCCGGACCGTCTCCTCGTCGAGCCGGACGGCGCGCGCGATCGCCCGGTCCGAGAGCCCCACCTCCTTCGCCCGCCGGAGAAGCGGGAGCGGGACGGCGCCCCCGTCGACGGCGGTGAGCGCCCGGTGCGTCGACTCGACCTCCGCGAGCCCGTCGACGAACCACCGGTCGATGTACGTGAGCCGGGCGATCGTCTCGGGGTCGCCACCGGCCCGGAGCGCTTCCAGCACCCGGTAGAACACATCGGGCTCGGGCCGCTCGAGCTCGGGGAGGATCGCAGCGAGCGGCCGGACCTCGGCCGGGGGGACGAGCTCGGCGCGCGGGTCGCACATCCGGACCGCCTTGAGGAGCGCTTCGGGGAACGACGCGCCGATCCCCATCACCTCGCCGACGCTCTTCATCGACGGGCCCAGGGTCCGGTCGGCCCGGGGGAACTTCTCGAGGTCCCAGCGGGGGAGCTTCACGACGACGTAGTCGAGCGCCGGCTCGAAGCACGCCGTGGTGATCCCGGTGACCCGGTTCTTGAGCTCGGGGAGGGTGTAGCCGAGGGCGAGCTTCGCGGCGATGTAGGCGAGCGGGTAGCCGGTCGCCTTGCTCGCGAGCGCGCTCGACCGGGAGAGCCGGGCGTTGATCTCGATCGCGTAGTACTCCTCGCTGGCCGGGTTGAGGCAGAACTGGATGTTGCACTCCCCCACGATCCCGCACGCCTCGACGGCCCGGAGCGCCGCCTGGCGGAGCATCTGGTACTCGGCGTCGGTGAGCGTCTGGCTCGGCGCCACCACGACGTTGTCGCCGGTGTGGACTCGCATGGCGAGGACGTTCTCCATGTTGCAGACGGTGAGCGCGTTCCCCTTCCGGTCGCGGACGACCTCGTACTCGAGCTGCTTGAACGTGCCCACGTACCGCTCGAGGAGGATCTGGCCGACGGGGCTCTGCCGGAGACCCCGCTCGGCGACGGCGCGGAGCTCGTCCGGCGTCCGGGCCATCCCGCCGCCCTTCCCGCCCAGGGTGAACGCCACCCGGACCATCACCGGGAACCCGAGCTCCTCGGCGGCCGCGAGCGCCGCGTCGACGGAATAGACCGCGCGGCTAGGGAGGGTGGGGACGCCCGCCCGGCGCATGAGCGCGACGAACTTCGCCCGATCCTCGGTCGCACGGATTCCAGCGAGCGGGGTGCCGAGGACGGCGGTGCCGTGGCGACGGAACGCGCCCCGGTCGGCGAGCGCGATCCCGCAGTTGAGCGCGGTCTGGCCCCCGAACGCGAGCAGGACGCCGTCGGGCCGCTCGGCCTCGAGGATCGGTTCGACGAACTCGGGGGTGAGCGGCTGGAAGTAGACCCGGCCGCGGGTGGGCGGGTCGGTCTGGAGCGTGGCGATGTTCGGGTTCACGACGACGGCGTAGATCCCCTCCTCGTCGAGCGCTTTGAGGCACTGGCTCCCGGAGTAGTCGAACTCGCCGGCCTCGCCGATCTTGAGCGCCCCGGAGCCTAGGACGAGCGCCTTCGTGTACGAGGGTCGCGCCACGGCTACGCCTTCCGGAGCTTCGCGGCGAACCGGTCGAAGACGAACCCGGCTTCCTGGGGCCCGGGGTGGCCTTCGGGGTGCCCCTGGAGCGCGAGGATCCGGCCGCGGACGTCGCGGAGCCCCTCGAGGGTCCCGTCGTCGGGGTTCGTCGCCCACGGCCGCAACCCGGTCCGTCGGAGCGACGCGGGGTCGACGGCGTACCCGTGGTTCTCGCTCACGATGAGCGCGCGGCCGTCCGGAAAGACGACGGTCTTGTTCTGCCCGCGGTGGCCGAACTTGAGCTTGAACGTCGTGGCGCCCCGGGAGAGGGCGAGGAGCTGGTGTCCGAGGCAGATCCCCAGCGTGGGCCGCGCCCGGTTCGCCGGGCGGCCGAGCTCCTCGATCGTCGGGGCGAGGAGCGCCGGGTCGCCGGGGCCGTTCCCCACGACGAGCCCGGCGACGCGGCGGCCCTCCCACCGGTCGGGGACCCCGTGGTCGAACGGCAGGCGCAGGACGGTGAGCTTCCGCGCGCGGAGCGCCCGGATGATGCTCGCCTTCACCCCGCAGTCGAGGAGCGCGACGACGGGGCCGTCGCCCGCGCCGAGGAGGGTCGGCGTCTTCGGCGCGACCTCGGGCATGAACGCCTCGGTCCCGTACGCCGGCGCCCGCCCGAGCCGGCGGCGCAGCTCCGTCGTCGACGGCCGATCGTCGGCGGGGCCGACGTCGAGGAGGCCCCGGACGACGCCGTCGGTGCGGAGGTGTTCGGTGAGGCGGCGGGTGTCGATCCCGGCGATCCCCGGGACCCCGGCGTCGTCGAGCCACCGCTCGAGCGACCGCTCGCTCCTCCAGTGGTGGGGCCGCGTGAGCCCCCGGACCACGACGCCCCGGACCTGGACCTCCGACGACTCGAGGAACGCCGGGAGCCCGTCGGCGTCGACGGCGTCGGCGGGCGGGATCCCGTAGTTGCCGAGGAGCGGGTACGTGAACGTGAGGATCTGGCCCCGGTACGACGGATCGGTGAGCGACTCCGGGTAGCCGACCATCCCGGTCGTGAAGACGACCTCACCGGGCTTCGAGGTGGCGCGACCGAACCCGACGCCGTCGAACCGGGTCCCGTCCTCGAGGAGCAGCGTCGCCCCGAGGTCGGTCCGACTCGGGTCGCGCGGCACGACGGCGAGAACCCAAGTACGCCGACGAAGGGCTCGCGCTAAAACATTTGCGCGAGCGACGCGCGCCGCGGCCCCCCGTCAGCGCTCCGGCGGCCACGCCCTCAAATGCCGGGGGCGCGTGCGTCGGCGTGGCCGGCTTCCCGCGCCTCGCCGCGTCGTACGATTTCGCGATCCTCGGCGGCGGCCATGCCGGGCTGCAGGCGGCACTCAAGGCGTCGCTCGTCCGGCATACCGCGGTGGTCGTCGATCGGGGCCCGAAGTACGGACGGTCGTTCTACGCGCCGAAGATGGTCAACATCCCGGGATTCCCGGAGGGGATCTCGGGCCACAAGCTCCTCGACGCCCAGATCGCGGCGCTCCGGCCCCACGCGGCCCGGGTGACGTACGTGACACCGGCGCTGGCCACCGGCGCGCGGCGGACCGAGGGAGGGTTCGAGGTCAGCTTCGACTGGCTCCGCCAGCCGCGGACCGTGACGTGCCGCGCCCTCGTCCTCGCGCTCGGCGTCGTCGACCGGATGCCGGAGATCGACGGCCAGATCGATGCGGTCTTCCCGTGGGCGAACCAGGCGCTCGTCGATTTCTGCCTCGTCTGCGACGGATGGGACCTCGAGGGGAAGCGGGTGGGGGTCCTCGGCCACGACGACGTCGCGGCCCAGCTCGCCCTCGACATCGGGTACTACGCCCCCGCGTCCGTCGAGCTCGTGACCCATGGGCGGACGCTCCTCGAGGGCGTCGCAGCGCCCCGCCGGGCGGAGCTCGAGCGGAGCCTCGACGAGGCGGACGTGACCCGGGTCTCGACGCCGATCGTGGGGTACGACGGGCTCCGGGAGCACCAGTTCCACGTCCGGTTCGCCGACGGGACGACCCGGGTCTACGACCGCGGGTTCTCGGGGCTCGGCTGGTACTCGATGCACGACGCGATCCCCCGTTCCCTCGGGAGCGGGTTCGATCCCGAGGGGTACGTCCGCGTTGACGACGACGGTCGAGTCCTCGATCCGGCCGGCGCCCCCATCCCCGGGCTCTACGCCATCGGCGACCTACGGTCCGGCTGGAACCTCATCCCCGAGGCGTGGGCGTCGGCGGAACGGGCGGTGCTGCACGCGTACGCGCAGTACCTCTGATCCGCTATCCGGCGGGGACCGCCGCTTCGGTGCCCGGAAGGAGCCCGAGCATCCGCGCGAGCTCCGGGAGGTCCCGGGCCACGGCGGCCGCCCCGGCGGAACGGAACTTCTCGGTGCCGGTGCTGCCCGGCTCGGGGGGGTCGTCGAGGACCGCGTAGAACCGGACGCCGGCGCGCGTCGCGCACTCGGCGTCGAGGAGGTGGTCGCCGACGAAGAGCGCGCGGTCGACGGGGACCTCCATCTCGGCGAGGAGGAGCCGGAGCGCCTCCGGCGACGGCTTTGCCGGGCCTGGGGCGCTCCGAGTACGCAGATAGGGGAACCGCGGGAGGAGCCCGGTCTGGCCGAGCGCGGCACGGCAGAACGCTTCGGAGCTCCGAGTGAGCACCCCGAGCCGGAACCCGCGGGCGGCCAGAAGCGCGAGGAGTGGGTCGGCGCCGGGGCGGGCGACGGTCCGGGGGAGCGCCTCGAGCTCGATGGCGTCGATCGCCCGATGGATCTCGGCCTCCATCCGGAAGATCTCCCCCTCGGCCACCCGGGCGGCGGCGAGCTCCTCCCGGGCCGCGTCGACGATGCGGGCGATCGGCTCGTGGACCGACAGGTGGCCCGGCATGACGCCGTGCCGTTCGGCGGTCTTCACCGCGACCGCGCGCATCCGGGGGAAGTCGTGGTGGCTCAGGATGAGGGTGCCGTCGAGATCGAAGACGACACCAAGGATCGGCTCGAGGTACCGCGGGGCGATCGCTTCCTCCGGCATGGGCGCACCGTCGGACGAGACGCCGGCGACGCGGGGTAAGGGTTTCCGTCCAGTTGAACGGGGCCTACTACGCCGGGGGCGCGACGTGGTAGGCGATCCCGTACCACGTCGACCGCCCCCGGTCGTACGTCGTGCCGCATTGGTAGCAGACGAAGACCCGCACGGGCGGCTCCTTCGGCTCGCCCTCCATCTTCGCGCCGCACGCCGGACAGCAGAGCCGCTCGCCGATCTCGGGGAGGCCGTACCACTTCGTGCGGCGCACATCGTAGACGACGCCATCGGTGGCGCAGACGTGCATCGGGTACGCCACCGTCGGCCGCGTCGGGCCGCTCATCCCTCGACCGCACAAGGGGCAGAACATCGGTGGCGACGTACGACCGGGGCCCGGCCGCTTCAACCTATGGGCGGACGCGGACCCTGTGCCGGCCGCCGTCGGACCGCTTTTCGAGGGTGACGATCGATTCCCGCAGGACGAAGCTGCGCCGCTGGCCGGAGCGCCGCGTACGGGCGACCGCGACCGACCGTACCCGGAACCCCTGCGCCGCGCCGAGCCGGGCGAGCACGAGGTCGCCGGGGACGTACGTGCCGGCGAGGAGCGAGTCGCCGACGACCAGCACGAACCGGCCGCCCGGAGCGAGCGTCCGGTGGACCTCCCGGAGCACCGGCACGAGGTCGGCGAAGTACCGGGCGACGACCGCGTGCATGTCGTCGCGACGGTACGTCCCCTTCTGGGCGACGTTCGCCACGATCGACCGGAGGATGGGTGGCAGCCACGGATCGACGGCCTCGGCGGGTTCGCCATACGCGGTGAGCGAATCCCGGGGGAGGTTGTCGCAGGCGACGAGGGCGTGGCGGAGCGCCGCGAGGTCGGCGTACGACCGTGCGAAGCCGAGCCAGGCGAGGTCGAGCTTGTAGTTCATGACGTAGTCCATCCCGTTCACGTACGGCGGGCTCGTGATCGCGAGATCGACGCTCCCGTCCTGGAGCGGGAGCGACCGGGCGTCGCCTTCGATGACGCGGGCCGGCGGGCCCCACGCGGAGCGGTGGGCGCGGAGCGCCGTGAGGTCGGCGACCATCGCGGTGATCTGCGCCCGGAACGCGTCGGGGACGTTCGGCGACGGGCCGCGACGCGGCGGGCCGTACCCTAGGCACGGCGACCGGCGGAGCCGGCTCGAGGGGATCAGGATCGCGCCGAACGCCAGGCGGATCGCGTCGTGCACCGGGGTGCCCCCGTCGGGGAGGGCGGCGCGGAGATGGCGGAGCGCCCGGAGCACCGGGGGATCGAACTGCCGTACCGTCTCCCGGAGGAACGGGAGCGGAGCGAGCGGCCCGGACCGGGCGCGCTCGAGGGTGCGGACCGCGGCCTCGGCGAGCGCCTCGGGCGCGAGCTCGAACCCGACCTTCACCCGGGCGGCGAGGGCGGAGATCGGCAGGAGCTCGGTCCCAACCGCCGCGTAGCCGGCCCGCCGGGACTCCACGAGCGTCGTGCCGCTGCCCGCGAACGGGTCGAGGACCGTGGCCCCGCGAGGCAGCCCCGACGTGGAAAGGACACCCTGCACAAAGGCCGCCGAATAGCCCTGGACGTACGGCCACCACCGGTGCACCGGCAGATTGTCGTTGGGGGCGAAGGTGATCGGGCCCGGGGTGCGGCCCATCCGGAGGTGGAACTCGCTCTCGAACCGGCGGACGTACGACTCCGGGTCGGAGAATCCCGGCGTTCCATCGAGCCGCTCGAAGTCGCGCAGGATCCAGAGACCCCGGCCGATCCGGAGCGCGCGACCGTCGCGCGAGAGCGCCTCGAGACCCCGCCGTACCGCGTCGAGGGGGCGTGCGGTCCGTCCCGCGATCTGTCGCGCCGTGGACCCGATGGCCCCCGCCCCGGCGAGAGCGGCGAGGATGGGGGACCCGGCGTCGGTACCCGGGGGTCCGCCCGGTGCCGTGGCTCCGACGCCCGTGGGCCGATTCACCTCGGGGCGCCCGCGGGACCGCCGGGCGTGGTCTCGTCACGGAGACGATCGAGGACGGTGGTCGCGAGGGGGGCGAGGGCGCGCCGCGTCGCGGCGTCGGTCGCTTGCGCGAGAAGCAGGAGCCGAGGGGGACCGGCGAGGTAACCGATGTGGACGAAGTCGCTCCGCTTCACGCCCCGGAGCGGGATCCCGCGCGGCGTGCCCGGGGTCAGGATCGACGGGAGGAGCAGGAGGACGATCGTCGCGTCCCCGGCCGCACCCCCCGGGGGGGTGAGCCCCATCCGCCAGCCGAGCGTCCCGGGTTCGAGCTCCTCGAACCGCAGCGGGACCGCGGTCGCCGCGGACCACCCGTGACCGGTGTCGGCGCCGAGGGCGTGGCGGACCGACTCATCGAGGAGTTCCTCGAGGTCCTCGGTGGCATCCACGAGCCCGGCGGATCGCGCGGTCCCGTCGTGTCTCGTCCCCGGTGAGCTGTCGGTGGGGGATCGCCCTCCGCGCCGTTGACCCGTCATCGTCGAACCGTGGTCCGGTGGTAGGCAACGGTTCCGCTATGAAGTGGTCGTCGGTCGGGCGGCGGGGCCGGGTCCGAAGCCACATAAGCCCCGCCCGCCTCCGCGCGAGCCCGAGCGACCCTCGGTGGAGCGGCGGTGAGCGCGACCGAACGGGCGGCAGGCGTCGACGTCCTCGTCGTGGGGGCCGAACGGCTCCGCATCGTCGTGCCGGACCGGCTGCCGGGGATCGACGGCGACCGGCTCGCCCGCCGCCCCCGCACCGTCCGGATCCTCCTCGAGAACCTGGTCCGTCACGCGTCCGGCGACGCCGGCCGCCTTGCGCTCGCCCAGCGACTCGCCGCCGGGTCGACCGGGGAAGGCGACGAGATCCCGTTCCACCCCGAACGGATCCTGCTCCAGGACTTCACCGGCATCCCGCTCGTGGTCGATCTCGCCGCGCTGCGGGGCGCGGCCGCGGCGGCCGGCATCGATCCCGCCCGGGTGCGGCCCCGGGTCCCGGTGGATCTCGTCATCGACCACTCGGTCCAAGTGGACAGCTTCGGCTCGGCGCGCTCGCTGCCCATCAACCTCGAACATGAGTACGCGCGCAACGGGGAGCGGTACGCCTTCCTGCGATGGTCCCAGGGGGCCTTCGAGGGCCTCCATGTCGTGCCGCCCGGGAACGGGATCGTCCACCAGGTGAACCTCGAGTTCCTCGCCTCCGTCGTCACGCTGCGGGCGAACGGCGGCGACCTCGAGGCGTTCCCCGACACCCTCGTCGGGACCGACTCGCACACGACGATGGTGAACGGCGTGGGCGTGCTCGGCTGGGGCGTCGGGGGCATCGAGGCCGAGGCGGCGATGCTCGGCGAACCGTACTACATCGCCCCGCCGACGGTGGTGGGGGTCCGGCTCGACGGACGGGTTCCCGAGGGGGTCACCGCCACGGACGTGGTGCTCACGGTGACGCGACGGCTCCGTCAGCACGGGGTCGTCGAAAAGTTCGTTGAGTTCGAGGGCCCCGGCCTCGCCACGCTCTCCGTTCCGGATCGCGCCACGATCGCGAACATGTGCCCCGAGTACGGAGCGACGGCTGCGTTCTTCCCGGTCGACGACGCGACGATCGCCTACCTGCGGGGGACCGGCCGACCCGAGGCCCAGCTCCAGCTGGTGGAGGGGTACGCCCGACGGTCGGGCCTCTGGAACGACGGCCGGGGGATCGACTACGACGAGACCATCGCGATCGATCTGGGCGCGATCGTCCCGACGATCGCCGGCCCCGGGAACCCCGAGGAGAGCGTCGCCCTCGCCGACGCGGCGCCGGCATTCGCCCGCTCGCTCCACGCGTACCGGGAGGCCCACGGACCCGCCCCGCCGGCCAACGGGGGTCGACCGTACCCGGCCGACGATCCGCTCCAGGGGGTGCCGGAGCCGCCGGCCGAACCGCCGGCCGCTGGTGCGGGGCGCGTGACCGACGGCAGCGTCGTCATTGCGGCGATCACGAGCTGCACGAACACGTCGAACCCGTCCGTGATGGTGGGCGCCGGGCTCCTCGCGCAGCGGGCGTTGGCTCGGGGTCTTCGGCCGCCGGCGTTCGTGAAGACGTCGCTGGCACCGGGCTCGAAGGTGGTGACCGAGTACCTCGCCCGGGCGGGGCTCCTCGCACCGCTCGAGCAGCTCGGGTTCGGCGTCGTCGGGTACGGGTGCACCACGTGCATCGGCAACAGCGGCCCGCTCCCGGCGGCCGTCGAGCAGGCGGTCCGGGCGAGCGACCTCTACGTGGCGGCGGTCCTGAGCGGTAATCGGAACTTCGAGGCGCGGATCCACAACCTCGTCCGGGCGAACTACCTGATGTCGCCGATGCTCGTCGTGGCGTACGGTCTCGCCGGTCGGATGGACCTCGACCTCACCCGGGACCCGATCGGGACCGACGCCGAGGGCCGGCCGGTCCGCCTCGCCGACCTCTGGCCGACGACGGCCGAGATCCGGACCATCGTCGATCGCGTCCTCGACCCCGAGATCTACCGGGCGAAGTACGCGGCGATCTACGACGGGGGCCCCCACTGGACGGCGCTCCCCACGCCAACGGGAGTTCGGTACACGTGGGACCCTGCGTCGACGTACCTGCGGGATCCTCCGTACTTCCAGCTCGACCCCCCGCTCCTCCCCCGCGGTCGAGAGCTTCTCGCGGGCGCCCGAGCGCTGGCGGTACTCGGCGACCGGGTCTCGACGGACCACATCTCCCCGGCCGGTGAGATCCCCCCCGAAAGCCCGGCGGGACGCTACCTGCTGGACCACGACGTCTCACCGGCCGAGTTCAACACGTACGGCACCCGGCGCGGCAACCACGAGGTCATGATGCGCGGCACGTTCGCGAACGTGCGGCTCAAGAACCGGCTCGCCGCGCCGAAGGAGGGCGGCTACACCGTCCACGTCCCGACGGGGACGTCGATGTCGATCTTCGACGCCGCGGCCCGATACCGGTCCGATGGGGTCGGCCAGATCGTGATCGCCGGCCAGGGCTACGGTCAGGGGAGTTCGCGCGACTGGGCCGCGAAAGGCCCCCGGCTCCTCGGCGTGCGCGCGGTCATCGTCGAGTCGTTCGAGCGGATCCACCGGAGCAACCTCGTCGGGATGGGGGTGCTGCCGCTCCAGTTCGCGCCGGGCGTGGGGGCGAAGTCGCTCGGTCTCACGGGGCGCGAGTCGTTCGACCTCGCACTGCGGACCGATGGCGGGCTGCGGCCGCGCACCGACGTCGAGCTCGTGGCGACGGCCGACGATGGTACGCAGACCCGCACCACGCTCCGGTGCCGGATCGATTCGGAGCCGGAGCTCGCGTACTACCGCGACGGCGGCTTCCTTCCCTACATCCTGCGCCGGCTCGCCGGCTAGGTCACGAGTTCTGGGGCGCGATCGGCCTTCGCCGACCGAAGATCCGGGCGACGCCGGCCGCCAGCGCCGCCCCACCGAGCGGTGCAGTGAGGTAGATCCAGAGCGCGGTCACGTCACCGGAGACCACGGCCGGCCCCAGCGATCGGGCGGGGTTGAGCGAGCAGCCGGTCGCGGGACCGATGACCAGGATCGCGAGCGCGACGATCGTACCCGGCACGAACCGGTCGATGCCGGGGGGCCGCGGAGCCCACCGACCGGCGAGGAGCACGCCGAGGGCCAGGGCGAACGTGGCCACCGCCTCGGCGATCCACGCGACACCGTCGCTGACGCCCGTCGGCAGCGTCGCCCCGAGGTGACCGCCGCGGCCGAACAGCGTCGCCACGACGACGCTCGCGCCGATCGCGCCCAGCGCTTGAACGACCATGAAGGTGGCCGCGCGCCCCGAGCCGACGGCGCCCGTGAGCCAGTGGGCGAGAGTGATCGCCGGATTGAGGTGCGCGCCGGAGGTCGAGCCGACGAGGAGCACGGGCACGGTCACGGCGACGAACCAGGCGACCGCGACGATCGGGAGCGGGAGACCGCCTATCGCAGCCCCGACGACGAGCGTGCCTGTCCCGATCCCGACGAGCACTCCCGTGCCGACGAGCTCGGCCCCGATGGCGCGGGGGTACGACGCGCTCGGGCCGGGCAGCTCAGCCGGGGACGGCGCGGCCGTCGAGCTCCTGCCGCAACGCGGCCACCCGGCGACGGATCTCGTCTCGGACGTCACGGAACCCCGCGTCATCGAGACGAGCGGGGTCGGGGAGCGCCCAGTCCCGGAGCGGGAGCGATCGGAGGCGGGCCGGGCAGCTCGCATCGTCGAGACAACCCATGGTGATCCGCACCGCCGCCTCCTGCATGGCCGGCACCGTGAGCTCCTGGGGCCGATGGGCCGGCAGGTGCACGCCGATCTCCTCGAGCATGGGGCCGGTCCGACCATGGGGCGTCGCGGCGGGCCGGGTGCCGGCCGACGCGGCGTTCCACCCGGGGGGAGGATCCGCGTTGAAGATCGCCTCGGCCATCAACGAGCGGGCCGCATTCTCGACACAGATGAAGAGCACCGTCCGGGGGCCCGTCCGTGTCGGGGCGGTCACCTCACTTCCCTCGGAGGAGCTCCGTGACGATGGGTCCGTAGGCGTGCCGGACCGCGTCGGCGAGGCCGTCGGCGCGTACCAGCGTGACGCAACAGACCTCGCTCCCCTTCCGCCATGAGACGACGGCGAGCTTCTGGTTCTCGGTGAACCCCGCCTTCACCCGGACCTCCTTCGGGAGTATCATCTGGCCCCGGGCGTCGACGCTCACGACGGCCTCGACCTCGCAACAGCCCGGTGCCGGGAGGCCGCAGCAGCCGGCTTCGCCGCCACAGCAGTCGGTGCCGCAGCACGATTCGATCCGCGGGGTCTCGGCCTTGCTCTTCAGGACGACGCGCTTCGGCATGTTCGCTCGTCGCGGGGAATAAAACAGGATATTTAGCGTACTCTGATAAATCGGATAAATCAGAATAGGTCGATCTTTGACCCTGGCGCGCCTCGACCCGCGGGGCGGACGGAGGGGGCCGCCAGCCGCCGGGCCGCCCGGCTCAACCCGGTGGGCTTATCGGCGGTGGGCCGGGTGCGGTGGCGGCGAGAGCGTCGGAGTCGGACACTCCGGAGGCCTCACCCCAGCGTCGGCCGCTGGGCGGGGGTCCCGTCCGGATCGCCCTGCGACGACGAGGATTCTTTGGCGACCGGTCCCGATGCCCTCACGACGTTCGCCCTCGTGGGCATCCTCGTCGTCCTCGTCGCGGTTCGACTCTACCGAATGGCCCGGGGGGTCCCGTACAGTCCGGTCCGGATCGCGGGGTTCCTCGTCGTGATGCTCCCGCTCTTCGGGATCGCCGTCGCGTCCAGCCTCACGATCCTTCCTCCCTGGAGCCTCGTCGTGGACGCGGGGGTCCTCGTCGGTACAGCGATCCTCGCGCTGCCGTTCGTCGAACGCGCCGTTCGGTTCGAGCAGGCTCCCGGCGGGGGCTGGATCGTCCGACTGGGGTTCGCGGTGCCGGCGCTCTACCTGGGGTTGTTCGCGGTCCGCCTTGCGCTCGACTTCGTGGTCCTCGGCTTCAATCCCTTCGGCCCGCTGCCCGTGGGCATGACGCTCTCGACGACCTCGCTGGTCGTGTTCATTCTCGTCGACGGGCTCTTCGCCTTCAGCACCGGCCTCCTCGTCGCCCGGAGCGTGGGCACCTACCGGGCGTTCCAGCGAGGACCTGGTAAGCGCGCATCCGGCGCCGGTCCCTGACCCGAGCACCCCCGGATGGGGTGGCGCCTTATGGTAGGCTCTCCTCCGGCCGGCGGCGGTCGACGATGGCATCCCGAGCCCGATCCGGCAGTGGCGCGTACTTCGGACCCTCGTTCTTCGGCTTTCTGCGCGACCTCGCCGCCCACAACGACCGCGGGTGGTTCACCGCGCACAAGCCCGACTACGAGGCGGCTGTCCAGGATCCGGCGCTCCGGTTCATCACCGAGATGGGCTCGAAGCTCGCGGCGCTGAGCCCGCATCTCGTGGCCGACGCGCGACCGTTCGGAGGCTCGCTCTCCCGGATCTACCGGGACACCCGGTTCTCCCGGGACAAGAGCCCGTACAAGACGCACGTCGGGATCCACTTCAGCCACGACGGCGGCGGAACCAAGGGGGAACATCTGCCGGGGTTCTTCGTGCATCTTGCCCCCGGCGAATCCGCGGTCTATGCGGGGATCTGGCGGCCGGAGCCCCCCATGGCCGACCGGATCCGGACCGCGATCGCCGCGCCGCGGTCGTCGTGGGCCAAGGTGCGGTCCGCCGGTATCGCGATGGACGGGGAATCGTACGCCCGTGTCCCGTCCGGGTTCGACCCGGACCACCGGTACGCCGAGGACCTGAAGCGCAAGGACTTCACCGCGGGCGTCCCGCTCCGGGACGCGGACGTCACGTCCCCGAAGTTCGGTGCGGTCTTCGTGACCGCCTGCCGATCCCTCGCCCCCCTCGATCGCTTCCTCGCGGGGGCGATCGGGGTACCGTGGTGAGCCTCCCGCCGCGAACTCGCGAACGGCCGAACGCACGGTCCCCTGGAGGGGACCGACGGTGGACCCTCTGCGACCCCCATGGTTCATCTTGGGGAACGCCATCGCGCGACCGGAGCGGGATGCGCGAGAACTCCGAGGGCACCCCGCTTCGTCGCCCGCCTGAACGCCGGGTGGGATAATGGCCGACATCGACCCGGCGCTCGTGACGCTCCTCCTGCTCGTCGTCGTGCTGATCGTCGTCGCGTTCGTCGTGAAGGGGCTCTACCTCATCGCCGACGACGAGGTCGGGATCCTCACCCGGAAGCTGGCCGGCCAGCGGATGCCTCCCGGCCAGGTCATCGCCCGCCACGGCCAGATCGGTGTCCAGGCGAGCGTCCTCATGCCGGGGCTCTACTGGAGGATCCCGATCGTCTGGACGGTGAGCAAGGTCCCGGTCGTCGAGATCGGCGAGCTCAACGTCGCGACCGTCGAATCGATCGACGGGCGCGCGCTCCCGAAGGGCCGCCTCCTGGGCGACGAGGTCGAGTGCAACCAGTTCCAGGACGCCGAGAAGTTCCTCGACGGCGGCGGGTACAAGGGGCCCCAGACGGGCCTGCTGCGCCCGGGCAAGTACCGGATCAACACGATGGCCTTCACGCTCAAGATGTGGACCGCCGCCCAGATCACGGCGGGCAAGGTCGGGATCCTGACCGCCCAGGACGGCCGACCGCTCCCGTCCCGGCTCCTGGTCGCGCCGCCCCCGGGCCCCACGCCGACGCCCGAGCAGCCCCATGCGCGTCCGCACAACTACTTCCAGGACGGGCAGGCGTTCCTCGATAGCGGCGGGTACCGGGGCACCCAGCTCGATACGCTCCAGCCCGGTCGGTACTACGTCAATCCGCTCCTCTTCAGCGTCGACATCGTGGACGTCTACGAGGTCCCGCCCGGATTCGTGGCGGTCCTGCGATCGAACATCGGCGAGGAGATCGAGAAGTCGGACGCCCGCCCGACGCCGGTGACCGACCGACCGGACTTCGACCAGACGGTCCACAGCGCCATCGAGACGCTCCTCACGCCGGACCGGAACCGCCGGGGGATCTGGCAGTCCCCCGTCGCGCCCGGCAAGTACAACCTCAATCCGGTGGCGTTCACCGCCTACCTGGTCCCGACCAGCGCCATCATGGTCGACTGGGCCCGGTCGGACCGTCCCGAGGCGCCCGCCATGTCCCGGCCCTCGACGGCGCCCGAGATCGACGCGTCGGCGTACCCGTACATCACCGACCGGTCGGCCCGGGGCGTCTCGTTCTTCCAGTTCTCGCAGTTGAAGGTCACCTCGAAGGATGGGTTCCAGCTCGAGGTCGACGTGCGGATGGTGATCCGGATCCTTCCGGAGAACGCCGCGTTCATCATCGCCCGGTTCGGCTCGGTGTTCAACCTCATCCAGCAGATCGTCCACCCGCTCATCGATTCGTCGTTCCGGAACAACGCCGGCGAGAAGAAGGCGCTCGAGTTCGTCCAGAGCCGATCGCAGCTCCAGCAGGAGGCGCTCGAGAAGGCGCGGACCGAGTTCGCGAAGTACATGGTGGAGGCCCAGAACCTCCTCATCTCGTACATCGCCGTCGACGAGTCGCTCCTCGCGACGCAGACGCAGAAGGAGATCGCGATCCAGCAGCAGGCCCAGTACCAGCAGCAGGCGCTCGCCGAGGAGCAACGGATCGCGGTCCAGGAGAAGACCGCCCGGGCGAACCTCCAGCCGCAGGTCGTCCAGGCGGTCCTCCAGGTCGAGATCAACGAGAACGGGGCGAAGGCCCAGGTGAAGCAGGCCGAGGGGATCCGGGACTCGACGCGGATCAAGGCCGACGGCGACGCCGCTGCGGTCCGGGCGGTCGGCCAGGCGCAGGCCGACGCGTACAACGCCCAGGCCGTCGTGATCGGGGCCGACCGCGTCGCCCTCGTCCGGGTCATGGAGCAGGTGAGCCAGGGGAACATCCGGATCACCCCCGACACCCTCGTCGCGAGCGGGGGCGACGGCACGGGGACCGGTGCGCTCCTCAGCGCCTACCTGGCGACGCTCCTCGCGACGCGGCCTCCCGCCTCCCCCTCCTCCGGCGACGGCGACGCCCCGACGACGAAGGCCGGGGCCAAGAGCGGCTCTAAGTCGTAGCGCGGGACCTGGGCCGGTCGGGACCTCTCAGGACGCGGCGTAGACGGCGTGCCGGAAATCGGCTGACACCCGGGGCGGGGTCGGCGAGTCCCACGCGCGCGTGGTAAGCAAGAGCGCCGTCAGGTCCCGCTCCGGGTCGGTCCACCAGGTCGTTCCCAGTCCTCCGTTCCATCCGTACTCGCCGACGGGACCGCCGGCCGGATCGGCCCGGGTCCGCACCGCGACCCCGAACCCCCACCCGTTCGACGCGAAGAATCCCGGAGTGAGGCCCGCCCCCTCCTTCTGTCCCGGGGTGACCTGGTGGGTCGTCATGGCCTGTACCGCCGCGGAAGGGAGGATCCGGCGGCTCCCGGCCATCCCGCCTCGACGGAGCATCCGGGTGAACCGCAGCAGGTCGTCCACCGTGGAGACGAGCCCACCGGCCCCCGAGGGGAACGCCGGTGGGCGGCTCCATCCGCCGCCCGACGCGGGATCGTACACGGTCACCGTGCCAAGCCGGTCGCCCGAGCGGTAGCAGTCGGTGAACCGGCCCATCGCGTTCGGGCGCACAGAGAACCCCGTGTCGCCCATCCCGAGGGGATCGAGCAGGCGGGTCGCGAGGAGCCGATCGAACGGGGTTCCGGTCGCTCGGGCGAGGAGCACGCCCAGGACGTCCGACCCGGTGCTGTACATCCACGTCGCACCGGGCTGACGGATCAGCGGGAGGGTGGCGAGACGCCGGACCCACTCGTCCGGCGGCGGCACGATCTGCGGGGTGGGCGCGCCCTGGCCGAGCTCAAGGTCCGCGAACCGGCGGACGACGGGCGAGACGACGTCCCGCCGGAGGTGGATCCCCGTCCCCATCGTGAAGGCGAGGAGGTCCCGGATCGTGATCGGCCGCTCGGCGGGTACGGTCACCTCGAGCGGACCGTCCTCGTGGACGAGGACCCGGGGCTCCGCCAGTTCCGGAAGGTACCGGCCGATTGGGTCGTCGAGGTGTACGGTGCCGTCTTCGACGACGGCCAAGGCCGCGGCCGCGGTGAGCGACTTCGTGACCGAAGCGATCCGGAAGATCGTGTCCCGCCCGACGGGGGATGGGCCCGTGGCCGACCGGTCGCCCAGCACACCGACCCATTCGTCGTGCCCGATGGCGACCGCCGCAACGAGCCCGGTGACGCGGTCGGTGCCGAGGTGGGGCTGGAGCGCCTCGAGGAGTCGACGGGGGAGCGCGGTGGGGATCTCGGACACCGTTGACCGCCGCTTGGGAGCGACCCATCCCTCGACGGGCCGCGGAGTAAGACAGTTGCCGAGGGGGCGAGGCGGCCACGGCGACGAGGACGCGGCGCCAGGCCCGGGCTCCTTGGAGCCCATCGGGGCGACTCCGAGGTTCCCGTAACCCGGGCACGGCACGACGGATTCTTATGCCGCGGTCCCCCGGCGGGGAACATGGCCAAGGTCCCTCCGATCGGGATGACGTTCTACTACAACGCCCCCGTTGCGACCGTCTTCGAGGCCCTGACCGCGCCGAAGCAGCTCGCGAAATGGTTCGTCGCTTCGGCGGAGGTCGAAGCGGAGAAGGGCGGAGCGTTCCGGTTCGTCTGGCAGGGGGGCTACACCATGGAGAGCCGCATCAAGTCGTTCGACCCGCCGCGCAAGGTCGCGTTCACCTGGGTCGACCGGTGGGACGATGGCACGACGTTCAAGACCCTCGCCCGATTCGATCTCCGGCGGAAGGGGAAGGGCACGCTCCTCACCCTCACGCACAAGGGGTTCAAGGCCGGCAAGGAGTGGATCGAACTCTACGGGGCCATCCAGTCCGGCTGGGCGTACTTCCTGCTCAACCTCCGTTCGGTCCTCGAACACGGCACCGACCTCCGGTCCGCGGGGGACCTCGGCGACCCCCAAGCGCCCTGATCGGCGCGTTCGACACAAGCGCCCCGGTCCGGTCCGACCGGGATGCCCCGGCGACCCAAAGGTATGAGGCGCCACGCTCCCGTAGCGGAAACGTGCGGTTGGCCCGACCCCGGCTCGCCGCCGCCGTGTTCCTCGTGGGCGGCGCGATCCTGCTCGCCGGCTCGCTCGCCTACCTGTTCTTCGGGGCCGCTCCCCGTCCGGCGACGAACAACGGGCGCCCCATCGGGGGACAGCCGCCCTTGGCCCTCGGCCCTCCAGCGGAGGCCGTCCTCGGCCAGCAGTACTGGTACAACTTCTCCGTCGTGGCGACGTGCTGCATCCCTGTGGCCGCCTCGTCCGTCGCCGTGAAGGCGCTGAACGCGACCGTCGCCCCGGACGCGAGCTGGCAGCTCGACCTCTACGTGGGTTCGACGTTCGACGGATCGTACATGTTCAGCAACGATACGTGGATCGGCGTTGGATCCACGGTGTTCACCTCGGACGACGTCCTCGCTTTCGGACTCCTCAGCGACTCGGGGCTCGGAGGGGACTCGTTCGAGCTCATGGGCACGGGATCGTGGTCCGGGTCCGTCGACGTGGAAATGCCATAACGGCGAGCGAACCCCGCCGGTCGGGGCCCGAAGCACGAACGGCTCGCCGGTCCGTTGGAGGTTCAAATACGACCGCCTCCTCGCCCGCCCCCCGAGGAGTCCCGAGCACGATGTCCGATCCCGCGGGTCCATCCGGCGAGTTGCGCGCCTTCCTGGCCGACGACTGGCGCCAGTGGCTCGACGAGTACCCCGAGCTCGGCACGGTCTACGGCTATCCCGGGTACAACGATCGCTGGACCGACGATTCGGCCGAGGGCATCACCCGGCGGAAAGAGCACCTCGCCGCAACCCTCGCGCGTCTCCAGCGGTTCGATCCGTCCCAGTTCGGCGCCGCCGACCGGACGAACTTCGATCTCTACCTCGACCTATTGACGACGGCGACCCGGGGGCTCGCCTTCGGCGACGACCCGATGCCGTTCCACTTCGGGATGCCCCACAACCTCTGGATGCCAATCAACCAGATGGAGGGGGTCCACTCGAGCGCCGCCGACATCATCGCGATGCAGCCGGCCGCGACGGCCGCCGACCTGGGGGACCTCGTGCGCCGGCTGGAGCGGTTGCCGGCGGCGATCGACCAGAACCTCGCGCTCCTGCGGGAGGGCGTCGCCGCCGGCTACACCCCGCCCCGCATCGCGATCCGCAACGTGCCGGACCAGGTGCGGGGGCTCCTCCACACTGAGCCGCTCGCGAGCCCGTACCTCGCGCCGTTCACGAAGATCCCCGAGGGGGTCGCGCCGGCCGAGAGCGACCGACTGCGCGCCGCCGCGAGCGAGGCGTACGCCCACGCCGTCGCACCGGCGCTCCAGCGGCTCCTCGACTACCTCGTGGGGGAGTACCTCCCGGTCTGCCGCGAGACCATCGGAGCGTCGGACCTCCCGAACGGTCCCGCCAGCTACGCGTACCATCTGCGATGGCAGACGACGACGGCCCAGTCGGCCCAGGAGATCCACGACATCGGTCTCCGCGAGGTGGCCCGGCTCCGCGCCGAGATGGAGGCGATCCGGGTCGAGACCGGCTTCGCCGGTCCGCTCGCCGAGTTCTTCCGCTTCCTCCGGACCGACCCCCAGTTCTTCTACGCCACGCCCCAGCAGCTCCTCGACGGGTACCGGATCATCGCGAAGACCATCGACCCCAGCCTCGCGCGGGTCTTCGGGAAGCTCCCGCGCCTCCCGTACGGGATCGAGCCTATCCCGGAATTCCGTGCCCCGGGCACGACGACCGCGTACTACCAAGGTGGCGCGGCGAGCTCCGGCCGACCGGGGATCTTCTTCGCGAACACCTACGACCTCAGCGCCCGGCCCCGGTGGGAAATGGAAGCGCTCGCCCTCCACGAAGCGGTCCCGGGCCATCACCTGCAGATCGCGCTCACCGAGGAGTTGGCCGATCTCCCGGAGTTCCGCCGGTACTCCGGCTACACCGCGTTCGTCGAGGGGTGGGGGCTCTATGCCGAGAGCCTGGGGAAGGAGCTCGGTCTCTACCGGGAGCCGTACGCCCGGATGGGCCAGCTCATCTACGACATGTGGCGGTCGATCCGTCTCGTCGTCGATACCGGCATGCACGCGTTCGGCTGGTCCCGCGACCAGGCCATCGCGTTCTTCCGCGAGAACGCCGGGAAGGCCGACCTCGACATCATCAACGAGGTCGACCGGTACATCGTCTGGCCCGGCCAGGCGCTCGCGTACAAGATCGGCCAGCTTAAGTTCCGCGAGCTCCGGACCGCCGCCGAACAGCAGCTCGGCAACCGGTTCGATGTCCGGGCGTTCCACGACGTCCTGCTCGCCGAAGGGGGGCTTCCGCTCGGCGCCGTGGAATCCCAGGTCGCCGAGTGGATCGCGGCCCAGCGTCGGCGACCCGCCGCGGCGGGGCCGTAACGCGTCGTTCGTCGAACGAACGCTCAGGCCCGGGCCGCCGCGAGGCCGTGCCGGGCGCTCCCGGGGTGGTCCTTCGGGATGAAATCGCCGCGCGACGGCGCGGTCCCGAGGGCGTACCAGGGGGCGGCCACGTCGACGAGCGCCCCCACGATCCCGTGCAGGACGAAGGCGCCCACCCCGATCGTCCGGTCGAGGTACGCGCGGTGGAGCCGATACCCTTCGACGTACGCGAGGACCATCGAGACCCACACGAACCCGGTGAACACCCCGGTCACCTCGAGGATCGGCCCGTAGTGGACCCAGAGGCTCGCGATCAGCACGAGGATGGACGGGAGCGCCGAGAACCAGGAGAGCGCGCCGTACGCGAGGCTGAGGCGCCGCTGGACCGGGAGCTCCCCCGAGGTCCGGAGCGCGTGCAGCACGCCGTGGACCCACCGCCGTCGCTGGCGGAGCTGATCGCCGAGCGAGAACGCGCCCTTCTCGTAGGCGAACCCCTTGAGGACCCCGAAGACGGTCCCGTAGCGGGCCCGGACCCGCATCTCGAAGAGCAGGTCCTCGGCGGGGGTGTACCCGGTCGAGTCCCACCCCACGGTGTCCTCCACGTCGGCGCGGACGATGAAGTGGGAGCCGTGGAACCCGGTCGTGGGGTTGCCGGGGAGGGTCATCGAGTCAAGGACGCGGAAGTCGTCGTACGAGCGCGTGAGCTCCTGCACGTGGCTCGGCCGTCCCGTCCAATCGAGCGGGTAGAGGATCACCCCGGTCCCGACGAGGAACCGGGACTGGACCACGAACTCGGAGACGCCGAGGAGGGTGTCCTGCCCCACGCACGTCTCCTCGTCCTGATGGTAGACCCAGACCGACGGGGTCGAGAGGCCGCTCCGTTCCCGTCGCTCGGCCGCAAACTCGAGCGCCCGGGCCTTCCCGTGCACGCCGAGCGCGGTGCGGTGACCCGACGGGACGACGAGGACCTCGGCCCCGTCGCGGCGAAGGTCGTCGTAACGGACAGGGTCGGTCGCGTACCCTTCGGGTTCGATCACCACCCAGACCAGGTATCGGAACGTGATCCGAGGAGTGCGGCGGATCCAGTAGAGGACCGAGCGGACGCTCTCCTCGATGGCCCGGGGGTTCCGGCCGATCGCGGTGACCTGGAAGATCACCGTCGGGGCGGTCATCGCTCCTGCGGCAGGTCGAAGTGGTTTCGACGGAGGATCCGCCGAGTGCCCCGGAACGAGAGGACGAAGAACGGGACCGGGATCATCCAGACGATCGGCAGCGCCGCGAACCAGAACGGTGGTTCCGGCTCGTGGGCGACGACGGCGACGGCCACGAGGAGCGTGCTCACCGCTGCCGCCAGGGCGAGAGCGATCACGGCGACGACCGGTCGCCGCGCCTTGAGGGCGTCCATGGTGCGGTTGTAGCGCTCCGCCGTGTAGGCCGGGTACCGGGCGGGCGTCGGCTCTTCCTGCGGCGGTGGGGACCGGTAGTCCCTGCATTGCGCACGGAACCGGGTCGACGCCGGTTCCGGCGCACGCGCGCCCCCGGGTGGACGGGAGGGCTGATCAGCGAAGGATGCGGGATCCGAGAACAGCCCATGCTGGCGAATGAACGCGAGTTCGTCGGCCGCTCGACCGAGCTCGACGTGGGCCGCCTGGATCGATCGCTGGAGCCGTGCGGACGATCGGACCATCTCCTCGACGTCGTGCTGCGCACCGGCGAGTCCCCGCCGGGCGCCGGACAGCCGATCCTCGAGGTACGGGCTCGGTCGGGGGTCGGCCCGCCGGGGTGCGACCTTCGGCGACGAGCGGGGCGCTGGCGCCACCTCGACGGGTACGGCAGGGGTCTCCGCCGACGGAGCGCCAGTCGAGAATTCTTCATCGAGATCATCGAGGAGACCGAGGATGTCCCCATCCCCAGCCTCCTCGGCGGGAGCCTCAGGGCTCGGGGCCCACGGCAACGCCGCTGCGGTACCGAATCGCTCCTCGGTGCCTCGGGGCGCGGGGGGTCGACGGACCCCCCATGGCCCTCCTTCGCGCGCAGCGGCCGACACGGCAATGGCGTGAGGTGGGCGACGGAATGTTGGGGGGACCTCCTCCCGGCGGGAGGTCTCCGAAGGGTCGTTGGTGTCTCTTGGCTCCGAGTCCCGGCCCCCTATCCGAGTGTGGCCGGGACCGTAGGTTAAGAACGTTCGTTCCAGCCGAAGGGCCGGCTGGCCGAGCGGCCGCCCGACGATCGGGCCAGGGGTCGAGAGCGCCAGTGGTAGGCGGCCCGCGGTGGGGGGGTCCTTCGAGGGCAGCTGCCCGATCTCCCGCCCCCACGATGGCGGGTCGTCCGCCCAGTTAGGGGGAGAAGAGCAACTCCTCCGCTCGACGGTGACCGAGACCTTCCCCGCTCGCCTCGAGGAGCTCCCATCGGTGCGATTCGAGCAGGGCGACCCTGCGGAGGAAGGGATCGTGGCACTCCCTGGCGATCCGTTGGAGGAACCGGGACGCGGGGGCTCCCTCCGAGAGTAGGCGATCGAGGGCGAACAGCCGATCCGAGCGTGCGGCCCGGTCGTCCAGCACGGTCTCCACGAGGTATTCGGTCGTTTCCCACCCGAGGCGCGGCATGACGAACCGGAAGCATCACGACCGTAAATTCGCATGCAAGGAGCCTCCTCCCCGCCGGACCGGTTCGTTCGCCCGCTCGGAGATGAACGCACGGTCGCCGGAGGGGCGGAGGGGGAGCTCCCCCGGTCCGCGCCGTGAAACCCCGCGTGGAGGCGCGCGGGCCGCAGCGAACCAGCCCCCGGCTCGAAGCCCTTAATGGGGGTCCACCGAATTGACCGCCGATGGGGGAGGTCGGACGCCGCTGAGGGGGCGTTCCTCGACCCGCCTGCTCGCTCTCGCCCTGGTCGTCGCGAGCGGGGTGGCCGGTGCGACCCCCGGGTCGTTCGCCTTCTCCAGCGGGGCGACTCCCGGACCGGCCTCGCTCGACCTGCCGGGGGGAACCGCCCTGGCACCTGCCGCTCCGGGACCGCTGGGGGCCCTGCCGCCGCCGAACTGGCACAACCTCTCGACGACCCCGACCGGCGCGGCCCCCGCGTCGTCCGGAACGCTCGTCTACGACGCCGCCGACGGGTACACGCTCTGGATCGGCGGCTACGCCCGGAACGATTCGGTCGTCCAGACCTGGCGGTACCTCGGGGGAACGTGGACCAACCTCACCGCAGGGCTCGCCACCGCCCCGCCCTCGAGCGAGGGGTCCGTCGCGACGTACGATGCGACGGACGCGGACGTAGTCCTGGCCGTCGGTCACGGAGGTCCGCAGGAACTCACGTGGTCGTTCTCCGGCGGCGGGTGGACCAACGTCACCGATCCGAACGCCACCGCCCCGCCTCCCCGCCAACTTCCCGCGTTCGCCTACAGCCCGTCGTGCGGGTGCGTGGTGCTCTTCGGGGGTCTCGGACCCGCCGGCGATCTCGCCGACACGTGGACGCTTACCGGCGGCAACTGGACCCGGACCTCCCCCACGCCGTCGCCGGGAGCCCGCGACGCGGCGGGATTCGCCTTCGACACCCCACTGAACGCCCTCGTGCTGGTCGGAGGGGTCGATGCCGCGGGTCCTCGGACCGACACCTGGACGTTCGCCAGCGGGACGTGGACCGCCGTCGCGCTCGCGCGCGCTCCGGCGGGCATGGCGGCGGGCCCCAACGCCGTCGCCCCGGTCCCGGGAGGTCCCGTCGTCGGGTTCGGTGGGACCGGGTGCGGCGCCGGGTCGCTCGGCCTGTGCAATCGGACCTACGAGTTCGCGGGCGGGAACTGGACCGCGATCGCCAGCGCGAGCGCACCTAGCCCGCGACCGGCGATGGAGCTCGCGTACGACGGTGCCGACGGGTACGTCATCGGCTGGGGGGGCGGCCTCCCGGGCGAGGTCAGCGACGAAACGTGGGCGCTCGGCGGCCCCCTCGTCGCCCGGCTCACTTTCGACCCTCCCGTCGTCCAGGCCCCGAACGCGACCCGATTCGTCACCACCGCCTCGGGAGGGTACGGGGTCTACTCGTACGTCTACGCGTTCACCGACGCGAACGGCGACGTCATCTGCCAATCCCAGAACCTCTCGAGCTTCCTCTGCCCCCTCGACCTGGACGATGTCGGGAACCGGACCCTCCAGGTCACCGTCCTCGACGGCGCCGGCAATTCGACCGTGGCCCCCGGGTACTTCATCGCCCTCCCGCCGTTCACCGCGGCGCTCGTCCTCTCGACGACCGCGGTGGACGTCGGGCTGCCGTTCACCGCGTCGATCGCGACCCCGACGTATTACCCCGGGGTCAACTTCACCTGGTACGGACTCCCCCCCGACTGCGGGGCGATCACCGTCGGGACGTTCACCTGCACCACGTCGCTCCCCGGATCGTACCCGATCTCGTGCGAGGCCGTCGATAGCATCGGCACGCGGGAGTTGACGGCCACCGTCTACCTGCAGGTCCACACCGACCCCGTGGTCGGTGCCTGGCCGAGTCGGCTCACCGGGCCGGCGCCCCTCACCGTCGAGTTCACCTCGTCGGTGGCCGGGGGCACCGGTCCGTACAACGCGACCTGGTCGTTCGGCGACGGCACGACCGGGGCCGGGACGTCGGTGACCCACACGTTCCTTGCGGAAGGGCAGTACGCCGTGGCGGTGAACGTCACCGACGCGGCCGGGTGGACCACGACGGCGGCGCTCGCCCTACCGGTTACCGTAGGGGCGCCGCTCGTCGCCTCGATCGGCGCGCCGAGCCAGTTCGGGAACGCCCCGACCTCGGTGGTGTTCGTGGGATCGGCGTCGGGCGGCCTATCGCCGTACGACTACCGATGGACGCTCCCGTCGGGCATCAATGAATCCGGTCCCCAAGTGTCCGTCGCGGTGCCCGTGGCGGGAACGTACCGGGTGACCCTCACCGTCGTCGACGCGGCGGGCAGCTCGACGCAGACCTCGACGGTGTTCACGGTGGCGCCGGCCCCCTCCGACACCGGCGCGGGGAACGGGACCCCTTCCCTCGTCTACACGATCGGGATCCCGCTCGTGGCGGCGATCGCCGGCATTGGGGTCGGCTGGTTCCTCCGGCGTCGTCCCCGGCGCCCGCCTCCGCCGACCGTGATCGAGCCGAAGTACCCCGAGCGACCGTAGCAGCTCCGGCGCCCCGAGGCTTGCGCGCATTCGACCGCCCTCGCCGTGAATTCCTTAATGGGGGCCGCCGGCTCCGGTCGCCGTGCGGGGGCGACACGCCGCGGCGACCGCGCTCGTCCGGTCGGCCGTCGCGGCGATCGCGATCGCCGCGATGCTGGCGGTCCCCGTCTGGGCCACCTCTCCCAACCCGTCGGCCCCGTCGGACAGCGACGGAGCGTGGGCACTCCCCCTGACGTCGTCGGCGGTGGGACCGATGGTCGCCACCCCCTCGACCGCCCTTCCCGCTCCCAACTGGGGGAACCTCTCGACCGGTCCCGTCGGATCGGCCCCGCCCTCGTCGGGCACCCTCGTCTACGACGCGGCCGATGGGTACACCCTCTGGATCGGCGGCTTCGCCCGGAACGATTCGGTGGTGCAGACCTGGAAGTACGGGGCGGGCCAATGGACGAACCTCACCGGCACCCTTCCGGTGGCTCCCCCGACGAGCGTCCGTCCCGCCGCCACGTTCGACGCGAGCGATGGCGAGGTCGTGTTCGTCGCGGGGGTTGGCGGTGGGGCCGAACTGACGTGGGGATTCTCGACCGGCGGGTGGACGAACCTCACCGCGCCGAACGGCTCGGTTCCCTCCCCCCGGCAGGCCCCCGGACTCGCCGACGACCCGGCGTGCGCGTGTGTCGTCCTCTTCGGGGGCCTCACCAACGGGACCTACCGGGCCGACACCTGGACGTTCGCGGCGGGGAACTGGTCCGAGGTCCACCCGACGGTCTCCCCGCCCGGTCGGGCGTCCGCCGGCATGGCGTTCGATCGCTCGACGGCTACCCTCGTTCTCGCCGGAGGGGTCGACGCGGCGGGACCCCGGGGCGACACATGGACGTTCAACGGGACCGCCTGGTCGCCGCTCGCGTCGGCTCCGGCACCGCCGGGGATCGCCGTCGGAGCGAACGCCCTCGCCGCGGTCCCAGGGGGGGCGCTCGTCGGGTTCGGTGGGGTCGGATGCGGTGCGGCCGCGCTGGGTCTCTGCAACCGGACGTACGAGTTCACCGGGGGGAGCTGGACCACGATCGGTAGCGCGAACCCGCCCAGCGCGCGGCCCGGAATGGAACTTGCCTATGATGCGGCGGACGGGTACGTCGTCGGCTTCGGGGGCGGTCTGGCCGGCGAGGAAGCGGACGAGACCTGGGCCCTGGGGGGGCCGCTGTCCGCCCAGCTCTCGGTGACTCCGACGACGGTCCAGGCACCGAACTCGACGACGATCACGACCCGGGCCTCCGGGGGGTATGGGCCGTACGCGTACGTCTACACCTTCACCGATTCGGAGCAGGCGGTGAACTGTCCCTCCCAGAACCGGTCGAGCTACGTCTGCGTCCTCGATCTCGACGACGTGGGCAACCGCTCGATGCAGGTGGCGGTGACCGATGGGGCGGGCAACACCACGGTCGCCCCGGGGTTCTTCTTCGGCGTGCCACCGTTCACCGCCGGGCTCGTCCTCTCGGCGGCGGAGGTCGACGTCGGTCTCCCGTTCACCGCGAGCGTCGTGACGCCTCTCGCCTACCCGGGGGTCAACTTCACCTGGTTCGGACTGCCGGCCGATTGCGGGACCGTGTCGACGGGATCATTCAGCTGCACGTCGTCGCTCCCGGGCTCGTACGCGATCGCGTGCACCGTCGTCGACGCGATCGGGACCCGGCAGACCACCGCGACGGTAGCGCTCCAGGTCCACACCGATCCGGTCGTCGGCGCCTGGCCGAGCCGGATCGCGGGATCGGCCCCCCTCGACGTCGGGTTCACCGCCTCGGTGGCGGGCGGGACGGCGCCGTACACGTTCGCCTGGTCGTTCGGGGACGGCGCGGTGGGCTCGGGCCCGTCGACCAACCACACGTTCGACAGCACGGGCCACTACCTGGTGTGGGTCAACGTCACCGATGCGGTGGGATGGACCACCGCCGCCGAGCTGGCGAATCCCGTCGCGGTGGGTGCGCCCCTCGTGGCCACGATCACCGCCCCTGGGACCCTCGCGCCGGCGCCGACGGCGATCGTCCTCACCGGCTCCGCCTCGGGCGGCGAAGCGCCGTACGACCTGCGGTGGACGCTACCGGGCGGCACTAACGAGAGCGGGACTCCGGTCTCGCTGCCGCTCCCGTCGCCCGGTACGTACGCCGTGACCCTCACCGTCGTCGACGCGGCCGGGAGCTCCGCGCAGACCTCGACGGTGTTCACGGTCGTCGCCCCGAACGGGACGGCCAGCGGCGCCCTCGTCGCTCCTCCGCTCCTCGAATCGGTGGGGCTGTCGATCGCGGCGGGGGCCGTCGGGGTCGTCGCGGGGTGGATTCTGGCGCGGCCCCGGCGACCTCGCCCGACGCCTCCCCCGCGCGAGCGGGTGTACCCGGACCGCCAATAGCCCGCGAGGCCTCGGGCGGCGACCGAGCCGAGGGCGCAGCGGCCATGGTGGAGTTCGACCAGGGGGGCACCCCGACGATCGCCTGTTTCAACAAGGCGACGGTGGCCCTCGGCGTCGACTTCACCGCGCTCCTCGCGGCGCTCCAGACGTTCGTGGACGCCCACGTCGCCCCGGTCTGGGGAACCCCGGCGAAGATCGTCGCCGCCGCGGACTTCGTCCCCGGCGCGTGGTCGATCGCGTTCCTCGACGATGCCGACGTCCAGCACGCGCTCGGGTACCACGATCTCACGCCCGACGGTCTCCCTCTCGCGAAGGTCTTCGTGAAGACGGCGCTCGCCGCCGGCGAATCGGTGAGCGTGACCGCCAGCCACGAGCTCGTCGAGATGCTGGCGGACCCGGGCATCAACCTCTGGGCGAGCGGACCCGGCGGCGATCTCTTCGCCTACGAGTCAGCCGATCCGGTCGAAGAGACCCACTTCCCGGTCCGGGATATCACCCTCAGCAACTTCGTCTACCCGTCGTACTTCGAAGCGTTCCGGGCGCCGGGGTCGGTCCCGTTCGACGCGATGGGCCAGCTCCGGTCGCCGTTCCAGGTCCTGCCGGGCGGCTACCAGATCGTACGGAAGGCCGGTCGGGTCTCCGAGGTGTTCGGCTCGCCGGAGAAGGAGCGAGCGTTCCGCCGCGAGGACCGTCGGGGCCACCGGAGCGAATGCCGAACGGGGGCGCCGATGCGGCGGTCGGTGGGCCGCTAGGGTCCGTTCTCTGCCGGCGGTCCGGCCGCATCCGGTCCCGACGTGCCGTCGGGTCACCGAATGGCGGGGGGGCGGGTCGCGGCCTCGTTCCGGATCTCGGCCACGCGCAGCGACCAGGTCTCCGCCGCCTCGTCGATCTCCCCCTCCCCGACCCCGAGGACGTAGTTGAGCCACCGGAACCGTTCCACCTCCGCGTGGAACCAGACCGCGGCCACGATGCCGCGTCGGACGCCGGGTCCCTCCTCCAGGATCGAGAGGCCACGGATCTGGACCACGACCCGATCGTCGGGCCCGTCCTCGATGACCCCGTCGATCGTCGGGCACCAGACCCCGTCCTCGCGGCGGGCCGGCAGGTTCGACCAGCGCATCCGGCCGCGGAGCCGTTCTCCCAGTACGTCGCCCTGCCCGGTCCCGTACCCGATCCGTTGACGGCCGCCGTACGGCGCGTACGGGGCGATTCACGTGGAGTCCGGGTCGTACCGCATCCGCATCTCGCACAACGGTTCGAGGCGCATCGGCCCCCGAGAGGCCGGACGGGTCATCAACGATGGGGACCCCGGCTCGGGGGGCCGTCTAGGCGGGCGACGCTTCCGGACGGAGCTCCGCCCGCCCCAGGTAGAGGCAGCTCACGACGAGCACGAGCAGGGCGAACGTCAGCGGCACCCCCACTGCGGTGGCGAGCGAGACCGGCGGGCCGATCTCGCCGAGCGGCCCCGTGGTGACCAGGTTCCCGCCGATGGCCCGCAGGTAGTGGATCAGAGTGAGGTCCTGGAGCGGGCCCGGCAGGAGGGGGACGAAGGTTTCCCAGAAGAACCCGTAGATGAGGCCGATCACCAGCGCCTGCCGGGTGAGGAGGCCGAGGAGGAGGAAGAACGCCCCGTATGCGACGGTCGCGAGCACCGTGGTGACGAGGAGCGTCGCCTCGAGACCCTCCAAGCGGACCCCCGGGTCCACGTTGAGGTACGCGCCGAACGCGGCTCCGAGGAGGGCGGCCGGCACGAGGAACATGAGCGCCGCGACCACGAAACCGGTGAACTTCCCGACCACGAGCGACGCCCGGGGGAGGCTCCGGCTTACCGGGTAGACGATCGTGTCGTCCTCGATCTCCCCGCGGAAGAGCGAGACCCCGAGGACGAGGCACAGCAGGAGGAGGAGCACGGGCAGGAAGAGCGCGGAGTACAGGAGCTCGCTCGCCGCGAGGAGGTCGATGTCGGTGCGCCGCGAGGCGCCGATCGCCAGGACGAGGAGCGGGTACGTCGCGGCCACGAGGGCGAGGCCGAGGCCCCGCCGGCCGACGAGCGACCCCCGCCACGACGTGTAGGCGACGACGCCGATCCGGCCCAACGCCTCGCGCATCGCCCCGGATCACCCCGCCAGGAACCGGAAGACCGTCTCGAGGTCGTCGTCGGGGCTGCTCATCCCCCGGACCGCTAGGTGCTCACGGGTGACGAGCTCGGGGAGCGCTTGGTAGAACGCGTCCGGCGACCGCGTCCGCACGACGAGCACGTCCTCGCCCGAGAACTCGAGCGAGGTCACGTGGGGCCACGGGGCGAGGAGGTGGGCGAGACGACGCGGGTCGGGGGTCCGGAGGGTGATCGACTGGGGATGGGCGTCGAGGGCTGCGCGGAGCCGGTGGAGGTTCCCCTCGGCCACGACGCGTCCATTGGTGATCATCACCACCTGTTCGGTCATCCGCTCGAGCTCGTAGAGGACATGGGAGCTCACGAGGAGGTGGTGGCCCGAACCCGCGAGCCGGGTGAAGAGTCCCTGGAGCTCGACGCGGCCGACCGGGTCGAGGCCGTTGAGGGGTTCGTCCAGCAGGAGGAGGCGGGGGCCGTGGGCGAGCGCCTGGGCGATCTTGACCCGCTGGCGCATCCCCTTGCTGTACCCGTGCATCCGCCGGTGGGCCGCGGTGCCGAGCCCCACCGTCTGGACCGCGTCGAGGGCGCGCCGTTCCGCCTCGGCCCGGGCGAACCCGTCGAGGCGGAGCAGGTAGACGACGAACTCCCAGCCGGTCATCCAGTCGTAGACGGCCGGTCCTTCCGGGCAGTATCCGATCTCCCGGTGCGCCCCCACCGACCCCCACGCGGGCCGGTCGAGCACCGTCAACGAGCCGCCGTCGGGACGCAGCTGGCCGATGAGCAGCCGGAAGAGCGTCGACTTGCCCGCCCCGTTCGGTCCGACGAGCGCGGTGATCCCGGGGCCGATCTCCGCCGAGAAGCCGTTGAGCCCCAGGACCTCGCCGTACCGCTTGGTCACGTTGACCGCGGAGATGATGGCGGTCATTCGGCCACCGCATCGATCGTCGCGAGCCGGCGCCAAGCGAGGTAGAACGTGACCGCTCCCAACGCGATCAGGATCGCGGCCGCGCCGGTGGGGTCGAGGACGCCTCCCGGCACGTGGAACGCCGCCTGCGCCGTGGCGAGGACGTCCTGCTCGACGCTGAGGTAGAGGACCGCCGGCTCGCCGCTGATGGTCCAGGCGACGAAAGCGACGATCTCGGCACCGGCGAGGAGCCCGAAGATCGCGGCGGCGGCGTACGCGCTCTTCGGCGCGGCGCTCGACACGAGGACGGCGAGCCCGGTGAAGGCGACGATCGTGAGGATGCCGACGCCGAGGAACGCCCCCGCGGCCTGGAGGGCGAGCGGGAGCGGGACGTAGCCGAGGGCGAGGACGATGGTGGTCCCGAGGAGCGTCGGGGCGACGACGGCGATCGTGATCCAGACCGCCACCGCCGCCGCCTTCGCCACGAGATAATCGAGGTGGGTGATCGGGCGCGCGAGGTACATGGTGATCGAACGCGTCGCAAGGTCGTTCGCGATCACCCCGGCGCCGACGGAGGCGGTGAGCAGGACGACGAAGAAGAACCAGACCTGGCTCGCGAAGGGCAGATAGAAGAACGAGAGCTCCGGGCCGTTCGCGAGCCCCGGGACGAGCGTCGCGAAGTAGAACGGGATGATGATCTGCAGGAGCACGACGGTGAAGATGAACGCCAGGAGCACGATGTTCATCGCGCCCAGCCGTTCGCGAACCGTCGCCCAGAAGACGACCTGGACCCGGGAGGCATGGGGGCGGAGGGTCGGAGGGGCGAGCGAGTAGCGCGGCGGGTGGAGGCTCATGCCGTCGCTCCCGCCTTCGGCCGGTCCACGAGCGAGAGGAAGAGCTCCTCCATCGTGCTCACCGAGGGGCCGAGGTAGCGGATCTGGGTGCCCGACTCGAGGGCGGCGGCGAAGATCGCCTCCTCGCCCATCGCCGGACGAGGGAGGCGGAGCTCGGCGGTCGTCGTCCCGCGCCGGGGTTCGAGGCCCCGGGCCGTTGCGGCTCGGACGAACGCGTCGACGTCGCCCCGGACCTTCACGGTGAGCTCGGCGCCGGCGCTCCCGAGGAGCGCCGCGAGGCTCCCGCTGGTGAGGAGGGTGCCGTTGCTCAGCATCACCACCTGGTCGCAGACGCGTTCCACGTCACCGAGGAGATGCGTCGAGAGCACGAGGCTGCGGCCGGGGCGCTCGGCCAGCAGCCGGAGCAGCGCGAGCATCCCCGACCGGCCGCCGGGATCGAGGCCCGACGTCGGTTCATCAAGGAGCAGCAACGGGGGATCGTGCACCAGCGCCTGAGCGAGCTTTACCCGCTGGCGCATCCCGACGGAGAACTCGCTCAGCTTGCGGTAGCGCTCCTCCTTCAATCCGACGAACTGCAACACCTCGTGGGCGCGCTGGAACGCAGCGTCTTCCGGTAGGCCGCTCACCTGGCCCATGTAGGCGACAAACCCGACCCCGGTCATGTGGGGGATGAGGCAGTCCTGCTCCGGCATGTACCCGACGCGTTCGCGGATCGCGAGGCCGTCGCGGCCCGGGTCGAGGCCGAACACCGCGGCGGAGCCGGACGTCGGGGCGAGGAGCCCGAGCAGGATCCGGATGAGCGTCGTCTTGCCGGCCCCGTTCGGGCCGATGAGTCCGATCGCGCCCTCGCCGACCCGGAGGCTGATGCCCGTCAGCGCGTCGATCGCCCCGAACCGGCGGGTGAGGTCCCGTGCCTCGAATAGGGCGGGGAGCCCGGTTCCGGAGCGCGCTTCCGCAGAGGTCGCCATGCGTCAGCGCGGTCCGGTGGGCACCGGGGGCATCTGGCTCGTGCCGGGTCGCCACGGATCACGGACCCTCCTCCGACGACTCATGGCCCGAGGGCGTCCACGCGGAGGAGCACATTACCCCACGGAGGAGGTCCGTGTGGCACCCTGTGAGCGGCCGGGCGACGACGGTCAGAGGACGCGGTAGCGCCGGATGCGGTAGACACAACCGCCTTGCGGTGCCGGGCCGTTCCGGACCTATGCCGGGCTCGCCCCTGCCGATGCGAGCAGCTTCGCATTCATCGAGTAGAGGACCGCCGCGAGGATGAGCAACGGGGTGAACAAGATCATCCCGGGAATATCGTCGCCGAGCGCCGTCGGGTCATCGAGTTCGACGAGGACCCCGAAGATCTGGACGAGGAGCGCCGCCGCGACGAGCCCGAGGGGGATCGCGCTCCGTCGGGTCCAGTTCTTCCCGAGGAAGTACCACACCACCGCCACCACGCCGATCGCGGCCAGGAGCGTGTTGTCGATCTTGTCCACCGCGTCGGCCTCCACAAAAAGCTCGGTCCCGAACGTGAGCGCGGTCAGACCGAGGACCGTCGCGATGAGCATGTTGTACCCGCGATGGACCGCCTCCCGTACGCCGAACGCCGCTTCTCCGGAATTCATCGTCGTTCGCCCCGCCACCTGGCCCGGTCGGAGCGGGCGTCGGATCGGGTCCTGGGATAAAGTTCCGTCGCGCCCGCTAGGCCCTCTCTCGCTCCGGTCCTGGGGGCCCAAGGTCCGGAAGACACGTCGCCCGAGGCGGGGGACACGCGACCGTGCAGGGGGCTAGCCACTCCCCGACTGGCGTCGTTCCATGAGGATCGACCAGACCAGCGGTTGGAAGTCGGGCCGGAGCTTGAGACGGAACTCCCGTACCTCGACGAACGTGAACCGGGAGCCGAGCTCGGACCGGAATTCATCCTCCCGGACCACCGGCGGCCCGGGGTCAAGCGGCTCCTTCGCGTTCCCGGCGATCGAGAGCCAGCGGGTCCCTGGTCGAGCGACGCGGTCGAGCACGCCGAGGAATCCAGCGAGGTCCCGCTGGCGGATCCCGTGGTAGAGCCCCAGGTCGAAGAGGACGTCGTACGGCCCTTCGAGCGGTAGGGTCGTGATGTCGCCGACTCGGAAGTCGACGTCCACGCCAGCTTCCGTCGCCTTCCGGCGGGCCCGGTCGATCGCCGCGGGGACAAAATCGACGGCGGTCACCGCGTAACCGCGCCGCGCGAGCTCGATCGCGTTGGTCCCGGTGCCGCAGCCCATCTCGAGGACCGATCGGCCTGGCAGGAGGCCCGCCTCGACCACCCGGACCAGTTCGGGCTCCGGGATCCCCGTGTCCCACGGTGTGTCGCGGCTGGCGTACCTCTGCTGCATCAACTCGGCGAACGACGAAGCTCCCGAGAGGGGTGCCGTCGGCAGGCCGGAGGCCCGCGGGCGGGTCGGATCGGGCGACCCGTTCATCGCTCCGACCGACGCGTCGCCGTGCGGTCGGCCACCGGGAGCGAGCCTCCGGGGGAGGGACCTGCCCCGTCCTCTTGAGGACGTCGAGGGGTCCGTGCGGGACTTCGCTCTCGGGGGGATGACGCTCGACAGCGCCCCGCGCGCTGGACCCCGCGTCGGCCTCCTGGATGCGGTGGTGCTGTTCCCCTGGTCCCTCGGGTTCAGTAGACGAGGCCGGGGGCCGCAACGATGGGTCCCGAGAGCGGCGACCCGAGGTAGTAGCCGCCGGGGGCTCCGCCGAACCAGAACGCGAACAGATCGGTCGGATCGAGCTGGGCGACCGCGTGCGTGGCGTCGGGCTCGTAGACGTACCGGAAGGTGTAGCCACCAGGGTCCGCCCGATGGAGCGAATCGAACGTCGTGTTCGCGCAGTCCACGACGAGGGGTTCATCGAGCGCGGCGGCCCGGTCGCACGTGGCGTTGACGAACGTGTTGTTGGCGTTCATCCACCCAGGCCAGATCGACACGTTGTTCGGGGCCCGGTCATCGAGCCCCCCGGCGGTGAGGTACACCGGGACATCGTGGAACGCGGCCGGATCGAACCGGAGCGGGCTCATGTTCTGGAACATCCGGGCCACCGACTCCTGCGAGGCGTTGCCGGAACCGGGGAGCGATCCACAGAACAGGTGGGCCTTCGCCTGGATCGAGACGTTGGCCCACGGGTCGAGCGGGTTCGTGACGAGGGTCATGCGGTAGGCGACGTCCTCGAAGAGGTCGGTCACGGGGGCGATGATCGCGACCCCCGCGAAGAGCCCCGGGTTCGCCCCGGCGACGAACAGCGTTCCCGCGCTCCCCATGCTCTGGCCCATCAGGTACACCCCGTCGACGTGGTACCGCGCGCGTTCCTGGGCGATGGCATCGAGCACGTCCTGTTCCTGGGGGCCGCCGCACGGGGAGTCGATGTACCAGCCCGATCCGCTCCGGGTGTTGAGGGCGATGAGGATCGCCGGTTGGGCCCGGCTCGCGTTGATGAGCGCCTCGGCGGTCCGTTGGTCGGCGGTGGGGGGGCCGGTGAGCGATTGGACCAGGTCGTCGGTGAGCCCGCCCGGGTACCAGGTCCCGGAGGTGTCCTGCTGGCCGTGAAGGTAAACGACGAGCGGGTAGCTCGCGGAGTTGTTGAACGGCTCGGGGAGCCACTCGGCGTAGGAGAGCGCGTAGCCGTCCACGGAGCTCGTGTACGGGACCACTGAGTAATTGGTGGGATTCGGGCCGACGGGTGGGTGGGGGCCGAACACGTTGGTCAGGGCGCCGCTGCTCGCGACGTAACTCCCCACTCCGGCGAGGACGGCGAGGGCGACGATCACGACGGCCTCCGTCCGACGCGGGACGGTGCGGGGCGGCCGGATCATGGGAACCGACGCCCCAGGCCCGGTCGCCCGGCGCGCCCTCGGGCGACCTCGATCAGCACGTGCATCGTCGCCGGTTCGACGGACTGGGGGTTATAGTAGGCCTGTCCAACCCCGGTGCGGATCTCCGGGACAGGGTGCGGGACCTTCGCGGGGACGGACCTCGCACCGGCTTGGTCCGGGGGCAGCTGGGGCACCGCGGCACCGGACACTTCGAAGGGTGCTAGGTAGATGTCCTTCGTGGACGTGGCCTTCAGAGTGGCGGCGAAGGCGTGTCCCCGCTGCGGCGCCCTGAACGCCCCGAACGACCTGTTCTGCGCGAAGTGCGGTTCGTCCCTCGGTTCGTCGCCGTCGGGTATGCAATACCTCGGCACCCACCCGCCGCCGGTCGGGACCCGGAGCGCCGCCTGGGCACCCCCGACGGCCCATCCGTGGAGCGGGGGTCCGTTCTGGGGTCATCCGGGAGCTCACCCGTGGTCGCACCCGATGGCCGGCATGCCGGAACCCCCTCGGCCCACCGCGGCTTCGATCCTCGCGATCATCGGCGGGATGTTCATGATCGGAGCCGGGATCCTGGAGATCCTCATCGGGTGGTCCCAGTCGGTATTCCCGCTCGGGCCGGCGGGGATCATCTTCGTCGTCTCGGGGGTCCTCGGTCTCTTCGCCGGCGCGCTCGTCGTGACGTTCGGCGCCTTGGTCCACCTGTATCCCCACCACCACGTGGCGTACGGCGTCCTGATCCTCGCCTTCTCGACGCTCAGTCTCGCGAGCTTCGCGGGAGGGTTCGGCGTGGGGTTCGTCCTCGGGCTCGTGGGCGGGATCCTCGCGATCGTGCACCACCCGTACCCGGCCGGCCCCTACCTGCCCCCGCCGCCGCCGATCCAGCGGGTGTGCCCACGGTGTGGCATGGTGATCGATCCGTCGGTGCGGTTCTGCCCTCACTGCGGCCACGGGTTCGCCTAGCGCGCGGTCGCGGTCCCCCACCCCGGCCACTCCCGCGAGGCTCTCGCCGGCCACGATGCGGCCGGCGGCGTCGACCGGGGGCTGACGCGAGCGAGAGGGGACCGGACCCTCAGTGCGGCGGCACGATGTTCTGGTTGAACCGGAACGTATTGCCGGGATCGTACTTCGACTTCGTGCGCACCAGGCGATCGAAGTTCGCCCCGTAGTTCGCCGGCGCCCGGTCCGCCTCGTCCCCCGAGGCGAAGTTGATGTAGCCGCCCTTCTCCGAGAACGGCGACAGGGCGGCGTAGAAGTCCTTCACCCACTTGGTGCTCGCCTCGTTCTTCGCCGGGTCCGGCCACATGCCGGCGATGACCGTGGCGTACTTCGCGCCCCGATACCCGAACGCCGTGGCGTCCCGGCCGACGTCATGGACCGCGCCGTTGATCGGGTAGATGTGCACCGTCGAGTTCACGGCGGGTAGGTTCGGCCCGTGCTGGAGGTGGGCCGCGATGGCCCCGTCGCTGAGGGGTCCCCCGTAGACCGCCTTCCAGTAGTGCTGGAGGCCGGCCGGCACGAGCCCGTCGAACGCGCTGTTGAGCGCGGGGTACGGCATGGTGGTCTGGAGCTCGGCAACGACGGGCGCCACGTCGCGGAGCGGTGCGATCATCTTCTTCGCCTGGTCGAGCGGCCCGGTCCAGCACGTGACGATGGCGCAGAGCCGGTCGCCGTGCCGGTCCTCGGGGATGAACGGAACGGGCGGCGCGATCTGCCAGGCGAAGAACGCCCCGAGCTCGCGGGGGGCCTTCTCGATGTAGTGGTCGTACGCCCGAATGACCTTCTCGGCGTCCTCGCGCTCGAAGAAGATCGCCCCGCCGAAGATCTGGCTCACGGGGTGGAGCCGGAACTGGAAGTTCGTGACGACGCCGAAGTTACCGCCACCGCCCCGGAGCGCCCAGTAGAGGTCGGGGTGCGACTCGGCGTTGGCGGTCACGAACGATCCGTCGGCGAGCACGACGTCGGCGCCCGCGACGTTGTCGAGCGACAGCCCGGCGCCGCGCGTGAGGTAGCCGATGCCGCCACCGAGGGTGAGCCCGCCGACGCCGGTCGTCGAGATGATCCCGCCCGTGGTAGCGAGGTCGAACGCGTGGGTCGCATGGTTGAAGTCGCCCCACGTCGCCCCGCCGTCGGCCCAGGCCATGCGGGCCTTCGGATCGACCCGGACCGTCCGCATCCGCGCGAGGTCGATGACGAGCGCCTGGTCGGCGGTCCCGAACCCCGGCACGCTGTGGCCACCGCCGCGGATGGCGACGGGCACGCCGGCCGCCCGGGCCGCCTTGACCGCGGCCATGACGTCGGCGACGCCGGTGACCCGGACGATCGCGGCGGGGCGCTTGTCGATCATCGCGTTGTAGACCTTCCGCGCCTCGTCGTATCGCTCCTGACCGGGGAGGATGACCTCCCCCCGCACCTGGCCCGGCAGATCGGTCAACGCCTTCGCTTCCATCGCCGCCCTCGGGTCGGGCTAGTCGGGACGCTTGATAGACGTTTGGTCGGCCGGTGCGGGGGGACGCGTGTCCAGGAGGGGCCTTCCGGTGGCCCCGTCGCTCAGGGGGGCCCCCCCGCGGCGGTCCGCCCGCGGAAGAGCCCGGTACAGTTCAGTACCCGTCGAACTCGTCGGTGCGGATGTCCATCGGGGACACGTGGATCTCCTCGCCCAGCAGGCGTCTATTCTCCTGGACGAACCCCGGCGGTCCGGCGATATAGACCAACGGGTGCCGCACACCGCGGAGCGCCTCCCGGAGCAAGGCGGCATCGATCCGGCCCGTCCGTCCGGTCCACGGCTCGCGCGCTTCCTGAGGGCGTGTGATCGTGTACAGGATCCGGACCGCGCTCCCGCTCTGGCTGAGCTCGTCCAGCTCCGTTCGAAAGACGATGTCCTCGGGGGTCTTCGCCGAGTAGACCAGGACGAGCGGTTTGTCGAGATGCGTATCGACGGCGAACCGGAGCATGCTGCGGAACGGGGTGACCCCGATCCCCCCGGCGATCATGACCGCCGGACGCCCCGGTTCCAGGACGAACTCCCCCTCGATGGCCTCATTCTCCACCGTATCGCCGGGGGCGAGTCGGGCGAGGTGCTGCTTGAACGGGCTCTCGCGGACCAACGTCGTCACCGCGACGACGCCGCCCTCGGTCGGGCTCGAGGAGATCGTGAAGGGTCGGGTCGGTCCGCGCGGGTCGCTGAGGCCGGGGATCGTCATGACGAGGTTCTGACCCGCCCTCCACGTGAACGCGGCCGAAGGCCGGTCGAATCGGAACGTGCGCACACCGGGCGTTTCCCCCGCCGACCCCCGGAACCGGAGGAGCTGGGGGACCGCTGCGGCGGGAGGATCCGAGTCGGTCATGGCCACATCCGAATAACGCGCATCGGCCGAAAACCCCGGGGTATCGAATACGTTTCTCTCGGGTACCCCCCGTGAGAAGGACGAGACTGCGCCCGCGTTCCGAGCGGGGCGAGACCCGGCCCGATCCGGTCCGCTGGGCGCTAGCCTTGCACCCGAACGGGCGACGGACCGGGCGCGGCATCGGACCCCATCGGCGCCGATCGGAACCAGAGCCCGACCGCCAACCCTTCCGTCCACAGCAGGAAGGTGCCGATGGAGAACCGCTCGGCGAGCCCCGCGTACGGAGCGGTCACCGAGGCTGCGCCGAACCCGCCGACGAGGATCCCGACCGCGAGGAGTCCGAACGTGAACCGGCCGTACGGTTTCCAGCGGTCATCGAGCGAGAGGCGACGCCCGAGGAACCCCATGGCGAGCAGGAAGCACAGCGCATCGACCCCCGCGAGCAGCGTGTGCGCGACGCCGGTGCCGGCCAGAGGATCGCTCCAGGGACCTTGGGGGAAGAAGAAGAGGACCAATCCCGTCCCGCCCGCCGCCGCCAGCAACGCCGGCCCGAAACGTCCGTACCGGCACGATCGAACGTTCGCGTCGAGGCCGAGGGCGAGCGCGATCACCGCGAGATTGTAGAACGCGAAGAGAGGAACGAGCACCGCCTGGTTGGGGGCGCCCTGGGACGTGAGGGTGCTGATCGACTCGGCGTAGTGCGAGTACCCGGGCCAGAGGAATCCTCCGAGCGCCACAGCGACGACGTAGACGAGGGGACCGAGGATCCCGAGGAGGGCCCACCGTCGGAGGGCGGGCACGCTCCGTCCGTCGGCAACTCCGACCAGCGCGGCCATCGCGTGGCGACGGGACCCACACTGCTTGAGGGCGGCGTCAACCGGGATTGACCTGACGGGCCCGGCGGTGGGCTCGCCGAGTCGCGGGTCGATCCGGGTCCTCGCGGGGAGGCTTTCGGCGGTCGATCCGGCGTTCCGGTACCGCCCCCGAGATCCGGGCGAAGTGGGCCGGGACGGATTCGAACCGCCGATTTCCGCGTTGTAAGCGCGGCGTCTTCACCGCTGGACCACCGGCCCGGGGACCGAAGCCGGCCGGAGCATCATCTCCCTGTCGGTCCCACCCACCATATCCCCCGGCACCGCCGGGTGGGCGCCGGGGCGGGATCCGAGGTTCAACCGTTACCCGCGGGTTTCTTGAGGGGGGAGCGGGTGGCACGACCGATGGCGAAGGTCGTCGGCGCGGGAACGAAGGATCGCCCCTGGACCCTCCGAACGCCGAGCGGTCTCTCCGAGTTCCAGGCGTACCAGGACCCGGCGGCCGACCCCCCGGCGCTCGTCGTCCAGGTCGGATCGACGGAGCTCCGCTACCACCTCCGCTGCCTCGACGATCTCGTCGTGATGCTGAAGGCCCACGGGGACTGGATGCCCCTCGGCAACGCCGACGAACAGAAACCCGCCGCGCCGGGCACCGTGGAGGCGTGGGGCCGCGACCCGAAGAATCCGGTCCACGGCTGGTACGGGTTCAAGAAGGGGCTGCGGGGCCGGTTCGGCAACTACGTCCCGCCGGTGCTCGAAGCGCTCGGTCGCGCCGAGGTCGAGCACCATCCGAAGAACAACCGGATGCGGGTCCCGTAGGGCCGCGGGTCCACTACTTCAACTTCGTCCCGGCTGCAAGCCGCGCGACGGCGTCCTGGACCCGCCGGGTCCGGGTCTCGGCGCGCTTTGCGCCCGCGATCCAATCGAGGTACGCCTTGCGGTGCGACGGGGCGAGCCCTTCGAAGAAGCGTCGGGCCGCCGGCGACCCCGCCAGGGCTCGGGAGAGGTCCGGTGGCACGAGGAGCTTCGGGGGTCGCCCGTCCAGGCCGAGGGTGAGCTCCACCGACGCGCCGGCCGACTTGCCGAGACGCTCCCGCACGGCCCCGTTCACCACCACGAAGAGGCTGCCCCCGCCGCGCGGCATGAGCGAGCTCGCGAACGGGACCCCGTCGATCGTGCCGTGAACGCGTTGGCGGGGACGGAACTCCGCCTCGGCGATCACCGTCGCTGGGATCGGCGCGAACGTCCACGTCCCGACGCCGACGGGCCGGACGAGGGTGGTCCGGAACGTGACGGTCATGGCGGCCCCGGCTCGAAGCGGGCGGAGACCGGGCCGGCAGGGTCCTGGATGATCCCGATCATGGAAGCAGGGAGACTCCCGGGAGCCGCTTCGACCGCGAGGGGATTGCGCTCGTTGAGGGTGATCGCCGCCACATCTCCGCCATCGATCAGCCGAGTTCGGGCGACGGGAGGTTCGCCGGTTCCGGGGACGCCGAGGCGCCAACGGCCCCGGCGACGCGATGGCGGACCTCGACGGCCCGGCCGCGGTCGAGCTCGGCCATCAACCGACCGGAAAGTTCCGCCTCGCCGACCGCGACGAGCCGGCCGCCCCGCACCAAGCGGACCGCGTCGCCGGCTCGGATCGAGGGGTCGGCCCGCACGACGCCGGGGACGAACAGGTCGCCCCGCAGATCGACCCCGTCGCCGATCTCGACCTCGACGGCATGGGACGGATCCATCCGGGTCCCGCCAGCGACCGTGAGCTGGAAGAGCCCGCGCTCCTCGCGGTACGTCGCGAGATCCGTTCCCTGCCCGTCGGTGAGCCGCTGGAACCAGGGTCGGCCGGCCAGACGTGGGCTGCCCCCGAAGAGCGCGTCGGCCCCCGGGCGTCCGAACTGGACCGCCGCGACCTCCCGGAGCCCCTCCCGCACCACCGTGAGGGGTCCACCGGCCACAGGACTAGATCCGCCGAGGGCTGACTCCGCCGCCCTCCGGAGCCGGTCGAGCGCGTCGGGCGCGCCGGTACGGTGATCGTCGGCGGTCCACGTCGCCGGGTGCGGGCCGGGCCACGCGTCGCGCAGGAACGCGTACTCGGCCGGGTCGAGGTGGACGATGGCGCTCTCGTACGCCCCGGTGGCGAGGAGGTGCCCGACCGCCCGCACGACCCGCGCGCGCTCGAGCTCGTCCCACTCGCCGGTCACGGGGATATCGTAGTGGCGGGCCGGATAGACGTCCTCGAGCTCCCGGGGCACCACGCCGAGCGGCGATGTCACCGAGACGATGTGGAGCCGTTCGACGCGCTCGAGCCCCTCGAGCGCCCGCGCGAACCGGCGGTGGCTTGGGGAGACCCGGTACGGTTTCGTCCGGGAGCACGGCAGGAGCACGAGGACCCGCTTCGACGGCGGCGGCCGGTACCGATCGAGGAATCGTTCGACGAACCGGACCACCTCGGGGCGCCGGTGCGACTCGCGAAGGACGTAGGTCCGGGTCTCGGTCCCGACCACCGGGGCGCGGTCGTCGAGGAGCGGAGCGAGCCGTCGATCGGCCCGACGCAAGAGCTCGGCGAGCGCGGGCTCGGCGGTGAGCCGGGCCTCGACGAGCTCGCGGAGCCGGCCGGTTCCGAGCGCGCGCCGGACGAGCTCGATCTCGGTCGCGTACGCGGTGCCCACCGGGGACCCCCCTGCGGCGCGGTCGTCCTCCCGCGCGGCGGATCCCCGGTCGGATCCGGCGGTCTCGCCGAGGGTCGGATCGAACCGTGCCCCTCGGGCCGCTCGCCAGGCGCCTTCCGTGGTATCCAGGACCTCGACCCCGAGATAGACGAGCGCCGCGAGCCGATGGGGGAGCGCCACCCGGGGAGCCCAGATCACCGGTCGGCCCCCGAGCCGGTCCCGCAGTCCGAAGAGCGCTTCCACGAACGGCTCGCCGTCGGCGAAGAGCGCCCGGGCATTCGACAGCACGACGAGCTCCGGGCGGTTCCGCCCCATCTCCTCCCAGCGGTCGTCGGGCACGGGCCAATGGACCGCCCAGATCCTCGGAGCGACCGCCGTCGCCGACCCCCGGACGCCGGACACCTCCGGCGCGCCCGTCGGAACGGTGAACTCGATCCGGTCGCCGGCCACCGTGAGGGCGAACCGCCGCTCCCCCGATGCCGACGCCGGCAGGGATGTGACCGAGGGGCCCCCGGCCCCGGTCGGGGCTCCCGGGACCTCGGGCTCGAGAAGCGCCGGCACCCTCCAGCTGGTGGGGCCGACGGTGGCCACGCCCCCGAGGGCGAGCCCCTCCACGGCGTCGACGACCCGGACCATCGGTGCCGCCACCCGACCCGGCCGAGCGGAAACGGGTTTCGACCGGCGGCGGTCGGTCCCCGCCCCTAAGGGAACACGAAGAGCGCGACGACGACGCCCCCGAGGAACGCCGCGCCAACGGCGAAATGCGCCTGGAAGAGGGTCCGGGCGGACGCCCGCGCCGTGAGCAGGCCCACGTCGATGAACCCGAGCACCGCGGCGCCGACGAGGACGCCGATCGTCGCCCCGACATGGAGCCCGGCGGCCCGCACGTAGAGGAGCAGCAGGACGACCGCCGCGCCGTGGAGGACCGGCACCAGGCGACGGCTACGTTCCGCGCCGAGGGCGAGCGGGAGCGATCGTAGCCCCGAGGCGCGGTCGGTCGCGAGATCGCCCAGGCTGTGGATCGTCTCGAACGCGGTGCCGATGCACAGGACCGCGGCGACGGCGATCCCGGCGATCCGCGGGAGGGTGCCCGTGACCGCGACGTACGCCGCGGCAGGGGTGATCGATTCGACGAGCCCGAGATAGACGGTGGTCCACGCGGTCACGCGCTTCGTATAGCTGTACCCGAGGACGATCGCAAGGGCGACCGGGGCGAGCGCGAGGGCGAGGGGGTTGAGCAGCGCCCCGGCCGCGACCACGACCGCCGCGCTCCCGATCACGACCAGGAGCGCAAAGCGGGGCGTGTACCGGCCGGTCACGAGCGCCCGGCCCTGGGTCCGGGGGTTGGCCGCGTCGAGGGCCCGGTCGGCGTAGCGGTTGAACGCGTGCCCGGCGTTCCGCGCCGCGACGAACGCGACGACGACGAGCGCTGTGGTCCGCAGCGTGGGGAGCCCGTCCGCGGCGACGAAGAGGAAGGCGAGGGCGAACCCGAGGTTGAGCCCGAGATTCTGGATCTCGAGGAATCGCCCGAACTCCGCGAGCCGGCCGCCGGCCCCGGACCCCGGACCGTTCACGGGCGGGGCGGGGCGCCGAGACGGCGGAGCGTCGCGTCGTCGGTGAGGAGGCGGTCGACCCGCGCGACGACCGCCGGGTCCATCCGGATCTCCTCGGGCCACGCCCGCGGGAAGCCGTCCGACGGACCTTTCCGCGTCGCGTCGATCCCGACCTTCCCGCCCTCGTTCGGGACCGCGTTGGAGATCGACAGCTGATCGACCGGCCCGTGGACGAGCTCCAGGTCCCGCTCCGGGTCGGCCTGGAGCGTGGTGCGGTAGAGGACCTCCCGCAGGTCGTGGACGTCGACGTCGGCGTCCACGACGATCACGTACCGGGTGAACATCAGCTGGCCGAGCCCCCAGAGGGCGTGCATCACCTTGCGGGGGTGGGCCGGGTACGCCTTGCGGATCGAGATCACGGCGAGGTTGATGAAGAGCCCCTCGACGGGGAGGTTCATGTCCACGATCTCGGGGAGGACGAGCCGGACGACGGGGAGGAAGATCCGCTCGATCGCCTTCCCCAGCACCGCGTCCTCCGTCGGGGGGCGACCGGTCACGGTGCCGAGGTACGTGGGGTTCGCCCGGTGGGTGATCCGGGTCACGTGGAAGACCGGGAACGGTTCGGGCGCCGAGTAGTAGCCGGTGTGATCGCCGAACGGTCCCTCGACCTGCCGCTCGGCGGGGTCGACGAACCCCTCGAGCACGATCTCGGCGTGGGCGGGCACTTCGAGGTCGACCGACCTCGCCGGGACGAGCTCGAGCGGACTTCCCCGGAGGAAGCCGGCGAACATGAAGTTCGACACCCCCTCGGGCACCGGCGCGAGCCCGGCGATCACCGTGGTGGGGTCGACGCCGATGACGGCCGCGACGGGCATCCGCTCGCCGCGAGCGGCCCACTTCCGGAAGTTGTTCATCCCGACCCGGTGGATCTGGGCGTGGAAGCCCAACGATTCGGGGCCGTACTGTTGGAGCCGGTACACCCCCGTGTGCGACGCCCCCGTCTCGGGGTCCTTGGTGATCACCACCGGGAACGTGATCGTCCGGCCGCCGTCGCCCGGCCAGCATCGCAGGATGGGGAGCGAACTGAGGTCGACCGTCGGCTCCTCGACCTCCTGGCACGGCGCGCGGCTCACCCGCTTCGGGGCGAGCGAGCGCACCGTGTCGAGCATCTCCCGGGTCCCCGCGAGGTCGCGGAGCGCGGCGACGATCCCCGACGGCGGTCGGAGCTGGACGAGTCGGCCGATCTTGCGGGCGGGCTCGTCGAGATCGGCCGCGCCGAGCGCCCGCGCGATCCGCCGCGGCGACCCGAGCACGTTCATCGCGACGGGCATCGACGCGCCGGTCACGTTCTCAAAGAGGAGGGCGGGGCCGTCGGACCGGATCGCCCGCTGGGTGATCTCGGTGATCTCGAGGTCCCGGCTCACCGGGGCGCGGACCCGCAGGAGGTCGCCGGCCGCCTCGAGCTCGGTGAGGAATCCGCCGAGCGAATCGGCGACCATCGTCCGATGGAGGGGCCCGCGGTAATAAAGCGGGGCTCGCGCGGGGCGTTATGGACGGGCCGGGGTACGGCCCCGCGTGCAGACCGTCACCCTCGAGATGCGCACGGGCGATCTCGAGCTCCTCGGACTCGTCCCCCCCGGACTGTTCGCCAAGTACGAGGAGATCGAGCTCCTCGAGACGCTCCGGCTCGAACGGGGGTGGCGCCTCCAGCTGCTGCGGGTGCGTCGGCGCGGCCCGCTCCGGACCGCGGCCGAGCTCGAGCGGGAGTCGAGGCGGATCCGGCGCCTCTACGGGTTCGAGGGGTTCGAGCTCGTCGAGCGGCGCCCCCGGACCCGCGACTACATCGTGCTCGTCCGGCAGCGCAATCCGAGCCGGCTCGTCCGGCTCCTTGATCTCGCCGGCGGACGGATCGCGCCGACGACGCCGTTCCGCATCTCGGCCGACGGGGTCGTCGTCTCGTTCCACGGCGAGGCGCCTGCGGTCCGGCGGGTCCTGCACCGGCTCCGGACCGATGGTCTGCCGTTCCGGGTCCGGCGGGTGGCGCGCCGCACCCGGTACGCCCGCGACGACGTGGCCGGGATCACCGATCGCCAGCGGGCCGCCCTCGCCCGTGCCTGGTCGCTCGGCTACTACCGGGTCCCCCGTGGGGTCACCCTGACCCGGCTCGCCCGGACCATGGCGCTCTCCCCTCCGGCGCTGGGCAAGATGCTGCGACGCGCGGAGGGCCACCTTATCGCCCAGTTCCTCGCCGACGAATCGGGGGCCGCCGCGACGACCCCCTCGGATCCGCCGACGTAGGGGAACGAAAGTAAGATGGGCGCGACCGATTCCCCCGGGATGACCGCCGCTCCGGCCCGGATCGTCGTGGAGCGGATCGGGACCGGCGGACCGGTCGAACTACCGCGTCGAGCGACCGACGGGTCGGCCTGCTTCGACCTGCGGGCGGCAGCGACGGTCCGGCTCGAACGGGGGCGGGTCGATCTGGTCCCCACGGGGCTCCGGATGACGGCGCCGCCGGGCACGTTCATCGAGGTCCGTCCGCGGAGCGGGCTCAGCACCCGGGGCGTGCTCCTCGTGAACGCCCCCGGGACGATCGACCGCGACTACGCCGGCGAGGTGAAGGTACCCCTCACGTACCTCTTCGACGGGGTCTACGAGGTCCGCGCCGGCGACCGGATCGCCCAGATCCGGCTCGTGATGGACCACCCGGCGGCGTTCGAGGAGGCCGTCGTCGTCGCCGTGCCGTCGCGTACCGGCGGGTTCGGCAGCACCGGTCGTTAGGGGGATTCTTCGAGGGTGCGCTGCCGGCGCACCGGCCGGGGCGGGGCGAGGGCGCCGGTCCGGGCCTCCGCCTCGACCTCCTCGAGCATCGTGTGCATCCGTCGCTCCCTCGACTTGGACGATCGGAACAGGCCTTCGTCGCGGGTCCCGGCGCTCACGAGGACGATGGCCCGGCCCGTCCGGGCTCGGCCGGTCCGCCCCCTCCGCTGGATCGTCCGGATCACGTCCGGCACCGGCTCATAGAAGATCACGAGGTCGGTGGCCGGGATGTCCAGCCCTTCCTCGGCCACCGACGTCGCGATGAGGCAGTTGAGCCGCCCGGCCCGGAACTCGTCGAGGAGCTCCCCTTGCTGCTTCTGCGTGAGACCGCTGTCGTCGCCCCGGGCCGCTTGACCGACGAACCGCGCGGCGTGGATCGCCGGGATCGCGGCCCGCTCGATCCCCCGCAGCACCGCATCGGCGGTGTCCCGGTACTGCGTGAAAAGGATGATCCGGGAATCCGGCTTGCGGGCGAGCTCGTCCCGCACGATCCCGATCGCCTCCTCGATCTTCGGAAGATCGGCGACGAGCCCTTGGAGCGTCGCGCCGACCTCGACGATCGCCGGGTCGGCGAGGAAGCGCCGCTGGGAGGGCGTCACCCGGCCGGACCGGGGATGGGCCTGCGCGTCGAGGAAGCTGCGGAGCTGGTCCAGCCCCTGCGATTCGGCGAGCTCGAGCGCGTGGAGCCCCTTCATCGCCGTCGATTGGGCGGTGATGGCGGCCCACGTGGCCGCCGACGCCTGGTCGCCGGACCGGCGCGCCGCGTCAAGGTCGCGCTGGAGCCGCTGGCCGAGGGCGAGCAGGTCACGCCGCGTCGCCCCGGCGCCGGGAGGCAGGAGCCGGTGCTCGCCCAGGTACTCCACCTGTCGCTGCACGGCGGTCCGGAGCAGGACGGCGAGCCGCTGGACCGCCGGGGGGACCGGCACTTCGCGGGCCTCGACGCGGATCCCGTGGACGTACTCCCGGACGTCGGGGTCGTCGGCGGTGCGGTACTCGAACCGTTCGATCCCGAGATGGGCCCACACCGCCCGGATCCGGTCGAGCTGCGCACCCGGGGACGCGGTCATGGCCAGCACCCGGGCGCGGGGACCGGCGGCGTTCGCCTCGCCGATGGCGACGTAGGGGTAGTTGCCGACCGCCCGGTGCGCTTCGTCGAACACCAGGAGCGAGAACTCGTCGAGCCGCAGGGCGCCGCTCGCGAGATCGTTGGCCACGACCTGGGGCGTCGCGACGACCACCTGGGGGGGTGCGAACTCGGCCGCCCGCCGCTCCGGGGCGAGGGTCCCCGTGAGGACGACGACCGGCGGGGCGAAGAGGGTCGTGCGGACCGACTCCCCGTGCTGCTCGACGAGCGGCCGCGTCGGGGCCAGGAACAGGATCGAGCGCGTCGGTTGGTGGAGGAGGTAGTCCGCGATGAGCCGGAGCGCGATCGCCGTCTTGCCGAGACCGGTGGGCAGGACCACGAGGGTGTTGTGGGTCGCGGCCGCCGTCGCGATGTGGGCCTGGTAGAGACGGTCCTCGAGGACACCGGGCCGGATCCGCGGGTGTTCGACGGAGGTCACGCGTCGGCCCGATGGCGGTGAGAGGCGGCCGATTAATAGGGCGCGCCCTCGGCGGACGGTGCTCGGCATCGTCCTCGAGGCCGCGGCGATCGGGATCGCCGTCGTGGTCCTCCTCGTCCACGGGATCGCGCTGTACCTCGCGGCCGGTATGCCCCGGCTCGAGGCGGGGCGGGCCTCGGGTACCGGTCCCTGGCCCCGCGTGACGGTGATCATCGCCGCCCGCGACGAAGCGGCCGATCTTCCCGGATGCGTCGACACGCTCCTCGCCCAGACGTACCCCGACCTCGAGATCCTCGTCGTCGACGGCGGCTCCCGAGATGGGACCCGGGCGATCGCGGCAACCCGCGCGCCCCGGGTCCGGGTGCTGGACGAACCGCCGCTCCCGGCCGGATGGGTGGGGAAGAACTGGGCCTGCCACGTCGGCGCGGCGGCCGCCAGCGGCGACTACTTCCTCTTCACGGACGCCGACGTGCGGTACGACCCCGACGCGGTCCGCTCGACCGTCGCCTGGGCGCTCGAGGAGCGCGCCGACCTCGCGACGCTCGCACCGCGGATCGAGGTCGGGAGCTTCTGGGAACGGCTCATCATGCCGTTCTACACCCAGATGGTCCTCACGTACTTCCGGGCGCCCCGGGTCAACCGGCCCGGGTCCCGCACCGCGATGGCGAACGGGCAGTACTGCCTCGTCCGGCGCGACGCCTACGCGGCCGTGGGCGGTCACGCCGCGGTGCGGGGCGTCGTCCTCGAGGACGTCGCGCTGGCCCGACGGTTCCGGGCCGCCGGTCGCGTCCTGCGGATCGCGTGGGCGCCCGAGCTCGTCACCACCCGGATGTACCGCGACCGCCACGAGATGTTCGAAGGGCTCCTCAAGAACGTCCACGGGCTCCGTTTCTCCGCGGCCCGGCAGGGGGCGATCCTCGCGTCGCTCATCGCCGTGTTCTGGCTGCCGTTCGTCCTCCTGCCGATCGGGCTCGCCACCGCCGATCCCGTCGTCACCCTCACGGGCGCCGTCGTGGCCCTCGCGCTCCTGGCGAAGCACGTGGCGTTCACGGCGGCGGTCCGTTCGCCGGCGGCGTACGGCCTGCTCTTCCCCGTGGCCGTCGGGTTCTACGTCGTGCTCGTGGCGACGTCGCTCGTACGCGGGCTGCGCCACGATCCGGTCCGCTGGAAGGGCCGGTCGTACCCGCTCGACGACCCGTCGACGGCCACCGACCCCATCAAGGGTTAAGGTCGAGGGCGGCTCGCTCGTCGCCATGGCGGCGGTCGTCGAGCCCGCGTACGAGCTCTTCATCGGCGGGAAGTTCGTCCCCGGGTCCGGCGGCGAACGCGCGACGCTGCTCGATCCGGCCACGAACGATCCCCTCACGACGGTCGCCGTGGGGACGGCCGACGACGCCCGGCACGCGATGGAGGTCGCCGACGCGGCCCACCGGAGCTCGCCCTGGGGCGGCGACGACGGGTCCCGGAGGACCCGGGCGCTCCTCAAGCTCGCCCAGCTGCTCGACGCCGACGCCGAGGCGTTCGCCCTTCTCGAGAGCCGGAACAACGGGAAGACGCTCCGCGAGGCGAAAGGCGACATCGCCTTCGCGGTCCGGACGATCGAGTACGCGGCCGGCCTCGCCGACAAACTGCAGGGCGAGACGATCCCGGTCCCGGGCGCCCGGTTCAACTACACGCTCCGCGAACCGCTGGGGGTCACGGTCCACATCGCCCCGTGGAACTTCCCGCTGGTCCTCGCGCTCCGATCGGTCGTCCCGGCGCTCGCCGCGGGCAACGCGGCGGTGCTGAAACCGGCGAGCCTCACCCCGCTCACCGCCCTCCGGTTCGCCGCCCTCGCCCCGAAGGCCGGTCTCCCCGACGGGATGCTCAACGTGGTGGTCGGGAGCGGGGGGACCGTCGGCGAGGCGCTCATCGGCGACGCGCGGTGCCGGTCGGTCTCCTTCACGGGTAGCCGGGAGGTCGGGGCCCGCGTCGCCGAGCTCGCGGCGAAGCGGATGGTGCCGGCGACGCTCGAGTTGGGCGGCAAGAGCCCGGTCGTCGTCCTCGCCGACTCCGACCTCGACCGGGCCGCCCGCTCGATCGGGTTCGGGATCTTCGGCAACGCCGGTCAGATGTGCTGGGCCGGTTCCCGGGTCGTCGTCGACGCGGCGGTGCACGAGACGTTGCTTCGCAAGGTCGCGGCGATCGCGGGGTCGCTCAAGGTGGGGCCCGGCACGGCACCGGGGACGGAGATGGGCCCGCTCGTCTCGGCCGACCAGGCCCAACGGGTGCTGGGCTACGTCGACGCGGCCCGGGCCGATGGCGGCACGGTCGTCGTGGGCGGGACCCGACCGACCGACGGGGCGCTCGCGCGGGGGAACTTCGTCCTGCCGACGGTCGTCGACGGTACCCCGCCCACCTCGCGCGCCGTCGCCGAGGAGATCTTCGGACCGGTCCTCTCGGTCCATGCGTTCACGGGGCTCGACGAGGCGGTGCGGCTCGCCAACGACACCCCGTTCGGGCTCTTCGCGGCGCTCTGGACCCGGGACCTCGCCCTCGCCCACGTCGTGGCCCAGCGGCTCGAGGCCGGCATGGTCACCGTGAACGAGCCGCCGATGACGTTCCCCCAGTCGCCGTTCACCGGGTTCAAGGCGAGCGGGCTCGGGTTCGAGCAGGGGATCGACGCGGTCCGGGCCTACACCCGTCGCAAGAACGTGCTCGTCAACCTCGGTCTCCCGAAGCCGAAGTAGCGGTGCTCCGCCGGGTTCCGCGGCGCCGCTCGGCGAATTCGTACGAAGGGGTGAAATCGGCCCCCCGGGCTGGAGGGGTTCCGATGCCCGAGCCGGCCTGGTCGGCGTGCCAGCTCTGCGGCGGACCGGTGCCCCCGGGCGCGGCCCGGTGCCCGTCGTGCCTCGAGGCGCGCCGGGTGGTGCCCACGGGGGATATCGGACGGCTGCCGCGGCGCGAACGTCGGTGGATGCGGCTCGTCCAGCTGACCCGCGTCCTGGTCGTCGCGGGCGTGGCGATCGGGATCACGTTCGAGATCGGTTCGGCGGTGCTGACCGGCCAGCCCACGTACCCCGACCCGCTCACGACGCAGGGGACGCTCGTCCTGGGCCCCGGCAATTTCACCTACCTCGCCGGGTGGATCACCGGCGAGGACTACATCAACGGCAACTACACCGTGGTCGCGCCCGTCGGCGTCCCCATCGATTTCGCGGTCTACAACTCGACGGAGTTCACCGCGTTCGAGACCCACCAGCCCGCCACGACGATCGCCGGCGCCCCGCAGCAGGCGTCGGCGCGGATCCTCTTCTCGGCGCCGTACACCGATGAGTTCTACCTGGTGTTCTCGAACCCGTACCCCGTGGGGTCCGGGATCACGGTCCACATCTATGAGGTCACGAACTACCAGACCAACATCGTGATCGGGTGAGCCGCGGCGCTACGCGGTGTGCTTCGTGAGGTACTCGGCCGGGATCTGGTCCACGAGGTAGACGGTCTTCCCGGCCTGCATGATCACGATGCCCGACTCCCGGGCCTTCCGGGCGTCGATGGCGAGGATCACCGGTTCCGGCGTGCGGACCGCGCCGGCGGCCCGGGCGTCCTCGGCGGTCTTCGAGAGGTGGACCTTCCGCCGGTCCGACGGCTTCAATCCGACCTCGAGGACGATCGTCGACTCCTCGGCGGTGACCGGGAAGTAGAGCTCGTCGGGGATGTGGTCGGTGGGGAGATCGAGGTCGAGCTCCAAGGTATGGCCGTACGTGGCCCGGACCCGTTCGTCCTTCACCTCGTAGCGCCCCTTCGGATCGCTCTCGGCGATGGCGACGAGGTGGTGCGGCCGCAGCCAGTGGTACCCGCGGTGGTGCGAGGCGATGCCCTGGACGAGCCGGGGCAGTTCGACCCACCCGTGGGCGTCGAGGGCGAGCCCGTACTTCTCTGGGAAGTGCCGGAGGATGCCGGTCATCACCCGGCCGAGGTGGTCCAGCTCCCGATCGTTGAGGAGGAAGCGTCCGGGCTGGCCGCAGACCGGGCACGTCTCCGCCCGGTAGTAGCCGTGCTGGGCGCACTCCTTCAGCATCGAGGAGGCTACGCCTTCACCTTGTCCGCCTTCTTCTCGAAGTCCTGCAGCACGTCCCCGTAGAGGTCGGCGAGGTCCTTGAGCACGCGCTTCAGGACCGCCTGGGGCTTCTCGCCTTTGGTCTTCACGTAGAGCGACGGCCGGTCCAGGTACGGGTGGCCGATGGTATAGCGGGCCTCCACGACCTTCTCCTCGTCCTGGAGCGCCTCGACGAGCGGGATCAGGAGCGTCTCCTCGGTCTTCGGGACCTCGATCCGGAGCATGTCGTGCTCCTTTTCCACCACACGAACGTCCATCGGCGACGCGCCGACCCCGGTTCCCTTCTTAAAATTGGCGGAAGAAATGCACCCGGCCACCGCCGGTGCGACGCCGGCGAACGGCGCCCGGCGGCACCGCTATATCCCGAACGGCCCCGTCTCGGCCCCACACCATGCGCGTCCTCCTGATCGGCGGCGGCGCCCGGGAGCACGCGATCGGCCAGGCGCTCGCGCTCGCCTACGCCGACCTCGTCGTCGCCGCCCCGAACCAGAACCCGGGGCTGCGGGCTCTCGCCAAGCGGTTCGTCGTCGCCGGCACCACCGACACGGCGGCGCTCGTGGCGCTCGCCCGCGACGCCCACGTCGACTACGCGGTCATCGGCCCGGAGCAGCCGCTCGCCGCCGGCGTCGGCGACGCGCTCCGGGCGGCGAACGTCCCCGTCGTCGGGCCGTCGAAGCAAGGCGCGCAGATCGAGACGTCGAAGCGGTTCTGCCGGGAGCTCCTCGAGCGGCACCGGATCCCGGGGTCGCCCCGGTACCTCACGGTCCAGCACCTCGACGAGGTCGACGCCCGGGTGGCGGAGATGCGGGGGCCGTTCGTGGTGAAGCCCGTCGGGCTCACGGCGGGGAAGGGGGTGAAGGTCCTCGGGACCGACTTCGCCACGCCCGACGAGGGCGCCGCGTACGCGAAGGAGCTCCTCGCCGCCCACCCCGACGCGGGCGGCGTCCTCCTGGAGGAGCGGGCCGAGGGTGAGGAGTTCACGTTGATGGCGTTCGTGACCGACTCCGGCGTCTACCCGATGCCGGTCGTCCAGGACTTCAAGCGGGCCCGGCCCGGCGACACCGGACCGAACACTGGAGGCATGGGCTCGTACTCGCAGCGCGACCACCTGCTCCCGTTCCTTTCCACGACGATGCGCGACCGGGCGCTCGACATGATGCGGAAGACCGTCGACGCGCTCAAGGCGGAAGGGATCCCGTACCGGGGCATCCTCTACGGCGGGTTCATGCTCACCGCGAGCGGACCCGTCCTCATCGAGTTCAACGCCCGGTTCGGCGACCCGGAGGCGATCAACGTCCTCACCCTCTACGAGGAGGGGAACTTCGCCGATCTGCTCGCCGGCGTCGCGACGGGGCGCGTCGACCCGAACCTGGTCCGGTTCCGGACCCGGGCGACGGTGGTGAAGTACCTCGTCCCGCCCGGGTACCCCGAGCACCCGGTCACCGGCGGCATCCTCACCTACGACGAGCGCGGGATCGAGGGCACCGGCACCCACCTCCGCTTCGGCAGCGTCGACGACGCCGGGCCCTCCCAGGTCCGCCTCAGCACCTCCCGGGGCGTCGCGCTCGTCGCCGAGGCGAGCGCGATCCACGAGGCCGGCGCCCGCGTCGAGGCGGCGCTCGCCCACGTGAAGGGCGACTACGAGGTCCGCCATGACATCGCCTCGAAGGCCGATCTGACGATGCGCCTCGAGCGGATGCGCAAGCTCTTCATCCCGGGCGCCCGGGCGTCGCCGCTCCCGCTCAGCGTTGCCGCCCCCGACGCGCCGCCGCGCAGCCACGGCGTGGCCGCGCAGCTCCTCTAGCCCGCGCCCCCAAACCGTAAGTAGCGCGCGCCGGGTCCAACGGTCGGATGTTCTGTCCCAAGGATAAGCGGCTCATGCGCCCGGACCGCGCCGCCGGCGTCTGGCGCTGCTCGACGTGCGGCACCACGGTCCCGCTGGGCCGCGGTGAGGAGGTCGGAAAGTCGGCGCCCGTCGGTCGGAGCATGGCGGTCATCGAGGAGCGGACGTCGACGCTCCCCACGGCGGCCGAGCAGTGCCCGAAGTGCGGGAACATGGAGGCGTACTGGGTGCTGCGCCAGACCCGGGGGGCCGACGAGCCCGAGACCCGGATCTTCGAGTGCACCAAGTGCGGCCACAAGTGGCGGGAGTATCAGTGATCCCCGACCCCGGGGAGTTCGCGCCGATCAAGAGCCTCTTCGCCCCGGACGCGATCGGTCGGACGGTCCGGCTCCGGGGCTGGGTCGTCCGGACCCGCTCGTCCGGCGGCATCCTCTTCATGCGGATCCGCGACCGCACCGGGAGCGTCCAGATCACGGCGAAGCGCGACGTCCTCGGGGACGCCGCCTTCGACGCGGCCGAGCACGTCCAGGTCGAGGGCGCCGTCCGTCTCCACGGCACCGTCGCCGCCGACGCCCGGGCGCCCGGCGGCCGCGAGGTGCGGGCCGACGCGATCGAGGTGGTCCACGCCGGCGACCCGTTCCCGATCTTCCAGGGCCAGACCGAGGAGTTCTCCCTCGACAAGCGCCACCTCGCGATCCGCTCCCCGGAGAACGTCGCGATCTACCGGGTCCGCGCCGAGCTCCTCCGCGCGCTCCGCGGCTTCCTCGAGCGCGAGGAGGTCCTCGAGGTCGCGACGCCGATCATCACCGCCAACGCAGCGGAAGGGGGATCCGAGGCGTTCGCCTTCGACTACTTCGGCCGCCCGGGATACCTCTCCCAGACCGCGCAGCTCTACCTCGAGGCGCTCCTCGTCCCGAGCGAGCGGGTCTACGCGATCTCGACCTCGTTCCGGGCGGAGAAGTCGCGCACCCCCCGGCACCTCACCGAGTTCACCCACCTCGAGGTCGAGCTCGCCTGGGCCGGACTCCCCGAGCTCCTCGACTTCATCGAGCGGATGGTCGTGACGGCGCTCCACGACCTCGCCCACCGCTGCCCCGACGACCTCACCAGCCTCGGGCGATCGCCCGACGAGCTCCTCGCCCTCGCGATCCCGTTCCCCCGGATGACGTACCGCGAGGCGATCGACCAGCTCGCGGCCCAGGGGTTCCCCGTCCGGTTCGGGAGCGACCTCGGCACCGCCGAGGAACGCGCGCTCACGCTCACCGAGCGGACGCCAATCTTCGTGACCCACTTCCCGCGGAAGTTGAAGGCGTTCTACATGCTCCAGTCGGCGGCCGACCCCGAGCTCGTCGAGGCGGCGGACCTCCTCGGATCGGAGGGGTACGGCGAGATCGTGGGTGCGAGCGCCCGGGAGGTCGACGTGGACCGGCTCGTCGAGCGGCTGCGGGCCGTCGGTGCCCGCGAGGAGGATTACGCGTGGTACCTCGATCTCCGCCGGCACGGCAGCGTCCCGCACGCCGGCTTCGGCCTCGGGATCGAACGGCTGCTCCGGTGGATCCTCCGCCGGGAGCACATCCGCGACACGACGCCGTTCCCCCGGACCCCGTCGCGCCACACGCCGTGAGCGCGCCGGTGGGGCAACATTCATCTTCGACGGCGCGCATCCCCGCGACCTCCAACGGCGGAGCTCACTCGCGTGGCGGCTAACGGAACCAACGACCGCGGGGAGGAGCGATCCCTACCGGCCGGAGCGAAGGCGACGGCCGCGCGCCCGATCGTCGTCGACCGGCTCACCCACGAGGATGTGAACGACGTCTGCGCCCTCTTCCGGCGGGTCTGGGAGGGGTTCCGCAACGATCTGCCGAACGAGCTCATCAAGGCGTGGGAGCCGTCGCCCCTCGAGTTCACGAGCTGGATGGAAGGGGTCACGTACTTCGCCACCCGGCGCGAGGGCAAGCTCGTCGGCGTCGTCGGCGCCTCGATGGTCGACGGGAGCTGCCGCCTCGTGAACCTCGTCGTCGACCCCGACGCCCGGCGCCAGGGGTACGCGACGGCGCTCACCGCCTCGGCGATCGAGTGGGCGAAGCACAACGGCAGCCGCTCGGTCTGGGTCGATGCGCTCGCGAAGTTCACCGGCGCCGTCGCGGTGTTCCGGAACCTCGGGTTCTCCGAGGCGGGCGTCCTCCACAAGCACTTCTGGGACGAGGACGTCAGGCTGCTGGAGAAGCTCCTGTAGGGGCGGACCCGCCGCCGTCGCGCGGCGGCCGGGTCGCCGTCGACGCGACGGAGCCGTGGACCTGCTGGAGGAGCCGGAGGCGACGGAGCGCCTCCTCGGGCCGGCCGTCGTGGAACGCCCGGGCCGCGCGGGCGAGCTCCGTCGCCTCGAGCTCGACGCCGCTCCCGTCGCTCCGCTCCCGGAGGATGTACGCCCCGTACTCGGTGATGTACGGCGGGAGCGTCGTCTTGAGCCGGTTCACGGTCTGCAGCCGGATCGACCGGAGCTTCTGCTTGAGCGGCGCCAGGTGGCCGCCCCGGAGCTCCTCCTCGAGCTCCTTCGCGAGCTCGGCGGGGTCCATCGGCGGCGCCATGGCGAGCGCGTCCATGTCCCGCAGGAGCGAGACGAGCCGCTCGAGCTCCTCCCGGGCCTGGTCCAGGTGGCGCTCCTTGAGCGCGACGACCCGGTCGACCTGCTGGAACGACTGGAGCGCGAGGGTAAGATCGCCCTGGCGGGCCGCGTGGAGGACCTCGTCGATCTGGTCGCGTTCGAGCCGGCCGTCAACGGAGTACGCCTCGAGCCGGGAGAGCCGATTGCGCGTCGACCGCTCCCACGCCTCGAAGGCGACGAGGACCTTTTGCTGGGCGATCCGCTCGACGCCGCGGACCACCTCGAGCCAGGCGACGGCGTCGGTACTGTGGCGCGTCGCCTCCTCGGCCCACGACGGGAGGATGGGGATGGTGACGCCGAGCGCTTGGGACCCATCGGCCCATTGACGCAGCCGGGCGACGCGCCGGGCCACCTCGGCGGCTCGACCGTCCGGGGGCCGCTCCGGTCCCCGGGTCGCCTCGTGCGTCCCGGCGGCGGGGTTCGGTGCCGGGACCGGCTGGCCGCAGACCGGGCACCGGTCGGCGCCGGGGGGTATCGCGGTCCCGCACCGGGAGCAGGGCGGGTTACCGCTGGCCATCGCGTCCTAGGCCGCCGCGACGGGGGCGGGTGATCCGGAGGGAGGCGACCACGCCCCCGCATCGTGCGCTCCGGATTCCGAGCGACGGAGCCGTCGCCGCGCCGGAGGGCCGCACGGGGGTAGACACGCCCTTGTCAGGTATATTGACCATCGGACGGAGGTGGCGTCCTCGAGCGGGCGCCGACACGACCGCCTTCGGGGCGCGCGTCGGGGCCGGGTCGTCGACGACGCCCGGGCGGACCCGACCGCCGATGGAGAGGGATGCAGGGGGTGAGATTTGAACTCACGAACTCCTACGAGACCAGGACCTCAACCTGGCGCCTTTGACCAAGCTGGGCCACCCCTGCGCGGCCGGCGCGTCGTACGAAGGTGCCGCCATAACCCTTTGCCCGCCGTGAACGGGGGGGCGCCGCGGGACCCCCGGGGGCGGGCCCGCGGGGCCAAAAAGACTTTTACAGAAAGCTCGTCGGAGCGCCGATGGACGCGCGGCCCCCCGAGCCGTCCGCCGGAGCGGGCGCCACGATCTACGTCGGCACGAAGCCAACGATGACGTACGTCTTCCTGGTCGTCGCGCAGCTCAACAGCGGCGCCGGCCCCGTCGTGGTCCGGGCCCGGGGGAACGTGATCGGCAAGGCCGTCGACGTCGTCGAGGTCGTCCGCCACCGCTTCCTCGAGGGCCAGGTCGCCGTGGGGGCGATCATCATCGACACCGAGCGCCTCGTCAACCGGGAGGGGCACGAGACGAACGTCTCGTCGATCGCCATCCCGCTCACCCGCATCGGCGCCGCGCCCACCGCGCCCCCGCCGGCTACCTCCGGGTGACCCAGGTCCCCGCGAAGTAGTCGCCGAGCCGCTGATTCTCGTGGCTCGTCCAGATCGCGATCGCGCTCACCGCCCCGCAGATCGCGAGGCCGAACCCCACGATCGCGACGATCGACGCGACCGCGAGCAGGTCGACGGGGACCGCGATCCCGCTCGCCGTGCTGAGGCTCTGGGTGAGCCCGCTCCCGCGCAGGAGGAGGAGCGTCGTGGCCGCGCCGCCGAATCCGAGGAGGCTCAGGGGGATCAGCTTCGGGCTATTGCGCACCACGATCGGCACGACGCCGGGACGCCCGGGGGTCCGGGCCTCGACGCGCAGGCCCATCGCGCGCTTGCCCAGGGTGGTCCCCCAGACGAGCTCGCTCACCACGACGTAGACGAACGCGTACGTCGCGAACGCGAACGCCGCGGCGTTGTACGGGGCCCCCGCGAGCACGTCCTCGCTGCTCCCGGGGAGCGTGCGGGCGAGGTACGCCCACAACGCGACCGCGGGGACGAGCGCGACGGCGAGATCGATGGCGAAGGCGGCCGACCGGCGCGTCACCCCGGCGAGCCGGTCGCGACCGAGCGCCCGACCGAGACGGACGAGGTACCGCCCCGTGAGATGAGCGCGCCAGGCGTCGCGAGCCGTGACGCCCGGCTGGGTGGCGAGGGCGTCCAGGTTCCGCTGGTCCGCGCCGACCCACGGCGGTGCGCCGAGGTCGGCCCATCCGTCCGATGTCGGACCCGGGGGCGGGAGCTTCGCGAGCCGTCGGGCCGTGTCCCGGGCGTCCCGCGCCGCCGAGCCCGCATCGGAGATCGACCGGCGCAGGTCGCCGTCGAGGATCGCTTGAAGGCTGCGGCGCAACCCGCCCGGGGCCGTGGGGGCCCCCGACGCGGGTCCGATCCCGACCGTCGTCGGGCCCGGGCGGCCGGCGCCGAGCGCCTGCGCGGCGCGCGCGGCGAGGAAGCCGGCGGCAAGGGCGAGGAGGCCCGAGAGGTAGACGAGGTCGAGCAGACCGGCGCCCCCGACGGAGTAGATGGCCGACTGGGGGTTCGCGTAGAGCGGCGGTTGCCGCAGGACGTCGGCCCCGACGACGACGCCCAGCGTCGCCGCCACGTACCCCGCGGTGAGCCCCCAGGCGTCGGGCCGCGCCCCGCCCCACCGGATCGCGACGACGGCCAGCACGCCGACCGCCATCGGGGCGAGCAGGTAGCCGGGGAACGACGAGACGATCCCGACACCCGGGATCGCTTCGGTCGTCGCGAACGTCGCAACGAGCGCCACCGAAGCGAGGCCCAAGAGACCGGGGCCGAGCAAGGATCGACCGGCGGTCCGTTCGGCGGCCGCCCAGGCCGCCGGCACCGCCGCCGCCAGGACCACGACGCCGGCGTCGAGCCAGAGGTCGAGCGCTCCCGCGCCCCCGGGCAGCGACGGGAGGGCGGCGACGAGGACGACCCAGAGGAGGGCGGCGAGCGACTCGACGACGAAGAGCAGGCCGAACCGAACGGCCGACCCCGCGGTCCCCCCCAGCAGGCGGGCCGCGAGGAGACCCGTGAGGAGGAGCGGGATCACCCCGCCGCCGATGTTGATCGCCACGATCGCGGGCCCGATGGTCACGAACGGCAGGTTGGCGAGCGTTCCCACGAGGCTGCCCGGCAGGAGGAGCCAGAACGTGCGGCGGCTGAACCCGGCGGCGTTCGCCGTGGGCGCGTCCTCCCACGCGAACAGGTAGAGGAAGAGCCAGAGGAGCGGAGGGGTGGCGAGGAAGACGACGTTCTGGACGACGTCGCTCAGGACGGCGGAAAGGGCAACCACGGAACGACCATCCGCTCGAGCGGACGAGCCGTTCGGAGGGGGCTCGGGGGCATAACGGTTGACGGCGGCGGCCGTCGTGGCACCGGCGCCCGGCGAGGCGGCGCGGTCGGCGGCCCAAAGCTTTTCTCGCGTAAGGGCGGTTCGCGGGCGGATGGACCCGGTGCGGACCGAGACCGATTCGCTCGGAACGCGCGAGGTTCCGGCCACCGCGTACTACGGGATCCAATCGCTGCGGGCCCGCGAGAACTTCCCGGTGAGCGGGCTGCGCTCCCCGCGCACGTTGATCCGGGCGTACGCGCTCTTGAAGGCGGCGTGCACCCGCGCGAACCGGGAGTTGGGCACGCTCGACGAGCGACGCGCGGACGCGCTCCTCACCGCCGCTGAGGAGGCGGCGGCAGGCCGATACGACGCCGAGTTCATCGTGGACGTGTTCCAGGCCGGGGCCGGCACCTCGATGCACATGAACGTGAACGAGGTGCTCACGAACCGTGCGCTCGAGATCCTGGGCGAACCCCGGGGGCGTTACACCGAGCTCTCGCCCAACGACCACGTGAACCGGGGGCAGTCCACCAACGACACCTACCCCACCGCGGCGAACGTCGCGGTCCTGTTCGCGTTCCGCATGCTCCGTCCGGCCGTCGGGATCCTCGCCGCGAGCCTCCGGCGGAAGGCCGACGAATTCGCCTCCCTCGCGAAGGCCGGCCGCACCCACCTCAAGGACGCGATGCCGGTCACCCTCGGCGCCGAGTTCGGCGCCTACGCCTCGGCCCTCGAGCGGTCGCTCGAGGCGCTCGAGAGCGTCGAGCGGGCGCTCGCGGAAGTCCCGCTCGGAGGTTCGGCGGTGGGGAGCGGCGTCAACACCGCGCCCGGATTCCGGTCGCTGGCGGTCCAGTACCTCGCCGAATCGTCGGGGCTGCCGCTGCGGGTCGCGCGGGATCCGTTCGAGGCGATGCAGAGCCGGGCGGCGCTCGCCGGCGCGTCGGGCTGGCTCCGCAACCTGAGCGGTGAGCTCGGCCGCATCGCGAACGACCTGCGGCTGCTCTCGAGCGGCCCGGCGACCGGGTTCGACGAGGTGCGCCTGCCGGAGATCCAGCCGGGGTCGTCGATCATGCCGGCGAAGGTGAACCCGTCGGCCGCCGAGTGCCTCAACATGGTGGCGTTCCACGTGATGGGGGCCGACCAGGCGACGGCGCTCGCCGTGGGCGCCGGCCAGCTCGAGATCAACGTGATGATGCCCCTCGCCACCTGGGAGGTCCTCTTCTCCGCCGAGCTCCTCACGAACTACCTCCCGGTCTTCGCCCGGACCTGCATCGACGGGATCGCCCCGAACCCGCCGGCCCTCGAGCGGTACCTCCTGGGGTCGACGGCGCTCGCGACGGTCCTCACGCCGAAGCTCGGCTACCTCAAGGTCGCCGAGCTCCTGCACGACGCCCAGCGGTCGGGCACCCCCGTCGCCCGACTCCTCGTCGAGCGGGGCCTCATGACCGCCGCCGAGGTCGACGCGGTCCTCGGCCCGGCGGCGCTGGCGCGGCTCGCCGCGCCGGTGCCATCGGAACGGCCGCAGCGTTAAGAGACGCGGACCCCCTCGGCGGGCGATGCCGTCGATCGAGGAGGTCGCGGTCGCTCTCGGGACCGACACGAGCCCCGAGTACCAGCGGGCCGTGGAGGTCCTCGGGCGTGTCGGCCTCACGATCTACGAGGCCCGGGCGTACATCGCGCTCGTCGCGCGCGGCGTCGGCGACGCGGCCACGCTCGCCCAGGCGGCACGGATCCCCCGGACGAGCGCGTACAAGGTCCTCGAGTCGCTCGCCGAGAAGGGGTACGCCACGCCCAGCGGCGGGAAGCCCATCCTCTTCCGGCCCAAACCGCCGCTCGAGGTCGCCGACACGCTGAAGTCGGCCATCCAGGAGGTCTTCGAGACGCTCGAGACGCTCCACCGGGTCGTCGGGGAGCGCGGAGAGCCCCAGCTCGTCTACCTGCTCGCCGGGAAGGACCGGGTGATCGGGAAGATCGGCGATCTCCTGGAGGCGTCGGAGCGGTCGTTCATCCTCACCACCCCCCAGATCGCCGAGGTGCGCGACGAGCTCGGAAAGCGGATCGCCCAGGCGGTGAAGCGGGGCGTCGCGCTCACCTTCGTCACCGCCCCCCACCAGCGGGTCCCCGAGGGCGTCCAGTACGTCCCCCGGGAGAACCTCCTCGCCACCGAGGTCCTCGCCGACGGGGAGCACGCGCTCCTCGCCGCGCCGGGGCTCGACGCCTGTGGGTTCACCGACAACCCGATCCTGACCGCCCACCTGCGCCAGTTCCTCGAGGTCATCCTCGAAAAGGGGCTCGAAGGGTCGGCGCCCGCCGGGGCGTGACCGGTCCCCGCGGCCCGGCGGCCCGGGTCCGGGCCCGGCTCACGCAATCGCTCCCCGCCGACGCGCTCGCGGCGCTGCCCGCGGGGTACCAGCGGCTCGGCTCCGTCCTCGTCGTCCGGCTCCCGGAGGTCCTGCGACCCCACTATCCGGCGATCGGGGCCGCGTGGCAGGCCGAGCTCGGCGTCGCCGCCGTCCTGCGCCACGCCTCGCGGACCGAAGGGGACCACCGGGCTCCGGTCGTCGAGCGGATCGCCGGGGACCGGACCGAGACCGAGGTCGTCGAGCACGGGGTGCGGTACCGCTTCGACGCGGCCGCGATCATGTTCGCCGCGGGGAACCAGGCGGAACGGGCCCGGATCGGCGCGCTCGTCCGCCCCGGTGAGTCGGTCGTGGACCTCTTCGCCGGGATCGGGTACTTCGCGCTCCCCGCGGCGGTCCACGGCCGGGCCCGGTCGGTCGTGGCCGTGGAGGCCAACCCGGTGGCGCACGGCTACCTGGTCGAGAACGCGCGGCGCAACGGGGTGGGCGACCGGATCACCCCGATCCTCGGCGACAACCGCGTCGTCGAGCTGCCGGAGGGAACCGCCGATCGCGTGATCCTCGGGTGGCTGCCGTCCGCCGTGGCGTGGATCCCCCGGGCGGTCACGTGCGCCCGCCCCACCGCGACGCTCCACGTCCACCTGGTTGCCGAGGTACGGGTGGCGCCCGCGACCATCGCGGCCACGGTACGCGCCGCCGTCGAACGGACCGAACGCCCCGTGGACGACGCCGTCGTCCGCCGGGTGAAACCGTACGGGCCCGGTCGGGACCACGTCGTCGTCGACGTCCGGCTCGCTCCCGACTGATACCGGTGGCACGGGCCCGGGTGGGCGCCCGATGGCTCAGCGGGCCGGGCGGGGGGCGACCGGCGGCGGCGACGCCGCGCCAGGAACGTCGGCGACGATACCTGAGCGCAGTCGCTCGACGGCGGGGCCGAACGCCGCGACGAACCGGTCGATGTCGGCGGGCGGGTTCGAGAATGACGCACGGACGAACCGGCCCCCGAATGCCGGCGAGAGATAGTTCCCCGCTCGGACGAACACCCCGTCGTGGAGTAGGAGCTCGCGCTGGAGCGCTTCGGGGGCGATCCCGGTGGGGGCGATGTCGATCGCGAACATGTTCGCCTGCGAGGGGTAGACCGGCAGGGACGCCCCCGGGACGCGCTCGACGGCCTCGCGGATCCGGCGCTGGTTCTCCCGGGTCGTCCGGCGGACCGCGTCGATCCACGTGGGCTTCGTCCGGAGCGCCGCGACGGCGGCGGCCTGGGCGAGGGCGTTCACGCCGAGGTCGTTCGTATTGAACCGGGCGACCGTCGCCGCGAGCGCCGGCGGAGCGGCGAGGCCCCCGATGCGGAGCCCGGCGAGCCCGCAGTTCTTGGAGACCGACCAGACCGTGAGGGTCCGGTCCGGGGCGAACGGGGCGGCGAGCGTGTGGTGGTCCGGAAAGTCCCGGTAGGTGACATCGTTGAGCAGGTAGAGCCCCCGGGACTCCGCGAGTTCCGCGATGGCGCGGACCTCCTCGGCCGGGTACCCCGAGCCCAGCGGGTTCAGCGGATCGATGAGCAGGATCATCCGGGTCTTCTCGGTGATCGCCGTTTCGATGGCGGCGGCGGTGAGCCGGTACGGCGGCGCGTAGATCGGCGGGGTGATCGCCCGGGCGCCGCTGAGCTCGATGAACTTGTGGATGATGAGGTAGCTCGGGTCGCTCGCCACGACCTCGTCGCCCGGCCGCAAGAGCGCCCGGGTGAGCATGTAGAGCGCCTCGGTGCCGCCCGCGGTGAGGACGAACCCGTAGTCGGCCGGGAACCCGAGGTCGCGCAGCACGAGGTCCCGGAGCACCGGGTCGCCGCGCGCGAACGGGTAGCCCTCGTACCGGCGCTCCCGGGTCGCCGTCGCGATCGCCCCCTGGACGATCTCCGGCGGGACCAGATGGTTCGTGTTCTGGCTCATCCACGCCACCGCTTCGCGGTGGGCATGGGCGTAGACGAACGGGTCGAACGCGTCGGGGGTCATGCGCGACGGTCGGCCGGGCCGCCGAACCCCTTAACGGCTACGCGTCGGCGGCGGGTCCGGCGAGGTACGCGGTCACGATCCCCATCGACTGGGGGCGCGCCTCGACGCGGTCGAACCCGGCGGCCCGGAGGAGCGCGAGCATGCCGGCGCGGTCCGGCAGGTGGCGGAGCGACTCCGGGAGGTACCGGTACGGCCCCGCGCTCCCCACCAGCGCGCCGAGCGCCGGGACGACGTCGTCGAAGTACCGGTGGAACGCGGCCCGGGCCCGGACACCCGTGGGCTCGGTGATCTCGAGGGTGAGGAGCGCCCCACCGGGCGCGATGACCCGCCGGAGCTCGGCGAACGCGTCGGGGAGCCGCGGGAGGTTCCGGGCGACGAACGCCGACATCGCCAGATCGAACGTCCCCGGGCGGAACGGGAGGGCGAGGACGCTCGCCTCGCCGAACGCGACGCGCCGGTCGATCGTCGGGTCGCGTCGGCGCCCGGCCACAGTGAGCATCGCACGGGTGAAATCGACGCCGACGACCCGGGCGCGGGGGTAGTGGTGCGCCGCGAGCCGGGTGAGGTCGCCGGTGCCGCACCCGGCGTCGAGGATCGTCCGGGGGGATTCCCGGGCGCGGAACCGGTCGAGGTCCCAGAGCGCCCGGGGCCGCCAGACGAAGTCGTTCCCGAGCGACGCGACGTGATCGAACCAATCGTACCGCCGGGCGATGTGGCCGAACATCGCGCGGACCTCGCGCTCGAATCCCGGGCCCGACCGGTCCGGGTACGGTGACCCGTCGGGTGCCCGTCGCGGAGCCCGGGACCCGTCCACGGGGCGCGACCCGCGCCGGCCGCTATAGGGTCGCGGGCTAGGCCGCCGCGGCGAGCCGGCCCTCGAGTTCGCGCAGTCGGGGCATGAGATCGGCGCGGTACCGTTCGATCCCCGCCGAACGGGCGGCCGCGAGGCGGGTCCGGGCCTCGCCGCCCCGCCCCCGCCGGGCCTCGAGGTCGGCGAACCGGAACTCCATCTCGGCCGATTCGGCGAGGAGGTTCAGCTGGCGGGCGAGGGCGGCCGCCTCGACGTAGAACCGCTCCGCATCGGCGTAGCGGCTGTCCTCGGCGGCGATGATCCCCTCGATCATGGTGAGCTGCTGGTGGGCGAGCTGGTCGCCCATGGGCTCGAGGTTCTCCCGGGCGTGGTCGAGGGCGATCCGGGCCCGGTCGAGGTCCCGGCGCTCGGCATAGAACTGGCTCAGGTTGAGGCTCACGTACCCGATCCAGATCCGGGATCGCGACAGCTCGGCCGACCGGAGCGCCTCCTGCATCCGAGGGAGCGCTTCCGCGCGACGGTCGGCGTAGTGGAGCATGAGCGCGAGGTTCATCATCACCCGGGCCCGGGCGCTGTGGTCGCCGGAGTCGGCGAAGAGCGCCGCCGCGCGCTCGTAGAGCTGGAGCGCCTCGGCCGTCCGGGCCGGCGCCTGGGGGGTGAAGGTGTTCGCGAGGTCGACGAGGGCGTGGCCGACGTCGACGGGGGTCCCGTGGGCCTCGGCGAGCGCGAGCTCGGCCCGCTGGTGCCGTTCGGCGGCCCCGAGGTCGCCAAGCCGCCAGAGGGCGACGCCCAGGACCCGGTGGGCCGCCATGAGCCCCCGGTCGTGGTGGTGCCGTTCGAGGATGGGGAACGCCTCCTGGGCGATGTCCCGGCCCGAGGCGTACTCGGCGAGGTCGGCCCGGGCCTGGGCGAGCCCGAGGAGCGCGAACCCGAGCTCGAGGTCGAGCGCGGGATCGGTCCGGGCCCGGGCGACGGCGTCGAGCAGGACGGCCTCCGACCGCTTGAGGTCGCCGAGCTCGTCGAGGTGGCGGCCGAGCTCGACGAGGAGGAGGATCTCTTCCGACGGGCGACGCGGCGAGAGCCGCCGGAGCGACTCGAGCGCCCGCTCGAGGTGGACGAACGCCGCGTCGAACGCATACGACTTGGTCGCGAGGTCGGCGGCGCGCCGGTTGTACTCGACGGCCTTGTCGTCCTCGCGGCCCAGGTAGAACTGGCGGGCGAGCTCGTAGACGTCGGACGTCTCCCCGCCGCTCCGGGCCTCGAGCGCCCCGGCAACCTTCCGGTGGAGGAGCCGGCGACGGGTCTCGGTGAGCTGCGCGTACACGTCGGCCCGGGCGCGCTCGCTCACGAACTCGTAGACTTCGCCGCCCTTCTCGCGGATGATCCCGTCGCGTACGAGGTGGTCGAGCGACTCGCTGAGCCGCTCCTCCTCCTTGCCCGACGCGGCCGCGACGGTGGGGAAATCGAACTCGCGACCGATGACCGAAGCGTAGACGAGGAGCCGACGCTCCGCTTCCGGCAGGAGACCGATCCGGGCCTTCACCACCTCGCCGAAGTCCTGACCGACGTCGTCCGGCGCGGCCCCGGTCCGGGCGAGCCCGGTCGAGGCGCGGACCAGGTACTCCGTGAAGAGCGGGTTCCCGTCGGTCTGGGTGAACCATCGCATGAGCGCCTCCCGGCCCGGGTCGCGCCCATGGAGGAGCCACCGGACGTACTCGCCGAGCTCCGACTCGTTCATCGGACGGAGGGTGAGCGCCGTCACGGTCCGCCCCTGGGGGAGCGCGGCGAGCGCGTCGCGGGTCCGGGGCGGGGCCTCGCCGGGAGGGACCGCCGAGGCGAGGACGACCAAACGCGACTCGCCGATCGACGGGAGGTACTCCTTCAGGAACTCGAGCGTCGAATCGTCGGCGAACTGGAGGTCGTCGAGGACGAGGAGGAGCGGACGTTCCTCGGTGAGGTGGTCGATGAACTCGCCGAGGCGGGCGAAGAGCGAGCTGCGGTTCGCGGTGATGCGGTCCGGCGGATCGGCAAGGTGGTCGAGCAGCCGGCCGGCCTCCCGCGCCTCGGCCGGTTTCTCGGCGAGCCCCGTGGCCCGGGCGGCCTCCCCCTCGGGATCATCCTCGTAGGGGGCGAGGAACATCGGGAGCGTGGGCGTCGCGCGGTGCGCCGCGTGGTCCCGCTCCTCGCGCTCGGCGAGCGCCGCCTTGAGGACCGTGCGCATGAGCCCGTACGGCTCCGGCGGCTCGGCGGGGCGTGCCCGTCCTTCGAGCACGCGGAACTCGAGGCCCCGGCCCAGATCGGCGGCGGCGTGGAGCATCGTCGACTTGCCGACGCCCCCTTCGCCGACGAGGAGGAGCGCCCGACCGCGGCCGCTGCGGGCCCGCTGGAGGTGCCCCAGGATCTCCTCGATCGTGGCGTGGCGCCCGAAGAGCGGGGGCGAACCGTCGGGGCTGAGGACGGCCGCCGTCGCCACGCTGGTGATTGAGGCGGGCGGCCCCTATTTACTACCTCGGGCCGCCGGGGGCGCGGGGCCGTCGCCCGCCGGCGCGGGCGGGGGTTCGCCCTCGTCCGGCTGGGCGGCGAGCTGGCGGCCGAGCTCGGCGAACGCGGGGGCGAGCCCCGGATGGAGCTGCGGCAGATCGAGCTGGACCGCGGACCGGAACGCCTCGCGGGACCGTCCGAGGTCCCGGGTCTTGTAGAGGAGGCGGGCGAGCTGGAAGAACCCCCGGGCCGCCTGGGCCTTCAGCCCGAGCGCCTGGGCCCGCTCGACGGCGAGGCGGAACGAGAACTCGGCCTGGTCCCACGCCCCGCGGCGCTCGTGGACGAGCCCCTCGTTGAGCAGGACGAGCTCGAGCCCCGCCGGGTCGTCGGCGCGCTCGAGGAGTCGCCGGGCCTGCTCGTTGTCCTGGAGCCCTTCCTCGATCTGGCCGAGCGCGAGCCGGGACTCGACGCCCCGGGCGAGCGCCCAGCCCACCCACCGCGGCTCATGCGCCCGCTCGGCGAACTCGCGGGCGAGGGTGTACGCGTCCAGCGCGTCGGCCGGCCGGTCCGGGGCGAGGACCTGGCCGCGGTTCACGTGGGCCCGGGCCACCTCGGCCCAGTCGCCGACGTCGCCGAGCCGCTGGACCGCCCGGTCGTACCACGTCACCGCCTCGTCGGCGATCTCGGACCCGAGCATGCTGAACGCGTCGCCGATGTCGATGCAGAGGCGACCCAGCACCCGGGGGTCGCCACCGGGTTGCAGCAGGTCGAGCGCCCGGATCCCTTCGTCCATCGCCTCGCGGTACGCGCCCCGCTGGTAGGCGATCCGGCCCAGGATGCGGTGGACCGAGGCGAGGCCCGAGACGTCGCCGCTCCGGGCGAAGAGCTCCCGCGCGTCGCGCGCGCCGCGCACCGCCGCGTCGGCGTCGAGCGCCTCCCGGGCCACCTCGGCCCGGCCGAGCAGGATCCGCGCCCGGAGCCGGATATCGCCGCCGGCCTTCTCGAGCGCCTCGACGAACAGGCGATCGGCCGCCTTCGTCTCTCCCGTCGAGTAGTAGAGTTCCCCGAGCCGCAGCGCGAGCTCGGCCTCGTCGCGGACGTGGTCGCCCGGGACCGCCTTCAGGTCGAGCCGCACCCGCTCGAGGAGGTGGGCCGCCTCCTCCGGACTATCGTTCGCCTGGGCCATCTCAGCGGCCCGGCGGTTGTAGACGAGCGCCTTCTCCGGTACCTTCCCCAAGAAGAAGTGGCGGCCGAGCTCGGCGATCGCCTCCGGCGGCGGTTCGGGGAACGCCCGGGCCATGGCCTCGGCGATCTTCCGGTGGAGCACCCGGAGCCGGCTCGCGGTGAGCGACTGGTAGATCCGGGCGCGGACCTCGTCGTGGACGAAGCTGAACCGTTCGCCCCCGGGCCGCTCCCGGAGGATGCCAAGCGCGACGAGCCGCTCGAGCTCCTCGGCGAGCGCCTCGTCGGCGATCCCCGTGGCCGCGACGAGGAGCGGAAAGTCGAACTCCCGGCCGATGGCGCTCGCGTAGGCGAGCGCCCGTTGCTGCTCGGCGGTGAGCTCGGCGAGCCGGGGCAGCCCCGTCTCGTCGCCCGTCGCCTCGCCGTCGAGCGCCACGGTGAGCCTGACCCGCGCAGGGCGGCCGCCGACCTTTAACTCTCGGCTCGGGGCGCACAAGCGTTAATTGGCCGCGGCCGGCTGGTCACGGCGATGGCGACGTCGGCGCCGGCCGGGGCGCCCCCCGGGGCCCCGGCCCGCATCTCGCTCCAGCGCCGGGTGAGCTTCGCCCTCTTCGCGCTCCTGCTCCTCCTCGCGACGGCGTTCTACGTCTATTGGGGGCTCGCGTTCGACGGATGGTTCGACAACGGCGTGTACGCCGTGACGATCGTCCTCGCCCTCTTCGGCCTCGCCGGAATGTGGCTCGTCGCCCCCAACCCGCCGCGGGCCGCGACCGCCGACGGGCCGGCGTAGGTCGCTAGATCGGGCGCGCGGCCAGCGCCCACCGCGTCGGGCCGTGGTCGGCGCCGCCGACGCACGCCCCGGGGGGCTCCGTCACCATCGGGAGCGGCGTTTCCGGGATGCCGAGCAGCGCCCCATCGATGGCGGTCTCGATCGCGTGGCCGCACGCCTCCTGCCCGCACCACGGCAGGTACCGGACCGTGGTCGACCCGGCGAGGTCGGCGAGGGTCGCGGCCGGCGTGAACTGGGTCTGGAACGCCGCGTCGGCCCGGGCGCGCAGCGCGGCATCGAACCGCTCGAGCCGGTCCCGGACCGCCGCCGGCAACCCGTCGGTCGGGAGGGTGCCGCGTTCACCGAGGCGGTCGGCCCACGAGACGGTGCGGCCCTCCATCTCCCGGCGGCCGACCTCGAGGCGCAGCGGGACCCCCTTCAGCTCCCACCGGTAGTACTTCGCCCCGGGCCGGTCGTCGCTATCATCCAGGTGGACCCGGAGACCGGAGGCCCGGAGCTCCGTGACGAGCCCGGTGGCGTACAGCCGCACCGCGTCGCCCTGAGCCCCTCCGACGATGGGCACGACGACGACGGCGTACGGCGCGATCGCCGAGGGGAAGATGGCGCCCCGCTGGTCGCCGTGGACCGCGACGATGGCGCCCAGGAGCCGCTCGGAAAGACCGAACGTGGTCTGGTGGACCCAGCGTTGCTCCCCCGTCGCCGACTCGTACGCGATGCCGTATGGCCGGGAGAAGTTCTCCCGGTAGTGGTGGATGCTCCCGATCTGGAGCGTCCGCCCGGTGCCGATGGGGATGTCGAGGCCGACGGAGTAGAACGCGCCCGGGAACTTGTCCCACTCCGGGCGCCGGACGGGGACGTACGGGAGGGCGAACGCCGTCGCCATCTCGGCGAAGCTCGCGAGGTTCGCGCCCACCCGGGCCGTGGCGGCCGCCTCGTCGACCTGGCAGGTGTGCTCCTCGATGAAGTGGATCTCGCGGACCCGCAGGAACGGTCGCGTCGTCTTCGTCTCGTAGCGGAACGTGTTCACGATCTGGTAGACCGTGAGCGGGAGGTCCCGGTGGGACCGGACCCAGAGCGCGAAGATCGGATACATCGCAGTCTCGCTCGTCGGGCGGAGGACGAGCTCGACGTCGAGGGGCGTCGCGCCGCCCCGGGTGACCCAGTAGACCTGCTCGTCGAACCCCTTGATGTGCTCCTTTTCCTTCTGGAACTCGGTCCGCGGGATCAGCGTCGGGAACTCGACGGCGACGGAGCCGGACCGGTCGAGGGCACCCGCGATCACCCCGTCGAGCGCCCGCCGGGCGGCGAAGCCGTACGGGGTCCAGACGTTCATCCCCTTCACGGGGTAGCGCTTGTCGGAGAGCTCCGCCGCCTCGACGACGGCGAGGTACCAATCGATGAGGCCGGCGCTCTTCTCCGGGAGGTCGGCCATCGGCGCCTGTCCGGGGACCGGACCCGCATAATAGGCTCTCCGCCGACGCGGGTTCGTCGCACGCCACGCTACACAAGGGATTATGCGACCTCGTCGCCATCGTTGGTGGGCCATGAGGCTCGTCGTCTGCGTGGACCGCGACGACGATCTCGGCCGCAAGGCGGGCGTCGCGGGCCCGGTGATCGGCCGGACCAGCGTCCTCGACTCGGCCGTGCGGCTCGGTACCGCCGACCCCGGCGACGCGGATACCAACGCCATGTTCGCGGCGGTCCACCTCCGCGACGAGATCGCGGCCGCCGGCCACGAGGTCGAGGTGGCGGTCCTCACCGGCTCGCCGAAGGTGGGCGTCCTCTCCGATCAGCGGGTCGCCGAGCAGTTCGACCAGGTCCTGACCCGGTTCCCCGGCGCGACGGTCCACCTCGTCTCCGACGGCGCCGAGGACGAGTACCTCTTCCCGATCCTCGCGTCCCGGGCCCGGATCGACGGGGTCCACCGGGTCTACATCCGGCAGAGCGCCAGCATCGAGTCGACGTACTACACCCTTGTCCGGGCGCTGAAGGACCCGAAGCTCCGGGCGAAGACGGTCCTCCCGTTCGCCCTCGTCCTCCTCACGCTCGGGATCGCGGCCGCGGGCGGCGTCATCTGGTGGGGGATGATCGGGCTGAGCGTCCTCCTCGGGGTCTACCTCATCTTCTGGACGTTCGACATCGACGAGGCGATCATCGACTCGATCCGCTCGGCGTCGACGGACATCCGGCAGGGGTCCGTCGCGTTCGGCTTCGGTCTCTTCGCCGTGGCGCTCGTCGCCGCGGGGCTCCTCTCCGGGTACAACGCGTACATCGGCCACCCCTCGGAGATCCCCCTCGCCCGGATCCTCTTCCTCCTCAACGCCGGCCTCATCTGGTGGCTCGGTGCCGGCTTCGCCTGGGAGGCGGGCCGGGCGCTCCGGCGCTACTTCGTCCGGGGCCGGCTACCGTCGTCGTTCCCCATCGCCACGACGTCGATCATCGGGATCGGGTTCCTCGTCTACGGCGTGATCTACCTGATCGAGCTCCTGGAATCGCTCTCGGGGAGCACCCAGCTCTACGCCATCGTCGCGACGATCGTGACCGGGCTCGCCCTCGTGATCGGGGCGGCGGTCCTCTCGCAGTACCTCAAGACCCGGACCGCGGCGCCCGACGCCGCGACGCTGCCGACGTAGGCGGCACCGGGGGCGCCGTCGTCGCCCGGACCAGGTCGGCTTCGGAGACGGTCCAGCCGCACCGGTCGATCAAGAGCCGCCGGGCGGCGCGGGGCGAGCCCGACTCATCGAGCGCCTGGCGGCCCAGCGTGGCGAGGTCCTCCCAGACGTTCCAGGGAAAGACCACCCAGACCCACGCCTCGCGCGGGATCTCCTCGCCGAAGTACGTCGGCGCGTACTTCGCGCGGGTGATGTGGAGGAGCGTCGCGGTCTCGAGCCGGTCGGGGCGGCGATCGGCGATGTGGGCGGCGGCGAGCTCCAAGCTCTCGCCGGTGTCGGTGATGTCGTCGACGACGAGGACCCGCTCGCCCGCGACGTCGCCGCTGAGCGGCTCGGTGAGCTGCGCCTTACCGGTCGGCGTGGCGGTCACGCCCCAATGCTGGGCCCGCACCGCCACGAGCCGGCGCACGGCGAGCCGGTCGGCGAGGAGCCGGGCGGCGACCCATCCCCCCCGGGTGAGCCCCACGATGGTCTGCGGCCGCCGGGCGGCCCGGTCGACCTGGGCCGCGATGGCGTCGGCCCACCGGTCGATGTCGGCCCACGTGGCGACGCGACAGCGCGGGTACTGCGCCATCGCGCCCGGGGCCTACGGGTAGATCCCGCGCAGCGTCATCGCGTCCACGACGCGCTGGATCGCGAGGACGTACGCCGCGGTACGATTGTGCACCTTGCGCTCGGTGGCGACCTTGTGGACCTGGGCGTAGCTCTCGACCATGACCCGCTCGAGCCGCTGGTTGACCTCTTGGAGGGTCCAGAAGAACCCCTGGATGTCCTGGGCCCACTCGAAGTAGCTCACCGTGACCCCGCCGGCGTTCGCGAGGATGTCGGGGAGCACGGTCACGTGCTTTTCGAAGAGGATCCGGTCGGCGTCGGGGAGGGTGGGACCGTTGGCCGCCTCGGCGACGATCTTCGCCTGGACCTTGTCGGCGTTGGCCCCGGTGATCTGGTTCTCGAGCGCCGCCGGGATGAGGATATCGACCTTCGCCTCGAGGATCTCGGTATTCGAGATCGGCGACGACCCGGGGAACCCGACGACGGACCCGGTCTTCGCCTTGTAGGCGTCGACCTCGTGGGGGTTGAGCCCCTTCGGGTTCTGGATCCCGCCCCGGGAATCGGAGATCGCGACGATGCGAGCGCCCTGCTCGTCGTGGAGGAGCTTCCCCGCGACGGAGCCGGCGTTGCCGAACCCCTGGATCGCCACGGTCCCGTCCTTCACCTTCACGCCGGCGTGGGGCGCCGACTCGCGGATGACGTAGGCGCAGCCGCGGCCCGTGGCCTCGCCCCGGCCCTCGCTGCCGCCGAGGGAGATCGGCTTTCCCGTGACGACGCCCGGGACGCTGAACCCCTTCTGCATCGAGTACGTGTCCATGATCCAGGCCATGGTCTGGGAGTCGGTGTAGACGTCGGGCGCGGGGATGTCGACCTCGGGCCCGATGATGGGGGCGATCTCGCTCGCGTAGCGGCGGGTGAGCCGCTCGAGCTCCGCCTTGCTCATCGACTTCGGGTCGCAGATGACGCCGCCCTTCGCCCCGCCGTACGGCAGGTTCACGACGGCGCACTTCCACGTCATCCACGCCGCGAGCGCCCGGACCTCGTCGAGGCTCACCTGGGGGTGGTACCGGATCCCGCCCTTCGTCGGGCCGCGGGCCATGTTGTACTGGACCCGGTAGCCGGTGAAGACGTGGTACCCGCCGTCGTCGAGCCGGACGGGGAAGTTCACCGTGAGCTCGCGCTTCGGCTTTTTGAGGATCTCGCGGACCCCGCCGTTGAGGCCGAGGAGATCGGCGACGATGTCGACCTGGCGCTGCGCCGTTTCAAAGGGATTGATCTCGGAAGCGGATTTCGGCATGGGGCCCTCCTGGGGGGGCGGCCGCCCACCGAAGGCGGCCTACTTGAATCTGCCCGGCGGCGTGCGACGGTCCGACACGGGCCCGGCGCTCACGGTTCCCGCCACCGGGCGAGGAACGCTGCCGCGAGGGCGAAGAAGAGCGTGGCGGCCGCGAGCCCGGCCAGGTCGACGAGCGGCGAGCCGAGCGGCGCCGGGGAGATCGTCCCGTTGGGGAGCCCCACCGCCCAGTCGGCGAGCTGGCCGGCGAACGTCGACGGCGCGAGGAAGGTCGCCCATCGGGCGCTCTCCGGGATCGCCCGGATCGGGTAGAAGAGCGGCGGCAGCACCGCGAGCGATGAGAACACCAGGGTGCCGATCGGCCAGATCTCGCGGAGCTGGCGGAACAGCGTCGAGATGAGGAACCCCAAGGTCGTCGCCATGAGCCAGGTGAGGAGCACGACCCCGACGAGGATCCCGAACGCCCCCGGGGTGATCGGGTGGACGATGGTGAGGATCCCGAGGAAGAGCGCGAGCGCCGGCAGTGTGAAGGCGAGCTCGCTCAGCGCCATCCCGAGGACGTAGGCGAACGAACTTACCGGGCTCGCGACGAAGACCTGCTGGAGCTGGCGCTCGAGCCGGAGGTACGCGCAGTCGTTGAGCATCCCGTTCCCGGTGAAGAGCGCGGTGAACAGGATCCCGCCGACGACGCCGTAGGGGAAGAGATCGGAGTCCGTCGACGCGCCGATCACGAAGAGGAAGAAGAGGAAGCTGAACGGCGTGAGGAAGACCGCCATCACGAGGAGCGGCGACCGCCAGAGCGGCAGGAGGCCGTTGAAGTAGCAGATCCGGCCGATGGCGCGGAACTGGAGCGCGACGCTCATGCCGTCTCCTCCTCCTCGATCCCCCGGCCCACGAGCTCGAGGAACGCCTCCTCGAGGGTCACCGGCCCCACGGTCACCTCGGCGCCCCGCTCGAGAGCGAGCTGGGTGAGCTCCCGGACCGCGCCCCGTTGGGTGAGCACGACCGATCGACCCCGGTCGGTGAGGACCCGGCCGAACGGGGCGAGTTCGGCGGCGGTGACCCCCGCCGAGAACTGGAGACGGACCTCGCGGCCGACGCGCGCCTTGAGGTTCTCCGGGCTCCCCCGGTAGAGCACGTGGCCGGCCTCCACGACGGCGAGGTCCTCGGTGAGCTGCTCCGCTTCGTCGAGGTAGTGCGTGGTGAGGAGGACCGTCGAGCCCTTCGCGGTCACCCGGCGGATCACCTCCCAGACCTGGCGCCGGGCGAACGGGTCCATGCCGAGGGTGGGCTCATCGAGGAAGAGGAACGGCGCCTCGGTGGCGAGGATCATCGCGACGAGGGTCCGCTGCTGCTGCCCTCCGGAGAGGCGGTACGACGGCTCCTCGGCGAAGCCGGTGAGACCCATGGCGCCGATGATCTCCGCCGCCCGGCCCCGGGCGACGGACCCCGACTCGCCCCGGGCGCGGAGGTACTCGACGATGTGCTCCCGGGGCGTCATGTGGTAGAACGGTCGCCCCTCCTGCGGGACGAGCGCGATCAGCGGCCGCACCGCCCGCGGCTCGGCGACGACGTCGTGGCCGAAGAGTTCGATCCGGCCCGCCGTCGGGACGAGGAGCGTGGCCGCGATCTTGATGAACGTGGTCTTGCCGGCGCCGTTCCGGCCGAGGAGCCCGAAGAGCCGTCCCGTGGGGATGGCGAGGTCCACGCCGTCGAGCGCCGGTACCGCGGCCGTGCGGCCCCGGTAGACCTTCGTGAGATGCTCGGCGACGAGGGCGTCCACGGGTCGACCGAGTCGGGTCGCGGGAAATCGCTGGCGGTCCGACGGGTACCGGATCAGGGGGCGCGGGGGCGGAACGGGTCCCACCCTGCGGACGGGAGAGGAGCGGGGCGATCGTGGCCGGTCCATATCCACGCACCCGACCCGGCCCGGACCTCGCCGACGACGGTGAGCGCGCCGCCCACACCGTTCACCGCGGTGATGGCCCGCGGGACGGTGGCCGGTAGCACCGCCGCGAGCAGCTCGTAGTCGCCCCCGTAGAACCCCACTTCTCGCCGGCGACGGGGCTCGAGCCGTTCGAGGCCGGTCGCCCACGGGATCCGGTCGTCGTCCAGGATCAACCGAGCGCGACTCGCCGCCGCCACGAGCCGGGCCGCGTCGGCGAGCCCGTCGGAGGTGTCGATCATCGCGTGGGCGAACGGGGCCAATCGCCGACCTTCTTCGACCCGCGGTTCGACCCGGAGCATCGCGTCGAGCGCGCGGCGCGACGGTTTCGACGAGCGGAGCGCGAGCGCGGCAGCGCCACCACGTCCGGTCGTACCGGTCACCACGAGCGCATCCCCGGGGCGGGCCCCCGATCGACGCGGGACGGTGGGTGTTGCGACGCGTCCGAGGAACGTACTCACGATCGCGCGGCCGGCCGCGGCCTTGGTGTCCCCGCCCACGATGTGGGCCCCATGGAGCGCGCTCGCGCGCTCGGCGCCCTCGACGACCGCTCGGGCCCAGGCGGCGGGGGTGTCGGCCGGGAGCAGGAGATCGAGGAGCCCGGCGATCGGTTCGGCGCCCTTCGAGGCGAGGTCGCTCAGGCTCACGCCAGCGGCGCACGCGCCGACGGCCCGAGGGTCGCTCGCCCGCCGGAAGTGGGAGGGCTCGGCCAGCGCGTCGGTCGTGAGCACGGCCAGCCCCTGGCCGCCGAGTCGCACGACGGCCACGTCATCGCCCGGGCCGACGAGCGCCCGGGGTCCTCCGTCGAGGCGCCGGGCCAACCAGCGATGGAACGCCCGCTCGTCGAACGGGCGCCCCATCGCCCGCTCACTTGTACGGGACGAACTCCTTGCCCAGGAGTTCGCGACCGAGGATGATCCGCATCACGTTGAGGCCACCCTCGGCGCCCACGAGGTACGACATGATCCCCCGCAGCCCGAGCTCGAGCCCCACGTCCTTCGTGTAGCCCGCGGCGCCGAACCACATCATTACCCGCTTGACGCACTCGAACGCGATCGGCGGGGCCATGAGCTTCACCGCCGCGACGGCCATGTCGACCTCGCTCCGGTGCGACATGTCGCCCCGGAGCGCGTAGGTGTCGAGGAGCCAGGCCGCGCGACGGCACTGCCACTTCACCGCCTCGACCTGGGTGTAGAGGTCGACGAGCTCGAACTGGATCCCTTCGAACTTCCCGAGCGGCTGGCCGAACACCTCGCGCTCGCGGATGTACGCGCTCCCGGCCTCGAGCGCCCGCTCGGCTGCGCCGATGCACGCGGCGGCGACGAACGTGCGGGCCACGGTGAACCCTTCCATCGCGCACCCGAACCCCCCACCCTCGGGGCCGACGAGGTGCGAGGCCGGGACCCGGACATCGTCGTACGAGATCGCGCAGGTGGAGATGCCCATCCGTCCCATGTTCTGGAACTTCTGGGTGCTGATCCCGGGGCTCTGGGCCGGGACGTACAGGAAGTTGAACCCGCCCGCCTCGGCGCGCGTGAGGGTGAGGTGGCCCCCGCCGAGGCGACGGGCTTCCTCCACGCCGGAGAGGAACGATTTTTCGCCCCGGATGACGAATGAGTCGCCGTCCCGGCGCGAGGTGGTGCGCATCCGGGCGAGATCGCTCCCTCCAGTGGGCTCCGTCGTCGCGATGCCGAGGAACGCCCGGCCGCCGGTCACTTCCGGAAGGACCGACCGGCGGACCTCGTCGGTGCCATGGCGGCTCAAGACCCAGCCCCAGCCGGCTTCGAGGAGGAAGAACACGGCCGTGGCCATGGAGAAATCGCCCCGACCCACCTCTTCAGCCGCGATCTCGGTGAGCGTGGCCGAGGCGCCCATTCCCCCGAACTCCGTCGGGACCGGCATCGCGAGGAGGCCGAGCCGGGCCATCTCGGCGATCACCGCGTCGGGGATCCGCCCCTCGGCGTCGATGGCGCGCTCCTGGGGCCGCAGGACCTTGTCGCCGAACCGGCGGACCGCCGACTGGAAGGCGACCTCCTCGTCGGAGAGCGCGAAGTCCATCGGGCCGGGGACCGGTCGCCTCGCATAAGCTTCCCCTCGGAACCTGTCGCCGGCGGCCGCAACCGTTTTTCCCGCGGCCCGGGTCGGCGGCCGTCGCATGACGGTCCGTGTCGCGGTGAACGGCTACGGTACGATCGGCAAGCGCGTGGCCGACGCCGTCGCCCGCCAGCCGGACCTCCAGCTTGTCGGCGTCGCGAAGACCCGCGCCAATTTCGAGGCGCAGGGCGCCCTCGTCCGGGGCTACCCGCTCTACGTCGCCGGCGACCGGGCGCCGTTCGACGCCGCCGGTCTGCGCGTCGCCGGCTCCGTGGCCGACATGGTGGCGGCGGCCGACGTGGTCATCGACGCGACGCCGGAGAAGGTCGGTCGGGCCAACGCGGGGATGTACGCGGCCGCCGGGGTCCGGGCCATCTTCCAAGGGGGCGAGAAGGCCGACATCGCCGAAGTGTCGTTCAATGCGCTCGCCAACTATGCGGCGGCGAAGGGCAAGCGGACCGTCCGCGTCGTTTCGTGCAACACCACGGGGCTCGCGCGGGCGGCCGCGGTCCTCACGAAGGCGTACGGCGTGGAGCGGTGGGATGCGACGCTGGTGCGCCGGGCCGCCGATCCCCCCGAGATCGATCGGGGACCGGTCAACGGCATCGTCCCGACGCTGAAGTTGCCGTCCCACCACGGGCCGGACCTGCGGACCATCTATCCCGACCTCGCGATCGCCACGTCGGCGGTGGTCGTCCCGACGACGCTCATGCACGTCCATGTGAACCACGTCCGTCTCGTCCGCCCTCCGCCCACCACCGAAGCGCTCGTGGCGGCGTTCCGGTCGACCCCCCGCTTCCACGTCTTCGCCGCCTGGGAGGGGATCGCGGGCACGCCCCAGGTGATGGAGTACGCCCGCGACGTGGCGCACGGACGGCCCGACATGACCGCGAATGTCCTCTGGGAGAACGGGGTCCGGGTCGACGGGCCGAACGCCTACTTCTTCCAGGCGATCCACCAGGAGTCGATCGTCGTCCCGGAGAGCATCGACGCGGTCCGCGCGATGTTCGAACTGGCCCCCGACGCCGCGAGCTCGATGGCGATCACCGATCGGACCCTCGCGGGACCGGCCCCCGCGAACTAGTCACCGGCCCCGCGTCGCAACAATCTTATAGGGTATCCCTTTCGCGCGCGGCGCATGTATTACTTGGATCAGCGACGGGACGTGGTGCGCATCCCCCCGGAGCGCCTCGGCCCCCAACTGGAGACGGTGCTTACCGAGCTCGCCCAGCAGCAGTTCGAGGGGAAGCTCGTCGAGGGGCAGAACCTCACCGTGATGATCCGGAGCGTGAACCCGCTCGGCGAGGGCCACATCATCCACGGCGATGGCGGGGTCTACCAGGAGGTCGAGTACGAGGCGCTCATGTTCCGGCCCGAGATCCAGGAGGTCGTCGAAGGGGCGGTCGTCGAGATCCGGAAGTTCGGCGCCTTCGTCCGCTTCGGGCCCCTCGACGGGCTCCTCCACGTCTCCCAGATCATGGACGACCGGGTGAACATCGACGAGCACAACCAGCGGCTCGTCGGCGTCGAGTCGAAGCGCGACCTCAAGGTCGGCTACAAGGTCCGGGCCCGGATCGTCTCGCTCTCCCTCTCCGAGATCTCGCCCCGCGACAGCCGGATCGGGCTCACGATGCGCCAGCCCGGCCTCGGCCGGCTCGAGTGGATCGTCGAGTCCCACAAGCGGGTCGACGATAAGGGCGGGAAGAAGGGCGTCCGTCGGGAGCAGCCCGGCAAGGTGCCGCAGCTCCCGAAGACCGCGGCGGCCGCCGCGAAGCCGGCGCCCGCGGCCGGGAAGGCGGCCACGTGATCAGCCTCAAGGCGTGCCGAAACTGCAACACGATCACCGACCAGGCGAAGTGCCCCCGGTGCAGCGGCGAGACGTCCCGCGAGTGGCAGGGCTACCTCGTCGTGATCGATCCGGAGAAATCGGAGATCGCGCGCAAGATGGGGATCCATGCCGCCGGTCGGTACGCCCTCCGCGTCAAGTGAGGGCCGCCGCTCCTGGGTCGTCCCCGCGTCGCTGCGTGAACGGCTGAGCGCTCCCTACGGGCCGGTCCTGTCGGGTCCGGCAGCCGAGGCGCGGATCCGGTCGCTGGGGCTCTTCGCGAGCTGCGGCGATCGGGTGACCGCCGATGCGCTCGAGCTCGGGGCGACGCCCTGGGTCGGCATCGTCGACCTGCGCACCCGACGCAACGAGCCGTTCGCCGCGGGCTCGTTCGCGCGGCTCGCCGCCCGCCGGCTCGTACGGGTCCGCAATCCCCCGGGCGAGCTCACCGAGGGGCTCCGGTCGGCGGTGCGCGACCTCGTCGAGCACGGGGGCGGGCTCATCGAAGTCGACGGCGAAGAGGACCTCGGCTCGCTCGCCCTCGTCGAGTCGCTTCCCGCCGGGGCGACCGTTATATACGGTATCCCGGGTGCGGGGGTCTCCTTCGTCACGGTCGACGCGGCGGCCAAGGACCAAGTGCGGGCGCTGATCGGCGCGATGGAACTGAAGGTCACCTCCGATGGAAGTTAGGATCGTCGAGGAGCGGCCCAACCCGCTCCTCCAGCGGACCGAGTACCGGTTCGAGGTCGCCCACGCTACGGGGCCCACCCCCACGCGCGACGCGGTCCGGACCGAGCTCGCGAAGCTCACGAAGGTCCCCAAGGACCGGCTCGTCGTCGAGCGGATGCAGGCCCGGTTCGGGACCGCCGTGACCGTCGGCGTCGCGGCCGGCTACCAGAACGCGGCGGCGTTGAAGCAGGTCGTCCGCGAGCATATCCAGGTCCGCAACGGCCTCGCCGAGAAGAAGACGAAAGCGGCCGCCGCCCCGGCCGCCGAGACCACCCCCGCCGCGCCGGCGCCCACGCCCGCCGCCCCGAAGGAGGGCTAGCGATGGGGAAGGCCCGGATCGGTCTCTACGCGGTGAAGGGCGACGTCCTCACCCGGACCCACAAGTCGTGCCCGAAGTGCGGCGCGGGCATCTTCCTCGCCGAACACGAGGGTCGCCGGTCATGCGGCCGCTGCGGCTACTCCGAATCGCGCACCGCGGTCCGCCGCGGGACCCCGGGCTAGCGCGGGCCGGAGCGCGTCGGCGGCGACCGACGGCCGTTCCCAGGGATCGTGCTCGACCTCGCGTTCCTCGTCGGCATCGCCCTCTACACGCTGCTCCTCGGCGTCGTCGGCGGGCTCGCTGGGCTCGTCCTCGGCAATCTTCGACTGCCGCTTCTCCTCACGGCGCTGCCGCCGGCCACCGCGGGGGGCACGAACATCGCGGTCTCCGGCGCCGGCGCCGGGGCCGGCGCCTTCGAGCATGGCCGGGCGCGCCGGCTCGACGGCGCGGTCTTCGCGGTCATGGCGCCCCCGTCGATCGTCGGGGCCGTGGTCGGTGGCTACTTCGCCGATCGGGTGCCGGGCACCTGGTTGATCCTCCTCGTAGCGGCCATCGTGCTCGAGCAGGGGACGGAGCTGCTGGTCCGCGCGCACCGGTCGGCCACCCCGGCTCCCGGGGCGGTGGGCCCGGCCCCGCGGACGAGGGTGTACTGGGCCGGGCTCGGCGTGAGCGGCCTCGCCATCGGGATCCTCGGGGGGTTCGTGGGGCTCATCCTCGGGACGATCCGGCTGCCCGCGATGCTTCGGGCCGGGATGCCGGCCGACCGGGCGGTGGGCACGAACCTCGCCGTCGGGTTCGTTGTGGGCCTCGCCGGTCTGCTGGGCCACCTCGCGGCAGGTACCGTCGACCTGGTCTGGGTCGCGGTCCTCGCTCCGCCCGCGGCGGTCGGGGCGATCGTGGGGGCCCGGCTGACCGGTCGACTCTCGCTGCGGCGGCTCCGACAGGCGATCGGGGTCGTCCTCGTGATCGTCGGGGCGATCCTGATCGGGTTCGTCGTTTTGGGAGTTCCCCTGGGCCAGGGATGATCGGGGCCGCGCGTGGCCGGGGCCCCTCGGCGGCTCCCGCAGCGCTATCGGACGGAACCGAGTTCGGGCAGGGGCGGTCCGAGGGGCGACTTCTTAGGGGAGCGCGATAGACCCCTTCGACCGCCGTGGCGCGGCGGCGGCATGGGCCCGTAGTATAGCTTGGATATCACGGGGGCCTCCGGAGCCTCAAACCCGGGTTCGAATCCCGGCGGGCCCGTCCTTGCGCCCTACCGGCACACCCGATTCCCATGCCTCCGCACCCTGACCGCGCCGTGAGGAGGGAACGGCGGTGGGGTCCACGCCGATGATTCGCGGTACGGCAGGCGTCTCGCGGGCGGACCTGGGGTCCCGGTGGAGTTCGGGGGTGAGCCACCTTCCCTGGCGCTGCGCCGAGCCGCACGTACGCCTGAATTTCACTTATCCGCGACTCCGACTAGCGGGACTGTGCGGAAGAGCGGGCCACGATTCGTCTGCACGGATCTGCGCGTCGCTGACCTTTCCCGGTCGGTCCGGTTCTACGCACTCCTTGGGCTGGGGCGACTCGCTCGCTACCGAATGCAGGACGGGACGCGCATCGCGTGGATGCGGGATCGCTCCACGGGCCAGGTCCTCGAGCTGTTCCAACTGTCGACACGCTCGCCGCTCTACGAGCCGTTCCGACGATCAATCGAGAGGAGCCACGCCCTGATCTTCACCCAACCCGACCTGAATGGACTCTTGGCCCGCCTGCGAAGGGTCGGGGCGAGGGTCGTCCTCGAATTCACGGAAGGCAAGACCCGGATCGTCTTCCTTCGGGACCCCGACGGCGCGTGGGTGGAGATCATCGGGTGGGTGGACCCCGCAGCAAATTCGGGTCGGCCGCTGCCATTGCGCAGCCTGGTCCGGATGCAGAGGGCCGGCCCGTCTCGTCCCCGTGAGCCCAAACGCGCTCGACGCGCTCCAGGAGCCGGCGCGGTGGCCGCCGGACGATGACGATCGTTCCGGCCCCAATAATGGCAGCATCCTCGTAGGAGCGGTCTATCGACTCCCGGTGGACCCGCAGACCGCTCCTTCGGCCGGGGCAATCCGCACGACGGCGCGAGCTTGCGGCGCCGTTCGACGGCCGGCTCAATCGGACGAGGGGTGGGCCTGGGACGCCCACGACACGAGCGCGATCTCCGCGTCGACGCGGGTCGAGTCCCACCGCCGGATCGCGGCGAGGAGCGTTCGCTGGACCGGCCGCGCGAGCCATTCGGCGAGGTGGGCATGCAACGCCTCCTCTTCCCAGGCCACGTGCCGGTCGACCCGGTCGGCCTCGTCGCGGAACAGCGCCGCGAGCTCCCGGCTCATCTCGAGCGGCGGGCGGCTCGCCCGGCCGAGCCGGGCCCGGGCGGCGTGCTGGAACGCCTCGGCCCGAGCGCGGTCCTCGAGGGAGGGCGCCTCGATCCGGGCCGTGGGGGCGGCGCGTCGCACCGCATCGGTGACGCGGTGCTCATCGACGTGGTGGACCTCGAGGAGGTACCGCTGGTGGACGTCGAGCGCGCGCTGGACCCGGCCCCGATCGAGCGGTCCGCCGCGCTCCAGGAGCGCCGCGACCTCGCGGAGCCGCGTCGACATGACGGTGAGTAGGGTGCGTTGGCGGTAGAGCTCGAGCGCGAGATCGCTGAGCCGGCTCGCGCGCGACGCGTTCTCATCCGGCCGGCGCCGGGTCGGCCGCCGGACCCGCCGCGCAGCGGGGCGGGGTTTCGCACGGCGGCGAGCGGTACCCGCGGATCGGCGACGACGCTCGGTCATGGTCCGTGACGGGGGTCCCCTACCCGAGGGCCCGCTTAACGCCCGCCGTGGCTCCGCGCGACCCCCGGCGAACGGACCCGGCGCTCGCGGTCAGGTATTGGACCCTTGTCCTGTTCCCACCGCAAGGGGGACTCTACGGTTCGATACTTGTCCGGGGCACGCCATATGAGGGCCATGGGTTATCTACCCTGACGAGAGAGGACCATCGTGCCGGGTCGACCCGAAGTGTCGGTCATCGTACCGACGTTCAATGAGCGCTCCGCGCTCGAGGCGCTCCATCCGCGACTCGTGGAGGCACTGCGACCCTACACGGCCGAGATCCTGATCGTCGACGACCGGTCCCCCGACGGCACCGGGGCGTTCGTTCGGTCGCTCTCCCCCCCCGGGTTGTACCGGCTCATCGAACGCGAGCGCCGGGACGGGCTCGCCATGGCGGTCGTCGAAGGGATCAACGCCGCCCGGGGGGACGTCGTCGTCGTCATGGACGGCGACGGGAGCCACCCGCCGGAGACGCTCGCCTCGCTCATCGATCCGATCCGCGAGGGGCGCGCCGAGTTCGTCCTCGCGAGCCGACGGCTGCCCGGGGGGAGCGCGCCCGGGCTCACCGTCCGGCGGCGGATCATCTCGACGGGCGCCTCGCTGCTCGCCTGGCCCCTCGTCCGGGTGAGCGACCCCATGAGCGGGTTCTTCGCGATGAGCGCGAACGTCGCGGCCCGGGCCGACCTGCGGCCGGCGGGGTTCAAGATCGCCCTCGAGGTCCTCGTCAAATGCCGACCGCGGCCGATCGGCGAGGTCCCGTTCCGGTTCGCCCCCCGGATCGCCGGGGAGAGCAAGCTCGGGACGAACGAGATCGTCCACTACGTCGTCCACCTCGCAGAGCTCCTGCGCTGGCGCACCGTCCAGCTCATCGGGCGCCACCGCCCGTCGCTCCCGACGGTGGTCCCGCTCGCCACGACGACGGCGGTCTGGGCCGCCGGCCTACCGGGCCCGCACGGCGTAGAGGATCGTCGCGAAGCCGCCGACGAGGAAGCCCGTGGCGCCCGATTCGCATACGATCAGATTCTGGCCCATGAAGTAGAGGCCGAACCAGGTGACGGGAGCGGCGATGCCGATGGCGGCGAAACCGCCCGCCAGCAGCGCGAAGGTGCGTTCGCGGCTGCTGCGCCAGGCCCGTAGCGCGTAGTAGCTCACCACGCCGCCGATCAGGAGGACGGCGCCCCAGAGGGCGAGGAGCCAATCCAGTTCCTGGTACTCGTTCACGCGCGGCTCTCCTTCTGTACCGTATGCCACATCTCCTTCAATCGTTCGGCGGAGAGGTTGCGGTACCGGACCTGGATCCGGAGCGACCCGCCGGCGAGATCGACCTTGAGCTCCTCGAGGAGGCTCCGGTAGAGGTCGACGCGCTTCCCATCGGGCGTGATGGCGGTGCGCTGGATCCCGACGAGGCCGATCTGCTGGAGGTCGTGGAGCTTCCGGTAGAGCGTGCTCTGGGGGATCTGGCTCGCCGCCAGGATCTCCTGGGCGGAGTGCGGCGCCTCGTTGAGCATCAGTAGGATGCCTCGGGAAGCGGGGTCCCCGAGCGAGTCCAAGATCCGCTCCTTCCGGTCGGTGCCGGGCGGAAGCGGGGTGGGGGGAGGCGCGTCATCCATCGGTCGATGCGTCCCCGGCTAGAGTTCTTGCCCGCCGTTTCTCAGGGGTGAGAATGACGGGGGAACCGCGGACGACCGCCGGTTCCCCGCCCTCGGGCCGTCCGGATCCCGACCGCTCCATCCGTTCGCCCCACGGTCCAGACCAGCTTCGCCGTCGGGCGTTCGCCGCTTCGCGTTGCCGGACCGGCGGGTCGTAGCGGGCGCGGTTCATAGGGGTTGCTCCGGACCGCTGACGGGCCCCGACGCCCGCCGTTCGCGCCGGTAGGGGGTCGGCGCCCGACAACGCTCAAGTAAGCGGCGACATTCTAGCACGCTACGCATGCCGATCTCGAAGCTTCCCATCGATACCGAGGTGGCCGAACCGCCGACGGAGGAGGGGACCCACCTCATCGACCGCATCGCGAACGAGCTCGATCTCCTGCAGCGGAACGTCGAGATCTTGGAGCAGCTGGCCGGTAACCCCCCGATGGGGATCATCCGGCTCAGCGAGGCGCTCCACCTCCCGATCCACAAGGTGCGCTACTCGCTCCACCTCCTGGAACGCGAGGGCGTGATCCAACCGTCGGCCGACGGGGCGGTGGTCACCGATCGGGCGCGGCAGTTCTGGACGACCCTCGATCAATCGCTCGATCGGATGTCCGAGGTCATCCGCCAGCTCAAGGAACGAGCCTCCCAGCTCGAGGGGCGCGCTCCGAGCCGGAAAGGCTTTTAGACGAATCCTTGGTCGGCGCCCCCGGTGCCGCCGTAGCTCAGTGGCAGAGCGATCGGCTGTTAACCGAAAGGTCAGCGGTTCAAAGGCCGTCGGCCCATCGTGGACCGGCGCGGAGATTCCGCTCGGCGGCGCCTCGATCCCCGCCCGATGGGCCCGTAGCTTAGCGGCCTAGAGCGTCCGGCTCATAACCGGTCGGTCGACGGTTCAAATCCGTCCGGGCCCACGGGGCGAAGGAACCCCCCCAGGGCCCGGCGAACGTCGGGAGGATCCACTTCAGGAACGAGGCTAAGTCCGCCAAGCGTTCGGCCCGTCAGTGGACGCGCCCACCCTGGCGGCCGCCGCGGACGCGCAGCCGCTCGAGCTGCGGTTCGAGTACGCCAACGAGAATCGGCAGGCGACGATCAATCTCGGCGCCACCGGCGTCGCGATCCTCACGTTCCTCCTCGTCTTCCTCGGCGACCGGTACAGCGCGGGCGGCCTCACGAGCGCCCTCTACCGGCTCACGCTCTCGTCGGTCGTGGTGAGCATCTTCTTCCTCGGCCTCTCCGGGACGTACTATTACTTCCTCATCGAGGCGCTCGAGCGCAAGCGCACCGACACCGGCCGCTACCTCCGGACGGCCGACGGGTGCTTCGTCGCAGGACTGGCGCTGCTCCTCCTGGAACCTGCGCTCATCCTCTTCACGCTCAACTTCCTCGACGTCGGCACCCTCTCGGTGGCCCTCTGGGCGATCAGCCTCCTGGTGATCGGTCGGGGCCGGCGGAACTTCCAATAGCGGCCGGGCCCCGGAGGACCGACCGACCGTAGAAAGAGAAAGGGGTTGGTCCGACGGTTCGCGGTGGCCGCTTAGCAGCAGCCGCCGCCGCTGCCACCGGAGCCGCAGCCGCCGGCGCCACAGCCGCACCCGCCACCGCCGCCCTCGGTCTTCGCGACCACGGGGGCGTTGGGGTTGACGACGGTGAACCCGGAGGCGTCGAGCCCCTCCACGAAGTCGATCTTCGCTTCCTGGAGGAACTCCGCGCTCATCGAGTCGACGACGACGGAGAAGCCGTCCACGGGAACGACCTCATCGCCATTGCGAGGGCGATCGAACGCGAGGCCGTACGCTTGGCCCCCGCCGCCCGAGCCGCACCCGCAGCCGCCTCCACCTGAACCGCATCCGCCGCCCCCGCCCGCCTGGACGAAGACGCGCACCGCGGTCCCCGGCTTCTGACCCTGGATGAGCTGACGGACCTGATCCTGTGCCGCCTTGGTAACTTCGAGTTTCACTGACATTCCCGGGGCCCTCCTGCACTCCCCAATCGATGAAGCGGACCGTGCGTATTTAGCGTATCGCTCGCTCTCGCGCCACTACGCCGAGAACGACTTGCCGCACGAGCAGGTCTCCTTCGCGTTCGGGTTGATGATCTTGAACCCGGACGCCTCGAGGCCGAGCAGGTAGTCGACCTTGAGCCCGTCCAGGAGCGGCGCACTCGCCCGGTCGACGACGACCCGGAACCCGCCGTTCTCGTAGGCGACCTCGTCGCCCGTCTCGGCGCGGTCGAACGTCATCCCGTACGTGAGCCCCGAGCAGCCGCCCCCCTGAACGAAGAGACGGAGCGCCTGCTCCCCCTTCCCGTCGCGGGCCATGATCTTGCGGACCTGGTCGACGGCGGCCGGCGTGACCTCCACGTGCACCATCGCGGGCCTCCACCAGTAAAACCGGTCCGACGGTAGATAGCCTTGACTGGTCCCGTCACCACCGCGCCGACCCACGGCTATAAGCCGGAGCCCCCTCGCCGGACCGATGTGCCGGCTCTTCGGACTCTTGGGGACCGAGACGACCCCCGCCGAGCCCTGGCTCGTCACCACCGATCGCTCGCTCTTCGCCCAGTCGAACGTCACGCCGGCCACGTCGCAGCCCGATGGGTGGGGGATCGCCTGGTACCCCGGGGGCGGCCCTCCCCGCGTGGAGAAAGGGATCCACGGTGCATCGGAGGACCGCGACGCGTTCGACGCCGCGGCCCGGGCGGCCCGGGGGCCGGTCGTGCTGGGCCACCTCCGCAAGGCCAGCAACCCGATGCGGCTCCCCCGGCGCCGCCTCATCGGGCTCGAGAACTCCCAGCCGTTCCTGAATGACCGAACCGTCTTCGCCCACAACGGATCGATCCCGCTGCCGCGGGAGACCCGGCCCTCGCTCGGACCGTTCGAGTCGTCGCTGCGCGGGGTCAACGATAGCGAGGTGCTCTTCCTGCTCATGCTCCGGCACACGACGGAGCTCGGCGATCCGCTTCGCGGCTATGCGGCCGCCGTCGCCGACCTGGACCGGGTCTGGCGGGCGGAGGGGTCGCCCAAGGGAGGGCCGTACTCCGGTCTCAACGTTCTGTTCGCCCGCGATCCCACCGAGCTCTGGGCGTTCTGCCTGTGGCGAGGCGAGCACGGTTCCGCGCTCCTCGACCCTCGCCGGCCGTACTACGAACTGGCCTACCTCGCCGACGCCCGGCAGGTCGTCGTGGGCAGCGAGCCGTTCGACACCACCCGCAGCGATTGGACGTCGATCCCGAACGGCCACTTCCTCCATGCCCGGGCCGATCGGGGCCTCGTGACCGTCGAGTCGGGGCCGATCCCGCTCCCGAACGTACCGGCGAAGGTGCCGGCGCCGGGCCGCCCCGGCAGGTAGATATCCGACCCGGGCCTCGGCCCCGCGTGGCCGCGGTCCGGCTCGACGCGATGCTCCGGGAGTTCGGTCCCGGGGGCACCCTCACGACCCCGGCCTCGTCGGTCGGGGCGTTGCTCGAGGAGCTCGAGACACGCTACCCCCGGCTCCAGTACCGGCTCCGGGACGAGACCGGGGCGGTGCGCAAGTTCGTGCGGGTCTTCGTGAACGGAAAGGCCGTCGAGGGGGCGTCGGGCCTCGCCACGCCGATCGGCCCGACCGACCGCGTGGACATTCTGCATTCGATCCAAGGTGGGTAACATGAGCGAGCAGGGGACCGTGAGGGTGTACGTCGGGACGCGGAAGGGCGGCTACGTGGTGACGGGCGACAAGGGGCGCAAGAAGTGGCGCGTCTCCGGGCCCAGTCACGAGGGTCGCGACGTCTACCACATGAGCCCGGATCCGCGCCGCCCCGGGACCGTGTTCGCCCTCGTCAACAGCCCCTGGTGGGGTCCGATGGTCGTCCGGTCAACGGACCACGGGAAGACCTGGCGGGAGGTCGCTCCCCCGATGATGAAGAAGAGCAAGGAGCGCCCCGCGCCGGGCCCGGACGGACCGGCAAAGAACCCGATCGTGAACCTCTGGCACCTCGAACCCGGGCCGGACTCCGACCCGTCGACGTACTTCCTCGGCGTCGATCCCGCGTCGCTCTACCGCACCGACGATCGCGGCGAGAGCTGGGCGCCGGTGACCGCGCTCAACGAGCACGAGACCCGGTCGGCGTGGAACCCGGGCGCGGGGGGGCTCTGCCTCCATACCATCCTCATCGATCCCACGAACCCGCGGCGCATGTACGTGGGGATCTCCGCCGCCGGTACCTTCCGGTCCGACGATGGGGGCGACCACTGGCAGGCGATGAACCGCGGCGTCAAGATCTCGTTCCTTCCGGAGAAGAACCCGCCCGTGGGCCAGTGCGTCCACGATGTGGCGATGGACCCCGCGACCCCGTCGACCCTCTACCGGCAGGACCACGACGGGATCTACGTGAGCCGCGACAGCGCCGAGAGCTGGAAGCACGTGGGCGGTCCGCTCCATTCCGACTTCGGGTTCGTCGTCGTCGCGCCGCCCGCGATGCCGGGCTCGGCGTTCTTCGTCCCCCTCGAGGGGGCGACCCGGACGATCGGCGGCCACGGGCTCCAGGTCCAGCGGTGGGACGAGCGGACCCGCCGCTGGTCGGCGCTCGTCAAAGGGTCGCCGTTCCCCGGTGACTTCGGCATGCACCGGGAGGGGTTCGCGACCGATCCGTTCGATCCGGCGGGGCTCTACCTCGGCACGTCGACGGGCCAGCTCTTCATCTCGCCCGACGCCGGGCGCCGCTGGCTCCAGGTCCCGTACCAGTTCCCGGGGATCCAGTCGGTGAGCGTCGCCGCCGGAGCCGGTCGGTAGCCGCCCGCGGAATGGACCTCGTCTCGGGGCCGGACGTCGGCGGGGGCTACCTCTTCCAGCTCACCGTGGAGCACCGAGGCGAGCTCGACGCGTTCACCGTCCACGCCCAGGAGGGGGGGCTCGACGGGGCCGACCGGGCCACCGGGTCGCCCGCCCTCGCCGGGTTCTCCGCGGCGACCAGGGCGTGCCCGATCGGGGGCCGGTACTGTTGGCACCGCGAGAGGCTCTGCCCGCCCGCCACGGCGATGCGGGTCCGCTTCGCCTACAACCGGTTGCGTTTCGTCGTGGGACCCCTCGTCGCCCAGCGCACCGGACGGACCGCGGTCCCGTTCGACGCGACGATGCGCGAGGTCGTCCGCCGGATCGTTCCGTCGTTGGCGTCCGCCGGAGCGCCGTGGGTCGTCGGGGGGTCGGCCGCCGCCGCGCTCCAGGGCGCGGCCGTCACCCCCGGCGACATCGATCTCGCCACGACCGGTCCCGGCGTCGATCTGATCGCCGAGGCGCTCGGCGAGTACCTCATCGACGCCGTCGGGACCGACCCGGGGGAACCCGCCCCCAATCGCCGCTCGGCCCGCGCGTTCGTCGGCACCTTCGCGGACGGCGCCGTGGTGGAATGGGGCGAGTTCGCACCGGAGGGCGCCGACGGGGTCTTGGAGGGTGAGTGGCGAGCGTCCGTCGCGGCGATGGGACGGTCGGTCGATTGGGGCGGTAGCTCGGTTCCGGTCGTGCCGATCGAGTTCGCGATCGCGAAGGCCGCCCTTCGGCGCCCCGACCGTTTGCCGGCGCTCCTCGCCGCGGCCCGCGCCGGTGGGATCGACCGCGACCGGCTCGAACGGCTGCTCGTCGCCGGCGGGACCGGTCCCAGGGTCCGCCGGGCGATCGTCGAGGGCCTCGGGGCGCCGCCCGACGCCGGTCGAACCACAGGTTGATACCGCCGGCCCGCGCCGGCCGGTCGATGGCCGTCGCAACCGCCCCCCTGGCCCGAACGGTAGAGCACCTCACCCCGCACGACCTCGTCACCTACTCCCGCTGCCCGTTCGAGATGGAGCTCCAGCACCGGCAGCGCGCCGCGGCGCGGACCGGGGTCCCCGTGGCCGGCCCGTTGCTTGCCTCGGGTCCGGCGCTCCGCCACTCGCCACTCTTCTCGCCCCCCTCGACCGGCGCCCGCGTGGTGGAGGGACGGCTCGACCTCGGCCCTCGCGACACGCTCGTCTATCTGGACGAAGGGGAGGACGGGCTTCCGGTCCTCTTTCCTCCGGAGCGGGTCCGTCCGGACCCGGCGTTCCGGGCCCGCGGGGCGAACCTCCTCGACGACGAGCTGGGGCTGAGCGGTCGACCGGACATGGTGATCCGCCGGGGCGACGGACGGCTGGTCCCGCTCGAGTTCAAAGCGACGCACCTCTTCTACGGCTGGCGGGCGCACCACGTCGAAAGCCACGGTCGGCCGTTCGACGTCCTCCAGGCGATCGCCGAGTGCCGGCTGGTCCATGCGGTGACCGGCGAGCGGCCCGCGGGCGGGATCGTCCTCTACGGCGATCGCGGCGCCGATGGCGACCATGAGGGGTGGATCGAGGTGTCGTACGGACCCGCCGAGGAGCACTGGCTCCGCGCGGCGCTCCTCCAGATCCGCGGCGACACCGAGCGGTCGCCGGTCCCGTCGGAGAGGAACTGCGCAGGGTGCGAGCCCCACGGCGCCGGGCTCTGCCGGTACGCCGCGGCGCGCTACGAGGGCCCCCACCGGGCGGCGTGAGCCGACCCGGTCGTCCGGCGCGGCCGGCACGTTAAATATCGACGGCCGGTGCAATCGAGCCGCCCCCCGACCAGATCGGGCGGGCGCGCTGTGCACCCGCGGAGGCCATGGCCTCACCGGGGAAGGGCGAGAGGGATCCGTGCCCCCTGGGCACGGGACCGATGACGCCGATCACACGCGTTCTGGACGCTTGTCAAGCGCCGTCAGTGTAGCTGACTACTGTCAGTTGGGGAATGGCTAGGCTCGGGCGCCGACGAAGGTCGTGCCAAGCTGCGATAAGCGGTGGGTAGGCGCAAGGAACCCGTGATCCACCGATCACCTAATCGGAACTCCGGTCCCGCAAGGGACATTCCGCGAGGAAAGGGAACCCCCCGAAGTAAAGCATTCTAGTAGGGGGAGGACAAGAAATCAACCGAGATGCCGTAAGTAAAGGCGATCGAAAACGGCAGAGGACAAACCGAATCCCCGCCCGGCGAGGGTGGGGAGATGTGGAGTAGTGGACCTCCGTACTTGCAGGCCTCCGGAGCCGAACGCGCCTGGAACGGCGGACCGAAGAGGGTGAAAGTCCCGTAAGCGAACGGAGGAGGCAAGATTGGAGGTATCCCGAGTATCGTGCGTTGGATATCGCGCGAGAAGCTGGGAGGTACAGTCTTCCGATCCTAAATACGTCCCGAGACCGATAGCGCATTAGTAGCGCGAGCGAACGCTGAAAAGTACCTCGGAAGGGAGGTGAAAAGAGCCTGAAACCAACTGACGAAAAGCCGCATGTGGTCCCCAAGGAACGAAGCGGCCGCAAGGCCGTGGACACAGGATGCATGCGTCCGTTTTGAATAACGGGCCAGGGAGTTTCGATTCATGGCGAGGCCAAGGCCCTCAACGGCCGAAGCCGCAGGGAAACCGACAGTCCGCACCGCCGCAAGGCGGGAGGGACGGGATGCGATCGTCCGAAGTCATGAGTGGAAGACCCGAAGCCAATCGATCTAAGCGTGGGTAGGTTGAAGCCTGCCGAAAGGTAGGTGGAGGACCGAACCGGTGTTGACGTGCAAATCACTCGGATGACCTGTGCTTAGGGGTGAAAGGCCAATCTAGACTGGGGATGGCTGGTTCCTCCTGAAACTACTCGCAGGTAGGTCTCGGCCGAGCTGGCGCGGAAGGTAGAGCACCGATTACGGGAAGCGGGACCGAAAGGTCTCGGCCTGTTGTCGAACTCCGAATTTCCGCGCGGCGTAGACGCCGGGAGTGAGCGCTGCAGGGGTAAGCCCGCAGTACGAAAGGGAATGCAACCCAGCCTCGCATTAAGGGCCCCAAGTGCCGGTTCAGTATCATGCAAAGGGCGTCCGTGCTCGAAAACAACTGGGAGGTGGGCTCAGAAGCAGCCATCCTTCAAAGAGTGCGTAACAGCTCACCAGTCGAGGGCATGGGCACCGAAAATGGACGGGGTTAAACCGGTCCCCGATATGCGAGCGTGCCGCCGTAGCGGCAACCGTGTAAGGAGGCGTGGTGTCCGGGTAGAAGTAGGGGCGTGAGCTCCTATGGACCGGGCTCCATCGAAAATCCTGGGAGGAGTAGCAGCAAAGACGGGTGAGAATCCCGTCCGCCGTAGGGGCCAGGGTTCCACGACAACGATCATCCGTCGTGGGTTAGTCGAGCCTAAGCGAGTCCTTAGTCGGCACTCGCGAAAGGAAATACAGTTAATATTCTGTGACCCGCAGGTTAAAGCGTCCTCGAGGACACCGGCTGGTAGGGAAAGTGGACATATGCCGGTCCATCGCACCCTCGTCGCTCTGGGGAGTACCGTCATGGTGAGAACCAGAGGAAGGGGGGCTTGGGTTCCCGCAAGGGGACTTTTTCCGATCCAGGCGGTCCGTGAAAAGTCGAGGACGGCAGCTGCGGCTCGTACCGAGAACTGACACAGGTGCCCCTGGGTGAGAAGCCCAAGGCGTGTCGGCGAGAATTCGAGCGAGGGAATTCGGCAAATTAGCCCCGTAACTTCGGGAGAAGGGGTGCCAGAGACGAAGGTCTCTGGTCGCAGTGACCAGGGAGCTCCGACTGTTTAATAAAAACATAGGTGGCCGCGAGACCGAAAGGTTGTGTATGGCCGCTGAATCCTGCCCAGTGTCGGTATCTGAAAGCCCGGTACAACGGGACGAAGGACCGATAAACGGCGGGGGTAACTATGACCCTCTTAAGGTAGCGTAATACCTTGTCGCTTAATTGGCGACTTGCATGAAGGACCAACGAGAGCTCTACTGTCCCCGCTCGGAAGCCGGCGAAACTGACTCATTGGCGAGCAGTCCAATGTCTTCCGTCTGAAAGCGAAGACCCCGTGGAGCTTTACTGCAGCCTGCGGTTGTGGTACGAATTCGAATGT